>Ga0164290_1000264_pt1 | contig 193908 bp, 192 predicted proteins | sample Micstemetagenome_FD_108782 | JGI IMG/M metagenome (GOLD analysis project Ga0164290, IMG submission 108782) | Contaminated culture microbial community from soil near Moab, Utah, USA - Microcoleus steenstrupii SON62 (Illumina Assembly) | ecosystem: Environmental > Terrestrial > Soil > Soil crust...
CAGCGCCCGCATGCGCTCGGCCTGCTTCGCCTTGAAGTCGGGGTCGGCATGCAGCGCCCGCATGCGCTCGGCCTGCTTCGCCTTGAAGTCGGGGTCGGCATTCAGCGCCCGCATGCGCTCGGCCTGCTTCGCGCGGGTTTGGGGTGACCATGGCATTACCAACCCTCCCTGCTCATCGGCTGCACCGCCCGCAGGCAAAGCCCATCAGGGCCGCGAACAGCACCAGCAGCAGGACAACACCGCCCGGAATCATCATGGCGCGGCCCGCAGGGTTGCGGGGCCGGTGACGCAGACCTGCGGCGCGCCACGCGACATGCTGTAAAGATGGAAACCATAGCCGCCCAGGCCACCCGATACCGCGCCGATGCCCGCCACCAGGGCCGGCACGATGAACATGATGGTGATGGTCGGAACCCGGGAGGGCTGGGCCTGGTTCATACCGCCCTCCCCCAAGCACCGGCAGGGCGGAACGGCGTGTTGGCGCCGCGCCCTGCCGGGCCTATGGTGCGGTTGTCGAGACGCGCACCGGAGAGCATCATGATGGAATTTGCCGCGAGGCAGGCTTCGCCCACGCTGGTGGAAATGTCGATCAAGACCATGGATGGCCGCCAGCAGGTCATATCCGCGACCCCACAGGAATTGACGGAGATTGCTCGCTACGCATGGGCTCTAGCCGAAGAATCCCATCGACGGGCAAATACCGCAAAAACCCATGGCACTGGCCTGGTGGTGGGCACGGTATTGACCGTGACGGGTATTGAAATTGTTCCTGATCTGCTGAGGCAGGAGCTCCTGCTGCTGATCCGGGATGATCAGCGCACCCCGTTTCGGTTCGCACTGTCGAAGCATGTGAGCGCAGATCTCGCGGCCGGCTTGATCCGGCAGGCCCGATCCCTTGGTCAGGTTGGCGATATGCCACATGCCTAGGAAGACCAGCCCTCATGCCGCGGCCTCGTCGGAGCTGGCCTGCGGGGGCGACCCGAAGATATCCGGGCGCAAATCGTGGCGGGTGACTTTTCCTTCAGTTGCGGATTCGATAGCGGCACAGTGCTGTGGCGGGACCAGTCCATCGTTCTGGAGCCAGTATCGAATATGGGACTGCCGCTTCCCAATCACCCTTCCAAGGGCTGACTGGCCTCCGGCTATTTCGACGGCGCGCTGCAGGGCGTTCATAGCCCGACAATTAACAGTTTTCTGTTTTTTGGTCAAACAGAAATTTGTTTAGACTTTATGCTCATATGTGCTCATGAAAAATTGGCGCAATACCACAATTCCAGAGCGGATCGCCTTCCTCGCCGAAAAAGCAGGTAATGCGACAGTTCTCGCCCGCATGATCGGCAAGAGACAATCGGCAATCCGCGAGGCGATGAACGCAAAGCCAGACGGAGGAATCAGGCTTCAGACCGCCGCTGCGATCTGCAAGGCCATGAAGTGTCGGATAGAATGGTTGGCAACGGGCGAAGGGCCAATTTTTTTGGATGATGCACCGGAGTCATTGGTTGATTTACAAGGCATATCACCGAGGATTCAACTAGCGCTTTTGGCGCAAATTACCCGAGTTCGGGAAGGGAATGTCGAAGCCATCACCGAGTGGACGATGCGCGCTGCGATCGACCACCAAATGAAGGTGGGACCGAGAGAGCCTATTGCCCAACAGCTTAGGCACCTGGCCGACGTAATTGAGGCCGCGTTGAATATCACCCCTGGCGCGAATGTGCCGGTCAAGTCGACATCCAAGCTCAAATAGCGTGTCCTCGTCGAACATGTTTTCACTCATTGCTCAAGCCCTCGGGTAAAATTCAAACCGCTTATCCCCATCTATGGACAAGAACCTTGGATGCCAATGAGTTTTTGAGACCATCGTCGAATACATGTCATTGGCTGGTGGGTAAACCAAACAGCGGCAGATGATCGGTCAGGCTGCCCCCTGTCCCATATTCAGCCCGCTGCCAGTTCCGCCGCATCCAGTCGATCCGCGCCCCCACTAGGTGGTAGGCCGATTCCCTAGTGCCGTTCGACCGGGCCACATAGATCCCGTTCTCGCAGATCGAGAATCCGAACGTGCTTTCCGACCAGCGATGCGCGATGGCGGGCTCGGATCGGCCTATCATCCAGGAAAAGTGCCAGTTCATACCGGCCAGCAGCTGCGCGAGCCGGATCAGCAGGCCGGCCTGGCCTGCCTTGAGCCCGTCCTGCCGCCAGCCGCAGCTATACACGACCCCGCAATAGCCAATGGTTTCCGCGCTGGGCGCCACCACCCGGCACTCGGCCCGATCCGCGACCAGGGCCGCGTAATCGCCATAGAAGAACCGGCCTGTCTCGTGCATCTGCTTGAGCGTGGTGTCGAGCCATATCCACCGCATGGCCGATACACCCAGCACGTCTTCGCCCCGGACCACCGACACGAGCAGGCTGCGGTCCGGCGTGCTGTCATGGGGCCACCAGCGGTGATCCAGGCCGCGCGCCAGGTTCCAGCCGCGCCGGCGGAACAGGCCACCGAGCCGCTCCAGATCGTGGCTCACCTGAACCACGCCCGATACCCCGAGGCCGAAGATGAGCCGCTTGGCGTTCTCGGCCGCCGCGTCCCATTCGGCCAGCGGCAGGGCCGATCCACCCAGGTAGTCCTTGGCCGACTTTCCTTCATCACGAATCATCTCACCTTCCACTGCTGGGGCACCACGGTGTCGAACGGCAAGGTCAGCACGCAGCCGCGGCCCGGCACGGCAAGCCGCGTGTAGCTGTGCAGGCGCGACTTGAGCCGATACAGGGTGGGCTCACCCAGCGTGGCCCGCATCTGCATGTCGACCAGGCCCGCGTAATCGGCGTCGGCGCGGTCCAGCAGCTTGCGCCAGCGCAGCGATTGATCGACCGGCAGTTCGGTGCCGATATGCATGGAAACGAAGTCGTTGCCCTGCCGCACCAGGATGGTGGCGTGGGGCAGCAAGGCCATCTTGCCCGCCACCTCTATCGGATCACCGCCGGCCCGGAACGCGCGCAGGAATTCCCGCCTGGGCACATCGTTCATCTCATCCAGGGAGAGCCTCTCATCCTGCCACCGGCCGTTCGCGACCGAGGTCACGGCCTGGTAGAAGCCCGCCTCCCCGGCCCGGCTCAGGGCGCGGTCGATCAGGCAGATATCGGTCAGGCTGACATCCCGCTTGCCGTCCTTGATTTCCCGCAGCTTGAACCGGCTCATGTCGGCGGCGCGGCTCACCGCCGTGAGGGAAAGTTCGCCTCTAGGTCGAAGCCGCTGCTCCAAGGCTTGTTTGATCCGAACCCCGATTTGCTGAGTAATTTCCGCCGTTTGTCCCATTTCTAGCGTCCCCACCATCATAGAACTGGCTCATTTCTGTACCACTATGACGATAATTGGACCATGTAGTTTTCCAGGCCGTCAACCAAAAAGTTGCATTGGCGACGAATCTGGGTTGTGAGCCTTAGGGAGTACGCGGAGTGCGATCTCAATTGAGAAACTTCAACTCCTAACAATTTTCTGTTTGACTAACTAACAATTTTCTGTTTTCTTGCCTCCATCACCACGGAGGCACCCGATGACGACGCCCGAAACCCAGATTGATCACCTCGCCGCCGAAACGCGGGTTAGCTCGGCCGACGCGAAGGCGTTTGTCGCCTGCCTGCAGGTCTGGATCGCCAAGGGGTATTCGCTCGAGCAGGCCATCGAGCGCCACATGGCCCAGATGGCTCGTCTGGTCGCCCACTGCGAGCAGCTTTGCAAGCGCCAGGCCCGCGCCGCCCTGGCCGGCGCCATGTGGGACGATCTCCACGCCACGGCACAGGCCTGAGCCATGACCCAGGCCCAGCACTTCACCGCCCACACCACCATCACGGAGATCATCGCCGCCGCGCCGGGCGGCACGGCCCGGACCGATCTGATCGACGCCTCGGTGAGCTGCCGCGCCGCGCCACTGCTGTTTTCGTCATCTAGCCTGTGGCGGGCCATCGAGTTGCAGGCGCGATTCAATGCAGATTTTGCCAATCTGGCTCGGGGCGGGGTGGTGCCCAATCTGACCCGGCTCAAGCTTTTCTGGCTGAGCGCAATGGCGGTGGGGCGTTGGATATTTCCTAGTTCTGATCGCTATACAGCTCATCACGCCTACATGCGGGCAATCGAACTGGCTTGCCACGAAAAGCCCTATCTGCTCGATGAGCCACCCGTCCTCTTGCCTTCCGCGCCCAAGCCGCGCTGCGTGGCGCGCCCATGACCCGCCGCGACGATGGCCTGCTGGAACCTGAGCGCGACGACTGGCGCGACGAGGATTCCGGCGCGCCCTCGCGCCTCGCCCTGGCCGGCGCATGTCTCGTCGGCTTCTTCGTCCTGATCGCCTGGTTCCATCCATGAGGTTGCCCGTGTCTCAACGCCCTGCCGAACCCTTCCACCTGCCCTGCGACGAGGCCGAGGCCATGCCGGCCGCCCTGCAGGAAACCCTGCGCGCGGCCGGGCTTGAAGCCGCCCTGCCGGCGCCCGGCACGGCCCCGATCGAGGCGCCGGATTTCTCCGCCGAAATCGTGGGCCCGGTCTATGCCGAGGGCGGCTTCGTGCGGGACGCCAATGGAGTCGCGCTGCTGATCGCCGCGGGCCGGTCAGGCCTGCGCTGCGCCCGGGTGGCGCAAATCACCGAGGCTTGTCTCGACGCCGCACCCGAGCTGGGCCGGGCCGCGGCCGACGTGCTGGTGTGGATCAACGCCCAGCACGAGGGTGAGGCGGACCAAGCCCGTGAGGTGGAGCGGCTGCGGCTCGCCCTGATGGGCTTTGCCGACGCGCTGCGGCCCGCGGTCTCGCCCGAGGCGGTCGCTCACCAACCCCTGCAGATCCTGCAGGCCCTGACGGAGCGCGATTACTCGGCCGGGCCGGGCCTGGCGGTGCCGCCGGCCGATCTGGTCTCGGTCTCGGATGTGATCCGGGCCGGCGAGGTTCACGCCGATCAGCACCGGGCCGCTTTTCAGCACGGGGAGGCCTGAGCCATGGCGCGGAAGATCAAGGTGCCGAGCTACACGGTCGAGAACGGGCCGCGCCGGGGCAAGCAGCATACCGGCGCCATCACGGTGTCCCGCCAGGCCCAGCTCGAGGCCGCGATGGAGCATTGGCGGGTCGGCCACTCGGGCTACCAGCCCGAGATCAGGCCCGACCCGGCCAATCCGTGCCGCGCGATCTGGTCGCGCTTCGACAGCTGCGATTAACGCCATGGCCCAGACCCACACTGCGATCATCGATCACTGCAGCACGGCCAACGGCCCGTACCAGGACTACGAGGCCAAGGCCGTGACCGCCCTGGTCGGCCTGGGCCTGACCGAGCCCGAGATCCGCGCCTCCATGGCGCAGGGCGGGATCGGGTTCTCGGGCCACTGGATGATGTGCCACACGCCCGAACAGGCCGCGCTCCGCGAGCAGCAGCGCTGGGCCGCGATCGCCCGGATCAGCAGCAAGCCGGAAGGTGAAGCATGACCCGGATCGGCATCATCGTCGCCGACATCACCACGCTGCGCGTCGATGCCATCGTGAACGCGGCCAATGAATCCTTGTTGGGCGGCGGCGGCGTGGATGGCGCCATCCACCGGGCCGCCGGGCCAGAGCTGGTCGCCGCGTGCCGCCAGCACCAGGGCTGCGGCACGGGCCAGGTCAGGCTGACCCCGGGCTTCGCCCTACCGGCGCGCTGGATCATCCACACGGTTGGCCCGATCTGGTGCGGCGGGGCCGAGGGTGAGCCCGCACTGCTCGCCTCCTGCTATCGGGAAAGCCTGGCTCTGGCGCAGGCGATTGGCGCGGACAGCATCGCGTTCCCCGCCATATCGACCGGCGCGTATCGCTACCCGGCCGACCAAGCTGCCCGTATCGCCCTGCGCGAGGCCCTGGCCTGGGGCCGGACCGGATCAGGCCCGGCCCAAATCACGATGTGCTGCTTCGATGCGGCGACGCGCGATCTGTACGAATCCATCCATCAGGAGATCACGGCATGATTATCGTAAAGGCTCAAGCAGAGCTCGACGCCGCCATCGCGAAGAACGGTGATGCCGAGATCGAGTTGCGCGGCGATGCGCAATTCTCCCTTACCATTGGCGGCACCACAGCACCATACTTCCGCCTGACCGGCACAGTTTCTTTTGAGCTCGAGGCCAGGGAGAGCAGCCAGCCGCGCGTCGAGGCCTGGGGGAGCAGCCAGCCGCGCGTCGTGGCCAGGGAGAGCAGCCAGCCGCGCGTCGAGGCCTGGGGGAGCAGCCAGCCGCGCGTCGTGGCCAGGGAGAGCAGCCAGCCGCGCGTCGTGGCCTGGGAGAGCAGCCAGCCGCGCGTCGAGGCCTGGGAGAGCAGCCAGCCGCGCGTCGTGGCCTGGGAGAGCAGCCAGCCGCGCGTCGTGGCCTGGGGGAGCAGCCAGCCGCGCGTCGAGGCCTGGGAGAGCAGCCAGCCGCGCGTCGTGGCCTGGGAGAGCAGCCAGCCGCGCGTCGTGGCCAGGGGGAGCAGCCAGCCGCGCGTCGAGGCCTGGGGGAGCAGCCAGCCGCGCGTCGAGGCCTGGGGGAGCAGCCAGCCGCGCGTCGTGGCCTGGGGCTTCACGCTTCTTTCAATTTTCGGCCGAGTATTGGCGAAATGCGCGGCGCAAGTTTGCGTCACCATCGAGGGGCCCGCCGTAGTCGAGGGCGGCCACCAGGTCCGTGTGTCACGCGCCACGGCCCAGCAATGGTGCGACTATTACGGGGTTTCGGTTCTGGATGGCATCGCCCTGCTCTATAAGGCGGTGAATTCGGACTTCCGCTCACCACACGGTGCCAACTATACACCGGGCACTATACCTGTGGCGCCTGATTGGGATGGCGGCACGGCAGAATGCGGCGGCGGTCTGCATTTCTCCCCCAGCCCGGCAATGGCGCGTGAGTTTCATCCCGATGCCGTCCGGTACCTGGCCTGCCCTGTGGCGCTGGCCGATATCGCGATTCATCCCAACGCCAGTATGCCGCAGAAGATAAAGGCGCGCGGCTGCGCCGCCCCGACCTACGAGGTGAACGAGGATGGCGAGCCCGTCGCGGGCCCGCCCGCGGCGGGCGAGCTGGGTAGCGCGCCATGACCGCCGCACCGGAATTCCGCGCTGGGGATCGCGTCGTTGATCCAGTCACGATGGCCTATGGCACGGTGCTGGACGCCGCGCCGGCCGGCTACACGAACCAATTGCTCAAGATTCATCTCGATGCCGATCCCGAGGCGGAATGGTTTGCGATCGGTGATCAGGTCGCGCCAGCGCCGCGCCTTGCCGAGCCTGGCGCGCCCCGGCTGATCTTTTCCGCGTCTCGCCTTTCCCCAATGCCGCCCTGGGCCGCCTCGCCGGGTCGGTGTGGAGCGGGCCAGTCGTCCGGTGGTAGTTCCCCCACCCGGCCGGACGACGGCCCGCGGCCCGCAGCGTGATGGGGGCCGGCATGCCGTCACATACACAGCGCGCCATCCCATCATTTTACTCTGACGGGCAAAATGATGGGACGCCCACCTTTCCCCTAACCCGCCCGGCCGGCCGTGGCCCGAGCCTCTCACCGGCCGAGGTCTGCGCGCGCGGCATGCGGCGCGAGGCCAACCTGCTCTACCAGCGCGCCCACACGGCCGCGATCCAGGGCGCGGCGCATGACGAAGAGCACGAAGCCCTGCAGGCCAGCGCTCAGGAGTTGATCGACCAGGCCGACGAGATGGAGGCGGGCCGCATGATCTATTGCCCGGCCCTGCACCGCGCCTTCTATGAGCGGGGCATCGCGTGACCCAGGACTCGCCCATCATCACCAGCACCATGACAGCGAGTCGGGAATGGAAGCATCGCCGCGCCACCGGTGCGCCTTCCGAGGAACACGAGTTGCCACAGCCCGGCTGGTATCGGGTCCGCCTGGTGAAGGGCGGCGTCTGGGCGCCGATCCGGTTCTGGATCGTTGAGCATCGTTTCCGGGACTCCGGCGCGCTGGCGGCCGACACCGAGTATCACGGCGTGTTGACCGGCGAGCGGCTCGACCCGGTCGAAGTGTTTCGCACCTGGGAGCGGCACGGCCTCATGGCGCAAGCCATCGAGCCGAGCGAATACGCATTCCTGTCGGCCCGCGCCGATCATGCCAAGGCTTACACACCCAACAGCCCCCATGCCGATCCGCGCCAGCGCACGGATTGGTTCGCTTCACCCACGCCGTTCTGATCAAGGATTGTCATGACTGAAGAATCCCAATTACCCGCATCAGCCCGGCTCGCCATGGGGGGCAATAATCCGCCCGCCCAGGAAGCGCTGCGCGAAGAGCTCGGGCTCGAGGGCGGGGCGTTGGACCGGCGCGTCACCCAGCTCCAGGAGGCCGCCCAGCGGGTGCCGGCCGAACTGAGTAATGACGACGAGGCACAGCGGCTCAGTGATTTCCTGGCTCAGATCAAGGCCGCCCACAAGGAGGCGACCGGGCTCAAGGCCAAAATGAAGGCGCCGCTCACCTTGTTGATCGGCATGATCGAGAACTATTGGGCCTACCACACGGGCCGGCTCGAGCGCCTGGATCAGATGCTGCGTCCTCGCCTCAAGAAATGGCAGGACGCCAAGGCCGAGGCCGAGCGCCGGGAGCGTGAGGAGGAAGCCCGCCTGGCGCGCGAAGCCCAGGCCAGGGCCGCTCGTGAGAAAGCCGAGAAAGAGCGCCGGGAACGGGAGGCCGAAGAAGCCACCCGCCGGGCCCAGGAAGAAGCGGACCGCAAAGCGGCTGCGGCCCGCAAGGCCGCCGAGGATGCCGCCAAGGCAGAGGCCAAGGCCAAGACCGATGCCCAGGCCGAGGCGGCCCGCAAGAAGCGCGAAACGGCCGAGAAGAAACAACGCGAGGCCGACGCTGCCAAAGAACGGGAACACCAAGCCGAGGAAAAGAAGGCCGCCGCAGATCGCGAGGCCATGCTGGCCCGGCGCCAAAGTGTCAATGCCACATCGGCAGCACACCACGCAGAGAAGCAGATCGGTGGCGCGATCAAGGCGGGCCGGATCAGGGGCGAGATGGGCAGTCTCGCCACGCTGCGCCAGAAGATGGCGTACCGGATCGTGGATGAAGACCTGATCCCGCTCCGGTTCAAGAAACCCGACGACACCCTGATCCGGGCCGCGATCAACGATGGCGGCGAGACGGCGATACCCGGCATCGAGATTTTCCCAGAGACCAACACCACCGTGCGAGGCTGATATGGCGAAGCGAAACGAAAAGAATGAACAGGCGGACGCGGATCGCAAGGCAGCCCAGCAGGCCAACCGCGATCGCATGAAGCAGCTCGATGCGGCTGCCGCCTCTGGCCAGATCGTGACGGTGGAGCGCGGCCGCATCCCATACCCGAAAGGCATCGAGGAAAAGTTCGGCATCGACCCGGCTTCGTGGCGCGCTCTGACTGATTCCGTGTTCCCTAGCGCCAAGACACCCGAGGCGGTGGTGCTGGCCCTGGCCTACTGCAAGGCGCGCCGGCTCGACCCGTTCAAGCGGGTAATCCACATCGTGCCGGTCTGGGACAGCAAGAAGGGCCACGAGGTCGAAACCGTGTGGCCCGGGATCGGCGAGCTGCGCACCACCGCGCACCGCACCGGGCAATATGCGGGCAACGATGCCGCGGTGTTTGGGCCAGACAAGACTCAGGAATTCACCGCCACCAAGGGCAGCGACAGCCGCAAGATCACCGTCACCTACCCGACATGGTGCCAGATCACCGTGTATCGGATGATCGAGGGGCAGCGCGTCGCGTTCCACGGGCCCCGGATCCAATACGAGGCCAGCTATGGCATGTGGAAAGGCCTGCCGTGCCCGAACGACAAATGGGCCCGGTCTGCCCATTACATGCTGGAAAAGGTGGCCGAAGCTGCCGCGCTGCGGCGCGCCTTCCCGGAAGAGATCGGCAACGATATCACGGCCGAGGAGATGGAAGATCGCGTGATCGACGCGAGTCCGACGCCTGCCTCCACCGTGCCGAACGAGCCGAAGCGCGAGGATTTCAGCGCCGATGCTGGCGCGGAGGATGCCGACGAGCCCGAGCCGCAAATCCCCTTCATCACCAGCGATGGTGAAGAGGTCCTGTATGCGCCGGGTGACTTCTACGACGCGTTTCTGCTCGGCCTGCGCCAGGCGGCCGATGCCGGTGATCTGCCCGCGCTCAAGGCGGCCTGGGAGAACAACTCCGGTGTAGCCCTGACCATGCTCCGCGCTGTCGATGACGGGGCCAAAGCTGCCGATACGCTGCACAAGACCTACACCGCACTGGAGGCCAAGGTGACGGCCGCCAGGCAGGCCGGCGATGCCGCCGAGCAGCAGGCCGATCAGGGCGCGGCTGCCGGCGCCTCGCCATCGAAATGGGTCTTCACCGAGGAGGATGGTGCCAAGGCCGATTGCGGCACGGCTGCCAGCTTCGTGGCCCGGATGCTGGCCGGAATAAAAGTCACTTCCAAGCTGCCCGGCCTGATGCGGGTCCATGAGCCGATCCTAGCCGAGCTTTACCGCGTCGACCCTGATTCCCACCAGGTGATCCGGGCCGCCGCCACTGATCGTGGCTGGGTCGAGTAATGGATATCTGGGAAGGCATGGCCTCGGCCCTGGTGGCGCGCCTCGATCTTCGGGGCGTGGTGCCCAAGGAGGCGCGCGAGCCCTTGCTCGAACTGCTCCGGGTCGAGCTGCGCGGCAACTTCGCCCGCAACCTGCGCAACGTCGTGGAGGTGATGCACAGCTTCGAACCCGGCACCCATCTCCACGATGCCAGCGTGCGGGAATACATCGCGATGTGCCGCTTCTATGACGCCCGGTACGGCCTGCCGGAATGGGGCTTCGCGGCCGAGTGCCTGGAGGCGATAGCCAATCACTTCGTCCCGCCCGGCACCGATCCGGGCTGGATCGAAGCTTTTCAGGAATATCAGTATCTCCCTTCAGTGGTGAGCCAGCCGTGATCCAAACGAACGAGATCATCGTGGACAACTTCGCCGGCGGCGGCGGGGCCAGCACCGGGATCTGGATGGCGCTGGGCCGCCACCCGGACGTTGCCATCAACCACGATGACCAGGCGGTGGAACTGCACAAGGCCAACCACCCCACCACGCTGCATTACTGCCAATCCGTGTGGGCGGCCGATCCGCAGGAAATCGCCAAGGGCCGCCCGGTCGGGCTCGCCTGGTTCAGCCCAGACTGCAAGCATTTCAGCAAGGCCAAGGGCGGCAAGCCGGTCGAAAAGAATATCCGCGACCTGGCCTGGGTGGTGGTGCTCTGGGCGCAGCGGGTCAAGCCGCGCGTCATCTTCCTCGAGAACGTTGAGGAATTCAAAGACTGGGGCCCGCTGGTCGAGGCCGAGGATGGCAAGCTGCGGCCCTGCCCGGTCCAGAAAGGCATCGAGTTCAAGCGCTGGATCCGCGAACTGAAGAAGGCCGGCTATAAGGTCGAGCATCGCGAGCTGCGGGCCTGCGATTACGGGGCGCCGACGATCCGCAAGCGCTTGTTCGTGATCGCGCGCCGCGATGGCCAGCCCATCGTCTGGCCACGGGCCACGCATGGCGGGCCGCATAATCCGGATGTGATTTCCGGAAAGCTGCTGCCCTGGCGCACCGCGGCCGAGATCATTGATTGGTCGCTGCCCTGCGCCAGCATCTTCATGGAGCCGGCCGAGGCGCGCCGGCTGGGCCTGAAGCGTCCGCTCGCGGCCGCCACCATGGCCAGGATCGCGCGCGGCGTGAAGCGCTATGTGATCGACGCGGCCCGGCCCTTCATCGTGCCGGTTACCCACCAGGGCGATTTCCGGGTCAACTCTGTGGACGAGCCGACCCGCACCGCGACCACGGCGAAGCGCGGCGAACATGCTCTGGTGAGCCCCACCCTGGTCGGCGTGGGCGGCCGGGCCGGCCAGAGCAGGCCGCGTGGCGCCGATGAGCCAACCGCGACCAGCACCAGCAAATACGACACGGCTCTGGTCGCTACCAATCTGCTGCATGTCGCCCATGGCGAGGCCGATAAGAATGGGAAGAAGCGTCGCGGGCGCGGGGCGATTCCTGCCAGCGAACCGCTACCAACCATCGCTGCGAGCCCAGGTCTTGCCGCCGTGGCCACCACCCTGATCCAGACCGGCTACGGGGAGCGTGAGGGCCAGGCGCCGCGCGTGCCGGGGCTGGACAAGCCGCTGGGCACGCCGGTGGCCGGTGGAGTGAAGCATGCCGCCGTGGCGGCCTTCCTGGCACAGCACAACACCGGCGTGGTGGGGCATGCAGCTGATGAGCCCGTTTCCACACTAAGTGGGAAAGGCTCCCAACAGCAGATCGTCGCCGCCCATATGACCCAGCTGCGCGGCTCCAAGAAGGATGGCCGGCCTGCCGACGTGCCCACCTCTGCCGTGATGGCGCAGGGCAGGCATGAAGGCCTTGTGCAGACAGCGCTTGCACCGGCCTCCTGGCCGGGCCGGGCGCGAGAGGTGGCGGCCTTCCTCGCGGAATACTATGGCGAAGGCGGCCAGTGGTGCGACCCCGCCGCGCCGATCAACACCGTGCCGACCCGGGACCGCTTCGCGCTGGTCACCGTGGATGGCCAGGAATATGTGATCGCCGATATCGGGATGCGGATGCTGACACCGCGCGAGCTGTATCGCGCCCAGGGCTTCCCCGTGGATTACAAGATCGAGATCACCTTCAAAGGCCGGCCCCTGCCCAAGGATGCGCAGGTCCGCATGTGCGGCAATTCGGTCTGCCCCGATGTGGCGGCCGCCCTGGTGCGGGTCAACTTCGCCGCCGCTGATCAATCCACCCAAGCCGGAGCCGCTGAATGACCACCACCACCGCAGAACGCATCACCGATCTGCTGATCGATCATCTCGGGCCGGACCGCGTCGTCGGGCTCGAGTCCCGCCTCGCCGATGATCTCGGCATGGACAGCCTGGACCGGGTCGAGATCACCATGGATATCGAGGAAGAGTTCGATCTGAGCCTCGACGATGACCAGGTGTGCGCCGTGGCGACCGTGGCCGAGCTCGTCGCGCTGGTCGAACGCCGGCTGGGCCACGGCATGAACGGGGTGCCGCAATGACGCCCGTGATCCCCGAAGAAGCTCTGAACCAGCACACGGCCGCCGTGGGTAAGACCGGGTCGGGCAAGACCTACATGGTGAAATCCACCATCGTCGAGCCTTTGCTCGGCGCGGGCCGGCGCGTCTGCATCATCGATCCGACTGGCGCCTGGTGGGGCCTGCGGAGTTCTGCCGACGGCAAGCGGGCCGGCTTCCCGGTGGTGGTATTCGGCGGCCTGCATTCCGACGTGCCGATCGTGGCCGGGTCCGGGCCCGCCCTGGCCCAACTCGTGGCGGAGCGCAACCTGCCCTGCGTGATCGATCTGAGCGAGATGCTGATCGGGCATCGGCACACATTCATGACCGATTTTGCCGAGACCATATACCGGCTCAACCGCGCCCCGCTCCACCTGGTGATCGACGAGGCGGATGAGTTCTGCCCGCAGAACCCCATGCCGGAAACCAAGCGGCTGCTGCACCACGTTGACCGGCTGGTGCGCCGCGGCCGGATACGGGGCTTCATGGTGGTGCTCATCACGCAGCGGCCCGCGGTGATCAACAAGAATGTCCTGACCCAGGCCAACACTCTGGTGGCGATGCGGCTCCCCGCCCCGCAGGACCGCAAGGCCATCGAGGGCTGGATCCAGGGCCAGGCCGATGCCGACCAGGGCCGCGAGGTGCTGGCCAGCCTGTCCAAGCTGCAGCGGGGCGAGGGCTGGGTCTGGTCGCCCGAGCATGGCCTGCTGAAGCGCATCGCCTTCCCGCCGATCACGACGTTTGATTCGGGCCGCACGCCCGGCCATGGCGAGCAGATCGCCGCCCCGGCCCGGCTCGCCAGTGTCGATCTCGACGCGGTGCGGTCCGGCCTGGCCGATGCCGCCCGGGAGGCGGAGGCCAACGACCCCAAGGCCCTGCGCCGGCGGATCGGTGAGTTGGAGAAGCAGCTCAAGACCCAGCAGCCCGAAGCGCCCGATCTGGATAAGCTTCACGACATGGCCTACGCCGAGGGCCATGTCGATGGCCATGCCGAGGGGCGGCGCCTGGGCCGGGCCCTGGCCCTGCCGGAAGGTTTCGCCCTGGGGCTGGCGGCGGCCAAGAGTGCGCTGGCCCAGATCAAGCCGCCGGAGGCCGTTCCGACCAATCAAGCGGGCGTAGTTCAGCGGCCAGAACAGCGGGTTTCCAACCCGCGTGTCGCGGGTTCGAGTCCCGCCGCCCGCTCCACCGCACCGGCGGCCAAGCCGTCCTTCACGCCTAAATCCGCCCTGTCGGGCCCGCAGCGCAAAATCCTCGGCGCGCTGGCCTGGTGGGCGGCGGTGCGGGTCCCCCAGCCCACCCGGGTCCAGGTCGCGATGGTGGCCGGCTACAGCCCGGGCGGGGGCTCGTTCTCCAACACCCTGGGCTCGCTCCGCACGGCTGGCCTGATCGATTATCCCGCGGGCGGGACGATCAGCCTCACACCGGCCGGGGCCGGCCATGCCCGCCAGCCCGACGCCATACCGACCACCGAGCAACTGCATGCCCAGGTGATGGCGCTGCTGGACGGGCCGCGCCGCCGCATCCTCCAGCCCCTGCTCGACGCCTACCCGAACAGCCTGCCGCGCGAAGATGTGGCGGCGCGCGCCGGCTATGAGGCCGAGGGCGGGTCATTCTCGAACAACCTCGGCGCGCTCCGCAGCATGGGGCTGATCGACTACCCGGGCCGCGGCCTGTGCCGGGCACTTTCGATCCTGTTCGTGGAGCAGTGACGCGATGACCAACCCCACTAAGGCATGGATGGCAGCAGCCGCACGGTTCCGCCGGGCGCCTGGTGCAATCCCGCACCACCAGAGAAGGAAACCAACATGAAGACGTTTCTCACCTGCGCCTTGGTGGCGCTGACGTTTACGGGCTGCGGCTCGCGCGTGTTTCAGGATTTCGGCGAACTCCCGACCCGCACCGAGGGCTTGCGGAATCAGTGGGGCATGTCGGGCGCGGCCAAGAAATGCCGGGGCGGCACGGATCTGCTGTTCGACCAGAAGGGCAATCCGGCCTGCCCGGGCCAGCGCAACTATGCCGAAGCGCAGGCGCTGGACAACGCCGAGCAGGCCCAGAAGCGCGCCCGCCAACCACGCGGCCGGTAGGGCTGCCGGACCCGGATGCCTTTTCCTGCGGCGCAGGGCCCGCGCCGTAGTGAGGTGGCCGCGCCATTCTACAACTCACGGAGAGCCTTCATGAGAACGCGAAACACCAAATTCAACCGCACAACACGGGCGGTGATTCTGCTGGTGATTTGGCTTGCCTTCTCAACGTGGATATTCTTCTGCCATCCAGAATTTTTCTCTACTGGTTTTGATTTCACGCCACAGAATCTATTCGCGCAATGAGCAAATCCATGGCCAACCTGACACCCGAAGCCCTGACCGCTGCGTGCAACCATTACGCCGCTCTCACGGGCGAGGTCTGCCGACCGCACATGGCGGCGGCGATCCATGAGGCACTGAAGGTGATGCATCCCGTGTCGCATCGGGCCATACCGGCTGGCTGGCTACTGTTCCCTGCCGCCGCGTGGGAATTCCTGAGCGGGGTCGCGGAACTGGACGGTGTCAGCTTCGGCGATCGTCACCCTACCCGGGGCGGCGCCTTTTGGTGGCGCTCCATGATCAGCGCGATGATCGATGCCGGACCGAACCAGGGTGGCTCGAATGGCTGAGAACAGTAAGATCGAATGGACCGACCACACCTTCAATCCCTGGGTCGGCTGCACCAAGATCAGTCCGGCCTGTGACAATTGCTATGCCGCGACCTGGGCCAAGCGCGCCGGAACGCCTAAACTCTGGCAGGGCCAGCTTCGCCTCACCTCGGCCGCGAACTGGCGCCAGCCGCTGAAATGGAACATGGCCGCCGCTGCCGCCGGCAAAAGGGCCAAGGTGTTCTGCGCTTCACTGGCCGATGTGTTCGACAACAAGGCCGATCCGCAGTGGCGCTCGGAACTGTTCGACCTGATCGAGCGCACGCCTGACCTGGACTGGTTGTTGCTGACCAAGCGGCCACAGAACATGGAGAAGATGATCTGGCCCCGATGGTGGGATGATGGCATGCCGCGCAACGTCTGGCTCGGCACGACGGTAGAGAACCAGATCGAAGCTGACCGCCGCATCCCTCACCTGCTCAACGCGCCGGCCGCCGTGCGGTTTCTCTCGTGTGAGCCGCTACTCGAGCTGGTGGACCTAACAAGTATCTGCACCGGGTCGTATTTCATTGATGCGCTGGGCGGCTGGAAATACCATGACGCTCCGCCCGATATTTCTTCATCCACGCAGAAATGTGCACGCCTTGACTGGGTGATTTGCGGTGGCGAGAGCGGCCCTGGCGCCAGGCCGATGCATCCCGCTTGGGCGCGTCACCTCCGCCGGCAATGCGAGACCGCCAGCACACCCTTCTTTTTTAAGCAATGGGGCGATTGGCACCCTGATTCACTGTTGTCCACGAACGCCATCACGGGTGAGTGTCCACCGCCAAAAATGAAGATCGGGAAGAAGAGGTCTGGGAGGCTCCTCGATGGCCGCGAGCACAACGATTTCCCGGCGGTGCGGTGATGGTCGCCTATAGCTTCAAGAAACGCTTCGAGCCCGCCATCGCGTCGGGGCGGAAGCGGCAGACCATCCGGGCGCACCGGAAACGCCATACGGCGCCGGCATGATCCCGTCCCGCCACCCGCTCAGCGCCCCGCCGGGCCAACTCTCAGCCCTGCCCTCGGGTGGGGTGCTGTGCCCGGCCTGCGGCTCTACCGAGCACCAGGTGCGGGACTCCAGGCCGATTGAGGGCGGCATCCGCCGCCGGCGCCGCTGCAGGGCATGCCAGAACCGCTTCACCACCTATGAGGTCCATGGCCTGGACAAGGTGACATTCGCCGACCTGCTGCAGTTCGACGCCATGCTGAGCCGGCTCGATCCCGAGGAGATCGCCCTGCTGCGGGCCATGCTGCAACGCTTCCTGCGCGATAAGGGTGTAACGTGAGGCCGCGCCCCACCACGGCCTGCCCGTGCTGCGCCGGCCCGATGCCGGCAGGCAAACGCCTGGGCGGGCTGCGGCGGCTCTGCTGCGATGCCTGCTGGAAGCGGGTGCCGGCGCCCCTGAAGCGAGCCAACAACCAGGCCGTGAGGGAATTCCGGGCCGCGGCCGGTGATATGTCGGCGCGCCGGTTCGCCGTGGCGCGGATCGATGCCACGGCCCAGGCCTGCCTGGCGGCTATCGGAAATGTCCGGCCCGCCCAACCGGAAGGAATTCCGTCCCAATGACAGACAGCCCGGGCCCGACCAACATGATGACGTTCGATCAGCTCGAGGCGGTCCTGCCGGTCAAGGGCAAGACGCTGCGGCGCGTGCTGGAGCGGCTCGGGTATCGGCGCGCGCCCGGCATGGGCCGCCTTTACTTTTCGGATGAAGACCGGAAGACCATCGAGGGGGCAATCCAATGTCGCTGCAACTCATCCGACCCGGCCAGCGCAAGGGCAACCGGTTCTACCTCGTCCGGGGCAGGGTCAACGGCCAATCGGTCGAGGTCTCGACACGCACCGCTGATCCAGAAACTGCGGAGCGATTTCGGGCTGAACTCGAAGCCGGACTCTGGGCGGAAAGTAGTGCCGCTCCACCACCGGTCACGACCGGGTTCCGAGCCGTAGCGGAGAAGCGCATGCTGGCCCATCCACCGAGCCGGCAGGACAGGGTCAACATCGAGCAGCTCATCGCGCATTTCGGGAATGACGATGTGCGGCTCATCACCGAGGGCGATATCCATATCGCGGCCCACAAGCTCCGCGCGGGCCGGAGCAACGCGACCAAGAACCGCCACGTCATCGCGCCAGCCGTGACGATTCTGCATTTCGCGGCCCGTGAGAAACTCTGTGACTGGATCCGGTGCGCCAAGCTCGACGCCGCCCTGCCGCCGCCGCGTGACATGTCGATCGATGACGCGCGGGCCGTGCTGCAGGCCGTGGACGCGATCCCGGACCTCACGGCCCGGGCCCGGGTCGAGGCCCTGCTGATCCTGCTGTTCTTCCACGGGCCGCGCATCTCGGAAGCCATCGCGCTCAACTGGGAGCGGGATATCGACATGAAGCGGCGGCAGTGGCGCAAGCGGGTCAAGAAGAAGAAGGGCGGACCGGTCATCGTGTGGAAGACAATGTCGGATGATCTCTTCCTGGCGTTGGCCAACCTGCCGGGCGATCACAAGGGCCGCGTGTTTCCCTGGTACAGCCGGTGGCAGGTCTACAAGGCGCTCGAGCCGGTCGTGACCCGGGCCGGGGTGAAATTCACCCCCCATATGGCGCGCCACACCTTCACCCAGCAGGCCCGGGATTCCGGTGCTGATGATCGCGCCTTGATGGCGCTCAACGATTGGTCCACCCCGGCCATGCCGGCCCGATATAGCCGCGTGAAGCCGGCCGAGCAGAATAAATTCCTCGACGCCGTTGGGGAGAAAATGCGGGGAAAAGTGGTTAAGCTGTTGGCCTGATTAAACAGGTGGCCGCCTTCACATTGCTGGGGTCGCAGGTTCAATCCCTGCACCGCCCACCATTTTCCCTCAAAAATCCACATATACCATCAGGCAGTGATCGCCCTGGCCCGCAACCGCAAATAAGTGCGCGCTGTGCGGAATTTACATGCTAGCTTTTTTGTCATCGTTGCAGAGGGGGCACTGCGATGTTGTCACAAGCCGGCAAACCGGCCTTTCAGATTGTCGAAGACACCGGGATCATTCTCGATGATCGCCTGCGCCAGCTTCACAGCCTCTGGCTGGCGGCGCATTTCGATGGCCGCCCGCCTCCCCGCGCCTTCATCGACCCCATCGCCTTGCGCTTCGTCATCGGCTCGCTGCTGCTGTTCGAGGTGGCGGAGCCAGGGCCGCGCTACCGCTACCGTCTGGTGGGAACCGATGTGGTGGACCATCTGGGTATGGAATTGACCGGCCTCTGGCTTGAAGATCATCCTGACCATGATCGACTCGGCGATATCATCCAGGTACTCACCCTGGCTTGGCAGACCGGCCAGGCAGTCAGCTTCCACTACAAACTCAAGCTCTTCGACGAAAAATGGCGTTGCGAATCTCTGGTGCTGCCGATCCTCGATACACCCGGCGAAATGCCGGTAATCCTGGCCGCGCAGATTTTTCCCAGCACGATGCCGCGCTGGCGCCGATCCTGAATCCACCAGGCATTGAACTCCCTCCCAAAGGACCAGATCGGCAAGGAAGCCGATACGGCAGGCAGCATGGTGATCGCATCAGCAGGCGGGGGCCCGCCGCGCTCACAGCGACGGCAGCAGACTTTTGCCCCAAGGCAGGAAGCTGCCCTGCCGCACCAATCCGGTGGCCTTCGCGATATCCGGCGCGAAAAAGCGATCCTGGTCATAAGCCGCCACGGCCTTGCGGATCAGCGCATGAGCATCTTCCAGGGTTTGCGAACTACGTAAGGGCCGGTGAAACTCAATGCCCTGAGCCGCGGCCAACAATTCGATGCCAACAATCGTGGCGGTATTTTCCGCCATCGTTAAAAGACGGCGCGCGCCATGGGTGGCCATGGAAACATGGTCTTCCTGGTTCGCCGAGGTGGGCAACGAATCCACGCTGGCTGGATGGGCCAGTTGCTTGTTCTCAGAGGCCAGCGCCGCCGCCGTCACATGCGCGATCATGAAGCCGGAATTCAGACCCGGCTCGGCCACCAGAAAGGCCGGCAGGCCGCTCAAGGCCGGATCGGTGAGCATGGCGATGCGGCGTTCGGCCAGCGCGCCGATTTCCGCAATCGCTAGAGCCAGTATGTCAGCGGCAAACGCCACCGGCTCGGCATGGAAATTGCCACCCGAGAGCACATCGCCGTCGGCGGCAAAGAGCAAAGGATTGTCGCTCACCGCATTCGCCTCGCGCGCCAGCGTGGCGGCTGCCTGGCGCAGCAAATCCAGTACCGCGCCCATCACCTGGGGCTGGCAGCGCAGCGAATAAGGATCCTGCACCCGGTCGCATTCCAGATGCGACTCACGGATGCGGCTGCCCTGCAGCAGGCCGCGATACACAACCGCCGTATCGATCTGCCCCGGCTGGCCGCGCAAGGCATGGATCCGCGGATCAAACGGCACATCGCTGCCCTTGGCGGCTTCCAGCGATAGCGCGCCGGATACCATCGCGGCGGCAAAGGCATCTTCGGCGGCGAACAAGCCGAGCAAGGCCAGGGCGGCGGAAACCTGGGTGCCATTGAGCAGCGCCAGCCCCTCCTTGGGGCCGAGTTCCACTGGCGCCAGCCCAGCCTGGGCCAGGGCGTCGGCTGCCGCCATCACCTTGCCATCCACCCGCACATCACCCACGCCAATCAGCGCGGCGGTCATATGCGCCAGTGGCGCCAGGTCGCCCGAGGCTCCCACTGAGCCCTTGGCCGGGATGCAGGGCAGGATGCCGCGATTGGCCAGGTAGAGCAGCCTTTCGATAACCAGCCAGCGCACGCCGGAATGGCCCCGCGCCAGACTTGCCGCCTTCAGCGCCAGGATCAGGCGCACGGCATCGTCATCCAGCAGGGGCCCGGTGCCCACCGCATGCGACAGCACCAAGTTGCGCTGCAATTCGTTCAGTTTGCTGGCGGGTATTGCGGTCTGCGCCAGCTTGCCGAAACCGGTATTGATGCCATAGGCGACGCGGCCCTCGGCTAGGATGCGGCCCACCAGGGCAACCGACGCTTCAACACCGGCGCGGGCGGTCTGGTGCAGGCGCAGAACCGGCGCCTGACGCGCCACATTACGCCAATCCCCCAGGGATACGCGGCCCGGTTCCAGCATGAGGTCCGTCATTGCAGCCTCCATCGTCGTCAACTGGGCAATATTCCAACTTGTATATACATCCTAAAAAATGACAGGTGATCGCGTCAAGCTGAGTTTGAGTAAACACAAATCTGTAATGATGCAGAAAATACCTCAACAGACAGATGATCTTAAGCTTCCCCATGCAGCTGCTTCCTGCCTATGCTTCCGCTAGGCAGTATGCCACACGCGTGTTGCAGGCCCTTGCGGCACCGCGAGCATCATTGGGGATGTCATGTCATCGAATGCCTTGTCCAACACCACTATTGGTGGCCGCATCAATCTCGGCTTCGGCATAGTCATCCTGCTGCTCATCGCAGTGGCCGGCACGGGCCTGTTCGGCGCCAACAACGCGCGAATATTGTTCAACAACTATGATGAGACATCGGATTCCACCCGCTTGGTGCTGCGCGCCGAGCGCGACGTGATCAACATCAGCCGCAACGTTCTGCTCTATACCGAACGCGACAGCGAGCAAGCCCTTGGCCAAGCCCGCGCCCTGATCAAGAGCGTGCCCGAAATGCTGGCAACGGCCGATGCCAAGGCCAGCGCGAAAGACCGCCAGCGCATCGCCACAATGCGTGATCATGTGGAAAAGTTCGGTGCCGCCGTTGAAGATGTGGTGAAGGCACGGGCCGAGTATAACGGCATCTTCGCCAAGGAAACGGTGCCAGCCTCGACCAAGCTGCGTCAGATACTACCCAAACTGATCGAACAATCGATCAGCGCCGGCGATTACCAGACAGCCTTTCTTGCCACACGCGTGAATGAGACATTGAACGCCATCGGCTCGACTGCCTATCAATTCCTGTATCGTCCGAAACCGGAATTGCTGACCCGCACCTTGCAGCTAAGCAAGGAAATCACTGACCAGGGTGCGGAACTCACCGCCCGGTTATCGGTAATTTCGAAATCCGAACTCGTGAGTGACTTGGAAGCTTCGCTCAAGGGCTATAGCGGTAGCTTGGTTCAGGTGATGACCATCGTCGGCAAGATCGGCAATGAAACGCTGGCCCGGATTGGCCAGCATGCCGAAGGCGCCGTGGCCGTGAGCGCCGAATTGGCCGCCGATAGCGCCGCACGATTGGACGCCGATGAAGCAGCCATGCACAGCAATCTAGCCGCCACACTGATGGTTATCGCTTCGGTGGCGCCATTAGCCCTGGTGGTTGCCGTGATCTTCGCCCTGCTGATCGGCCGTTCGATCCGCAAGCCGGTGCTTGACCTGACCAACACCATGGATCTGCTGGCCACCGGCGACTACACCGCCATGGTGGATGGCCTAGAGCGCCGCGACGAGATTGGCCGCATGGCCCAGGCGGTGCAGATATTCAAGCAGAATGGCCAGGAGAATGAGCGCCTACGTCAGCAGGTGGAGCAGGAACGGCAGCAGCGTGAGCAGGATCGCGCCGAACAGGAAGCCGAACTCGACCGTTCGGTGGGCATGGTGGTGAATGCCGCCGCCGCCGGCGATCTTGGCCGCCGCATCGATACCAGCAACCTGCAGGGTGTGATGAAGACGCTCGGCGATGGTATCAACCGCCTGGTGGGCAGCGTCGCCACGGCCATCGAGGAAGTAGGCCAGGTGCTCGCCGGCATGGCCAATGGCGATCTCAGCCGCCGGGTGAGCGGCAATTACCAGGGTGTGTTCGGCAACCTGAAAGACAATGTGAACACCACCAACGAAAAGCTGGGCAGCACCGTGCGCGGCATCGCCGATGGCGCAGCGGCGGTGAATGAGGCCTCGGCTGAAATCTCCGCAGGCAGCCAGGATTTGGCGCAGCGCACAGAAAGCCAGGCCGCCAGCATTGAGGAGACCGCCGCTTCCATGCATGAGATCACTGCCACGGTGCGTCAGAATGCCGACAACGCCCAAGCCGCCAGCCAACTCGCGGTTTCGGCCCGCGATGCCGCCGACAAGGGCGGCAGCGTGATGCAGGATGTGGTTGGCGCCATGACCGGGATTGAAGGCAGCGCGCAGAAGATCGTGGAAATTGTTGGCCTGATCGACGAAATCGCCTTCCAGACCAACCTGCTGGCGCTGAATGCTTCCGTTGAAGCCGCCCGTGCGGGCGAAGCCGGCAAGGGCTTCGCCGTGGTGGCGCAGGAAGTGCGCGCATTGGCGCAGCGCTCGGCTTCAGCCTCTAAGGACATCAAGGCCTTGATCAGCCAGTCCAACGCGCAAGTAAAGACCGGCGCCACTTTGGTCAATCAGGCCGGCGGCGCGCTGGGCGAGATCGTTAACGCGGTGAAGAAGGTGACCGATATCGTGGCCGAGATCGCCGCCGCCAGCCGCGAGCAGGCTACGGGCCTCGATCAGATCAACACCGCCGTGGCCAGCATGGACGAGATGACCCAGCGCAACGGCGCCTTGGTGGAAGAGACCTCGGCTTCGGCCCAGGCCTTGAGCAACCAAGCCAAGGAACTGGCCCGCCTGGTGGGCTTCTTCCAGGTCGGTGGCACTGGCGCAGCAGCCCCACTGGCCGCCGCGCCAAAGCCGACGACAGTGGCCGCGAAAGCTCAAGCCACCGTGACGGCACCCAAGCCGGCAGCCGTGCCTAAGCCGGCAATCGCCAAGGTTGCGCCTGCGCCAGCCAAACCGGCGGCGGCGCCCAAACCCATGGCGGCGGCGGCAGCCGCTGACGACGATTGGAAGGAATTCTAACGCAAGCGGCTTAACGCTTGCGTGGATGCGTCATGCCAGCGAGATCGAGAATAGTATCGATCTGGCTGGCATCAACCCAGCCCTTCTCCAGTACCAGTTCGCGGATAGTGCGGCCGGTCTTCATCGCCTCTTTCGCCAGAGCGGCGGATTTCTCGTAGCCGATGTAAGGATTGAGCGCGGTGACCAATCCGATGCTGGCCTCCACATGGCGGCGGCAATAATCGTCATTGGCGGTGATGCCGGAAACGCAGAGTTCGGCCAGCGTGCGCGCCGCCCGCACCAGCAATTGCAGCGAATGCATCACGTTATGCACGATCAGCGGCTCCATCACATTGAGCTGAAGCTGCCCGGCTTCCGCCGCCATGGTCACCGCCATGTCGTTGCCGATCACCTGGAAGCAGACCTGGTTCACCACTTCCGGAATCACCGGGTTGACCTTGCCCGGCATGATCGAGGAGCCAGGCTGCATCGGCGGCAGGTTGATCTCGTTCAGGCCGCCGCGCGGGCCAGAGGAGAGCAGCCGCAGATCATTGGCGATCTTGGAGAGCTTCACCGCCACACGCTTCAGCATGCCGGAATAGAGCACGAAGGCACCCATATCCCAGCTTGCCTCGATCAGATTGGCGGCGCGCACCATGGGCAGGCCGGAAACCCGCGCAAGCTCCGCGATGGCAAGGGCTGAGTAATCCGGATCAGTATTGATACCAGTGCCCACCGCCGTGCCGCCGAGATTCACTTCATGGAATAACCGCACCACATCATCGCCACGCGTCACATCTTCTTCAATATTGATGGCGAAGGCCTCGAATTCCTGGCCCAAGGTCATCGGCACCGCATCCTGCAGCTGAGTGCGCCCCAGCTTGACGATGCCGCCGAATTCCTCGCCGCGCTTGCGGAACTCGCCAGCCAGTGCCTCCAGCGCCCGGCTCAGCTCGGCATGGCTGAGCAAGGTCGAGAGCCGCACCGCCGTGGGATAGGCGTCGTTGGTCGATTGGGACAGGTTGACATCATCATTGGGATGCAGATGGGCATACTCACCCTTGGCATGGCCAAGCAGTTCAAGCCCGCGATTGGCCACCACCTCGTTCACATTCATATTGGTGGAAGTGCCCGCGCCGCCCTGGAACACATCGATGGTGAACCATTCATGCAGCTTGCCATCGATGAGTTCGTCGCAGGCGGCGGCGATGGCGGTGTTCTTAGCCGGCGGCAGATAACCCAGCTTGGTGTTGGCGGCGGCGGCGGCCTTCTTCACCATGCCAAAGGCGCGGATCAGGTTCGGGTAGTGGTTGAGACCGATGCCCGATATCTTAAAATTCTCCAGCGCCCGCTGCGTCTGGATGCCGTAATAAGCGTCGGCTGGAATAGCCATCTCGCCCAGCGAGTCATGCTCAAGCCGAGTGGTGCTGACAATGGACATGGTTGGCGCTCCCCTGTTAGGCGCGCTCAGCAGTCTAGTCCAATCGGCAGGCTTATAAAATTGTTCGGTAACGGCGTTTTATCACCGGCCGGTTCGCCTAAACCGTCCGTTGGGCCTTGTCCTTGGCATTGGTGGCCTCGATGTTAGCCCGGATTTCGGCCCAGTCGTCATCCGAGAGTTCCGACATACGGCCGAAAGTACCCGCGCCATTCAGCCACTGGCCGCCATCAATGGCGATCACCTCGCCGTTGATATAGCTCACCTCGTCTGCCATCAGAAAGGCTGCGAAATTGGCCAGTTCGGGCAATTCGCCAACCCGGCGCATCGGGATCGCGGTCAATTGCCGCTTTTCCAGTTCTGGCGTCGGCGCCAGGCGCTTGGTCATGCCCTCGGTGGGGAATGGTCCTGGCGCGATGGCATTGAGACGGATGCCCTTGGGGCCCCATTCCACCGCCAGGCTCTGGGTCATCGCCGTGATGCCGGCCTTCGACATCGCCGAAGGCACCACGAAGGCCGAACCGGTCCACACCCAGGTGGTGACGATGGAAATCACGCTGGCCTTGTGGCCACCGGCGATCCAGCGCTTGCCACAGGCATGGGTGACATAGAAGCTGCCATGGAACACGATATTGGCGATGGCATCGAAGCCGCGCGTGCTCATCTGCTCGGTCTTGGAGATGAAATTGCCCGCAGCATTATTCACCAGACCATCCAGCGGCCCATCGCGCCAGATCGCCTCAATCATGTCATCCACCGCCTGGGCCACGCGGATATCGCAAGCCTGGTAATGCACCTTGCCGCCGGTGGCGGTGCTCAGTTCCAGGGCAGCCTCGCGCAACACACCCTCACGCCGACCGCAGATGTAGATTTCGGCGCCAAGCTCCAGGAAGCGCTTCGCCATCGCCTTGCCCAGGCCGGTGCCGCCCCCCGTGACCAGAATACGTTTGCCTTGCAACAGATCTGACCGGAACATTGTTCCTCCCTGAGTTTCGTTGTTAGTTAGGAGTATAGAACCAGTGTGAGGGAGGAGAAAAGCCCATGGACCTGCGCCTGAGCAACAAGGTCGCCATCGTCACCGGCGCCAGTAAGGGAATCGGCCGTTCCATCGCCGAGGAACTGGCCGCTGAAGGCATGAAGCTGGTGCTTGCCGCCCGCTCAGCCGACCTGCTGCAGGAATTGGCCGCCGGGCTGAACCGCGAATGCCTGGTGCAGGCTGTGGATTTGCGTGAGCCGCAGGCCGGTGAAAAGCTGGTGGCTGCCACGATTGCGCGCTTTGGCAGCATTGATCTGTTGGTGAACAATGCCGGCGCCACCAAGCGTGGCGATTTCCTGACGCTGACGGATGATGATTGGGCTGATGGCTATGCGCTGAAATTCTTTGGCGCCATGCGACTGAGCCGTGCCGCCTGGCCGCATCTCAAGGCATCGGGCGGCAATATCGTCAACATCATCGGCGTGGGTGGGCGCACGGGCAGCGCCGAATTCGCCATCGGCGGCTCGGTGAATGCCGCCAGCATGAACCTGACCAAGGTGCTGGCGGATCGCGGCGTGGCCGAAGGCGTGCGGGTGAATGCCATCAATCCAGGCAGCATCGCCACCGACCGACTGAAGACCCGCATTGCCAGCTTCGCCAAGGAACAGGGCATTGACGTTGTGGAAGCCGCCATTCGCATGCCGCGCGCCATGGGCGTGGCGCGTTTTGGCGAGCCACAGGAAATCGCCAAGGCGGTTGCTTTCCTGGCATCGCCTGCGGCCGCCTATGTGAACGGCGCCATCCTCGATGTGGACGGCGGCCTCACCCGCACCCTCTGACAGAAGCCCTGCACGTTCAGGGTGTAGACAGGCAGCGACTGCAAGCCTTGTGGCAATTTCTCGGCTCGGCCAAGGCCAAGCGCGAAAGCGTTCCCTGCCGTGGCCCAATCTCCCGCCCGGGGTGAATGATTGCGTAGGAAAACCGCATTCAGTGAGCAGTTTCTTGACCGGCAAATTTCCTCTAGAATAAGCGCAACCATCAGGAGAATGAGCTTCATGCCCCGGCTTCCGGCGCTTGCGTTTCTGTTGTCGCTGCTCTTGGCGTTTTCCGCTGGAGCCAGCGCGCAAGCCCTGCCGCAACCGACCGGGCCCGTAATCCTGACCGTTACAGGCGCCATCGAACGCGGCAATGCCCGCGACGCCCAGGGACGGATTGTGGCGCATTTCGATCAAGCCATGCTCGAGGCCCTGGGCCAAAGCGGCTTCACCACCAGCACACCCTGGCATAAGGGCGTGGTCCGCTTTGATGGCGTGCCGGGCAAGGCGGTCATGGAAGCCGTGATGGCCAAACGCAGCGGGATCGCCCAGGCCGTGGCCCTTAACGATTACGCATCCTCGGTGCCCGTAGAGGATTTTTTGCAACATAAGTTGCTGCTCGCGCTTAAGCTCAACGGCGCCTATATGACGGTGCGCGACAAGGGCCCTCTCTTCATTGTCTATCCCTACGACAGCGACGCCGCCTTGCGCCAGGAGACCTATTATACCCGGTCAGTCTGGCAGCTTCGCCGGCTTGATATCCGCTGAGCATGCCCATGCCGCAGCACGAAATGGCCGGTACTACCCAGCCCCGCCGCGGTGAGTTGACCGGTTCGGCGCGCCGCTTCGTGCTAATCTTCGCCGCCGTGTTCATTGCCGCTTTCGCTGGCATCACCACCTATCTCTATGTTCAGCACAGCGAATATGACCGCGTGATGCGGCAGAATGTGGTGATCGAGGGCAGCCAGCTCCGTTCCGAATACTTGGTCCTGCGCGGCAAGCTGGCGGAAATACTGGCCGGCGCACCCAATGTCGAGCGCCATGAAGCTCAGCTCAGCTACGATATCCTGCTTTCGCGGATCAGCGCACTTGAGGATGGACGCGGCGCGGATATCTATTTGAAAGACACTGAGATGGCGCCGCTGTTTCGCAGCCTGACAACGGATATCCATGCCTGGGAAGCGCCCGTGGCCCGCTTCGTGGCCGGTGATGACCTCTCTGGCTACACCCTGCTTGAGCAAATGACGGCGGTATCGCCGAATTTTGGCGCCTTTACTTCACGCGCCAACAGCATCACACAGATCCGTATTGGCAGTACCAACCAACGACTGCAAACACTCTACCTGCTGCTGCTCGGCCTGTTGATCGGCGGCAGCGTGGTGGTAGTGGTGATATCGCGCCTGCTGCTGCGTCAGGCGAAAGCCACCGATGCCGCGCATCACCATCTGGCTACCCTGGCACGCGATCTGGAAGCCGCACGGCATCAGGCCGAGGCCGCGAACCGCGCCAAATCCAGCTTCCTCGCCTCCATGAGCCATGAATTGCGCACGCCGTTGAATGCCGTGATCGGCTTTGCCGATATCATGCATCAAGGCCTCTTCGGTCCGCTGGGCAATACCCGCTACCACGAATATGTCGCCTCAATCCAGCAGAGCGGCCAGCATCTGTTGAGCCTGATAAACGACATCCTGGACATGAGCCGCATTGAAGCCGGCCGTTTCGAACTGAATGAGGATCGCATCGACATTTCCGGTTTGTTGATTGATTGCGTCGATCTGGTGGAAGTGCAGGCGCGCGCCAAGAATGTGCGGGTCTCGCTCGGCAAGCATGAAGCCGATACAGCTCTGTGGGTGGACGAACGCGCCTTGCGCCAGATGCTGCTGAACCTGCTGGCCAATGGCGTGAAATTCACGCCGGCAGGCGGCAGCGTGACGGTTGAGCATGGCACGACCGATGATGGCTGGTACGAGATCGCGATCAGCGATACCGGCATCGGCATGGCGGAAAACGAAGTCAACCGGGTGTTTGAACCCTTCGCGCGTGGCGGTAGCCAGCTGGTGCGGCAACAATATGATGGCACTGGCCTTGGCCTACCCATCACCCGGCGCCTGGTGGAATTGCATGGTGGGCGCATCCATCTCACCAGCCAGAGTGGCAACGGCACCACAGCTCGGCTGCGTTTCCCGCCGGAGCGGATCAGCCGCGTCGCTGATTTCGGCGCCATGCTCAGCGTTCCTCCCTCAGTGTGATGCGCGGCCTCTGTGGATTTATGCTGCTACTATGCTTGGCAGCCTGCACACCGCGCCTGCAGCCAGTCAGCACCGATAGCACCGCTCCGGCCCTGCTTGAGCATGTCTGGCGTGCAAATGACGGGCAGAAGATGCCCTTACGGCAATGGCTGCCTGCCGCGCCACGCCAAACCCGCGCCATTGTGCTTGCCCTGCATGGCTTCAATGATTACGGCATGGCTTTCGCCGATCCGGCAGGCTGGTGGGCCGAACAGGAAGGCATCGCCACTTATGCACCGGATCAGCGCGGCTTCGGGCAATCGCCACATCCTGGATTATGGGCCGGCAGCGACCGTATGCGCGACGACGTGCTGCAACTCACGGCATTGCTGCGCGGCCGTCATCCCGGCCTGCCGCTTTATTGGCTGGGCGAAAGCATGGGCGGCGCCGTGGTGCTGGCAACTCTCGCGCAAGCCGGTGCAGGCCAGATTCCAGATGGCGTCATTCTCGCCGCACCAGCGGTTTGGGGCCGCGCCACCATGCCTTTCACCTATCGTGTGACACTGGCAATCACCAGCCATACCATTCCATGGATGCGCTTCACCGGCCGTGGCTTGGGGATTCAAGCCTCCGATAACATTCCGATGCTGCGGCGGCTAGGCGCTGATCCGCTGGTCATCAAGGAAACCCGCGTGGATGCCATCTATGGCCTGGTCAATCTGATGGACCAGGCCTTGAATGCCGGGCCAAGGCTTAGCCAGGCGCCGCCGTTGCTGCTGCTTTATGGCGCGCGTGATGAGGTGATCCGCAAAGAGCCCGTGGAAAAATTCGTCGCCAGCCTGCAAGGCCCTCGGCGCATCGCCGTCTATGATACCGGCTGGCATATGCTGCTGCGCGACTTGAAGGCCGAAAGGGTCTGGCGCGATGTTGCCGCCTGGATCGCGGACCACACCGCCCCCTTGCCTTCGGGGCGCGAGACCGTCACCCTGCCGTTATTCGCCAAGGGTAAGGATTGATGACGCGCGCGGCCCTGCTTGAAAGCCTGTGGATATTGGCCGGCATGGTGCCAGCGCTCGGCCTGCTGCTGCTGGTGATCGACGCCGATCACGGCCTGGCACTCACCTCCATCGGTAGCACCGCCGTGCTGCTCTTCTGTTTTCCCAACCACGAAGGCGCCCGCCCCAGCACGGTGGTGGTGGCGCATCTGCTCGGCGCACTGATCGGCTTGGCCCTGCTGCACAGTGTTGGCGCCCAAGCCTGGAGCATGGCTTTAGGCGTAGCGCTGATCGCGGTGGTGATGAAGCTGGGCAACATCATGCATCCGCCGGCCGGCGCCAATCCGCTGATCGTGCTGAACATCAAAGCCGGCTGGATGTTCCTGCTCGACCCACTGTTGCTGGCATTGGGCATTCTGATGGCGGTGCTGTGGCTGTGGAGTCGGCTGCGGCCGGGGCCACGCTGGCCCCTCCGCTTCTGATCAAGGCTCTGGCTCAGACCACCAGGAACATGCGGCTGATTTCGGTTGGCGAAATGCGCTGGCTGTTGCCAAAGCCGTCATAAGTGATCGGCGCATCCTTGAATTCGCGCACCGAGGGGTTCGGGTTGGCAGCATCCGCCGACTGGTCCTTGGCGATAATCGAGGTGACGCGCAGCAGCACCTGCAGATTCACTTCCGCCCCGGCCGCGGCACCGGACGTGATGTTCGCAATCTTTGTCGTTGCCACTGCCTGCACAGGACTATCCAGCCTCGCACGGTTGAGCGGACTGGTGGGCAGGATTGGGGTGATCGTGTCAGCCATGGTTTCTTAATTATATAGGGCCATGACCTTTGGTGAAGCTGGTTTTTTTGCGGCTGCGCAACAGCAATTTAAGCTATTGAATTATATAATTATTCGCCTCCCCGAACGCCACCTGGGATAGCGTTCGACGAGGCAAATATGGTTAACCGCCGATATGGCTGCGGAAACGCTTTAGTATATCGCGGGTTGCCTTGGTCAACAGCCCCTGGTCAACACCCACCGCCACGAAGGTGAAGCCGGCATCGAAATAGCGCTTCGCGTCATCTTCATTGGGCGCCAGGATGCCCGCCGGTTTGCCCGCCGCCTTGCAGAGCTGCAGGCCCTTCATGATTGCGGCCTGGGCTTCCGGATGAGAAGCATTGCCCAGGTGGCCAAGATCGGCGGAAAGATCGGCCGGGCCGATGAAGATGCCATCAATACCGTCCTGCTTGGCGATCTCGGGGATGCGATTCACCGCCGCCAGGGTCTCCACCTGCACGATGACGCCCAACTCCTCTTCCACCCGCTTGTGATAATCGGCCACTAGGCCGTAGCGGTTGGCGCGCTGCGCCATGGAAACGCCGCGGATGCCCTTGGGCGGATAGCGCGTGGCCTCCACAGCGGCCTTGGCCTCGGCCTCATCCTGCACGAAGGGCAGGATGAGGTTCGGCGCGCCGATATCCAGGAAGCGCTTGATCAGCACCGGGTCATTCCAGGCCGGGCGCACCACCGGGGTGGCGGTATTGGCATCAATCTGCATTGCCTGCAATTGCTGCAGCACCATGGGCAGCTCATTAGGGGAATGTTCCGTATCCAGCACCACCCAATCAAAGCCCGCCGTGGCGACGATCTCGGCCACGATATTGCTGCACAGCATGCTCCACAGGCCAATCTGCGGCCGGCCCTCGGCCAGGGCCTTCTTGAAGGCATTTTTGGGCAATTGCATGGCGGTCTCCTCCTGGGTCGACTGTTAATATCTGCTTATGGGTCGCCAGTCTGGATAGAAAAGCGACGAAAAAGTCTTAACCAGAGCCGGGGGCTTTTGCTACAGTCTAGGGAGCGGCCCCGTTTATTGGCCCGGGCGATAGGAGAAAATCATGGACCAGCTTCCCGCCTCACGGGCCCAGGCCGGCCAGCAGCGTGGCCTTTCTGTCGGTCGCGGCCAAAACGGCGCCAGCGACAACTTGCATAGCGCCCAGGACTATCTGACCTTCGCCATCGACGCCCAGGTCTATGGCATCGATATCCTGAGCGTGCGTGAAATCCGCGCCTGGACCGATGTGACCAACCTGCCCAATACGCCGGAATTCGTGCGCGGCATCATCAATCTGCGTGGCACGATTGTGCCGATCTACGATCTGCGGGTCCGCCTTGGTGGCGGCGTAACCAAGCCGACCCGCATGCATGTGGTGATCGTGGTGGTAGCGGCCAACGGCACCTTCGGCCTACTGGTGGATTCCGTGTCTGACATCCTGTCGATCGAGGATCGCGAATTGCAGCCGGTGCCGGAAACCGATGCGTCTTCCGATTACCGCTTCCTCTCCGCCATCGCGGCGCGCGAGGAACGCATGGTCTCCATCATCGACATGGACCGCCTGGTTACCGGCCAGGCCGCCGCCCAGCTGCAGCGCATCGCCGAGACCCCGCCCCCGGCCGCCATCGCGATGCAATAGCGCAGGCCCGCAGCGCCGCTTGGCACTTCGCCGGCTGCGTGGCAATTCTGCTTAGCGGATCAACGGTTTGTCCCGGCTGAATTGGGCGGGTTGACGGGCTGGGTTTTGCCCGTCATGTTCGCGCCGCCCTTCAGGAAAAACGCCGGATTCCCCGCACCATGCCGCAAGCCGCGACTGCTTCCGTTCCCCCGCATTCCCTTCCCGCCAGCCATCACGATATGGCCAACGCCATCCGGGCGCTGGCCATGGATGCCGTGCAGCAGGCCAATTCCGGCCATCCCGGCATGCCGATGGGCATGGCGGATGTGGCAACCGTGTTGTTCACCCGCTTTCTGAAGGTGGATCCGGCCCAGCCCCATTGGCCCAACCGCGACCGCTTCATCCTCTCCGCCGGCCACGGCTCGATGCTGCTCTACGCCTTGCTGCACCTCACCGGCTACAAGGACATGACGCTGGAGGAACTGAAGAATTTCCGCCAGATCGGCAGCCGCACGGCGGGCCATCCGGAATTCGGCCATGCCGACGGCATCGAAACCACCACCGGCCCGCTGGGCCAGGGCATCGCCAATGCCGTGGGCTTCGCCATGGCCGAGCGTTTGCTGGCCGCCCGCTTCGGCGATGCGCTGGTGGATCACCACACCTATGTGATCGCTGGTGATGGCTGCCTGATGGAAGGCATCAGCCACGAGGCGATCTCGCTGGCCGGTCATCTCAAGCTGAACAAGCTGATCGTGCTCTGGGATGACAACGGCATTTCCATCGATGGACCCACCAGCCTGTCGGTGAGCGACGACCAAATCGCCCGCTTCAAGGCCTGTGGCTGGGCCGCCATGGCCGTGGATGGGCATGACCCGGAAGCCGTGGCCGCCGCCATTGCCGCTGCGCGCGTCAGCGACAAGCCGACCATGATCGCCTGCAAGACCGTGATCGGCTTCGGCGCACCCAAGAAAGCTGGCACTTCCGGCGTGCATGGCTCGCCGCTCGGGCCCGACGAAATCAAGGGTGCTCGGGAAAAGCTCGGCTGGCCCCATGCGCCGTTCGAGATTCCGGCACCGATTCTGGCTGCCTGGCGCCAGGCCGGCGCCAAGGGCGCCGCGCATGTTGCCACCTGGAGCAAGGCGCTGAGCAACCTGAATGCCGCCGACCGCGCCGAATGGGACCGCCGCGTGAAGGGCGACCTGCCGGCCGAATACGATGCGGCCCTGAGGCGCATATCGCCAAGCTGATGGCCGAGAAGCCGAAATGGGCCACGCGCAAGTCGTCGCAGATGGCACTCGAAGCCATCAACCCGGTGCTGCCGGAAGCCATCGGCGGTTCGGCCGACCTCACCGGCTCCAACAACACCAAGACCGCTGGCTTGAACCCGGTAAAGCCCGGCGATTTCAGCGGCCGCTATATTTATTACGGCGTGCGCGAGCATGGCATGGCGGCGGCGATGAATGGCCTGGCGCTGCATGGCGGCGTGATCCCCTATGGCGGCACCTTTCTGGTGTTCAGCGACTATTGCCGCAATTCTATTCGTCTCTCGGCCCTGATGCATCAGCGCGTGATCTATGTGATGACGCATGATTCCATCGGCCTGGGTGAAGACGGCCCGACGCATCAGCCGGTGGAGCATGTGGCTTCCCTGCGTGCCATCCCCAACCTGCTGGTGCTGCGCCCGGCCGATGCGGTGGAAACCGCTGAAGCCTGGGACATCGCCTTTAGGTCCAAGAATCGCCCCGCCCTGCTCTGCCTGACGCGTCAGGATCTGCCAGCGGTGCGCGTGACCGAGACGGCTGAGAATCTTTCCGCCAAGGGCGGCTATGAACTGCTCAAGGCCGATGGCAGGGCGCAGGTGACGCTGTTTGCCACCGGGTCCGAAATCGCCATCGCGGTATCGGCGCGCGATCTGCTGCAGAAGGAAGGCATTGCCACCCGCGTGGTCTCGATGCCCAGCTTCGAGTTGTTCGAAGAACAGCCCGATTCCTACCGCAAGGCCGTGATTGGCGAAGGCACTGTGCGCATTGCCATCGAAGCCGGCGTGAAGCAGGGCTGGGAAGCCTATATCGGCGACAAGGGCGCCTTCATCGGCATGAAGGGCTTTGGCGCGTCCGGTCCCTTCGAGCAGCTCTACAAGCATTTCGGCATCACGCCGGAAGCCGTGGTGGCCGCCGCGAAGGCCCGTCTCTAACGATGCAGGCGCCGGTCTAGTGCCAGCAGGCCGGCGCTCACCGTCACGGCAAACGTGAACAGGATGAGCGCGATCGCCATGATCATGCGCACATCATTGATGCTGATGGCATTCATCAGCAGAAAGCCTAAGCCGCGCTGGGAGGCGAACATCTCGCCCAGCAAGACGCCCAGCAGCGTGAGCGAAAAGCCGATGCGCTGGCCGGAAACGATCTCGGGCAAGGCCGCCGGCAGCAGCACGGTGCGTGCCGCCGTGAAGGGGCTGAGCCGCAAAGTCTTGGCGGTGCGGATATAAACCGGGCGGATATTGCGCACCGCATTCAGCGTGAAGATCGTTACCGGGATGATGCCGTGAATGGCGCCAAACGCCACCTTGGCCGGGAGCCCCAGGCCGAACAGCAGCAAGATCACTGGATAGAGTGTCACCTTGGGCAGGGCATAGAGGCCCACCAGCACCGGCTCCATCACCTGGCCGCTGGGCTTATGCGCGCCCAGCATGATGCCGAGCGCCAGACCACCGAGCGAGGCGATGAGCAGGGAATAGCCTAAGGCTTTGAGCGATTCCCAGAGATGCGGATAGAAATTAGCTCTTCCGAGCAGCGTGCCGGCAAAACGGAAGGTTTCCGCCGGGCTGCTCAGGGCTTCCTCGCCTGCCCACCAGAACATGCCCTGCCACAGCACTAGAATGGTGAGCGCCAGCAGCAGGAAATCCATGCTGCGCTTCATCGCCCGCCCCGCTTCACGATCAGCCGCTGTTCCCAGACATGCAGTACGGCATTGATTGTGCCCACCAGCAGCAGGATGAACAGCATCAGCGCATACATCGTGCGGTTATCAAAGTTGTTATAGGCATAGGCGATGGAATAGCCCAGGCCACCGCCCGAGAGGATGAATTCCGACGCGATCACGCCGATGAAACTATAGGCCACCGAGAGCTTCACACCCGTGAAGAGATACGGCAGGGCTGACGGCAGTTTGATCTTCAAGGCCACGGCCAGCGGCGACATGCGATGCAGCCGCGCGGTCTTCAGCAGCACCTGTGGGATGCGGTCCAGGCCGTTTAGCGTGTTCACGATCATCGCCACCACGCCGAACAGGAAACCGATCACGATGATCGGCAGCCGGTTGAGGCCGAAGATGACAATGAAGATTGGGTAGAAGACGAAAAACGGCACCGCATACCAGGTGGCGAGCAAGGGATCGAGCACACGGCGCAGGCGCGGCAGGCTATGCACCACCACGCCGAGCGCGAAGCCCGCCGAAACGCAGAGCAGAAAGGCGATGCCGACATTGCCGAGCGTGCTGGCGATATCGGCATTGAGCTTGCCGACAATGAGCAGGCGCCACAGTGATTGCGCCATTTCGCTGGGCGGAATCATCGTCGCCTTCTTGATCCAGGCCATGCGGCAAGCGAGTTCCAGCAGCCCTACGCAGGCTGCAATAATGCCAAGCCGTATCCAGCCCAGCTTGGTCATCGGCCCCCGCCACCATGAGCAATCGCCTTCATCGACTCACCGCGCAGATGCGACCAGAGCCGTGCGGTCAGCGCGCCAAAGCCAGCTTCCGCCACCAGCCGGCTATCACGCTCGCGCGGCCAGCCAGTTTCCATCAGGTCAATGAAGCATCCAGGCCGCGCCGACATCACACCAACACGATCCGCCAGCATCGCGGCCTCATCCAGCGCATGGGTGATCAGCAGCACGGTGGCGCCGGTTTCGCGCCACAGCCGCAGCAATTCATCGCCCATCAGCAGGCGGGTCTGTTGGTCCAAGGCGCCAAAGGGCTCATCCAGCAATATCAGGCGCGGCTGCATAACCAGGGTGCGCGCGATACACACGCGCTGGCGCATGCCGCCGGAAAGCTGCGCCGGATGCGCCTTGGCAAAATCCTTCAGGCCCATGAAGTTGAGGGCGTAGTCCACGCGCCGCGCGATCTCAGCCGCATCCATACCCTGGCGACGCAGGCCAAAGGCCACATTGTCGGCCACACTGAGCCAGGGAAACGAAGCATCTTCCTGGAACACCACGCCAACGCCATCGGGCACGCTGTCGCCGATCAGCTTGCCCTCGAAGCGGGCCTCGCCAGCACTCGGCGCGGCCAAACCGGCCAGCACATCAAGCAAGGTGGATTTGCCACAGCCCGACGGGCCCACCACGGCGAAGAATTCGCCGCAGCGCAAGGTCAGGTCGATAGGGCCGAGGGCGTGCACCGGCGGCTGGTCACCAACCGCCGGATAAACACGGGTGACACCGGCGAGTTCCGCCGCCGGCGCCGCAACGTCTGCGCTCACGAGGGCTTGCGCAGGTCGGCCGGCAAGAACGAGGTATCGATCAGCTTCGACCAATCAACCTTGCCATCCACTTCGCCGATGATGCGCAGGCCTTCCACCATGCGGTCCATGGCGGCCAAATCGATATCGCCCTTGCCCCAGTATCCCACAGCCAGCATGTTGCGCACCGCCTTCTCGCCCAGGGCTGGCTCGATATTGTAGGCCTTGGCGAAGATGGCGCCGCCTTCCGCCGGATTGGCATTGAGGAAATCAACGCCCTTGCGGCGGCCCTCGATGATGGCCTTCAGCTTGCCCGGATCCTTCTTGATGAAATCAACCGTGCTGATGCCAACGGTCTGGATCATGCTCGGCAATTCCTTCGAGAGTTCGAAGACCGGGCGATACTTGTCTGCCGAGCGGCTCCAGATCGGGTCCATGGTAGGCGCCGCCACCACGGCACCCTGGCCCAAAGCCGTGAGGCCAGCGCCAATGGAGCCGGTGGAGATACGCTCCACCTTGCTCAGCTCAATGCCGTTCTTCGTCAGCACCATGATGCTGAGCATGTCGGTGACCGATTTCGGGCTGGTATAGGCGATCTTCTTGCCCACCAGATCCTTCACCGACTTGATCGGGCTGTCCGGCGTAGTGACCCAGAGGATGTCGGCTACCGAAACGGCGCCGGCATTGACGATCTTGATCTCAAGCCCTTCCTTGGCCGCTGCCACCGCTGCCGCCAAGCTCACTTCGCCATAGGGCAGGCCACCAGCCAGCACGTTGCGCACCGTGGTGCCGCCACCCTTGGAGGTGAGGATGCCGGTGATATTCACGCCGGCCTGCTTGAAAAAGCCCTTCTCCATCGCCACCGCATAGGGCCCGCCATACATCAGCGCGCCCCAATGGGTGACGCTGATTTCCTCGGCCTTGGTGGCAGCGGCGCCGCCCAACCCGAAGGCGAACGCGGCAACGGCAAATGTCTTGATGGCCCTGATGAGCATGATGTCCCTCCCGTTTATTTATCAGCTGATCATACCGGAGCGATTCGATGGCCGGCAAGACAGCTCTTGCAGCTGCAACTAGGGCGGCCAAGCTGCAAGACCTGCACATGCTTCAACCTTCGGGACCCAGCACCACTGAATCTGACTAATTTAGTGCTAACATCAAAGAATTATCTAGGGAGCAAGGGCATAACCAATATATTATTAAATTTAATGTTTCAGGTTGCCTGGAATCCCTCTATCACATTGTTTTTTATAGCCTACTAATGCTTCGAAGCCGCACAAACCAGATCGTTATTGGCATTATTGCCCTTCAGGCTTTGAGCTGGGTTTTGGTCCCCCTGGCTACCCTCCCCAATGCACCGCTGGATGTGATCGAAGGCACCATCTGGGGGCGGCAATTCGACCTTGGCTACCATAAGGGGCCACCGCTTTTTGCCTGGCTACTGGGCATTGGCCTACACATCCTGCCAGGCAGCGTGCTGCCAGCCCTGGTGCTGAGTCAGCTATCGCTGGCCATAGCCTATTGGTCAGTCTGGCGCCTCGCCTGGCGCCAATTCGGCGAGACCAATGCATTGATCGTCGTGCTGCTGATGACGACGATCTATTTCTATGGTTTTCCCAGTCCTGAATTCAATCCGATCATCCTGCAGATCGCTTTTTCCGCCTTGGCCGGCTCGTTTCTTTACACCGCCCTGCAGAATGACAAGCTGAGCGACTGGCTGATCGTTGGCGCCGCGGCAGGATTTGGCATGCTCACGCGCTATTCGATGGCCGTGTACCTGCTGCCGATGCTGCTATTCGTGCTACTGCACCCCCAGGCACGCCGCAGCCTAGCACGGCCGGGTCCATATATCGCCGTGGCTGTCGCCAGCGTGATTTTCCTGCCGCATCTCTTCTGGGTTACACAGAACGACTTTATTTCCCTGGCCTATATCGACCAACGTGCCGGCATTTCGGCTGGTTGGAAAAGGCTGACCAACCCGGTCTATTTCATTGGTGGGCAGATCCTGGCCTTTGTACCCCTGATGCTGATGCTGGTGATTGGCACCACCGCAGGTTTGCCCGCCGCGCATGAAAAAACTGAAAACGAGACCAGCCTGTATGATCGCTGGTACATCGTCACCATTGCTTTGGGCCCGATTGCCTTGCTGATCTTCACCGCTTTGATTCTCGGCCGCACCCCGCGTGCCATGTGGGGAGCGCCACTCTGGGTTTTTGCACCACTGCTTGCCATGCTGCTGTTCGGCACGAAACTCAGCGACCGGGGCCGCCGGAGGCTTTATTATGTTTGGCCGGCGGCCTTCCTGCTGCCGCTGCTGATATACGCTGGCGCCATGCTCATTGGCCCCAATCTGATGAATCGCAACAAGCGTGTGCATTTCCCGGGCCAGGCGCTTGCGGCGGCGATTACCGAAGTCTGGCGCCAGGAAACCGGCCAGCGCCTGTCCTTCATCGCCGGGCCGCTCTGGATAGCCGGCAATGCCGGCTTCTACTCACCGGATCGTCCGCAAATATTCACCAACGCGGACCAACAGGCAGCGCCCTGGATCGATATGGCGAGACTGGCTAGCTGCGGTGCCATGCTGGTCTGGTCGGCCACAGAGGAAGGCGACACGATACCACCCTACCTGGCCCAGCGATTTCCCACCGTGACCGCCGGCGGCACCCTCACACTGCCGCCACCGCTTGGCGCCCTGAAAAACGTGCAATTCCGCTTCGGCTGGGCCCTTCTGCCGCCCCAGGGGGATTGCCCCACAAGCCGCTGAAGCAGCCCCCGGCGGTGGCGAGCCGGGGCGACCCGTGCTATAGCCTGCGCGCCCTGTGCTTTTTGTCCCATGCTTTTGAACGCGCGAGCTTTTCGGTGACGACCTTGCCAGCCGCCTCCTCCCCTTTGAGCGCCAAACCGTCCAGTTCAATGGCGCTGGTCCACCGCCTGCTGGCCGAGCATGTGCGGCCGCATATCGGCACCCTGGCCATCGCGGCATTGAGCATGGGTATCGTGGCTGCCGCCACCGCTGGCAATGCTTGGCTGCTGAAGCCGATTCTGGATGGCCTGTTCGGCCGCGGCAACCCCAACTGGCTCTATCTAATCCCGGCCATGGTGATCGGCGTGGCGATCATCAAGGGCTTCGCCGGCTATCTGGAAGGCTCGCTGATGGGCGGCTTCGGCGAGCGCATCATCGCCGATACCCAAATCCGCATGTACAACAAGCTGATGCATGCCGACCTCGCCTGGCTGCATCAGGTGCATTCCGGCAAGCTGATTGCCAGCTTCCTCTACGACGCGCATCTGCTGCGCGAGGCCGTGGGCAAGGCGCTTACCGGCATCGTGAAGGACAGCCTGAGCCTGTTTTTCCTCGCCATCGTGATGTTCCTGCAATATTGGGAATTATCCCTGGTGGTCTGCGTCATCTTCCCCATGGTGGCGATCTTCTCGCGCCGGCTGGGCAAGAAAACCCGCAAGGGATCAAAGCGCAGTCAGGAGGAAACCGGCAAACTGACCACCATCCTGAGTGAGACCTTCGACGGCGCCCGCATGGTGAAGGCCTATGGCATGGAGGAACGCGAGACCGAGCGCGCCCGCCGCTCGGTGGAACAGCGTCTCACCCATGCCATGCGTGTGATCCGCGCCCGCGCCGCCGCCAGCCCCTCCACCGAGGCCTTGGGTGGCATCGCCATCGGCCTGGTGGCTTTCATCGGCGGTCAGCAGATTCTCGCCGGCACCACCACGCCCGGCACATTGGGCAGCTTCATCGCCGCCGTGCTGATGGCCTATCAGCCGCTGAAATCGCTTTCCACCCTCAATGTCTCGCTGCAGGAAGGCCTCGCCGCCGCCGAACGCGTATTCGCCGTGCTAGACCAGGAAGCCACCATCCGTGACGCTCCGGGGGCCAAACCGCTAGCGGTGACTGGCGGTAAAATACATTTCGACAATGTGAGCTTCGCCTACGATCCGGAGCATCCAGCGCTCAGCAATGTCAGCCTAGCGGTGCCGGCTGGCAAGAAGGCGGCTCTGGTTGGCGCATCGGGCGCGGGTAAATCCACGGTACTGAACCTTATTCCGCGCTTCTATGACGCTACGCAGGGCCGCGTATTGATCGACGGTCAGGATGTACGCGGCGTGACGCTGCAGAGTCTGCGCCGCTCCATCGCCCTGGTGAGCCAGGAATTGACGCTCTTTGACGATACCGTGCGCGCCAACATCGCCTATGGCCGGCCGGAAGCCAGCCAGACCGAGATCGAAGCCGCCGCCACTGCCGCCGCCGCGCATGACTTCATCCAGACTCTTCCTCAAGGCTACGACACCGTGGTGGGCGAGAATGGCGTGAAGCTTTCCGGTGGTCAGCGCCAGCGCATCTCCATCGCCCGCGCCATGCTGCGCGATGCACCGATCCTGCTGCTGGATGAAGCCACCTCAGCGCTGGATAGCGAGAGCGAGCGACTGATCCAGGAAGCCTTGCGCCGCCTGATGCGTGGCCGCACCACCCTGGTGATCGCCCACCGCCTTTCCACCGTGATCGATGCCGACGTGATCTTCGTGCTGGATCGCGGCGGCCTGGTGGAACAGGGCAGCCATGCTGAATTGCTCGCCCATGGCGGCGTTTATGCGCGGCTTTATGCCACGCAATTCGCCGCAGGAGCCTGAAACACCATGTCGCCGTTGAAACGCCTGGTGCGCAGCCGCGCCGCGGTTCGCTTGGCAGCCAATACCATTGCGCTCTATATCCGCTTCGTGCGCGCCACATCGCATTGGGAGAATATCGGCCTGGAACACCCAAATGCGCGCTGGGCTGCGGGCACGCCTTTCATCGGTGTATTCTGGCATGGCCGTCTGCTGATGCTGCCACCAGCCTGGGTCGACAGCCCGATGCCCATGCATATGCTGATCTCGCAGCATCGCGATGGCGAATTGATCGCCCGCACCATGGACCCTTTTGGCATCGAGACCATACGCGGCTCCACGGCCAATCCCAAGAAAACAGAAAAAGAAAAAGGCGGTCGCGCCGCCCTGCGCGCCATGGTGCAATTGCTCAAAGATAACCGCTGCGTTGGTATCACACCTGATGGTCCGCGCGGTCCGCGCATGCGGGTCGCGCCGGGCACGGTGGCCGTGGCACGCCTGGCCAAGCTGCCGATCCTACCGGCCACCTATGCCACACGCCAGCGTATGTTGCTGCGCAGCTGGGACCGCTTTCATCTGCCCGCGCCATTCACCCGTGGCGTCACCATCTGGGGTGCGCCGGTGGACGTGCATAGCGATCCTTCTGAAAACCTGGAACAAGCCGCTCTGCGGGTGGAAGCCGCGCTGAACGCCATCACCGCGCAAGCTGATCGCATCTGTGGCCACCAGCCGGTGGAACCAGCCCCCCTGGAAGCCGCCGATGCCACGCATCCCTGACTTCTGGGCCGCCGGCACCACCTCCCCCTGGCCGTTGCTGCTCACGCCGCTGGCTGCGCTCTACAGCATCGGCAATCAGATCAACCGTGCTGCAGCACAGCCGATGGAAATCGCCGTGCCGGTGATTTCGATTGGCAATCTGGTGGTGGGAGGCGCCGGCAAAACGCCCACGACCCTAGCGCTTGCCGCCCGCTTTAAGGCGGCAGGAAAAAATCCCGCTATCATTAGCCGCGGCTATGGCGGCAGTGAACCAGGGCCTTTGCGCGTTGAGCCAAACAAGCACACGGCGGCGCAGGTGGGCGATGAGCCTTTGCTGCTGGCAGAGGTGGCGCCAACCTGGATATGCCGTGATCGCCCAAAGGCGGCGCAGGCAGCGGCGCGCTCTGGCTGCGACATCATCCTGGCCGATGACGCGCATCAGACCTATGACCTGGACCGCGATCTGAATTTGCTGGTGGTAGATGGGCAGCAGGGTTTCGGCAATGGCCTGCAACTGCCCGCCGGCCCGTTGCGCGAAAGCATCAGCGATGGTCTGGCCCGCACCGATGCGGTGATCCGTATCGGCCCGGCCGACACGCCGCTGGATTTTCGTGGTCTGCCGGTCTTTGCCGCCGAGTTGCAGCCGGTCATCACCGATGCCAAGGTGCTGAAGGATGAGCGTGTGCTGGCTTTCGCCGGCATCGGCCGGCCGGAGAAATTCTTCCAGACTCTGGAAGCCCTTGGCGCCCACCTGCTGGGCCGCGAAGCCTTCCCCGATCACGCGATCTATGAGCCCGATACCATCATGCGGCTGGTGGAGCAGGCAGCCGCATTGAAGGCCGTGTTGGTGACCACCGCCAAGGACTATGCGCGGCTACCGCCGGAGGCCCGCGCCATGGTGCAGGTGCTGCGCGTGGAACTGGTTTTCGCCGAACCAGCCAAGCTCGATGCTTTCATCGCGCAAAGGCTGGAAAATGGCTGACGCACCGCAGTTCAAATGGCTTGGGCTGACCCTGCACGCCGAGCCGCATGAATATGTGGCCGCCTTCGGTGCCCGCTTCGCCATCCTGCTGTTCGGCTGCCTGCCGCTGGATGCGGCCTCTGCCCTGGGCGGTTGGCTGGCGCGCAAGATCGGGCCGCGCACCAAGGTGCATCGCGTCGCCGCGCGGCAGCTCGCTCAAGCCTTGCCGCAGCTTGATGCCGCAAAACGCGCACAGGCCTTGCTGGGTATGTGGGACAATCTCGGCCGCGTGATGGGCGAGTATCCGCATCTCGACAAATTGCGCCTGGGCGACCGCATCGACCTGGTTGGCGCCGAGCATGTGGATGCCGTGCGCGAATCTGGCAAGGCGGCGATCTTCTTTTCAGCGCATTACGGCAATTGGGAATTGATCAGCCTGGCCGGCGTGCAAAGCGGCCTGCCCTTGGTGCTGGTCTACCGCGCCGCCAACAACCCGCTGACCGAGGAATTGCTGCAGAAACTGCGCGGCCGCGCCAGCGGCGCCCGCCATGTGCCCAAGGGTGTGCGCGCCGCCCGCGCCCTGCTGCAGGCTTTACAGAATAATGAATCGCTCGGCATGCTGGTGGATCAGAAACTCAATTCCGGCGTCAGCACGCCATTCTTCGGCTTGCCGGCGATGACCGCGCCAGCCGTGGCCGAATTGGCCCTGCGCCAGCAATGCCCGGTGCTGGGCGTGCGCGTGGAACGCCTGGGCGGCGCGCATTTCCGCGTGACCGTGGAACCGCCCTTCCAACTGCAATCCAGCGGCGATCGTGAGGCCGATGTGCTGGCGGGCCTGGCCCGCATCCATGGCGTGCTGGAACGCTGGATCGCCGAGCGCCCGGACCATTGGTTCTGGGTGCATAAGCGCTGGCCGAAAAACTAAACGCCTATTCAGCCGCCTCTGAGCGCGCCGGGTCATAGGCCAGGTTTGGCGCCAGCCAGCGCTCCATGGTTTCCAGCGTCATGTTCTTGCGGGCGGCGTAATCCGCCACCTGATCGCGCTGGATACGGCCAACGCCAAAATAGCGCGCTTCGGGATGGCTGAAATACCAGCCGCTGACAGCCGCCGAAGGCCACATGGCAAAACTCTCGGTCAGCGTGATGCCAGCCTTGGCCGTAGCATCCAGCAGCTGGAACAAAGTCGCCTTCTCGGTATGGTCCGGGCAGGCCGGATAGCCCGGCGCCGAGCGAATGCCGCGATACTTCTCAGCAATCAGGTCGGCATTGCTCAAGGTCTCGTCGGCTGCATAGCCCCAGAATTCCTTACGCACCCGCTCATGCATATGCTCGGCGAAGGCTTCCCAGGCGGTCGGCCAGGGCCTGCACCAGAATACCGGAGTAATCATCCTGTTTAGCGGTGAATTCGCGCTTGATCCACTCATCCAGGCCGATGCCGGTGGTGACGGCGAAAGCGCCGACATAATCCTGCACGCCACTCTCGGCCGGGGCAACATAATCCGCGAGGCAGAAATTAGCCCGGTCACCATCGCGCTTCATCTGCTGGCGCAGCATATGCAGCCGCGCGGCTTCAACCTCGCGGCTGTCATCAGCGAACAGGCTGATATCATCAGCCTTCACGCTGTTGGCCGGCCAGAAGCCGATCACGGCAGACGCACGGATCGGCTTTTCCTCAACGAGGCGCTTCAGCATCGCCTGGGCATCATTGAATAGGTTACGCGCCGCCTCACCCACCACATTATCGGTGAGGATTTCGGGATAGCGACCGCGCAATTCCCATGAGGAGAAGAACGGCGTCCAGTCGATGCGCTCCACCAGCTTATCAAGCGGATAATCTTCAAACACCTTCAGGCCGAGGAAACTGGGCTTGGGCGCGCGGTAGCCATTCCAATCGATCTTCACCTTGTTGGCGCGCGCCTCGGCAATGCTCTGGCGCGGCCCGGTATTGCGCTCGCGCGCATGGATCTCGCGGATATTGGCGTATTCGTTGGCGACTTCGGCATTGTATTGCTCAGAATCATTGGCCGAAACCAGCTTGCCGGCCACACCCACGGCACGCGAGGCATCGGTGACATAAACCACCGGGCCCTTGTAGTTGGGCGCGATCTTCACCGCCGTATGCACCTTGGATGTGGTAGCGCCGCCGATCAGCAGCGGCAGCGTGAAACCTTCGCGCTGCATCTCGCTGGCGACATAGCACATTTCATCCAGGCTGGGCGTGATCAGGCCAGACAGGCCGATCATATCCACGCCGAGCTTCTTCGCCTCATCGAGAATGCGGGCGCAAGGCACCATCACGCCCAGGTCGATGACTTCGTAATTATTGCACTGAAGCACCACGCCCACGATGTTCTTACCGATATCGTGCACATCGCCCTTCACGGTGGCCATCAGCACCTTACCATTGGTCTTGGCCGGGCCGGCATTCTTTTCCGCCTCGATGAAGGGCAGCAGATAGGCTACCGCCTTCTTCATCACACGGGCTGATTTCACCACCTGTGGCAAGAACATCTTGCCGGCGCCAAACAGGTCACCAACGATATTCATGCCATCCATCAGCGGGCCTTCGATCACTTCGAGCGGACGCGTAACAGTGTGGCGGGCTTCCTCGGTATCGGCGTCAATATAATCGGTGATGCCCTGCACCAGGGCATGGGCCAGGCGTTCGCGCACCGGCTTCTCGCGCCAGGAAAGATCGGCCTCCTGCTTACGGGCGCCGGCCTTGTAGGTTTCGGCGATCTCCAGCAGTCGCTCGGTGCTGTCTGGTCGCCGGTTGAGGATCACATCCTCCACCCGCTCGCGCAGTTCGGCCGGGATATCCTCATAGACCGGCAACTGCCCGGCATTGACGATGCCCATATCCATGCCGGCCTTGATGCCGTGATACAGGAACACCGCATGCATCGCTTCGCGCAATTGTTCATTGCCGCGGAAGGAGAAGCTGACATTCGAGACCCCGCCGGAAATATGCGCATGGGGCAATTCGGTGCGCACCCGTGTGGCCGCCTCGAAGAATTCAACGGCGTAGTTGTTATGCTCTTCAATGCCGGTGGCTACGGCGAAGATATTGAGATCGAAGATGATATCTTCCGGCGCGAAGCCGATCTTCTCGGTGAGCAGTTTGTAGGCGCGGGCGCAGATGGAGAATTTCCGCTCGGCGGTATCGGCCTGGCCCTGCTCATCAAAAGCCATCACCACCACGGCGGCGCCATAGCGCAGCACTTTGGTGGCCTGGGCCAGGAACTGCGCCTCACCCTCTTTCAGGCTGATGGAATTCACCACCGCCTTGCCCTGCACGCATTGCAGGCCGGCCTCGATCACATCCCACTTGGATGAATCGATCATCAGCGGCACGCGGCTGATATCTGGCTCGGAGGCGATGAGATGAAGGTATTTCACCATCGCCGCCTTGGAGTCGAGCATGCCCTCGTCCATGTTGATGTCGAGGATCTGCGCACCGTTCTCCACCTGCTGGCGCGCCACGGCCAAGGCCGCGTCGTAATCGCCGCTCAGGATCAGTTTACGGAAGCGTGCTGAACCGGTGACATTGGTCCGCTCGCCAACATTGATGAAGATTGGAACACTCATGCTGCAGGCACCGCGAAAGGCTCAAGGCCGGCCAGCCGCAGCTGGCGGGGAATGATGGGAATGCTGCGCGGCTTCACGCCACGCACGCTATCGGCAATGGCCTTGATATGATCCGGCGTGGTGCCACAGCAGCCGCCGACGATATTCACCAGGCCATGCTCGGCCCATTCGCGCAGATGCGCCGCTGTGGTATGCGGCTCCTCATCATATTCGCCGAACTGGTTGGGCAAGCCGGCATTGGGATAGGCACTGACCTTGATATCGGCCACGCGGGCAAGCTCCGCCACATAGGGCCGCATTTGCTGCGCGCCGAAAGCGCAGTTGAGGCCAACGGAAAATGGCTTGGCATGGCGCAGGCTGTTCCAGAAAGCTTCCGTGGTCTGGCCCGAGAGCGTGCGGCCGGAAAGATCGGTGATGGTACCGGAGATCATCACCGGCCATTGCTCGCCCAGTTCGTCGAACAATTCATAGAGGCCAAATACCGCGGCCTTGGCATTCAGCGTGTCGAACACGGTTTCCACCAGCAACAGATCGGCGCCACCAGCCACCAGGCCGCGCGCCTGGGTCTTATAGGCATCGCGCAATTCATCGAAGCTGATATTGCGGAAATCCGGGCGGTTCACATCGGGCGACAATGACGCCGTGCGGTTGGTCGGCCCGATGGCGCCGGCCACAAAGCGCGGCCGGCTCGGATCCGCCGCCGTTGCCTCGTCAGCGGCCTGACGTGCCAGCTTGGCGCCTTCAAGATTGATCTCATCCACCGCCGATTCCAGATGGTAATCGGCCTGGCTGATCCAGGTGCCGCTGAAAGTATTGGTTTCGATAATATCGGCGTCAGCCGCCAGATATTCCTTATGCACCGCCAGGATCACATCAGGCCGGGTGATGTTCAGCAGATCATGGTTGCCCTTCAGGTCGCTGTTGGCGCCGGCAAAGCGCGTGCCGCGATAATCCTGCTCTTGCAGCTTGCGCCGCTGCAGCATGGTGCCCATGGCGCCATCCAGCACCAGGATACGCTCAGCGGCTACCTGATAGAGTGCCTGGCGCCGCGCGAGCCGCGCCGGCTTGGCCGCATCTAGTATCACCTTGATATTCTCGATCATGCCCCACTCCTCAAGCCGTGGCCTGCGCCGGGCGCACGCCCAGCACATGGCAGATGGCATAGGTCAGGTCGGCGCGGTTCAGCGTGTAGAAATGGAACTCGTCCAGGCCGGCAGCCTGCAGGCGGCGGCATTGTTCGGCGGCGATATGCGCGGCCACCATGCGGCGTGTCTCAGCATCATCATCAAGTCCGTCGAACATATCGGCCAGCCAGGCCGGCACACTGGCGCCGCAGGCAGCCGAGAAGCGCACCACCTGGCGGAAATTAGTCACCGGCAGGATACCAGGCACGATCGGCACCGAGATACCAGCCGAACGTGCACGGTCAAGGAAGCGCAGGAAGGTTTCGGTATCGAAGAAATACTGCGACACCAGCCGGGTGGCGCCGGCATCTACCTTGCGCTTCAGGTAATCCAGCTCAAGCCGCGGCGAGGTGCCATCGGGATGGCCTTCCGGGTAGCAGCCAACGCTGATTTCGAAATCCGCCACCTTGCGCAGGCCGGCCACCAGCTCAGTGGAATTGGCATAGCCCTCAGGATGCGCGGTGAAGCCTTTGCTGCCTTCCGGCGGATCGCCGCGCAGCGCCACGATATGCTTGATGCCAGCGGCCCAGTAATGCCGCGCCACTTCGTCCACTTCCGCTTTTGGCGCGCCAACGCAGGTGATATGTGCCGCCGGCTTCAGGCCGGTTTCCTGGCGCATGCGCACCACCGTGGCATGGGTGCGCTCGCGCGTGGAGCCACCGGCTCCATAGGTGACGGAAACAAAACGCGGGTTCAGTGGCGCCAGCCGCGTCACACTGCGCCACAGGCTTTCCTCCATCTCCGGCGTCTTCGGCGGAAAGAACTCGAACGAAACCTTGAGCGGGCCGGTACGGCGAGCAGAGGCGGCGATGGGATCGAGCTGGATCATGCGGCTACAGTCTTTTTCACAGAGGTAACAGTGGCGGATACGCGGCGCGTAGCTCGCCAGACATGCACGGTCAGCGGCTGACCCGGCAAGGCGAGTGGCGCGCTTGGTTCCAGATCGGCGGCAAGACACCATTGCTTTACTTCTGCATCGGCAAAGCCGAGGCGGCGATGAGCATGTTCCTTGCGAAGGTATTCCAAATCATGCGGCGCGAAATCGATCACGATCAACTGGCCGCCGGGGCGCAGCACGCGGGCTGCCTCTGCGATCACCTTGCCCGGCTCGTCGGCATAATGCAGCACCTGATGCACCACGGCGGCATCGAAGCTCTGCGCGGACAGCGGCAGATTATACATATCGGCCTGACGCACTTGGGCATTGCGGATGCCGGCACGCTCCAGATTCGTGCGCGCCACCGCCAGCATCTCACGGCTTAAATCCACACCCAGACCACGTTCCACCTGGGGGCTCAGCACTTCCAGCAGCCGGCCAGTACCGGTGCCTATATCCAGCAGGTCGGCCACTGGCCGGTCCTTGATCAGGCGGGCCACGGCGGCCTCCACCTGTTTTTCGTCCACATAGAGCGAGCGGATTTGCGACCAGCGCGGCGCATTCTCGCGGAAATAGGATTCGGCAGACTCGGCCCGGGCGCGCTTCACCGCCGCCAGGCGCTCGCCATCGCGGGCCAGGGTGGCATCACCAGCCGGCAACAGGGCGGTAACGGCATAAACCAGCGGGGCGCCGCTAAGGCGCTCACCCACCCGATAGAAGGCCCAGGTGCCTTCCGGCACCCGCTCCAGCAATCCAGCTTCGCAAAGCAGCTTCAGATGTCGTGAAACCCGGGGCTGGCTCTGCCCCAATATTTGGGTCAACTCCGTCACCGTCAGCTCGGCCTGGCCGCAAAGCGCCAGCAGCCGCAGGCGCGTAGGCTCGGCAGCGGCCCGCAAGGCGGCCATCAGCATATCGAGATTTAAGGTTGTTTCTGGGCTCATGTTGGATAATACATAAACATATCTTTATGTTTTTGTATAGCCTTTTGTGATCTGACCCGCCAATGTCATGAAAAAGACCCCAGCTTGGGCTTTGGTAGGGGCTGATCTTTGCATTATAAACAAGCCATCGGCGTTTCGCCTCGCCCCGAAAGACCTTTCCAGATAGGACGTTACCGACGATGTCGCGCCTGTTTCTGCCGTACCAGCTGCGCCTGCCTAGCATTTTTGCCGCTCTGCTGCTTTTGATCAGCCTTGCCTTCGCCGCTCCGACCAGCGGTCGTGCCGCGGAAGCCGACGCTTTCATCCGCAAGGTTGGCACCGAGACCTTGGCCGCGCTCGCTGATCGCTCGGCCAGCACGGCCAAGCGTGAGGAGTTGGTGCGCGAATTGCTCGAGAAGCATCTCGACCTCGAAGCCGTGGGTCGCTTCTGCCTCGGCCGCTATGCGCGCCAGCTCAACGATGCGCAGAGCAAGGAATACGACCAGCTCTTCGTCGATTATCTGGTGAAAGTCTATGCCGGCCTGTTGGCGCAATATGATGGCCAGACCCTGAGCGTGCATGAGAGCACCAACCGCGAAACCGAAGCGACCCAGATCGTGCTGTCGCAGATCAACCGCAAGAATGGCCCGCCGATCCGCGTGGAATGGAAAGTCGCCACCAAAGCCGAAACACCGAAAGTGACCGACGTGATCATCGAAGGCGTGAGCATGGCCTTCACCCAGCGGCAGCAATTTGAATCGGTGATCCAGAATAACGGCGGCAAGATCGACGCCCTATTCACCGCAATGCGCAAGCAGATCAGCCGCTAAAACCTCGGCGGCTAACCAGCTAACAAGCGTCAAGCTGCCGTACCCGCCGCTGGTTGCGAAGTCAGCTCCAGCGCATAGCCCGCCGAGCGCACGGTGCGGATAACATCGCCCTCGCCCTCGCCATTCAGCGCCTTGCGCAGACGACGGATATGCACATCCACCGTGCGCTGCTCCACATAGATGTCGCGGCCCCAGACGGAATCGAGCAACTGGTCGCGCGACAGCACGCGGCCGGGATGCTCGAGGAAGAAGCGAAGCAGGCGGAATTCGGTGGGCCCGAGATGCACTTCGCGGCCATTGCGTGTCACCTTATGGGTGGCGATATCCATCACCAGGCCACCATAGGTCAACACTTCCTCGGCCAAAGCCGGGCGGATGCGCCGCAGCACGGCACGGATGCGCGCCAGCAATTCACTGGGGCTGAAGGGCTTGGCGATATAATCATCAGCGCCGGCATCCAGGCCGCGCACCCGGTCGGCTTCCTCGCCACGCGCCGTCAGCATGATGATCGGCACGTTGCGCGCATTGGGATCGCGGCGCAATTGCCGGCAGACCTCAAGGCCTGAAAGCCTGGGCAGCATCCAATCGAGCAGAATCAGATCCGGCATATGCTCAGCCACACGCAACAGCGCCTGCTCGCCATCCACTGCTTCATCGACAGTGTAATTCTCTTTCTCAAGGTTGTAGCGCAACAGCGCCAGCAGCGCCGCCTCGTCCTCGATCACGAGCACCCGCGGCTTAACGGCCACGCCCATCATGCTAAGCTCCCGCCTTGTCAACAACCGCGAAGCTGGTCTGGTCGCCCTTGGGGCGATCCTCCTTCAGCATCTCGCCCTTCACCGAATAATGGATCAGCTCGGCGATATTGGTGGTGTGGTCGCCGATGCGCTCGATATTCTTGGCGATGAACAGCAAATGCGTGCAGGCCGTAATCGAGCGCGGATCCTCCATCATGTAGGTCAACAGCTCGCGGAACAGGCTGTTATACATATCGTCCACCTCCTCGTCGCGCAGCCAGACCGCATCGGCCTTGGCGGCATCGTCGGAGATATAGGCATCCAGCGTGTCCTTGATCATCGCCTGCACCAGGCCCGCCATGCGCGGCACCGCGGTCACCGGGCGCACGATTGGTGCCTGGTTCAGCGCTACCGCACGCTTAGCCACGTTCTTGGCGTAATCGCCAATGCGCTCCAGCTCCGAAGAAATACGCAAAGCGGACACGATGATGCGTAAGTCGATGGCCATGGGCTGGCGCAAAGCCAGCAGGTTGATAGCGAATTCATCAAGCTGGGTGCGCAAGGCATCGATCTTGGCATCACCCTTCACCACATCGGCGGCAAGGTCGGAATCACGCTTGGCAACGGCCTCAACGGCGGCGGCGAGCTGGGATTCTGCCAACCCACCCATCTGCACCACCAAGGTGCCAAGCTTCTTCAAATCCGCATCATAGGCTTTGACGGTGTGACTGGCGTTGGTCATGCAATCCTCGCTTTCCGGTACAGTTTCAGCCGAAACGACCGGTGATATAACCCTGGGTACGCTCATCATTCGGGTTGGTGAAGATGGTCTTGGTGTCACCCGCCTCCACCAGCACGCCAAGATGGAAGAAGGCGGTCTTCTGTGACACGCGTGCCGCTTGCTGCATCGAATGCGTGACGATGACGATGGTGTAATTCTCACGCAACTCGTCGATCAATTCCTCAATATGGGCGGTGGCGATGGGGTCGAGCGCCGAGCAAGGCTCATCCATGAGGATCACCTCAGGTGAAACGGCGAGCGCGCGCGCGATGCAAAGCCTTTGCTGCTGGCCGCCAGACAGGCTGGTACCGGCCTCCAACAGGCGGTCACCCACTTCCTTCCACAGGCCGGCTCGCTTCAGGCTTGTCTCAACGATCACGTCCAACTCATCCTTGGTCTCAGCCAGACCATGAATGCGCGGACCATAGGAGACATTCTCATAGATGGATTTGGGAAACGGGTTTGGCTTCTGGAACACCATACCCACCCGGGCGCGCAGCTGAACTACGTCCACATTGGCATCATAGATGTCCAGGGCATCCAGCTTGATGTCACCTTCCACGCGGCAGCCGCGCACGGTGTCGTTCATCCGATTCAGCGAGCGCAGGAACGTGGATTTGCCACAGCCCGATGGGCCGATCAGCGCCGTGACTGAATTGGCCGGGATATCCAGCTCCACCTGCTTGAGCGCCTGCTTGTCGCCATAGAACACATCGACCTTGCGAGCCGACATCTTCACGGCATTAGCGGCATGTTGACCATTCTGCATGAAAGACTTTCCTATTGTTTACCAGCGACGCTCAAACTTCTTCCGCAGCAAGATCGCCGCGAGATTCATCAGCAGCATGAAGACCAGCAGCACGATGATCGCCGCCGAGGTTTTCTCCACGAAGCCGCGCTCGGCGCTATCGGCCCACATGAAGATCTGCACCGGCAGCACCGTGGAGGCATCCACCGGCGTTGCCGGCACATCAACAATGAAAGCCACCATGCCAATCATCAGCAAAGGCGCGGTTTCACCCAAGGCATGAGCCATGGCGATGATGGTGCCGGTAAGAATGCCTGGCATGGCCAGCGGCAGCACATGATGCAGTACGGCCTGCAGCGGCGAAGCGCCCAGGCCAAGCGCCGCCTGCCGGATCGAGGGCGGCACGGCACGCAAGGCAGCACGCGCGGCGATGATGATCACCGGCAAGCTCATCAGCGCCAAAACCAGGCCGCCCACCATGGGCGCCGAGCGCGGCATGCCGAAGAAACCGATGAAGACCGCGAGGCCGAGCAGGCCGTAGACGATGGACGGCACCGCGGCGAGATTGTTGATATTCACCTCAATGATCTCGGTCCAGCGATTCTTCGGCGCGAATTCCTCAAGATAAATCGCCGCCATGATGCCCAGCGGGAAAGCCACCAGCAGGGTGACCAGCAGCGTATAGAATGAACCCACCACGCCGCCCCAGATGCCAACCAGTTCCGGCTCGCGGCTATCCGCGCCGGTGAAGAAGCGGGTATTGAATTGCAGGTCAAGATCACCTGAGGCCTTTAGCGCGTTGATCCAGCGGACCTGGCTGTCCTTGATCTTGCGCTCACCCTCGGCGCCTCCGGTATCAACCTGGCCCTTCACAAATACATCCACATCGGATGAGGTGGGCAGCCATACCCTCTGCTTGGTACCGATCAAGCCCGGATCGGCTACCACCATGCGGCCGAGCTGTGATTCCGCGCCGGCGCTGATCAAGCCCTGAAGCTGGCGTCGCTCGGCACGGCTCTGCACTTCCGGGAAGCGTTGTTGCAAGGCGGCGAGGATCAGGGCGCCATAATTGCCCTGCATGAGTTTGCGCGTATCCGTGGTGCCTGGCGGTGCGATCTGATCAGCCGTGAAGGTGATCTCCAGCTGCATATGGGCCTGGCGAAAAGCCGTGAAGCCATTGCCCAGGATGGTGGCTAAAAGCAAAGCCAAGGCAGCCAGTGAGAACACGATGGCACTCAGACCGATCAGCTGGAAGCGGCGTTCAGCGGCATACCGTGCCTTGAGGCGGCGGTTGGCAGCCTCGGTCATGTGCAATCCAGTGGCCTCGGCACGGGCCAAGTCGGCGTTATCCACGGCCATGTCAGTCATATTGCTCTCGATATTTCTTCACGATCTGCAGCGCGGCGATGTTGAGGGAGAGCGTGACGACGAACAACACCAAGCCAAGGGCGAAGGCGGCGAGCGTCTTGGCGCTATCGAATTCCTGATCGCCCACCAGCAGGGCGGCGATATGCACGGTGACGGTACTCACCGCCGCAAGTGGGTTGGCGGTGATATTGGCGGCAAGGCCGGCGGCCATCACCACGATCATGGTTTCGCCGAGCGCGCGGCTAAAAGCCAGGATCACGGAAGCCGCGATGCCGGGCAAGGCAGCCGGCAGGATCACACGCTTGATGGTTTCCGATTGCGTGGCGCCAAGGCCATAAGAGCCATCTCGCAGGCTCTGCGGCACGGCGTTGATCACGTCATCAGACAGCGAAGAGACGAAGGGGATGATCATGATCCCCATGACTAGGCCGGCAGCGAGCGCCGATTGCGACGCTACCTGCAAACCAATCGCCTCGCCCATGCGCTGCACGAAGGGCGCCACGGTGAGCGCGGCGAAGAAGCCATAGACCACGGGGGGAATGCCAGCCAATATCTCCAGCGCCGGCTTAACCCAGGCCCGCACCTTCTGCGGTGCGTATTCGGCCATATATACCGCGCTCATCAAACCCACCGGCACCGCCACTATCATGGCGATGAAGGCTATCAGCAGCGTGCCGGCGAAAAGCGGCACCGCGCCGAAGGCGCCAGACGAGCCGACCTGATCAGCGCGGATCGCCATCTGCGGCGACCAAGTGAGGCCGAACAGGAATTCAAGCGGATTGACCTTGGCGAAAAAGCGCGCCGCCTCGAACACAAGGGAAAGCACAATGCCGATGGTGGTGAAAACTGCCAGCGTGGATGCGGCGATCAAGAGCCATTGGGCAGCCTGCTCCACCTTGTTGCGGGCGCGGAAATCGGGAGCGATCCGCTTCAGGCCGATAAGCATGCCGCCGATCAGCAGGCAAAGCGTGAGCACCCAGAGGGCGGCATCGCCGGTCTGGCGCAAATTGATGTAATGCTCGGCCACCGGCCGCAGCAATGGGTCAGCACGATCCATCGGCACCAGGCCATAGGCGATGTTGCGCACATTGGACATAGTGAGCGAGAGCTGATCAGCGCGTTGGTTCAATAATTCAGGCGGCAGGGCGCTTTGTACCAGACTGCGCACCACGGCATCCTCGGCGGCGACCCAACCGAAAAACAGCAAAGCGGCCGGCAGGCCGCACCAGATCACCACATACCAGCCATAGAAGGTGGGCAGGCTATGCAAGCCGGTGATCTTGCCACCAGCGCCGCCGAGCGCCCGGCGGCGACCGAGAAAGTAGCCGAACAGGCTGAGAAGCAGCAGCACCGCAAGCAGCAACGATATCGACATTGGTTTCCTCAGCGGCGCGGTCGGGAAGCTTTGAGCACAAAAAGCCAGCTAGAAACCGGCGGCCGGAAAACCGGCCGCCGGCAACAGTGTTACATGGCTAGGTTGGTCATACCGAGAACCTGCGAGCGGACCTTCTCCAGCTCAGCCTTCGGCATGGCAACGAGGCCCTTCTTCTCCAGGTAGCCGCCGCCGCCCATGGAGCGGTCGCTGACATACTCGGCGATGAATTCCTTCATACCCGGAACCACGCCGACATGGGCCTTCTTGGCATAAACGTAGAGCGGACGCGAAACCGGGTACTTACCCGAGGAAATGGTCTCGAATTCCGGCTCGACGCCATCAATCGTCGCGCCCTGCAGCTTGTCCAGGTTCTCCTCAAGGAAGGAATAGCCGAACACGCCCATCAGGCCCGCGCCGCCGGAAGCCAGGCGCTGCACGATCAGATTGTCGTTTTCGCCGGCCTCGATGAAGGCACCGTCTTCACGGATCTTGCCGCAAGCAGCACTGCGCGCCTTGGAATCGGTGATCGCCTTGATCTCGGCGAAGTTCTTGCAGCCCTGATCCAACACCAGTTCAACGAAGCTGTCGCGGGTGCCGGAGGTCGGCGGCGGGCCCATCACTTCGATCTTCCAATCCGGCAGGCTGGCATTCACCTGCTTCCAAGTCTTATAGGGGTTGGCGACCAACTGGCCGTTCACCGGCACCTTGGCTGCGAGCGCCAGCCAGATTTCCTCACGCTTCAGGTTGATTTTCTGGCCACCCTTCTTCATCGCCACCGAGAGGCCGTCGAAGCCGACCTTCATCTCGACGATTTCCTTCACTCCGTTGGCGGCGCATTGCTCAAATTCAGATTTGGTCATGGGACGCGAGGCATTGGTGAAATCGGGATGCTGGGTGCCAACACCGCCGCAGAACAGCTTCATACCGCCGCCGGTGCCGGTGCTTTCCACGATCGGGGCCTTGAAGCCGCCGGTCTGGCTGAAGCGTTCGGCCACAGTGGTGGTGAAGGGATAGACGGTGGAGGAGCCGACAACGCGAATCTGGTCGCGGGCGGCCTGGGCGGCGGCCGGGTCGGCGAGGCCGAGCGATGCGGTCGTCGCCAGGGCTGCTAGGAGGAAAGTCTGCTTGATCACGGTGGAACCTCTCAAGTGTGGCGGGGCGCGATGCCTGTCACCGCGCTGCGGCGTCAGCTTGCTGGCTGCTGAGAACCTGCATCGGCTGACGGCGCGGACCCTACCCATGGGCAGTGACATAGATGTGACTCTATTGTTTCAGCCATATGACAATCGCAGGCGGGTCTTTCAAAGGTATAAGAAATATTAGTGAACAATAGGCAATCTAATAGAGAAAATAGAGCCTTTTCCGACTTCTGAATCGATGACAAGTCGGCCACGATGGCGGCTGACAATGTGTTTCACGATGGCCAGGCCCAGGCCGGTGCCACCCATTTCCCGGCTACGCGCCGAGTCGACTCGGTAGAAGCGCTCGGTGAGGCGCGGCAGATGCTGCTTGGGGATGCCCTCGCCCTGGTCGGCAATCGCCACTTCCAGCCCCAGTTCCTCATGGCGGCGCAGGGTGACCGTAACCTCGCTATTGGGCCGGCCATATTTCACCGCGTTATCGATCAGATTCTGAAACACCTGGCTTAGTTCGTCGCGCGCCCCCAAAGCCGGCGGTGCGCTCGCATCAAGCGCCAGCCGGATCGTCACCGCCTTGGCTTCGGCCTGGGGCTGCAGGCCCTCGGCCAGATCGCGCAGCAACGGCGCCAGCGGCACGGTATCGCGTGGCCGGTCATGTTCGCGCATCTCGATCTGCGACAGCGACAGCAGGTCATTGATCAGCCGCGCCATGCGCGCCGCCTGATCGCGCATGATGCCAAGGAAACGCAGACGCGCCGGCTCATCATCGCGTGCCGGGCCCTGCAGCGTCTCGATGAAACCAACCAGGCTGGCCAGTGGCGTGCGCAATTCATGGCTGGCATTGGCAACGAAATCCGCCCGCATACGCTCGGCCTTCTGTAGCGCGGTGATATCATGCAGGGCCAGCACGGCCGCCATGTCGGCATGCGCCGTCGCCCCGTCATCGCCCTGCGCCGCAGGCAAAGCCGCCACGCGCAGCGAAAAACTGCGGCCCTCGGTGGTGGGCAGCGTGAAATCCACCGCGATCAGCGCCGATTGCCCGGCAAGGATGCCGTCTGTCGCGTCCAGCACCGCCGGATGGCGCAGGGTGAGCGAGAGGTCCTGGCCCACCATCTCGTTACCGAACAGCTTGCGCGCGGCATGGTTGGCGCGCGTCACACGCCGGCCCTGATCCAGCACCAGGAGCGGGTCAGGCAGCGCATTCAGGATCGCATCGGCGGTGGTGGATTGCAGCGCCACCTGGCCCTTCTCGCTCAGCAAATGGCGCCGCAGGCGCTCCACCGTGGCATCCAGTTCACCCAGCATGGTCCAGGCATCCCAGCTTGAGGGCGGCCGCGGCTCATCGCCCAGAATACCCTCGGCACGATCCAAAGCGCGGCGCACCGTGCGGGCATGCCACCAGGAAAAAGCCACATGGATGCCGAAAGCCGGCAAGCCGATGAACACGGCCTCACGCCAGCCCAAAGCATGGCGCATCACCGCCACCACCAGCACCGCCAGCAAAGGCAGGCCGAGCAACGCGGAAAGCCCAAGCCAGCGCGATAGCGGTATGCGCCCAGGTCGCGCTGCGGCGGGTTCGGTGCTCATGACCCAGCCCTGCCAGGGCGCCAGGCCAGCAACACATCAACCAGCCCACGCAACACACCCATCAGCGGCGCGGCGCCAGCCGGATCAAACGGATTGGGCTTGGCTTCGTCCATATAGCTTATCTCAGCAAGCTCGAGCTGCAACGCATGCATGGCCTCGGCAGGGCGACCATAATGCCGGGTGATGAAACCACCTTTGAAGCGGCCATTATGCACATGGCTGAAACGGGCGTCGCGGCTTAAAGCGGCGTAGGCTTCCGCCGCCAGAGCCGGGGCGCAGCTTTTGCCGTCATTGGTGCCGAGATTAAGGTCTGGCAGCCGGCCCTCGAAGAAACGCGGCACCATGCTCGGAATGCTATGGGCATCCAGCAACACCACGAAGCCATGGCGGGCCTTGATCGCCGCCAACTCGGCACCCAGGCGATCATGATAGGGCTGCCAATATAGCCGCCGGCGCTCGGCCATCTCGGCGGTGGAAACACTGCTGCCATCGGCGTAGATGGCATCGTTGCCAAAGCTGCGGCTGGGGCAGAGCTCGGTATTGTCGGCGCCGGGATAGAGCGGCTTGCCTTCGGGATCACGGTTGAGATCCACCACATAGCGCGACAGCTTCGCCGCCATCAGCCCGGCGCCAAGCCCAGTGGCGAAGGCATAGAGTTGTTCCACATGCCAGTCGGTATCGGGCAGCGCCAGGGCTGCCGGCGTCATCCGCGCCGCCAGCGCCGGTGGCAGGGCGGTGCCGCAATGCGGCACATTGATCAGCAGCGGGGAAATACCCGGTGTCAGATTGTATAATTCCGGGTGATTGGGCATAAACGACTCCGAAAAACGGCAGCTAAATCTAGCCCGACATCATGACAGCCCAGCGGCCCCAGAGCAATTTCTGGCGAATAAAGGGTTTGATCCGGCTGCATCTTCCCCTATTGTGCCGCCCGATTTTACTCCTGTTTGCCCAAAGGTACCAAGACGATGGACATGACCCTTTTCGGCTATGTGATTGAAGCTTCGCATATCGAAGCTTTCCTTAAAGTGCTGATGATCGATATCGTGCTGTCCGGCGACAATGCCATCGTGATCGGCTTGGCGGTTGCCGGCTTGGCGCCGCAGGATCGCGGCCGCATCATATTTTTCGGCATCGTGGCGGCCACGGTGCTGCGCATCGCCTTCGCGGCGGTGGCGGTACAGCTTCTGGCGATTATCGGCCTGCTGCTGGCCGGCGGTATCCTGCTCGCCTGGGTCAGTTGGAAGATGTGGCGCGAGTTGCGCAACCAGGGCAAGAGCGATGCCGAAGCGGCTGGCGACGAGGCCAAGACGGCCCCCAAGACCAAGCGCGAGGCCATCACCCAGATCGTGCTTGCGGATGTCTCGATGTCGCTGGACAATGTGCTGGCAGTGGCCGGCGCAGCCAAGGATCATCCCTATATTCTGATCTTCGGCCTGGTCCTCTCCATCGCGCTGATGGCCGTGGCCTCAAAGATGATCGCCAGGCTGCTCGATCGCTATCACTGGATCGCCTATGTCGGCTTGGTGATCATCGTCTATGTGGCTCTGGAAATGATCTACACAGGCGGCATCCAAGTTTATAATGTTCTGGCTCCCAAGGCTTGAACAGCTTCACTTCGCCGGGGCTCTGGCCATCAGATCGGCCAGATCCTCGGCGTAAAGATCCTTGAAGAAGGGGGGCAGCTTGGCGAGAAGCCCGCCGATCTGCCGCCGCTTCTGGCCGTGCATTACACACCCACCTTCATCCTGCCGGCCTGCTAGCGCGAGGTAGGCCGTATTACCGGCTATCCAGGGGCCGATTTCTTCTACCCTTTGCTCGATAAGCTGCTGACGCAGCTGGCTTGGGAAAAACCAGCCGCCAAGTCATGTCATTGATTTAGAAGAAGTAAATTTTACCACTTGTGGAGTGTTAAATGCTTTTGTATGGACTAAGGCGTACCGGCGCGATAAATCGGACGTATCGTTGAGGATAGGCGGCCGGCTCGGTCGCTTGAAGAGCGGCCGGGAAAGACCATGCGCTTGTTTGCCATCAGCTTCGCGGCTTTCGCTTTATCCGTGGCCGCTCAGGCCCAGCCGAAAGACATCAAGGACGGCCCGTTGGTCGCCTGTACGGTGGTTGACTATGCCATCGACCAATCGCTCACCGGCAAGCCCGGCGATGCGCAGAAGGGCCACGCGCTCTCCATCACCAGCGGCAGCGGCAATCGCGTGATGTGTCACAAACTGCCGATCCCGGAAGTGGCCCTCCACATCGGCAATGTCGGCCCCGATCTGACCGAAGTGGCCGACCGCATGACCGAAGGTGAAATTCGTCTGCAAGTCGTAAACCCGAAGCTGGTGAGCGACGAAACCATTATGCCGGCCTATTACCGCATCGGCGGCCTGAATCGCCTGCGGCCCAATGCCCAGGGCAAGCCGATGCTGACGCCGGAACAGGTGGAAGATTTGGTTGCCTATCTGATGACCATGAAGCCCAAGTGACTTGGCAACCCAAAAAACGAGCTTACGCAAGTGCGCGGCGTTGAATTGCAAGGAGAGAAGTCCATGACTCATCCCAAATCTGGCCTCAACCGCCGCCAGGCCGTGGCGGCGCTGGGCCTTGGCGGCATTGTCATCACTTTGCTGCCGATTGATGCCAGCGCCACCGCCGCCGATGCCAATAAGCTGCTCGGCGAGTTGGTGAAGAGCCAGCCCAAGGCCGGCAAGGTCACCATCAGGACCCTGGAAATAGCCGAGAATGGCAACACTGTGCCGGTGACGGTGACGGTGGACAGCCCGATGAGCGCCACTGATTTCGTCAAGGCGATTCATGTGGTGTCGGATGGCAACCCCCTGCCCGCCGTGGCCAGCTTCATGCTATCGCCGGCCTCGGGCAAGGCGGAGGTGTATTTTCGCATGCGCATGGCGGCGACGCAGAACATCATCGCGGTGGCTGAGATGAGCGATGGCTCAAGCTGGAGCGCGGCCCGCGAAGTGAAGGTAACCATCGGCGGCTGCGGCGGCTGAACGGCACGGATCGAGAAGGAAAAAATCATGGCTGAAGATGTAAAACCCCGCATCCGCGTTCCGCAAACCGCGAAGAAGGACGAAATCATCGAGATCAAGACGCTGATCACGCATCCGATGGAATCCGGCCAACGCCGCGACTCTACTGGCAAGGTGATCCCGCGCAGGATCGTGAATAAGTTCAGTTGCACCTACAACGGCAAGACCGTGTTCGAAGCCAAGCTCGACCCCGCGATCTCGGCCAATCCGGCGCTGAACTTCTTCGTCAAATGCACGGAATCGGGCAAGCTCGATTTCGCCTGGACCGACGACGACGGCAGCGTCTACAAGATCAGCCAAGCCATTACCGTTTCCTGAAACTTCAAGTAACCGCGTATGCCCCTCCTGCGCCCGCCTGCTTTCGCCGTCATTCTGTCGTTGGCCTTGGCGGCTGCGGCGGCGAGGATAAAACCAGGTCGGCGGCCAATGCTGGCGATCCGTTTTCAGCCTACCGCGCCAATCCGAAATTCGCCAGATTCCGCAGTGGCGATAAACTCTCAGGCTATGTTTTCGCTTCGCCCGAGACGCAGGTTATGCAGGACGACGACTTCTCCAACCCCGGCATGCTGTAGTTGGATGAGGGCGAAGCGGAATGGAAGAACGTCACCGGCACGGCAGGCAAATACTGCACCTGCTGTCATAACGAAGCTAAGCAGAGCATAAGCGGCGTGGCGGTGCGCTATCCGGCCTATAACGACAAGGTGAAAAATCTCACCAATATCGAGCAGCGCATCAATCCCTGCCGCACCGAGAACATGCAGGCCCCGGTCCTATGCTGGGAATCCAACGAACTACTCGGCCTCACCGAGCCAAGCCCGGGTGGGATGGTGCAGGTGGCACACCTAATGCTGCGCCGCTGGCTGCGCTGGCCCGAGGCTGATCTGAACGCGCAAATCGCTGCGATGAATCCGCCCGTGCTGACTGATGATTATGCACCGGTGGACCGCCTGATGGCCAATTTCGTGTTGCGGCCCGACGAAGCTTTACGTTGAAGGCGCCGGCGTCTCGGTAGCGGCCTGCTGGGCGCGCGCGGCTTGCGCCGCTATGCGGGCGCGATAGCGCTCCACCGCATTAGCCACTTCATCCGCCAGCAGACCGGCATGTTTGTCCGGGTTGAAGAATACCAGCACAGCTTCGGACAGCGTATGCAGTAGGTCGAGCTGCTTCTTGCCTTCCGCCGTGGTGCCAAGCAGCCGGCTACCGGCGGCGATCTGGCGCGCGGTGATCAGCAAGGGATCGCAGATGGTACTGACATGCGTCATCTCGGTATCCATCACGCGCCGGGCGATCTCCTGCACGGAATCAATCAGATCGGCGAGCAAACGGCGCATTTGCTCATCCACCAGGCCCTTGCGATAGGCCGGCACCACCTGCTGCGCCACGAAGGCGATACGGAAAGCCGATTGCCGCAAACGCTGTGTCCGCACCTGATCCTGCGCCGCCGCCAGAGCCTGCTGCACCGCTTCCGGCTCCACCGGATCGCCCTGCAGCTTGGCGCGCAGGGTATTGGGTACGTCGATCAGCGGAATGGTGCTGCCGCCGCGATCCACCGCCTTGCGCCGGTCCGGTCCGATATAATCGGCGGTCACCACAAAGGGCTTGCGCGCCATCGCCAGCGCCTCGATGCGGTCAACCAGCGTGCGGGTGTTCAGCGGCTTCACCAGCAAATCATCGGCGCCCGCATCGGCGGCGCGGCGCACCATGGTCTGCTCGGCTTCCCAGGTGGTGATGATGATCGGCAGGAATGGGTTGGTGCCAAGCTTGCCATGGCGCAAAGAATGCACTGCGGCGCAGGTATCACCCTCGGGTAGCCCGGAATCCATCAGGATCACATCAGGTCGCGCCACGGCCAGCAGGTCGGAAAAGCCCGTCATGCTGGTGAATTCCCGCAAATCCGTGAAACCGGCACCACCCAGCGCCTGACGATAGAGGTTGCGCATGCCGGAATTGGCGTCGCCGAACAGGATGCGTATGTCGCGTCGAAACTCAGGGTTCATGGCCAAGACTTTAATGCCGGGCGCGGCCAGCAACAAGCTATCGCGACAGGCAGGGTAGCGTCATAGCATTGTTATATATGTGTCAGTTCCGGGGCTTGACCCGGCTGGTGGGCGTGGCATTGGCGCGATCCTCCGGCCAGGGATGCTTCGGGTATTGCCCGCGCATTTCCGCACGCACCGCGCGGTAGCTGGATTGCCAGAAGCCGGCCAAGTCGCTGGTCACCTGCAATGGCCGCCGCGCCGGCGACAGCAGATGCAGCAAAAGTTTCATCCGCCCGCCCGCGATGGCTGGCGTGTTGCGCTCGCCAAACATCTCCTGCAGGCGTACCGCCAGCACTGGATTATCTCCTGCGGTGTAATCGATCGGCAGTGAATTGCCGGTTGGTACGCGCCAATGGCTGGGCGCTTCCGTCTCCAGCAGACGGCCCTGCTTGAAATCCAGCAACCCCTTGAGAATTGCATACAGGTCCAGGCTGCCAAGATGGCTGAGCTTCGATTTACCATCCAGATGCGGCCCCAGCCAATCGGCCAGGCCGGCGGCCAGTCCGGCATCGCTCACATCCGGCCAATCGGCGGCCTCGGGCAACAGGCGGCGCAGCAGCAGCACCCGCGCCTGCCATTGCCGCAAGCCATCACTCCAGGGCAGCACCTCCAGCCCGGCCTTGGCGATGCCCTCGATCAATGCGGCGCGCACCAGTTCGGCCGGCGGCTTATCCAGCGCGCGGTCTTTCAGCACCAGGGCGCCAAGCCGGCGCTGGCGCCGCGCCAGCACCGCCTGTTCGCGCTCATCCCACACCACGCTTTCCTGGGTGGTGATGGCCTCACCCAACTCGGCCTCGATCTCCGTCTCGCTTACCGGCGCGGCCAGGAACACCCGCGCATGGGCCTGGGCGCCATCCAGTTCCGCGATGGCCAGATAGCTTTCGCGGCAAAGCGGGTCGAGTTCATCCAGCTTGGCGCCGCGCCCGCCGCTCATCACATAGGAACCTGTTGCCTGGCCCCGTTTCTTGGCCACCCGATCAGGGTAAGCCAGGGCCGCTAGAATGCCGGCGGCTTCCGCATCGCCGCCATGTTTCGGGGCCTTCAGCCGCCGCCGCCAATCCTCGGCCAGCTGCTTCACCATGCGCAACGCATTGGCGTCCACGCGCAGTCCATGGGGCGCCGCGCGGCGATCATTGCCCAGCACCATTTCAAGCCGCCAGCGCAGGTCGGCATCGCGCGGCCCGCGTGCTTCTGATTTGGCGATGTCGCGTTCCGACAGCAGCGCCGCCAACGCGCAGGCCAATGCGCCCTGGCCCTTGGCCTGGCCGCGGATCACCATATGCGCCAGGCGCGGATGCAGCGGCAGCTCGGCCATGGCGCGGCCATGGGCGGTGATGGTGTTCTCGGCATCCAGGGCGCCCAGATCATGCAGCAATCGCCGCGCCAGGGTGAGCGCGGCGGCCGGCGGCGGATCGAGCCAGGGCAAGGCCTCGGCATCGCGCGCGCCCCAGGCGGCGAGATCGAGCGCCAGCGGCGCCAGATCGGCCACGGCGATTTCCGGCGCGGTGAATTTCGCCAGGCCGCCATGGGCCGCTTCCGCCCAGAGGCGATAGCACAGGCCAGGCGCCACGCGGCCGGCACGGCCCTGGCGCTGCTCGGCAGAGGCCTGGCTGACGCGCACGGTTTCCAGCCCGCTCATGCCGCTGCGCGGCGAAAAGCGCGGCTGGCGCATGAAGCCGCTATCGATCACCACGCGCACGCCCTCGATGGTCAGGCTGCTTTCCGCAATCGATGTGGCCAGCACCACCTTGCGCCGGCCAGCCACGCTCGGCTGGATTGCCGCATCCTGCTGCGCCCCGGCGAGGTCGCCATAAAGCGGCATCACATCCACATGGGCCGGCAGCCCACCCTCTTCCAGCTTGGCCTGCACGCGGCGGATTTCCGCAATCCCGGGCAGGAAAACCAGCAGATCGCCCGCCGCGTCAGCAATCGCCTCGCGCACGCAATCGGCTGTTGCCTGATCCAGGCGCTGCACCGGCGTCATCGGCCGCCAGCGTGTCTCGACGGGGAAGCTGCGGCCCTCGCCGGTCACCACCGGCACCGGGGCGCCGCCCTGGGCCAGCAGGGTGGCGAAAGGCGTGGCATCCAGCGTGGCTGACATCGCCACCAGTTTCAGATCGGGGCGCAGGGCGGCGCGCGCCTCCAGGCAGAGCGCCAGCGCGAGATCGGTTTCCAGCCCGCGCTCATGCACTTCATCAAACAGCACCGCCGCGATGCCGCCCAATGCCGGATCCTGCTGCAGCCGGCGCAGGAACACGCCATCGGTATGCACCTCAATGCGGGTGGCGGGCCCCACCTGGGAATCCAGCCGCACGCGGTAGCCCACGGTCTCGCCCACTTTCTCGCCCAGCAGGCTGGCCATGCGCCGCGCCGCCATGCGGGCGGCCAGCCGGCGCGGCTCCAGCACGATGATCTTGCCCGCGCCGCGCCAGGGCTGATCCAGCAGCGCCAGCGGTAACAGGGTAGTTTTGCCCGAGCCCGGCGGCGCTTGCACCACAAGGCTGTTCGACCCGCGCAAGGCGTCGCAGATCGCCGGCAGGATCGCCTCGATAGGCAGCGCATGGGAGAGTTGCAGTTTTAGCAATGCTCGGCTCACCGGGATTCTGTGATTACTAACATAGTTCTGCCATACCAGAGGCCATGTCCGACCTTCCCGCTGCCGCCGCCCTGCCCGGCACCAATACCTTGCCCCGGGCCATGGTCCTGATGCTGCTTTCGTCCATGTGCTTCGTTGCCATGCATGGCGTGGTCGGCCGCATCACGCAAGAGCTTCATCCTTTTGAAGCCGCCTTCTTCCGCAATCTGTTTGGCCTGCTCGTGCTGATGCCAGTGCTGGCTAAGTCACGCTTTACCGCCCTGCGCACCACCAAGCTGGGTCTGCACGGCATCCGTGGCCTGGCCAATGGCACGTCGATGCTGCTGTTCTTCACCGGCCTCAGCATCACGCCGCTGGCCGAGGTGACGGCCCTGAGCTATGCCGCGCCGCTTTTCGCCACCATCGGCGCCGTGCTGGTGCTGGGCGAGAAAATCCGCCTGCGCCGCCTCATCGCGCTCGGCGTCGGTTTCGTTGGTATGCTGATCGTGCTGCGGCCAGGCAGCCAGGCGCTCGGCCTCGGCCCGCTGCTGATCCTGGCCTCCACGGTGCTCTGGGCGGTGTCGATGATCGACATCAAGATACTGGCGCGCACCGATTCCAGCCTCACCATCGCCACCTATATGCTGGTCTTCATCCTGCCGATCAGCTTCATCGCCGCGCTGTTCCACTGGCAGACGCCAACCCTGCACCAGCTGATCTGGCTGTTCGCCCTGGGCGCCCTGGGGTCTGGCGGGCAATTGCTGTTCACTGAGGCGATGCGGCTGGCCGATACCTCGATTCTAATGCCGCTGGACTTCACCAAGCTGATTTTCGCCAGCCTGCTTGGCTTCTTCGCCTTCGGCCAGGTGCCCGATTTATGGACCTGGGTAGGGGGCAGCATCATCTTCGCCAGCACGCTTTACATATCATATCGTGAACATCAGCTGGCAAAGGCCCGCCTGCTGCCGGAGGCGCCCGCCAAATAGGCAGTTTCAACCAACTTCCATGTAAATTGTGCACCTGCGTAATAGTGATTTCTTTTTTCCTACGCAGCTATTTACATCTTTAGTCGAATACCCTTACATGACGGCGCCGTCATGTAAGGGCACGACCCCTGCTTGCGGCCAGGGAGTTAAATTAAAAGGCGCCGCCGCACCATGGCCGAAGACCATATTCTGACGACCGAGGGGCTGACCAAGGAATTTGCCGGCTTTGTTGCCGTGAAGGATGTCAGCCTGAAGGTCAAGCGCCACACGATCCACGCGCTGATCGGCCCCAATGGCGCCGGCAAAACCACCTGCTTCAACCTGCTGACCAAATTCCTGCCGCTGACCCGTGGCAAGATCGTTTATAACGGGCGCGACATCTCGAGCCATAAGCCGGCTGATATCGCCCGCTCCGGCATGATCCGCTCCTTCCAGATTTCCGCTGTTTTCCCGCATCTGTCGTTGATCGAGAATGTGCGCATCGCGCTGCAGCGGCCGCTCGGCACCTCGTTCCATTTCTGGCGCTCGCAGGATAGCCTGAACAGCCTGAATGCGCGGGCTGAGGAATTGCTCGACGCCGTGGGCCTCTCGGAGTTCAGCCACCTGACGGCCGTGGAACTGCCCTATGGCCGCAAGCGCGCCCTGGAAATCGCCACCACCTTGGCGCTCGAGCCTGAGATGATGCTGCTGGACGAGCCGATGGCCGGCATGGGCCATGAGGATATCGAGAAGATTTCCGACCTGATCCGCAAAGTGGCGGCCAAGCGCACTGTGCTGATGGTGGAGCATAATTTGAGCGTGGTGGCCAAGCTGTCCGATACCATTACCGTTCTGCGCCGTGGCGAAATCCTGGCCGAGGGCAATTACGATACTGTCTCGCGCAACCCGGAAGTGATCGAGGCGTATATGGGGACCGGTCATGGCTGAGGCACTGCTGAATGTAAAAGACCTGCAGGGCTTTTATGGCGAAAGCCATATCCTGCACGGCATGGAATTCAACGTCACCAAGGGCGAAGTGGTGACCCTTTTGGGCCGCAACGGCGCCGGCAAGACCACCACCATGAAGGCCGTGATGGGCATGCTGGCGCAGCGCTCAGGCTCAATCCAGTTCGAAGGCAAGGAACTGGTGAGCATGCCCTCCAACGAGATCGCCCGGCTCGGCCTGGCCTTCTGCCCGGAAGAGCGCGGCATCTTCTCGTCCCTGAACGTCTATGAGAATCTGACGCTGCCCCCCGTGGTGAAGCCGGGCGGCATGTCCCTGGACGAAATCTATCAGATCTTCCCGAACCTGAAGGAACGGCTGAAAAGCCAGGGCACCAAGCTCTCGGGCGGCGAACAGCAGATGCTGGCCATCGGCCGCATCCTGCGCACCGGCGCCACATTCCTGCTGCTGGACGAACCGACCGAAGGCCTAGCCCCGGTGATCGTGCAGCAGATCGGCGCCATGATCCGGCTGCTGAAGCAGAAAGGCTTTACGGTTTTGCTGGTGGAACAGAATTTCCGCTTCGCCAGTACAGTTGCCGACCGCCATTATGTGGTTGAGCATGGTAAGGTGATCGACATGATCCCGAACGATCAGATCGCCGCCAATACCGCGAAACTCGAACAGTATCTCGGGGTTTAAAAGGTTAACCAACAGGAGGAAACCATGCGTTTGAAGCATCTCTTCGCCACGGCTGCTGCCGTGCTCACCGCCGGGGCCGCACAGGCCCAGGTCAGCGACAACGTTATCAAGCTGGGCGTGATGAACGACCAGTCCGGCCTCTATGCCGATATCGCCGGTCCGGGTTCCACCTGGGCGGCCAAGAAGGCGGTTGCCGATTCCGGTATCGAATCGCGCGGCTTCAAGGTCGAAGTGGTTTTCGCCGACCACCAGAACAAGCCGGATGTTGGCTCCAACATCGCCCGCCAGTGGTATGACGTGGACAAGGTTGACGCCATCGTCGACGTGCCGACCTCGTCGGTGGCGCTCGCGGTGAACAACATCACCAAGGAAAAGAACAAGGTGTTCCTGGTTTCCGGCGCGGCCACGGCCGACCTGACCGGCGCGGCCTGCACGCCCAACACCGTGCATTGGACCTACGACACCTGGGCGCTGGCCAACGGCACCGGCAAGGCAATCGTGAAGAACGGTGGCAAGACCTGGTTCTTCCTCACCGCCGACTATGCCTTCGGCCACGCCCTGGAGCGTGACACCATGGCCGTGGTGAGGGCCAATGGCGGCAATGTGAATGGCAACGTGCGTCATCCCTTCCCGGGCACCGACTTCTCGTCGTTCCTGCTGCAGGCGCAGGCTTCCAAGGCACAGATCATCGGTCTGGCCAATGCCGGCGGCGACACGATCAACTCGATCAAGCAGGCGGCTGAATTCGGCATCGTCGAGGGCGGCCAGAAGCTCGCCGGCATGCTGCTGTTCGACACCGACATTCATGCGCTGGGCCTGAAGGCCGCCCAGGGCCTGAACTACACCACTGCCTGGTATTGGGATGCCAACGACGCCAACCGCGCCTTCACCAAGGAATTCGCGGCCGGCAACGGCGGTAAGTATCCGACCATGGTGCATGCCGGCGTCTATTCCTCGGTGATCCATTACCTGAAGGCCGTGGAAGCGCTGAAGAGCGATGCCGACGGCGCCAAGGTGGTGGCCAAGATGAAGGAACTGCCGAGCGACGATAAGCTGTTCGGCAAGGGCAGCGTGCGCGAGGACGGCCGCCACATCCATCCGATGTATCTGGTGGAAGTGAAGAAGCCGGCCGAATCCAAGGCACCGTGGGATTACCTGAAGGTGCAGGCCACCATCCCGGCCGCCGAAGCCTTCCGCCCGCTGGCCGAAGGCAACTGCCCGCTGGTGAAGAAGAGCTGAGCTGAACTAACGGGGCGGGCCGCCGGACTATCGGCGGCCCGTATCCTTCACGTCTTGCAGAGGAAGGCTCCCGTGAGCGGCCTTCGCCTACAAGACGCCGGAATGGCGATAACGGTAACAGGATTGTAAGGGGGACGTTTCAGCGATGTTCGAGCTGCTCGGCATAGCGCCGCAGGCTTTGTTCGGCCAGTTGCTGCTTGGTCTGATCAATGGCGCATTCTACGCCATGCTGAGTTTGGGCCTGGCGGTGATTTTCGGTCTCTTGAACGTGATCAACTTCACCCACGGCGCCCAGTATATGATGGGTGCCTTCGTGGCCTGGATGCTGCTGAACTGGCTTGGCATTCCCTATTGGGGCGCGCTGGTACTTGCCCCCAGCGTGGTCGGCGCCTTCGGTGTGCTGCTGGAAAGGCTGTTCCTGCGAAGGCTCTACCATCTCGACCATCTTTACGGTCTGCTGCTCACCTTTGGCTTGGCGCTGATTGTGGAGGGCGTGTTCCGCAAGCAGTTCGGCTCATCGGGCCTGCCTTACGAGAACCCGATCCCCGGCGGCCAACGCCTGAGCTTCATGTTCCTGCCCAATTACCGTGGCTGGGTGGTGGTGTTCTCGCTCGCCGTCTGCCTCGGCACCTGGTACCTGATCGAACGCACCAAGCTCGGCTCCTACTTGCGTGCCGCCACCGAGCGGCCCGACCTGGTGCAGGCCTTCGGCATCAATGTGCCGCGCATGATCACCCTCACCTATGGTTTCGGCGTCGGCCTTGCCGCACTGGCTGGTGTGCTCGCGGCGCCGATCTACTCGGTTAACCCGCTGATGGGCTCCAACCTGATCATCGTGGTGTTCGCCGTGGTGGTGATCGGCGGCATGGGCTCGATCATGGGCGCCATCGTCACCGGCTTCGGTCTCGGCATCGTCGAGGGCCTGACCAAGGTGTTCTATCCGGAAGCCTCCAGCACGGTGATTTTCATCATCATGGCCATCGTTCTGATGATCAAGCCGGCCGGCTTGTTCGGCACCCCCAAGTGAGGCCGGAAAGATGTTGAAGAACCGCGAAACCCAAGTCTTCCTGCTGCTGCTGGCCTTGGCGCTGGTGGCGCCCGCCCTGGTTTATCCTGTCTTCCTGATGAAGGTGCTTTGCTTCGCGTTGTTCGCCTGCGCCTTCAATCTGCTGATCGGCTATGTCGGCCTGCTGTCCTTCGGCCATGCCATGTTCTTCGGCGGCGCCGCCTATATCAGCGGTTATGTGGTGAAAGCCTGGGGCTGGAATCCGGAAGCCGGGATCCTCGCCGGCACCGCCGTTGCGGCTATGCTCGGCCTGGTGGCCGGCCTGATCGCCATTCGCCGCCAGGGCATCTACTTCGCCATGGTGACGCTGGCGCTGTCGCAGATGGTGTTCTTCTTCTGCCTGCAGGCCAAGTTCACCGGCGGCGAAGACGGCATCCAGGCGATTCCGCGTCGTGCCTTCCTCGGCTTCATCGAGATCAAGAACGACCTCTCCTTCTATTATGTGGTGCTGGCGATCTTCGTCTTCGGCTTCCTGGTTATCTACCGCACCATTAACTCGCCCTTCGGCCAGGTGCTGAAGGCGATCCGCGAGAACGAGCCGCGCGCCGTTTCGCTCGGCTATCGCGTCGACCAGTATAAGTTGCTGGCCTTCGTGCTCTCCGCCGCCCTGGCCGGCCTTGCCGGCTCCACCAAGGCCCTGGTGTTCCAGCTTGCCTCACTCACTGATGTCACCTGGCAGATGTCGGGCGAAGTGGTGCTGATGACCCTGGTGGGCGGCATGGGCACGATCCTTGGCCCGGTGATCGGCGCCGCCGTGATCATCACCATGCAGAACTACCTGGCCGGCTTTGGCGAATGGGTGCTGGTGATCCAGGGCATCATCTTCGTGGTGGTGGTGATGGCCTTCCGCAAAGGCATTGTCGGCGAGTTCATCGCCTGGTGGCAGCGCCGCAAGACGGCCTGAACCAGCACTGCATAGGATACGAAAATGGGGCCTCGCGGCCCCATTTTTATGGGCAAAAGGTACTGTACAAAAAAACGTCACCCCACCTGGGTCAGGATGCGCCGCAGGTATTTGCCGTATTCGTTGTTCTTGTAGAAATCGGCTCGCCGCTCCACCTGGGCGGCATCGATGAAGCCAAGGCGCCAGGCCACTTCCTCGGGCACCGCGATCTTCAGGCCCTGGCGTTTCTCCACCGTGGCCATGAAGTTGCAGGCATCCAGCAGGCTATCCGGCGTGCCGGTATCCAGCCAGGCGAAGCCACGGCCGAATTTCTCCACGCCCAGCCGGCCCTTTTGCAAATAGGCGTTATTGAGATCGGTAATTTCCAGTTCGCCGCGCTTGGATGGCTTCAGTCCGGCGGCCACATCGGAAACATTGCCATCGTAGAAATACAGCCCCGTCACCGCCCAATTGCTCGGCGCCGGGTTCGGCTTCTCGATGATCGCCTTCACCTTGCCATCGCCGGCTAGGTCCAGCACGCCATAGCGTTCGGGGTCTACCACCCAATAGCCGAATACCACGGCACCCATATCGCCGCTCTCGGTCTGCTGCCGCGCCCGGCGCAGGGCCTCGCCGAAGCGTTCGCCGTAGAAGATGTTGTCGCCCAGCACCAGGGCAGCCGGCTCGCCGCCCAGGAAGGCGCGGCCGATCAGGAAAGCCTGGGCGATTCCGTTGGGCTCAGGCTGTACGGCATAAGAAATATTGATGCCCCATTGGCTGCCATCTTCCAGCAATGACTTGAAGGCGGCCTGATCACGCGGCGTGGTGATGATCAGGATGTCGCGAATGCCGGCCAGCATCAGCGTGGTCAGCGGGTAGAAGATCATCGGCTTGTCGTAGATCGGCAGCAGCTGCTTGCTCACCACTGAGGTGGCGGGATGCAGCCGCGAGCCGGTGCCGCCGGCCAGAATGATGCCCTTCATCGGATCAGCTCCCCACTGGTTCAGCCGCGCAGGCCGATGCGGCCACGATCATAAGCCTGCGTGGCGCGCCGGCACCATTCGCCATTGTCGAGATACCATTTCACCGTCTGCTTCAGGCCGGCTTCCACGCCATAGGCCGGCTTCCAGCCCAGTTCGGTCTCGCATTTCGTCGGGTCGATGGCATAGCGCTTGTCATGGCCCGGGCGGTCGGTGACATAGCGGATATACTCGGCGTATTTGCGCCCCGTGGGCTGCGGCGCGTAATCATCCAGCAGCGCGCAGATGGTTTGCACCACTTCCAGATTCTGCCGCGTGCCACGGGCTCCGATCAGGTAGGTCTCGCCCACCCGGCCCTTAGCCATCACCGCGCGCACGGCAGCGGCATGGTCTTCCACATGCACCCAGTCGCGCACCTGATCGCCCTTGCCATAAACCGGCAGGCCCTTGCCTTCCAGGGCGTTCAGAATCATCAGCGGGATCAGCTTTTCCGGGAACTGATACGGCCCGTAATTATTGCCGCAATTGGTCACCAGGATCGGCAGGCCATAGGTGCGGCCGAAGGCGCGCACCAGATGGTCGGACGAGGCCTTGCTGGCGGCATAGGGCGAATTCGGCTTATACGGGCTCGCCTCGGTGAAGAACTCGCCCGGTTCGGCATCGCCATAGACTTCGTCGGTGGAAACCTGCAGATGGCGGAAACTCGCCTTGCCGGCATCATCCAGCCCGCGCCAATATTCCAGCGCCGCTTCCAGCAGCACCAGCGTGCCGGTCACATTGGTCTCGATGAACGGCGCCGGGCTGTCGATGGAGCGATCCACATGGCTTTCGGCCGCCAGGTGATACACCGCGCGCGGCTTCACCTCGGCATAGAGCGCGCCGATGCCCTTGCGGTCGCAGATATCCAGCTTCTCAAAGCGGTGCAGCTGCGGGTTGGGCAGGTTGGCGATATTGTCCAGGTTGGCGGCATAGGTCAGCTTGTCCACCGTAACCACCGGCTCGCCGGCCGCATTGAGCTGCCGCACCAGCGCCGAACCGATAAACCCGGCGCCACCCGTCACGATCACTGTCATTGCCAAAATCTCCCGAAAATCAGCCCGATATATAGCTTAGCTGCGGCGGACCCGCCAGACGCGCCCAGGACTCGCAATAGGCCGCCGGGCGCGCCATATTTCGGGCCATGAGCATCCAGGGTTCACGGCCATGAGCAAAGTCCAACTCGCCAGCATCGAGCGGGAAATTGAGGATCCGGATCGGTTCGCGGACGCGAATTTCCCGGATTTCACGCCCCATCGCCCGGACCGCCCGCCCAAAAGCGAAGGCGGCATCGCCTATGACCTGCAGGCGCCCTACCAGCCGGCCGGCGACCAGCCCACCGCCATCGCGGAACTGACCGCCGGGATGAAAGACGGCGAACGCGACCAGGTGCTGCTGGGCGTCACCGGCTCGGGCAAGACCTATTCCATGGCCCAGGTGATCGCCCGCTCCGGCCGACCGGCCCTGGTGCTGGCGCCGAACAAGACCCTGGCGGCTCAGCTCTATGGCGAGATGAAGAGCTTCTTCCCCAATAACGCGGTGGAGTATTTCGTTTCCTACTACGATTACTACCAGCCCGAAGCCTATGTGGCGCGCAGCGACACCTATATCGAAAAAGATTCGGCGGTGAATGAGCAGATCGACCGCATGCGCCATTCGGCCACGCGCGCCCTGCTCGAGCGTGACGACGTGATCATCGTCGCCTCGGTTTCCTGCATCTATGGTATCGGCTCGGTGGAGACCTATTCTGAGATGACCCTGGCTTTGGAAGCCGGCAAGACTATGGAGCGCGATTATCTGCTGCGCCGCCTGGTTGATCTGCAATACCGCCGCAATGATGCCGCCTTCCAGCGCGGCGCCTTCCGCGTGCGCGGCGACGGTATCGAAATCTTCCCCTCCCATATGGAGGATCGCGCCTGGCGATTGTCGCTGTTTGGCGACGAGCTGGAAACCATCGTGGAATTCGATCCGCTCACCGGCCAGCGCACCGGCGAGATGAAGAGCGCGAAGCTCTATGCCAACAGCCATTATGTGACGCCGAAACCGACGCTGAATCAGGCCATCCAGCAAATAAAGGTGGATTTGCAAGTCCGCCTCGATGAACTGACCAGGATGAACCGGCTGGTGGAAGCCCAGCGGCTGGAGCAGCGCTGTACCTTCGATCTGGAGATGATGGCCGCCACCGGTGCCTGCGCCGGCATCGAGAATTACTCGCGCTACCTCACCGGCCGCCCGCCCGGCGCGCCGCCGCCGACGTTGTTTGAGTATCTGCCCGACAACGCCATGCTGTTCGTGGATGAAAGCCATGTCACCGTGCCGCAGATCGGCGGCATGTTCCGCGGCGACTTCCGGCGCAAGGCAACGCTGGCGGAATACGGCTTCCGCCTGCCCTCCTGCATCGACAACCGGCCGCTGCGCTTCCAGGAATGGAACAAGCTGCGGCCGCAGACGGTGTATGTCTCGGCCACGCCGGGCAAATGGGAAATGGAGCGCACCGGCGGCGTGTTCTCGGAACAGGTGATCCGCCCCACCGGCCTGATCGACCCGGTGACGGAAATCCGCCCGGTGGAACACCAGGTGGATGACCTGCTCGGCGAGTGCAAGAAGGTGATCGCCAAGGGCTACCGCGTGCTGGTGACCACGCTGACCAAGCGCATGGCCGAGGATCTGACCGAATACCTCAATGACAACGCCATGAAGGTGCGCTACCTGCATTCCGATATCGACACCTTGGAACGCATCGAAATCCTGCGCGATCTGCGGCTTGGCGTGTTTGACATCCTGATCGGCATCAACTTGCTGCGCGAGGGACTGGATATCCCCGAATGCGCCCTGGTGGCGATCCTGGATGCCGACAAGGAGGGTTTCCTGCGCAGCGAAACCTCGCTGATCCAGACCATCGGCCGCGCCGCGCGCAACGTGGAAGGCCGCGTCATCCTCTATGCTGACAAGATGACGAATTCCATGAAGCGCGCGCTGGACGAGACCGATCGCCGCCGCGCCAAGCAGCAGGCCTATAACGCCGAGCATGGCATCACGCCGGAAAGCATCCGCAGCCAGATCGGTGACATCCTGCAAAGCGTTTACGAGCAGGATCACTACACCGTGGATGTGGAACATGCCAAGGATGGCCATCTGGTGGGCCATAATCTCAAGGTCTATCTCGCCGACCTGGAGAAGCGCATGCATGACGCCGCCGGCAACCTGGAATTCGAGGAAGCCGCCCGCCTGCGCGACGAGATCAAGCGCCTGGAACTGAACGAACTGGAAATGCCCGGCACCATGGTGGCGCGCAAGCCGCTGGGGCTGCAGGAGGATGGCGCCACCTATACCGCGCCACGGCCCGCCGGCCGCTCCACCGCCGGCAAGGCCGGCAGCCGCCGCACCTATCGCGGGAGCAAGCGCAAATGACGCCGGTCTCGCCCCTCGCGCCCACCGCTCTGGTCACCGGCGGCGCCGTGCGCATCGGCCGCGCCATCGCGCTGGCCCTGGGCGCGCGCGGCTATCACATGGCGGTGCATTGCAATGCCTCGGTGAGCGAAGCCGAGGCCGTGGTGGCTGAGATTATTGCTGCCGGCGGCCGTGCCGCCGTGCTGCGCGCCGATCTGGCCGATCATGAGGCCACCCTGGCCCTGCTGCCTCAGGCGGCCAAGGCGCTGGGGCCGGTTTCCGTGCTGGTGAACAACGCCTCGCTGTTCAACTACGACCGCATCGACACCGCCGAGCTGGCGAGCTGGCAGAGCCATATGGATGCCAATCTGCGCGCGCCCTTCTTCCTCGCCCAGACTTTCGCCGCCGCTTTGCCCGAAGGCGTGGCCGGCAACATCGTGAATATCATCGACCAGCGCGTCTGGCGCCTGACGCCGCATTTCGCCAGCTACACATTGTCCAAGACCGGGCTATGGACACTGACCCAGACGCTGGCCATGGCGCTGGCGCCGCGCATCCGGGTGAATGCCATCGGCCCCGGGCCGGTGCTGCCCAGCAGCCGCCAGACGGCCGAGCAATTCGCCCGGCAATGGGCCTCCACGCCGCTGCAGCGCGGCGCCACGCCGGAAGAGATCGCCGCGGGGCTGCTGTTCCTGCTTGACGCGCCGGCCATGACCGGCCAAATGATCGCCCTGGATGGCGGCCAGCATTTGCCCTGGCCGTCGCCGGGATTGTCCGAGAAGGCCGATCCGGAGGAATGACATGACCATTCACGACCGCGCCCGGGCCGTCTGGGCTGATTTCCCGCTGCCCAGCCTGGCGCCCTCGCTGCGCCGGGTGTTCGTGCGCGACCTTACCCTGATGGGCAGCATCGGCATCTATCCGGCCGAGCGCGAACAGCGCCAGCGGGTGGTGATCAACCTGGATCTCTGGGTGGCGGAAACCCCGGGCGAGCCACCGCGCAGCTATGCCGACGTGGTCTGCTATGAGCAACTGGCCAATCGGGCCAAGGAGTTGCTGGAGGAAGGCCATATCGACCTGGTGGAAACCCTGGCGGAAAAGCTGGCCGATCTCTGCCTCGCTGACAGCCGCGTGAAGCGGGCCCGGGTGCGGGTGGAGAAGCCCGACGCCATCGCCGCTGCCGCCGGCGTGGGCGTGGAAATCGAGCGCAACGCGCTCTAGGCAGCGGCATTTGCGTTCGAGGCGAAAAGGATTTTATCCAGAGCCCCTCTTCGGTCTTGACATCGCCGCCGCTTTCGAGTCCCGGCCGGGTATTTGTGCACAGGACGACCAGCCTGATACTGCAATGCACAAAAGCTGCTACAAGATCATGATGGTGTGTGGATAAGTGTGGAAAGCGTTGGCTGGCCAATGGCTTGTTGAAAAGCCCGAACGCAACGCATGCAGCTACAAGTGGGTTAACCTAACGGCAGCCGTAAATTCCACGATACTTTCCCCACAAAGTTATCCACAGTCTTGGGACGACTTTGTCAACGCCGTGTAATCATTAGGTTTTCTTAAACACCAAGCAGAGCATGAGCGAGTCAGACCCGATTGAAATCCCGGCGCCGCCGCCCTCTGAGCCTGCTTTGCCAGCGGAATTAGAACGCGGCGCAGCGGTGATTCAGCAGAGCCTGCGCAACCTGCCGCTCGGCCCCGGCGTCTATCGCATGATGGATGCGAAAGACACCGTGCTCTATGTCGGCAAGGCGCGCTCCTTGCGTAAGCGCGTGGCCAATTACGCCAAGCTGAATGGCCTCAGCGTGCGCATCCAGCGCATGATCCGCCAAGTGGTGCGGGTGGATATCACGGTGACCCACACCGAGGCCGAGGCTTTGCTGCTGGAAGCCAATCTGGTCAAGAAGTTGCAGCCGCATTTCAACGTGCTGCTGAAAGACGACAAGTCATTCCCCTATATCCTGGTAGCGCGTGACCATGATTTTCCGCGCATCACCAAGCATCGCGGCGCGCGCAACATCCCCGGCGATTATTTCGGCCCGTTTGCTTCCACCGGTGCGGTGAACACCATGCTGCATGCGCTGGCTCGCGCCTTCCCGCTGCGCAACTGCACCGACAGCGATTTCGCCAGCCGTGCACGCCCGTGTTTACAATACCAGATCAAGCGCTGCCGCGCCCCCTGCGTTGGCCGCATCGATGCTGCGGGCTATGAGGGCATCGTGGACGAAGCCCGGGATTTCCTGTCGGGCCGCAACCGCGCCGTGCTTACCGAATGGCAGGGCCGCATGCAGGCGGCCAGCGAAAGGCAGGATTACGAAACCGCCGCCGATCTGCGCGACCGCATCCGCGCCCTGGCGCATATCAGCCAGAAGCAGGATGTGAATCTGGTGGAGGTTGATTATGCCGATGTGATCGCGGCTCATGCCGAGGGCGGCCAGGTCTGTGTGCAGATTTTCTTCTTCCGCGCCGGGCAGAATTTTGGCAACCACGCTTATTTCCCCGCCCATGCCCGCGATGTCGCCATCGGCGATGTGCTGGATGCCTTCATCGGCCAGTTCTATGCCCAGCGCGAACCGCCCAAGCTGCTGCTGCTCAGCCACCAAGTGGAAAATGCCGACCTGATCGCCGAGGCGCTGACCCTGCATGCCGGGCACAAGGTGGAAGTGGCCTGGCCGCAGCGCGGCACCAAGCGCGACCTGGTGGAGCATGCCATCAACAATGCCCGCGATGCCTTGCGCCGCCGCATGGCGGAAAGCGCCACGCAGCGCGAATTGCTCGCCGGCGTCGCCTCACTATTCGGCCTGGAAGCGCCGCCGGCCCGCATCGAAGTGTATGACAACAGCCATATCCAGGGCCGCCATGCCGTGGGCGGCATGATCGTGGCCGGGCCGGAAGGCCTGCGCAAGAATGCCTATCGCAAATTCAACATCAAGGACGTGAGCATCGAGCCGGGAGACGATTACGGCATGATGCGCGAGGTGCTGACCCGGCGCTTCCAGCGCCTGCTGAAGCAGCGCGATGGCGCGGCCGACGCTGAAGCCGCCGCTGAGGCAGAAGCCGAGGCCGAAGCCGAACAAGCCGCTGGCGACAGCGAGCGGCAGAAGATTGAGGGTGAATGGCCCGACCTGATCCTGATCGATGGCGGCAAGGGCCAGCTTTCCGCCGTGATGCAGGTGCTGCAGGAGCTGGGCATCCCGGAACAGCCCCTGGTGGCCATCGCCAAGGGACCGGAACGCAATGCCGGCCGCGAGCAGTTCTTCCTGCCTGGCCGCGACCCCTTCATGCTGGAGCCGCGCCATCCGGTGCTCTTCTTCCTGCAGCGACTGCGCGACGAAGCGCATCGCTTCGCCATCGGCACCCACCGCGCCAAGCGGGCCAAGGACCAGTTCCGCTCGCCGCTGGACGAGATCGCCGGCATCGGCGCCAGCCGCAAGAAAGCCCTGCTGCTGCATTTCGGCTCGGCCAAGGAAGTGGCCCGCGCCGGGCTCAGCGACCTGGAGGCCGTGGCCGGCATCAGCAAGGCTGTGGCGAAGAAGGTCTATGACCATTTCCATGGCGGTTGAGCGGTCCGGAAAAGCGCCCGAGCCTGTCCTAGACCAGCCGATTATGCGATAATCTGGCCATGCTGCGCAGCCTGCCGAATCTGTTGACACTCTCCCGCATCCTGGCGATTCCGGGAATCTGCGCTGCCTTCTACCTGCCTGGCGCCTGGAGCGCCTGGGTACCCCTGGCGCTGTTCGCCGCCGCCGGGATCACCGACTGGTTCGATGGCTATCTGGCGCGCAAATGGGGCCAGATGTCCAATCTCGGCCGCTTCCTCGATCCGGTGGCCGACAAGCTGCTGGTTTGCGCCGTGATCCTGATGCTGATCGCGTTTGAACGCATTGATCGCATCACCTGCCTCGCCGCCGTGGTCATCATGTGCCGCGAGATCACCGTGACCGGCTTGCGCGAATTCCTCGCCGAGCTGCGCGTGAAAGTGCCGGTCAGCCGGCTGGCGAAATGGAAGACCACGGCACAGCTCATCGCGCTCGGCTTCCTGATCGTGGGCGATTATGCCTTCGACTGGATTCACGCCCGGCTGATCGGCGAAGTGCTGATCTGGCTGGCCGCCTTGCTCACGCTCTATACCGGCTGGGATTACCTGATCACTGGCCTGCGCCACATGGCGGCGAGCGATGCCGCCAAGGGCAACGAATAATGCGCCTGCTGTATTTCGCCCTGCTGCGCGAACGCATCGGCATGGCCGAGGAGACCGTAGCGCCGCCGGCCGAGATCACCACCGTGGAAGCCCTGCTCAAATGGCTGCGCGGCCGTGGCCCTGCCTATGAGGCAGCCTTGGCTGATCCCGCCATGGTGCGCGTGGCGGTGAATCAGGATTATGCCCGGGGCGCTGATCCGGTGCGGCCCAATGACGAGATCGCGCTGTTTCCGCCGGTCACCGGAGGCTAGCATGGCTGTAAAGCCCGAGATCCGCGTGCAGCTTGAGGATTTCGACCTCGGTGCCGAACTTGAACGCCTGACAAGCGGCCAGCATCAGATCGGCGCCGCCGTGACGTTCACCGGTCTGGTGCGCGACATCGCCCCCGATAGCGGCAGCGCTAGCAGCATGACACTAGAGCACTATCCCGGCATGACCGAACGCCAGTTGGAGGCGATTGCGCAGGAAGCCTGCGCACGCTGGCCGCTGGATGCCTGCCTGGTGATCCATCGCTACGGTAAATTATCCGCTGGCGAACGCATCGTGCTGGTGATCGCCGCCTCAGCGCATCGCCAAGCCGCCTTCGATGCCTGCGCCTTCCTGATGGATTGGCTCAAGACCAAGGCGCCCTTCTGGAAACTGGAAGAAACCGGCACGCAGCGCCAATGGGTGGCGGCCAAGGCCGAGGATGATGCCGCCGCCTCGCGCTGGGGCAAGGTTTAGCCGTATCACGGCGCTTTATTGCCGCCCTGGCATGGGTCTTTTCAATTGTCGCCCTACAACCCAGCGTGTTACCTTGGTCATTAGGTATCCGGACGATAGAGGGGGACTCGTCCAAGTTTCAGATGCACGCGGCCAGTGCTGCCGCAGTGATGGCCAGTTTGCGCCATCGCGGACTCGGGCCACGCATCGGTGACTGGAATTGTTCATCTAGTCGACGGGCTGGGCGGCCGGGCAGTTTCCCGACCGTGGTTCAGGAACAGTTTTTGTGGATGGTGTCAGGCTCCCCGATGTCCGCTTCGAGCGTAAAGCCCGAGACAATCCGTACAGACTCTCTGCGCGCCCTGCTCAGCTATTGGCGCGATAAAACGCGCGAGCGCGGTGGTGTGCTGCCGGCCCGGCGCGACATGCGGCCAGACGAGATGGTCAGCTTCCTGCGCAATGTTTCGCTGATCAATGTCTACGACAACCCGCGCCGCTTCCAGTTTCGTCTGGTCGGCACCGGCATTGTCGCCTCCATGGGGCGCGAAACCACCAGCCTCTGGGTCAATGAGGCGGTGTTCGCCGACCGCGCCTCAAAGGTCTCCAACTTCTTCTCCATCCCGGTGGAGACGCGCGGCCCGGCCTATGCCTCAGGCCGCTATATTGTCGGGCCGACGGGACGCGAATTGCAGTTCGAGACCGTGCTGGCGCCGCTCTCCTCGGATGGCAATGGCGTGGATATGCTGCTTGGCGGTCTGGTGGGTGAAACCCTGCAGCGCGACGAGCGCATCCGGCTGTTCGATTACGAACGCATCCACCCGCTGCTGCTCGACTGAACGAAAAACGCCGGCGAATTGCTCCGCCGGCGCTGTTTATAGCACTGCGTCAGGCTTACTCAGCCGCCGCCTTGCGCGGGCGGATGGCGCCTTCGAAGGCATCGATCATCTGCTTGCACAGCGCGCCGGGCGTGAAGCGATACGGCCCGATCTCGGAAACCGGGGTCACTTCCGCCGCCGTGCCGGTGAGGAAGCATTCCTGGAAGCCCGCCATCTCCTCAGGCATGATCACCCGCTCGATCACCTCGATGCCGCGCGCCTTGGCCAGCGCGATCACGCTGCGGCGGGTAATGCCATCCAGGAAGCAATCGGGCACCGGCGTGTGCAGCTTGCCATCCTTGGCGAAGAACACGTTGGCGCCGGTGGCTTCCGCCACCTGGCCGCGCCAATCCAGCATCAGCGCATCCTGATAGCCATCGCGCTCGGCCTTATGCTTGGAGAGTGTGCAGATCATGTAGAGACCGGCCGCCTTGGCCTTGGTCGGCGCGGTATTCGGCGCCGGGCGGCGCCAGTCGCTGAGCTGCAGGCGGATACCCTTCATCTTGGCTTCGGGCGAGAAATAGCTGGGCCATTCCCACACCGCGATCGCCAGATGGATCTTCGCGCTCTGGGCCGAAACGCCCATCATCTCTGAACCACGCCAGGCGACGGGGCGGATATAGCAATCACGGAAACCGTTCTTCGCCACGGTGTCGCGCGTCGCCTGGTCGATCTCGGCCAGACTGTAGGGAATGGTGAAATCCAGCAGCGTAGCGGAATCGATCAGGCGCTGGCTGTGTTCGGTGAGCTTGAACACCTCGCCGTCATAGGCGCGCTCGCCCTCGAAGACCGAAGAGGCGTAATGCAGCGCATGGCTCAGCACATGCAGCTTGGCCTCGCGGTGCGGAATGAAGCTGCCGTCAAACCAGATCCAGCCATCGCGGTCATCGTAGGATTGGGTGCTCATCGTCAAAACTCCTGCGCTGCTTTGCCCGGGTCGCCGCATGCTGCTGCGGGCCTGGGCATTTGTCGAGAATTGCATCACTCGGGTATTATTATTACCAGAGACATGGGTATTGAGTAACATTATGATCGATATATGTCAACATAGCTGACATAATTTTCCTGAGATCGGCCCGGCCCGGCCCTACTTGGCCTTGCGGCGACTCCGGTATATGCCCCATATACGGAGCCATGAGCGACCTGAAAAGCATGGCCAACCCGTTGTTTCTGCGCGAGGACGAGTTGCGCCAGGGCATAGAATTACTGTTCTACGCCTATCGCGATTTCACCCGGGGGCCAGACGAAATCCTCGACCAATACGGCTTTGGCCGGGCGCATCACCGGGCGCTGCATTTCATCGGCGGCCATGCCGGCATCACTGTCGCCGAGCTGCTCGGCATCCTGCGCATCACCAAGCAGAGCCTCTCCCGCGTGCTCTCGGCGCTGATCGAAGGCGGCTTCGTGCGCCAGCAGCAGGGCGCGCGCGACCGCCGCCAACGCCAGCTTTTCCTCACCGAGGCCGGGCGCAGCCTGGAACGCCAGTTGAGCGCCGTGCAGCAGGCCAAGGTGGCCGAGGCCTATCGCGAGGCCGGTGCGGAAGCCGTAGCCGGTTATCGCAAAGTGCTGGCCGGGCTGATCGACGAACCGGCGCGGGCGGCGGTTCTGCGCTCGATCCTGCGACGCTGAGGAAAGCGGATATGGGTGGCGAGCAACCGCATCTTCTCGTGATCGACGACGACGAGCGCATCCGCACCCTGCTCTCGCGTTATCTCGCCAGCAACGCCGATTTCCGCGTCACTGGCGCCGATAGCGCGGAGGATGCCTCCGCCAAATTGGCGGCCGTGAGTTTCGATCTGCTGGTGGTGGATGTGATGATGCCGGGGCAGAACGGCTTCGATTTCGTGGCCGGCCTGCGCAAAACCGGTAATACCGTGCCGGTGATCCTGCTCACCGCGCGCGGCGAGGAGGAAGACCGTATCACCGGCCTGGAAAGTGGCGCCGATGATTACCTGCCCAAGCCGTTTGAGCCGCGCGAACTGGTTTTGCGCATCCAGGCGATCCTGGCCCGCAGCCACCGCGCCCCGCCCACGCCGGCGGCCAAGCCGGTGCGCTTTGGCGATTTCGTGTTCGATATCATGCGCGGCGAGTTGAAGCGCGGCGAAGAGATCGTGGCCCTCACCACCGGCGAAGCGGCGCTATTGCGCGTGCTGGCGCGGCGGCCGGGCAGCACGGTGCCGCGCGCCGCCCTGGCCACCGATGGCGGAAGCCTGGGGAGCGGCACCATCACCACCACCAATGCCGCCACCAGCGCCAGCGAAAGCCGCGCCGTGGATGTGCAGATCACCCGCCTGCGGCGCAAGATCGAGGATGACCCGCGCAACCCGCGCTTCCTGCAAACCGTATGGGGCGAAGGCTATGTGCTCTGGGCGGAATAGCTAGATGCTGAAGCGCATCCTGCCGCGCAGCCTGTTCGGCCGCTGGCTGCTGATGCTGCTGATTCCGGTGCTCGCCTTGCAGGGCATCACCACCTATGCCTTCTACGAACGCCATTGGGATACCGTCAGCCGCCGCCTCGCGCTCGGCCTGGCCGGAGATATTGGCATGATGATTGAACTGCATGAGCGGTTCAAAGGCACACCGATGCATGACGAGCTGGTGGGCCAGGCCTATCGCCAGATGCAGATCGAGGTGCGTTTCCAGCCCGAGGGCAAGCTGCCCACAGACCTGCCGCCGCCGCGTTCCTGGTCGATACTCGACCGCATGCTGACCCAGGCGCTCTCCGAACTGCTCGACGAGCCATTTGCCATCGACACCCAGCGCAACGACGACAATATCGCCGTTCTGGTGGAACTGCCCGACGGCCTGATGATCACGCTGGCGCGCGCCAAGCGCGTCTATTCCACCAGCACTTATATCTTCATCATGTGGATGGCGGCCGGCTCGGTTTTGCTGCTGGCCATCGCCGCCGTATTCCTGCGCAACCAGATCCGTCCGATCCGCCGCCTGGCCGAAGCCGCCGATGCCTTCGGCAAGGGCCGCGACATGCCGGGCTTCCGCCCCTCCGGCGCCACTGAAGTGCGCGCCGCAGCGTTGGCCTTTCTGGCCATGCGCGACCGCATCCGCCGCCATATCCGCGAGCGCACCGAGATGCTAGCCGGCGTGAGCCACGATCTGCGCACGCCGCTCACCCGCATGAAGCTGCAGCTTTCCATGATGGAAGGCAACACCGAGGCCGAGGAGCTGCGCCGCGACCTGGCCGAGATGGAGACCATGATCAACGCCTATCTGGCCTTCGCGCGCGGCCAAACCGAACAGAGCACAGAGCCAACCGATCTGGGGCTGCTGCTGCAGGAAGTGGCCGATGATGCGCGCCGTGGCGGCCGGCCGATCGAACTGGGCGTTGGCGCCGCCCCCGTGCTGCCCTTGCGTCGGCTCGGCTTCAAGCGCGCATTGGCCAATCTGGTGGAGAATGCCTTGCGCTATGGCAGCCAGGTGCGGCTGGAAAGCCAGACAGCCGAGGGCGGCGTGGAAATCCATGTGGATGATAACGGCCCTGGCATCCCGCAGAAGGAGCGCCACAAGGTGTTCCGCCCCTTCCACCGCGCCGACCCAGCGCGCCATTCCGGCCTGGGCAATGCCGGCTTAGGCCTTTCCATCGCGCGCGACGCGGTGCTGGCCCATGGCGGCGATATTTCTTTAGGCGAGGCGCCGCTGGGCGGCCTGCGCGTCACCATCAAACTGCCGCTTTAGGGAGAATGCACGATGAAAGCCTGGCTGCCGCTGATTGCCTTATCATTCCTGCTTGCCGCCTGCGCCACGCCGGCGAAATACACCGACCAGCCGATGCAGACCTTCGACCGCGACACCGATTATCGCGTTGATGAACGGCCCAACGGCTTCACCGTGACGATCTACTATTCGCGCTATCAGTTCATCCCCGAGAGCGACGCTGTGGCCGCCGCCTGCCGCCAAGCCCTCACCGCCGTGGCGCATGACATCGCGGAGAACCGGGGCAAGAAGATCCAGCCGATCAACGAACAGCGTATCCGGCTGTCGTTCGGCCGCAACGGCTTCACCGGCATCACTAGTTGCTCGGCCACGGCGCCGGCGGATTTCGCGCAATAGGCTGAGCCGGATTACTCGGCTGCGGTGGCGCCGGCGACGCTGAATTTGCGCTCGGCCTGCAGGCGACCGGCGCTGTCCTTCAGCTGCACCGTCCATTCGCCGGGTGCCAGCCGCGCCTGCGACCAGATGCGCCAGTTGCGGCTTACATCCACGCGGGCGCGCGACTTGGCGACTTCGGTTTCGCCGCGCAGCCAATGGAACCAGAAAATTTCGCCGCCACCGCCCACATTGGTGCAATCCAGGCGCGCGAAGGCATAGCCACGCTCGGTGCCGGCCTCATAGCGCTCCACCTCGCCCTGCGGCTCCAGATTCGTCACCAGCCGCACGGTGACGAATTGGCGCACCACGCAATCATGGTCGCCCTGGGCATGGCCAACATGCGGCCAGGAGAGGATGGCGGCGAGAAGCAGAAACAACAAACGATGCATGGGGCGAAACGGCTCGGTTTTCCGGGATATTGTGATTTTGCGGTAATTCTCCGCTGGGAATGGCCCAGGGTCAACCGCCCCAAAGCCGCGGACGCCAGTGGCGCGCCTCAGAACATGCGGCCGCCATTCGCCACACGCTGGTCAGGGCTGAGTAACACTACCTGTCCTTGCGCGTCGGGGAGGCTAAGCACCAGCACTTCGGAGCGCATCGGGCCGATCTGGCGCGGCGGAAAATTCACCACCGCGATCACCTGGCGGCCAATCAGCGCTTGCGGCGTGTAATGCACGGTGATCTGCGCTGAGGATTTCTTCACACCCAGTTCGGGCCCGAAATCCACCATCAGCTTGATCGCCGGCTTGCGCGCCTCGGGAAACGGCTCGGCTTCGATGATGGTGCCGACGCGGATATCAACCTTGTGGAAATCGTCAATCGTGATCATGGCAAGCCTGTCGCAACAAACAAAACGGGCGGGAGTTGCCTCCCGCCCGGTATTGAGCCGATTTCTCAGGCTGTGTCGATAGGCGAATTACTTCGTGGTCAGCTTCGAGAAGGTGGAACGCAGCTCTTCCACCACTTCGGTGGCGCGCTTGTTCAGGGTCTCGAAGGTCTCGGTGTTGGTCTTGGTGGCCATCTCGGCCAGTTCCTTGATGTTCACCAGGGCGCGCTCAACGGCGACCTTGAGCTGCTCGGCCTGCTTGGTCGGGTTCACGTCCTTGGCACCCGAGGTCATCACTTCCTTGACCTGCGCGGACAGCTCGTCCATGCCCTGCTGGAACAGCTCGGCCTGGCGCTTCGCCAGGGCCTGGTAGCCCTCGAAAGCCTTCTTGTTGGCGGCGGCAATGGCTTCCAGATTCTTCTTCTGAGCCGTGGCAAGGGCGTTGGCATCGAAGCCCGGCATCTTGTAATCGCCAAACATCTTCTGCGCGTCGAACATCTTGCTCGCGTCAAACATCTTGCTGGTGTCAAACATCTTGTTGAAGTCGAAGGCCGCGAAGGGCAGCTCGGTCTTGGTCATGATACGCTCCATGAGAGGGGTGAAAAGCAAGTACGGTGAATTCAGTGCCGGTAATATAGGCAGCACAAATCCAAGGGTCAAGCGATTTTTGTGCAGTGCAGCAATATATTATTTCGTTTAATATCAAGTGCTTGGTTGATCCTTCGGCATTTTGTTTCGCAAGCGCGAGAAAAACCCGCCGCCTACCGCCTTGCCGGTGAGCAGACCTTCCGCTTGCCCCAGGCGTTTGTCCAGATGCGCCATGGTGCGGCTCAAATCGGCACTGTCATCGGCCAGCCAGACCCGCAGGCTATCGAGATAGACCGCGCCCAGAATCTTGCGTCGCAACGCCCCGCGCAAGGAGGCGGCGTCGAGCTGTGCTGAAGCCAGGGCCCAATCCAAGCTGCGGCCGAGGCCGGGTTCGGCAAAGCAGAGCGCGGCCAAGGGATCGCGCGGCAACTCGCGCAGCAGCATACGCATGGCTTCCTTATGCGGCGCCAAGGCATCGAAACGCGCCATCAGGGCCTCGAACAGCCGGTCTTTCACCGGCGTATCGGCGGCAGGCTCCGGCCCCAGGGTGGCCAGCATCGCGGCATCGATGCGGGCGGCAAAGCCGCGCAGCAGTGCCAGCTTGGAGGGATAATGGCGGTAGAGTTCGGCCAACGGCAGGCCGGCGGCCTGAGCCACGGCGCCCAAAGACAGGCTAAGCCAGCCGGTGGTGGCAACCAATTCCATCATGGTGTCGATCGGATCGGCAGGGGTTTTCTCGGCGCCCTTGCCGGCCTTGCGCTTGGCCATGGCTTGCTCCTCTTCGTCTCCCCTTAATGTGGGGTCGAAAAGCGGCCGCGGCAAGGCGGTGTTTTCAGCCAGCCAGTTCGCGCGAGCGTTTGTCGGCAGCGGCCACCGCCTTGGCCATCAACGGCTCCAGGCCATTTTCCGCCATCAGCACGTCCAAAGCCGCCTGGGTGGTGCCGTTTGGGCTGGTGACATTCTTGCGCAGTTGCGTCGGGCTTTCCGGGCTCTGCTTCATCAGCGCGCCGGCGCCCTGCACCGTGGCGCGGGCCAGCTGCGCCGCCAGTTCCGGCGGCAAACCCACCTTGGCGCCGGCCGCCGCCATGCATTCGGTGAGCCAGAAGACATAGGCCGGGCCAGAACCCGACACGGCGGTGGCGGCATCGATCAGCTCCTCGCGATCCACCCAGGCCACCTCACCCACCGCCTGCAGCAGCTGGTCACAAGCCGCGCGCTGGGCGGCCGAAACGCCCGGACCGGGGCAGCAGACCGTGATGCCCTGGGCCACGGCGGCCGGCGTGTTGGGGATGCTGCGCACGATGGCGGCCTGGCCGCCAAGCAGGCGGTTCAGCGTCGCCAGCGTCTTGCCCGCCGCCACCGAGAGGAAGCAGGCGCCCCCCTCTTCGCCAGAGCGGGCTGCATAGCGGCCATAGGGCGGCGCCACCGCATCCATCACCTGGGGCTTCACCGCCAGCAGCACAATGGAAGGCTTGAAATCGGCCGGCACCTCGGCCTCACCGCGCGCTTGGCGCACAGCGGCCGGCAGGTCGGCAACCGGATTGGGTTCCACCACCACGATATCGGCGGCCGCGATGCCCTGGCGCAGCCAGCCATGCACCAGTGCGCCGCCCATTTTGCCGCAGCCGACCAGGAGAATGCGCGCCGTCATGGCTTTATGTCCGTGTTGAATCGCCGAAGGCGCCTGAATATCAGGCTTCGCCGCTGGGGTTAAGCGCTAGACTTCGCCCCCAATCAATCAGGCTTCGCCCACCGTGTCGAACATCGCCGCCGCCACGGCGTCTTCCGGCGTGCGGCCGCCCCAGACCAGGAACTGGAAGGCTGGGTAGAAGCGTTCGCACTCGCCCAGGCCGATTTCCATCAGGTCTTCGATCTGCTCGGTGGTGGCGCCCAGGCCGCCGCGCAGCAGCAGGGCTTGACGGAACACCACCATGCCCTCTTCCGACCAATAATCAAAATGGCCGATCAGCGCCTTCTCATTCACATAGGCGAGCAGCGAATGCAGGTCGCGCTTGCGGTTCGGCGGCAGCTTCATGTCGAAGGCGCAGGTGAAGCTCATGGCGCCAAGTTCCTCGCGCCAGGAAAACCACATCTGATGTTCGCAATAGCGGCCGGAAACGCCCACCGTCAGTTCGTCGGATCCCTGGCGTTCAAAGGGCCATTCCTGCTCGCCGACAATCTGCTCAACCAGATCCAGGGGGTTGCCCAGACGGGAGGTGATTTCAACGTCGGTAACTTGCCGCATGACTTACCCGCCCCCACTTAACTCAAGCCCCTTTTCACTCCCAGAAACTGGAACCAGGGCTCAGGCGAACCATATATCTAGGTGTTGCGAAACAGTTAACACCATAGATTTAGGTTATGCGGGGGTATCCGGCGTTGCAAGGGCGGATTTGCGATAAATCAATGAAAGGCCGGGGATAAGCGGCGTAAATCTGTGGGTAATTCCTGCCGAATCGCGGCTCGAATCCATCGCCGCGATTCGATGTTTCTCAGGCGGCGTCGCCGCCGCTCAAGCTCGTCGGCTCTGGCGGGACGAGTCGGGCTTCCAGCGCCGCCAAACGCTCCGCGAGCTTGATATTCTCCTCGCGCGCCGCCGCCGCCATGGCCTTCACGGCGTCGAATTCCTCACGCTGCACCAGGTCCATGCCAGCCAGGGCCTGTTCCAGTTTCTGGCGGAAGGCCTGCTCCACATCGGTCTTCACGCCCTGGATGGCGCCCAGCGCCCCGGTGGCGAGACGGGAGAGATCGTTCAGCACGCGGTTGTCGGATTGCATCGGCTTCAGCCTCCTGTTGCTCTGAGCTATATGGGCGCAGCCGCCCGTGCCTGCAAGCCCAATCCCCTGGAAACCCCATCCCTTGGAAAAGCGGGGCATGGATGATAGTTTCCGCGCCCATTCAGATCAGGCAAGCAAGACAGACCCGTGCCCGACCAAACCGCCCAGGATAGCGGCGCCAGCAATGAGCGCGCCAACCGCGAAGCCAAGCTGGCCCAATTGCGCCAGCTCGGGCTGGACCCGTATAACGCGCCTAAATTCCTCAAAAGCCATAAGAACGAGGCGGTGCATGCCGCCTATGCCCAGCTGCAGCCCGATGAGCGCACCGAAGACCGCGTGGCGGTGGCCGGCCGCGTGATGGCGATCCGCAATTCCGGCATGTTCATCGATATCCTGGACGATACGGTGAAGCTGCAGGTCTACACACCCAAGGATCAGGTGCAGGGCGAATTCGCGCCCGTGATGAAGGCGCTGGATCTGGGCGATATCATCGGCGTGGAAGGGACTGTCCGCCGCACCAAGCGCGGCGAGATCACTGTGGATTTGAGCCGCATCGTGGTGCTGGCCAAGGCGCTTGAGCCGCCGCCGGAAAAGTGGCACGGCCTGAAGAATGTGGAACAGCGCTATCGCCACCGCGAATATGACCTGATCGGCAATGAAGACAGCCGCCGTACGCTCCGCACCCGCTTCCGCGTCATCCAGGCGATCCGGCAGTTCCTCACCGCACCAGGCCAGGATTTCCTGGAAGTGGAAACGCCGATGCTGCACAGCATCGCCGGCGGCGCCATCGCCAAGCCTTTTGCCACCCATCACAACGCGCTGGATATTCCGCTCTATATGCGCATCGCGCCGGAGCTGCATCTCAAGCGCCTGGTGATCGGCGGCCTGAGCGAGAAAGTGTTCGAGATCAACCGCTGCTTCCGCAACGAAGGCATCTCGCCACGCCATAACCCGGAATTCACCACCATCGAGCTGTATCAGGCCTATGCCGATTACACCGACATGATGGATATTGCCGAGCGCATCATCGAGGCGGCAGCCATCGCCGCCACCGGCGGCACGGATGTGACCTTCGGCGAGCATACGATCAGCTTCAAGCGCCCGTTCCGCCGCGCCACCATGCTGGAATTAATCCAGGAACATTCCGGCTTCGACCTCAATAGCGAGGCTGACCAGGCCAAGGCGCGCCAGGCCGTGGGCGCGGCTGCGGGCAATTGGGGCAAGCTGGTGGAAGCCTGCTTTGAGCGTTATGTCGAGCCCAAGCTGATCCAGCCGACCCATGTGGTGGAATTGCCCAAGGCGATCTCGCCGCTGGCGAAAGCCAACCATGCGCGGCCCGATGTGGCCGAGCGCTTTGAGACCTTCTGCAACAGTTGGGAAATTGCCAATGCGTTTTCCGAGCTGGCCGATCCGCAGGAGCAGCGCGCGCGTTTTGATGCGCAGCAGGCGCAACGCGATGCAGGTGATGATGAAGCGCATCAGATCGACGAGGATTTCCTGAAAGCCCAAGCCGCTGGCATGATGCCGATGGGCGGCCTGGGCGTGGGCATTGATCGCCTGGTGATGCTGCTCACCAACTCGCCCACTATCCGCGAAGTGATCGCCTTCCCCACGCTGCGGCCGCGCAGCCATGCCGAGACCGACGAGGCTTGATGCCAACCTTCCTGGCGCTGCCCTTCCCCGTCATCGATCCGGTGATCGTGGCCATCGGGCCATTCGCCATCCGCTGGTATGCCTTGAGCTATATCGCCGGCCTGGTGCTGGGCTGGCAGATGGCGATGCGGCTGGCGAAGAAGCCTGGCAGTGTCATCACCCCCGATGAGATCGACGGCTTCCTGGTCTGGGCCACGCTGGGCGTCATCCTCGGCGGTCGCTTAGGCTATGTGCTGTTCTACAATCCAGCCTATTACCTGCAAAATCCCGGCGAGATCATCGCCGTGTGGACCGGCGGCATGTCGTTCCATGGCGGCATGCTCGGCGTGGTCATCGCGCTGCTGATCTATGCCCGGCGCAGCGGTTTTGCGCTCTTCGCCTTCGCCGACATAATCGCCTGCGTGGCGCCGATCGGATTGTTCTTTGGCCGCATCGCCAATTTCATCAATGGCGAACTCTGGGGTCGCGTGGCGCCGGACGTAGCCTGGGCCATGGTGTTTCCCACCGGCGGGCCGGAGCCGCGCCACCCAAGCCAGCTTTATCAAGCCGCCATGGAAGGCCTGATCCTGTTTGGGCTGCTCAACATCCTGCGGCTGCGCAGCGATGCGATGCAGAAGCCCGGCCTGATCACCGGCCTGTTCCTGATCGGCTATGGCCTGGCACGCATCATCGGCGAATTGTTCCGCCAGCCCGATCAGCAGCTTGGTTTTCTGATCGGCGGCACCACCATGGGGCAATGGCTCTCGCTGCCCATGGTGCTGCTCGGCCTGTGGTTCATGGCCAGAGCGAAGAAACCAGGCTAAGCGCCATGACGCCGCTGCTTGAGCTGATCCGTCGGCGCATCGCCACGGAAGGCCCGATCAGCCTCAGCGCCTATATGGCCGATTGCCTGCTGCATCCGCAATTCGGCTATTACACCACGCAGACCAGCATCGGCGCGGCGGGTGATTTCATCACCGCACCGGAAATCAGCCAGATGTTTGGCGAATTGCTCGGACTCTGGGCCGCCGATACCTGGCAGCAGCTTGGCGCGCCCAGCCTTTGCTATCTGGTGGAACTCGGCCCTGGGCGCGGCACGCTGATGCGCGATGCCCTGCGCGTCAGCCGCAAGATCGCGCCGTTCAGACCAATCCTAGTGGAAGCCTCGCCCAAGCTGCGCGCGCTGCAGGGCGAAGCCGTGCCGGACGCGATCTGGTGCGGCGATATCGACGCCCTGCCGAACGATGCACCGCTGATCGTGCTGGGCAATGAATTCCTCGATGCCCTGCCGATCAGGCAATACCAGATGCAGGGCGGCGCCTGGCATGAGCGCTGCGTCGATATGCAGGGCGATGGTCTGCGTTTCGTGTTGAGCCGCGAGAGCTATCCGCTTGCCCGCACCGCACCCGAGGGCAGCATCTGGGAAACCTGCCCTGCAGCCCATGCGGTGATCGAAGCCCTGGCCCTGCGCCTGCACGCCCAGAATGGCGCGGCCTTGTTCATCGATTATGGCCCGGCTACCAGCGGCTTTGGCGATACGTTCCAGGCCGTGCGCCGCCATGCCTATGCCGCTCCACTGAGCATGCCCGGTGAAGCCGATCTCACCGCCCATGTGGATTTCGCGGCCCTGAAGCAAACCGCCCTGCGTTCAGGCCTTGCCGCCCATGGTCCGCTGGCACAAGGCGCCCTGCTTGAGCGTTTGGGCATCGGGTTGCGCGCCACGCAACTCAAAGCCAAAGCCAATCCGGAACAGGCCGCTGCCATAGATGCCGCGCTCCAGCGATTGACCGGCGCCGATGCCATGGGCAGACTCTTCCAGGCCCTGGCGCTGAATCTCCCCACAGCACCGCCACCCGCCGGTTTCGCCTGACATGACCATTCTGCTCGCGCCTGAATCCATTGCTGCTCCTGCATTGCAGGCCATGCCCGGCATCGCGCATGGCTTTTTCACGCGGCGCGGCGGCGTATCGGCAGGCCTCTATGCCTCGCTCAATTGCGGCCCCGGCTCGGCCGACAAGCCTGAGCATGTGGCCGAGAACCGCCGCCGCGTGGCCGCCTCTCTCGGTGCCACAGCCCTTGCCTCGCTTTATCAGGTGCATGGCCGCGAGGTGGTGACGGTGGACGAGGCCTATGACACCAGCGCCCGGCCCAGGGCCGATGGCATGGTGACCAAACGGCGTGGCATCGCGCTGGGCATCCTTTCCGCCGATTGCACGCCGGTGCTGTTCGCCGATCCGCAGGCTGGCATTATCGGCGCCTGCCATGCCGGCTGGCGTGGCGCGCTGGCGGGCATCACCGATGCCACACTGGCTGCCATGCTGGCGCTGGGCGCTGACCGCAGCCGCATCCGCGCCGCCATCGGGCCCACCATACGCCAGGCGAGCTATGAGGTGAGCGAACCTTTCCGCATCGAATTCACCACCGCCGAAGCGGCCAGCCAGGATTTCTTCGGGCCAGGCAAACGCCCCGGCCATTGGCAATTCGATCTGTCGGGCTATCTGGCGCGGCAGCTTGAGCGCGCGGGCGTTAGCTTCGAGGATTCCGGCCTCGACACGCTGAGCGATGCTGAGCGCTTCTTCAGCTATCGCCGCATCACGCTGGCCGGCGAGCCGGATTACGGCCGGCAGATTTCTGCCATAGCGTTGCGCTAATGCCGCATCTTGGCGTCTTTTTCCTGTTCTGCATCCTGGCTTTGGTGGCGAGCTGTGTGCTGGGTTAGAACCATCCTCATTGTCTGCACGGCTTGGCTGACGGCCTGCCAGCCGCTGCCACAGCCCTTCCTGCCCGATGAGAAGGATGCGCTCGCCATCCCGGTGGGCGAGCAGAGCCTCTATGTGCTGCCCGTGGCCAATGCGCCCGATGAATTGCAGCGCGACTTGGCGGCGAAACTCGCCGCCGCCCTGGTGGAGCGTGAATGGCCGGCCAGCGCCGCCTCGCGCTCTCAGGCTTCGGCCGATCTGGTCACCGCCCTGACAGAGAATGACACGGGCCAGATGGTCTGGGTGTGGCAGCTCAGCCGCCGTGGTGGCGCGCCGGTCAATGGCAGCGATTTCCCACTGGGCTTAAGCGGCGAAGCGCTGGGCCAGGCCCCGGCTGCCACCCGCCTGGCTTTGGCCCGTGCCATGGCCCAGCGCGTGGTGCAGCAGCTGGAGGCCATCGAGACCGCACAGCGCGCCGAGGCCGCGCTCGATCCCAACCTACCCAAGATCGCCCTGCTGCCCTTCGATGGCGCGCCCGGCGATGGCAACACGGCTTTGGCCAAGGCGCTGCGTGAACAACTGACCGGCATCGGCATCGCGCGGGTGGTGAACGACGCCGCCGCGGCCGATTATCTGGTGGATTGCAGCATTGCCATCAGCGATGCCGGGCCGCGGGCGCAGCAGGTGGCCTTGTCCTGGAGCCTCTATGCCCAGGATGGCCAGCGGCTCGGCTCGGTGACCCAGGCCAACCGGGTGCCGCGCGGCTCGCTGAACAATGCCTGGGGCGAGACCGCCCAGGCGGCGGCCCAGGGCGGCGCCGAGGGCCTGCGCGACATGCTGAGCCAGTTGACGCCCATAAAGCGCTGAAAATAAGAGGTAATTCGCGGTTTACAGGGAACCTTGGCGCCGCTATAGTCCGCGCGATTTTTTCCTCCCCCGGATTCCAGCACAGGCTCATCGATGAAGGTATTGGCGGGTAACTCCAATCGACCGCTGGCGGAAGCCATTGCGGCCTATCTGAGCGTGCCCCTGGCGAAGGCCAGTGTCCGGCGCTTCTCGGACATGGAAGTTTTCGTCGAGATTCACGAGAATGTCCGCGGCGAGGATGTGTTCGTCATCCAGTCGACCAGCTATCCGGCCAACGACCATCTGATGGAATTGCTGGTCTGCATCGATGCGCTGAAGCGCTCGTCGGCCCGCCGCATCACCGCCGTGATCCCCTATTTCGGTTACGCCCGCCAGGATCGCAAGCCCGGCCCGCGCACGCCGATCTCGGCCAAGCTGGTGGCCAACCTGATCACCGCTGCCGGTGCCAACCGCGTGCTGACGCTGGATTTGCATGCCGGCCAGATCCAGGGCTTCTTCGACATCCCGACCGACAATTTGATGGCCGGCCCGGTGCTGACCGCCGATATCAAGCAGCATCTGCATGATGACCGCTTGATGGTGGTGTCGCCTGACGTGGGCGGCGTGGTGCGCGCGCGCAACATCGCCAAGCGGCTGGATGCCGATCTCGCCATTGTGGACAAGCGCCGCGAACGCGCCGGTGTTTCGGAAGTGATGAACATCATCGGCGATGTGGAAGGCCGGCGCTGCATCCTGGTGGACGACATCGTCGACTCAGCCGGCACACTGTGCAACGCGGCGGAAGCCTTGAAGAAGCATGGCGCCAAGCAGGTCTATGCCTATGTCACCCACGGCGTGCTTTCGGGCGGCGCGGTGGCGCGGGTCACGGCAAGCGAGTTGGAAGGCCTGGTGATTACCGACAGCATTCTGGCGACGGAAGCGGTGCGTCTGGCCCGCAACATCCGCCAGGTGTCGATCGCGCCGCTGATCGGCGAGGCGATGCGGCGCATCAGCGAGGAAAGCTCGGTTTCGAGCCTGTTCGACTAAACAGTTTCAGAGTTTCGGCGCGCGGCACCCCTGGAGGCCGGCGTCGGGAGCGGTTTGGGCAATGAGGCCCAATCGCAGACGAAGCAGCGCAATGAGGAGTTTATCATGCGTGAAGTAACGACGATCGCCGCTGAGGCGAGACAGAGGGCCGGCAAGGGGACCGCCCGGGCTACCCGCCTCAAGGGGCGTGTTCCGGGGGTCATTTACGGCGACAAGAAGACCCCGGAGTTGATTTCGCTCGACAGCCGCGAGCTGATGAAGGAGATGCACAAGGGCAGCTTCTTCTCGCGCCTGATCGACCTGAAGGTCGGCGACAAGGCCGAGCGTGTGCTGGCCCGTGACGTGCAGCTCGATCCGGTCACCGACCGGCCGATCCACGCTGACTTCCAGCGCATCGGCAAGGACTCGAAGATCCGCGTCTTCATCCCGGTGGTGTTCCGCGACATGGAAGCCAGCCCGGGCCTGAAGCTCGGCGGCGTGCTCAACATCGTGCGCCACGAAGTCGAGTTCTACGCCACGGCCGACAACATTCCGGAAAACATCTCGATCAGCCTGGCTGGCATGGAAATCAATCATTCCATCCATATCAGCGCGTTCAAGCTGGATGCCGCCTTGAAGCCGGTGATCCAGGATCGCGACTTCACGGTTGCGACCATCGCGCCGCCGACCAAGGCCGAGGAAGAGAAGCCGAAGGCCGAGGCTGCTGCTGTTGCCGCTCCGGCTGCTGCCGGCAAGGCTCCGGCCGCTGCCGCTGCGGGTGCCAAGGCGCCGGCTGCTGGTGCCAAGGCGCCGGCCGCCGCTGCCGCCAAGCCGGCTGCCAAGCCGGCGGGCAAGAAGTAACTCCGTCCCGCCGGGCGGCGCCGCTAACGCGCCGCCCGGCATTTTCCTACCGCTCAGGACTGCCCGATGCTGCTCCTCGTCGGCCTGGGCAACCCCGGCCCCGAACATCAGCGCCAACGCCACAACATCGGCTTCATGGCCATCGACGCCATCGCCGACCGCTACCGCTTTGCGCCATTCAAGAAGCGCTTCCATGGCGAGCTGAGCGAAGGCGTGCTGGACGGCATCAAGACCCTGCTGCTGAAGCCGCAGACCTACATGAACAATTCTGGCCGCTCCGTGGGCGAGGCTGCGCATTTCTACAAGCTGCCGCCGGCCAAGGTGGTGGTGGTGCATGATGAACTCGATCTCGCACCGGGCAAGCTGCGGGTGAAGCTCGGCGGCGGCCATGCCGGGCATAACGGCCTGCGTTCGGTGGATGCGGCTTTAGGCCCTGAATATCGCCGCCTGCGTTTAGGCATCGGCCACCCTGGCAAGGAGCGCGTGCTGAGTTTCGTGCTGCAGAATTTCGCCAAGGATGAGCAACTCTGGCTCGAGCCTTTGCTGGACGCCATCGCGGAAGCCGCGCCGTCGCTGGTGCGTGATGACGATGTGGGCTTCATGAACAAGGTGGCGTTGCGCCTCACGCCACCGCGCAACGATCCGCCGAACAAGGACAAAGCCGAGGCAGGCGCGGCCAAGCGCGCCAAGCCGGCCAAGACAGATAAACCGAAGGAAGAGTGACATGGGTTTCAAATGCGGCATCGTCGGCTTGCCCAATGTGGGAAAATCGACGCTTTTCAACGCCCTGACGCAGACGGCAGCCGCGCAGGCCGCTAATTATCCCTTCTGCACCATCGAGCCGAATACCGGCCTGGTGGGCGTGCCCGATGAGCGGCTGGATGTGCTGGCCAAGATCGCCAATTCGGCCAAGATCATCCCGACGCAACTGAGCTTCGTGGACATCGCCGGCCTGGTGCGCGGCGCCTCCAAGGGCGAGGGCCTGGGCAACCAGTTCCTGGCGCATATCCGCGAAGTGGATGCGATCTGCCATGTGCTGCGCTGCTTTGAGGATGGCGACATCACCCATGTGGAAGGCCGCGTCGATCCGGTCGCCGATGCCGAAACGGTTGAGACCGAGCTGATGCTCGCCGACCTCGACAGCCTGGAAAAGCGCGTGGATGGCCTGACCAAGAAGGCCAAGCAGGGCGATGAGGAATCCAAGGCCCGCGTGGTGCTGATCGAGCGCATCCTGGTGGCTTTGCGCGAAGGCAAGCCAGCGCGCAGCGTGACGCCCGCCGATGACGAGAAGAAACTCTACCGCGAACTGATGCTGCTCACCTCCAAGCCGGTGCTCTATGTCTGCAACGTAGAGGAAGCCGCCGCCGCCAATGGCAATGCGTTCTCGGCCAAGGTGAAGGCCATGGCCGATGCCCAGCATGCCGGCTGCGTGGTGATCTCGGCTGCCATCGAGGCGGAAGTGGCACAGCTAGATTCCGATGAGGAGAAGCAGGCCTTCCTGGCTGATCTGGGTCTGGCTGAAACCGGCCTTACCCGCGTCATCAAAGCCGGTTATGCGCTGCTGGAACTGCTCACCTTCTTCACCGTGGGGCCAAAGGAAGCCCGCGCCTGGACCGTGCGCCACGGCGCCAAGGCCCCGGAAGCCGCCGGCGTGATCCATACTGATTTCGAGAAGGGCTTCATCCGCGCCGAAACCATCGCCTATGGCGATTATGTCGCCGGCAAGGGCGAAGCCGGCGCCCGCGATGCCGGCAAATTGCGCCTGGAAGGCAAGGAATACATCGTGCAAGATGGCGATGTGTTCCATTTCCGCTTCAATACCTGAGCCGAGCCAGCATGCGCACGTTTGATGATTTCAAGGTTGGTGATGTGACCGAGTTTCCGCCCCGCTTGGTGACGGAAGCCGAGATCATCGCCTTTGCCGAAGAATACGATCCGCAGCCCTTCCACACCGACCGCGAGGCCGCGGCCCGCACGCCCTATGGCGGCATCATCGCCTCGGGCTGGCATACGGCCGGCATGATGATGCGCCTGATGGTGGATAACATGCTGAAGGGTTCCGCCAGCATGGGCTCGCCGGGTGTAGAGGAATTGCGCTGGGTGAAGCCGGTGCGGCCCAACGACACGCTCTATCTCAAGGGCACCATACTGGCGGCGAAGGCATCGCAATCGAAACCGGATCGCGGCGTGGTGACCACGCAATACGAGATGCGCAATCAGAACGGCGAGATTGTGCTCACCATGCGCGGCAAAGGCATGTATCGCCGCCGCGCAGGCTTGGGAGCCTGAAGCCATGCAGTATTTCGAGGATGTGGTGGTGGGCGGCGTGCGCGATACCGGCACGCATACTTTCACCGAAGCAGCGATCATCCGTTTCGCCGAGCAATTCGATCCGCAGTCATTTCATGTCGATCCGGTGGCGGCCAAGCAAAGCAATTTCGGCGGCCTGATCGCCTCGGGCTGGCATACCGCCTCCACCGTGATGCGCCTGATCGTTGATTCAGCGGTGGATGTGGCCTCAAGCCTCGGCTCGCCGGGCTTTGATGACCTGACCTGGAAGCTGCCGGTGCGCCCGGGCGACACCATCCGCGCCCGCCTCACCTGCCTGGAGAAGACTCCCTCCAAGAGCCGCCCTGGCATCGGCTCGGGGCGCTTTCTGGTGGAGGTGTTCAATCAGAAGGACGAGCTGATCATGACCATGACCAGCATCGGCTTGATGCGGTTCAGGAAACCCGCCTGAATCGTCATGCCACGCTTCAGGCGTGGCATCCACGAGCTCATTTTGGCCTACGAAAAAATTAAAACGTGGATGGCACGGCCAAGCCGTGCCATGTCGTAGGCAGTTGCCCTACTCCGCCGCGCGGGCCGCGGCCAATGTGGCATCCCACTCTTTCAAGGCCCGCGCCACCGGCGCCACACGGGCTCGCGTGGCTTCATCCAGCCCGGTGAGCATCGGCAGCATCGGGCCGGTATCGGCCACGCCGCCCAGAGCCACGGCATCGTGCAGCACGCGGATCGGGTTGATGCCGTCGCGCAGGTCTTCCAGCGGCAGGTAATGCGCGCGCAAAGCCTCGGCCGCCGCATCGTCGCCGCGCTTGATCGCCGCCAGGATCGCCATGGAGCCGCGCGGCGCCAAGCAGACCGAGCCCGAGGTGAAGCTGGCCAGACCGAAATAGCGTAAATGCTGGATCGCCGGCCGCTCGCCGATGCCGCTCACCACTTTGCTCTTGTCCACATGCTGCAGGATGCGGCGCAGATACTCATCGTTCAGCGTATCCTCGCGCACCACGGCGTATTTCACCGAGACCAGCAGGCCATCGGCATCGAGCTTGGCGAGGTCCGCCGGGTCGATGTAGTTGTCCGACTTGATATAGACCACGATCGGCTTGGCGATGGCCTCGGCCGCGCGGCGCAGCGCAAGCGCCACGCCGGCCGGCGTCATCGGAAAGGTCATCGGCAGGGCCATGGCGGTGGGCAGCTTGCGCTTACGCAGCATCGCGGCCTGATCCATCAGGCGGCCATAATCGGGGCCGAAGGAAGGCAGCAGCCAGGTATCGGCGCCCACGGTGGTTTCCAGAAAATCCAGCACGCGCTCATATTCGCTCAGCGCGATATTGTAGAAATTGGCGTTGCCGCCATACATCAGCGTGCGCACGCCGCCGGCTTCCAGATGAGCGATCAATGCCCGGTTGCCAGCCTCATTGAGGCTCAGATCGGCGTTGCGGGCCAAGGGCGGCACGGCGATCACTGAACGGGCGAGGTCCTGTGCGGCAACGGAAGTTGTTTTCATTTTGTTTACTCCTGCCAAACGATACTGCTACCTTCCAGGGTAACGTCCCGTCCCCCATCTTTGTAAAGCAAAAATGCCACTTCCTTCCGCTGAATCCGTCGCCGCCAAAGCCCATTTGCTGCCCCTGCTGCGCGCCGCCATGTCGGCTGCCAACGAGCGGCGCCTGGACGAAGCCGAACGGCTGGTAGCCTCGATCCTGGGGCAGGATCCGGACCTGGCCGATGCGGTGCATATGCAGGCCTATATCGCGCTGCATCGCGGCCAGTTGCGCCAGGCCGCCGATCTGGCCCGCCGCGCCATCGCGCTGGATTTCCATTACGAGAGCTATCACATGACGCTTGGCCAGGCCTTGCAGGGGATGGGCGATCTGGATGGCGCGCGCGATTGCTTCGGTATCGCGCTGGGCCTGAACCCGAAGAATGTGAATGCCTATGTGGCCTTGGCCACCATCCATGTCAGCCGCTACGACTACGCTGCCGCGCGCGGCGTGCTGCGCCAGGGCAAGCTGGTGGATGCCAACAATCCCGAACTGCGTTTCCTGCTCGGCCATATCGCACTGACGCTGGGCGAGCGTGACAAGGCGCTGAACGCGCTGCATATGGCCTTGCAGGCACAGCCGGATAATCCCCGCTACCAGGCCATGTATGGCCGGGCTTTGCGTGGCGTGAAGCTGAAGCAGCCCAATCCGGTGCTGATCGAGACCTTGCTGCCTTTGCTTGGCCATTCCGCCATCCAGCCCCTGGATGTGCTGGGCGTGGTGGAAAGCGCGCTGCTGATGCATCCCGATATCGTGGCGCTGGAAAGCGCGCCGGAGAAATCGCCGGAAGTGCTCGCCGCCTTCATGAATACCCCGGCCTTCCCGCGCCTGAGCGAAAACACCCTGCTGCTGCGCTGGCTGCAACACGGCCTGCTCACCGACCCGCATCTGGAAGCCCTGGTCATCGCCTTGCGCCGCGCCGCTCTGTGGCTCGGCCTGGGCAAGCCCACCGCCCTGGCGCCGCATGCGCCTTGGCTGGCCGCCCTGTCGCAACGCAATTTCCACGCCGAGTATCTCGATACCGAGACGCAGGCGGAACGCGACCTACTGCTGCAGCTTGATGCCAACATCACGGCAGCGGTGGCCGATGGCAAGCTGCCGAGCGCGGCGCATATGGCGCTCTATGCTTGCTATCGCCCGCTGAACAAGCGCGCGGATGCCAAGGCCTTGGCGAAGCTGCAATGGCCACTGGACGTGGCCGCCCTGCGCCGCAGCCAGCTGGATGAGCCCTTGCGCGAACGCGAGATCGCCGCCGACCTGCCGCTGGTGACGCCGATCGAGGATGCCACCAGCAAGCATGTGCGCGAGATGTATGAGGAAAGCCCGTTTCCGCGCTGGAGTCAGCCGGTCTTGGGTTTTGGCTATTCCGTCGCCCATGTGGTGGGCGCCGCTTTGCCGCGCCAAGCCTTGCCCGATATCAAGGCCGATAATCCATCCGTGCTGGTGGCCGGCTGCGGCACTGGCCTGCATGCCATCCTGGCCGCCACCACCTATCCCAATGCCCAGGTGCTGGCGCTGGATCTCAGCCGCGCCAGCCTGGCCTATGGCAAGCGCAAGGCGGAAGAACTCGGCTATAGCAATATCCGCTTCGGCCAGGCCGATATTCTGAAGCTCGGCGCGCTGGAACAGCGGTTCGATGTGGTGGAATGCTTCGGCGTGCTGCACCATATGCACGATCCGGCCGCTGGCCTGGCGCAATTGGCCAAGCTGCTGAAACCGGGCGGCTATATGATGCTGGGCCTCTACAGCGAGGTGGGCCGCCGCGATGTGGTGGCCTCGCGCGAGCTGATCGCCCTGCATGGCTATCGCGACACGCCCGATGATATCCGCCGCTTCCGCAGCGATGTGAACCGCCTCGATCCAGCCCTGGCTCAGCGCCTGCGGCGGCATATCACCTTCCAAACCCTGCCTGATTTCCGCGACCTGGTATTTCATCGCCAGGAGCATCGCTATTATCCCGAACAGCTCGGGCCGCTGGTGGCAAGCGCCGGCCTGCGCTTCCTGGGCTTTGAATTCAGCGAACCGAAAATGCTGCGCGAATATCTCGCCGCCTATCCCGATGACGACAAGGCAGTGAACCTGGCGAACTGGGCCGCCTTCGAGCGCGAGAATCCCGATCTCTTCGCCAATTGCTTCCGCTTCTGGGTGGACAAACCCCTATAACCGCTATAACGGTTAGGCATGGCCCATAGCCCGATGATTCTGACCTGGCGCGGCGCGCTGGACGGTGCCCGCGCTTCCGCCGGCCTGATCCCCGGCGTGTTCGCCTATGCCGTGGCCTTCGGCGTGCTGGCGCGCACAGCCGAGACCGGCATCACCGCCGCTTTCCTGATGAGCGCGCTGATCTTCACCGGCTCCGGCCAGGTGGTGGCGTTGCAACTCTGGCAATCGCCCTTCCCGATCCTCGCCATGCTCGCCACCGTGTTTGCCATGAATGCGCGCTATGTGCTGATGAGCGCGTCGCTCAGGCCGGTGCTGGCCGGCATGCCGGCGCCGCAGGCCTATGCCAGCCTGTTCATGCTCGGCGATGGCAACTGGATCATGGCCATGCGCCTGCATGCCGAGGGCAAGCTGGAAGGCGGCTTCCTGTTTGGCAGTGGTGCTGCGCAGTATCTGGTCTGGTCTGGCGGCACCATTGTTGGCTACCTGATCGGCAATCTGCTCGGCTCGCCCAAGGCGCTCGGCCTGGATTTCCTGCTCACCGCCTTCTGCACGGCCATGGCGGTGGCGATGTGGCGCGGCCGCGACGATGCCTGGCCCTTCCTGGTGGGCGGCAGCAGCGCGATCCTGGCGGCGCAATTCATCCCCGGGCAATGGTATATCGTGATCGGCGCGCTCACTGGCAGCGTGTTTGGCGCCTTCTGGCATAGCCTCAGCAAGTCGGCCCCGGACAATGCAGGCAGGCCATGAGCGAGTTGATCTCACGCGAGGCGCTGTTCGCCATCCTGGCCATGGCCATGATGTCCTATGCCTGCCGCGCCTCGGGCTTCTGGATGATGCGCTTCGTGAAGCCCAGCCCCTGGGTGGAAGCCTGGCTGAAATCGATCCCCATGGCGATCATGGGTGCCATCCTGGCGCCGGTGGCGATCAAGGCCGGGCCGCCCGAGATGATCGGCTTTGCCGCCGCCTTCCTCGCCATGCGCTACACCAGGCATGACATGCTGAGCGCCGCCATCGGCGTGGCCGCCGTGGCCGTGATGCGCGCGGTGTTGGGCTGACACTCTCAGGCTGTCACCCTCGCGAAAGCGAGGGTCCCATTGCCTTTGTTCCTTGCCCGCGGTCAGATCGCGGCTTCCGCCGCGATGCCCTTGGCCTCGCCGAACAGCTTGAACACGGCATTGGCGCTGTAGATCGTGGTGCCATCCAGGCTGAGATCAACCCCGAGATAGCAGAGCGAGCGCGTGGCCTTCACCACGCGCGGCCGCGCCTCGATCCAGGCGCCGGGCGAACCAGACGCCATGAAATTCGAGGTCATCGACACCGTGGCGCAGACGCGGCCCAATGTGGCGATGACATATTGCCCGCAGATGGTGTCGGCGAAGGAAAACAGCACGCCGCCATGCAGCACGCCGTTCACATTGCCATGGTGCGCCAGGCTGCGCATGCCATAGGTGAAATCATCACCTTTGCGGTGCAGGTAATACGGCCCGATCAGGGTAACAAAGCCGCTCTTGATCGGCAGCTTCACGAAACCCGGCGGTGGTGCGTTGGGATCACTCATGCGAACGCCGCCTCCGCCGTCATCGCCAGCATGCCATCGGCATCACAAATCCACAAAGCCAGCCCCGTCTCGGTTTCCTTGGCGCGCAGCTTGAAGCCCTGACCATCGATCACCGGCCGGCGGCCACGGAAGGAGAATTGCGCCATGCTGCGGCCTGGGCGCAGGCTTTGCGCGAAATCACTGAGCAAAGTGGCAAGCAGCGGCCCATGCACCACCAGGCCGCCATAGCCTTCCACATCGCGGGCATAATCGCGGTCATAGTGAATGCGATGGCCGTTGAAGGTGAGCGCCGAATAGCGGAATAGCAAAGTGGGATCGGCGGTGAAGGCCTGTTCATGGCCATGATCGGCGGGCGCGGCTTCCGGCATTGTCTGGCCGCTGCCATCCTCGCGATACACGATGTCATGCCGGTCGGTGACACAGAGCCGTCCGGCGGCATCGGAGATTTCCTGACGCAGGGTGACGAAAACCAGCCCGCCGCTGCGACCACTTTTCTCGCTCACCGCTTCCACTGTGGCGAGCCTTGTCGCCGGTTTATCCAGCGGCAATGGGGCGTGGAAGTGCAGCCGGCTGCCAGCCCACATGCGGCGGCAGGGGCGGCCCCAATAGGCGCCCACATCAGGCAGGAAGCCGCCGAGCTTGGGATGCCCGTCACGGCCCAGATCGCGGCGCGGCGCGACGATCCAGAAACTCAGCCAATGGCGCAAAAGCGGCAGCGGCGTGCCATTTTGCAGATGGGCTGTGGGCTGATCCAGCGCGGCGGCGAGCGCGCGCACCGGTTCTGACCGCAGCACATCCGTGGCGCTTTCCTGGCGCCCCACCCAATCCTTCAGATTCATACCCTGCCTCAGCTATGGCGAATCTTGCCGACAGCTTCGCGCAGCAGCAGGTAAACCTTGCCGATATCGGCGGTGACGAAGGCGGAGGTGAGCAATTCCTCATGCTCCACGCCCTTGGCGCCGGCCAGCACGCGCTCGAACTCAGCCAAGTAGCGATCGATGTAATCGCGGAACTCGTGCTCGCTTTCGTACTTGGCCTTGATCTTCTCCAGGTCGCGTTGGTCGATCAGCTTGCGCGTGAACAGGCCGCGCTCGCCCTTGTAGTAGCGGCGCCACAGGTCTTCGGAAAGATCGCGGCTGAGCAGGCGCGTGATGTCGATGGCCAGCGAATTGAGATGGCCGGTGATGAAGGCGGCGGTCTTGAGGAACTGCTCGCCACGGAAGGCGGCGGTGGCCTTGCGCAGGGATTCCGCCTCCACGCTGGCAGTGCGCGCAGCATCGGCCAACGCCACCGCATCGGCCTTCAGGCTGGCTTCGGCATGGGCGGCTTCGGTGGCGGCCTTGGCGGCGGCAATCGACAATTCCTGCGCACGCCGCGCCAGCACTTCCGAGGTCTCGGCGGCGCGCGCCGTGGCGCGGTCGGTGACGGCGGCGAATTCAGTGCCGGTGCGGGCGAGACGCTCGTTGATCTCGGCCACCTTCTCCGAGGCGCGGCTGGCGCGGGCATCCACATCCTCGGCATGGCGGCGGAAGCCGTCGCTCATGCGGTCGGTCTGCTTCATCGCATCCTCAACCACATTGGCGAGTTCGCGGGTGCGGCTGCGCAGGGCTTCGGAGGCATCGTCGATGCGGCCCGACGCGGTGCCAACGGCCAGGTTGATCTCGCGGGCGCGGGCATCGAAAGTGGCGCCCACCTGGGCCACGCGGGCCACCGCTTCGTCCGAAACGCGGGTGACTTCCTGGGCCTGGCGGCGCAAGCTGTCGCCGATATGCGCGGTCTTGGCGGCGGCGGTATCGGAAGCTTCGCTGAGCTCCTGCACGCGGCCACGGAAATTCTCGCGGATATTCTCGGCCTGGCGGTTGAGTTCGCGCGATAGATCGGTGAGCGCGCCGGCCTGATCGTGGATCGTGTCGCGCAGATCGAGCGTGCGGCCCACCACTTCGCGAGCGGCATCCGACAATTCTTCGCTGCGCGCCTTGGCGGTTTCGCCGGCCTGATCCAGGTTCATCTTGGCCTTCTCGGCAGTGACCGACAGAGCGGTCGCCTCTTCCTTGGCCCTGGCGCTCATGCTCACCAGCGAGGCGCTCTGCAGATCGGCGCGCTCAGCCAGCAAGGCCATGGCTTCCGCCACGCGCTCGGCCAGATCGGAGAGGTCCTTGGCGCGGGCCTGGGCGGTGGAACCGGCCAGCTGCGCTTCCATGGCGGCGCGTTCGGCGCTGGAGGACAAAGCCTGCGCCTGGGTCTGCGCCGCTTCCGTCACCTGATAGAGCCGTTGCGTGGTGCGCTCGGCGGCGGTCTGCAATTGCAGCGCATCCTGGCCGGCGCTTTCGCCAGCGGCGCGCAGGCGTTGCGCCGTGCGTTGCGCCGCCTGATCCAAACCATCCACCTGCTCGCGCACATGGCTGCCGGTATCGGCCAGCCGCTTGGTGATATCGCCCACGGTGGTTTCCAGGCCTTCGGCATGGCGGCGCAGCAGGCCACCGGCCTCGCTCACCTGCTCGTGGCTGCGTTGGGTTGCCTGACCCAGCAGGATATTGGCCTGGTTCATGGTGTCCTGCACACTGGCGGCCATGGCCATGGCCTCGCGGCCGGCCTGCGCCAGGCTTTCCACGCGCAGCTTCAGCGTCTCATCGGCTTGGCCGGCTTTGTCCAGCGCCTTGGCGGCGGCATTATCCAGCGCATTGGCGCGCGATTGCATCGCGTCGCCGATTTCCAGCGCCTTCTCGGCCAGTTGCTGCATCGTGGCGCTAAGGCTGCTGCCTTCGCGGCGCATGCTGTCGCCAGCCGTGGCCAGCCGCTGATCCGCCAATTCGGCGGCATGGCTGAGCTGATCGGTCTGATGCCGCACCAGATCGCCGGTGAGGCGCAGGCGCTGCTCGGCTTGCGTCGCGGCTTCGGCAAAGCTCTCGGCCTGGCGGCTGGCGCTGGCGCCGGCGGATTCCAGAGCCTGGGTGCGGGTGCGCATGTCGTCGCTGGCATTGCGCAGGCGTTCGGCCACGCGACCGCCCTGGTCATCAAGCTGGCCCACTTCGGAACGCACCGTCTCGCCCACATCGCGCAGGCGGGTGATGGCGGTGGTGGTGGTCTGCTCCATCTCGCGCATGCGCTCGCGCAGCACGGTGCCGGCGGCTTCCGCCGTCTCGATGGCGCGCTGGGTGGCGGATTGGAAGGAATGGGTCTCGCGGCCGAAACTGTCGCCAGCGGCCTGGGCGCGGGCCACGGTGAGTTCGGCGGCCGAGGTGAGCGTATGGGCGGAATCCGCGAAGCTGGTGCCGATCTGCGTCGCCTGGCTGCCGGCACGGGTCACCGCCTGCTCCAGCGCCGCCACCTTCAGTTCCAGCTGGTTGGCGATGGCCTGGGCCACCTCGCCGGCACGCTGCACGGCATTGTCCATCAGCTCGCCATGCTTGCGCGACAATTCCTCAACGCGGTCATTCTGGAACTGGATCGCCGAGGTGATGCGCGAAATCTCAGACGCCTTGACCTGGAAGATGCCACGCGCGGTTTCCACTTCGCGCAGGATCACATCGGCGGCCTGCAGCAGCACCTGCGCCTGGGTGGTGACGGTATGGCCGATGCCGGAAACCTTGCTCTCCACATCGCGGCCCACCTGCTCGGCGGCCTTCAGCAGCACGCTCGACTGTTCCTCGAAGCGGCCGGCGATGCCCTGCACGGTGGCATCCAGATCGCGGTTCACCTGTTCGGCGGCGGCCACGATCTGGCGCGAGGAATTGCTCAAGGTGCGATTGAGTTCCTTGGTACGCTCGGCCACGGCGCCATCGATGCTATGGGCAGTGGCAAGCAGGGATTCCTGCTGCCCGGCCATGCTCTGGCCCAGCTGCAGCACCTTATCCGTGGCGCTCTGTGCCGCTTCTTCCATCTCGCGCGCCTGGCGGCGCAGCGCATTGGCCAGAGCCGAGACGCGGCGTTCGGCTTCCGGCGTGGGATAGGTGAGGTCGAGTAGAATCTGATGCAGGGCGGCGCCCTGCTGCTTCACCGTGCTGCCGCGCCACATGTTGAGCAAGGCCAGCCATACGAAGGCGAGCGGCGCCGTGGTGCCGGCAACGAAGCCACCGATCTCATGCGGCAAGGCCTGCCACAGATTGCCCCAGCCGATGGAAATTTGAATGTAGCTGCCGCAAAGCCCCAGCCAGACAAGGCTGATACCGGCGCCAATCATCACCAGCAGGCGCCGCTGGCGCTCAAGTTTCGGCAATTCGATCAGTTCGGCCGCCTCGGCCTCGGCCCGGTCATGCGCGCCTTGCGACGCCGCAGCCTGAGCCGCCGCCGCCATGTCCGCCCGCGGATGTTTGATCAGCATGCCACAATCTCCCGCCTTCGCCCCGTTACTGGCGCTCATTGAAACACCAAATCACGGCGGCGCAACAACTTACGCAGTTTTAGCCACCGTATAAGCTAGGCCGGAATGGTTAATGGGAGGTTTGTTTCGGCCCAAACGACGCAACCGCCGCCTGATTTGGGAGTCGGGCGAAAATCAGACCCGTCAGACGGGCGCCAGGGGTGGTCTTGCACCCCTTTTTGATGCGTTTTCCGGGGTATGGCGGTTATCCCCGGCATCCACAGAATGACCATTTTGCGCTGCCGCAAATGCCGCGACGCGCAGTAAAATGGGCTTGCCCACGCATTGGCGCCATCGTCAATAATTTTTTTTACAGAGATAAGTCATACATCCTGTTGACGGTCCGTTAAGAGTGGCTACCATATCTAGTGTTCGTCGGGGATGTGCCGTGTGGGGGCGCCGCGACAGCCCAAAAGCCTGGAGAAGCCGGCTTTGTGTGGCCCAAGGTGAGCGCGGCAACCGTGCACTCACCGGCGAGCGAAAGACAAGATTCAGTGCTGGCTAGGCCAGCGGACCGTCGCAAACAGATTCTGCGCTGGGAGGCCGATTCCGAATCGGGCCAGCGAAGAGAAGAAAAAAAGGGGAAGCCAACCGTGCTGAACACGCTCCAGACTGAACGGGGTATTCGCATCGAGATGGACCGCCAGCGCGACCGCCCGCTGACCGATTTCGGCAAGGCGACGCTGGATGATCGCTACCTGCTCCCCGGCGAGAGCTATCAGGATCTGTTCGCCCGCGTGGCCAGCCACTATGCCGACGACACGGCGCATGGCCAGCGCATGTATGACTACATCTCCAAGCTCTGGTTCATGCCGGCCACGCCGGTGCTGTCCAACGGCGGCACCAATCGCGGCCTGCCGATCAGCTGCTTCCTCAACGAGGCTAATGACAGCCTGGATGGCATCGTTGGCCTGTGGAACGAGAATGTCTGGCTGGCGGCGCGCGGCGGCGGCATCGGCAGCTACTGGGGCAACCTGCGCTCCATCGGCGAGAAGGTTGGTCAGAACGGCAAGACCTCGGGCATCATCCCCTTCATCCGCGTGATGGACAGCCTCACCCTCGCCATCTCGCAGGGTTCGCTGCGCCGCGGCTCGGCCGCCGTGTATCTGCCCGTCGATCATCCCGAGATCGAGGAATTCATCGAAATCCGCCGCCCCACCGGCGGCGACCCGAACCGCAAGGCGCTGAACCTGCATAACGGCCTGCTGATCTCAGATGCCTTCATGCGCGCCGTGGAGAAGGATGAGGAATGGGCCCTGCTCAGCCCGCATGACCGCACGGTGCAGAAGACCGTGTCGGCGCGCGCGCTCTGGGTGCGCATCCTCACCGCGCGCATCGAGACCGGCGAGCCCTACATCGTCAATATCGACCATGTGAACCGCGCCCTGCCTGAACATCACAAGCTGGCCGGCCTGCGTGTGAAGACCTCGAATCTGTGCAGCGAGATCACGCTGCCCACCGGCGTGGATCATCATGGCGTGCAGCGCACCGCCGTCTGCTGCCTGTCCTCGCTCAATCTGGAATATTTCCATGATTGGAAGGATGAGCCGCATTTCATCGAGGATTGCCTGCGCTTCCTCGACAACGTGCTGGAAGATTTCATCAAGACCGCGCCCGACAGCATGACCAAGGCGCGCTATGCCGCCGAGCGCGAGCGCTCCGTGGGCCTGGGCGTGATGGGCTTCCATTCCTTCCTGCAGGCCAATGGCGTGCCGTGGGAAAGCGTGATGGCCAAGGTGTGGAACCGCACCATCTTCAAGCATGTGAAGGAGCAGGCCGATGCAGCTTCCCGCGTGCTGGCGGAAGAGCGCGGCGCCTGCCTGGATGCCGCGGAATACGGCATCATGGAGCGCTTCTCGCACAAGATCGCCATTGCGCCGACTGCGTCCATCTCGATCATTGCCGGCGGCGCTTCGCCCGGCATCGAGCCGAACGTGGCCAATGCCTTCACGCATAAGACGCTCTCAGGTTCCTTCAGCGTGCGCAGCCCGCATCTGGAGAAGGTGCTGGAAACCTATGGCAAGAACGACGAGGACACCTGGTCGTCGATCACCGTGAATGATGGCTCGGTGCAGCATCTCGACTTCCTCACCGATGACGAGAAGGCCGTGTATAAGACCGCGTTCGAACTCGACCAGCGCTGGCTGATCGATCTGGCCGCCGACCGCACGCCCTATATCTGCCAGGCGCAGAGCCTCAATATCTTCCTGCCGGCCAATGTGCATAAGCGCGACCTGCATCAAATCCATTTCCAGGCCTGGAAGAAGGGCGTGAAGAGTCTCTATTACTGCCGCTCGCTCTCCATCCAGCGCGCCGAGAAGGTGTCTGGCGAGGCGATCGTCTCCGGCCAGGCGATGCCCGCCACTGCGGCAGCCGCTGTGGCGATCCCGCTGGTTGGCCGCATCAATGAAGGCGAGCGCCCCCAGGGTGAGGTGATCGAGGCCGAACTGCCGCTGGAAATGGCCAGCGCCGGCAATGGCCCGCGCGAAGCGGTGAATTACGAGGAATGCCTCGCCTGCCAGTAAGGCGATAACGCTACAACGACCAACGGCCCGGGAGCGATCCCGGGCCGTTTGCGTTTTGATTGCCGCTTTCTGCCCGAGCCAACCATCACTCTTCTTGAGGGCACTTTACGGCGTTAGCACAAACTCACAAGCCACCATTGTTTTAAACGGCTATAAGCCAGCCCAACCACATGCCCCCCGAATGCGGGATAAAGGGCATAATTGCCGGCCGAGAACTGATAAAACCCCCATGCGATTAGCAAATATCTTGATCGTCGACGATAGTCCCGATGTGCGACTGGTCGTGCGCATGATCCTGGAAGCGGCTGACTATGCTGTCGTCGAAGCCAATTCCGGTGAAGCGGCTGTAGAGATTCTCGGCCGGCACCCTTTTGATCTGGCGGTGATTGACCTGGGCCTACCTGATATGAACGGCCTGGATCTGGTGCGCCGGATCGCCGCCACCTCGCCCTGCGGCATCATTATCCTCAGCGGCCGCGCCGATACCGTGGAGCGCGTGGTTGGCCTGGAAGCCGGCGCCGATGATTTTGTCGCCAAACCCTTTGAACGGCGCGAATTACTGGCCCGGGTGCGCAGCGTGCTGCGGCGGCGGCAAGCATCAGCGATCCAGACCCCAGCACCGCGCCAGATGACAACCGTCAACGGCGATGGCGCCCAGTACGATTTCGCCGGCTGGCGGCTGGAGCCGTCCTCCCGCAGCTTGCGGCGGCCTGATGGTGCTATTGAGGAACTGCCGCAGAGTGAATTCAATCTGCTGCTCACCCTGGTGGAGCGCGCCGGCCGGGTGCTGACCCGCGAGCAATTGCTGGACGCCACCCATGGCAGCCATACCCCGGCGCTGGACCGCAGCGTGGATGTGCAGATCGGCCGCCTGCGCCGGCGCATTGAACCGCCCAAGTCCGCCGAGCCGAGCTTTATCCGCACCATCCGCAATGGCGGCTACATGTTCTGCGCCAAGGTCACAAAGCTAAACGATTGAAGCATAAGGCCAACCCGGCCGACATAAATCGACATATTCCAGTTATACGGCAGACAAGAGACCTGCCTAGGGTAGCCCACGTCAACATAGAAAGTGATGCCCAGTGCCTCAACCCAACACAGCCTTCCTGCCTCAAGCCACCCGTCTGCATCAAGATGGGCTGGACGATGAGCATCAGTTGCTCTTCGCCCTGGCGAAAGCCGGCAGCGACGCCCCCGGCCAGCTCGATCCAGACACCGCGCTGGCGCAATTCGATCTGTTCTTCGAGGCCATCGCGGCGCATTTCGGCCACGAGGAATTGGTGATGGCGCGTCTGTGCTATCCGCTGCTGCAAGCGCATCACCTGCATCACCAACGCCTGCTCACGCGTCTTGAAGTGCTGCGCGGCGAACTTGTCGGTCATTGCCGCGATATCCATGAGATCTGGAGCGATAGCGCCACCGTTGTGATCGAAGATGTGATGTCAGCCGACCTGCCATTCAAAACCTTCCTGCATGAGCAAGGCATGCTCACCGGGAAGGAAGATAAATACAGCTAAAGAAGGAACTGCCCCATGAATATCCTGACCAACCTCAAGATCGGCGCGCGCATCATCGCCATTCTGCTGCTCGCCGCCTGCGGCCTGGGCGCGATCACCATGATCAGCCTGAGCGCTTTCAGCGACTTCGATCAGAAAACCACAGAGACCGAAGGCATGGCGCAGCGCGCCATCATGGCCCTGAAGGTGAGCAATGCGGTGGCCGATATCGCCGCCGAGGCCCGCGCGGTATATAGCGCCACCACGCCGGAGGAAACCCGCACCCTGGCGGGGCGCCTCAACACGCAGATCGACGAACTCGAGAAGCTGATCGTGGCCTATGAGAAGGTGCAGCCCGCCAACCGCCTGGAGGCCTTCCGCGCCCGCAAGGAGAAGCTGCAGGAACTGGCGAAGTATCGCCGCGAGATCGGCCGCATCGCGTTGGCCAGTGGCAATGCCGCCGCGCGCGAATTCGGCAACGCGCCGCAAGCCGCCAAGTTGCGCGATGAAGTGGATGCCCTGCCGGATGACGCCGTTTCGCGCAACGACAAGGGTATCGCCGATACCAACGCCGCCTTACGCGATCTGATGACCACGCAAACCAAGCTGTTGATCGGCCTGGCTGCCGCCATCGCGCTCGCGGTGCTGGGCGCCGGCCTGGCTGTATCGGTGCTCACCATCAGCCGCCCGCTTGGCCGCCTTACCGCCTCGCTGCAGGAACTCGGCAGCGGCAACACCAGGGCGGAAATCTATGGCCTGACGCGCCATGACGAACTGGGCGCCATCGCGCGCGCCACCGAAAGCCTAGTCACCATCCTGCTGAAGGGCGCGCGGGTGGAAAGCGGCCTGGAGAATGTTACCACCAACGTGATGATCGCCGATGTGAACAACACCATCGTCTATTGCAACAAATCGGTGCTGGCTACGCTGCGAACGGCGCAATCCGACATCCGCAAGGATCTGCCGCATTTCGATGCCGATAACCTGATCGGCAAGAATGTGGATATCTTCCACAAGAATCCCGCGCATCAGCAGCGCATGCTGTCGGCATTGAAAGGCACCCATAGCGGCCGTATCGTGGTTGGCGGTCGAACCTTCGATCTGGTTGTCAACCCGGCGATCAATGGCGTGGGCGAGCGTGTTGGCAGCGTGGTGGAATGGGCCGATCGCACCGATCAGCTCCGCCTGGAGGCTGAGGTGATCCAGCTGATCGAGAATGCCAGCGAACAGGGCTTCAGCGAACGCGTGGATACCACCACCCGCACCGGCTTCATCCAGCAGCTGGGCAATGCGGTCAACAATATGTCAGATAAGAGCCAAGCCATGACCGGCGAAATCGGCTCGGTGATCGGCGCGATTGCCGCCGGCGACCTGACCCAGCGCCTGACCAAGGAGTATCCCGGCATCTTCGGCCAGCTCAAGACCAGCGCCAACACGCTGGCTGACCGCCTCACCGACTTTGCCAGCCGCCTGACCGACAGCGCCCATACGGTGAGCAGCGCCTCCAGCCAGATCGCCACCGGCAGCAGTGACCTGGCCAGCCGTACCGAAAGCCAGGCAGCGAGCATCGAAGAAACCGCCGCCTCCATGCATGAGATCACCACCACGGTGAAGCAGAATGCGGAGAATGCCCAGGCCGCCAATCAGCTCAGCCAGGTGGCGCGGGATTCCGCCGACAAGGGCGGCAATGTGATGTCGAATGTGGTGAGCGCGATGAACCGCATCGAGCAATCTGCCGGCAAGATTTCTGATATCGTCGGCCTGATTGATGAGATCGCCTTCCAGACCAACCTGCTGGCCTTGAATGCATCCGTGGAAGCTGCCCGCGCCGGTGAAGCCGGCAAGGGCTTTGCCGTGGTGGCGCAGGAAGTACGCGCCCTGGCGCAACGCTCGGCCAATGCGTCCAAGGACATCAAGTCGCTGATCAGCGAATCAAATGGCCAGGTGCGCGAAGGCGGCAAGCTGGTGGAACAGGCAGGCGCCAGCCTGCATGACATCGTGGGCGCGGTGAAGAAGGTGTCGGATATCGTGGCCGAGATCAGCGCCGCCAGCCGCGAGCAGGCCACTGGCCTGGATCAGATCAACACCGCCGTGGGCCAGATGGATGAAACCACCCAGCGCAACGGCGCGCTGGTGGAGGAAACCACGGCCGCCGCGCAATCGCTGTCTGAGCAGGCATCCAACCTGATGCAGCTGGTGGGCTTCTTCCGCCTCAGCGACAGCGGCAACATGGCGCAGCGTTCGGCCGCCCCCGCAGCAGCCAATGCAGCACGCCCCAGCCCGGCCGCTGCCAGGCCGACGCCAGCCGCCGTCGCTGCCAAGCCTGGCAAGGTGGTGCCGATGCCCGCCAAGCCCGTTGCCGCCCGGCCACAGCCGGCGCCCAGGACCACGGCTTCGGCGCACATGGCGGGTTCGGCGCAGGCTGGCGCCAAGCAGGATGACGACTGGAAGGAATTCTGATCATGGAACGTCTTGATGTTCTGTTGCTCAAGGTCGGCGAACAGACCTATGCCATGCCGCTGATGCAGATCCAGGAAATCCGCGGCTGGACGCCGGTCTCGAAAATCCCCAACACCGATCCGCATTGCCTCGGCGTGCTGAATCTGCGCGGCAACGTGCTGGCGGTGATGGATGCGCGCGGCATTCTCGGCCTGCCGGTTTCCGAGCCACGGCCGCAGGATGTGATTGTGGTGGCGGTCACCGATGGCCGCACGCTTGGCCTGCTGGTGGATGGCGTGTCGGATATCGTGGAGATCGATCCCAGCCAGATCACCCGGGCCGAAGCCGGCGAAAGCTGGTCTTCCGAGTTGATCGAAGGCATCGCCACGGTGGGCGAACAGCTGGTGCCATTGCTGGCTCTACACAAACTGGCCGGCGGCAGCAGCGAATTGGTGGCGCTGGCGGAGCAGGCCGCTTAACGCCACCTATTCCTTGGGTTCGAATTTCAGTGCCGCGCCGTTCATGCAATAGCGCTCGCCGGTGGGCTGGGGCCCATCATTGAACACATGGCCCAGATGGCCGCCGCATTTGGCGCAATGCACCTCCACGCGGCGCATGAAGAAGCTGCGGTCTTCCGTGGTGCCCACCGCCTGCTCCAGCGGCGCCCAGAAGCTCGGCCAGCCCGAGCCGCTTTCGTATTTCGTGGCAGCATCGAACAAAGCCGAGCCGCAGCCGGCGCATAGAAAGCGACCTGGCCGCTTTTCCTTGTTCAGCGGGCTGGTATGGGCGCGCTCGGTGCTGTGCTGGCGCAACACCATATAGGCCTGGGCATCCAGCCGCTGGCGCCAGGCCATGTCGTCCAGTTCGATATCGAATGTCTTGTCCTGCTTGGTGGCCATCATGTCCTCCTTCATCGGCCACAATCTAGCGCGGCGCCGGGCGGACCGAAATCACGCTCATGTCATCACGTTTCCGGTTCACGCTCACCCCAATGGCGCCACAGCCCGGCGATGGAGAGCAGCATCACCGCCAGGCCCAGCAGCAGATGCGGCAGGGCAGCGGTGGCGAAGCTGTGATAACCGAGCAGCCAGGGCGAGATGGCGAGCCAGCCGCCCAGCCCGAGATTGACCCAGCTCTCCCAGCGGTCTTTCAGCGTCAGGGTGAGCGCCGAAAGCGCGAAGACCAGCATGCCGATGATCACGGCATTCAGCGTGGCATAATCCAGGCCGGTGAAGCGGAAGGACCAGGGCGAGACGCCGATGGCGACGCCCAGGCCCAAGGCCGCCCAGCTATCCCAGGGCAGGCCCGGCTTGGCCGGCGGCTGGTGATGCGGATCCACACCGCGATAATCGAAGCGGTGAGGAAAGGAATGCAGCTTGGAAAGCGGAACCATGACACACCTCCACGGATGCTAAAATCCGGCGGCGTTCGGTCCCCCAGTCGAACAGGCCATTGCCCTCCGCCGGTCAAGATTGATATGGCGCATGAAAGCGGCGAAAAAAAGATCACGAAACTGCTTGCGTAAAATTAAATTGTGCACTATCTATATCCCGTCAGCCAGTAACCCCCCCTCTCAGGAGAAACGCCATGACCCCGCTTTACACCACCACCGCCACCGCCACGGGCGGCCGTTCCGGCCGCGTCACCTCGGCCGACGGCATCATCGACATGTCGCTCGCCATGCCCAAGGAACTGGGCGGGCCGGGCGCCGCCGCCAACCCGGAAACCTTCTTCGCGTCGGGCTATGCCGCCTGCTTCCAGGGCGCGCTGGGCCTGGTGGCGCGCGGCAAGGGCGTCACCCTGCCGGCCGGCAACACCGTCACAGTGACCATCGGCATCGGCAAGGACGAGACCAGCTTCGGCCTCAACGCCGCCATCGTGGTGCATCTGCCCGGCCTGGATCAGGCCACCGCCGATGCGCTGGCCCATGGCGCGCACCAGGTTTGCCCCTATTCCAAGGCCACCCGCGGCAATATCGATGCCACGGTGAAGGCCACGGTCTAACCCACCCCATACCGGGCCGTGTCCGCACGGCCCGGTATTTACCCCGGAAGAGAGCCATGACCGCCGATTCCGCCCTCAAGCTTGATGCCCAGCTCTGCTTCGCGCTCTATGCCGCGTCCAATGCCATGACCCGGCTGTATCGCGACAAGCTGGAGCCGCTCGGCCTCACTTATCCGCAATACCTGGCCCTGCTGGTGCTGTGGGAGCAGGAAGGCCTGACGGTGAAGCAGCTCGGCGAGAAGCTCTACCTCGATTCCGGCACGCTGACCCCGATGCTCAAGCGCATGGAGCTGGCCGGCCATATCGCCCGCCAGCGCGATATGGGCGATGAACGCCAGGTGCGGATCAGCCTCACCCCGGCCGGAAAGGCCTTGAAGGCCGATGTGGCCCAGATGCATGCCGGCCTGGCCTGCCTGCTGCCGCTCCCGCCGGCCGATATCGCCCGGCTGCGCACGGAATTGCGCGGTTTTTCCGCGGCTTTGCACAAGCTGCCCACCGACTAGTCCACAGGCTTATCCGCAAGATTTGGTAAATCTGCGGAACAACCACACAATATGTTGCGCCAGAGAGTCGGACTGGGTAGTCTCCCCCCAACACGCAGTCACGGGGATTCTCCATCATGCCGCTTCTCGACGCCAAGCCGGTCTACAAGCCCTTCCAGTATCCCTGGGCTTACGAAGCCTGGATGACGCAGCAGCGCGTGCATTGGCTGCCCGAGGAAGTGCCGCTGGCCGATGACGTGAAGGATTGGCAGAAGAAGCTCACCCCGGGTGAGAAGAACCTGCTGACGCAGATTTTCCGCTTTTTCACCCAGGCCGATGTGGAAGTCTCCAACTGCTACATGAAGCATTACGCGCGGGTGTTCAAACCCACCGAAGTGCAGATGATGCTGGCGGCTTTCGCCAACATGGAGACGGTGCATATTGCCGCCTACAGCCATCTGCTCGACACCATCGGCATGCCCGAAGAAGAATACTCGGCCTTCCTCCGCTACAAGGAGATGAAGGACAAGTATGACTACATGCAGCAATTCAGCACCGACACCAAGGCCGATATCGCCAAGACGCTGGCGGTGTTCGGCGCCTTCACCGAAGGCCTGCAGCTTTTCGCCTCGTTTGCCATCCTGCTGAACTTCCCGCGCTTCAACAAGATGAAGGGCATGGGCCAGATCGTGTCATGGAGCGTGCGTGACGAGACGCTGCACACCAACTCGATCATCCGCCTGTTCCGCACCTTCGTGGAAGAGAACCCGGAAGTCTGGACCGAGGAATTCCAGCGCGAGCTTTATGTCTGCTGCTCCACCATCGTGGACCATGAGGATGCCTTCATCGACCTGGCCTTCGAGCTGGGCGGCGTGCAGGGCTTGAGCGCCGATGACGTGAAGAACTACATCCGCTGGACCGCCGACCGCCGCCTGCTGCAGCTCAACCTGCAGCCGATGTATCGCATCGCCAAGAATCCGCTGCCCTGGCTGGATGCGATCCTCAACGGCGTGGAGCACACCAACTTCTTCGAAAACCGCGCCACGGAATATTCCAAGGCCTCGACCCAGGGTTCGTGGGAAGACGCTTTCGCCTGATGGGATGACGCATCATGGCCCCTGGGCCGCAGCAACAGCGCCGCAGCATCCGCCTGCCGGCGCTGTTTTGTTTGGCGCTGCTGGCCGGGCTGAATGCCTGCGCGCCGCAGCATCCGCCACCCGCGCCGGCACCAAGAACGGCTGACCAGAAGGCAGCGGAACCTAGGCTGGCCGATCCGCAGGCCATGCAGGTAGGCGGTCAGGCCATACCCAGCACGGCAACAGCCGCGCCCAGGCCGCCGGATGACAGCATCATCATTAACCTGCCCTGCCCCAGCGGCCCGGCGCAGGACACGCTCTATGCCGCGCAACTCGAACTTCACAAGCCCGGGCGCCTCGCGCTGTTCTGCATCGCCCAGGATGAGGCCAAGCGCCATGATGTGGCCTTCAGCCTGGCGCAATACAGGTTGCTAAGCCAAATCCTGCTCCGCATCGAGGAGGATATGTTCCCGCCGGCCGAGCCCGGCTATGACACCCGCCTGGCCAGAATCCTGGCGGCGCGGCCCAAGCTGCCCGGAACAGATGCCCATGCGGTGATGCAGCGCGTTGCTGATAGCCTGCTCGTCAGCGTTGATGGCGTCTGGCTCAGCCAGGCCAGCCTGAATGACCGCAGAAGCTATGGCCTGGCGCTCTCGCACGACAAGGTGGATGACATGGTGCGGATTTCAGAAATCCGCGCTGATACCTCCGCCGCCAAAGCCGGCCTGACATTCGGCATGCAGGTTTTGCGCGTGGGGGATCAGGCGGCCAAGGATTTTCGCCTCACCGATGTTGATTCCCAGCCCGCGCCGCTGGTCATCACCTATCGCGCCGCCGATGGCAGCGCACAGATTGTCAGCCTGCCATCCGACCCGCCACAGCCGCCCGGACGCGCCAACACCTCGCGTTTCACGCTCGCCCTGAAAGACGATATTGCGCTTATCACGCTGGCCAATTTCGGCGCGGATGTCGGCCGCCGCATCACCACCGATCTTGCCGCCGCTCCTTACCGCGAGGCACGCGGCTATGTGCTGGACCTACGCAACAATCTCGGCGGCCTGCTGGATCAGGTGGTGGCGGTGGCGGATGTGTTCCTTGATCGCGGCGAGGTGGGCCGCTTGCGTGGCCGGCCCGGCAGCGACATCAACAACAGTATCTATAATGCCCGCACCGGCGATCTGGCCCGAGGCAAGCCGCTGCTGGTGCTGACCAACCGCTTCACCGGCTCAGGCGCCGAAATGCTGGCGGCGGCGCTGGCCGATAACAGCCGCGCCACCTTGATCGGTGAAACCACGGCGGGGCTGCTGCGCATTGAGACCATCTTCCCGATCGACGCCGATTACAGCCGCTTCAGCAGCGGCCTCCCCAGCAATAGCAACCTGCGCGGCGTCATGCGCCTGCGCACCGCCCTGGTGCAGCGGCCCAATGGCGCGGCCCTCGACAGCCTGGGCGTGACGCCCAGCATTGCCGCGACCGACAATCGCATCCGTGAAGGCCCGGCCGCGCCCGACCGCATCATGGAACGCGCGTTGGCGGAACTCCGCCGGATGATCGGGCAATAGGCGGCTTCTCTAACAAAGCCTGCCCCCTCAACACAGATCGTCATTCCAAAAACAAATCGTCACCCTCGGGCCTGCCCTTCGGGCCTCTGCGCCCACTCCGCCTTTGGGGCGGCGCGCGCTTAGAGCCCGAGGGTGACGGAGAGAGATGCGCGAGAATCCAGCCCTTAAGCCAGGATATCCACGCTGCGGCGCTTCTGCTCCAGCTCGGCGCGGAGCGTCACGCCGGCGGTGGCCTGCTGCTGCTGTGCCTGGGCGATGAGCTGGGCGGCGGCCGCCAGGGCATCGGCATTGAGGCCGCCCTCGGAGACGATTTCCACCGCCTTCACAAGGCGGGCTTCGGCCTGGTTGAAGGCTGCAAGGCTGGAACCGATGCTGTCGATCATGGCCGCAATCTTAGCCCTGCCCTTGTTCAGCCTCAAGCCGGCTTGCCAAAAGTTTGTTCTTGTTATATTCTAATTAGGCGCCCAAGCCGCCTGTCGCTACGCCATTTTCCATAATCCATGCGTTAAGCCGAAATAAGACAAAATAAGCCCAGCGAGCAGCAGCGAAGCAAAACGAACACCAGTGAAGCAAAACGAACACCAGCGAAGCGCAGCGAACATGAGCGAAGCACCAACGAACACGGGAGCGATGAAAACGAACAAGAGTGAGACTGAAACGACGTAAAATCAGCCGCCGGGACAACGCAGCAGGGCCGGGGCCGCCATGAAACCAGCGCAGCCAATGCTTGCGCTAAATTCATGGCCCAGTATGGCCTTTGGGCAAGACGGCCCGGCGGCGATCTGCTATGCAGCGCAAGAGCTTAGACGCATAATAATCAGCGGAGTCCCGAGCATCCCATGACTGCCGACAGCGCCCAGCCCGCCTCTTCGCCCGCCGCCCCTGCCTCGGGCAACGTGCCGCTCAGCCTGCTGCCGATCCCGATCGATGCCCATCGCCAGGGCAATACCGGCATTCCCTTTGCCCATCGGCTCGACTCCGGCCGCCATGGCCCGCAGGTGACGATCACGGCTTTGGTGCATGGCAACGAATTGTGCGGGGCGCATGCGCTGGATTTGCTGCTGCGCTCGGGCTTCCGCCCGGCGATTGGCAGCCTCACGCTGATTTTCTGCAACATCGCCGCCTATATGCGTTTCGATCCCAAGGATCCCACCGCCTCGCGCTTCGTGGACGAAGACATGAACCGCGTCTGGGATCAGCAGGTGCTGCGCTCCAGCCGCTCGTCCGTGGAACTGGAACGCGCGCGCGAGATCGAACCGCTGATCCGCGACACGGATTTGCTGCTCGACATTCATTCAATGCAGACGCCCTCGCCGGCCCTGATGCTCTCTGGCCCGCTGCTCAAGGGCCGCGAATTCGCCCGCACCGTGGGCGTGCCCGGCCATGTGGTGGCCGATGAAGGCCATAAGGCCGGCCGCCGCATGCGCGATTACGGCGATTTCGCCACCCCCGGCAGCGCCAAGAATGCCCTGCTGGTGGAATGCGGCCAGCATTGGGCTATCGGCAGCCGGGCCATGGCGATTGAGACCATGCTGCGTTTCCTCAAAGCCGTGGGCCAGGCCGATGATGCCATGCTGGCGCGCCATGGCATCACGCCGCTGCCCGCCACGCCGCAAAGCTTCGTGGAAGTGACCGACGCGCTGACGATTGAAACCGAGGAATTCCGCTTCCTGGATGATTACCTTGGGCTGGAATGCATCCCCGAGGCCGGCACCGCCATCGCCCAGGATGGCCCGGTCACGCTGCGCACGCCCTATGATGATTGCGTGCTGATCATGCCGACCAAGCGGCTGAAGCCGGGCCAGACCGCGGTGCGCCTGGGCCGTCGCCTCATCGCTTGAAGCGCATGCCGCGCTTCCGCGTTCCGCCGCTTTCGCCCTACACCATCGCCGCCAGTGTGCTGACATTGGCGATTGGCGCGGCCGGCGGCGCGGTATTCCTCTGGCTACGGCTGCCGCTGGCCTGGATGCTCGGCTCAATGTGTTTCGTGGCGCCTTTGGTGCTGCTCGGCCGCCCCAAGCGCCTGCGCCTGCGCGTGGATATGCGCCTGCGCGGGCTGATGATCACCGTGCTGGGTGTGATGCTCGGCTCGGCCTTCACGCCGGAGATGCTTAGGCATTGGAGCGCATGGCTGGGCCTGATGGGCCTGATGCTGCTCTATGTGCCGCTGGCCACCGCGCTGTGCTATGGCGTGTTCCGCAAGCTTGGCGGGCTTGATCCGGTGACCAGCTATTTCGCCGCCACGCCGGGCGGCCTGCAGGAAATGACCATGGTGGGCGAGGCCATGAGCGGCAATGCCCGCGCCATCGTGCTCACCCATGCCATCCGCGTCTTCCTGGTGGTGATGACGATCCCGTTTTATTTCCGCCTGATCGAAGGCTTCCAGGTGCCGCCGATGATGCCCGGCCCTGGCCTGGGCAGCATGGCCTGGCAGGATGCCGCGCTGCTGGTGGGTTCCGGTGTGATCGGCTGGGCCGGCGCGCGGCGGCTGAATGTGCCGGCGGCGCAGTTGCTTGGGCCCATGCTCTGCTCGGCCTTCGTGCATCTCATGGGCTGGTCATCGGCCACGCCGCCGCCGGAAATCGTGGCCGTGGCGCAGGTGGTGATCGGCGCCTCGCTGGGCTGCCGCTTCGCCGGCACGGCCTTGGCCGAAGTCGGCCGCCTGGCCAAGCTCGCGCTGCTGGCCACGCTCATCATGATCGGATTGGCGGTGGGCATCACGGCCGCCGCCCAGGGCCTGCTTGGCGTCTCGCGCGAGACGCTGATCCTGGTGCTGGCGCCGGGCGGCCTGGCGGAAATGAGCCTGGTGGCGCTGGCGCTCGGCGTCGAGGTCGCCATCGTCTCCTCCATGCATGTCTTCCGCATCATGGTGGTGGTGGTGCTGGCGCCGCAGGTCTTCCGCCTGCTGAAGCTCAAAGCCTAGACCTTGGCCAGGATGAACAGCCGGCGGAACGGAAACAACGTGCGGCCATCGGCTTCGGGCTTATAGGCCTTGGCCACCCGGGCGCGGTAATCGGCCTCGAAGGCGGCGCGCTCGGCACCCTCCAGGCGATCCAGGAACTGCTTCAGCCAGGTGCCCTTGGTATATTCCGCCACCGGGTTTTCACCGCTCAAAATTTGGCAATATTCGGTTTCCCATAAATGCAGTTCGCTCACCTTGTCATGCAGCAGCCGCCAATAAAAAGCCGGCTCATGCACCGGCTGGCGGCGCAGATGGGGCAACAGCTTCGGCGCCCAGGGGCCATGCTCGATGGCATCGGTGATGCAGGTATGCGAGGCGGCCGCGAAATTGCGCGGCATCTGGATCGCCAGCCAGCCGCCGGGCTTCACCGCATCCACCAGGCCGGGGAACAAGGCGCTATGGCCATCCAGCCAATGGAAGGCGGCGTTGGAATAGAGCACGTCCACGGCTTCCGCCGGTCGCCAACTGGCGATGGAGGCCTCAATATACGCGGCATCGGGATAGAGGCTGCGCGCCTTGGCCAGCATCTCGGGCGATGAATCCACGCCGATCAGCTTGGCTTGCGGCCAGCGGGCGCGGAACATCGGCGTCAGGTTGCCGGCGCCGCAGCCCATATCCACCACGCTGCCCGGCGCCGCCAGGGGAATGCGGCCCAGCAGGTCGAGTGCAGGCTGCAGGCGCTCGTTGCTGAATTTCAGGTATTGCGTCGGGTCCCAGGTCATGCCACTAGCGTAATCAGGGAAACGCTTCTGACAAAGGCTAAAGTGATGAATTCTTCTCAAGCCCCCCTCGATTTCAATCAACCCATGCAGCTCACCGGCATGCGCGTGCTGCCCGAACATATCGATGCCAACGGGCATATGAATGTGGGTTATTACAATGTGATCTTCGACCAGGCGCTGGATAAGCTGTTCATCCCCTTCGATCTCGATTGGAGCTATGTGCAGCGCACCAATCTTTCCACCTTCGTGCTGGAAACCCATGTCAGCTATTTGCAGGAAGTGGTGGAAGGCGATGTGCTGACCTTCACTTTCCAGCTCTTAGGGCACGATGCCAAGCGGCTGCATTATTTCATCAGCATGTATCACGCCGAGAAAGGCTATCTCGCCGCCACCTCGGAGCAATTGCTGGTGCATGTCGATCTGGCAACGCGGCGCTCCGCGCCGTTCCTGCCCGAGCATCAGGCGCTGTTCGCCAGGATGTATGAAGGCCACAGCAAATTACCCAAGCCCCAGCAGGCCGGGCGCGGCATCGGCATGGCGAAGAAAAGCGCCTAAGGCTTGATCTCTACTTCCACGAAGGCCATGGCGGCAGCGCCGGCATTGATCACATCATGCGCCACGCCCTGGGGGCGCGAATAACTGCCGCCGGCCTTCATCTCGACCAGGCTTTCATTGCCTTCCCGGTCGACGATCTTCAGCACCGCGTCGGTGAGGTAGGTCACAACGTAAGGATATTCATGCACATGGAAACCGGTGGCGGCGCCGGGCGCGAAATCCCAGCGCGTGATACGCACCCGTTCGTCATCCACCTGCTGGGTCGGAACAGCCTGTGCCATAGCAATCTCCCTAGTTATCGGCAGGATCGGCGGGCTTCTTCTGCCGCTGGGCATAGGGCGCGCGGCGTGGCCGGCCCAAAGCCAGCGCCTTGATCATGCCGCGCAAGGTCTGCACTTCCTGGCCCGCCATGGGAATGCGCTGCAGCAGGTTGCGCAGGTTGCGCAGGATGGCATCCTTCTTCGGCGCGATATTGTGAAAGAACCCAGCCTCTTCCAGTTCGTCCGCGAAATGGCGGTATAGCCCTTCCACCTCCTCCTGCGTCGCCCAGGCGCCATAGGCATTCTCAAGGTTCAGCGGCGCCGTTGTATCGGCCGCCGTGAACCATTCATAGCCCACCAGCAAAACCGCCTGCGCCAGGTTCAACGATGAAAAGCCAGGATTGAGCGGCACGCTGATTGCCACATCAGCCAAGGCCACATGGTCGTTGTCCAGCCCGGTGCGTTCGGGGCCGAACAGGATGCCGACATGGCGCCCTTCCGCCATATCCTTGCGCATCATGGCCGCCGCCTCGCGCGGCGTGGCCACCGGCTTCATCATGTCGCGGTGTCGCGCCGTGGTGGCATAGATGCGGTGCATATCGGCCACCGCATCGGGCACGGTCTTGAACAGACTCACCGCATCCAGCACCGGATCGGCGCGGCTGGCCAGCACATAGGCCGCCGGATTGGGCCAGCCATCGCGCGGATTGACCAGCCGCATTTCGGTGAGTGCGCAATTCAGCATGGCGCGCGCCGCAGCGCCGATATTCTCGCCCAACTGCGGTTCCACCAGGATCACCGCCGGACCACGATGCAGCGGACCCGGCGGCGCCAGATGCCCGAGTTTGGGTCTGAATGTGCCAGCCATCAGATATGCGAAGCAGGTGCGCCGTCGCGCAGCAGCTTCCAGTTGATGCTGTCCATCAGCGCCACGAAGGCGGCATCGACGATATTCGGCGATACGCCCACCGTGGACCAGCGATTGCCGTGGCCATCGGCGCTTTCGATCAGCACGCGGGTGGTGGCTTCCGTGCCGCCATTGAGGATACGCACCTTGAAATCCACCAGGCGCAGATCGTCGAGATAGCTCTGGAAGCGGCCCAGATCCTTGCGCAAGGCATGGTCCAGCGCGTTCACCGGGCCATTGCCTGCCGCCACCGAGAACAGGGTCTCGCCATCCACGCTCACCTTTACGGTGGCTTCCGAGATGGTGACCAACTCGCCCTTGGCATTGAAGCGGCGCTCCACCATGACGCGGAAGCTTTTCACCCGGAAGAATTCCGGCTGCTGTCCCAGCGCGCGCCGTGCCAACATCTCGAAGCTGGCCTCGGCGCCATCATAGGAATAGCCCTCGGCCTCGCGCTGCTTCACATCCTCGAGCAACGCGCCTAAGCGCGGATCGGCGGAATCATACTTGATTCCGGCCTCATCCAGCCGCACCAGCAGGTTCGACCGCCCGGCTTGATCGGAGATCAGCACATGGCGGCGGTTGCCCACGGTTTCCGGTGGGATATGCTCGTAGGTGCGCGGGTCTTTCATCACCGCTGAAACATGCAGCCCGCCCTTATGGGCGAAAGCCGAGCCGCCAACATAGGCGGCATGGCGGTTCGGTGCGCGGTTCAGTAATTCATCCAGGATGCGCGAAGTGGCGGTGAGATGCGTCAAATCCTGAGCCGTCAGGCCAACATCGACATGCTCGGCGAACCACGGCTTGAGCATCAGCGATGGGATCAGCGCGATCAGGTTGGCATTGCCGCAGCGCTCGCCCAGGCCGTTCAGCGTACCCTGCACCTGGCGCACGCCGGCTTTCACAGCGGCCAGCGTATTGGCCACCGCATTCTCGGTATCGTTATGGGTATGAATGCCCAGCCGGGCACCCTCGCCAAGCTTGGCCACCACGTCACCCACAATGCGCTCCACCTCATAGGGCATGGTGCCGCCATTGGTATCGCACAGCACAGCCCAGCGCGCGCCGGCATCCAGCGCGGCTTTCACACAATCCAGCGCGAAAGCCGGATTGGCCTTGTAGCCATCGAAGAAATGCTCGGCATCATACATCGCCTCGCCGAAGCGATCCTTGGCGGCGGCGATGCTGTCACCGATCAGCTCGATATTCTCCTTCAGGCTGATGCCCAAAGCCACATCAACCTGGAAATCCCAGGCCTTGCCCACCAGGCAGGCGGCATCGGCCTTGGCATTGAAGATCGCCGCCAGGCCAGGATCGTTGCCAGCCGAACGGCCGGGCCGCTTGGTCATGCCGAAAGCCACCATCTTGGCGCGCTTCAGGCTCTGGGCTTCCGCGAAGAATTCCGTGTCGGTGGGGTTGGCACCAGGCCAGCCGCCCTCGATATAGGCGACGCCCAGGCGGTCCAGCGCCTTGGCGATAGTACGTTTGTCCTGCGTGGAAAAATCCACGCCCTGGGTCTGCGCGCCGTCGCGCAGGGTGGTATCGAAGAGATAGACGCGTTCCTTGGTCATGATGAAGTCGGGTCCCGAAAAGCATTCGTGATCGGATAGCGGCGATCCCGGCCGAAATTCCGTGCCGTGATCTTCACTCCGGGCGGGGCCTGGCGGCGCTTATATTCCGCGATATACAGCAGATGCTGCACGCGGCGCACCACGGCTTCAGGCTGTCCGCTGGCCACGATCTCAGCCACCGACAATTCACGTTCCACCAGCATTTCCAGGATGGCATCAAGCTGCTCATAGGGTGGCAGGCTGTCCTGGTCGGTCTGATCCTCGCGCAATTCGGCGCTGGGTGGCCTGGTGATAATTCGCTCAGGAATCACCCTGCCTTCCGGCCCCATGGCATCCATCGGCTTATGCGCGTTGCGCCAATGGGAAAGCTCGAAGACGGTCATCTTATAAACGTCTTTCAGCACGCTGTAGCCGCCGCACATATCGCCATAAAGCGTGGCATAGCCCACGCTCATCTCCGACTTGTTGCCGGTGGTGAGCACCATATGGCCGAACTTGTTGGACAAGGCCATCAACGTCACGCCACGCATGCGGCTTTGCAGATTCTCTTCCGTGATATCGTTGTCGCGGCCCTTGAAGGCCGGCGCCAGCATTTGCCCGAATGCAGCCACGCCCGGCTCGATGGGTATGGTTTCGTAGGAGCAGCCCAGGGCGGTGGCGCAGGCAGCGGCATCATCCAGGCTGATCTGCGCGGTGTATTTGGATGGCAGCATCACGCAGCGCACACGGTCGGCGCCCAGGGCATCCACGGCCACAGCGGCCGAGAGCGCAGAATCGATGCCGCCCGAAAGGCCCAGCACCACGCCGGGAAAACGGTTGCGGTTCACATAATCACGCAGGCCCAGCACCATGGCGCCATAGATCGAGGCCAGCCGGTCGAGCGGCTTGGCCAGCTTGCCGCGCGCGCAGACCCAGATATCGTGATCGCGATACCATTCGGTGAGCACGATACTCTCAGCAAATTCCGGCTGGCGCAGAGCCAAGCTGCGGTCAGCATTCAGCACATAGGAGGCGCCATCGAATACCAGTTCATCCTGGCCGCCAACGCGGTTGAGGTAGATCAGCGGCAAACCGGTTTCCACCACGCGGGCCACACCAAGCTGCAGGCGCTGATCCCATTTACCGGCCTCGAAAGGCGAGCCATTGGGCACGATCAGCATTTCAGCCCCGGTCTCGGCCAGGCATTCGGCCACTTCCGGCGTCCACATATCCTCGCAGATCATTACCCCTAAGCGGATACCGCGGAACACCATCGGCCCCGGCAGCGGGCCCGGGGCGAAAACCCGCTTCTCATCGAACACGCCGTAATTGGGCAGATCATGCTTGTAGCGAATGGCTGCGATTTCGCCGCGATCTAGCAGCAGGGCGGCATTGTAAAGCTTGCCGCCATCCATCCAAGGCGCCGAACCCAGCAGGCCCGGCCCGCCATCCTTGGTCTGGGCCGCTAGGCTGCGCACCGCCTGTTCGCAGGCGCGCTGGATCGCCGGGCGCAAAACCAAGTCTTCCGGCGGATAGCCGATGATGCAGAGTTCCGGGAATACCACCAGCTCGGCGCCCAGGGCGGCAGCCTCGGCACGCGCGGCTTCGATCCGCTGGCGGTTGTCGGCGATATCGCCCATGGCGGCATTGATCTGGGCAAGGGCTATTTTCAGCGAATTCGTCATGGTGGAAAACACTTAACGCCACGGCAGGCTTACCGCAATGCCCTGCCTGGGTTAGGCTGGTGGCCAAAGGCATCTAGGGAGAAAACCGCCATGACCAAAAACCTGCATGTTCTGATGAAGCAGCACCCCAAGGGCTGGGTGACGGAAGCCGATTTCGAGGTGGTGGAGCGGGACATCCCCAAGGCCGGCCCGGGCCAAATCCTGGTGCGCAACATTTGGCTGTCGCTCGACCCCTATATGCGCGGCGTGATGGATCCGGGCCGCTCCTACCTGGCCAAGATCGGCCCGGGCGACCCCATGATCGGCGGCACCGTGGGCGAGGTGATGGCAAGCGACAACCCGAAATTCCCGGTCGGCAGCTATGTAGTGGGCAATCTCGTCTGGCGCGGCTATGGCATCAGCGATGGTGTCGGTCTGGTGCAGATCGATCCGCGCATCGCGCCGCTCTCCACCTGGCTCGGCGTGCTGGGCATGCCAGGCGTGACGGCGCATTACGGCCTGATGGAAATCGGCAAGCCCAAGGAAGGCGAGACCGTGGTGGTTTCGGCCGCCTCTGGCGCCGTGGGCGGCACGGTGGGCCAGATCGCCAAGATCAAGGGCTGCCGCGTGGTGGGCATCGCCGGCGGCAAGACGAAATGCGACTATGTGGTGAACGAACTGGGCTTCGATGCCTGCATCGATTACAAGGCACCGAACATGGAAGGCCAGTTCAAGGCCGCCACGCCCAAGCGGGTTGATGTGTATTTCGAGAATGTGGGCGGCGCCATCATGGAGATGGTGTTCGGCCGTCTGAACAGCTTCGCTCGCGTGCCACTCTGCGGCATCATCAGCCAGTATAACCTCACCGAGCCGGAAGGCTTCACCGGCATGCGCCACCTGCTGGTGAATCGCGCCACGGTGACCGGCTTCATCATCTCAGACCACATGCCCTATTGGCCGGGGGCGATCCAGGAGATGGCGGGCTGGATCAAGGCCGGCAAGCTGAAATACAAGGAAGATGTGGCCGAGGGCCTGGCGGCCGCGCCCGCCGCTTTCGTCGGCATGCTGGCGGGCAAGAATTTCGGCAAGCAGCTTGTGCGGATCGGGCCGGATAAGCTGTAATCGGCCCAAGAAAACAAGAATACCTGGAGGAACCAATGATTCGTCGCCGCACTTTCATGCAGCTCGCCGGTGGTGCCGCTGCCTTCGCCACCTTGCCGGCCTGGGCCCAGGCCACTTGGGCACCCGGCCAGACCGTGACTATGGTGGTGCCCTATCCCGCCGGCGGCCCCACCGATAGCCTGGCGCGCCTGATCAGCCAGGAGATCACCAAGGATCTCGGCCAGCAGGTGAGCGTGGAGAATCAGGCCGGCGGCGCTGGCGCCATCGGCACGGCGCGCGTGGCACGCGGCCCGGCCGACGGCCATGTGCTGCTTGCGGCCACCAACCAGACTCATGCCACCAATATCTCACTGCTGCCCAATGGCGGCGGCTACGATCCGGTGAAGGATTTCGCCCCCATCGCCTTGCTGGCCGATCTGCAGCATATCCTGGTGGTGAAGAACGACCTGCCAGTGAAAACCTTTGCCGAATTCCTGGCGCTCGCCAAAGCCCAGCCGGGCAAGCTGAATTGCGGTTCCACCGGCCCCGGCTCGGCCTCGCATCTGGCGTTGGAATTGTTCAAGGTGAAGGCGGGCGTTGATCTCACTCATGTCGCCTACAAGGGCTCGGCGCCCTTGCTGCAGGACCTGCTCGGCGGCCATGTAGATTGCAGCTTCGCCACCACGCCCACGGTGCTGGGCCAGATCCAGACCGGCAAGCTGCGCGCCATTGCCGTGGCCTCGCCGAACCGCTCGCCGCATCTGCCCGAATTGCCGACCATCGCCCAGGGTGGTGTGGCTGGCGTGGAAGCTGATGCCTGGCTCGCCATCTTCGCGCCCTCGGCCACGCCGGCCCCGGCGCTGGCGCGCTATCGTCAACTGGTACTGGAGGCGATGAAAAAAGAAAGCGTGCGCGAGACCTTCACCAAGCAAGGTATGGCGGTGAATGTGCGCGACGCCGACAACTTCGCCGCTTTCCTGCAACAGGACATCAAGCGCTGGGCGGAGGTGATCCGCATCGCCAATGTGAAAGCTGAGTAACGCCTAGGGCGTCACTTCGTCTTGCGCAGCAGGAATTCGCGCCCGACCTTGACGCTCGGCACGCCGTCATAGGCGACGATATCGGCGGTGGCGTAGGTCTCGGTCCAGTTATCCGGCAGATACGAGCCGGTGCCGACGATATCCAGCGGCGCCTTCACGCTGGCCATCACCTTGCACTTGGCGGCGTTGAAGCCGGATGAGCCGACGATCTTCACATTAAGGTAGCCGGCCTTATCCAAGGCGGCGCGCATATGGAAGATGGCGGCGGCCGACACGCCGGTGCCGACCATCCAGCGCAATTCCGATTCCGAGCGGTATTGCCGGATGGCATTGGGCACATGGCGATCCAGCACCGAATAGGAGCTTTGCGGATCCAGGCCCTCAATATAGCGGCTGCCATGGGTATCAAGCCGCACCTGCAGCCGGCCTTCGCGGGCAAGCTCAGGAAAGCGCGCGCAGACGGCCAGCGCGTCGGTCACTTCCTGGCCGTAATAATCCACCAGCACCGTCATCGGTTCGCTGGGAAAAGTCTCGTGATACAGCTCGGCGGCGCGCAAAGTGGAGCCGGCATAGCCGATCAGGGCATGCGGCATGGTGCCGAAACCCTTGTCGTTGCCGAAGTAATGCGCGGTGGCATCCGTGGCATTGCCGATGAAACCGGCGGCGCCAACATCGCGGCGCGCGGCGCGGCTGCCGACTGACGCCGCATAGGCCATCATCTCGGCCATCTCGGCGCCGGCGCAATGGCGCGCATCCATGGCCAGGAAGCGCACCTTGGGCAAATCGCAGCACATGGAATAGGCGTTATAGGCGGCGACGCATGCGGCACCGAGCTTTTGTAGATAGATGGTCTCCAGATCGACCAGCTGCGCCATCGGCCCGGTGAGATAGACCAGCGGCTCGCCAGCACCCACCCAGGTGCCTTCCTCATGCACCAGCTCGATGCCAAAGGTGACGCCGCGCGCAGCAGCCACTTTCTCCAGCCATTCCACCATTAAGCGCGGGCAAAAGATCACCGGGCGGCGCATGAACAGCGCATAGGTGACCGTCTTGTCGCCGTAACGCTCCACCACTTCCTTCGTCTTCTTGAAGTAGGTGTCGGTACGCGCAGCGATATCCCGCTCCAGTTCGGCGGCCAAAGCCGGGCCGACGAAGGGGGTTACATCAGTCGGCTTCGGCTGCATGGCGCACCGTGCGGTTGTTGCGTTCCAGCTTCAGCATCTCGGCGATCACGAAAGCCAGCTCCAGCGACTGCAGCGCATTCAGCCGCGGATCGCAATGGGTATGGTAGCGGCTGGACAGATCATCATCGCTGATCATCTGCGCGCCACCCATGCATTCGGTGACATCCTGGCCGGTCAACTCCAGATGCACGCCGCCGGCATGGGTGCCTTCGGCGAGATGCACCTCGAAGAACTGCCGCACTTCCGACAGCACACGGTCGAACGGCCGGGTCTTGTAGCCCGAGGCCGAGGTCAGCGTGTTGCCATGCATCGGATCGCAGGACCACACGACATTGCGGCCTTCCTGGCGCACCTTGCGCACCAGGGCGGGCAGATGCTTGTGCACCTTGTCCTGCCCCATGCGGGCGATGAGCGTGAGGCGGCCGGGCTTGTTCTGCGGATTCAATGTGTCGATAAGGCGGATCAGCTCATCCGGATCGGAGGTCGGGCCGCATTTCAGGCCCAGCGGATTGATCACGCCGCGCAGGAATTCCACATGGGCGCCATCGGGCTGGCGCGTGCGGTCGCCGATCCACAGCATATGGGCGGAGGTATCCACCCACTCGCCCGAGGTGGAGTCAACGCGCGTCATCGCCTGCTCGTAGCCGAGCAGCAAAGCCTCATGGCTGGTGTAGAAGTCCACCGTACGCAGTTCCGTGGTGCGCTCCGGCGTGATGCCGCAGGCTTCCATGAAATCCAGGCATTCGGTGATGCGGTCGGCCACGTCCTGCCAGCGCTCGGCTTCCGGGCTCTTGGCCACGAAGCCGAGATTCCAACGATGCACGCGATGCAGATCGGCATAACCGCCTTGCGCAAACGCGCGCACCAGATTCAGCGTCGCCGCCGACTGGCTATAGGCCTGCAGCAAGCGGCTGGGGTCCGGGATGCGGGCCTCAGGCGTGAATTCCATGCCGTTGATGATGTCGCCGCGATAGCTCGGCAATTCCACATCGCCGCGCTTCTCGGTGTTGGCCGAACGCGGCTTGGCAAACTGGCCGGCTAGGCGACCGACCTTCACCACCGGCAGGGCGGCGCCAAAGGTGAGCGCCACCGACATCTGCAGGATGACGCGGAAAGTGTCGCGGATATTGTTGGCGGTAAATTCAGCAAAGCTCTCGGCGCAATCGCCGCCCTGCAGCAGGAAGCCACGGCCTTCCGACACGCGGCCCAAAGCGGCGGTCAGGTTGCGGGCTTCACCGGCAAAGACCAGCGGCGGATAATTCGACAATTTGCTTTCAACAGCCGACAGAGCCGCCGGGTCCGGGTATTCCGGCACCTGCAGGATCGGCTTCGAGCGCCAGCTATCGGGCGACCATTTACGCGCGTTCATTTGTTTAAGACTCCCAAGCCACAAAAATCCGTTCGCATACGAACGAATGCTGCACTGCGCAAGAATAGGACTTTTCCACAGGCAATTCCAGCCATCCCGACTCGGGTCATCCGCCCAGACGACCCGGGGCGGCCTCTGGCTTCAGGCGCTGAAAATCTTGCCCGGATTCATCAGGTTATCCGGGTCCAGCGCCTTCTTGATCGAGCGCATCACGCTCACCGCCTCGCCATGCTCGGCCATCAGATACTTCATCTTGCCGGTGCCGATGCCATGCTCACCGGTGCAGGTGCCTTCCATGCGCAGGGCGCGATGCACCAGACGCTCGCTGAAGGCTTCCACCACCGCGACTTCGGCGGCGTTGGATCGGTCCACCAGAATCGAGAGATGGAAATTACCATCGCCGACATGGCCGACCAGCGGCGCCGTGAGGCCGGTCTTCACCACATCCGCCTTGGATTCCAGGATGCATTCCGCCAGGCGCGAGATCGGCACGCAGACATCGGTGGCCATGATCTCGCTGCCCTTGCGCAACGCCTTGCAGGCATAGGCGGCATCGTGGCGCGCCTGCCACAACTTGGCGCGTTCCTCCGGCTTGGTGGTCCACTGGAAACCATTGCCGCCATGCTCGGCGGCGATGCCCTGCACCATTTCCGCCTGCTCGCCCACACCAGCCTCGGTGCCATGGAATTCCAGCAGCAGCAGATTCTGCACTGGCATGTCGAGCTTGGAATATTTGTTGATCGCATCCACCTGCACATCATCCAGCAATTCGATGCGCGCCACCGGGATGCCGGCCTGGATGGTCTGAATCACGCTGTTCACCGCGCCTTCCAGCGTGGCGAATGAGCAGATCGCCGAGGACATTGCTTCCGGGATGCCATAGAGCTTCAGCGTGATCTCGGTGATCACGCCGAGCGTGCCTTCCGAGCCAACGAACAGCCGCGTTAGATCATAACCGGCGGCCGACTTCTTGGCGCGCTTCGACGTGCGGATCACGCGGCCATCGGCCATCACCACGGTGAGCGCCAGCACATTCTCGCGCATGGTGCCGTAGCGCACGGCGTTGGTGCCGCTGGCGCGGGTGGAAACCATGCCGCCGATGGAGGCATTGGCGCCCGGATCAATCGGGAAGAACAGGCCGGTATCTCGCAGATGCTCGTTCAGCGCCTTGCGCGTGATGCCGGGCTGCACCACCACATCCAGATCGTCGACATTGACCTTCAGCACCTTGTTCATCTGCATCACATCAAGGCTCAAGCCACCCTGCAGCGCACCGACATGGCCTTCCAGCGAGGTGCCGGCGCCATAAGGGATGATCGGCAGGCCATGGGCGGCGCAGATCTTCACGATCTCCACCACTTCCTCGGTGCTCTGGGCAAAAGCCACTGCATCGGGCGGCAAGGGCTGGTTCCAGCTCTCATCCTTGCCATGCTGGTCGCGGATCGCCTGGCCGGTGCTGAGACGGTCGCCCAGAAGCTGCTTCAAAGCGGCAATAGCCGCCTGGGTGGCAGAGGGCGAAAGGCGGGGCTGGGCAGCAATGGCGGCCATTGGGGAGTTTCCTTCCATGAATTGCATAAGTCGTAACGCGGCTTACGCTTCATGGCAATGCCAGCGGTGGTCAGCCCCACCCCCATAAGCTATGTAAACGCCATGTCCGATCCCTTCGATCTTGCCGGATTCGAGCCCGAAACGGCGCCGCCAACCCCGGCCGGCACCGTTGCCGGCGCGCCGCCGCCGCCGCCCTGGCTGGGCAAGCTGAACGAGGCCCAGGCCGAGGCCGTGTCGCATCTGCAGGGCCCGCTGCTAGTACTGGCTGGTGCTGGCACTGGCAAGACCCGCGTGCTGGTGAGCCGGCTGGCCAATATCCTCTACCAGCGCCTGGCCTGGCCGAGCCAGATCCTGGCCGTGACCTTCACCAACAAGGCTGCCCGCGAAATGCGCGAGCGCGTGGAGCATCTGGTGGGCGAGGCCTCGTCTGGCCTCTGGCTGGGCACCTTCCACGGCATCGCCAACCGCATCCTCAAGCGTCATGCCGAAGTGGTGGGCCTGAAAAGCAACTTCAGTATCCTGGACGAAGACGACCAACTGCGTCTGATCAAGCAGGTGATGGACCTGGAAGGCATTGATGAGAAGCAATTGCCGCCGCGCCTGCTGGCGGCGCAGTTCGACCGCTGGAAGGACAAGGGCTTTAGCCCCGCCAAGGTGCCGGAAGCCGAGCGCGGCTTCGCGGAAGGAAAAGGCGTGCGGCTCTATGAGGTTTATGCCGAGCGGCTGCTGCAATTGAATGCCTGCGATTTCGGCGACCTGCTGCTGCATAACCTGACCATCTTCCGCGAGCGGGCGGATATTCTGGAGCGCTATCAGCGCCAGTTCCGCTACATCTTGGTGGATGAATACCAGGATTCCAATGTCAGCCAGTATCTCTGGCTGCGGCTCTTGGCCCAGGCACACAAGAATATCTGCTGCGTGGGCGATGATGATCAGTCAGTCTATGGCTGGCGCGGCGCCGAAGTGGGCAACATCCTTCGTTTCGAGAAGGATTTCGAGCAGGCCCGCATCGTGCGGCTGGAACGCAACTACCGCTCGACGCCGCATATCCTGGCCGCTGCATCAGGCCTGATCGCGCATAACACCAGCCGCCTGGGCAAGACGCTGTGGACCGACATCACCGAGGGCGAAAAGGTGATCGTGCAGGGCGTGTGGGATGGAGATGAGGAAGCCCGCATGGTGGGCGATGAGATCGAAGCGCTGGAACGCAATGGCGTCTCGCTGGATCAAATCGCCATCCTGGTGCGCGCCGGACACCTCACCCGCGCTTTTGAAGAGCGCTTCATCACCATCGGCATGAAATACCGCGTGATCGGCGGCCTGCGTTTCTATGAGCGCAAGGAAATCCGCGATGCCATCGCCTATTTCCGCGTGGTGATGCAGCCCGATGATGATCTGGCTTTCGAGCGCATTGTGAACCTGCCCAAGCGGGGCCTGGGCGACAGCACCATGCAGGCCATGCACCGCGCGGCGCGTGCCAACCGCACCTCGCTGGTCACCACGCTGAACACCCTGCTGGATACCGATGAACTGAAGCCCAAGCCGCGCGCCACGCTGAAGGCGCTGCTCCAGGATTTCGAACGCTGGCGCGGCATGGTGGCCGATCTGCCTCATGCGGAGGCGGCGGCGAATATCCTGGAAGAATCCGGCTATATCGGCATGTGGCAGGCGGATAAGACGCCAGAAGCCCCAGGCCGGGTGGAGAATCTGCAGGAACTAATCGGCGGCCTCGACAAGTTCGAGAATCTCGCCGGCTTCCTGGATCATGTTGCCCTGGTAATGGATACCGAGCAGGTAACCGGCCAGCCGATGGTGAGTCTGATGACCCTGCATGGCGCCAAGGGCCTGGAATTCGACAATGTGTTTCTGCCTGGCTGGGAGGAAGACTTATTCCCCAGCCGTCGCGCGACGGAAAACAATGGTATGGCCGGTTTGGAGGAAGAACGCAGGCTCGCTTATGTCGGTATCACCCGCGCCCGGCGCCGCGCCCATATCAGTTTCGCCGCCAACCGCCGCATCTATAATCAATGGGCCAGCGCGGTGCCTTCGCGCTTTGTGGATGAATTGCCGGCCGAGCATGTGGAAAAACGCAGCCAGATCGGGCTTTATCGCGGCCAGCAGCATGGCTTCGGCACTGCCTTTGGCGGCGGCTTCGCGGAAGCACCAGCCAGTGGCAGCTATGCCGGCCATAGCTGGAACCTGGCGAAGCAACGCAATGGCGTGATTGAAGGCAAATCACGCCGCGAGGCCGATGCGGCACCATCCAATGGCCCGCGCCATTTTGAGATCGGCGAGCGCGTCTTCCACCAGAAATTCGGCTATGGCCGCATCCGCGCGGTGGAAGGCAACAAACTGCTGGTGGCTTTCGAGAAGGCCGGCGAGAAGAAAGTGATCGACAGTTTCGTGGAGTCGACCTGATGCCTGCCTTCTGGTTTGTCGAGCTCGAACTGCCCTTCCCGGCGCTGGCCCCCTTCGAGGAATTGCTCGGCGACCTAGAAGATGAAACGGCGCCCGGCCTGGCGGTGAGTTCCTATGAAGTGGCACCGATGCCTGATCCGGATATGGCGCAATGGCGCCTGCAGGTGCTGTTCGATGCGCCGCCGGATGAAGCCGCTTGGCGCAAAAGGCTGCGCAGCATCGCCAGCAGCATGAATCTCGGCGCGGCGCCGATCTTCGCGGGTAAGCTGCCGGATCAGGATTGGGTGCGCCATACCAATAAGCTGAATGCCCCGGTGCCGGCTGGGCGGTTCTTCCTCTATGGCGCCCATGATGCGGGCAAAGCACCGCCCGGCAGTTTCAGCCTGCTGCTGGATGCGGGCCTAGCCTTCGGCACTGGCCGCGCGCCCTCCACATATGGCTGCCTGCTGGCCATTGATCATATCGCGCGGCGCAAAGCCCTGGGCCGCGTGCTTGATCTTGGCACTGGCTCCGGCGTGCTGGCGATGGCGGCGGCGAAAGCCGGTGCGGCAGAAGTATGGGCTGCGGATATCGATCCGGTGGCGGTGCAGGTGGCGCGCGAGAATGCCGCGCTGAACGGCTTGAGCGCCCGCATCCGTTGCCTGGTGGCGGCCAAGCCGCTGCATCCCGGTTTGCCAGGGCCGTTTGATCTGGTGGTGGCGAATATTCTGGCCGGGCCGCTCTGCGCCATGGCGCATGGCTTAAGCCGGCAAGTGGCGCCCAGTGGCTACCTGATTCTCTCTGGCCTGCTGGCCAAGGAGGAGCGCAAGGTTTCAGCCTATTATCGCGGCCAGGGCTTAAGCTTCGCAGCGCGGATACCGCGCGAGGGCTGGCACACCCTGGTATTCAGGAAGGGCGCGCCAGCCCCCATAGGTTTGCGCTAGGGTGGGTCTGCGTTAGGCAACGACCTTGCGGCCGAGCACTTGGATCTTCACGCCGCGATTCTCGTTCGCGACCGTGTCGGTGACGGAAGCAACATTCAGCTTCGGGCTATGCGGACGATAGATATCGCCTGCCACCGCCGCGGGGATTTCCGAACGGCTGAGGCCCATGTCGTACAGCGTGCGATCATCCAGACCGTAAAGCTCGGCCAGGGCCGCCTCGCGCGCCATGAAGGCCTTCACCCGCAAGGTCAGCGGCGCGAACAGGCGCTGCACCAGCTTGGTGCCCTGGAAAATCGCCTCGGCGAAAGCCTCGGCGCGCTGATAGAGCGCATCAGCTTCCAACTGATGGATCGTGTAGGCGGGGCGCTGGGCAACGGGCGCCGGCTCGGCCATGAAAGCCACCCAGCCACGCTTCAGCAGGCCGCCCAGGGCAACCAGGGCGGAGGCGATGGCTATGGCGCGCAGCCGGCGGGCATAGGCTTCAACCTCCACGCCAGACATCATGCGCGGATCGCGCAATTCGGCCAGCAGGGAGGCGGTTTGGGTATTGATGTCATTGTCGGTCATAACTGTCTCCTATGGGACGAGACGGATACCTGTTTCTCGACTCCGCTCCCGCCCTCGACTTACTAAAGATATTGCAGTGCAACATGGCAATTGCAAGAGAGAAAAATTGAATATTCAGGGAAAAAAATTCATGCCTTCCAAATGAACACAGATGTCATAAAAACAATCAATCAAATGACTTAAATAGAGCACAAGTAATAAAATGTAACAGATACGAAAAAGCCGGACCGGTCTGATTGCGGAAGCTCCGCTTCTGACCTGGCCCGGCTTTCGGGGAGGAAACTCAGCTGCTTTTACTCTACTCTATACGCAACTCTACTATACTCACCGTGCGAGCTTGTTTAGGCGGCGTGGCGGGGCACCAGGCGAACCACCTGAACCTTGGCCGCATCAGCGGCCAAGGCGGAATTTTCATTCGAGGCCGAGAGCGGGCGGTAAACATTGCCGCTCACGGCGGCCGGGATCTGCGAACGGGTCAGGCCGATGTCGCGCAGCATGGCATCATCGAGGCCATAAAGCTCTTCCATCGCCAGACGCTGGATGCGCCAGGCATTCAGCTTGGCAACCAAAATCTTCAGGCCCTGCAGCGCCTTGGGGGCAAGCTGCGCCACCGCAACGGCACGCAGGCGGCGCGCCTCGGCTTCCACTTCAATGGCGTTCAGCGGATCGATCCGCGCACCATAGGTAAAAGCAGCGGTTTCAGTACGGGCGGTAAACATTGTTATCTCCTTGGGTAGGGCCACATCCGTTGCGGCCACGGGCTGAATATTGCGCCGCACCCTAAAAACGACAATCGCTCATACCTGGGTGCTGCAATGCAGAATTTGCATAGGTCAAAAGCCTCGGGATGGACGGGCCTTAACGGAACGCTCATAATTCCGTGCATGAGGACTCTGACATGAATGCTCCCCTGCCCGACCTTGCCACCCTGCCCGCCGCCCTGGCCGCCCATCTGCGTGGCATTGCCGCTGCACCCGCGCCTTTTGGCCGTTTTCCGGGCTTAAGCCTGCTGCCACAAGACCCGGCCTTACCGCCGGGCCAAGCCGAATTGCTCACCGCACGACTGGCCGAACGCTATCTGGCGGCCATCGAAAACCGCCCGGCGGTGCCCGAGCGCCTGGCCGCCCTGCGCGCGGAACTCAAGCGCTTAGGGCTGCAGGGCCTGATCATCCCATTGACCGATGAATTCCACGGCGAATATCTGCCGTTGCGTGCCCAGCGCCTCACCTGGCTCACCGGCTTCACCGGTTCGGCGGGCCTGTGCATCGTGCTGCCCGAGCGCGCCGGGCTGTGGAGCGATGGGCGCTATACTTTGCAACTGCGCCAACAGGTGGATGCCACGCTGTTTGAACTGCTGCACAGCGTCGACCAACCACCCACCGACTGGCTGCGCGAGGCGCTGAAGCCCGGTGACAAGCTGGGCTACGATGCGTGGCTGCATACCGAAGGCGCGCTAAAGAGCTATGCTGCGGCCGCCGCTGCCGCCAAGGCAGAGATCGTGGCGGTGAGTAGCAATCCGGTGGATGCGGTGTGGGTAGATCAGCCACCGCCGCCGTTGGCGCCGGTGGTGCCGCAGCCTGACACGCTCTCGGGCCGCTCATCCGCCGATAAGCGCGCCGCTATCGCCGCAAGCCTACGCGCGCAGAATGTGGATGCGGTGCTGATCACGCTGCCGGAATCCATCGCCTGGCTGCTGAATATCCGCGGCGGCGATGTGAAGCACACGCCTTTCGCGCTGAGCATGGCGTTGCTCGGCGATAACGGCCAGGTCGATCTGTTCATCGATGCCCGCAAGCTGGCGCCGGAAACCTTGAAGCATCTCGGCCCCGATATCCACATCGCCGCGCCCGACGCGCTGGATGCAGCACTCGACGCGTTAGGCGCCGCCAAGCGCGTGGTGCAGGTGGACCCGGCCATGTCTGGCGCCTATCCGCTGCAGCGCCTGGAGCGCGCGGGCGCCACGCTGAAACGCGCCGACGATCCCTGCCTGCTGCCCAAGGCCTGCAAGAACACTGTCGAACTGGATGGCATCCGCGCCGCGCATCTGCGCGATGGCGCCGCCGTCAGCCGCTTCCTTGCCTGGATCGCGCGCGAAGCGCCAAGCGGTGGCGTGGATGAATTGCAGGCGCAGGACAAGCTTGAATCCTGCCGCAGGCTGGATAATTCCTTGCGCGATCTCTCCTTCACCTCGATCTCAGGCGCTGGCCCCAATGGCGCCGTGGTGCATTACCGCGCCACGGAAGCCACCAATCGCAAGCTGGAAAGCGGCAATCTCTACCTGATCGATTCCGGCGGGCAATATCCCGATGGAACCACCGATATCACGCGCACCATTGCCATCGGCAAACCGACGGCGGAAATGGGCCAGGCCTTCACCCGCGTGCTGAAAGGCCATATCGCCATCGCGCGCGCCCGCTTCCCCGATGGCACTGCCGGGCAGCAGCTGGATGCCCTGGCGCGCTATCATCTCTGGCAGGCCGAACTGGATTACGACCATGGCACCGGCCATGGCGTAGGCGCCTATCTCTCGGTGCATGAAGGCCCGCACCGCATCGCCAAGGCCGGCAGCCCGGTGGCGCTGAAGCCGGGCATGATCGTTTCCAACGAGCCGGGGTATTACAAGACCGGCGCCTTCGGCATCCGCATCGAGAATCTGGTGGCCGTGCGGCTGGAAGTGGAGAAGGCCGAGAATGGCAAAGCCTGGTATGGCTTCGAGACGCTGACCCGCGCGCCCATCGACCGCAACCTGATTGACCTGGAGCTGCTTGAAGCGGCGGAGATCGCCTGGGTGAATGCCTATCATGCCCAGGTCTGGGCAGACATCGCACCGCGTGTGGATGACGAAACCCGCAGCTGGCTGGAAGCTGCGACGGCAAAGCTTTAGCGGCCGCGCAGCCAACTGGGCAGGCGCTGGCGGCCACGGCTGCCAGCACGATCTGATAGCGTGGAGCAAGCTTCGTAATAACCCGGCTCCAAGCGCCCGGCTTTAATGCCCCAGCGCGGCAGCATCTCATCCAATGCCCTGCCCTCGGCGGCCTGAATGGCAATCTGCGCGCAGGCAGCGGCATCGCTATCGGCGGCGTGATGCTGCAGTTCCACGCCAAGATGCGCCGCCACGGTAGAGAGCTTATGATTCTCCAATTGCGGCCAGGCAGCGCGCGCGATTTTCACCGTGCAGAGAAACGCTAGGCGCGGCCAGGGCTCGCCATAATGCTCCAGGGCCGCGCGCAGCCCACCGAGATCGAAGGGCGCGTTATGCGCCAGCAGCAACGGCGTGGCTTCCAGATGCGGCAGCAACTCCTCCCAGATGGCGGGGAATTCCGGCTCGTCTTCCACATCACGCGGTTCGATGCCGTGGATATCCACATGCCAGGGGCTGAAGCGCATATCATGCGGCCGCACCAGGCGATGCGCGGTCTGCGTCACTTGGCCGCCGATGATCCAGGCGAGGCCAATGGAACAGATGCTGCCCTGAGACTGGCTGGCGGTCTCGAAATCCAGTGCGATGGCGGTGGCGCCAGCAACGGCTTCAAGACTCGGAATGGGCCGCTGCGTCAGCATCGGCTCAACCGCCAATCAATTTCAGCCAATCATCCTCGCTCAGCACTGCCACGCCATGCTTCTGCGCTTCCGCGAGTTTCGATCCGGCGCCGGGGCCGGCGACGAGGTAGTCAGTTTTCTTCGACACCGAACCCGCCACCTTGGCACCAAGCGCCAGAGCCCGCGCCTTGGCTTCGTCGCGGGTAAATTTTTCCAATGAGCCGGTGAATACCACGGTCTTGCCGGCCACAGGCGAATCTTGGGCGGGCTTTTCCGGCGGTATGACTGCGCTGAGCGCGGCCAGCAGATTCTCGATCACCGCACGGCTCTGCTCCCGGGTGCAGAAGGCCACAATGGCTTTGGCCACCACCTCGCCCATGCGGTCGATGCTATTGAGGTCCGCCCAGGCCTCGCCTGCCTGATCCTTGGCCGCATCCATGGCTGCCAGCCAGGCGCGCGGCTCGCCATAATGCATAGCGACCAGGCGGGCGCGTTCCTGCCCCACATGACGGATGCCGAGCGCGAAGATGAAGCGGTCAAAACCTATGCTGCGGCGCTGCTCGATGGCGCGCAACAGATTGGCCACTGATAGCTCGCCATAGCCATCCTTTTTCATCAACTCGTCGGTATGGCCGCCAAGCTTGAAAATATCGGCGGGTTCGCGCACCCATTGCCATTCATAGAAGGCGGCGATCTGCTTCTCGCCGATGCCCTCGATATCGAAGGCGTTGCGCGAGACGAAATGGCGCAGACCTTCCATGGCCTGGGCAGAGCAACTTATGCCGCCGGTGCAGCGCCGCCGCACATCGGCTTCGCCAGAATCATCCACCTCGCGTTCAGCCGGCTGGCCGCAGACCGGGCAGCGGGTCGGGAATTGAAACACCTCGGCGCCCTTGGGCCGCTTTTCCAGCACCACGCTCACCACTTGCGGGATCACATCGCCGGCGCGCTGCACGATCACGGTATCGCCCACGCGCACATCCTTGCGCTGGATTTCATCCTCATTATGCAAGGTGGCGTTCGACACCAGAACGCCGCCGACATTGATGGGTTTGAGCTTCGCCACCGGCGTCAGGGTGCCGGTACGGCCCACCTGGATGTCGATGGCTTCAAGCAGGGTCTGCGCCTGCTCAGCGGGGAATTTATGCGCGATGGCCCAGCGTGGAGAGCGGCTGACAAACCCTAAGCGCTCCTGCCAATCCAGGCGATCCACCTTATAGACCACGCCATCGATATCGAAGGGCAGCATGGCGCGCTGACCGCCGATCATGGCGTAGTATTGCAGCAGGTCTTCCAGTGTGTGGCAGGCCTGCACTGGCGTGTTGAGCGTGAAGCCCCAGTCGCCGAGCTTCTTGCGCGCTTCCTGCATGGTCTTGCCCAGGGCTTCCGAAACCTCGCCCCAGAAATAACCGAAGAAACGCAACGGGCGCTGGGCGGTGATCTCCGGGTTGAGCTGGCGCAAGGAACCGGCGGCGGCATTGCGGGGATTGACCGGGATTCGGATGGCGGCGGCTGAAAGCCCCTTGCTCTCGCGCTCCCTGGCCAAATCCTCCTGCGCCTGGCGGAATTGCAGGAAGTCGTCGCGCGTCATATAGACTTCGCCGCGCACTTCCAGCACATCGGGCGCGCCCTTGATATGGTGCGGCACGCCAGATTTAAGCGTCTTGATATTGGCGGTGATATCCTCGCCCTCCGCGCCATCCCCGCGCGTGGCCGCCCGCACCAGTTCACCCTTCTCATAGCGCAGGGAAGCCGAAAGACCATCGATCTTGGGTTCGGCGATCAGCGTCAGCGGCTCATCTTCCTTCAGATTGAGGAAGCGGCGGATGCGGCCTAAAAATTCGCTGACATCCTCTGCGCTGAAAGCGTTATCCAGCGACAGCATCGGCTTGGCATGGCGCACCTTGGCGAAGCCTGCGGCTGGCGCTCCGCCCACTCGCATTGCCGCGCCGCCCAGCGTCTTGAATTCCGGGAAGCGCTCCTCGATTTCTCGGTGGCGCTGCCGCAGAGCATCATAATCGGCATCCGAAATGCTCGGCGCGTCCTGCTCGTGATAGCGCTTGTCGTGTTCGGCGATTTCTTCTTCCAGCCGGGCATGTTCCAGCTTGGCCAAACGCGGCGAAAGCTCGGCCACCGCTTTTGCGCGTTGCCGGCTCATAAGGCCAAACCGTCACCCCCGGCCCTGTGCCGGGGGTCCATCCTTTGGCGCAACGGCGCGATGGGTTGGACCCTCGTGTCAGGCCCGAGGGTGACGAAAAAATGGGAAGGCGCGCAGCGCATGCCTCAGGCCTTCTGCAACAGCAATTCGTCGGCCGCCGCGCGCGCGGCATCAGTGATCGTCGCACCGGCCAACATGCGCGCGATTTCCTCGCGGCGCTGTTCCGGCTCCAGCGGCACCACCTCGGTAAGCGTGATCCGCGCCTTGGCTGGCCCGGCCTCGCGCTTGGCAATCCGCCAATGGCGCTCGCCCTTGGCCGCCACCTGCGGCGAATGGGTCACCACCAGCACCTGCACCTTGTCGCTCAAACGCGCCAAACGCTCGCCTACAGCGGCAGCAGTTGCGCCACCAACACCGCGATCCACTTCATCGAATATCAACGTGCCGGCATCGCCACGCCCGGCGAGCACCACGCGCAAGGCCAGCATGAAGCGGCTCAACTCGCCGCCTGAGGCAATCTTGGCCAGCGAACCTGGCGCACTGCCCGGATTGGTGGCGGCCAGGAATGTAACACGATCGGCGCCATCAGAGGCCCATTGCTCGGGCGCCAGCGTCTCCACGGATGTCTGGAACCTGGCGGCGCCGAGTTTCAGCGGCGCCAATTCGCCGGCCACGGCCTTGTCCAGCTTGGTTGCCGCCTTGCGCCGCGCGGCACTCAAGGCTTCTGCCTGCTTGGCGAAAGCCGCGCGCGCCTCAGTGGCGGCTTTCCTCAGCTTGCCCAGACTGGCGGCCTGGTTGTCGATCAGCGCCAGCTTGGCGGCGAAATCCTCAGCCAGTTGCGGCAGAGCTGCCACCGCCACGCCATGCTTGCGTGAAGCGGCGCGCAAGGCGAATAGCCGTTCTTCCACGCGCTCCAGCTTCTGAGGATCGAGATCCAGCCGCCGCGCGGTATCTTCCAAGGCCTGGGCATAACGCGCCACATGATCAAGCGCCGCCTCTGCCGCCTGGATGGCGCCATCGATCTGCCCTGCAGCGCGATCCGCCACGCGTTCCAGCGCGCGCAGGCTGTTGCGCAGGCGTGCCTCCACGCCACCGCCGCCGCGTTCGCCACCCAGCAAAGCCGTCTCCGCCTCCTGCATCGCCGAGGCCAGCTTTTCGCCAGCCTGCAGCAGGCTGCGCTGGGCAGCGAGCTTTTCCTCCTCGCCCGCAGCCGGCTTCAATTCATCCAGCTCGGCCATCACATGGCGCAGGTAATCCTCATCGCGCCGTGCCTGCTCCGCCGTCGCTTCCGCCTCAGCCAACGCCGTCTCGGCATCGCGGAAAGCACGATAGAGACCTTTGAGCGCTTCAGCATCCTTGGCCAAGCCGGCATAATCATCAAGCAGGGCGCGATGCACGGCAGTGTCGATCAGACCCTGCTCATCATTCTGGCCGTGGATTTCCACCAGCGTATAGCCTAGCCGCCGCAGCAAGCCGACGCTGACCGCTTGATCATTCACGAAAGCGCGGCTCTTGCCATCAGTGGTCACCACACGGCGCAGCACGATACCTTCATCCGCAGCTTCCAGCCCCTGTTCGGCCAGCAGCGCGAAGGCGGCATGCTTGGGGCCTATATCAAAGGCAGCCGTGACCACGCCCTGGGCCGCGCCGCTGCGCACCAGGCCGGCATCGGCACGGCGACCCAAAGCCAGGCCGAGTGCATCAAGCAGAATGGATTTGCCGGCGCCGGTTTCGCCCGTGAGCACGCCAAGGCCTGAGCTCATATGCAGGTCCAGCCGCTCGATCAGCACGATGTCGCGGATGCTTAAATGGGTCAGCATCGGGATGGCGCGGTCAGAACAGCCGGCTGAGCCAGGAGCTTTGCTTGGCCTCAGGGCGCACATTCTTGCCCGTGAGCATGGCGTAGGTGTCGATATACCACTCGCTGCCCGGATAATTGTGACCAAGCACAGCGGCGGAATTCTGCGCCTCATCCACCACACCGAGCGCCAGATAGCATTCGGTGATGCGGTGCAGGGCCTCCGGCACATGGGTGGTGGTCTGGAACTTCTCCACCACCACTTTGAAGCGGTTGATCGCCGCCACATACTGCCCCTGACGCAGATAATAGCGGCCGATGGTCATTTCCTTGCCCGCCAGATGATCGCGGGTAAGGTCGATCTTCAGCCGCGCGTCGCGGGCATATTCAGAGGTCGGGAAACGCTGCACCACATCGTTGAGCGAGGCCAGGGCCTTTTCCGTCGTACCCTGGTCGCGCGCCACATCGGCGATCTGCTCATAATAGCTGATCCCCTTCAGGTAATAGGCGTAGGCGCTGTCCTTGTGGCCCGGATGCAGCTGAATGAAGCGATCAGCAGCGGCAATAGCATCATCATAGGCATTGCGCTGATAATAGGCATAGGCCGCCATGATCTGCGCCTTGGTGGCCCAGGCGGAATAGGGATGCTGGCGCTCCACTTCATCGAAGGTCTTCGCCGCCGTTTCCCAATTGCCGGCATTGGCGGCATCTACAGCCCGGTTATAGAGCCTGTCTACCGGCTCCTCGACATAGGGCTTCTCTTCCGCGGCACAGGCCGCCAAGGCGGCGAGCGCGAAGCAGCTCAGCGCCAGCCGGCGGATGCTAAGCGACGACGAAAGAATCGAGCGCAACAGGGATATCGTCATGCCGCCATCTGTCTCACGCCAGGGGGGCAAAATCAAGTCCGCCTCCCCGCGCGGTCTCTACGCCTTTTCATGTCTGTTCGCGGCTTGGTTGCGGTATCTTTGTACCGCAATTGTTTGAGATTTGAACAAAAACATCTTCTGATTACCTCTTTCGAACTATATCTTAATTCGTTCCAATCCGACACAATCAGTACCAAGACACTATCAATAGCTGTATGGGCTATACCTCCGAACGATTTTCTGGCGTGTGGAATTGGCCTACAACATGATTCGTGTTCCAGTTGGTGATCGCCCTTGCTTTGGGCCGCTTTCTGGGGCCGACCGACCAAACCCGCCCGGGCAACCGGGCTTGCCAAGGCAGCCGGGAGATCGTTACCCCACCCTGTCGGCTTGGCTCGGATAGACTTTAGAATCAAAAGGATGCTGTCGATGGGAAAGATTGCCACGCGGGTTGACGAATATGTTGGTGAGCGCATCCGCGCCCGCCGCACCGAACTGGGCCTGACCCAGGAAGAGCTGGCGAATGCCCTGAAGATTTCCTACCAGCAGGTGCAGAAATACGAGACCGGTGCGAACCGTGTCAGCGCCGGCCGGTTGTTTGAGGTCGCCCAGCGCCTGCAGGTCGAAATGGCCTATTTTTTCGAAGGCCTGGAGCAGAAGCTGGACAGCCGCCCGATGGAGCATGGCGGCAAGAACCGCTCGACCATCGAACTGGTGCGTAACTTCGCCGAGATCGAGGACAACACCATCCGTTCGGCGGTGGCTGGCCTGATCAAGAGCATTGCCCAGCGCAACAAGGATGGTACCGATCCGCTGATCGTGGGCGGCGACGACTGATCCTGGCTCCACTGAAATATGAAAAAGCCGCCGGGTAACCGGCGGCTTTTTTAATGCCCAATGGGGCAGCTAGAAATCAGAAAGACGCTTCGGCGGCGGCTCGGATGCGGGCACCCAGATCGGCCGAGCGACCGGCATCCGCCGGACGCAGGGTCGGCAGGTCGCGGCTCTTCGGGTAAGTGGTCCAGGCAAAAGCCGACTTGTCAGCAAACAAAGCCTGCAGCAGGCGGTTGTTCAGCGCATGGCCGCTGCGATGACCTTCATAGCGGCCGAGAATCGGGCCGCCGGCGAGATAGAGGTCGCCCAGCGCATCCAGGGCCTTGTGGCGCACGAATTCATCGTCATAGCGCAGGCCGTCATCATTCAGGATGCGATCATGGCCCAGCACCACCGCATTCTCCAGCGAGCCGCCGCGGGCCAGGCCCATAGCGCGCATCTGCTCTACTTCCTGCACGAAGCCGAAGGTGCGGGCGCGGGCCAAGTCAGCCTTGAAGCGGCCCGGAGCCAAACGGAAATCAGCCACCTGACGACCGATCATCGGGTTGGCGAATTCGATCTCGAAGCCCAGCGTGAAGTCTTCGGCCGGCAGCAAGGCGGCGGAGGCCAGGCCATCGCGCACTTCCACGGTCTTCAGCACCTTGAGGTAACGGCGCGGTGCCACCTGATCGATCAGGTCAGCGCATTCGATCAGAAACACGAAGGGGGCAGAGGAGCCATCCATCACCGGCACTTCCGGGCCGTCGATTTCCACCACCACATTATCCACGCCCATGCCGGCGAACGCGGCCATGAGATGCTCCACGGTGCCAACCGCCACGCCTTCGCCGGCGCTGACAGTGGTGCAGAGACGCAGATCGGAAACCTGGTCGTAGCGGGCGCGCACCAGCGGCTGGCCCGGCAGATCCACGCGGCGGAAGACCACACCGGTCTCTGGCGCCGCCGGCAGCAAAGTCATGGTAACCTTGGCGCCGCTATGCAGGCCAATGCCCGAGCATTTAATACGATTCTTGAGGGTCTTCTGCGCTGTCTTACCGGAAGTGAGCACTCGGAAATCTCCTCATCGAATCGGCTGGCCAAAAGCCGCCGCCCGGAAACAAGTACGGGGATGGTTGTAGCAACCATCCCCGCCCTGTAACAAATCACTCTTCGTAACCAAATGTTTCGCCAGCAATGGCCCGTAAGCCTTTGGCGAAGTTATATTTTCCGACCCCTCAATTGGCCTGGCGACGCAGGAAAGCGGGGATGTCCAGGAGGTCGTCCTGCACCCGCCCGGCGGTCTGGCCGAGGCCCTGCTGGGCCGGCTGAGCCGCCACACGCTCAACCGATGGCTGCGGCAGCTCGGCCACCGCGGCAGTCGCCGGCGCTTGCTGGGCCGGTGCGGCAGTTGGGCGCGGCGCGGTGGCACGCATCGCCGGGAGGGTGAATTGCGGTTCCCCCTGCTGGCGAGGCGCAACAGTCGTTGGTTCAGCCGGCGCGGCAGAACGGCCGAACATGCGGCCGAAAATGCCGGCACCCTTGCGCGGCTCGGCCCGCACAATCTCAGCCTCATTGAACAGACCGGTCTGCGGTGCCTGGGCCACCGGAGCCGGCGCCATGGCCGCGAGTGGCCGGATCTCCTCTGCCACCGCATCGACCTGGGCCACCAGCGGTGCCGGCGCGGCGATCGGCACCTGCACCTCGGCAACGATCGCGGTCAGGTCCATGGCGGGCGCGGCATTCACCAATTCCACCGCAGCTGCGACCGGCATTTCAGCGGCTGATTCCAACACAACACTGGCAGCAACCGGCGCCTGGAAGGTCGGGCCAGGGCGCGCGGCAGCAGCCGGGGCCTGAACCGAAGCCGGCCCGGCCGGACGCGGCTGCGCCGCCGTGACCGGAGTGATCAGGCGCAGCTTGGGTTCCGGCATCACCTGGGCGGCTGCATCAATGCCGGTGGCAACCACGGAAACCCGCATGTGGCCCTTCATATTCGGGTCCAGTGTGGAACCGACAATGATATTGGCTTCCGGGTCCACTTCCTCGCGGATGCGGTTGGCCGCCTCGTCCACCTCGAACAGGGTGAGGTCCGGGCCGCCAGTGATATTGATGAGCACGCCGCGCGCGCCCTTCATGGAGATATCGTCCAGCAGCGGATTGGCGATGGCGCGTTCGGCTGCCTCGATGGCGCGATGTTCACCATCGGCCTCGCCGGTGCCCATCATCGCCTTGCCCATTTCGCTCATCACGGCGCGAACATCGGCGAAATCCAGGTTGATCAGGCCCGGCATCACCATCAGGTCGGTGATCCCGCGCACGCCGGATTGCAGCACATTGTCGGCCATCTTGAAGGCGTCCGCGAAGGTCGTCTTCTCATTGGCGATACGGAACAGGTTCTGGTTCGGGATGATGATCAGCGTATCAACATACTGCTGCAGCTCCCGGATGCCGGCATCCGCCAGCTTCATGCGCTGGCCGCCCTCAAAGGAGAACGGCTTAGTGACCACACCCACGGTTAGGATGCCCAACTCCTTGGCGGCGCGGGCGATCACCGGGGCAGCACCGGTGCCGGTGCCGCCACCCATGCCAGCGGCGACAAAGGCCATGTGGCAGCCCTGCAGGTGCTCAGCAATGGTCTGCATGGATTCTTCCGCCGCGCCACGGCCGACTTCCGGCTTAGCGCCGCAGCCCAGGCCCTGGGTGAGCGCCGTGCCGAGCTGGATGCGCCGTTCGGTGAGCGACATGTTCAGCGCCTGGGCGTCGGTATTCGCGGCGACGAACTCCACGCCCTCGAGCTGCGAGGCGATCATGTTGTTGACTGCATTGCCACCGGCGCCACCGACGCCGAAGACGACGATGCGGGGCTTCAGCTCCCGCGTGGCCGGCATGGTGAGATTGATACCCATCACTTAATCCTCCAGGGTTAGAAGTTGGATTGACCGAGAAACCGCTTGCTTGCAAGCGGCGTTTGCGATCGCGCATGGATGCTGGTTTTTTTGTGGGCCATCATTTCCATGCCTGTTAAAAATTCGCCCGCAACCAGCGGCCGATTCGCGCGAAGGGACCGGTGGTTTCGGGTTCCGGTTCCTCCAGACGCATCACCCGCTGGGCCTGCTCCTGCAGGGCATAGGTGAGCAGACCGGCACAAGCCGAGAAGGCTGGGCCGCCCGTTGCCTCGGCCAGACCGCCTACGCGGATCGGGCGGCCGAGACGAACCTGTTTATCGAGGATGCGGGCGGCGAGTTCGCGCACGCCCTGCAGCTGGCTGGCACCGCCGGTGAGCACGACGCGGCGGCCGGCCAGCTTTTCGAATCCAGATTCGGCGAGTCGCTCGCGCACCTGTTCGAGAGTCTCTTCAACCCGGGGTTTGATAATCCCGGTAAGAATCGAGCGCGGCACGGGATTCTGCGCATGCTCCTCGGTCTCGCCGACCTGGGGCACATCGATCATCTCATTCTCGTCGGCTTGGCTTGGCAGCACCGTGCCGTAAAGCGTTTTCAGCCGTTCGGCATGGACCAGTGGCGTGGAAAGGCCCCGCGCGATGTCGTTGGTGACATGGGCGCCGCCCAGCGGCACCACATCCACATGCACCAACTGGCCATCGTAGAACACCGCCAGGCTGGTGGTGCCGCCGCCCATATCGATCATGGTAACGCCCAGGTCCATCTCATCCTCCACCAGGCAAGCCAGGCCCGAGGCGAAGGGCGCGATCACCCGGCCGGAGAGACGCAGATGGCCGCGCGCCACGCAGGTGGCCAGATTGCGGATCGGACCCGAGGCGGCGGTGATCACATGCATGTTCACGCCCAGCCGCTCGCAGGCCATGCCACGCGGCTCCTTGATGCCGCGCGAGCCATCGATGGTGTAGCCCACCGGAATGGAATGCAGAATTTCGCGGTCGCCGGGCTGATCCAGCCGGCGGCCCTGCTCCAGCACGCGGGCCACATCGGCATCGCTCACTTCATGGCCGTCAATCGCCATCTCCACGCCCATGGTGTGGCTCTGCGGGTTGCCGGCGCTGATGCTGACGAAAACATCGCGGATGGTCTCGCCACACATGCGCTCGGCGGCCTCCACTGCGGCGCGGATCGAACTCTCGGCGGCGTCCATGTCGATCACATTGCCCGAGCGCAGACCGCGCGAGAGCTGGTGGCCAATGCCGATCACCCGCAGGGTGCCGCCATCGGCACGAGCGATGAAGCAGCAAACCTTGGATGACCCCACATCCAGGCCGGCGATCAATCCGTTGCGCGAAACCGCCATGATGACTCTTCCCCTTTTTCTTATGTTCTTTTCGCGGCCGGTTTCTTCGGCGTGGTGCCACTGGGCGGCGGCACCGCCTCGGGCATCAGCTTCACGATCAACCGGTCGTCCAAGCGTAAATCCACGCTCTCGATATCCCGCCGCAGCAGGCCTGAGCGCTGTTCCAGCTCGATCAGGCGACGCCAGGCGATTTCCGGATTCTGCTCCGGCAGCTTGGCGATCACGCCGTTGTCGAATTCGATATCCCAGCGCCGACCACGCACGCGGATGGCATTAGTCACCCGGCCACCCAGCTGCGGCTCGGTTTCCAGCATGGCGATCAAGGCCGCTGCCTGATCTGAAGCACCAGGACCAACCAGGCGCAGCAGATGCACGAAATCGATGCGGTCATCGTCATCCAGCACGCGACCATCGCGATCGATCAGGCGCACCTGATGCTCGATCTGCCAGCGCGCGAAAGGCTCGCGTTCAACAATTTCGATATGCAGCGTATCGGGCAGCTGGCGCCATACGGCGGCGCTGCGCACCCAGCCGAGGCCCTCCACACGCTTGCGCACCGCGTCCAGGTCCACTGCCAGGATGGGATCGCCGCGCTCCACCTCCACTGCCGCCAGCAAGGCTTCCACTGGTGTATGGCTGCGGCCGGTCACGCTGATATCGCCCACCCGCAGATCCACCAGCGCGCCGGCTTCGCCCAGCGCCAACTGGACTTCGGACTTGATCCGCGCTGGCCAATCGGTGCGCAGCCAGGCATAAGTACCGCCGCCACTCATCCCAAGCAGCAAAGCCAGCACCAGCACCCAGCGCACCCGGCGCCAGAATACTGAACGCGGCTTTTTGCGCGCCGGCGGCAGCGGCCGGCAATAACCCTTGGGCCGCGCCGATGGCGGCGACGGCGCACAAGGCGCGCAGGGCCGGTCCTCAGGCAGAACGACTAGCGATCGCATGAGGCATCCTCCACCATCCAGCGCACCAGGGCACCGAAGCTGATGCCGTTATGCGCGGCGATTTCCGGCACCAGCGACAGCGGTGTCATGCCGGGCTGAGTGTTAATCTCCAACAAGTAGAATTTGCCCGGCTCACCAGCGGTATCGTCGTAGCGCCAATCTGCACGAGTGACACCACGGCAACCCAGCGCCAGATGCGCCTCCAGCGTGAGGGCGCATACCTGTTCATAGGCATCGGCATCAATCGGCGCCGGCATCAGATGCGTCGCCTTGCCATCGGTATACTTGGCTTCGTAATCGTAGAAGCGGCCATGGGCCTTGATCTCAATGCCGCCGAGAATCCGCGTGCCCATCACCGCCACCTGGATTTCACGGCCGGGGATATAGCGCTCCACAAGCACGGTTTCGCCGAAACGCCAAGCGGCATCATCCTGTGGCTGATAATTGTCGCCTTCAAAAACGATATGCACGCCCACCGAGGAGCCCTCGTTCAGCGGCTTGATCACATAGGGATGCGCCATCACCGGGCCGGCGGCGAAGGCCGAGCGATGCACCACCTTGCCCTCTGCCAACGGCAGGCCGTGACCGGCCCAGACCGCCTTAGCCATTTGCTTGTTCATCGCCAAAGCCGAAGCCAGCACGCCGGAATGGGTGTAGGGAATGCCCAGGATTTCCAGGAGGCCCTGCACTGTACCGTCCTCACCATAGGGACCATGCAGCGCGTTGAAGGCCACATCCGGCTTCACCTTGGCCAGTTGTTCGGCAAGATCGCGCCCCACATCAATGCCGGTGACGCGATAACCCTCATCCTGCAAGGCTTTCACGCAGGCACGACCCGAGGTGAGCGAGACTTCGCGCTCTGACGACCAGCCACCCATCAGCACCGCAACATGCTTGCTCATGGCGTGGCCTCCTCATCTTCGTTGGCGGCCAGCGGTAAACCGACGCGGCGGATTTCCCAATGCAACTCAATACCGCTCTGCGCCAGCACGCGGCGGCGCACGGTTTCGCCCAAGTTTTCAAGATCGGCGGCACTGGCCTCACCGCGATTGATCAAGAAATTACAATGCTGTTCGCTCACCTGCGCATCGCCCACCACCAGGCCACGGCAGCCTGCGGCGTCGATCAACTCCCAGGCTTTCCGGCCCGGCGGGTTGGCGAAGGTGGAACCCCCGGTAGCGGTCTTGATCGGCTGCGTGGTTTCACGCGACGATTGAATCTCGGCCATGCGCGCAGCAATCGCGGCGCGGTCACCCGCCCGCCCCTGCAGCCGGGCGGAAAGGAAAATCCAATCGGCCGGCACACCGCATTGGCGATAGCCGAATTGGAGGTCAGCGGGTGTAAGGCGATGGATATTGCCCTGCGGGTCGATGGCCTCCGCCTGCAACACCACATCGCGCATCTCCGCGCCATAAGCGCCGGCATTCATGCGCAGGCCGCCGCCGATGGTGCCCGGAATGCCGCGCAGGAATTCCAGGCCCGCGAGGCCAGCCTCCTGCGCCGCCAGTGCCACCCGCACATCGGAAGCGCCGGCACCCGCAACAGCTACATCGCCTTCAAAGCGGATATCGGAAAAGCCTTTGGCCAAACGGATTACCACGCCCGGCACACCGCCATCGCGCACCAGCAGATTGGAGCCAACGCCGATCACCGAAACCGGCACATCCGCCGGCTTGGCCTTGAGGAATGTGGCGAGGTCATCGGCATCGGCGGGGCGATACAGCACCTCGGCCGGACCGCCGACGCGGAACCAGGTGAGATCGGCAAGTCGCGCGCGCGCGGCATAGCTGCCCCGCACGGCGGGCAGCCGCGCGATCAAGCCTTCCGCATCCATGCGCCGCGCCGCCATCATGCCGCCCCCATCAGCCGCTGCAATTCACCCGGCAGGGCATTAGCCCAGTTGGTGATATTGCCGGCGCCAAGGCAGACCACCAGATCGCCAGCCGCCGCCTCGCGCATCACCAGCGGCGCCAGATGCTCGGGCGCTTCCAGCGCGATCACCTTGCGATGACCGCGCGCGCGCAGGCCCTCCACCAGGCTGTCGCGGCTCACGCCTTCAATCGGCGCCTCGCCGGCAGCATAGACATCGGCCACGATCACCGTGTCGGCATCGTTGAAGCAGGTGCAGAAATCCTCAAACAGATCGCGCAGGCGCGTGTAGCGGTGCGGTTGCACCACGGCAATCACCTTGGCATTGGGTGTGCCGGCCGTGGCCTGGCGGCCGGCCGCCAGCACGGCGGCAATCTCCACCGGATGATGGCCGTAATCGTCGATCACGCCGATACCGCCGGCATCGCCGGTGCGGGTGAAGCGGCGCTTCACCCCCTTGAAGCCACCCAACGCGCGGCGGATCACTTCCGGATCAAAGCCCATCTCGCGGGCGATCACGGCCACAACCAGAGAATTTTGAACGTTGTGTTTGCCGAACATCGGCAGCACGATGCCGGTAACGGTATTGACACTGCCATCGGTGCGGTTGGTGAACTGGATATCGTAATGCGCGCCCAGGGCATCGAAGTGCAGATTCACCGCGCGCACATCAGCCTGCGGCGAGAAGCCATAGGAAACCACACGACGGTCGGTGATGCGGCCAATCATCGCCTGCACTTCCGGGTGATCAATGCAGAGCGCCGCGAAGCCGTAGAACGGGATGCCTTCCACGAACTGCTTGAAGCCTTCGCGCACCTTATCGAAGCTGCCGTAATGATCCAGATGCTCGGGATCAATATTGGTTACTACCGCAATGGTCGCCGGCAACTTCAGGAAAGTGCCGTCGCTTTCATCGGCCTCCACCACCATCCATTCGCCCGCGCCCAACCGCGCATTGGTGCCATAAGCATGGATGATGCCGCCATTGATCACGGTTGGATCAAGCTGCGCCGCTTCCAGTAAGGCTGCCACCATCGATGTGGTGGTGGTCTTGCCATGGGTGCCGGCAATGGCGATGGCCCATTTCAGCCGCATCAATTCGCCCAGCATTTCAGCGCGGCGCACCACTGGGATCAGCCGCGCCCGGGCAGCGCGCACTTCCGGATTATCGGCCTTCACGGCGGAGGAAATCACCAGCACTTCAGCTTCAGCGACATTCTCGCCGGCATGGCCCTCAAACACCTTGATGCCCAGGTCACGCAGGCGCTTCACATTGTAGTTCGCCGAGATATCGGAGCCCTGCACCGTATAGCCGAGATTGTGCATCACCTCGGCGATACCTGACATGCCGATGCCGCCGATGCCGACGAAATGAATAATGCCAATATCGAGAGGCAACGCCCTCATGCTACGCTCCTACGCAAAACACTATCCGAACCAACGCCTACTTCACCGGCTATCTTCGATACACCCAGCCGCGTCCGCATCGTCAGCTCCACCAAATCAGCCAGTGATGTGGTGGCATCCGGGCGGCCCAAGCTTTTCGCAGCAGCCGCCATGGTAACGAGACCCGCCGGGTTGCTGAGCAAGGCACCGAGATCCTGCTGCGCGCGGGTCACGGTAAAATCGCCCTGCGCCACGCGTTGTGCGGCGCCCACCCGCACCAGGGTTTCGGCATTGGCAGTTTGATGGTCGTCGGTGGCATGGGCGTAAGGCACCAGCAGGGCCGGCCGGCCTATAGCAGCAATCTCAGCTGTGCTGCTGGCGCCAGAGCGACTCACCACCAGATGCGTATCGGCCAGACGCGTCGCCACATCGGCAAAGAAGCTCGCGGTCTCGGCCCTGATACCGGCTTGCGCATAAGCGGCGCGCACGCGCTCCAGGTCCTCCGGGCGGCATTGCTGCGTCACCTGCAGCCTTGCGCGTAAGGCTTCCGGCAAAGCCAACAGGGCTGCCGGCACCACATCGCTGAAAATACGCGCGCCCTGGCTGCCACCCAGCACCAGCAGGCGGATTTCGTCAGTCGGTGCGGCATAAGCTGTATCGGCAGCCGCAAGAATCGCTGGGCGCAGCGGGTTGCCTGTCACCGCCAGCCGTGCGGCGCGCGGCAGCAGGCGCGTCGCTTCGAAGCTCAGTGCGATCACATCGGCACGCTTGGCCAGCAGGCGGTTGACACGACCCAGCACGGCATTCTGTTCATGGATCACACTGGGTAGGCGGCTTTGCGTGGCTGCCAGCATCAGCGGCAATGCCGGATAGCCACCAAAGCCAACAGCAGCCAAGGGACGCAGCCGGCGCAGCAGCAGGAAGGCGGCCAGTGTGCCGCGTGCGATCTCCACACCAGCGAGGAACTGGCCGGTGAGCCGCTTGCCGGTGGGCGTGCCCGCGGGAATACGATGGATCTGCACACCATCCAGGCCCTTGCCAAAGCCGGTGCCGCGCGTATCGGTGACGAAGCCGACTTCATGGCCGCGCCTTTGCAATTCAGCCGCCAGCGCTTCCGCCGGGAAGACATGGCCGCCGGTACCGCCGGCTGCGAGCAGGATCGGGCCGCGCGTCATCGGGCGACTCCATGCTCTGGCCGCCAGCGCGTCAGCGCCAGCAGCATGCCCATGGCGAAAGCCAAAGCCAGCATCGATGAGCCACCATAGGAGATAAAGGGCAACGTCATACCTTTGGTGGGCAAGAGATGCAGGTTGACACCGATATTGATCACCGCCTGCAAGCCGAATTGCGTGGTGAGGCCAGCAGCGGCCAGCAGCACGAACAGGTTATTCTCGGTCATCAGGCGGCCAAAGCAGCGCAGCACAATAAAAGCGAAGACACCGAGGATGAACAGGCAGGCGAAAAGGCCGAATTCCTCACCGGCAACAGCGAAGATGAAATCAGTATGCGCATCGGGCAGCACATTCTTCACGCTGCCCTCGCCCGGGCCACGGCCGAGCAAGCCACCTGCGGAGAAAGCCTCCATGGCGCGCTCGATCTGGTAATTCTCCTTGCCCGAGGGATCGAGGAATTTGTCGATGCGCGATGCCACATGCGGCAGCATTGAATAGGCGCCGAAGATACCGACAACGCCGAGGACCGCTAGGCCGATCACCAGCAGCATGGGTAGACCGGCGATGAAGAACTGCGCCGCCCAGACGGAGGCCACCACCACCGCCATGCCGAGATCGGGCTGTAGCAACAGCGTGCCGAGCACCAGGGCGCAGAGGCCGGCGCTGATCGCCCAGCCGGGGAAGCCATTGCCGCGCCGCCATTCAGCGAACAGCCAGGCCGCCACCACAGCGAAGGTGGGCTTGACGAACTCAGACGGCTGGATCGAGACACCGGCGAAATAGATCCAGCGATGCGCGCCCTTCACTTCCACACCCATGATGAACGTGAGGAACATGCCGATCAGGGCGCCGAGGAACACCAGCGTAGCGATGCGGCGCACGCCGAGCGGCGAGAGCAGCGAGGTACCAAGCATGATCAGCACAGCCGGGATCAGGAACAGCAGTTGGCGCTGCACGAAATGGAAACTAGTGAGGCCGATGCGGTTGGCCACCGCCGGGCTTGCGGCAAGCGTGAGCACGCAACCGATGATCACCAGCACGCCGATGGCCATCAGCAGCCAGCGATCCACGGTCCACCACCAGCGGCCAACAATGGATGTATCGGTGCGCGAGAGCGTGATCATGCCGCCGCCCCCCGGATCTGCCGCGCTTCAATCAGGCGGATGAATTCATCACCACGATGCTCGAAACTCTTGAACTGGTCGTAGGAGGCGCAGGCCGGCGAGAGCAACAGCACAGCACCGGCCACCTTGCCATCCTGGGCTTCCCGCCGCGCCAGCGCCAAAGCCTGATCGATGGCCGGCTCCAGCGCGCCGCTCAGCGTATGCGGCACGGCCTTACCCAAGGTGGCGGCGAAATCGTTGGCCGCTTGGCCGATCAGAAAGGCATGACGGATGCGCGGGAAAAGCGGCGCCAGCCCGGCGATGCCACCCTCTTTGGCTTTGCCGCCGGCAATCCAGTAAATCGCATCAAAGCAAGCCAAAGCCTTCTCGGCGGCCTCGGCATTGGTCGCCTTGCTGTCATTGATACAGACGATGCCATCGATTTCGCCAACACGCTGCAGGCGGTGCTTGAGCCCAGGGAATGTGGCGATGGCATCCAGGATCGTAGCGGCATCAAGGCCGGCGGCGCGGGCGGCAGCGAAAGCGGCGGCGATATTCTGGCCGTTATGCTTGCCTGGCAAGGCGGCGAAGCGGCCAAGTTCCGCCATCTGCTTGCCATCCTCATAGAGGATGCCAGCCACTGCCGAGAAACCTTGCGGCAGAATCGCTTCCGCCGAGACCGCGATGATTTGGCGGCCAGAGGCTTCCTTGACCAAAGCCCCATGGATCGCCCGGCACGGCGCGTCATCCACGCCGATCACCGCCGTATCGCCCTTGCTTTGGCCGGCGAAGATGCGCGCCTTGATCGCAGCATAATTCTCCATGCTGCCATGGCGGTCGAGATGATCCGGCGTGATGTTCAGCAGCAAGGCGATGTGGGCGCGCCAGCTCGGCGTCAGATCAATCTGGAACGACGACATCTCAAGCAGATAGGCGCCTTCGGGGCCAAGGCGCGGCAGGTCCAGCACCGGCACGCCGATATTGCCACCCACAGCGATCTCGCGCTTGGCCGAATGAAGGATATGCGCCAGCAGGGCCGTGGTGGTGGATTTACCGTTGGTTCCGGTAATGCCATAGACGACCGGCTGCAGCTCACGCAGCAGCAATTCCACATCGCCGATCACCGGCACGCCAACGCGGTTGGCGGCAACCACGCTTTCATGCGGCGAGGGATGGGTAAGCGGCACACCCGGCGCCAGCACAAGAGCAGCGCAATCGGTAAGAGTCGCGTCGTTCAGTGGCAGCGGCTTGAAGCCAGCCTGCTCGGTGGCGAAACGCGAGGCTTCGTTGTCGTCCCACACCCTCACTTCCGCACCGCCGGCAATCAGCGCGCGCGCCGAGGCCAGCCCGCTGCGCGCGAGCCCGAACACGGCGTGCATGCTGCCTTTGGTGTGGCGGAGCGCGATCATAGCGGCGGCTACCTCAGCTTCAGAGTGGAAAGGCCGGCCAAAGCCAGGATCACCGCGACAATCCAGAAGCGGATCACGATGGTTGGCTCTTTCCAGCCCTTCTTTTCATAATGGTGATGCAGTGGCGCCATGCGGAAGACGCGCTTGCCGGTGAGCTTGAAGGATGCCACCTGCACCATCACCGACACGGTTTCGAGCACGAACAGACCACCGATGATCGCCAGCACCAGTTCATGCTTGGTGATGACGCTAACTGTGCCGAGCGCGCCGCCGAGGGAGAGCGAACCGGTATCACCCATAAAAACCATGGCCGGCGGGGCGTTGAACCAGAGGAAGCCGATGCCGGCGCCGACCAGGGCGCCGCAGAGCACTGCCAGCTCGCCTGAGCCGGCGACATAATGAATCTGCAGGTAATTGGCAAAGACCGTGTTGCCCACCAGATACGAGATCAGGCCGAAGCTGGCAGCCGCGATCATCACCGGCACGATGGCGAGGCCATCAAGACCATCGGTGAGATTCACGGCATTGGATGCGCCAACAATGACAAAAACTGCGAACGGCGCCATGAACCAGCCCAGATTCAGCAGCACGTCCTTGAAGAACGGCACCGCCAGGCTGGTATTGAGCGGCGGCGCCATGATGGCGCCGATCCAATAAGCGACGGCGGCACTAATGCCGATGGTGGCCACCAGTTTCAGCTTGCCCGGCACGCCCTTGGGATTCTGCTTGGTCACCTTCAGGTAATCGTCGGCGAAGCCGATCAGACCGAAACCGAAGGTGACGATCAGCACCGCCCAGACATAACGGTTGGTGAGATCGGCCCAGAGCAAGGTGCCCACACCCATGCCGATCAAAATCAGGAAGCCGCCCATGGTGGGCGTGCCGCGCTTGGTTAGTAGATGGCTTTCCGGACCATCATCGCGGATCGGCTGGCCCTTGCCCTGCTTGGCGCGCAGCCAATTGATCAGCGGTTCGCCGATCAGGAAACTCAGGATCATGGCGGTCATGATCGCGCCACCCGTACGGAAGGTGATGTAGCGGAACAGATTGAACGGAGAGAATTCGTCCGCTAGCGGGTAAAGCAGGTGATACAGCATCCTGAACTCGGTCCTTTCCTTACCAGCCGCTGGCGGCGCGGGGAGCCGGCGCCGGCGTCAGCAATTGATCCACGATCTTGCCCATGCGGCTGCCGAGCGAGCCCTTCACCAGCACCACGTCGCCCGCCTTGATGGCACCGCGCAGCACATCCACCAGTTCCGTTGAATCAGCGGCATGGGCACCGCGCTTCTCAGCCGGTAGCGAATCATGAAGTGCGCGCATCAGCGGCCCCGCGGTGAACACCAGGTCGATCCCCTGCTCCACCAGCGCGGCGGCCAAACCGACATGGGCGGCTTCGGCATCGGGGCCGAGTTCCAGCATGTCGCCCAACGCGGCGATGCGGCGGCCGCGCGTGCTTGAAGGCTTCACCATCGCCAGCACAGTGAAGGCCGCACGCATGCTGGGCGGGCTGGCATTATAGCTGTCGTCGATGATCTCGATCTGGCCGTCGCGCCAAGGGCGCAGATGACGCTCACCTCGGCCCTTGGGCGCCGCGATGCTGGCCAGTGCCAGGCCGGCCTGGGCCAGATCGGCACCAAGCGTCTGCGCGGCGGCCAAAGCGGCCAGTGAATTCAGCACCCAATGGCGGCCAGGCGCGCCAATCTTGTAGGTTAGTGCCTGGCCCATGATCTCGGCGGCAACGCAGGAGCAATTGGGATGAGCGGCATATTTGATCAGCCGCGCCTGAGCCTCGGCATGCTCACCGAAGCCCACCACCTCGGCGCCGTGCGCCCGGGCCTGCGCCGCCATGCGTTCGAAATGCGGGTTGTCGCGATTAAGCACCGCTACCGCCGGACCATCGCCGCTCGGCTCGATGCCCTCGAAGATTTCCGCCTTGGCATCGGCGATTTCTTCCACGGAACCGAAATTCTCCAGATGCACCGCCTCCACCGTGGTGATGACGCCGATCTGTGGGCGCGAGAGGCGCGAGAGCGGCGCGATCTCGTTGGCATGGTTCATGCCCATTTCGATCACGGCGTATTGGCTATCCACCGGCATACGCGCCAGCGTGAGCGGCACACCCCAATGGTTGTTCAGATTACCGATGGAGGCATGGGTCGGCGCCTGCGCCGAGAGGATCATGCGCAGCATTTCCTTGGTACTGGTCTTGCCCACGCTGCCGGTGATGCCCACCACCTTGGCGCCGCAACGCTGGCGCGCGGCGGCACCCAGATCGTTCAGCGCCTGGAAGGTATCGCGCACCAGCAGCAGATTGGCGCCAGCCGGCAGGCCTTCCGGCACGCGATCAACAATCGCCGCCGCCGCACCCTTGGCCAGCGCATCCGCCACAAAGAGATGGCCATCGAAATTAGGCCCGCGCAGCGCGATGAACAAATCACCAAACGTGACCGCGCGGCTATCGATGGCCACGCCCGATGCGGTCCACAGACTTTCGCTGCGGCCCTGCACGGCTTTGGCAGCTTCAGCGGAAGTCCAGAGGGCGAAAGCTTCCATTAATCTTTACCCCCGTATGGTTCGATGCCCGGAGTAGAACCGGTATCCGCCGCCGACACGGCTATATGTGATTCGGCGACATCGTCGAAGGGGCGGGTCTCGGCGCCGATGATCTGGCCCTGCTCATGGCCCTTACCGGCCAGCAGCAGCAGATCGCCCGGCTGCAATTCGGCAACAGCGGTGCGAATCGCCAAGCGGCGATCACCAATTTCAATGGCGCCAGGCGCAGCAGCAAGAATAGCGGCGCGGATCGCGGCTGATTCCTCGCTGCGCGGATTATCGTCAGTCACATAAACACGATCAGCGAGGCGCGTGGCGATCTCGCCCATCAATGGCCGTTTGCCGCGATCACGATCGCCGCCACAGCCAAACACCACAACCAACCGGGCGGCGGCATGGGGCCGCGCCGCCTTCAACGCCGTCTCCAGCGCATCGGGCTTATGGGCATAATCCACGAATACCGTGGCACCATTCTTGCGCGTGGCGGCCAATTGCATGCGGCCGGGCACACCGACGACATGATGGAGCGCGGCAATGGCCATGGCAGGCTCGGCACCGGCGCCGATCACCAGGCCCAGGGCTGCGAGCAGATTGCCGGCCTGGAAACCGCCGATCAGTGGGCAATCCAGCACCTGCATGGCGCCGAAAGCGGCGAAGCGGAAACGCAAGCCGCCAGAATGAGGCTCAAGATCGAGCAGGCGCAGCTCCTCGCCTTCATGGCCATAGCGGATCAGCCGCTGGCCGCGCGCAGCGGCAATGGCCGCGACCCGCGCACCATGCTCGCCATCCATGTCGATCACCGCGGCGCCGCCGGGCGGCAGTAAGGTATCGAACAGGCGCATCTTGGCGGCGAAGTAATCCTCCACCGTTGGATGGTAATCCATATGATCGCGGCTGAGATTGGTGAAGGCAGCGGCGCGAATTTTCACGCCATCCAGGCGGTACTGATCCAGGCCGTGGCTCGAGGCCTCCAACGCCAGATGCGTGCAACCGGCTTCGGCAGCGCTATGCAGCAGGCGATGCAGCTCCACCGGATCGGGTGTGGTATGCGCCACTTTCTCGGTAAGGCCCGGGCCGATCAGGCCTAGCGTGCCGAGGCTGGCGGCTTTGCAGCCCATCTGCGCCCAAAGCTGCGCGGTGAAATTCGCTACCGAGGTTTTGCCGCTGGTGCCGGTGACCGCAACCATGGTTTCCGGCTGCGCGCCGAAGAAAGCGGCAGCCATCAGCGCCAGGCGGCGGCGCGGATTGGTATCCGCGATGAAAGCCAGGCGGTCGGCATAAGCGGTATCCACCGCATCGCTCAGCACCGCCACCGCGCCCTTGGCGGCGGCATCGGGAATGAAGCGACGGCCATCCATGGCATTGCCCTGCAAGGCGGCAAACAGATAGCCTGGCTGCACGGCGCGGCTATCCGCCGTCAGCCCAAGGATATCGAGCCCCGCGATCCGCGGGTCCAGCCACAGGTCGGTGCAAAGCTCATTGAGTCGCAAATTTCTTCTCCTGCGGCTTGCTGCCCGGCACTGGCACATACATGGCTTGCTTGAGCTCAGGCGCGTTCTCATCCACCGGAGGCACGCCCAGTAACGGCGCGATACGCGAAATGATGCGACCGGTCACAGGCGCCGAGGTCCAGCCGGCGGTGGCGAAGCCATAAGTGCCCTTCTGCGGCTTCGGCTCGTCGAGCATAACCTGCACCAGGTAACGCGGCTTGTTCATCGGAAAGCCGGCAACGAAGGTGTTGAACAAAGCCTTGCGGTTATAGCCACCGCGCGCCCCCACCTTTTCCGAGGTGCCGGTCTTGCCGCCAACGAGATAGCCTTCCACATCGGCCTTCTTGCCGGTGCCTTCTTCCACCACCAGCAGCATCAGCTTGCGCATCACATCCGATACGTCGGCCTTGATCACCTGGCGGCCTGGAGCCGGCAGGCCGGGCGGGCGCTTCACCAAAGTGGGCGGATGCAGCACGCCACCATTGATCATGGCGGCAGTGGCCGAAGCGAGGTGCAAAGGTGTGACCGACAAACCATGGCCGAAAGCGATGGTCATGGTCTCAACTGTTTTCCAGTTACGCGGTATCAGCGGTGCGCCCAGCTCGGGTAGTTCCAGGGTCGGCTTGTTCAACATGCCAAGCTTGGCCATGAACTCGCGCTGCAGGGCCGGGCCCACATCCACCGCCATCTTGGCCGAGCCGATATTGGAGGAATACATGTAGATCTCGGGCACGCTCAGCCAGCGTCGCTTGGGATGATCATCACGAATCTGGAAGCGCGAAATCTGGATCGGGTTGGTGGCATCGTAGCCACCCGACAGCTTCACCGTGCCATAATCCAGCGCCATGGCGGTATTCAGCGTCTTCATCGTCGAGCCCATCTCGTAGACGCCAAGTGTGATGCGGTTGAAACGGGCATCCTTGGAAGCTTCGCCGGGATTGAGCGGATCAAAATCCGGCAGGCTGACCATCGAAATGATCTCGCCGGTATGAACATCAAGAACAATGGCACCGCCACCGATGGCTTCGAAGAACTGGACTGCCTTAAACAATTCATCACGCACGATATGCTGTACGCGGATATCCAGGCTCAATTCCAGCGGATCGCCGGTGCGGGCGGGATCGCGCAGGCTTTCATCAAAATGCTGCTCGATACCGGCAATGCCCTTGCCGTCGATATCGGTATAGCCCAGCACATGTACTGCCAGATTGCCCTGGGGATAGACGCGCTTCTGCTCGGTGTGGAAATAAAGTCCGGGGATGCCGAGGCGATTCACTTCATATTGCTGGCGTGGCGTCAGATTACGCTTGATCCACACAAAGCTCTTACCCGGGGCCAGCTTGGTCTGCAGATCGGCCACCGAGAATTCCGGCAGGGTCTGCGCCAGGCGCAATGCCGCCTGATCGGAATTGAGAATCTTGCGTGGATCAGCAAACAGCGAGGCCGTGCGCAGATTAGTGGCCAGCATCTGGCCGTTGCGATCCACCACCGGCTGACGCTCCATCAGCACGGTCTTGGCGAGCAATTCTGGATTGGAGCCGCGCGCCACCGGCGGCTCGGCCATGCCGTTAACAGTGGTGAGCCAGACCAGACGGCCGCCCAGCACACAGAACAAAAGGGAGAACAGCGCGATACCAATCACCAGACGCGAGCGGCCGGTTTCCAGTGCTTGCTTGGTTTCGCCTTCCAGCTTCACCAAAGCGGGGCGGCCGGGGATATCTGCCGGCGTGCAGGGTGGCCGGAGTTTGGGGGCGCGGAGGAAAAAGCCCATTACGGTGCCCTCCGCTTATCCGGCGCACCACGCATGGCGCCGAGCACGGCAGCCACATCATTATCAACGTCACTCGTAGCCGATGCGGCAGCAGCCACGGCCTGAGCCGGCATGGCGGGTGACGCCGGCAAGGGCTGTGGCTGCGGCGCCACGGCAATCGCCGCCGGTGCGTTAGGTGCTGGCACGGCCTGCACTGGCACAACACGCTCCTGCCGCCACGGCAAATCTTCAATACGCGTGATCTGGCGCGCGGAAGCCGGCTTCATATCCAGCAGGCGCTGCGCCTTGTCTTGCAGATATTCCGGCCGCGAGAGATAGCTCCACTCCGCCTGCAGCACGCCGATGGTTTCGCGCTCCTGACCCAGGGCGCGGTTCAGTTCCACTAATTCGTCTTCCAGGCGCTGCACTTCGTAGGAAAGCTGATACAGCCCGAAAGCGACGATGCCGAGCAACAACAGGGCGAGGAAGGAGAAACCGCGGCTCATGCGGCCTCCTGCATATCATCAGCGGGCCAGGCAGCGGCCTCGGTGCGGCGGGCGGCACGCAGCTTGGCCGAACGGGCGCGTGGATTGCTCTCCGCCTCGGCCTCTCCGGCCGCGATGGCGCCCTTATGGATGGCGGTGAAAGATGGCGCGCGCGGCGTCACAGACGCTTCCGGCAGGTGACGCGACTGGCCCTGGCTCTTGCCGCAGCGCCGATCCAGGAAACGCTTCACCACACGGTCTTCCAGCGAATGGAAAGACACCACGGCCAGACGGCCTTCCGGCTTCAGCAATTTCTCGGCGGCCACCAGGCCGCGCTGCAATTCGCCCAGTTCGTCATTCACATGAATGCGCAACGCCTGGAAAGTGCGGGTGGCCGGGTGATGGCCCGGCTTGCCGCGCACCACGCGGGCAACGATGGCGGCAAGCTGCAAGGTGCGGGTAATCGGCGCCTCAGCGCGCGCCTTCACGATGGCGCGGGCGATGGCGCGGGCACGATGCTCTTCGCCATGCAGATAGATGATATCGGCCAGTTCGGCCTCTTCGTGCCGGTTCACCACATCCGCAGCGCTCTCACCGCTGGTGGCATCCATGCGCATATCCAGCGGGCCGTCATTCTGGAAGGAGAAGCCACGCTCAGCCTGATCGAGCTGCATGGAGGAAACGCCGATATCCAGCGTCACACCATCCACCTGCTCGATGCCCTCCCCGGCCAGCAGATCGGCCATGTCGCCGAAGCGGCCCTGTAGCAAGGTGAAGCGGCCAGGATGCTGCGCACCCATCCGTTCGGCATGCACGCGCACACTGGTATCGCGGTCAATGCCATAGACCTTGCAATCCGCCGCCACCAGCAGCGCGCCGGAATGCCCACCGGCACCAAATGTACCATCCACGAAAACCTCACCGGCGCGCGGCGCCAGAGCCGCAATCACTTCCGCGCAGAGGACGGGAAGATGCACAGCCTTTGCGGCAGGATCATGGCCAAAAGCGGAGCCGGCGCCCCGCATCACGGCTGCGCTCCGGATTTCAATTGCGTCTTGAGCCGCGCCTTGGCGGCGGCATCGCGGGCGGCCCAGGCCTTGGGTTCCCAGATCTGGAAATTGCGGCCACGACCAACAAACACCGCCTCGCCCGGTGCGGTCAGGCCGGCATGCTCAAGCAGCGCCTGCGGCAGCACGATGCGGCCTTCGCCGTCAAACTGCGCCATCGCCATAGAGGCCAGCAGGGTGTCTTCCAGATCGGCGCGCTCGGCGGAGAATTCCGGCATCGCCGAAATACGGCCATGCACGCCCTTGAGATACTCGTTGCCACCAGCCACCAGGGCCCGGGCCTCATAGGTGGCATCGGCCACCCAATCGGGGCCGAGATAGAGCGAGCCTTCCGGCCCCTGCCTGGTCAGCAGGGCGCGAAACGGCGCGGGGACGGAAATACGCCCCTTCGCGTCGATCCGATTCCGAAAAGTGGAGAGAAAAACTTCCACATCGCCCCCAAAAGCCGTCCTGAACGGCCCGCCTGTCCGCCCAAAGCACCGGAATATCCGCCGCATTTGGGATAATATGGGATAACATGGGCTATGATGGGCGTCAATGGAGAATGAATGGGCCTGCATGGCGATTCGGGCCAAGGATTTCCACAACTTGGCCCAGAATTCTCACCTAAGAATTATCATGGTTTGTTCTCATTCTTTCGATCCAGAAACGGCCCTTGCCCCCCGGCCGCGTTAACCGCTAAACCAGAATCCAGATCGGAGACCGTATGAACCCGCCTCGCCGCCCTGTTCGCCTGCTCAGCCGGAAGATCGCCTTGGTTGCGGTAGGATTCAGTCTGTGGGCTGCCACAGCGCTGGCACAGATGGGCGTGAACGAGTTTCTGCCGCGCCAGGCGCCGGTGCTGAAGCGCTTTTCCAGCGTGGCCTCCACCGCCAACAACCAATGCCTGACAGCGCAGCCGACGGGTACCGATATTACCCGGCTTCGCCCCGATGTGCTGCTCAGCCCCTGCGAATTCAGCATCGACAACCAGACCCAGGGCTTTTTCATCAGCCGCACCATCCGCGAGCGTAATCAGATTTTCTTCGCCGCCAACCCGGCCTATTGCCTGGCGATGGATCCGCGCAACCGCCGCTTGGTGACCGTGGCCTGCGGCCTGAATGCCGAGATGTTCACCAGCAACCCGCAATTCTTCGAATTGCGCCGCGGCGGCCTGTCGCTGGATACCGATAGCGGCGAACGCTGGTGCCTGGATACCCGCGCCAGAGAAGGCTTTTCGCAGCTTTTCGAGCCGTTCTTCGTCGCCTGCCCGGGACAGATCGGCGAAGCCTTCATGCTGCGCGTGAACCGCTGAAGTAAAGTGGTGCCAGACGGCCTGTAAGCCGGGTTCTGTCCGCCCACTTGCGTGGGTTGGACGGCCATTCCTCTGGGACATTCGTTGCCGAATGCCTCGCGCGACCGACCCGGATGGCAGGCCGAAAATAGCCTCGCCTGCTTGCGCAGGCCGCCATCCCTATTTGGTCTTGCTCCCGGTGGGGTTTGCCCTGCCACCGCTGTTACCAGCGGCGCGGTGCGCTCTTACCGCACCTTTTCACCCTTGCCGCCGGCCTTGCGGGCGGTGGCGGTCTGTTTTCTGTGGCACTGTCCCTGGGGGCGCCCCCGCCGGGCGTTACCCGGCACCGTATTTCCGTGGAGCCCGGACTTTCCTCGACCCTTCCGAAAAAGAGCCGCAGCCGTCCAGCCATCTGGCACCGGGGCGAGCAATAGCCCCTGGCGCCGGAAGCTTCAAGCTCTTTGCGCGATATGGTGGATCAGGCTGGTGGTTTCCGGATCGGCCACGCCATCGATCCGCGCCGGCCGCCAATGGCGCTGGAAGGCCCGCACCACGGATTCGGTGAGCGGGTCATACATGCCGCTGCCCTCAATGCCATAGCCAATACGATCAAGCGCCACCTGCAGGTCCAGCACCGCGCCGCTGGTCATGCCCGGGCGCAGTTCCGGCGCATGCGGCGACGGGCGGAAATCCGCGCTGGGCCAGAGGCCAAAGCCGGCTGCCGCCAGCCGCGACCAGGGAAAGAGTTCACCCGGGTCTTCCTTGCGCTGCGGTGCCACGTCGGAATGGCCAATAAAGCCGGTGGCCGGGATGCCGTGGCGCAGCTTGATGGCGGTGAGCAATTCAAGCAAAGCTGTGATCTGCATCTCGGGAAACGGCCGGTAGCCGAATTCATGGCCCGGATTGACCAGTTCGATGCCGATGGAGCGCGCATTCACATCGCGCACACCGCGCCAGAAAGCCACGCCGGCATGCCAGGCACGGGCCTCTTCGGCCACCAGGCGGGTGAGGCTGCCATCTTCATCCAGCACATAATGCGCCGAGACCTTGGCGGTCGGATCGGTGAGGCGCTGCAGGGCAGCCTCGGCAGACGGCATGCCGGTATAATGCAGCAAAACCAGATCCACCGGCTTGCGACAGCGCCGTTCATCAAAATTCGGCGAGGGTCTTTCCTGCAAGGTCACCAACGGCATCATCTCGGCTATTCCACTCAATCCGATCCCAACTTGGCTTTCGCCACCGCCAGCGCCGCGCGCTCCGTCACGGCGATATCCGGCTTCTTATCCGCCAGTTGGCTTTCGCGCAGAGTGACGATCAGCACGCCCACCAGGGTGATGGCGGCACCGATCAGCACACGATCGCTTAACTGCTCGCCCAGCAGCACCACACCGAACAGGATGCCCATTACCGGCGCCAGCGTGAAACCGGGATTGACCACCGATACAGGATAGAGCCGCAGTAGATAATAGGCGCTGCCATGGCCGAACAGCGACACGCCGAATATGGAATAAGCGAGCAAGGCCCATTCCAGCCAGCCGGCGGTAAGCGTGGCACTCACCTGACCCTGTTCGAACAGGAATGACAGCACGAACAGCCCCGGCGCGCTGACCACGCCGATCCAGACCTGCATGGAGAGCGGATCAACATGCCGTATCTGGCGGATCAAAACCTGGCCATAGGACATGGAGGCAACGCTGAGCAGGCAGATCAGCACGGCGAGCCCATAGCTCAGCACATTGGGATCGAAGCTCATCACCATGGTGCCGGCGAAGGCGAGCAGAATACTCGCGCCCCGGCGCCAGCGCACAGTCTCGCCCAGGATGCCCCAGGCCATCAGCGTGGCAATCGGCACACCCAGCTGCACGATCACGGCAATGACCGAAACATCACGCGCCATTTTGATGGCGTTGAACATCAGCGCGAAATGCAGCATGCCCATGAACAGCGCGATCTGCAGAACCAGCTTCATCTGGCCCTTATGCAGCTTCAGCCAGGGCAGCAGCAGCAGGCCGAGCCCCAGGAAACGCAGGGCGGTGAAGTAGATCGGCGGGAAATGAGCCACGGCCATCTTGGAGGATACAAAATTGTAGCCCCAGACGGCGCAGATCACGATAAGCAACAGGAGGTGCTGGGGGCGCATCGCCGAACACTAGCAAAGCCCTTCCCTATCAGCCAGTTATGATATGCTCACCGGCCATGCAGCGGCTGCATGCCGGTTATGCAACCGGCGCCGGAAACGGCACGCACGCTGGCGCTCTTGCAACCATGGCCGGTCCGGCTTTACTGCTGGGCGGGGCAAATTTCAGGCAGGGATAGGGGCATGGCGGCACAGCGGAAAAAGGCGGGCAAGGCGGCAGCGGCGCCACGCGCCCATCGGCCGATCGTTTCCTCCGCGCATCTGGCCTCCGAGCAACTGGTTGACCTGAGCGAATTCGAATTCGCCCTGATGATGAGCGCCAATGCCTTCAACCGCTGGATCGTGCGCTGCATGAATGCCACCGGCATCGCCGATCTGGCGGCCCTGGATGTGATGGTGCTGCATAGCGTGAACCATCGCGACCGGCCGAAGAAGCTCGCCGATCTCTGCCTGGTGCTGAATATCGAAGACACCCACACGGTGAATTACGGCCTGAAGAAATTGCAGCGCTTAGGGCTGGTGGCCGGTGAGAAGCGCGGCAAGGAAATCCACTATTCCGCCACACCTGCTGGGCGCGAAGCCTGCCTCAGCTATCGCCGGGTGCGCGAAGACTTGCTGGCCGAAGCCGCCAGCCTGATCGGCCGCAAACCGGGCGAATTGGCCCGCATTGCCGAGACCATGCGCGCCTTATCTGGCCTTTATGACCAAGCGGCCCGCGCCGCCGCTTCGCTTTAGCGGCAACGGACGTTGATTTTTTATTGACAATTTGTCAACGTTCCGCAAGTCTGCCGCCCACCTCAACGGAGAGCATTTATGACCAGCCAGTGGGAATTCTGGATTGATCGCGGCGGCACCTTTACCGACATTGTCGGCCGCAGGCCCGATGGCGGCATCGTCACCCATAAGCTGCTGTCGGAAAACCCGGAACGCTACAAAGATGCCGCAGTCCAAGGCATCCGCGATCTGCTGGGCCTGAAAGCCGCGGATCCGCTGCCCGCCGGCGCCATCGCCGCCGTGAAAATGGGCACCACGGTTGCCACCAATGCGCTACTGGAGCGCAAAGGCGACCGCGTGCTGCTGCTGGTGAGCGAAGGCTTTGCCGATCAGCTCCGCATCGGCTACCAGACGCGGCCCAAGCTGTTCGCGCTGCATATCCAATTGCCTGAGATGCTGTATGAGCGCGTGGTGGAAATCCCTGAGCGCGTACGCGTAGATGGCAGCATTGAGACACCGCTGGATTTGGCCGCCGCCGAAGCCGCGCTGAAAGCCGCCTATGCCGATGGCATCCGCGCCTGCGCCGTGCTGTTCATGCATGGCTATCGCTACCCTGAGCATGAGGCCAAGGTGGCCGCGCTCGCCAAGAAGCTCGGCTTCAGCCAGGTCTCCGCCAGCCATCAGGTCAGCCCGCTGATCAAGTTTGTCAGCCGGGGTGACACCACGGTGGTGGATGCCTATGTCTCGCCGATTCTGCGCCGTTATGTCGATCAAGTAGCCGGCGCGCTGGATGCCGAGAAGAACACGCTGCGGCTGATGTTCATGCAATCTAATGGCGGCCTGGCCGATGCCAATTTCTTCCAGGGCAAGGATAGCATCCTGTCTGGCCCGGCCGGCGGCGTGGTCGGCCTGGTGCAAACCTCGACGCGGGCTGGCTTCGAGAAGGTGATCGGCTTCGACATGGGCGGCACCTCCACCGATGTGAGCCATTACAGCGGTGAATATGAGCGCGCCTTTGAGACCATGGTGGCCGGCGTGCGCATGCGCGCGCCGATGATGCTGATCAACACCGTGGCGGCTGGCGGCGGCTCGATCCTGCATTTCGACGGCGCGCGCTACCGCGTCGGCCCCGATTCCGCCGGCGCCAATCCCGGCCCCGCCTGCTATCGCCGCGGCGGCCCGCTCACCGTCACCGATTGCAATGTGATGCTGGGCAAGCTGCAGCCGGATTTCTTTCCCAAAGTGTTCGGCCCCAATGGCAACGAAGCCCTGGACGCCGACATCGTTCAGGTGAAATTCACGGAACTGCATAAGCAGATCCGCGATGCCAGCGGCGACACCCGCACAGCCGAGGAGATGGCTGAGGGCTTCCTCGCCATCGCCGTGGAAAACATGGCCAACGCGATCAAGAAAATCTCCGTCGCACGCGGCTATGACGTAACCAAGTATGTGCTGTCCAGCTTCGGCGGCGCCGGCGGCCAGCATGCCTGCCTGGTGGCTGATGCGCTGGGCATGACCGAAGTGCTGCTGCATCCGCTGGCCGGCGTGCTGTCCGCCTATGGCATGGGCTTGGCCGATATGCGCGTGCTGAAGGAAAAGACCGTCGAGCGCGCTTTCGAGGAAGGCGCCCTACCCGCCTTAAGCATTGAACTGGACAAGCTGGCCGCCGAAGCGCGGGCGGAGATGGCAGCGCAAGGCGTGCCGGAAGCCAAGATTACCGTGCTGCGCAAGCTGCATCTGCGCTATGGCGGCTCGGATTCGCCTCTGGTGGTCGATTTCGGCGATCTGGCCAGCACGCAAGCCGCTTTCGAGACCGCGCATCGCCAGCGCTTCGGCTTCATCAGCCCGGAAAAGCAGCTCATTGCCGGCTCGGTGGCGGTGGAAGTGATCGGCGAAGGCGAACGCGCGCCTGATCATGTGGAAGCCATTGGCGAAATCCGCCCGCAGGCCGCCATCCCCGCGCTGGCCCAGCGCCGCGCCTATATGGCCGGCGCCTGGCGCGACACACCGGTCTATGACCGCGAAGCCCTGCGCCCCGGCGAGAGCCTGATGGGCCCTGCCATCGTGACGGAAAGCACCTCCACCATCGTGCTGGAACCCGGCTGGCGCGCCCGCCTCACCGAGCGCCGCGACCTGGTGCTGAAGCGCGTGGAGGCCCTGCCCGAGCGCCGCGCCATCGGCACCGATGTCGACCCGGTTATGCTGGAAATCTTCAACAACCTGTTCATGTCGATTGCCGAGCAGATGGGCAGCGTGCTGGAAAAGACGGCCTATTCGGTGAATATCAAGGAACGGCTGGATTTCTCCTGCGCCATCTTCGATCTGGACGGCGAGTTGATCGCCAACGCGCCGCATATGCCGGTGCATCTTGGGTCCATGTCTGAATCGATCAAGACCGTGATGCGCAAGCGTGCCGGCACCATGAAGCCCGGCGATGTGTATGTGCTGAACGCGCCCTATGCCGGCGGCACGCATCTGCCTGATGTCACCGTCATCACGCCAGTCTTCGATAAAGCCGGCAAGGATGTGCTGTTCTATCTGGCAGCCGCGGCCATCATGCCGATATCGGCGGCACCACACCGGGCTCGATGCCACCCGATAGCCGCACCGTGGCCGATGAAGGCGTGCTGCTGGATAACGTGTTGCTGGTGGATGGCGGCCGCTTCCTGGAAGCCGAGATCACGGCCTTGCTTAAATCCGGCCCCTGGCCCTCGCGCAACCCGTTCCAGAACATCGCCGACCTGAAGGCGCAGATCGCCTCCTGCGAAAAGGGTGCGCAGGAATTGCGCAAGATGGTGGATCAGTTCGGCCTTGATGTCGTCCGTGCCTATATGAATCATGTGCAGGACAACGCGGAAGAATCCGTGCGCCGAGTGATCAGCCGCCTGAAGGATGGTCAATTCACCTATCCAATGGATGATGGCTTCGAGATCAATGTGAAGATTACGGTGAATCACGCCGAGCGCTCGGCCAAGATCGATTTCACCGGCACCTCGGGCCAGCATCCAACCAATTACAACGCGCCCAAGTCGGTCTGTGTGGCCGCCGTGCTCTATGCCTTCCGCTGCCTGGTGGATAGTGACATCCCGCTGAATGGCGGCTGCCTGAAGCCGCTGGAACTGATCGTGCCGGAAGGCTCCATGCTCGATCCGCAATACCCGGCCGCCACGGTGGCCGGCAATGTGGAGACCAGCCAATGCATCACCGACACGCTGTTCGGCGCCCTCGGCGTGATGGCGGCAGCGCAAGGCACCATGAACAACTTCACCTTTGGCAACGATACCTACCAGTATTACGAAACCATCTGCGGCGGGTCTGGCGCCGGGCCGGATTTCGATGGCTGCAACGCCGTGCATACCCATATGACCAATGCCCGCCTCACCGATCCCGAAGTGCTGGAATTCCGCTTCCCCGTGCTACTGGAAAGCTATCGCATCCGCGCCGGCTCCGGCGGCAAGGGCCGGCATAAAGGCGGCGACGGCACCATCCGCCGCATGCGCTTCCTGGAAGCCATGACCGCCACGCTGCTTTCTTCCCACCGCGTGGTGCCGCCCTTCGGCCTGGAAGGCGGCGGCACGGGCGAAACCGGCAAGCAATGGGTGGAACGTAAGGATGGCCGCCGCGAGGAATTCGAGGGGCGGTGTTCAACACCGATGCAGCCCGGCGATGTCTTTGTCATCTCCACGCCTTCGGGCGGCGGTTTCGGCAAGGCGGTCGATGCCAAGCTGGCGGCGGAGTGAGAATCCGTCACGGCACCGGGAATAAATCGCCTTTCGGCCAGGTCTTTACTGCCTTGGCGGCGCGCCACAAACCCTCGTCGAGATCGCGGGCAAAGCCGTCGCGGTCTTTCGGCCGGTTGTTGAAGGCCGCCACCCAGGCATAGCCGGCGGCGGTACGCACAGCGAAGCTCTTGGTGCCGGACAGCGAACCGGCATGCCACCAATTCACGCCGTTCTTCAGTGGGCGGACCAGGAAGCCAAGCCCGTAATACGGCGTTTTCTGTTCAATGCCGACAGGGCGCGCCAGCATTTCCATCCTGATAGGTAATTGCAACAGCGGCTTGCCGCGCTGGCCATCAATGGCAGTGAGGAAGCGCAGGTAATCTTGCGCGGAGCCAACCCAGCCGCCATAGGAATCCATCGCCTCCAGGGCGAAACCGCCATAAGGCGCCAGCACCGTCTGCGATGACCCAATACCAGCCATCGCCGGCACCAGCGGCTCGCCCGGATAGCCGTAATAGGCCGCTTCATCCGCGTGGCTAGGGAAAGTCTGCGCTAGGCGCAGGCCGGTGGCCCCGGATGGCTCCAGAATATGCTGCCGCATATACTCGCCATAGCTCAGGCCTGATCCACGCTCGATGATGCGGCCCAGGATGCAATAGCCGATATTGGAATAGGCATAGCGCCCGCCCGGCTCGAAATCGAGTTTGCGCTCCAGGCTGTCGCGCAGTACCGTCTCGCAGCTTGGTGGCAGCGGCGCCTTCTGCCGCCTTGCGGCTGCGGCCGCATGCGGCATGAACACCGCGTCGCCTGATACATCGCGGTCAAAGCCGCCGGTATGCTGCAGCAGGTGCCGCACCGTGATCCGATGCACGCGCGGATCGGTGATGGCCCCGGGCCGCGGCCCGATCTCGCCTAAAAGCGGGATCACGGCATCGTCGAGGCGGAACCGGCCCGCCTCCACAAGCTGGAGAATCGCCGCCGCCGTGAGCGGCTTGGCCAAGCTGGCAAGGCGAAACACCGTCGTCGGCTGCACCGGGATCATCTTCTCGCGATCCGCCAGACCGTAGCCGCGCGCCAACACGATCCGCCCATTCACGGAAACGGCAAGACTCCCTCCCGGGATGCGCCATTTCTCAAGCAACGCCGCCATCTCGGCATCAAAGGAATCAAGACCTGGCAGGGCTGATCCGGTCGGGTTTGCGCGCGCCGATTGGAGGGCCAAACAGAGCAGTAGCAGCATGATGCCGCCGATCCATGTCAGCCAGGCGCCACGGCCTGCCTTGCCACACCCCCCGCCCTTCATGTCGCAACCCCGCGCCATTCCTGCCAGCAGCGCCAGTATACCTTGCTCTTGTCGATTTTCCCCTGTGGATTCAGTTGAGCATCCTGACCAATTGCCGTTGCGGCAGGCTTTTCAAGCGCCGGATCACTGCTAGAGTCTCCCGCAAATAGTCTGGGAGTGAAGCCATGACCGCGCTCACGCGTTTCGAGACGCATGAAGTTCTCAATCAGCCGCCGGCATTGGAGGGCCATAATCTCTTCACCTCCGACCGTGCCTTGAGCGATGCCGCCGCGCGCGAAGGGGCCGCCTGGGCCAAGGATGACCTGACCGCCTATGGCGCTAGGCTAGGTGCGCCAGAGATCATTGAAGCCGGCCGGCTGGCGCATAAATTCCCGCCGCAATTGCAACTCTTTGACCGCTTCGGCCATCGCCGCGACGAGGTGGAATTCCATCCTGCCTGGCATCAGATTATGGGCCTGATCATCGGCCAGGGCCTCCATAGCGCACCCTGGGCCGAACCCAAGCCCGGCGCCTATGTCGCCCGCGCGGCAGCCTATATCATGCATGCGCAGATCGAGCCGGGCAGCCAATGCCCCACCACCATGACCTATGGCTCGGTGCCGGCCCTGCGCCGCGATCCGGTGATCGCCAAGGAATGGCTGCCGAAAATCTATTCGAGGGCTTATGACAAGCGCTCGGCGCCGATAGCCGAGAAAACCTCGGCGCTGATCGGCATGGGCATGACCGAGAAGCAGGGCGGCTCGGATGTGCGCGCCAATACCACCGTAGCCGAGCCCGATGGCAATGGCGGCTTCATCATCACCGGCCATAAATGGTTCTTCTCGGCGCCACAATGTGATGCGCATCTGGTGCTGGCCCAGGCGCCGGGCGGCTTGAGCTGCTTCTTCGTGCCGCGCTTCCGCCCCGATGGCAGCCGCAATGCCATCCGCGTGCAGCGCCTGAAAGACAAAGTCGGCAACAAGTCCAACGCCTCGTCGGAAGTGGAATTCCATGGAGCCTGGGGCCATCTGCTGGGCGAGGAAGGCCGCGGCGTGCCCACCATCATCGAGATGGGCACCTACACGCGGCTCGATTGCGCCCTGGGCTCGGCCGGCCTGCTGCGCGGCGCCGTGGCGCAGGCCCTGCACCATGCCAGCCATCGCCGCGCCTTCCAGCGGCATTTGATCGATCAACCCCTGATGACCAATGTGGTGGCCGACCTAGCACTGGAATCAGAAGCCGCCACCTCGCTGGCGTTGCGCCTGGCCCGCGCCTTTGATCGTCGTGACGAAGACTCGGCCGAAGCCGCCTTGCTGCGGCTTTGCACCCCGGCGGTGAAATACTGGGTATGCAAGCGTGCACCCATGGCCGTGGTGGAAGCCATGGAGGTGCTGGGCGGCAACGGCTATGTCGATGAAGGCCCGATGGGCATGCTGTACAAGGAAATCCCGCTCAACTCGATCTGGGAAGGCTCGGGCAATGTGATGTGCCTGGATGTGCTGCGCGCGCTGATGAAAACCAGCGATGCACTGGATGTTTTCCTGGCCGAGATCGATGCTGCTTCCGGCGCCGATAAGCGCCTGGATCAGGCCATTGCCGGGTTGAAAGCGGAATTCGCCGACACAACGGACATCGAAAGCCGGGCGCGACGCGTGGTGGAGCGCATGATGCTCACATTGCAGGGCGCCTTGCTGGTGCGCGGCGCACCCGCCAATGTGGCCGATGCCTTCTGCGCCTCGCGGCTGGCTGGCGATTGGGGGCATGCCTTCGGCACGCTGCCGAAGGGCGCCGATCTGCGCGGCATTGCCGAACGGGCGCGGCCTGCCCTCAATTAGCGCCGGCCGAACAGCTTTTCGATATCGGCGAGTTGCAATTCCACATAGGTGGGCCGACCATGGTTGCACTGGCCGGAATGCGGCGTAGCCTCCATCTGGCGTAACAAGGAATTCATTTCGTCCACCGTGAGGCGGCGGCCAGCGCGCACGCTGCCATGGCAGGCCATGGTGCCGCAAACTTCCTCAAGCTTTTCCTTCAGGCTGAGTGCGGCATCATATTCCGAGAGGTCATCGGCAAGGTCGCGCACCAGGCCTTTCACATCGCCATCGCCCAGCATGGCTGGCACTTCGCGCACCAGGATCGCACCGGGACCGAAAGCCTCCAGCATCAGGCCGAGTTCGGCCAGTTCTTCGGCCCGGGCCGCGACGCGCGAGGCTTCCGCTTCGTTCAGCTCTACCACTTCCGGCAGCAGCAAGGCTTGGCGTGGCACCTTGCCGGCCTGTAGATGCTCCTTCATGCGCTCATAGACCAAACGTTCATGGGCGGCATGCTGATCCACGATCACGATACCGTGGTCGGTCTGCGCCACAATATACGTCGCATGTAATTGCGCCCGCGCCGCCCCCAGCGGGAAATTACCCGGCGCGATGGACGTTGATTCTTCGCTGCGTGCCTGCGGCTGCAGGCCGGATGCGTCCGGCGCCTGATAAAGCGCTGCGGCCTCAGCCAAAGCATGGCCAAAGCGCTGCGGCTGCTGGGCATAGGCATTTGGATGCGAGGCGGTGGGATAGGGCCGGCCAACGCTAGTGCCGCCAAAAGGCAGCGGCATGGTAGGCGCCAGCATCGGGCGGCCCAGCGCGCCAAGCGCTGCCTGCGCCACCGTGGTGGAGGCGCGATGCCCAGCCTCGGCTAAAGCATGGCGCAGCGCACCAACGATCAGGCCCCGCACCATCCCGGGATCGCGGAAGCGCACCTCCGCCTTGGCCGGGTGCACATTCACATCCACCTGCTCGGCCGGCAATTCCAGGAACAACGCCACCACCGGATGGCGGTCGTGGCCCAAGAAGTCAGCATAGGCGCCACGCACCGCGCCAACGAACAGCTTGTCGCGCACCGGGCGGCCATTCACGAACAGGAATTGATGCTGCGCATTGCCGCGATTGAAGGTTGGCAGGCCGGCATGACCGCTCAATATGATGCCATCGCGCTCGGCATGGATAGCCAACGCATTGTCGGCAAAGTCGCGGCCCAAAATCTGTTCCAGCCGGCGCAGGCGGCGATCATCAGCCAGCATGTCGGCTTGCGCCGCTTCAGCACGGAAGCTGGTGCGGCCATCCTCCTGCAGGGTGAAGCCCACGCCGGGATGCGCCATGGCCAGGCGGCGCACGATCTCCTGCACGGCAAGCGATTCCGAACGCTCGGATTTGAGAAATTTCAGCCGCGCCGGCACGGCATAAAAAAGATCGCGCACCTCAACACGGGTGCCAATGCCCGCTGCCGCCGGTTTCACCTGCCCCACCCGGCCGCCTTCCACCTCCAGCGCCCAGCCGCTCTCGTCGCTCTTGCGGCGGCTCACCAATGTGAGGCGGCTCACGGCGCCGATGGAGGGCAAAGCCTCGCCACGGAAGCCGAGCCAGCGGATATCCAGCAGGTCATCACCCGGCAACTTGGAGGTGGCATGGCGTTCCACCGCCACCGGCAATTCATCCGGCGCCATGCCATTGCCATCATCTACCACGCTGATAAGCGTGCGGCCGCCATTGCTAATGCTGATATCAATGCGGGTGGACCCCGCATCCAGTGCATTCTCCACCAGTTCCTTCACCGAAGAAGCTGGCCGCTCCACCACTTCACCGGCGGCAATGCGGTTGACCAGGGTTTCAGGCAGGCGGCGGATCGGCATGGCTACGCTGCTCAGCCGCCCAGGCCAGTGGGCTCACCCACCACCACCACCAGCAAGTCGCCGTTAGCGAACAGACGCTGCGCCACGCGGCGGATATCGGCGGCCGTCACGGCCTGGATGTATTCCGGATAGCGGTCGATGTAATCCATACCCAAACCGGCTAATTGCATCGCCGCCAGCATACCGGCAATCGCTGAATTGGAACTCAGGCGTAGCGGGAAAGAGCCTGTGAGATAGGCCTTGGCATTGGCCAATTCCTCATCGGTGATGCCATCGCGCGCCACGGCATGCAGCGATTGTCGCACCAGATCCAGCGCCTGGCCCACTTGATCGTTGCGGGTGGATAGCGAACCGGCGAACAGGCCGGCGGCGGGCATTGGCTGCAGGCCAGTGGAAACCGAATAGACCAAGCCACGCTTCTCGCGGATTTCCTCGGTGAGGCGAGAATTGAAACCACCACCGCCCAACACATAATTCAGCACGGTGCCGGCATAATAGTCCGGATCATCGCGCAGCAGGCCGGGACCACCGAACAGTACGATGCTCTGCGGATTGGCAAACGGCAACACGATGGGCTTGGCCTCCACCTTGGGCACCGTCACCGTTGGCAAGGTAAGCTTCGGTTCCAGCGGCAGCTTGCCGAAGCTGGCATCAAGCAATTTCTTTAGATCATCGGCGCTGATATCGCCCACCACGCCGATCACCAGATTGCGCCGCGCCAGCACAGCACCTGTGAAGGCAGCGAAATCCTGCGCTGTCAGCCGCTCCAGGCTTTCCGCCGAGGTCTGGGCCGGGCGGCCATAGGGATGGCCGGGAAAGGCCGTGGCCATGAAGCGATTATTGGCGATGCTGCTGGGGGAGGTACGCGCCCGCTGCGCCGATACAGTGGCTTGCGCTTTCAGGCGCGCAATCGGCTCGACATCGAAACGCGCCTGCATCAGGGTTTGCGCCAGCAAAGCGAAGGCGCGTTCGCGGCGGTCAGACAATGTGCGCAGGCTGAGCGTTACATAATCGCGGTCAGCGGAGGCATTAAGAGAAATCGCATCGGCGCGCAAGGCGGCTTGGAATGCTTCGGCATCCAGATCGCCGGCGCCTTCGGTGAGCAGCCCGACGGCCAAAGCAGCGCGGCCTTCAAGGCCGGCAGGATCGCTGGCCGAGCCGCCACGCCACACCGCCTGCAAGGCGATCATCGGAATCTTCGGTTCGCGTACCAGCCAGGCTTCAACGCCACTGGCGCTCACCACACGCTCAATTTTGGGGCCCGCCAAGGCCATGGCCGGCAGCAGCAGGATGAGGGCGGCAAGGAAGAAATGGCGCATTGCTATCACTTGCATTAACTCGGTTCCTTGGGAAGCAGCAGGCCGGTGACCGAGCGGCGGATATCGAAGACATGGCGCACGGCCTCATGCACCTGCTCTCGGGTGACGGCACGCACCAAATGCGGCCAAGCTTCCACCTGTTCCACGCTCAATCCTGCCGTAAGCGCGGCGCCGAAGGTGCGGGCAGCGCCCGACAGGCTGTCGCGGGCAAAGATCGCTTCCGCCAGCATCACATTCTTCGCCGTGGCTAGATCGAATTCGCTGACGCCATCTCTCAGCAGGGTTTCAAGCAGCTTGTCGACCGCGGCTTCCACCTCGTCGATCTTGCGCCCGGGCTTGGGCGAAGCCGAAAGCGCAAACGTGCTGGAATCCACCGACAGCGACTGATACCAAGCGCCAGCCGAGGACGCTGGCCCCTCGCCCGCCACCAGATTGCGGTGCAATTGCCCGGTGCTGTTGCTCAAGATTTCCGCCAGCACCGAAAGCGGTACTGCATGCTTGGTTTCACCAGCCACGCGACTTGGCGCCAGATAGCTGCGCGTCAGCGAAGGCTGAGTGACGCGGGCATCATGCATGGTGATACGGCGGGCAGCCAATTGCGGCGGCTCCTGTGGCCGGAAACGCGGCGGTACCGGCCGCATCGGGATCAGGCCGTAATACTTCTCCGCCAGCGCGCGCAGCTCAGCCGGCGCCACATCGCCAGCCACGATCAACACGGCATTGTTGGGTGCGTAATGGGTGCGGTAAAAGGCCATCGCCTTTTCCAGATTTAGGCTCTTGATCTCATGCGCCCAGCCGATCACCGGCCGGCCATAGGGATGCGCCAAATATTGCGCCGCATCCATCTGCTCGCCGAATTGTCCGCGCGGTGAATTGTCGGTGCGACTGAGGCGCTCCTCCAGCACCACCTGTAATTCCGGCTTGGCATCAGCCTCCTTCAGGCTGAGGCGATGCATGCGATCAGCTTCCATGCGCATCACCAGTTCCAGCCGGTCGCGCGCGATGGTCTGGAAATAGCCGGTGTAATCTGAAGAGGTGAAGGCGTTATCGCGGCCACCCTCGCGCGCCACAATCTTGGAGAATTCGCCCGATGGCACGCTTGGCGTGCCCTTGAACATCAGATGTTCGAGGTAGTGCGCCACCCCGGATTCACCGGGCATCTCGTCGGCGGCGCCCACCTTGTACCACACCATGTGATGCACGATTGGAGCACGGTGGTCCTCAATCAGAACCACTTCCAGGCCATTGCCGAGCATGAAGCGGGAGGGCTGGAAAACCTGGGCCTGGGCCGGGCCGACGGCTAATAGCGGCAGGCAGGATAGCAGCAGGGAAAATAGTAGACGGCGCACGGAACCTCCTGGCACAACACACCCGATCACTCAGGGCTTGAGAGGCATATAGGGCGCTGGCGGCACCAAGGTTAGACCCGCATCGCCGCCATCACGCGTGCTTGATTTAGAAAATGCCTTCCAGGATGCCGCGCTCACGCCGCTTCACGGTCGGCACATCGCCGGTGGTCACAGCCTTGCCCTGGGCCGCGTTCTCGCGCAGGCGCTGGGCCTCCCTGGAGGGATCGATCACCGTACCAGCGGCCTCCTGCGGCTTCTGCCAGAAGACCAGGCGATCCACCAGGCGGCGGTCCCGCTCAGCCAGCTGGGTGAACTCGTCGTTCACTTTGCGGCGGATATCTGGATCAGGATTGCTGGCCTTGGCTTGCTGCAACAAGACGGATTCGCCGGCACTGCGTTGCGCGGTCTGCGTGCCACCGGTGCGCGCCAGCGGGCCAAGCTGGCCAGCAGCCTCGCCGCCGCGACCGCCAAGCGCGGCCTGGGCGCGTTCACGGGCGGAAACTTCCTGCGGCCGCGGCGCGCCCGGCTCGGGCGGACGCAGGCCGAATTCCGGCGGCAGCACCAGCGGCGCCTTGGTCACCACGGCGAATTCATCCGGCGCCTTCTTGTTCAGCCCCAGTGCATCGCGTGCGGTATCGCAGCCAGTCAGCATGACCGGCAGCATCAATAGGACAAGCGGCGCCAGATGGCGTCGGCCGGCGACAATCGGTCGACTCATGGCGAAGATTCCTCTCTTGCTACCCTAACCAGCACATAATATCGCCTCCCCGGAGGCAAGTTACAAGGGTGGGGTAATGCCTAGCCGGAGTATGAAAGGCTGAGAATTTTGGTTATTTTTTAGGGAAATCCGGGGGAAAATTGACCGTAGCTGTGGTGCCTTCACCCAGGCCGGAAGTGATCTCCAGGCTGCCGCCATGCAACTGCATGAATTTGCGGCTGATCGCCAAGCCAAGCCCGGTGCCCTCGCTGCGCCGGCGAATACTGGGATCGCCCTGCCAGAATGGCTCGAAAATCCGGCCGATATCCTCCTGCCGGATACCGATACCGGTATCGCGGACAAACAGCACCACGCTGCCATCCGGCTCAATACGGCCGCCTATCCGCACCTGACCGCCAGCCGGTGTGAATTTGATGGCATTCGACAGCAAATTGAGCAGAACCTGCTTCACCGCCCGAGTATCCAACCGCAGCAAAGGCAGGCTGCCGGCACTCAACTCGTTCACCAGCACCAAGCGGCTTTCCCGCGCCCGGCCCTTCACGATGGTAATGCAATCTTCCACAGCCTGCCCGATATCGGTCGGCTCCAGCGACAATTCATAACGACCTGCCTCGATCTTTGACATATCCAGGATGTCGTTGATCACGTTGAGCAGGTGCCGCGCGCTGATAACGATATCCTGCGCGTAGTCGAAATAGCGGTCTGACGAGGCGCCCCACATACGCAGCACGATCACCTCGGCAAAGCCGATCACCGCATTCAGCGGCGTGCGCAATTCGTGACTCATATTGGCCAGGAACTCGCTTTTCGCCCTGTTGGCTGCGATGGCATGCTCGCGCTCGCGGGATAGACTCACCGCCAGCCGCTCAAGATCGCCCGCCTGGGCCCGCAGCTGTGTGTTGGCGGCATCCAACGCCTGCTCGGCCTGCTTACGCTCAGTGATATCAGTGGCGATGGTAAGGATGCCAATGATCTTGCCATCGGCATCACGCATCGGCACTTTACTTTGTAGTGCCGTCACCAAACGGCCATCCCGGTCACTGAAGGTACTCTCGAAATTCAATACCGCCTGACCGGTTTTCAGCAGGACAAGATCGTTCTCATTGGCCCGCTCCAGAAATAATTGGCGGTTGGTCGCATCCAGCCCCGGCAGCTCGCAATCCTCGATGCGGCGGCCGAGCAACGCGCTCATGTCAACACCAAACATCTGCTCAGCGGCGCGATTGAGCAGCATATAGCGCCGGTCAGCATCCTTCACGGTCACCCGTGCCGGCAGATTATCCAGCACCGCGCGCAGCAATTGCCGCTCGCGGTCACGGTCGTCGAGATGGCGTGCGCTGGCAGTAAGAATGTCGTTAATCCGTGCCACCAGCAGGCCAAACTCATCGTCGCGGTGATTGGATGGCATCTGCAGGCGGCGGGCGCTGGGATGTTCGGCATCCACCCGGCCAAGCTGCTCCACCAGCCCCAGCAATGGCCGGGTGAGCGTGTAGTAGAACAGCACGGCCAGCACCAGGGCGAGAATAAAATTGCGCACGAAGCCAGTGCCGATCACCACCCAGATGCGATTCAGCACATTGGTGGCGAATTGATCGCCATCCACCACCACGCGCAATTCGCCCACCAGCTCCTGGCCGCGCGCGGCATAAAGCGGCCGGGTGCGGATTTCATCTTCGGCATTTACCAGATGGGTGAGCCAGTTACCTTCAATATCCTCGCGCTGCTGCATGGCCATGCGGCGGCCGTAATTGTCGTATATTTCGGCGCGCAGGATGGGGCGATAGAGCAGCAGGCCATTCACCACCCGGCCGGCCAATTGCTCATCGAGCGCATAGGCGGCCTGGGCCGCTGGCTCGTTCAGCATGTCCATCACCTGGGTCACGGCATCATTGCGGCTTTCCTGTTCACCGCGAATATATAGAGCCAGTTCGAACAGGCTGAAGGTGAAGCCAAGCATCAGGGCCGCAAGCACGGTGATCTTTACCTGCTTGGCCGACAGCCTGCGGTGCCAAGGAATGCTCATCCGCAGCGACCGGCCAAAACAGCAAAAGCCACTAGACGTGCCGAGTTCATCCTCATCCGCCGCTTGTTGCGGTTGAAACTCTGCCACCTTTTCCAACCTGACGCAACGCAAGGGCCGCGCGTGGGTCAGCTCCGGCGGGGCAGGAAGGAGTCGAACAGCAGCAGGCCAACCCCCACCACAATAGCGCAATCCGCGATATTGAAGGCCGGCCAATGCCAGCCCGCTAGATGAAAATCAAAGAAATCTGCAACCGCGCCATAACGCAGCCGGTCGAAAATGTTGCCGACAGCCCCGCCGATCACCATGCCCAGCGCAACGGATACGAGCCGGGTGGCACCGCGCCACAACCAGAACAACAGCCAAAGGGTGATGCCGCTGGCGGCCAGTATGAGCAGGATGCGGCGCGTGTCGCTATCGTCGCTGAACAGACCGAAGCTGACGCCGCGATTCCACACCATCACTAGATTAAAGAACGGCGTTACTTCCACGCCTCCCGGATTCCGCTCCATCAGGGCGAGCAGCCAGGGCTTGCTGGCCTGATCGGCGATCAGCACCAGCAAGGCAAGGCCGAGACCTATGGCACGCGGCGAGAGCATCAGGCCGCCACCGCATCAGCGCAGCGCTGGCACAGATCGTCATGCCCCTGCACATGGCCCACCTCCGGCAGCACCTGCCAGCAGCGTTCGCATTTGATGCCACTGGCCGGGCGCGGCAAAGCAGCCACGCCCTTCACATCATCCAGGCGGAAGGCATCGGCGGGGCCATCGCCCACCTCCACTGCAATCGTGGAGACGATGCAGGTTTCGGCGAAATCCAGGCCTACCAGAGCCGCCATATCCTCAGGCGTAACGAAAACCTGCGGCGAAGCCTGCAGGCTGGAACCAATGCGCTTGGCGGCACGCTCGATTTCCAGCGCACCGGTAACCACGCGGCGCACGCGGCGCACCCGCTCCCATTTCTGGCCCAAAGCCACATCCAGCCAATCCACCGGGATTTTCGGGAAGACCTGGCGATGCACAGAGCCATCCGCGCTGGGATAACGCGTCAGCCAGGCTTCCTCGGCGGTGTAGCAGATGAACGGCGCCAGCCAGATGGTGAGGCATTTGAACAGCTCGTCCAGCACCGTGCGCGCGGCGCGGCGGCGGATGGTGCCCGGTGCGTCGCAATACAGCGCATCCTTGCGGATGGCGAAATAGAAGCTGGAAAGATCGACGGCACAGAAATTGTAGATTGCCACATACATGCGGTGGAAATCGTAAGCCATGCAGGATTCCTGCACCACTAGGCCCAATTCGGCCAGGCGATGCAAAACCCAGCGTTCCAGTTCCGGCATCTCAGCCAGCGGTAAACGCTCGGACTCCTGGAAGCCAGCGAGATTGCCGAGCAGGTAGCGCAGGGTGTTGCGCAGGCGGCGATAAGCATCGGCCTGAGCCTTGATGATGTTGTCACCAACGCTCAGATCTTCCGAATAATCCGACGACACCACCCAGAGCCGCAGGATATCGGCACCAAAAACATCGATCACTTTCTGCGGCTCGACCGTGTTGCCGAGCGACTTCGACATCTTGCGGCCCTTCTCATCGAGCGTGAAGCCGTGAGTCAGCACAGCATCATAGGGCGCGCGGCCGCGGGTGCCGCAGCTCTCGAGCAGAGAGGAATGGAACCAGCCGCGATGCTGATCCGAGCCTTCAAGGTAGAGCGAGGCCGGCCATTGCAGGTCGGGCCGCTGCTCCAACACGAAGCTGTGGGTGGAGCCGGAATCAAACCAGACATCCAGGATGTCGGTCACCATCTTCCATTCGGACGGATTATACTGTTTGCCAAGGAAATCCGCCGGCTGGGCGGTGAACCAGGCATCGGCGCCGCCCTTGAGGCAGGCCTCCACGATGCGCGCGTTCACTTCCTCGTCTTTCAACAACTCGCCGGTTTCCTTATTCTCGAACACGGCAATCGGCACGCCCCAGGCACGCTGGCGGCTGATTACCCAATCCGGGCGCTGCTCAATCATCGCATACAGGCGGTTGCGGCCTGATGCCGGATAGAATTCCGTGGCGTCGATGGCGGCCAGCGCTTTCTTGCGTAACTCATTGGTGGTCAGCGAGATGAACCACTGCGGCGTGTTGCGGAAAATCAGCGGCGCCTTGGAACGCCAGGAATGCGGATACTGATGGCGCAAACGCCCCTTGCCCACCAGTGCGCCCGCCTCGATCATCGTGGCGATCACGCGGCCATTGGCATCGCCTTCCTTGCCGGCATCGTCCAGCACGCGGGCCGGCTTATCGCCACCAAAGATCGGCACATGACGGAAATAGCTGCCATCGGCATCCACGGTATGGGGCACTTCGATGCCATTGGCGGTGCCGAGATTGTAGTCGTCGGCGCCATGGCCCGGCGCGATATGCACAAAGCCGGTGCCGGCATCCAGCGTGACAAAATCGCCATGCAGCACCGGCACGTCGAATTCATAGCCCTGATCATATAAGGGGTGCCGACACTTAGTTCCAACTAGATCGGAACCTTCGTATAGCCCTAACTGAGTGTATTGCGTAACACCACAAGCCTTGCAAACGCTTTCAGCTAAATCCTTGGCAAGCATGATTTTATCGCCAACTTTTGCTAGCGACTTTTCGCCCACTTCATCAATCCGAATTTGAACGTAATCTGCACCTGCATTTAGAGCAATCGCACGATTGCCAGGCAGCGTCCAAGGCGTAGTTGTCCATATGACAAGGCTACAATCGAGATAATCTACTGCTTCGTCAGCATCAATCATCGCCCCCAATCGAACCGGGAATTTCACGAACACGGTGGAGGATGTGTGCTCGTGATACTCGACTTCCGCCTCGGCCAAGGCCGTGCGTTCGACGATGGACCACATCACCGGCTTGGAGCCCTTGAACAGGCCGCCATTCATCAGGAATTTCTGGATCTCACGCACGATCTGGGCTTCGGCGGCGAAGCTCATCGTGGTGTAGGGCTGCTTCCAGTCGCCGATCACGCCGAAGCGCTCGAATTCCTTGCTCTGCACGCCGATCCAATGCTCGGCGAAATCACGGCATTCCTTGCGGAACTCATCGATCGGCACATCATCCTTGTTCTTGCCGGCGGCGCGATACTTTTCCTCGATCTTCCATTCGATCGGCAGGCCATGGCAATCCCAGCCAGGCACATAATTGGCGTCGAAGCCCATCATCTGGCGGCTGCGGTTGATCACATCCTTTAGGATTTTGTTCAGCGCATGGCCGATATGCAGGTTGCCATTGGCATAGGGCGGGCCATCATGCAGGATGAATTTCTCCCGGCCGCGCGAATCCTCGCGCAGTTGCCGGTAGAGGTCGTTCTGCTTCCAGCGGGCGAGGATTTCCGGCTCCTTGGCCGGCAGGCCGCCCTTCATCGGAAAATCCGTGGCGGGCAGGAAAACAGTATCGCGATAGTCTTTGCTCATGACGTCACTCGGGGCGTCGCGTGGTAAACGCGGTCGATAAAAGGGAAAACGGCGAGAGAACCCGGCCCTTAGCGAAGGACCGGGCGGCTAATTCGCAGGGCCACGGAGTGGCGCGTATGGCCGGTTTCGGTTGTCATACCCGAGATTTAGCATTCCCAGCAGGCCCTGTCGAGGCAGCCTCAGCCAGCCGCTAGCCGCTGTGGCAGACCGCTTCCAGGCGGTTTCCCGCCGGATCGACCACGAAAGCTGCCCAATAGCCGGGATGATAATGCGGCCGCAGGCCCGGAGCGCCGTCCTCCCGGCCACATTGGGCCAGGGCGGCGGCATGGAAGGCCACCACCTGGGCCTGATCGGCAGCCTTGAAGCAGTAATGCCGGCGTGGATCGGGCTGCATGGCCGGGGATTGGTAGACCGAGATATAGCTGCGGCCCGGATGGCCGCTATCGGCACGCAAGCCATAGCCCAGGGCATCGGCGCGGACATAGATCTTGGGATAGCCGAGCGCGGCCATCACCGCATCGTAGAAAGCTTCGACCGCGGCGATCTGGGGCACCGTGATCGATACATGATCGAGCATGATCAGCCTAGCAACTGCTTCGCCGCGTCCACATCGGCGGCAATCTGCAGCTTCAGCGCCTCTGGCCCCTCGTATTTCAGTTCTGGCCGCAGGAAGCCGTGGAATTCCCCCCGCATGGAACGGCCGTAGAGATCGCCCGCGAAGTCGAACAGATACACCTCCAGCTTCACATCCGTCTGATTGAAGGTGGGGCGAATACCCAGGCTGGCAACGCCATCGTGCCGCACGCCATCGATAACGCTGCGCACGGCATAGATGCCGAATTTCGGAATCTGGAAATCGGTCAGCGCCACGTTGGCGGTGGGGAAGCCGAGTTCGCGGCCACGCTTGTCACCGTGTTCGACTATGCCGACAATTTCCCAGGGCCGGCAGAGAATAAGGTTGGCAGCAGCAATATCGCCTGCTTCCAGCAGGCGGCGGATACGGCTGGAGGAAAAGGCTTCGCCGTCACCCTGGGCGGCCACAACTGTAACACCGATGCCGTGTTTAGCGCCCAGATCACGCAGCAGATCGGTATTGCCGGCCCGCGCCTTGCCGAAGGTGAAATCATAGCCAACCACCACATGGCTGAGGCCCAGGTCGCGTGCGAGGATATGATCGACGAAATCCTGCGGCGACTGGCTGGCCAGTTCGGCGGTGAAGGGCAGCGCCAGCGTTGCATTGACGCCAAGCTCGCCCAGGATGCGCGCCTTGGTCTCCAGCGCATCAAGCCGGAAAGGCGGCGCCGAAGGCACGAAGAAACGCCGTGGATGCGGCTCGAAACTCATCACCAAGACTGGTTTGGTGCCAGCGGCAACGCGCTGCGCCTCGGCCACCAGGGCGCGATGGCCACGATGCACGCCATCGAAATTGCCGATGGCCACCACGGCGCTGCGCAAGGCGGCCGGCAGATCGGAGGCGGCTTGGATAACCTGCATCGCCCGTCAGCTACGGCGGCGGTTGACCATCAGCATCGCCTCGCCTTCGATCGCCACAACATCGCCCACCCGGCATTCGCAGGTGAATTTCACACGGCGCTTTTCCTGCACGATCTCGGTCACGGTCGCCTTGGCCACAACGGTTTCTCCCAAACGCACCGGCGCTTTGAAGCGCAGATCCTGCGACAGGTAGATGCAGCCGGGCCCTGGCAGCTTGGTGCCGAACACAGTGGAAAGCAAGCTGGCCGAGAGCATGCCATGGGCGATGCGGCCCTTGAACATGCTGGCGGCCGCGAAGTCCTGATCGATATGCACTGGGTTGGTGTCACCCGAGACGGCAGCGAACATCAGGATGTCCGCTTCCGTCACCGTCTTGCTGAAAATCGCCGACATGCCAACCGACAAGTCTTCGAGGTAATAACCATGCTGGTCCTGCTGGGTCATCGCGGCGCTTTCAAAAGCAAGGTGAGTTGACGGGGCTGATCGGGGCGGCGACTATACTGACTGCCTAAAATGCGGGCAAGCGCCCCTTCCCTAGCCTTTTCGTACCCCCCTCAGAAAGTCGATAGCACCCATCCATGCAATCGCTTGCAGCCCTGAAGCCCGCCACCCGTAACGTGCGCTATCTGCTCACGGATATCGACGACACCCTGACCAGCCATGGCCGCCTGGAGGCCAAAGCTTATGCCGCGTTGGAGCGGCTGGAAGCTGCCGGCATCAAGGTGGTGCCGATCACCGGACGGCCCGCCGGCTGGTGCGACATGATCGCCCGATTCTGGCCCTGCTCCGGCATCGTTGGCGAAAATGGCGCGCTCTATATGCAATACGACCGCGCCGCCAAGAAAATGCACCGCCGCTTCTGGCAGAGCGAAGCCGAGCGCAGCATCGCCCGCGCCAAGCTGGCCGCCTTGGCCGAAACCATACTGCGTGACGTGCCGGGCACGGCCCTTGCCTCGGATCAGCAATACCGCGAATGCGACCTGGCCGTGGATTTCTGCGAGGACGTGCCGCCTTTGCCCTCCACCGACATTGATCGCATCGTGGCCTTGTTCGAAGCAGCGGGCGCCACCGCCAAGGTCAGTTCGATCCATGTGAATGGCTGGTTCGGCGCCTGGGACAAGCTGAGCATGACCCGCGCCTTCTTCGCCGAACGCTTCGGCGTTGATCTGGACGCGATCCGCGATCAGGTGGTGTTTTCCGGCGACAGCCCGAATGATGCGCCGATGTTCGGCTATTTCCCGCTCTCGGTGGGTGTGGCCAATGTACGGCCCTTCCTGGACCGCATCGCCGCGCCACCGAAATTCATCACCGCCGGCGAAGGCGGCAGCGGCTTTGTGGAACTGACCGATCTGCTGCTGGCTTAAGCCGCCTTGGCGAGCTTCGGGCTGCCGAAGAGATGGCCCTGGCCCAGCTCGAAGCCGTAATCGGCCAGCTCCAGCAGGTCGCGTTCGGTTTCCACCTTGGCCAGCACCGGCTCGATCTCATGGCGGCGGCAGAGTTCCAGAAGATCTTCCAGCGCAACTGGTGCTGCCTGCACCTGACGCGGATCGAGCAGCAGCCGCGCATCCAGCTTGATGAAGCGCACGCCGCGCTTGGCCAGGCCCTGCACATCGATATCCAGGCTATCGAAGCCATCCACGGAGAGTGTGAAACCGAGTGCGGAGAGTTTTTCCAGGCGTTGCCAGCCGGCGCGGTCCAGCGCCTTGAGGCCGGGATAGGTGAATTCAAGGATCAGCGTACCGGCGCGTTCGCGCTCGCGGCGCATGAAATCATGCAGCGTCTCGAAGGATTTTGGCTCAGCGAGCGCGGCTGCCGAGATGTTGCAGAAAAAGCCGATATGACGCGCGCGGGCTTCCAGCTTACGCACCAGTTGCACGCCACGTAGTAGCATCAAAGCATCGAATTCCGCAGCCAAGCCAGCGGCATGTAGCGCCGGCATATGCGCGCCAGGCGACAATTCGCGCCCTTCCGCATCGCGGGCCCGGGCAAGCAATTCCACATAGCGCAGCCGGCGTGCCGGCAGACGCACCACCGGCTGCACATGCAGTTCCACGCGGTTGTTGTTCAGGGCATCGCGCACGGCGGCAAAGATTTCGGCATCATCGGCCTCGCTCACCTCGTCTTCCAGATCGGGCAGGATCTGCGGCACGGTCAGGCGCGGTTCGGCGCGCGCCTCAACGATGGGCACGGCATTGGCAGCCACCGGCATGATGCCCGGCATGGCAGCCGGGCTGATGGCAGGCATGCCCTGCACCATGCGGTCGATTTCATCCAGCAGCAGATTCTGGATGCGGAACCGCTCATAGCGTTCGCGCAAGGCCCAGAGCAGGCCGGTGATGGCGATGGCCAGCAGCGCAAACGAGCCCGGCACCCAATCCGGCACCAGGCGCGATAGGCCCACCGCCCCGATCAGGCCAAACAGGCCGCAGGCGATAAAACTCAGCAGACCGGGGATACTGGGCATCACCTATCTCCACGCTGGCTCCAAGGCGCTGGCCGCAATGGACTGGTCCTGGGCGCGTTTGACGCTA
>Ga0164290_1000265_pt1 | contig 193405 bp, 154 predicted proteins | sample Micstemetagenome_FD_108782 | JGI IMG/M metagenome (GOLD analysis project Ga0164290, IMG submission 108782) | Contaminated culture microbial community from soil near Moab, Utah, USA - Microcoleus steenstrupii SON62 (Illumina Assembly) | ecosystem: Environmental > Terrestrial > Soil > Soil crust...
CGGCCGCCTGCAGGAAACCAATACCGTCTTCGCCGACGAAGATCACCTGCTGCAGATCATCCAGCGGGTTGTCGCCCGTGTCGGTCGGCGGATCGACGAAAATTCGCCGATGGTCGACGCTCGCCTGGAAGATGGGTCGCGCGTGAACGCCATCATTCCGCCGCTGGCACTTGGTGGTCCGGTGCTGTCGATTCGCCGCTTCGGTCATCGGCCGCTGCAGATCGCCGACTTGCTCGTGCGCGGCTCAGTTTGTCCGGAGATGCTGCAACTGCTCGAAGCAGCCGTCGAAGGCCGGATCAACATCATGGTCAGCGGCGGTACCGGCAGCGGCAAAACGACGTTCCTCAATAACCTGTCGCGCTATATCCCTGCCAACGAGCGGCTGGTGACGATCGAGGACTCTGCCGAACTCAAGCTGCAGCGCAAGCACGTCGTGAAGCTCGAAACTCGCCCCAAGAGCGCCGAAGGAGCCGGCGAAATTGCCCAGCGCGACCTGGTTCGCAACGCCCTTCGCATGCGGCCCGACCGCATCATCCTGGGCGAAGTCCGTGGCGGCGAAGCGCTCGACATGCTGCAGGCGATGAATACCGGTCACGAGGGCTCGCTAACCACGATTCACGCCAACGACACTCGCGATGCACTCTCGCGTCTGGAAGTGATGGTCAGCATGGCTGGCTTCGACCTGCCGGTGCCAGTCGTGCGACGCTACATTGCCTCCGCGATCACGCTGGTCGTGCACTTGGCTCGGCTCAAGGGTGGCGTGCGGCGGGTGATGAAGATTTCGGAGATCACCGCGCTCGACAACGGCGACTATGTGATTCAAGACATCTTTGGCTTCCAGCAGGCGGGCATTGACGACCGCGGAATTGCTCGCGGCCACTTCTATGCCACTGGCGTAAAGCCGCAGATTTGTACGCGGCTGCAGCAGATCGGCATTGAGTTGCCCGATCGGATGTTCGCCCAGCGGCAGCTCACGCCCGATTCGTCGGTCGGCCCGATGAGCTACGGCGATGGGCTTGAGCACATTCGGCGACTGCAGGAGGACCTCGCATAATGGACCAACTGATTGCCTTTCTCGGTGGCGGAATGCTCGGCGAGGCGCTCGTCATGTCGAGCGTTTTTGCCTCGGTTGCCGCGGGGGTAGCGGCGGCAGGAATGCTGCTTCGCGACCTGCTGACGCGCAATCGCACCGAGCGACAGCGGCTGGAACTGGTTCCTGAGGAGCCGGCCGGCGGCCTGAACCAGGCTTTTTTCCGATTGGTGGAAGAGTCGGGCACTTCGCTCGACCTGGGCGCTGCGATGGCGCTCGTGCTCGGTTCGGCGATCGTCGGCGCCGCGATTCCGCTGGTGTTTTTCGATCATTTACTCGGCGCGGCCATCGGTGGATTGCTTGGGGCGGCGCTGCCGATCGTTTACTTCGCCGTGATTCGCTGGTGGCGGATTGGCAAGATGCGAAAGGCGTTGCCTCACGCGTTGCAGGCGACTGCCGATGCGGTCCGCGGCGGCCAGACGCTCTCGGAAGCGTGCCTGCTCGTCTCCGAGGAGACGAAGGGCCCGCTCGGCGTCGAGTTCGCCTATGCCCATCAGCAACTCGAGCTTGGCCATAGCCCGATCTCGGTCATGAATCGCATGGTTCGCCGCGTGCCGCTGCCCGAGTTTCGCGTGTTTGCGACGGCGGTCACCGTACATCGTCGCGCCGGCGGAAACTTGTCGCTGCTCACCGAGCGGATGTCGCGAGCCGCTCGCGACCGGCAGGAGGTTCGCAGCCACATGATGGCGGTCACTGCCGGCGCCCGCTTGTCGGCGATCGGCATGGTCGTGGTCTCGATCTTCGCCGTCGTGTTCCTGACGATGCTGGAACCGCAGTACCTGGAAGCGTTCCTGGAAGAGCCCAAGGGCCCCTGGCTGCTCGGTACGGCCGTCGGCCTGCAGCTCCTCGGCACCCTCTGGGTTTGGCGAATCCTGAAGTCCAGCTACTAACAGAACAAATACGAACCACAAAGACACGAAGGCAAAAAGAAGAGAAGAAAAAGCGAAGCATTGCCCTCCTTGGCTTTCCTCTTCGTGCCTTTGTGTCTTCGTGGTTCTCCTCCGTGAGCAATCAACCTGACTATGAATAACTTCGTCCAGCAAATCCACGTTTGGCTTGATGCGGTGAATGCTCCGGCGTGGTTGCATCAGCCGGGGGCTTGGATCGGCATGGGTTGCGCCCTGCTGGCGATCCTGGTCATTCTGCGGATGATGGCCCGGCGTCGGCCGCATCTGGTGGCTCCGTCGCGTCGGGACAATGACGGTGGCGTGTTCGGCCGGTTCACCGAGGCCTTTGCCTCGCAGATTCCCGAGTCGCAACGGGAGCGGACCGAGTTCGCCCAGATGCTCAAGCAGGCCGGCTTCTACAGCCGAACGGCCCGCGCGAGCGTCTATGCGTTCCGCTTCCTGTTCGTCGTTTTCCCGCTACTTGTCGCCGGCATCCTGGCGATCTTCTCGCCGCCGCGCGATACCTGGCGGATCATGATTGGCGGCTTCATCGTCGCCGCGGTGCTGTCGATTGTCCCCCGTTTCTACGTCTACCTGCGCAAGCAAAGCCGCTTGCGCGAGATCCACGCCGGCTTGGCCGACATGCTGGACATGCTCAGCATGTGCCTGAGCGGTGGCATGCCGCTGTCGGCAAGTCTCGATCATGTTTCCAAAAACCTGACGAATTACCCAGCGCTCGCCGAAGAGCTGCAGATCGTCAAGCGACAGACTGAAGTTGGCAGTCTGCGGATGGCGCTCGCCGACATGGCGAACCGGCTTGATACTCCCGAAGTGCGGCAGGTCGCTTCGCTTCTCACGCGCGGCGATCATCTGGGCACGTCGCTCTCCGGCTCGCTTCTCGACCAGGCCGATCACTTCCGCACGACGCGCAAGCAGTTCGCCACCCTGCAGTCGAACCGCACGCCGGTGCTGCTCACCTTCCCGCTGCTGTTCTGTTTTGCTCCGGCTGTGCTCATCATCCTGATGTCGCCGGCGTTCATGGAACTAGCCGACTTCTTCGATCCGAAATCGGGCGAGAACCCGCTCATCGCCAACGAGCAAATCGGCACCGGCCAGATTATCGACACGCTGAACGGCCTCGACCAACGTGCGCCCGTCGACGCCCAGTTCCGCCCCGGCGGAGCGAGGAATCTTGCCCCGGCCGTCGGCGGGCCGCCAGCACAGCGGTAACGTAATCGCCGTAGGGCGGTCCCTCACAGGGTTCACATACCGCGCAATCGGACTTTATCCCAGGGCCTGATCGTTCTGATCACGACCTGGGATTCGCTATATCACGTCGTCGGCGTTTTCTGGTTCTTGTTTGTGGTCGATAAGTCTTTCAGCCCTCGATCGAGCTAGACTTAAGCACCCGCATGACCAGCAAAACCGGCCAGTTCGAAGCCAGCGGCGATTTGAATGCTCGCGTGCGCGGTGGCACGCGGGCGGTGCTGGCCTCGTTGGTAGTGTCGCAGGTCATTTCGATCGGCACCTTGGCCGTGATGGGTCGGTTGATCCTGCCAGAGAACTATGGCCTGTTGGGTCAGATTTTGCCGGTGCTGATGCTGCCGCGGATGCTGGCGACACTCGGCCTGTCGATGGCTGTCGTACAGCATCCTGAGTTGAAGCATGCGCAGCTCTCTCAGCTCTTCTGGCTGAATGTACTCGGCGGCTTGCTCTCGACTGGGGCAACCGTGGTCATGGGTCCGGTTCTGGCGGCTGCGTACAACCGGCCCGAACTTGCGACGCTCTGCTATGCGATGGCGGGCACGAATCTGCTCGCGTCACTGCTCAATCAGCACTCGGCACTGCTGGAGCGGACGCTGCAGATGCAGCGACTGTCGCTGGTGCGCTGCTGTGCACAAGGGGCCGGCGGGTTAGTCGGTGTGGCAGCCGCTCTGTTGGGATACAACGTGAGTGCACTTATCGCGCTGCAATATGCCGAGTTGGGAACGCTGCTCGTCGGTGTCTGGATCGCGATGCCCTGGCTGCCGGGCGCGCCGCGGCGGGGAACTGGGATCGGCTCGCTGGTCGCATTCAGCAGCTACTTTTCGCTCAGTTCGATGGTTGGGTACGTATCACAGAACCTGGAGAAGCTGATTCTCCCGCTGCTGCTTGGTCCACAGGCCGATCGAGCGATCGGGCTTTACGGGCAGGCCTTTGGGCTGATGATCAAGCCGGTGTTCCTCATCACCACGCCGCTCACTGGTGTCATGGTGGCCGCCCTGGCTCGCGCCCGGGCCGATCAACAGATGTTTGCGGAAATGACGACACGGTTCTTCCGTCTTGCAGCGATCGGATTGGCCCCGTGCGCGGCCGGTTTGTTTGCCGTGGCCCCGGACTTCATGGTGGTGCTCGTTGGCTACGAATGGAGAGACGCGGGTCCGATTCTTGCGGCCCTCGCGCCGGCGGTTCTCGCTCAAGGGCTGATCTATCTGGCCGGGTTCATGCTCGCTTCGATCGGCAGGGCAGGTCAGTTGCTGTTTGGGTCGACGGTCGCCCTTCTGGTACTGGTGCAGGCTTTCGTGGTGGGCTTTTACGCAGGCGGCTATGCGTGGCCCACCGTCGAAGGCAATTCGCTCCCCACGGCAATGGGACCGCTGCTCGGCGTGGCGATCGGCTATTCGCTGGTGACGATCTTTGTCTGGATGCCGCCGTTTCTTTGGTTCTGCTTTCGCTCGACCGGCACACCGATCGGCATGGTGGCGAAGCGCATTCTTCCCGTGCTGCAGCCCGCCGTGCTGATGGGCATGATTGTCTGGGCGCTGCGGCAAGTGCTGCTCAATGTCGAATGGCTCGGCCCGGCGCCTCGCCTGGCGATGCTGGTGCCGCTTGGCATGTTGCTATATGCACTGATGGCGCGGCGCGAGATGCGGTGGTTCTTTGAGGAGTGGATCCAATTGCGGGCGGCCAAGGAGAGTTAGAACGTTCGTGACCCTGAACTATCACTCCCCGAATCGCTGAATGTCGCGACCGTCCTCAACCAGTCGCAAGATGCCGCCGTAAGCTCCGACCAGAAACGCGTCGCCGTCGGGCGAGAATACGAAACGCTGCGGGTCTTTCTCAGGACGCACCAGATCGCTCTCCGCTCGCGGCAGCATTGTCTTGAAGCTTCCCTTGTCGAACGTGTATCGCCGGCGCTCCTGCCGACTGGCGAGATCCCAAATGACCACGTCGCCGCTCGCCTGTGATCCAGCCGCAAGCGTTTTGCCGTCGGGGGAGAAGAAGGGATGCGCAATTCCGGGAGCCGCCGTGTTCAGTTGGCCCTTCGGTTCAAGCGTCGCTGCATCCCAGAGCACCACCGCTCCATCGTTGTGCCCCGTTGCCAGGACGCTGCTGTCCGCTGCCGTTGCGACGCTATAAAACGGAGCGTCGAGTTTGAGCGACTCCGCAGCGTTTTCGCCTGTCGCGACATCACAAGCTCGCAGGCCGAACTTTTCACCGTCGCGGCAAACACCGACGATTCGATCGCTTCCGGGCAAAAAGGCGACCGAAACCGCCCCGCTGAGCGGCTTCACGTCGTGCTCTTTCGTCCACTCGCCTATCTCGTACACCACGCATCGGCTGCGGCTGAGCACGGCGAGGCGTTTGCCGTCGGGCGAAAAGTCGAAGGCATGACAGCGGTCGAGTGTCTTCACCGGCCGACCGGTCGAAACATCCCACAACCGCACTTCATGCAGCGTCAAGCCGTCGCCGGTCGCGTACAGGCGGGTCGCGGCGAGCAGTGTACCGTCTGGGGAGAAGGCAAGTTGCGTGAGGTCGCCAAACGTTTCCATGCGGCGAAGGCGTTTGCCGGTCGCGACGTCCCAGATGGCCACGACGCCGCACTTGCGCACGTTGGGATGGGGCCGCGGCGGAAAGCTGCCGTCCGACATGCCCGAAACGCCGGTCGCGACCAATTTGCCGCTGGGGGCGAATGCGACCACCTGTGGGTCTCGCGCTGGGACGAAGGGAGCGTTCTGCGCGGCGGAAGTCGCCACGAACGAAGCTGCCAGCAGCAAAAACCAGGCGAGCGTTTGCGGTTGCGGATGGTTGAGCATGGCTGGGCTCGCTAGGGCGGGGCGAGTGGAGGGGAGCAATTCAGCATACACTAGTTGCCGGACGGGTCCTATGAGCAGCTCCGCTCCTGAAATAGCCACCACCTTGCTTCGTCTGAATTCTGGCGAATTCAGCTACGGGAATTGTCGATGAAACCTGACGATCTTTGCCCGCAGCCGTCGCATGTGCCGCCGCTCGCAACTCGGCCGCATTCACCGCCGATCTATCTGACTTCGGTCTGGGAGTGTGATAGTCCCGAACAGGCCGACAGGCTGCTCGGCGGCGCGACCACGGCCGACGGACTCGCGGGGCACGTGTATCAGCGCGACAGCCAGCCTAACGCCGACCTCCTTGCGGCCAAGTGTTCGGCGCTGCATGGCGCCCACCGTGGCGTGGTCACTTCGTCCGGCATGGCGGCCCTCTCGGTCGCGCTGCTCGCCACGCTCAAGGCCGGTGATGAAGTGATCGTCGGCAGCCGCGTGTATGGCAAAACGCTGGCTCTCCTGCGCGGTGAGGCCGCTCGACTTGGCATCGAGACCAAAGTGGTCGATACGCTCGATCTGGCAGCCGTCGAAGCGGCGTTCTCGCCGAAGACGCGGTTGCTTCTCGTCGAAACGATTGCCAATCCGCTGCTGCAGGTCGCCGATCTTCGCGCAATGGCTGACATCGCGCATCGCAATCAGGCGCTGCTGCTAGTGGACAACACGTTCGCTTCGCCGCTCGTCTGTCGGCCGCTCGAGCATGGCGCGGATTTGGTCATGGAAAGTTTGACCAAGATGATGAACGGCCACAGCGACGTGATTCTCGGTTTCTTGGGCGGCCGGGCCGAGCATTGGGGCCGCGTGCCGACGGTCGTTTCGACGTGGGGCTTCCATCCGCCGCCGTTTGAAAGTTGGCTGGCGCTGCGGGGGCTATCCACGGCCCATCTGCGGATTGAGCGGGCGTGTGAGAACGCGATGCAGATCGCAAAGTGGCTCTCCGGGCGGCGGCAGATCGACCGCGTCGACTATCCGGGCCTCGCGTCGGGCGACGACCACCAGCTCGCGAGACAACAGTTTGGCGAGCGGTTCGGCACTATGGTCGCTTTCCGACTGCGTGGCGGACGCTCGGCCGCCGATCGGTTTATCGCGGCGGCGAAGGAGATTCCGTTCTGTCCATCGCTCGGAGAACTTTCGACGACGCTCAGCCATCCGGAAACCACAAGCCATCGCGGGCTGACGGCCGAACAGCGGGCGGCGCTCGACATCACCGGCGGTACGATCCGCCTATCGGTCGGTACCGAGTCGATCGAGCACCTGCTCGGGGCACTCGATCGTGCGCTCAGCGCCGTCAGCACTACTTAGGCGAACCATCGAGCGACGACGGAGCGGCCGGAAGCGGCAACGTAGCGGTGGGCGGCAGTACAGGCGGACTGATCGTCGGACCGGCCGCTTGCTCAAACTCGCGGGTATCTTTCTCGTCGGCTCTGCGGAGCTGTTCAAACAGGTCAGCGATTTGCTCGTGGACGCGCGGCGTCTGCCACACGACGAGGTTGCCGTTAATGTACGAAACTCGTCCCTTACCGCCGCCGAGTTCCCAGCTTTGTGGTTCAACCACGCTGAGCAACTGCCGCAGTTCTTCCGCTCGCGGACTCGGCGAGTATGGTCCTTCCGGGTAGGCAGGTGGCAAAGCGCCCAAGCTGGGCTGCAGGCCATAGCGGTAGACCCGGGCCTCATGGATGGCGTCCAAGCGTTCGCGCGTGGCAATCAGCAGGAAGCCGTCGCGAATGGCATAGCCCAGTTGCTCATCAGATTGATTGAGTACTTGCCGCATTACGACTTTCACGGGAGCGTTGACCACGAGGTTCACCGACGCCGTGCCGGACTTCCCTTCAACGCGATCAGTGACGATGCTGAGCGACGACCGGAAAGCGATGTCCTGCAGCACCTCATGCAGCGGAATCCCTCGATAGCTGACATGGACCGTCTGAGCGAGCTTCCCGCGAATCGAGTCGAAGTCGTCAGCCGGCTTTTCGTCTGACGACTTATCGCTTTCCTTGGCAACGCTCAGAGCTGTGCCGTCCGTGGACGCTTCCTCCGCGGCGAAGCCTACTGTCGACCAGTGAAGTGCCATCGCGGTCGCCAGCATGGCGAAGCAGATGAAACGCAAATGAGTCGCTCGCATGAGTTTGAATCCTTTAAACGAAGTTGCGCTTCCTGCAGTTATCAGCCGAGCCTAGCAAATAGCGTCTGGCTAGTGATGAGCGGCAGCTTGTGGGCGGGGCGCGGGCGGCGAGGCATCGCCACGCAGTCGCTTGGGCAAACGTCGTTCGGCCCACAGCGGGCCGTAGCCCAGTACGGTTGCCATGACGAAGCCGAGCGCCATATTACCCAGCACGACGAAGCCGAGAAGCAGCAGGCCCGCGATCATAGTTGACAATCCCCAAGCCAAACGTCGGCTGATTTGCTCCCGGACCCATCAGGTTCCGGAGAATCCGCACGCCGACCATTTTGTGCGCCACAAGCGTACGCCACGGCTTGGTGGCTTTCGAACGAGCGGGACTAGCCATCGTGGAAGTCGCCTTGCGAGGGTTGAGTTTGCGTGCCTGTCGTATCGAATCTGCCGGACGTAACATGCGATCCTCCATCCTTGGAAAGACCGGGTCTTTGGTCCGAAACGGGTGCTTATTCAAAACGGCGGCGAAAACAGGGATTCAATGTGTTCTGGGTGCCGGGGCCAAAGCGAAGCGTGGCTCCGAGGGGTTGCGGACGAATCGGACGGGGCCACGCTTCGCTTAAGCCCCGCCGCGCTATACCTTGCTGCTTGTCATTCTCCTTGGCCGCGAACCACGGCGCCCATAAGCGGGTTGCCGAGGGCGCTGCGGCCCGCGTCGACCATCGTGTTGGCAGCCGTGCGAAGTTCTGCTCCGGAGACACCAGCGGGACGAGCACCGGTGGCCAGTTGCTGAATGAGTTGCGGCGAGGCGTTGTCGAGAACCATGATCTGGCTCTGACCCTGCGGATTGCTCTTCGAGCGAACGATCATGATCACTTCGACGTCGCTTGCCGAAGGAGCAGCAGAATTGCCAAAAGCCGGCGCCAGCTGGTTTGTCGGGCGAATTTCGGCAGTTTGCAGAGGCATCTGCTTCGGAAGGGACGGCAGCGAATTAGCTTCCGGTGCCAGGCGATTGGCTGGAGCAGTGGTTTCACCCATTCCTACGAACTGTGGCGCGGGCTGGCTGCCGCGGCGGTAGATTTCTGACTGACCAATCTGATCAAGCTGCCATTGAATCGTCTTCAGCGAAGCGTACAGGCCTTCATCGTCCTTCGGGTCGGCTGCGTTGCAGACGCCGATCAACACGCCTTCGGCCGAGAACAAACCACCACCGCTGCGACCGTCGATCGGAGCGCCGGCTGCACAGATGAGCGGGTTGGTGTACTTGTTGACCGAGGTGATTTTCGTCTCGCGAATGCTCGCATCGGCGCCCTTATCGCAGCCGATCGAGAACGCTGGGTCGTGCGGTTTCACACCATAGTCGCCGCCACCAACTCGCACGGCTGGCAGATCGACGCCGGGTCGAATGCTGACCAGGGCGATATCGCGGTCCAGGTCGTACGAGATGAGTTGTCCTTCGACCGGCCCTTTCGCGCCGGGAGCGAACAGATCGACCGTGATTTTTCCTTTGCCTTGCGACTCGCGAAACAGGTGGCCGCAAGTGATGACGAGGGCTTCGTCCTCATGACGATCGATCACCGTTCCGGTGCCGTAGCCGAAACCGCTCGCATCCTCCACTTTCAGACGAACTGAGGCGTACATCGCTCGGTGCATCGGTGAAAGTCCATCGCTGCCGGTTCCGGCGAGCGGCGGGGCTGCAACTGGCGGGGTAGCGGCTGCGCTGGGAGGCGCCTTGTACTCTGCCGTCTGCTGCGGAGCCGAGTTCGGCAGCGTAGCCGCGCGGAAGTCAGTGTTCTGCACACCACGCGGAGCCAGTCCGCCGGTCTGAGCGAGTTGCACGAGTCGGTCGTAGGTGCAGGCGCCTTCGAGTTGGCCCGTCACCTTGCCGCCGCTGACGACGACGAACGTCGGCACCGCGCGGACCTGGAACTGTTGAGCCACTTCCGGCCGCGCTGCGACGTCGATCGTCTGAACGTTGTAGCCTTCGCCGGTGAGGCGCTGAACGACCGGTTCGACGGTCTTGCAGGCCGGGCAAGCTCCCGAGGTGAATTGCAGCAGGGCGGCGTCGCCACCGGCTGCGAGGGTCGAGAGCACGAGTAGAGATGGCAGAGCGATCATCACTTCCCCTCCATGGGATATGGAGCAAGGAAGCATGCAGGCATTCGGCCCTGCGGCGAGCTTCCTTGCGGTGGTTGGCCCTGCACCGGAGCGTTCACCTGGTGTGGTGAGGTCGCTTCGTCGATCTGTCACCGCGGGTCCATGCGATGCAAATCGTCCCGCCGCGGGAATGGCGGGTGTGCTTCGAAGGTCTGCGATCATGCAGCCCTTCTCGGGTCACTGGCTCGGACGGACACGGTCATCACAAACCGCTGGGTTGCCTCAGTCGAGCGGGCGTCAATGTGGGCCGGGATTGCAAAAGTTACAAGAGCAATTCCCGTTTTGACATTGGCGGCCGCTGATTGGCTTCCGTCGTTTCACCCTGCTGCAGCACGGTAAGTAGCTTTGCGGGAAGCGGCTTACAGCAACTGAGGGGGACGTGGGGAACCCAGGTTCGTTCGAGCGGAACGCGGTAATTGCACGCAGCGTGCCGAGAGGCTGTTTCGCAATTTCGTGAAGTGCTTCCAGCCGCGAAATTGGGATCTCCTCAGGCTCTCTGAGGATCGTGCCGACCGGCTGTGATTTGATTTTATGACGGCTCGCTGTCGGCCCGCTTGAAGCCGGCCTATACGTGAACCAACTTGAATCGGCGTTGTCCTAGGGGGCTGTCACTCAGTTGGGGACTTGCCGCCATGTCCATTTTGACCTCACAAGAGCAAAAGCAGCTCGACGACGAAGGCTATCTGGCCTTGTCAGGCATAGTCGATGGCAAACGCCTTGCGGCGATGCGAATGCGATTAGAGCAAATGCTGGCGGTAACTCCGCAGGAGCATGCCGGCACCCTGATCGTCGGCGGTCTGATCGAGGAAGCCGTGTTTGACACGGTGTGGTCGCACCCGCGCGTGCTTGCTGCCGTGCGACAAGTTCTTGGTCCGGAGATGCTCCTTACGGGTGTGTCGTCCCGCGGCCTTCGGCCTGGCCACGGCCATCAGGCATTGCATGTCGATTGGGGTGGTCAAGGGACGCCGGGCGTCTGGTATCTCTGCCATGCGATCTGTGCGCTCGTCGACTTCACTGCCGAGAACGGGGCCACGCGCGTCGTGCCAGGTTCGCACCGGAACCCGTGGCTGCTCAAAGGACATCGCGATCCTCGCCAGCCGCATCCTGCCGAGCGGCAATTCCTCGGACCGGCCGGCACTGTGTTCATTCTTAATGTGCATTGCGCGCACGGGGCGATGCACAACGCTTCCAGTCGGCCCCGGCTCGCGATCTTCAGCAGCTTCACCCGCCCCGATTCGCCGCTGCTGGCGAGCACTCCTCGAGCGGAGATCAGCAACGAAACGCTACAGCGCCACCCGCCCGAGGTCCGAGCGCTGCTTGGTATGGCTGAATGCGCCCGATGTCCGAGCATTTTTATGTGCGGCTACCGTTGCACCAGAGAGCTTTGATGAGGTTGGGCTGGGGGGCTTAGAATGCAGGCATGTACCTGATTGCCTGGACCGCGGCCTACGTCATCTATCTGTGCTCGGGCCTCATCCTTTTGCTGCTGGCCGGCTGTGTTGCTTCGTTACTGACAACCGGGCGGACGCGGACGGTCATTCAGGTGCTGCTGGCACTCATTGGATTGGTGATTGCCCTGATGATGGGCCACTGACGGCCGGCGGCTACTCGATGGTTTGGCCGGCTTCGAGCGCGTAAGCTGGGTTCGTGTCGAGTGGTGTTTGCGACTGCGGACGGCAGTCAGAAGCACGTGGCGCCAGCCTCAACACATTGACAATTCCGTCAATATTTATTAACATATTGTCAATTACCAAACCCTCGCCGACCTGTCGGCGTGGGGCGGTTGGTGCTGCGCGGTAATTAAAGCCTTGGCCGCTGGTCGCGTGGGTGAGTTTCTTTGACACGTCGGTGTGCGGGGATTCAATCGCGAAAGGGTTGTGTGGAGACACTGCCCCCCTGCGGTGGTATTGCGATTTTCCTTTCGGGGTTAGTTAAAAGGTGTTGTGGAGTTTTGAGCTCAAAATGGCTTAAAGCCTTGGGAAGGTGCGGGTTGCTTCGATGTGACCACTTGAGCAAGGGGTTGTATTTGCTACTGTGCGACCACTAGTAGGCTTGTTGTGGTGGCGGTCCCTTTGTTGGATGGCGAGTTCCCAGGTTGTTCTCCGGGCCGTGTTACGGCCGGGCTAAGAGGAGAAGTCGAGGCGGCAGGCTGAATCTTGTTGCAAGGGGCTGCGGCTAGGCCCTAGAATTGCATCAGAACAACCCGATGCGTTGAACTGAATTGAGTCGGTTTTTTGCAAAGGGTTCCCGCCTGGGCTCAGGCGCCGTGCTTTGCTTGCGGACCTGCCACTGAGCTCACCAAAAAACTCCCGCCGACTTCAGGAGGATGGTGCCATGTTGCGGATCGATGCTGGTTCCTCGGGCCGCTACTGCGACGGTTACTCGCGGCGGACGTTCCTCAAGGTCGGCATGGCCGGGATGGGCGGGCTCTCACTCTCGCAATTGCTCGCCGCCAAGGAAGCTTCGGCTGCGGGAAGTGGTTCCGGCAAAGACACCTCGGTCATCTTGCTGTGGCTGGACGGTGGGCCGAGTCATATCGATACGTATGACATGAAGCCGGAAGCTCCGCCGGAATACCGGGGCATCTGGAGGCCAATCTCGACGAACGTGCCGGGCATTGAGATCACGGAGTTGTTTCCACTGCAGGCGAAGATCGCCGACAAGTTCTCGATCATTCGCTCGATGCATCACGACTCGGGGGATCACTTCACTGGCGGTCACTGGATGCTCACCGGCCGCAACGCGGGTGTGAGCGGCGGATCGACGCCGGGCAAGTTTCCGTTCTTTGGCAGCATCGCCGGGAAGGTGCTCGGCCCGCGAAAGGAAGGCATGCCGCCGGTCGTCAGCGTGCCGTACTCGATGAGCATCGGATTGCGGCCAGGCTACTTCGGCGGCAACTATCTAGGCCCACAGTTCAACCCATTTGAGACCGAAGGGGACCCGAACGCAGAGAACTTCAAGGTTCAGAACCTGTCGCTGCCGGGAAACATGTCGGTCGATCGACTCGCCGATCGGCGGAACCTGGTGGCGAACTTCGATCGGCTGCGAAGGGACGCGGATCGTTCCGGCGTTTTGGAAGCGATCGATCGCTTTGATCGCCAGGCCTATGACATGGTGACGGGCGAGAATGCTCGCGAAGCGTTCGACCTGTCGAAAGAGAGCGACGCGGTGCGCGACAAGTATGGTCGCCACTCGTGGGGCCAAAGCACGCTGCTGGCTCGGCGTCTCATTGAAGCGGGGACGACGTTCGTCACCTGTCACTTCGGTGGTTGGGATCACCATTGGGATCTGCAGAAGGGGTACGACAACTATCTGCCGAAGATCGATCAGCTGACGTCGGCGCTGATTACCGATCTATCCGAGCGAGGCTTGCTCGAGAAGACGATGGTCGTGCTGTGCGGAGAATTTGGTCGCACGCCGCGGATGAATGACGGCGGCAATGGTGGGGCGCCGATGAGCATGGGCACACCGGGTCGCGATCACTGGGGCACTGCGATGTCGGTGCTCGTAGCAGGCGGGGGCATTCAAGGTGGGCGAGTGATTGGGTCCACCAATCGCCTCGGCGAAGTTCCGCAGGATCATCCGCTGAAGCCGGGCGATCTGCATCACACGATTTTCCACGTGTTGGGAATCGATCCGAATATTCACTTTCCTGACCGAACGGGTCGGCCAATTGCCGCGATCGACCACGGCGAGGTCATCCGTGACCTCTTCTAATACAGTGCTTAGTACTGCACGTGACGCGGGCCGGTCGGACGGACCTGGCTGGGGCCAGCGAACTTGTTGGCGGGGCTAGTCGAAGGAGCCGTGTACTTCGACACCGGCGGGATGGTGCTGCTGCGAGGGGTGTAGTACTCGTTGCTGATTGGGGCTCGTTCGACGGGGGTGTTCTGGCCTTCGAAGGACGGGCGCTGCTGGGCGTAGTAGCTCGACGGCGGGCTGACCTGGGCTTGGGCGGTGTTCGGGGCAGCATAGCCCTGGGGAACATTGTAGTTCTGCGGAGCGGCGTAGCCTTGCGGGGCCGTGTAGGTCTGCGGAGCATTGTAGCTCTGGGGAGCGATGTCGCTCTGGAACTTCGGAGCGACTGGTTCCAGTGGAATCACCGGCTGAGCGAAGGCCTGCGAGCGCTGGAGCGGCTGAGCGGGCGAAGGGTTGCCGAAGCGGGTGCTCGGGGCTGCTGGGGTGTGGCTGGGCAGATTGTTGCTGGGCAGGTTGTTTGGGAGCGTGCTGGGATACTCAGGGCGGAGGTACTGCTGTTCGTTCTGGGCGGTGCGCGGCGGCGGAGCTCGGAAGGCTTCGTTGCGGCGGGCGAGATCGCGTTCGCTTACTGCGGCGGGATTCGGATTGTTGCTCGACCACGGTTGAGCGAGCGAATCGAGAATCTGCTGGCTGGCGCGGTCGAGGGTGCCCTCGACGTACTCGCGGCGTTGCGGTTCGGCCGGCAGTTCGGGGAGCATCTGAGTCACGCGGCGGTCCTGTGCCAGGCTTGGCCGCTGATCCAGCAAGGCGGGCGGCGCGGTGAAGGTCCGCGGCTGAGTGGCTGGGGCAGGAATGGTGCGAGGGGCGAACGAACGATCTTGCACTGCGGCCTGGTTGTCGAGTTGAAAGCCATAGCCCGAGGGCGGAAGGCTGGGCGGAATCTCCGCAGCTTCGACCGTGTGGTTCGCGGCGAGAGCAGCACGCCACTGTTGCCAGGGAAGTCCCGGCAGCACGGCGAGCGCGAGCAGCACGCCGCCGATTTCGATCACCATGGCGCCGACCATCCGTAACGGTGCGCTAGACATCAGAAGCTCCTCCTTGAAGCGGCTCTGCGATTTCAGACTACGCAGGGCGGGTCCTGGTTGGTTCGCCCCCTCGTCGCAATAGAAGCGACGGGCCTGGTTCCACCGGGCAGCGGGCGTAGAGGAGACACTTGGCAATCGCTATGCCGAAGCGATCGTGCACAGAGCGAGTCGCAGCGCAAGAGACGCGGCGGAAAGCACTTCGATTTTTCGAGACTGCGCTTACGGCCTCGGCCACTTATTGTAAAGTTGTCGTCGTGTAAAGACGACTTTTCCCCGGTTTTTCGCGGCCGTGGCTGGTTTCCGCTCGTTCGCTGTGGCTGGTTTCGATCCGCCGTGTACGAACTACAATGGTGACGTTTGATGGTTGATAGTGCTAGCTCACCGGAAGAGTTTACCAAGGTGCGTGTGTCGATGAGTTCTTATTCGCTGAAGCGCTTCGCGATGGTCGCGGTTTTCGGAACTGTGCTCCTGATGGCCCTGGAACAGGAAGCCGCTGCTCAAACTGTGCTTCTGGCACAAAGTAGCGGCGCGAAGACGGCGATTGGCTATGGGCTGGTGCTGCTGTGCTTGATTCTCGGGCTGCTCGTGGTGCTGCGGCCGAGTAAGCGGAAGCTCAAGGAAAAGCAGAAGCAGCAGCCGGCGGCAAGGAAGTAAGGCAACCTGGCTTTCGGAAGTCAGGCTCGTGCGCGCGAGGAGCGGCGCACTTCTCGGGCGGCGTGTGTCGGCTAAGCCGACGGCTTGGGGGATTTTTTTCGCGGGGCCCGTTTCGATTTGGCGGGCGTTTTTGCAGCGGTTGACGAACGTTCGCTCTCCGCCGACTCTGGCTGCTCACTCGGATCGGAAACCGCTTCGGGGGCGGCGGCGAGTTGTTCGGTGATCGCGCCGGGTGCTTCTACATTGCCGGCGGCGAAGGGCATCGCCTGGGGAACGTTACTTTGAGAAGCAGCCGCGAGGCCGGCGGCAGGAATCATCGCCGCAGCTTGGGCCGGCGTGACGTCGGCCGCTGGCGCCGGATGTTCGGTTGAAGTCGCGTCGGCCGGTTGCGTTTCTGCCGAGGAAACTAGCGGCTGAGAAGCGTGGGTTTCCGTCGCGGCCGTGGCGTCGCCTAGCTGCGGGGCAGATGGCTCCGCAGGATATTCCGGCTGAACCTGCTCGCGCAGCCACTGGGCATAGCCCGGACTGACGTCGCTCACGGCGACGGCGAGGATCTCGGGCTGATCGTAGGGGTGCAGGTCTAGCAGCACCTGTTCGACTTCGGCGTAGAGGGAGCGGATCGTCTTAACGATGCAGGTGTATTCGGTCCCCGTTTCGATCCGGTTGTTCCACCAGTAGCTGCTGGTGATAGGGCCGCTGACTTGGACGCAACCGGCCAGGCGTTTGGTGAGCAGAGCCTGGGCGAGTGTTTCGGCATCTTGCTTATCGGCAGTCGTCGTAACGACTTGAATGATCTCGTCGGCCACTGGCAAAGCCCTAGGAGCAGAGGAACGAAGGTCCGGTCTTCGTTCATTTTACACTTTCTGCCTCTGATGCGGGCGAGACAGCTTTGCCTGGGATCGAGCGATGGGATTGCTCAAGAAACGCGACCGGGACGCGTGAGCGTCCCGATTGAGTTGCCGGCCGATTTTGATCTCTGAGTGGATGCGAATACCTGGCTCACCGGGAGATTTACGCGTCCCGCCGGCCTTTGCTTTCGCAGGGGAACTTAGTAGCCGATTGAGCTGGCCATGGCCGCGCTGGTGCGCATGGAGTGCGGCATGCGGATTGGGGCCGAGCCTGTTGCCCGAGCGTCGGCTGGCTGAGCACCCGCCGGGTTGAACGATTGCAGGCACGGAGCGAGTGTGCCCGACCAAATCTCGTAGGGGCGGCCGCTTCGCTCGTCGGCTTGGTAAAAGGCGAGCAGCGTGCAGGTATCGGCGGCGATGAATTCCTGATGGCCGGCGATGACTTTCGTCGGCGAGTAGGTTCGCCGCCAGCTGCCGGTGTTGAAGTACGTTTGGTTCAACACATAGCCATCGGCGTGGCTGGCGTCGAGCGGGATGCACTCGTGCTGGTGCGTGTGACCGTAGACGATGTGCCGGGCTCGGCGGTTGCGGAAATCGGTCTCGGCCAATGCATGACCGGCGTACGAGCAGTTCTCAGCACCACGCAGGCTGGCGAGCCAGCGGAGCGTGCGGCCGGTCCAATCGTGCGAGTCCCGCTTGCTGAACTTGAGGGACGCGGCGAGTCCCTCGATCAGATCGATCGGGCTCCAGTGGTTGCGCTGGTGGACGATTTCGAGCTGCAGGAGCTGGTCAACCTGGTTGTCCCACATTCGCTTGATTGCCATCCGCGTGGATAGCTGAGGAACGGTTCGCTCCAGCTGACCTTCGAGCCAGGCGGGCGCGAGGAGCACCGGCTGAACTTGGTCGAGTTCTCGCAGAATCTGCATGGCAGCCGGAGACAGTTCGCCGGCGAGTTCGGCCTCGACCTGCATCACGAACTTACAGATCAGCTCGATCCCGATCGCATCGGCCAGGCCACATTGATCGCGGCCGTCGGCGAAGGCGAGTGGGTCGAAGACGTCGCCGTGACGGGCGAGCACCCGATGACGACGGACGGCTTCGTGCAGCTCTTCCGATTCACAGGCTTCGTGCGGGAAGGGCTTGTTATGCTGGTTCGCGAGGCCCAGATGGTGCGCCACCTTGTGGCGGATCAGGTCGTACTGCGCGCCGGCCAGGTGAAGCGGCCAATCGCAGCTACCGACCATCATGTGCGTGCGGATGGCAACCGGCATTTCATCGCGGAGCGAGGCTGGGCCGGAGGCGGCGAGCGGCACGGTGACGAGGCCTTCGGTCGCCAGCGAACGGAGGTGGCGAATAGCATCGACGTTGGTTTTGAGGATGTCGTCCACAATGCCGCCGACCGTATCGACCACGGAGGGGGACTTCATGTCCTGCCAAGGGCGGGCGGTGCCACTGAGCCAGCGGCGGGAGTGGATCAGGTCGAGCACATCGCCCAGCAGCAGCAGGTCGATACGCTCAATCGGCTGGTAGCTGCCGTCAGCCCGCCAGGAGGCGCGGTAGGCGAGATCGCAGAGGCGATCGCCGAGCAGTTCCATGGCACCGGGATCGAGGCGAGTTCCGACCGTTCCGTCGTTCAGATGCAGGTCGCTAACGATCACCAGCATGGCCGATTCCCCTATTTCGCGTGCGCGGCCGAGGCGTCCCGGCTGGCACTTGTCCCACTGACTCCGACCGACGCATGGTGGATGCGCGGAAGTTTCCTGAGCAGGTATCGGCTACCGGTTGCAGCGGACGTGAGGGTTAGCGCGAAAAACCGGCCTGCGAGGTTTGGGGCGAGTCTGGTACATAATGCGGCAGTTGGCGGCGTTCGCCCAAGCTGGCGGTGCTGGGGAGGGATGTTAAGCGGTTTTTACACCGGCTTCGCTGCTGCTCGACGCAATTAGTTGCGAACAAACAAGTTGCGCCGTGTTAATCAATCTTGACGTCAGTTAACCTGCCGCTATAATGCCCCCGGGTTGTGAAGTTCGGCAAGCCGGGGAGTTTTGCTCGGCGTTACCGGATGCAGCCTCTGCGTGATCGACGCAGTTTCAATTGGGTTGAGAGTTTAGGACTAGCGACGACGTGGCAAACACGGAGGTTTGGGGATACAGTCGCCGCAAGAATTCGCGATGCGTCTCCAAGCGCTAGTCCAGCCATCGAAAACGGAAGGATGGTTTTGAGCCATGTCACGGAATAAGGTCTACACCACGGGCGAAGCGGCCAAGATCTGCAAGGTTAGCCAGCAGACGATTATCCGCTGCTTCGACAACGGCTCGCTGAAGGGATTTCGCGTGCCCGGCAGCCGATTCCGCCGCATTCCGCGGGCGGACCTGTATTCGTTCATGCGGGCCAACGGCATCCCGACCGACGCCCTCGAAAGTGGTAAGCGGAAGCTGCTGATCGTCGACGACGATCAGGAACTGGTCGAGCTGCTGCACGACACGTTCGAGCGCGACGGCCGATTTGAAATCAAGACGGCCAACAACGGCTTCGATGCCGGCATGCTCGTCAAAGAGTTCCGACCGGATCTGGTCGTGCTCGATGTCATGCTGCCCGATATCAACGGCAAAGAAGTTTGCCAGCGGATTCGCGGCGATGCGACCATGGAAGCCGTAAAGATCATCTGCATCTCCGGCATGGTCGAGCAGGACAAAGTGGCCGATCTGAAGGCCGCCGGCGCCGACGACTTCATGCAGAAGCCGTTCGACACCGCCAAATTGGTCGACCGCGCCTGCGACCTGCTGGAAATGGACCGCGTAACCGCCAGCTAGTTGGCGCCCGATTAGCCAGCGACCGTTCTGCTAAGGCCCGATGCGACTCGACATTTCTGAAAAGACGGCGGCGCTTCTTACCGCCGCTTTGGTCGAGCCGGCCGATTCGGGTCGCGAAGCACTGATTACCGCCGCGATGTCTGACGATCGCGGCTTTTCGGAATGGGTTTGCCAGGCGGCAAGCGAGAACGATCCGGTCGCGGCCGCGCGCCAGCTGTCGACTCATCTGATCGACAGCGTGGCGAACGTTGAGTTCGACCCCTCTACGCTCGCACATCGCACGCTGGTGCTGCTGCTTGGACGCCTGCGCGAGGTCAGCGAACTCAGACGGACCTACGCTGATCGCCTGGAGGCCGAGAAGCTCGCGGCGATGCGGGAACTCGCCTATGGAGCCAGTCACGAGATCAATAATCCGCTGGCGAATATCGCCAGTCGGGCTCAGTCGCTGCTCGTCGAGGAGACGGATCCTGAGAAGCGGCGAAAACTGGCCACCATCAATGCGCAGGCATTCCGGGCGTTCGAGATGATTGCCGATTTGATGCTGTTCGCCAAACCGCCGCAGCCGAACAAGCAGCCGGTCGATTTGCGAGCGGTTGTGACTACGGTGCTCGCCGAATTGGTCGGTGATGCGGCGGCACAAGGAACCGAATTATCGTCACCGGACGACGGCGGCGAACTCGTGGCGAATGTCGACCGGACTCAGATCGAGTTGGCGCTGAGAGCGCTGGTGCGGAACTCGATTGAAGCGCTCGGTAGTGGCGGAAATGTGACGGTGGTTGCTCGTCGAGGCACGGACGAGGCGGCCGCAACGACTTTTGCAGAGTTTGTGGTGACGGATACGGGGCCCGGCATTTCCGCCGAGCTTCGGCCGCGGGTTTTCGATCCGTTCTTCTCGGGCCGCGAGGCGGGGCGGGGGCTCGGCGTGGGACTGTCGAAGTGTTGGCGGATTGCTGAGCTGCATGGAGGGCAGGTGGCAGTTGACTCGCCGGCGAGCGGGGCGCAAGTGCGACTGATTCTGCCAGTGCAATCGTGAAAAGCCGGAGGCGAACCGCCTCCAGGCCAGCCTCGAGTTGGCAATCCAACGCAGCGCGACCCAGAGGCGGTTCGCCTCCGACTGCTTTCTTGTTTGATGGAGAGCGCTGTTGCGGGGCCTCTGAATTCTGGGGAATTCAGCTACGGACGTCTTATAGGCCCAGCCAGTTTTTTAGGCCGAGGCGGAAGATGATCCGGAGAGCGCTGGCGGCTTCGCGGCCGTTGATCTTGGAGACGCCTCGTTCTCGATCGGCAAAGAGGATTGGCACTTCGCGGAAGCGGGCGCCAACGCGCTTCAGCCGCCAGAGGATCTCCTCCTGGAAGGAGTAGCCTCGGCTGATAATCGAAGCGAAGTCGAGTCGCTCGAGGAGCGAGACCCGAAAACAACGATAGGCGCCACTGCAGTCCCGCGGATTAAGGCCCAAAAGCAAGCGGGCGTAGGTGTTCACGCCCCAGCTCATGAAGCGGCGACGGAGCGGCCAGTCCTTCACGCCGCCGCCCGAGACATAGCGAGAGCCGATCGCCACATCACACGAATTCATCGCGGAGAGCAGGGCAGGGATGTAGCGCGGGTGGTGGCTGAAGTCGGCATCGAGGTTCAGCAGGTAATCGTAGCCGTGCTCGATCGCGTACTGCATGCCGGCAATCGTCGCCGTGCCCAATCCGAGCTTGCCGGAGCGGTGAAGACAGTGCACCCGGTGATCCTGAGCGGCCTGCTCGTCGCACCAGCGACCCGTGCCATCCGGCGAGTTGTCGTCGATCACCAGTATGTCGGCATGGGGAACTTCCGCGAAAATCGCAGCGACCAGGTCGGGGAGATTTTCCAGTTCGTTATACGTTGCCACCGTCACGAGCAGCCGCGGGGGGTCGGTCGCTGAGGGAGTATCGAGTTGTGGCGACGATGACGGTTTCATCGAATCGGGAGAAAGCGGCGAGATTGCTGCGCGACCGGCGCCGGCCAGGTGCCGTGTCGGCCATCGAAATTGTACCTCATGAAACCAGGCAGGCAGAGGCACTGAACATTCACTAACTCCATTTTAGATATTGACAAATTACGCAATAGTTGCAACAATATGAAATGGTCGCCGATCAGCGGCTTCGGGCCTGTATGCCTACGGATGGCATGGGCCTGTGTGAGGCGAGTATCGCCATAAGTGTGCCACTAGCGAACCACCCGCTAAATCACTTACGTCGCTTGGTCGAACTCCGTCCCGGCCGCTGGGTGTTGATAAATTCGATGAGTTTTTCACCAAGTTGGGGGCCCCTGGAGATCGGTCAAACGCTGAAAAACCGGTAGGGTTTTTCACCATTCACGCCCTCCGGAAGTGGCCAGAGGATCGACGTAAGTGGTCGAGAGCTGGTCGAGTCTGTTGGGAACTTACGACGAGAAGAGCTTTGCAGAAAACGGAGCGGAGCGAATGTTTTCGCGGTGAGAGCGTGATGGCCGCCCGCCGTTGTCGGCCTGATTCGGCTGCGGTAAGTTGGCGGTTTCCCTTTGAGAACCCAGAAACAGCTGAGCCATGAGCGACCCGTACTTCCAGACCCTTTTTGCCGAGCGGATCGGCGGCGCCAACTACGGCAAGGGAACCGAAATCTACAAGTTTGAGAAGATCAAGCGAGCCAAGCGCAAGGCGCTGGCCGACTTTCCGGATCGCCCGCTTGTGGACTTTGGAATCGGCGAGAACGACGCCATGGCTCCGGAGTCGGTCCGCCAGCGGATGATGGACGAGGTAAATCGTCCCGAGAATCGCGGTTACATGGACAACGGCAACGCGAAGTTTCGCGAAGCCGTCTCGCGGTTCATGCAGCGCAACTTCGGTGTGCAGCTCGATCCGGCCACGCAGATCAATCATGCGATCGGCAGCAAGCCGGCCTACGCTATCCTGCCGCTCTGTTTCATCAATCCGGGCGACATCACGCTGATGACGGTCCCGGGCTATCCGGTGGCTGGCACGTACACGCGTTATGCGGGAGGATCGGTTTATCGCTTGCCGCTTACTGCAGAAAACGGCTTTCTTCCGGATCTCGATAACATTCCCGGCGAGATTTGGGAGAAAGTGAAGCTGCTCGTCATCAACTATCCGAACAGCCCCACCGGACGCACGGCGCCGCCGGAGTTCTACGAGAAGGTTGTACGGCTGGCGAAGGAGCGAAAGTTCGTCGTCATCCAGGATGCTGCTCACAGCATGTTGACGTACGATGGGTCGCCGACGAGCTTCCTGCAAACGCCGGGGGCGATGGATGTCGGAGTCGAAGTGCATTCGCTTTCGAAGGGCTTCGACATGATCGGCTGGCGCATCGGCTGGGTGTGCGGAAATCAGCGGATCGTGCAGGCCTTCGCCGATGTGAAGGACAACAGCGATTCAGGGCAGTTCGGCGCTATTCAGAACGCAGCCGCATTTGCTTTGGACGACGATCAGATTCCGGTGCGGACCCGCACCAAGTACAAGCGTCGCCTCGAAAAACTGGTGGCGATGCTGAAGCGGTGCGGCTTCGAGTGCAAAATGCCGGGCGGAACGTACTTCCTCTACGCTAAGGCGCCTAGCGGCCGAAGCGATGGCACGAAGTTCGAAAACGCTGAGGCGGCCAGCCAGTATCTCATCACGCAGCAGTCGATCGTGACCGTTCCTTGGGATGACGCGGGCGCTTTCCTGCGGTTCTCGGTGACTTACGAGGCTGCCGATGAAGCCGGCGAGGACCAGCTGATGGGCGTCGCGGAAGATCGACTGAAACAGAGTGGGCTGGTGTTCGAGTAGAGGCGCCTTGTAGCTGAATTCGCCAGAATTCAGACGTCCCGCGAGTTGAGAGTTGGTTTGTCTGAATTCTGGCGAATTCAGCTACGAGGAATTCAGACTCAGAGGCGATGCGCATGATGTTCCGCACGGGCCAGATGTTGAGTGTTGCGCTGATCGGCTTACTGCTGATCGGTTGTGGTGGCGGTGGGAAGGCGGAGAAATCGATCACCGCTCAGATCGAAGATGCGGCCAAGCTGAGCGATCCTGTGCAGCGTGCCCGGCGGTTCATTGCGATCGCCGATAAGCAGTCGAAGGCCGGGGATGTTATCGGTGCCCGCAACACTTTGAATGGGGCGCGAGATACGGCGGGGTCGATTGAAGATCCCGTCAGCCGGGCGAATACACTCGTTCTGGTGGCCGGCGCGTACGGCAGGGCAGGGGAGAAGAACACGGCCGAGAAGCTCGGCGATCAGGCGGCTGAAGCGATCGAGAAAATCCCTGAGCCGGAGAACAAGGTTGGGCCACTCGCGTCCCTCGCGGCCATGACAGGCGAGCATGTACAGAATGAACTGCTTGCGGCTGAGTATCTCGCCACCGCAGAGAAGGCAGCCGACTCGATCTCGGATCCGGTGCAAAAGACAGCCGCTCAGATGCGCGTGGCGTCGGCTCTGACGAAGCTCAATAAAGCCGACGAAAGCGCGAAGCTTGTCACCGCCGCCCAGGAAGCCGCTCGGTCACAGAGCGATGCTCGTCAGAAAGCGGACAGCCTGACGGAAGTGGCCGCCGGGCTGAGTCGCATGGGCAAAACGGACGAAGCCCAAGCCGCATTCACCGAGGCCCGTGAAGCGGCTGAAGCGGTCGAGACCGAAGATGGGCGGGCCTACGCGCTGCTGAAGATCGCGCGTTCGCTCGTAGCATCGAAGCAGAAGCCAGCCGCCAAAGAAGTGCTGCTGCAAGCTCAGGATCTCGCACTGAAGGTGAAGGACTCCAGCGTGCGGCAGCCGCTGCTAAGCGAGATCGAACGGGAGCTCGGGAAGATTTCTTCGGGCGACTAACGAATCTTGTCCGGCGGCGGACGGTTTATAAGGAACGTGCGGGCAAGAGCTTCCCAAGCACGTAACTTTTGATCGGATTGGCCGATCGAGGGTCAAAGGACCAATCGCAAGTTGTTCTCCCAGAACGGCTTGCGCCCAGGTGAAAAATCAGCATCCCCGCACAGTCGGGCGCGCAAATTCGTTGCTGCATTTGCCAGGGCCGACTAGGATGGGGAGCGTGAGTATTCAGGGGGCGCGGAGCGCTCCTACCTGGGTTCGAGCACTTCTGAATCAGCGGGCGTAGCCGGAACGCGTCCCTGACTGCTCCTCGCATCCCGTGATTGACAGCAACTTATGAAGTGGCCTCAACTTCGCCGCCGCGTGCCCCGTGCGCCACAAACTGGCCGCCGCGAGCTGCGCCGTGCCTTCTTCGAGTCGCTTGAGTCGCGTCATTTGATGGCGGTCCTCCCCTATGGGGCCATGCCCGATGACACGGGCGAATTCATGCTCGGCGACGTGCATGTCTCTGTGGTGTTAATGGAGTCGGAGTCGGGCCTTTCGCCCAACGACGTCGAGACCCGCGATTGGACAGCCGGGGCCATTGCGGCGGTGAAGTCAAACATCCAGCAGGGCGTGACTTGGTGGCAAGAGACGCTCGACCAGATGCCCGACGTGGTTGATGGGCTGCTGAACTTCACGTTCGATTGGACTCATGCCGACACACCGGTTGCAACCGGTTACGAGCCGATCGCGCGCAAGTCGAACGACTTTGCATTCTGGATCTACGATTTTCTTGGTGCTGCGGGCTTCGCCGAAACGGGCAACTTCAGCAGCGACATCCGGGCCTATAACAATTTTCAGCGAGAACAGCATGACGCCGATTGGGCTTTCACTATTTTCGTAGTGGCTGCCGAAGGTAACGATCAGTTCCATCCGAACGGCACGTTCGATAAGGCCTTTGCCTATGCGGGCGGCCAGTTCATGGTCGTGCCGGCGAATCGGCCTGCGAGCACCTATGCCCACGAAACGGGGCACATGTTTTGGGCGCTCGATGAATACTCGACCACCGGCACCGGCTATCAGCTAACACGCGGCTACTACAACACGCCCAACACGAATGCGGCGAGTAACCCGGGCCACACTCACGTGGCGAGTATCATGTCGAGCAGCTCGTCGCTCGAAAATGCCTATCTGGGTCACACGTCCTCGCCGACTTCCCTGGAAATGATCGGCTGGAAGGATTCGGACAACGATGGCATCTTTGACGTGCTGGACGTGCAGTTCGACCTGCAGGGGGTCGGCGACTACGACTCTGCCAGCGGCATCTACTCGTTCAGCGGCACCTCACAAGTCAAGACTCTGCCGAACAAGAACCCTTCGGGGCTCGGCAACGACATTACGATCAATCAGATCCGCCTGGCTCAGTATCAAATCGACGGCGGCCCTTGGCAAACCGCGGCCGCGTGGGACGACGCTTACAAAGTGAACATGGAACTGAGCTTTCCAGTTCCCGCTGGCGACCACGAGATCCGCATACGCACCGTCGACACCCGGACCGGCGTGACTTCGGTCGAGTTCATCGGCAGCACTTCAACGCCGTCCTCTCAGTCGTTCCCTTCCGGCGCTGGCGGCTACCTCTATAACGACAGCAACAACAGTGGCACGTGGGATTATGGGGAGTTGCCGCTCGTCGATTGGTCGCTGGAACTGGTCGACGATCAGGGCAACCTGATCGAGTTGCACAACACGGTTGAGCCCGATGCGCTGACCGGCGTTATCAATCAGCAGGTGCAGGGGATTACGCTCACCGCGATTGGCCAGGATGTGCAGTTTGGCGGCGAAGTGCTGAGCCAGCCGAGCGCACTGTACTCGCCGGCGGAGTCGGTGCTGTTCACCAAGAGCAAGGCTCTGAACAAGGCCGTAGAAACCTGGACCGACAGCACGCGGCAGCTACGCATCGACTTCGACACGCCGCAGACCGTTGTCAATGTGAAGGCACTTGGCGCCGGCGGCGCCAGCTTCGGCCGGCTGGAAGCATATAACTCGGCCAACGAACTGATCGGCCGCTACACGACACGTCAACTCGGCCTGGGCAGCGCCGAGTGGATGAGTGTCGCTCGGCCGCAGGGTGACATTGCCTATGTAGTGGCGGGCGGCCATGTGGGCACCGAGGTGCTCCTCGACATCGTCAATTGGGGTCCGAAGGCGGTCATCACTACTGACGCACACGGCCGCTATGTGCTGCCAAACCTGCCGGCTGGTTCGTACAACGTGGTGGTGCTCGCCCCGCCGAGCTACCTCCCGACGACGTCGAACGGGACCGAGGCCGCATTTTCGCTGAGTGCTGGCCAGGCGATCACCGATCTGAATTTCGGCTTCCGATTCCTTGGCAGTGCGTGGCAGAACACGACGAACCGACTCGATACTAACAACGACGGTCACGTAACGCCCCTCGATGCTCTGGTCATCATCAATCGGTTGAATCAGTCGCAACAGTCTCAGCTGGGTGCGGAGCGGCCGAGCGGCGCCATGTACTTTGACGTGAATGCTGACGTTCATGTCACCGCGCTGGACGCTCTGATCATCATCAACTACCTCAACACGCCGGCGCATGCTGCGTCGCTGAATCAACCGGCTGCTGGCGAAGCAGAGGCGGAGAATGTTCAGCCTTCGAATAGCGTAGCGTTCTCAAGCGAAAGTGGATCCCCCGAAGGAGAGTTACCAGCGCTGCCAGCAGCCACTACGGCTGCGGAATACTTCAGCCGCAAGCCTTTCCACGTGCTCAACAGTGCGGTGGAAGACGAGCCTTGCATGTGCGGCGGCTGTGTTGGAACCGCCATCGAATCAATCGTCTCGGAACCGCTCGCAGCGGGGGTGGAGTCAATCGTCACTCGATTCGCCGACGTCCCGGCGCCGCTCTTCAGTCAATTTGCAAACATTGACTCAGTGCTGACGGATATTTCTGAGCGAGCCAGTAACCTGCCGACGCTGCGGCCGACGCTACGACTGCTTTCCTCGCGATTGCAGGACATCAGCGGCGTGGCGGTGCAGGTTCAGCAGCGGCTCGAAACAACACTGCAGCCGGTGCTGAACACGATCGACAAAGATCCGAAAGTCGGGCAATTGCTCGAGGAGCTTGAAGAATCGGTTCCCAGCCAACTTGGACATGCTCTGGATCTGCTCCGCAGTCGGCTGCTCCGGTCGTAATTGCAGTTGTGACAATTCATCTGGCGAGTCGGCGTAGCTTGTAGTTCGGACGAGATACCGCCGGTCTGCTTATGGAGTCGTCGACGGACGGTAGCTTGCTTCGAGGGTTAGAAGCGCCAGCGAAGTATCGCAAAGTCGGCCGCCGGCGAGCGTATGCGGATCGGCGAAGTACCAACTGCCCGCTTCGTGGCCGTCGCTAGCTTGAGTGGAAATCAGGCGGTCGCGAATTTGGGTATTCCATCGCTCGTACGACGAATTCTGAATGCGACTAAGCACCTGAGTCGCGTAGTAGTTGTAGTAAACGTCGTCACGCGATGGGCCCCAAACTTCTAGCAGTCCGATGCCTCGCTGCAGTCGGTCATCACTGGGTCGCCAGCCCAGCTGCATTCGCGAGAGCAGTCCGACGGCGGTCGTCGTTGGTTGAGGCTCGGGCGACTGATAACCGTAGGCTGATCCTCCGTCGGACTGCACGCGATCGAGGAATTCTTCTGCCAGCTTCCAGGTGTGCCATGGCACTTCGATGCCTGCGCGTTCAGCCGCTTTGAGGGCCATCACCTGCCAACCGAGCACTGTAGTGTCGCCAGACTGCTTTGGGTAATACCTCCAGCCGCCCCGTTCGTTCTGGGCATACACGATATAGTCGACCGCCAGTTCGCAGGTTCGTCGCACTTCCTTGTCGTCCGTAATCGCTAGTGCTTCGCAAAGCGCACGCGTCGCGAGGCCTTGGCCATACATGTCTCCCTCCTGCAAGTCGCCGCCGTAGGGAGTTTCGATGAGCCGGCTGCGAAGATAAGCGACGGCCCTTGCGACCGCCTGCTGATGTTCACCCGTGCTCTGTGAATGTCCCCTGCCGAGCAGGGGCAACAAGCCTAGCGCTGTCGCCGCCGTGGTCGAGCCATGATGTCCTGCGTCTCGGCACGCACCGCCGCAAGCCAGCCGATGATCAAACCGCCAACTTCCGTCTGCTTGTTGATGCGCAAGCAGCCAGCGCAGGCCGGCCGCGACAACTTCGTCTTCTTGCAGCGAGCCGCCGCGAGCCGCGAGACCGCTGTAGTTGAGCGGTCGCTCGATAGCTTGCAATCCGCTGCCAATCACTGCTTCTGACGGGATCAGGCGTTCGACCTGCCGACTTGGTAAGGCAGCAGTTTCACTGTGCCGCTCGGCTGAATTAATAAGACCGACGGTAGGCGGCGAGATTTCGGCGGCCTCTGGCAATTCGGATCCTACTGTGACATCCACAATCGGATCCGAGATTTCGATCGGCTCTAGTACTATTAACGGCTGCAGCTTCAGCGTTGGAACCGCGACCGGAACATCTGCTGGAGTTGACTCTGCCAATAAGTCGAGCGCTCCGCTGCTTTCCACGGATCGGTCGATCATCAGAGCTGAAAGGCAAGCCAGCACCAGAGCATGCAGCGACAGGCTCAGTGCCGCAGCGATGACGAGGTAGACGTACCTGAAAGAGATCGAGCCTGGCTGCGCATCGAGTCCCGATGAATCAGCACACACAGTCTTCGCCAAAGGACACGGGTTGCCATCCGCCGCTGCAGCTTGTCGCTGCGGCATTGCATCCTCGCCAAGGGTGATAGGACCGCGCTTCACGACCGTTACCCGCGTCACAATCGGCCCGGCCGGAATTGGCGGTGCCAGGCAACTATAGCTCGATGCGGGATGTGCAGCGGTGAGAAGAGCGCCTACTCGGGCGGGGCCTTAATGCACGCGGCCAGATGCTGCTTACCTTCGAGTAGCGGTACGATCTCGCGGCAACGTTGCTCGGCGATCGGGCAGCGGTCGGCGAAGGGACAGCCGGGATACTCGCGATCCGGCGACGGCACTTCGCCGCGCAGCACAATCCGCTGTCGCTGCCGCTCTTGCACAGGGTCGGGCACGGGCGCTGCCGAGAGCAGTGCTTGGGTATAGGGGTGCCGCGGATTGGCGTGCAACTGATCTGCTCCAGCCAGCTCCACAATGCGGCCTAAGTACATCACGCCGATGCGGTCCGAAATATGACGGACCACGGACAAATCGTGGGAGATGAACAAATATGCCAAGCCCAGCTTCTCACGCAGGTCCATCAGCAGGTTAATTACTTGTGCCTGAATGGAGACGTCGAGCGCCGACACGGGCTCGTCGCAAACGATGAGCTTCGGCTGTACCGCGAGCGCCCGAGCGATGCCGATCCGCTGCCGTTGGCCGCCCGAGAACTCGTGCGGGTAGCGATTGAGCAATCGCGGATTGAGCCCGACCAAATCCATGAGCCGCAGCGTTTCAAGCTGTCGCTCATGCGCGCGATGCAGCCCAAAGATATCCATCGGTTCGCGGATGATGGCGCCGACCGTCATCCGCGGATTGAGCGAGGCGTAGGGATCCTGAAAGATCATCTGCACCTTACGGCGATGCTCGAACATGCCCGACGGGGAGACGTTGTCGATCCGCTCTCCGTCCAGCCAGATTTCGCCGGCGGTCGGTTTCACCAGATTGATGATCGCCCGCGCCGTGGTGCTTTTGCCGCAGCCCGATTCGCCGACGAGGCCGAGTGTCTCACCGGGCCGAATCTCCAGATCGATGCCGTCCACCGCGCGCAAGGTCCGCTGCTCGCCAAACAGAAAGCCACCACGGCGAATTGGGAAGTGCACCTTCAAATCGCGCACTTCCAAGAGCGGCCGTGCCTGGCTTCCGGCAAAGACCGTCGATTTGTCCAACACCGAAGTCGACATGAATGTCCTTACTTACTCCCCGCTCAAGGCGGGCGTCGAAACCGCCTCGGCCGGATTGGCGAGCACCCAGCAAGCGCTTCTGCCACCATGTTCCACCGGCGTGAGGGGCGGCTCATCCTTCGGACAGCGATCGATTCGCAGAGGACAACGCGGATGAAAGGTACACCCGCTCGGCGGATCGGCCATATTCGGCGGCTGGCCTTCAATGGCCTGCAGGCGGCCATGATTGGAAACATCCCAACGCGGAATCGACTTCATGAGGCCTAGCGTATACGGATGCCTTGAGGCAGCAAACAGTGGATCGACTTTTGCCTCCTCCACGATCTTACCGCCATACATCACAAGCACACGATCGCAGACGCTGGCAACCACCCCCAGGGCGTGGGTGATTAGAATCACCGCTGTACCTTGGCTTTGCTGCAAATCCTTAATCAGCTCGAGCATTTGCGCCTGAATGGTCACGTCGAGCGCCGTGGTGGGCTCGTCCGCGATGAGCAGGTCGGGCTTGCACGAGAGGGCCATAGCAATCATGACTCGCTGCCGCATCCCGCCCGAGAACTGGTGCGGATAATCGTCGACTCGTTGCTCGGGCGCTGGGATGCCGACGCGCGTGAGCATTTCGATCGCATGGGCGCGGGCCTGCTTGCGCGTGTGCCCCAGGTGCAGGCGAGTGACTTCGGCTAACTGTTCCTCGACCGTCAGGAACGGATTCAACGCCGTCATCGGATCTTGAAAGATCATGGCGATGCGACTGCCGCGCACCCCACGAAGCTCGCTCGGCGACATGCGGAGCAGGTCCTGGCCGCGAAATAGCGCTCGCCCCTCGGGAATGCTTCCCGGCGGTTGCGGAATCAGACCCAGCAAGGCGAGATTCGTCACGCTCTTTCCGGAGCCTGATTCTCCCACAATGCCGACCGTCTCGCCGGGCTGCACATCGAACGTCACTCCGTTCACGGCGCGAACGAGACCATCGCTCGTGCGGAAATGCACATGGAGGTTGTCGACTTGCAGCAGTGGTTCAGGCATGTTTTGCAGTCGGTTGTGCCACTAGCGCCTGGCGAGCAGCAATCACTCGCTCAGCCGCCTGGTCGGGCGTATCGGCGAGGGAGGTGAGATGTCCCATTTTACGGCCGGGACGAGCGCTGGCCTTCCCGTAAAGATGCAATTTCACATCGTCATGGGCGAGTAGTGCATCCCAGCGCGGCGGCCCCGGTTCCCAAACGTCACCGAGCAAATTAGCCATGGCCGCAGCTCGATGTTGCCGCGTTGAGCCCAACGGCAAGCCACAAATCGCACGCACCTGCTGCTCAAACTGGCAAGTGGTGCAGGCGTCGATCGTGAAGTGCCCCGAATTGTGCGGCCGAGGTGCGAGCTCGTTGACGAGCAGCTTGCCCTCCTTCGTAACGAAGAACTCCACGCAAAGCACGCCCACCACTTCCAATCGTGACAGAATCTCCCGAGCGATTTCGACCGCTTGCTGGGCGATCTTGGCATCGACAGGGGCCGGACAGATTGAGACGTCGAGGATGTGATTGGCGTGCGAGTTCATCACGGGACCGTACGAGACAAATCGTCCCGCCTGGTCACGCGCCGCTACGACCGAAACCTCGCACTGGAAGTCGACAAACGCTTCCAGGATCGCCTCTTGTCCATCGAATGCGGACCAGCAGCGGTCGACATCGCTTGTCGAGCGGATCGCTGCCTGCCCCTTGCCGTCGTAGCCCCAATCGGCCGTCTTCAGCACGGCGGGCATTCCAAGCCCGGTTAGCGATTCCTCGAGCGCTGCCCGTGAGCGAATTGCCCGAAAAGGCGTGACTGGGATACCCACATCGCGAAGAAACGACTTCTCGCGCAGGCGATTCTGCGTCACATGCAGCACATTGCCACCGGGTCGAACGGGTGCAAAGCGCTCCGCGGCGGCGGCCGTTTCGGCGGGGACATTTTCGAATTCGAAGGTCACCACCGCCACCTGCTGTGCGAACTCTGCAATGGCGTCGAGATCGCGATAATCGGCCCGGATTTCGACATCCGCGACTTGCCCCGTTGGGGTGTCGTCGTCCGGCGACAACACATGCACGCGATAGCCGAGCCGACGGGCGGCGATGGTGAACATGCGGCCGAGTTGGCCGCTGCCAAGCACACCGAGCGTGCTGCCGGGAGGAATGAACGAAGTCATGCAGCACAATCTCAATCGGTCAGGGTTTCGCTTCGGACTTTCTCTGCCTGCTGCGCGTGAAACTCGTTCAGTCTTGTGCGTAAATCAGGCCGGCTGTTGGCCAGGATGCGGATTGCGAGCAGGGCGGCGTTTTTTGCTCCCGCGGTTCCAATTGCCAGAGTGCCTACGGGTATGCCGCCGGGCATTTGGACGATCGAAAGCAGCGAGTCCAGTCCCGATAGCGTCTTGCTCTGCACCGGCACGCCGAGCACTGGCAGAATCGTTTGCGAAGCCACCATGCCCGGTAAGTGCGCTGCCCCGCCTGCACCCGCCACAATCACTTCCAACCCGCGCTGCTCGGCCGACGCGGCATACTCGCACATCCACTGCGGAGTGCGATGGGCCGAGACGACCTGGCACTCGTGCGCAACGCCAAATTCTTTCAGCACTTCCGCAGCATGACGCATGGTTTCCCAGTCGCTTTTGCTGCCCATGATGACGCCGACCAGAGGTGGCATGAGTTCGGTCATTCGCTACGGCCTTCGCCCGTGATCGCCATTGGATTTGGTGCTCCCATTCTATCGAGTTGCGCCCGCCTGCGAAGCCGCTATAAGTCGGCGACTCGAGCGAATAACCGGGGCGACGACAGGAAATTAGATTGACAGCCGATATATCGCCTGCCTATACATGGTGGAGTAGCGACAGGAAGAGCCGGAACCTTGGCCGCGAGGCGGACATTTCATGACGGATCGGTTCGAGCGAGACCTGCTGCGGGGAAGTTGGGATCTGATGATCCTGTCGGTACTCGCCGGCGGTAAAAAGTACGGTTATCTGATTCAGCGCGAGCTGCGCGACGCGAGTCGCGGCCGGGCCGAGTTGCAGGCCGGTACGCTCTATCCGATCCTGCACCGGCTGGAGCAGGAAAAACTGATTCGCAGTTTGTGGGATGATGAGTCCGGCCGAAAGCGAAAGTGGTACCAACTTACCGTCGCCGGGCAGAAACGCTTACAAACTCAAGCACAGCAGTGGACTGACTACGCGGCCTGTATCACTCAACTATTGACATTGGCCGGGCACGCGCCGGCAACTTCCTAGGGCGTTCGTGCAATTCAAACCGGATCACACTCATGTCAGCCAGCGAAATCGAAAACTATCTGGCTATGCTCGTGCGGCTCCTGCCGATCGACTCGGGCGAGCGAGAAGAAATTCGCGACGAATTGCGCTCGCACTTGGAAGATCGGTACGAGGATTTGATATCGCAGAAAGTTCCGCACGACGAAGCTCTTCGGCGTGCGATTGACGAACTCGGGGATGCAGCCTGTCTGGCTGCAGCGTTTGCTTCTCTAAATCGGACTCAGAGACGGAGGCATCTTATGCGGTTATCTTCCGCCACGCTCGTGGTTGCCGTGCTCGCCCTGCTCGCGTTCACAGCCTTCTGGCCGACGCACCCTGCCGGAGGTCCGGCGATGGTACGAGCGCCGCTTGGTCCAACTGTGGTGCATGCACAAACACCTCCGCCAGTCGCCGAACAGCCCCGATCGCGCCAGTCAGAGATTCAGCAAAAGCTCTCCAAAGCAATTGACGCAGAGTTCGTCGAAACACCGCTGGCCGACGTGCTCGCGTATCTGGCCGAAACACTCCAGATTCAGTTCCACGTGAATCGCCGAGCCTTCGGCGAGGCCTCGATCGACTCGAGTGCGCCAATCGACATCTCGTTGAAGCAGGTCAAGGCCGAGACCATGTTGCGATTGGCGCTGCGAAGCATCGATCCGAATCTCGATTTTGTCGAGCGCGACGGATTCATCCTCGTCTCAACGATCGACGATCTCGACCAAGCCACCGAGGTGCGCGTTTACAACTGCCGTGACTTGCTGTCACTCTCGCCGCCTCTTCCCGGTGCGGCGGGTGAGGGTATGCCTGGTGGCTTTGGCGGTGGGCCCTCCGCTCCCATGGGCATGACTCCCGCCATGACCGGTGGCATGGGTGGTGGAGGGATGGTACTCGATGAGTCGCCACGCGGCCGGCTAATGAGCCTCATCATGTCCTCCGTCGAATCCAATTCCTGGGACCACGTCGGAGGCGTCGGCAGCATCTCTGAGTTCAATGGGTTGCTGGTGGTGAAGCAATCCGGGCGAGTCCACGAGAAGGTGGATGAACTACTGCAAATGCTGAGAAAGGCGGCCGACCTCGATCAGCAAAACCAATAGGTGAACTCGGCCGATCAGTCGCCGTCCCTTTTGCTTGGGACGGCGAAATTCACGTCCGCTCTGGGTTGGTCGTCTACTCGATTTCGAAGATTGCTTCAATCTCGACGGCGATATTTCCGGGTAGCGAGCCCATGCCCACGGCGCTACGAGCGGCGATGCCCTTCTCCCGCCCGAACACCTCGGCCCACAGTTCACTGCAGCCGTTAATAACGGCCGGGTGCTGGGCGAAGTCGGGCGTACAGTTAACCATGCCTAGCGTCTTGATCAGTCGCTTGACTCGATCAAGGCTTCCCAGGTTGGCCTTCAGTGTCGCGAGCATGGCGAGCCCAGTTTGGCGGGCGGCTTGGTAGCCGAACTGCTGATCCACATCGGCGCCGACTTTGCCGGTCATCAGCGAGCCGTCTGACTTGAGCGGCCCATGCCCTGAAAGATAAGCCAGATTACCGACGATCACGACCGGCATGTAAACGCCGACCGGCTTGGGGGCTGGTGGCAGTTCCAACTTCAATTCGGCGATCTTGGCTTCGGCGCTCATGGTGGATCAGACTCCTGCAACTCGAACCGGGGATTCACAACGAGCGATGAATATAGCCGACCTTTGCAGCGGGGCGGAGTGGATGGCCGCCATCTGCCGGCCGCCGCTCGGAGACTAGTGCGACGACTTGCCATAAATCTGACTTGGGTCGACTAGACGCTGAGCTACCACTTTCAGCCCTTCCGGCCGCACCTCACGAAAGAAGCAGGTCCGATATCCTTCGTGACAAGCCGCGCCAACTTGCTCGACCTTGAGCAAGATTGTGTCGGCATCGCAATCGACGTAGATAGCACGAACCGCCTGAGCATGGCCGCTTTCTTCTCCTTTGCGCCACAGCTTGCCGCGACTGCGGCTCCAGTAGACGGCTTTGCCGGTCCGCACGGTCTCGGCGAACGACTCGGAATTCATCCAAGCCATCATCAATACCTCGCCAGTAGCCGCATCCTGCGCGATCGCCGGAAGCAAACCGTCATTGCGAGTGAAGTCGGGACCGCTGAGAAGTGTTTCAGTCATAGGCTGGAGAGAAAACGGGGGGAAGCAACCAGATCCAGCATAGATTCCCCCGCATCTGCCGCACAATGGCTAGAGGCCGCAGCTACGGAGCAAGGGGATTAGAGCGACCATCCTTCAAGTGACTACACGTAGCTCCTCACTCGCGACGATGAACCATTCGGCGTATTGCCTTGACCGCTCGGATCGTCGGGAACGATGTCCATTGAGCGGTCGACAGCAGCAGCGAATGGATTGCTCACTGCTCATAAGTGCATTCATTGGATCGGCTAAGGAGGGCGGTTTGAGACGCGTATCGTGGAGAGGGAGTCCCCTTGCACAACTCACTTAGTCTGATCGTCCCCGTCCACAATGCCGAGAATTCGCTCGGCCAGCAGATCTCACGACTGCTAGACTTGCTGCCGGAATTGACGCAGCGTTTCGAAGTGCTGATCGTCGACGATGCCTCGACCGACCAAACCGCCGACGTGGCGGTGGAGATTTCACGCGAGTACCCGCAAGTGAAGCTCCTGTCCCAGCGCCGCCGCATGGGACTAGCCGCTGCTGCTAAGCAAGGCTCCGAGAAAGCGACCGGCGAGGTCGTGCTTGTGCATAACGAAATCAAAGGTCTCACGTCGGCCGAGCTTCGCAAGCTTTGGAACGAACGGCGTCAGTCGGCGATTCGGCAAGGCAGGGAGAACCGCACGCCGGGGGTGTTTGAAGAGCCGCTGATGAACCGACTGTCCGCGTGGGGCCAGGGCCTGAAGGATCAAACGCAACCGGCGAAACAGCCAGCCGATTTGCGATTCTCGATTGCCGATCTCGGCCGAGCCGATACATCGCATGAAAAAAACGTGAAAGCGAAGCCGGTGCGCAGCTTTCTCCGGCACTTGCGCGAGCTGACTCTCGGCGAGTAAGACCGCCGCTTATGTCGGACGGTGATCAGCGGTCGCTTCCGATCGCTCAGTACCGGGCAATGCACCAGAGAGCCCAAACACCGTCACGCCATCCGATCTTTTTCCCTTCCGCGTAAGATCGGCCCTCATAGCTGACCGGGCGTTCGAAGAAACGAACGCCTGGAATGCGGGCCAACTTCTGCGTGATCTCAATCTCGATTCCAAAGCCCCGCTCACCAAGCGTGGGTGTGATCTGCTGGATCAGTTCCCGCCGCATCAGCTTGTAGCAAGTCTCGACGTCGGTGAAAGTGCGGCCCGAACGCCAGTTCGACAACCGCGTGATCAGCTGATTGCCCCACCGATGCCAGTAGTGCAGCACAGGGCCATCGTGCTCACTGAATCGACTGCCGTAGACGACATCGGCCCGGTCTTCGATGATCGGCTGCAGTAGGGCCAGGTAGTCGTGCGGATCGTACTCCAGATCCGCATCCTGAATAATGACCACATCGCCGGTGCAGTGGCTGAAGCCGGTCTTGAGCGCCCCGCCCTTCCCTTGATTCCGCTCGTGGAAAATGATCTTCAGGTCGGCGTGCTCAGGGTCGCCGCTGTCACGCCATTGAGCGAGCAAGTCACGCGTACCATCCTTGCTGCCATCGTCGACAATGACAATCTCGCACGGCACGCCGGTTGCGCGCACTCGGGCGACCACCGCTTCAATGGTTCGCCGCTCGTTGTAAACCGGGATCACCACCGATAGTCGAAAGCCGTCGGGAATCCGATAAATGCCCAGTTGCCGCGCGACCTCTTTACCGAGCAATCGCTCGACAATGCTCACGCGATCGGCCAGTACCTCCCCGTCACCATCCGCCGATCGCAACAGCGACTCACCCAACTGGCGCAGTTGGGTAGAGCTGAACTCGTCGGAGGGGAATGGTCGGTACACGCGAGCCTGCTCAACTGTTGAATCGCGGGAAGCGGATACCGACCATTGTTACACGGCTGCGGCTGCCAGACCAAGCGTTACGCCTGGTGCCGGCAGATCGCTGTAGCCCATCAGGAACTGGTCGATCGCCCGGGCCGCTCCGCGACCTTCGTTGATCGCCCAAACCACGAGAGACTGACCACGGCGGCAGTCGCCAGCGGCGAAGAGCTTGGGAACACTGGTTGAGAATCGGCCGTGCAAGGCTTTGTAGTTGGTCCGCGGATCGGTTTCGATACCGAGTGACTCCACCAGGTACTGTTCCGGTCCCTTGAAGCCCATGGCGAGCAGCACCAGGTCAGCTTTCCAGAACTTGTCGGTGCCCGGCAGTTCCTTCAGCTTCCACTGGCCGTCGACCTTCTCCCACTCGACTTGAACGGTACGGATGCCGGCCACGTTGCCAGCGTCGTCGCCGACGAACTCCTTGCTCATGATGCAGTAAGTGCGCGGGTCGTCGCCAAACTTGGCCGCCGTTTCCTGATGGCCGTAGTCGGTGCGATAGATGCGCGGCCACTGCGGCCACGGGTTATCCGGGGCTCGTTCCTTCGGCGGTTTGGGAAGCAGCTCGAAGTTGACCATGCTGCGACAGCCGTGGCGGAGCGATGTGCCGATACAGTCGGTACCGGTATCGCCACCGCCGATGACGATCACGTCCTTGTCCTTGGCACTGATATAGCGGCCGTCTTCGAGCTGGCTGTCGAGGAAGCTCTTGGTATTGGCCGTCAGAAACTCCATGGCGAAGTGGATTCCGCCCAAGCCGCGGCCGGGAATCGGCAGGTCATTTGGCCGCGTGGCGCCCGTGGCGAGCAGCACCGCGTCGTGATCCTCGTAGAGCTTCTTGGGATCGACGTAGTTGGCCGACTCCTTATTGCCAACGTCGGCGTTCACGACAAACTGCACGCCTTCTTCCCGAAGCAGATTGATCCGCCGTTCAACGACACCCTTGTCGAGCTTCATGTTCGGAATGCCGTACATCAGCAAACCGCCAATCCGATCGGCCCGCTCGTAAACGGTTACCGTGTGCCCGACTTTGTTGAGCTGAGCTGCGGCAGAGAGTCCCGCCGGGCCTGAGCCGATGATCGCCACGGTCTTGCCCGTACGCGTCGGCGGCGGCTGAGGCACGACCCAGCCTTCTGCGAAGCCGCGATCGATAATCGCGTTCTCGATGTTCTTGATCGTTACCGGCGGATCGGTGATGCCGAGCACGCAGGCCCCTTCGCACGGAGCCGGGCAAGCGCGGCCGGTGAACTCTGGGAAATTGTTCGTCTTGTGCAGACGATCGAGCGCTTCACGCCAGCGGCCGCGATAGACCAGGTCGTTCCACTCCGGAATGAGGTTATCGATCGGGCAGCCCGTCGCGCTCTGGCAGAACGGCACGCCGCAGTCCATGCAGCGGGCGCCTTGCACCTTCAGATGTTCTTCCGGCGGATCGGTGTAGATCTCGCCGTAATCGCCTAGGCGCTGGATCGCATCGCGATACGGAACTGGCTTGCGCGGAAACTCTTTGAAACCTGTGGGCTTACCCATGGCGATGGACTCCGTGTACTCCAGCCTCGACCTCTTCGTCGTGCTTCGCCCGCTCGGCCAGCACACGCTTGTAATCGGTTGGCATCACTTTGACGAACTGGGCCGTGCTTTCCGGCCAATGACTCAAAATCTTGTCGGCAACGGTCGAACCGGTGTAGCGGCGGTGCTGCTCGATCAGGTCGAGCAGTTCGGCGACGTCCTGCGGCGTTTCGACCTTCTCGAGTTCCACCAGGCCCAGGTTGCAGCGGGTGATGAAATCGCCCGCCGGATCCCAGATATAGGCGATGCCGCCCGACATGCCGGCAGCGAAGTTGCGGCCCGTTTCGCCCAGGATGACGACTCGGCCACCCGTCATGTACTCGCAACCGTGATCGCCGCAGCCTTCGATCACCGCATGGGCGCCGCTGTTCCGCACTGCAAAACGCTCGGCGGCTCGGCCGCGGAAGAAGGCCCGGCCGTCCGTAGCCCCGTACAGGCAGACATTGCCGACGATGATGTTCTCTTCCGGCACGAACGACGAAGCGAGCGGCGGATAGATCACGATCCGGCCTCCGCTGAGCCCCTTACCGACGTAGTCGTTCGCATCTCCTTCGAGCTCGAGCGTGACGCCTTGCGCGAGGAACGCGCCGAAGCTTTGTCCCGCCGAGCCGTTGAACTTGATGTGAATCGTGTCGTGCGGCAACATTTCGTCGCCCCACCGCTTGGCAATCTCATGGCTGAGCATCGTGCCAACGGTGCGATTGGTGTTGATGATCGGCGTCTCGATGCGGGTCCGCTCGCGACGTTCGATCGCGCGGCGGGCCTTCTCGATCAACTTGTTGTCGAGCGCGAGTTCCAGGCCGTGATCCTGCTTCTTGGTGCAGAACACCTCGACATCGGGCCTTGGCTTGCGAGCCGGGGTGAGCATGGGCGTCAGGTCGATGCCCTGAGCCTTCCAATGCTTCACAGCGGCTTCCGTTTCGAGGCAATCGGCGCGGCCGATCAACTCGTTGAACGTGCGGAAACCGAGCTGCGCCATGATCTGGCGAGCTTCTTCAGCCACCATGAACAGATAGTTGACCACATACTCCGGCTTGCCCATGAACTTGCGGCGGAGCACCGGATCCTGCGTCGCGATTCCGACCGGGCAGGTATTCAGGTGGCACTTCCGCATCATGATGCAGCCGAGCGTGACGAGCGGCGCCGTGGAGAAGCCGATTTCTTCGGCCCCCAGCATCGCGGCAATCACCACGTCGCGGCCGGTCTTGATTTGACCGTCCGTTTGCAGAACCACGCGGCTACGCAGGTCGTTCAGAACCAGCGTCTGATGGGTTTCGGCGATGCCGAGTTCCCACGGCAAGCCGGCGTGCTTGATACTCGTGATCGGCGAGGCGCCGGTGCCACCGGAATCACCCGAGATGAGGATGTGATCGGCATGGGCCTTAGCCACACCAGCGGCAATCGTGCCGACACCGACCTCGCTCACCAGCTTCACGCTCACGCGAGCGGCTGGGTTGCTGTTCTTCAGATCGTGAATCAGCTGCTTGAGATCTTCGATCGAATAGATGTCGTGGTGCGGGGGCGGGCTGATGAGCCCCACGCCCGGAGTCGAGTGCCGGATGCGAGCGATGTTCTCGTCCACCTTGTGACCTGGGAGCTCACCACCTTCGCCTGGCTTCGCGCCCTGAGCCATCTTGATTTGTAGCTCGTCGGCGTTGGTCAAGTAATTGATCGTCACGCCGAACCGGCCCGACGCGACCTGCTTGATGGCCGAACGCTTCGAATCGCCGTTGGGCAGCGGTTGGAACCGCTCGGAGTCTTCGCCGCCTTCGCCCGTATTGCTCTTGCCGCCCAGCCGGTTCATGGCAATGGCGAGCGTCTCGTGCGATTCCGCCGAGATCGAACCGAGGCTCATCGCTCCGGTGCAGAAGCGCTTCACGATGCTCGTCGCGGGCTCCACCTGATGGATCGGAATTGCCTGATTCACGCCCTCCTTGAACTTCAGCAACCCGCGCAGTGCGCACTTCTTGGTTGCTTCGTCCGCTGCATGCTTGGAGAAGCGCCAGTAAGCGTCGGCTGAGTTTTCGCGGGCAGCGACTTGCAGGTCGGCGATCGACTGCGGATCCCACATGTGACGTTCGCCTTCGGCGCGCCAGTGGAACTCGCCGACGTTCGGCAGCACCGGCAAACGCTGCTCCGCCCGCTTCGGGAACCCGATTGCATGACGACGGAGTGCCTCTTGAGCGAGGACGTCGAAGCCGACACCTTTGATTCGGCTGGCCGTGCCGACGAAGCACTTCGCGACTACTTCCTCCGCCAGACCGACGGCCTCAAAGATCTGTGCGCCTTTGTAGGAGGCCAAGGTCGAGATGCCCATTTTCGACATCACCTTGAGCATGCCCTTGGCGACCGCCTTCTGGTAGCCGTGCACGATCTTGTCGTCGCTGTACTCGCCGCCGAGCAAGCCATCGCGCTGCGCCTGCCACAGGGACTCAAATGCCAGGTAGGGATTGATGGCGTCGGCGCCGTAGCCGACCAGCAAGCAGTGGTGATGCACTTCGCGAGCCTCGCCCGACTCAACGATGATGCCGATTTGAGCCCGCTTCGCCTTTCGCACGAGGTGATGGTGCACGGCGCCGCTGGCGAGCAGGGCGCTAACCGGCACTCGTTCGGCGCTCAAGGCCCGATCGGAAAGTATCACGAGCGAGTACCCGTCAGCGATCGCCTGTTCGGCCTCATTGCAGATGCGATCGAGCGCGGGCTTCAGGCCCGCGGTTCCCTCGCTCACCGGCCAGGTGATGTCGATCGTCTTGGTTTTCCAGCCGCGGTGAACCATGCTCTTGATCGCGGCCAACTCCTCGTTGGTCAGGATCGGATGCGGCAGCAGCAGGCGATGAGCATGCTCTTCCGTGGTCTCGAGCACGTTTCGCTCGGGGCCGACGTAGCACTCCAGCGACATAATCACTTCTTCGCGAATCGAATCGATCGGCGGGTTGGTGACCTGCGCGAAGAGTTGCTTGAAGTAGTCGTACAGCATTCGCGGCTGGTCGCTGAGCACCGCGAGGGCCGAATCGTTGCCCATCGAGCCAATCGGGTCGCGCTTCTCGAACACGAGCGGCAGCAGCATGAACTGCATGGTCTCGATCGTGTAACCCAGGGCCTGCATGCGAGCGAGCAGCGTATCGGGCTCGAAACCGTGCGTCTCATTCGACGGATTCAAGTCCTTGATTTCGATCCGCTGGTTGCGAACCCATTCGCCATAGGGGCGAGCGGTGGCAATCGTCTTTTTGATCTCTTCGTCAGGGATCAAGCGGCCCTGCTCGAAGTCGACGAGGAACATACGTCCCGGCTGCAGACGCCCCTTGGCCTTAACGATCTTGGGATCAACCGGCAGCACGCCGACTTCGCTCGCCATGATGACGCGGTCGTCGGTGGTGATGTAATAGCGGCTGGGCCGCAGGCCGTTGCGGTCGAGCACGGCGCCGATGTAGCGGCCGTCGGTGAACACAACCGACGCCGGGCCGTCCCAGGGCTCCATGAGGCAGCTGTGGTACTCGTAGAACGCCCGCTTGTATTCCGGCATCGACTCGTGGTTTTGCCACGCTTCGGGGATCATCATCATCACGGCTTCGGGCAAAGATCGGCCCGCGAGCAGTAGCAGTTCCAGCACGTTGTCGAACATGCCGGAGTCGCTAGTTGATAGATCTGTGATCGGCCGCAGGCGGTCGAACTGCTCGCCGAACACTTCCGACTTCATGATGCCTTCGCGAGCGGCCATCCAGTTGACGTTGCCGCGCACGGTGTTGATTTCGCCGTTGTGCGACATGAATCGCATCGGCTGGGCGCGTTCCCACGAGGGGAACGTGTTGGTGCTGAACCGCGAGTGCACCATCGCCAGGTGGCTGGTATAGCGCGGGTCAGACAGATCGGGAAAGTAGGGCACGACCTGCAAGCTGGTGAGCTGACCCTTGTAGATGATCACGCGCGACGAAAAGCTGCAGACGTAGTAGCGGCTGCGCTGCTTCAGGTCGAGCTTTTCGATTGCGTGAAAGGCCTGCTTGCGGATGAGATACAACTGCCGGCAGAACTCGGTGCGGTCTGTCCCTTCGCCAGCAGCCACGAAGAGCTGCTCAATCACCGGTTCGCCGGCGAGTGCAGTAGGACCAACATCGGCTTTCTTCGCGTCGGTAGGGACGCGGCGCCAGCCGATCAGCTTCTGACCTTGGCGTGCGACATACTTCTCCAGCATCTGCTTGCAGAGGTCGCGCTCCGCGTCGTCCTTCGGCAGGAAGATCTGCCCGACGGCATAGCGGCCTTCCTCGGGCAAATCAGCGTTGAACAGTCGCTTCGCCTCGCTGCGCATGAACTCATCGGGCAGCGCCGTGAGCATACCCGCGCCGTCGCCCGTGTTCGGCTCACAGCCGCATGCTCCGCGGTGGTCCATATTGCGCAGCGCTTCGGCGGCGTCGCGGACGATCGAGTGGCTGCGGACGCCCTTGATGTGGGCGATGAAACCAACGCCGCAGCTATCTTTCTCGTTGGCGGGATCGTACAGGCCGTGCTTTTTGGGGAGGCCGCTCGGTAAATCCATAGTCATAGCAACACCTATCGTTCTGGGCCGCGACACCCTCTTTTCCATCACTGGTGGTCGTTCGCGGCCGAATGCGTTTATGAGGAGACCCGCTCGGCTGCGGCGACTGCCGCCTTCGCTCCGCTGCCAGAACTGGTTGCGGACGAGGACTTAGAACGGTCGTAGTTTTCAGATGCCGACTCCGAGCGGTCTTGCTCGGAATGTGACACATCGCGTGAATCGCGCCCGTTTTCGTTTTGAGCAAGCGTCGGAGCCAGGCTGAGCAACATCTGGCGAAATCGGCTCGCCGTTTTGCCCAGTTCCTTGCCGCGCCGTTGGATGATTCCGATCGGCCGGGTCAGCTCCACACCCGCGAGTGGTCGGGCCACAAGTTCGCCCGCTTGCACTTCGCGATCGACCGTGGGCGCGGGCAGCAGGCTGACGCCCGCGTTGATTTCGATCGCCCGTTTGATCGTCTCCGTATTGTCGAACTCCATCGCCACCCGCACTTCGACGCCGCGGGCCGTGAGCACGCGATCGATTTCGTGCCGAATCTCAAGATCCGGATCAAAGGCGACGATCTCCTGCCCGTGCAGGTCTTCCACGGCGACTCGCTCCTTCGTCGCCAACCGGTGGCTGGGGGAGCAGACGAGCACCATCGGCTCTTCGCGCCAGGTGGTGGCCTTGATTGTGCGTGACGACTTGGGGTAGCTCACCAGACCAAGGTCCACTCGATCGCTCTCGACCAGTTCATATACCCGGGCCGGATGTTGATACTGCAGCCGGACGTTTGCCTTCGGAAAGCTTTGCAGGAAGCTCTGGACGAAGTGGTTCATGTGGCTGAGACCAACCGAGTAGATCGACGCCACGCTCACCCGGCCCGCCACTTCCTCATGGAGCGTGCGAACCTCTTCTTCCAAGGCAAAATACCGCTGCACCAGCTTGCGGCAGCCGTCGTAGTAGACTTCGCCCTCTGGAGTAAGCACAAAGGGGCGCTTCGTGCGGTCGATCAGCTTGACGCCCAAATGCTCTTCCAGATGGTTAACGATCTGGCTCGCCCCGGACTGCGAAATTCCGTTTTCGCTGGCAGCGCGCGAAAAGCTCCGCCGGCCGACGACATCGCAGAAGACTTTGAGCGATTTCAGGTGCATGGGCTGCTGAGAGTGGCATCATGCCGCGCTATAGAGCGCCGTTTCACAATTAGGCGAAAGCATGCCAAGATATTCGGCTGCCAGCGGTTGGTCAATTACCTTTTCACAATTTTCGCTCGGCCTTCATTAGCTCATCTTATTGAACCGGATCAGCCTACCTGATGCAAGTGCCCGTAAAAACCGCATCCCAGCGAGCAAGAAACAGCAGAGCCCTCGTCGTAAGACAAGGGCTGCAAAGCTTTTGTCGACCAACCTGACGAGCAGCAGTTCTAGCCGAATAGCTTCGTAACTGGCTCAGCCTTCACGAGTTCACGAGGCTGATTCAGATGGTTATAGACGATAGTCTGTGGATTGATACCGACTGCGTGATAAATCGTTGCTAGCAGCTCGATCGGGTGAACTGCGTTCTCGAGCGGTGCGGAGCCCGTCTGATCGCTCTTACCGTACACCACGCCGCGTTTCACCCCCGCACCAGCAACTACGGCCGTGTAGCAGTAGGGCCAGTGATCGCGGCCGTCCGCACTGTTGCCATTGCCCGACGTGCTGACGCCGCGTTGCGGGGCCCGGCCGAACTCGCCGAGGGCAACGACCAGCGTGTCTTCCAGCATGCCGCGCTCGTCCAAGTCGGCAATCAGCGTCGACAGGCCGTTGTCGAGCATTGGACCGGCTTGGTTCTTCATGCGGTCGGTCAGGCCAACATGGCAGTCCCAGGAGTGATTGTCGCTGTTGGCAACTTTGGGCCAAATCACTTCCACCACGCGCGTGCCAGCTTCCACCAGGCGGCGAGCAAGCAAGCAGCTTTGGCCAAACGTGTTGCGGCCGTAGCGATCGCGCAGAGCATCACTCTCCTTGCTCAAAGTAAACGCCTCGCGGGCTCGACCAGACGAGATCAGGTTCAACGCCGAGTCGTAGTACTTGTCCAAGTCATACTTCTCGACCGCCTTATCGATCGCCGGCATTCCTTGATTGATCAGATCCCGCAGCCGAGCGCGACGGTCGAGACGGGCTTCCGACACTTCAGGCCGGAGCGTCAGGTCGTCGACCCGGATCTTCTCCATTTTGGCCATGTCCATGTCGTCGCCTGGCGGAAACAGATAGTACGGATCATAGGCGCGACCCAGGAACCCTGCCGTGCCCGACTTGTTGACGACGTTGCTCTCTTGGAGTGGCCGCGGCATCATCACGAACGGCAGCATCGGCTCGGTTGGCGGCTTCAGACGAATGATATTCGAGCCGAAATTCGGGAAATCCTTCGGCGTTGGCGGCTCCAACTGCCCCGAGGGGCTCACCTTGTCGGCAGTGTAACCGGTGTGAATCTGATAGATGGCGGCCGTGTGGTTGAAGAGGCCGACCGGCGTGTAGCTCATTGAGCGAATGAGCGTGGTCTTGTCGACCACTTCCGCAAACTTCGGCATCAACTCGGTCAGCTCGATGCCGGGCACCTTAGTCTTAATGGTGCTGAACGCCGACTTCACGTTGTCCGGTACGTCTGCCTTCGGGTCCCACAGGTCAAGATGACTCGGACCACCTTGCAGGTAGACCATGATCACGCTCTTGGCCTTGTTCCAGCCAGGGCCGCTGCCGGTGTTGGCTTGGGCCGATTGCAGCCCAAACATCTGGCCGAGGGTCATGCCCATGACGGCCGATCCGCCGACGCGCAAGATATCGCGGCGAGTTACACCCACATTGCGGTCGCAAACGTCTTTGCCCGGCTGGCCAGGGATGCAAAGCATGAATCACCTCGAGTGGCACATGGAGAACTGAGCCGCACGTAGGGTAGGCTGCCCGCCGGTCCGAATACCGATGCCAACGGGGGCCAGAAGCGGCAGCCCATGTGGGTCGGTCTAAGGTAACCCTGAACTCTGTCACTATACTGCTTCGGCTCCTCGCATGTCAAACTTTTGATATGACTTCCCATGCGCCGAACGGAGGCAGAATTTACCCATCATCAGCCATGATAGTTACGACCTTTCGCATTCAACGGTCCTAAACGGAATTCTCACACCGTCGGATTCGAGCGCCACCCATCCATGAGTGCTACCTACGAGGTGGAAATTTACGGTGTTCGCGAAGTGGGCCTGCTCGGCACTGCGGAACCGGCTTTCTGGCGGCGCCATTTAGCCGAGTACCGACTCGAGCCGACGATTTCGGACGACCGAGCCGCAATCATGATCAGTGCCTGTGATGGCCGGTTCCGCGGGATCAGATTCCAAGAACTTTCCATCTCGGTATTGACGGAGAGCGCGCGAAACGATGGCAATTCAGCATTTCTAGTTCAGGCATTCAACTCCCGGCGCCTCTTTGCCTGGGTAGAACGAACTTTCTTTTGCACGCCTTACGACTTCGCGGGCATTGAAGTGGAAGTTGGACCGCCGGCAACGATCGATCTCACAGTCCGTGACCAAACGGTTTTCCGGGCATTGATGCACCAACCAGTGTCTCAAGCGATCAAGAATGTCCGCTCAGCGAGCATTGTGCAGCAAGACGGCTGGGAGGGGACAATTTACTTACCTCGGCTGGCGCACCGCCCACGCGACCCATTCAGGCTCTTCCGCGGCAAGCTAAGTGGCGTTACGCACTATTACGACTTCGACGCCTCAGATCGGGTGCTGTTGAACCCATCGAAAGCCGCGCCGGTCAGTAGCTGGCTGATTGAATCCGACTATCGGCCCAAGCAGTGGATCATCCGCCCGGATGCTACTCACGCCAAATCCAAAACCACGGTCAGGCCTGGGGAGCACTGAATTCTTCCCGATCAAAGAGTGGATGCCATCCCGCGCTTCGCGGTATAAGGTATCAGCGCTATTCAGCTGAACGTTCTCTCCTTTCGCTTTCTTCTATCGCGAGAGCATCTATGCACCGCCTCTCCCAACCCATGGTCCGTTTTGCTTTGCTCGCTCTGACACTACTCGCCTTCCCCGGATGCGTCACCGAGCGCGTCGACGGCGACACCACCATCTTCACCTTTGCCTGGTGGCTGCCGTTGCTCATTCTCGTCGGCGGCGTGGTTTCACTGTTTGCTGGAATCCTGCTGCGTCAGAACCGCTTCGGCTGGGTGCTGATGATCGGCGGCCCGATCGCCGCGATCTTCTTTGCCCCGAGCCTTTGGAACGACAAGGTCACTCTCGATCATCAGCACTTCACGCAGCGGACGGGCCTGTGGTTTGCCCCAAGGTTTCAAGACGTCGCCTTCGCCGACCTCGCAAGCATTGACCTGACGTCCGAAACTCGCCGCACCCGCCGGGGTCGCAGCACCAGCTACTACATGGTCTGCCATCGCAAATCCGGAGAGGTCGCCAAAGTCAGCATCAACGATCTGATGAAGCAGGGGGCTTTCCAGAAGATTCTCGCCGAAGCCTCCACCTATGGCATCGTCGTGAACGATTTCCGGGACCAGTAAGCGGAACGCCAGTTGCTCCTCTCATTCCGCGCCGTTCGAGTCGCGGAAATAGAACCGGAACGAGGGGAGCAGGTCATGGTCGCAGCGCCGAAATTCAAGCCGCTGAGTGAGCAAACCATCGTTATTACGGGCGCTTCAAGCGGCATAGGCCTGTGCACCGCGCGGAAAGCCGCCGACCAGGGCGCCAAGCTCGTCCTCGCCGCCCGCAACCACGACGCGCTCACCATGCTAGAGCGCGAGATCAATAACGCCGGCGGCCACGCCATCCATGTCGACGCCGACGTCGGCAGCGAGGACGACGTGCTCGCGATCGCCCAGACCGCCGAAAAGCACTTCGGCGGCTTCGATACCTGGGTGAACAACGCCGGCGTCAGCCTCTACGGCCGCCTCGAGGACGTAAATACCGAAGATCACCGCCGCCTCTTCGAAACGAACTTCTGGGGCGTCGTCTACGGCTCCATCCAAGCGGTGAAACACCTGAAGCAGCGCGGCGGAGCGATCATCAACGTCGGCAGCACGCTCGGCGACCGGGCCATCCCACTGCAGGGCATGTACTGCGCGAGCAAGTTCGCCGTCAAAGGCTTCACCGACGCTCTCCGCATGGAAATCGAGGAAGCGAACTACCCGATCTCGGTCACGCTCATCAAGCCAGCCGCCATCGATACTCCTTATGTAAAGCACGCGAAGAACTACCTGCCGCACGAGCCCAAAAATCCCTATCCCGTCTACGCTCCCGACACCGTCGCCGCAGCCATCCTGCATGCTGCGACCCACCGCGAGCGCGACATCCATGTTGGCGGTGCGAGCAAGGCCTTCACGCTCGCCGAGAAGATCGCCCCGCGGATCACCGACCGCTACATGGAAGCCGTCCTCTTCGGCCAACAACAAACCGACAAGCCGTCCCCCCGCAACCGCAAAGATTCTCTCCACTGGACCACCAGCAACGGCGGCCCGCGCGAGCGCGGCGACTACGGCGAAATCGGCCACGTCAACGAGACAAGCCTCTACACCTCCGCCTCGATCCACCCCTGGATCACCACCGCGCTACTAGGCGCCGGAGTCGCCGGCCTCGCCGTCGCCGCCCTACTCACCTCTGACGCCCCGTCGAGGTTCCGGCGGTAGGACAGGATGTCCAGCAGTCTCAGTGGGGGAGACATTCTTGCGTGCCCGTCCTTCAAACTCGCCTCAGCCGGGCCACGGCACGGAGAACAATCACCACGTTCTCCACCGAGCAACGCATTACTAGCCCCCACACGCCTTACGCGAAAGCCAAAATACAACCCTTTGCGCACATCACAAAATCACGACAACCCCAAACGCCACACCACTTTACCCCAAAACAGCACAGAAATTTTACAACCCCTTTTCAACACCTCCACAACAAGAACCCACAATACCACCAACGGGTGGCTCGCAGAACAAATCCAACCCTCGCAGTAGAATTCAACCGACAACCGATTTGTCAAAGACCACCGCCGCACCGCAGCTCGCCAACCAAGCCAACCGCGCAGCATCAACCGCCTTCACGCAGCCAAAACCGCGAGAGCTACTACACATTACTCTATAATTTTTTCTAATTTCGTCAAGACTACCGAGCAACACACGCAGGCATTAGGAGCCTGCGACCTAAGCTCCAGCGATCGCAAATTCTCGTACTCAAACCCCGCCAGCCCAGCATCTCCGGCTGCAGGTTTCGTGTTGTAATCCGTGCCCCGGCCGGCCAAAATTCCTGCACGGTTCTCGGTGCCATTTTTGGCTCTCTCTCAGCGTGCAGGAACGTCGAACCATGCTTGTCGAAAAAAAGGGCCGGTTGGCGGTTTGGGTCGGCAGCATCCCAAAGAAGGCCCAGTTCAACGCCTATCTCAAGGAAACATATGGGGAAGACGACGAAGCTCCGATCAGCGCCTTCTGCGCTGATATGCAAGACACGTTTTATGACCACGACTTCGTCTTCAGCGAATGGTATGGCGCCAAAGACAAACCGGTGGCCGACCTGCTGAGCGGCTGGAACCAGGCGCACACCTTTTCGGCTGGAGCGCTCAAGCTCGCGAAGAAAGCGGGCATCGAAGCAGGCAACATGGTGCTGATTGCCTACGATCACGAACTGAAGCCCAATAAGTGGCCCGATACATCGCCGGTCCGCTTTCTCGGCAACTTGGCCTACTCCGACGAGCCGCCGCCGCTCGCCAAGCTGGACCTGACGAACATCAAGGAGCACAAGAATGTCATTCGCTTGTGCTTCGCCCCGGATGGCAAGACGCTCGTTTCCGGCGGCACCGATGGCACTCTCATGGCCTGGGATGTCGAATCGGGCAGAGCAATCACGACGCCTGAATATGCCTTCAAAGGTTCCCTAGCCGACGTTTACTCGCTGATGTTCTCGGCCGACGGAACGAGGTGCGTCGCGGGCACCCTGACGGCGACGTGCTTATGGGACTCGTTCCCGCAAGCAGGTCGATTCCTTGAGCCGCTGAAGCATTTTGCTGCGAAGGCCATCTCGCCTGATGGAAGAATCGCCTTCGGCTGCGAGTTGAAGAAGGTCACGGCCCGCAATCTGGCCGACGGCAAACCGGTCGCAGCGATCGATCGCGTGATGGACGGATCCGTTCTCGCCCTCCTGCCGGACAGTCGGATCGCCACCATTGTCTACGAGCAGAAAGAACTGCATGTCTGGAACACGAAGACCGGCAAGCAGCTTTTTTCCATTGCTTCGTCGATCGCGACGCGAGAGATCGCAGCTTCGCCGGGCGGAAACGCGGCCGTGACCAACGATGGCAAGCAGGCGATCATCTGGGATCTCGCGAAGCGAACTGCCTCGCATCCGATCGATCCGGAAGCCGACATCCGCGATGTACTCGTGCCGACCGACGATTGGTGGGTCGGGCTCCTGCGCACCGGACCGCTGCAAGTCCGCTCCCTGCGCACCGGCAAGCTGACGCAGACGCTCGGCGCCGCAAAAGACAGCTACTGGAAGATGTACGCCGCCGGGACCACTGTCGCCGCGATCGCCACTGGCCGGACGAATCTCGAGGTCTGGGATGCCAAGACGGGCAAACTACTCGGCCGTTACCCCGACCGCGCCAAGCCGAAACCGGACGAGTCGATCGACGCCGCTGCTGTTTCACCCGATGGCAGCACCATCGCAGTCGGCCAGCGCTCCGGAGCAGTCCGCTTTTTCCAACTCAAAGGCGGTAAACTGGCCGCCAACGGGAAATAGACGCCGGCGAGGCGGAAATCGGTTCTCCGACAAGCCTTTCTCATCGTCCTCGGCCGCGTATAATCGAATCTTGCACCTCCGGGAGCGAGCGGCTGGGAGCGATAGGCCGCGGATTCCCGTGACGGACGACCGATCCGAGAAAACAGCGGCATTTCGGCCCCCAAACGCGGGCCCCATCGCCTGCCGCGCTGCGCCACGAAGCGCCATCATGACCTCTTCTCCAGTGGGGCAGACATTCCTGTCTGCCGAGTCTCCTAAGTCCCAGGCTTCCACCGCCCTCGGCCTGGAACTCCCCCAGTTCAACGCCGGCAAAGTCGGCAACATGCTCGCCGCGCTCCCCCGCGGCCAAAACCTCGCGGCCAAACCGCTGCCCATGAGCATGGACGAAGCCAAAAGCTTCGGCTGGGACGAGCTCGACATCGTCTTCATCACGGGCGATGCCTACATCGACCACCCCAGCTTCGCGATGGCCATCCTCGGCCGCGTACTGCAGGCGGCGGGCTTCCGTGTCGGCATCGTGTCGCAGCCCGACTGGCGGAAGGTCGACGACTGGCGGCGGTTCGGCCGGCCGCGGCTGTTCTTCGGCATCAGCGCCGGCAACATGGACTCGATGATCAACCACTACACGGCCAACCGGAAGGTGCGCAACGACGACGCCTACAGCCCCGGCGGCCGAATCGGCCTGCGTCCCGACCGGGCGACGCTCGCCTACTGCCAGCGGGCCCGCGAGGCCTACCCCGGCGTACCGGTGATCGCCGGCGGCGTCGAAGCCTCGCTCCGCCGCCTCGCCCACTACGACTACTGGAGCGACAAAGTCCGCCGCTCCATCCTGCTCGACTGCAAAGCCGACCTCTGCGTCTACGGCATGGGCGAAGAGGGCATCGTCGAGGTAGCGCGCCGACTCGATCGTGGCGAAACGGTGAAAGACCTTCGCAATATGCGCGGCGTCGCGTACGTGCTCGGCGCCAGCGAGTCCCGCCAGTTTAGCGGCGAGCAGCAGGCGAGCCCGTCCTCGAGCGATACGCTGGTCATTCCCAGTTACGGAGAGGTGGTCGCCAGCAAACCCGCGTTCGCCGAGGCCACGCGGATGATCCACAACGAGACCAACCCCTACAACGCCAAGCGGCTCGTCCAGTTCCACGATCGCCAGGCCGTCGTCGCCAATCCGCCGGCCTTCCCGATCTCGCAGGCCTCGATGGACGCCATCTACGGCCTCCCTTACACCCGCCGGCCGCACCCGATCTACAAAGAGCCGATCCCCGCCTTCGACATGATCAAGGACAGCGTCACGATCATGCGAGGCTGCTTTGGCGGCTGCACGTTCTGCAGCATCACCACACACCAGGGGCGGATCATCCAGTCGCGCAGCAAGGAGAACGTGCTGCAAGAGATTCGCTCGATGGCGGCGGACCCCAAGTTCAAGGGCACCATCAGCGACATCGGCGGTCCCACGGCCAACATGTACGAGATGCGCTGCACGAAGCCGGAGGTGGAAGCGGTTTGCAAGCGTCAGTCGTGCGTTCATCCGACGATCTGCAAGTTGCTCGGCACCGACCACGGTCCGCTGCTGCAGCTGATGCAGGAGGCCCGCGAAGTGCCGGGCATCAAGAAGGTGCTCGTCGCCAGCGGCATCCGCATGGACCTCGCCCGCCGCTCGAAGGAGTACATGCAGGAGCTCGCCGCTCATCATGTCGGCGGGCATTTGAAGGTCGCCCCCGAACACGTCGATCCCGACGTGCTCGCCAAGATGCGCAAGCCGTCGGGCGACGACTTCGAGCGGTTCGCCGAGATCTTCACGCGTGAGTCGAAGAAGGCGAACAAGAAGCAGTACATCATCCCCTACTTCATCGCCAGCCACCCGGCGAGCAGCGTCGACTCGATGATCGAGCTGGCCCTGTTCCTGAAGCGCAACGGCTACAAGCCCGACCAGGTGCAGGACTTCATCCCCGCCCCGTTCGACGTGGCGACGGCCATGTACTACACGGGCATCGACCCGTTCACCAAGAAGCCGGTCTACGTCGCCAGGCAACTGAAGGACCGCAAGTTCCAGCGGGCCCTGCTGCAGTTCTTCAAGCCGGAAAACTACTTCGAAGTCCGCGAAGCCCTCCGCTCCGTCGGCCGCACCGACCTGATCGGCGACGGCTGCGACAGCCTGATCCCATCACGCCCACCGAAAGAAGCCCTCATCAAGCGCCGCCAAGACGCAAACAAGCGCTTCGAAGGCAAATACGTCCACACGATTCCGAATAAGAGCGGCCCGAACAAGGCCGGTTCCAAAGAATCCCAAGCTGCCGACTCCGCCGGCAGCCCCGACGGCGCAACGCCAACCGCCCCCCAACCCCGGCCCGGCAACCCCGGCACCCGCCCCGGCGCGAAATCAGGCGGAAGCAACCTCGACCGCCGCATGGCCGCCAAAAAGAAAGGCAGCAAAAAAGAATCTCGGCACGCGCCAGGACCGGGCTATCGGCCGGACAGTAGCAAATTTAGAAAGTAAACTCTATACCGCCGCGTAAGAGCGGGGCATCGAGTCGAACAGGCACAAGGATACGACCAATGCTGTCATGGCTGTTCAAACCTAAGCAGTCCTTCAAGGGCTTGAAAATACGCATGCCCCGGGAAGAGCTGGTAAGGAGGAGCCGGATCTTAATAATTGATGACGAGCGGCCCGATCTGGTTGACGATTTAAGCGCAGCCCACTTCTCGGTTGATCATGTTGATGATATCACACCAGAAAACATGGGAACTATCGAGCGCCCACTATACGACCTTGTACTGTTGGATTTTGGGGGAGTAGGGACCCAGTTTGGAAATGATCATGGACTATCGCTCCTCAAGCATCTAAAACGCGTTAATCCGGCCATTGTCGTACTAACCTACACCTCAAAGGCGTTGGAGACTAAGCACGCCGACTTTTATCGTCTAGCCGACGGCGTACTAGCGAAGGATGCAGGTATCCAGGAGTCATTGGAGAGAATTGAAGACGGTCTGCGAAAGGCACACAGTCTCGACAATGTCTGGAATGGATTGCTGTCGATAACAGGAGTAGAAGCGGGTTCGTCTAAGGACACGGAACTGCAAGCACTTTACGTCGAAGGGCTGACAAACCCCAGGAAACTTACCCAGCTAAAGGAGTCCGTCCTTAATCTCACCGCAGAGGGTTCAAAGGTCGTAGCCTCCACACTATTGGGAAAACTTGTTGAACTCGGCGTCCAAGCGGCATTAGGAGGATAGATGCTCTCATCTGAGGAAATTCGCCATCTGGCAATCCTGCCGATTGTTGACTTGAATAACATTGCTGTTCCAGCATCGGGCTCGACTGTTTCGACGCCAACAATTTGCCAAGCGAATTTCGCGGCGAGTAGCGCCTGTGCACAACATTATCGGGACATTGCATCGGACCTCGCTAACGGAAAGGCCCCCGAATTCAAACAGTGCCCATACGGATTTGCCTCGCTGCCAGTCCGTGCAGGTCAGGGTGGAGTCGCCATAACCGGTGTAATTCCCTTCCCACGTCTGGGCGGGGAACCTGAGCGAAGAATGGCCAAGCGGTACAAGGCGAACAAAGTTACTGTCGAGACAGTATACCGCTCGTCCGGACTAATCAGGCAGGTTTGCTCAAGAGTCGAACAAATTGAGCAGTCAGCGGTTACTAAGCACTCGATGGCACTTCACGAGATCCGCAAACTGAATCGCACAGTGAAACAGACCGCAGAACGTCTCTGCAGGATACACAGTCCGGAAAACCCAGACAACGCCGACAAGGGTCTCGTGCAAATCTGGAAGAGTTCGGAGCTAATGTCTGCCCAGTTTGAAATCCTCGAAATCCTAGCCAACGAGTCCCTCGCAACCCTCCCGCTGAATTCGCAAATCGAGCTATATCGTATCGTTGACAAATGCGTCCGTATCTACCGACCGGCGGACGCGCCTTGGCGTATTCAGATGCAGGCAAGCCATGGCTTTGACGCTAAAATTGCAGCATGCGACAAGACATTCTCTATCATACCGACAGTATTAATTGAAAACGCGCTAAAATACTCGATACCAGGATCCCCGATATTGGTTGACATCTACACTGATCACGGCAAATGCGTCCTGAGTGTCGCTAACCAGGTTGCTGGTCAAAAGCAGTTGGGTGATTCAGTATTTGAAAAAGGAGTACGCGCCACGGCATCTGGTGAAGGCACCGGGCATGGCTTGTACCTTGCTCAGTTGGTAGCCAAGCAACATGGGTCGCGGATCAAACTTACATGTCGCCCCGAGATTGGCGGGGAGACCAGATGCTTCTTTTCAGTGCGATTCAATCAAGTCTAATCTTGGGTCAGTCGCGTAGGGCAGGCTCCTGCCTGCCTTCCTGATCGCTGCCAGGCGGGTGGCACCTTTAGGAAGCTTTGAGTCAAAGACACCGGTGGCGGTGTGCCCTGATTTGGCTCTTTTTGAAGAGGGGCACCTGGGACTTGGCGTTGGCTGGTACGAGTGCTTCTGGATTGCGTTGCGGTGGTTGGTTGGCTGGGTGCTTGCTTTGGGCGTGTGGAATGTTCGAACTTGCTCCGCTGGTTGCGGTCGATCTTTCGGCAGGGTGGCATGGCCCACGCCGAAGGCAGGCCATGCTTTGGCGAGTTGAGGTTGCCCCAGCAGTAGAGTCCACTCGCACTTCCGCATGCCCTGGCTTCGCCGTGGGGCATGGCATCCACTCTGCATTGGGCCGCACGCTTACCGTGGGAGTGAGTTTAGACGGTGTAGGGCAGGCTCCTGCCTGCCTTCCTGGTTGCTGGAATGACAACGGGCGGGCAATGATTTAGGAAATGGCAGGCGGGAGCCTGCCCTACCTATCTGCTACGACCTGGCTAGACATGCCTAGTTGTTCACCGGCCAGGAATGGGCGAGGGCGCGGAACTCGGGGAGCCACTCGGCTTCGGCAGACTTCTTCGCCGAACCGCGGAGCGTGATGTACTTGTCCGCACTCGGGTAGAGGATGCACATATAAACCGAGAGGGGCGTGCTTTCGTTCGGCGCGGCCGGGGTTGCCGAGAGAAGGAACTCGTAGGCCTCGACGCCTTGAATGGAGGTCGGGCGCGATTCGACGATCTGGTGCGCCATCCCGCCGACCGTTCGGCTCGCCAGCGCCTCGGCATGTTTCGCGTTGTCGATTTGCGATTCTCGACGATTCACCATGCCCATGAACCAGGGGGCGACGACTTCATCGTCTCCCATTAACCCGTCGGGTGTGTACATCGAGGCGTCGGGCACATTGGGAACCGGTTTCAGCTTGCCAGCAGGAGCGCCGACTGGGGCCTGCAAACCGGTGGCTGCGGGGCTGCCGGGCGGCGGCGGTGGAACGGAAGGTGCCGCGGGCGGCGGCGGAGGAACTGTAGGGGAAGGGGGTACGGCGGTCGATTCGGCCGGAGGGGAATCGCAACCGCCGAGTGAAGTGAGCAGCCCGACAAGGAGTAGCAGAGTTGGGGTCAACGGACGAGGAATGCGAATCGACATGTAGGGGTGTTCTATCCGAAGGTTAATGCGCGGTGGGCCAGGATCCCAAGACTATCAGCAATGCTCGCATGGATGCAACGAGCCGCTTGTTGATTGGGCGGGGTGGCATGGCCCACGCCTTAGGCAGGCCATGCTTTGGGCGAGTTGACGTGGTTCTAAAGCAGAATCCACTCGCACTTCCGCATGCCCTGGCTGCGCCGTGGGGCATACCACCCGCGCGAAAGTAAGTAGGGCAGGCTCCTGCCTGCCTTCCTGGTCGCTGACTATCGTTGATCGGGCGGTGAATGATTGAATGGCAGGCGGGAGCCTGCCCTACGGCTGCTGCAAACCTTGGCTTCGCCGTCGGCACGGTGACCGCCCCAATTGAATGGTGCAAAGTGGGAACAGCACTTACCATCAAGTACAAGCAGCCGGATCGGGAGGAGAAGTACCTGCCGTTTTGTGGCTACCAAAGCGTGACCGAACACTGGTTGCCGCTGGCTGAGAAGCACAATCTCGAGTGCTTGAAGTATTTGGAGAAGTAAGTAGGGCAGGCTCCTGCCTGCCTTCCTGGTCGCTGGCAACCTTGGACGGGAAGGTGGATAGAGAAATGGCAGGCGGGAGCCTGCCCAACGGTTACTGACGGCCCAAAGCCACAACTCGGAAATCCTTGATGAATCTCACGCAGAAGCGGCAACTCTCGGCGGCACTGAAGGCACTGCACGGCAAGCGTTGGAATCGCAAGCTGTTGCCTACCTATGACGAGCGACAGTTGCCGTCGGTCTACGTCGCGTCCTTTGATGATCTCGACCTCGTCCGCGAAATCGCGACCTTTCCAATTTACTGGTTAGAGTTAGTGATTCCGAAGGATGCAACGCTGGGCGCTGTGCGGAGCGCGATCCCATTGCTGGTGAAAGGCACCGCGCCGTCGCTTGAATTTTTACGAATTCACTACATCCACGACCTAACCGCTGCAGACAACGCGAAGCTACGGGACGTTTTGCCGGACTCCGGTGAAATGTTCGCCGGTTTGCCGAACATTGATCGCGTCGTGTTCGATCGCGTGAACTTCTCCGAAAAGCACCTGGCATCGTTGTGCCGGAACCCAACGCTGAGAGATGTCGACATTCGTGAGGGGAATGTCACTAAGAAGATCGCGAAGCCACTTTCTCAACTCGAACGACTTGAGTTTGTGAGGTTGGATCGCTGCTCCGCCATTCCGCGTGAAATGCTCGAGTGGTTCCAGCAACAATTACCCCATGTCCGCATCATTCGGATTCGCTGATCCCCTCCGCCATTAGCAAGTAGGGCAGGCTCCTGCCTACCTTCCTGGTCGCTGGTAACCTTGGACTGGAAGGTGGATAAGCAAAATCGTAGGCGGGAGCCTGCCCTACGGCTGCCGGCCCGCCGTGCGAAATATACGCATCAAGTATTGAAAACTTTACAACCTATCCCTACACTATCAAGTTGATCGGCGATCTTTGGCAACTCGAAATGTGCGGACGATTGAGCGTGAGTCGTTTGAGCACTTACGTCGAGGCGGGGCTTATGCAGCGGCTGGCTGGCTGTTGATTAATTCGAGGACTAAATCAGCAAGTACGGGTCCCCTGGGGCCGGGGTAGGTGGTGAAAAACCCTGTGAATTAATCAACAGGCAGCAGGCGCGTGGGTGATGGGAGGCGTGACGTAAGTTGTCATTAGCCTGGGGCCGATGGGTTGATTAAACTTCGTGCGTTGTGCTTCTTTGGGTCGGCGAACGAACGGGTGGTGCTGCATGCTGCGATGGCTACGGGGCTGGGATTATAAGCTGGACTTGGTGAAGGATCGGCCGGCGTTCATTCCGCTGTTCCATCAGCGGTTGGCCGAGTTTCGGAAGGCGGAGAAGGGGCCGATCGAGCCGATCACGCGGATTGATCTGCGGTATGACCTCACATCGGAGGCCTATCCAAGGGTGTGGCTGCTGCTCGGGACCGATCCCAGCGGCGAGCCGCGGGTCGGCAGCTGTGAGCGGTATATCATTGCGGGAGGCACGTTTCGCCACTGGGCGCCGGCTTGTCACTCGGTGCTGGATGGAAAGAAGGTGAAGGTGATCGGCACGCAGGGGGCGACGATCGTCAGGGACGAAGATGAGTTATACGCGGCGGTCGGTCCGTTCCTGGTCGAGGTGCTGACGCTGCTGCGGAAGGCGAAAATGTTTTCTTCGTTGCCGAAGGGGCCGAAGTGTTACCTGGGCGTGGAAGCCGAAGGGGGCGAATGGGGCTGGCCCGATTACGAAGAGCGCGAGCGGCACCTGGCGTGACTCGTAGGGCTGACGGACGGCGGAGTAGCATGAAACCGCAGTGAGCATCGATCGCTTGTACTGCAGGAATGGTTGTGATGCCGCACCTTATTGAACAAGTGGTGGATGACCTGCTGAAGCCGGCGGGGTTTCGGAAGGCGGGAGGTAACTGGTACCGCGACGGGGCCGAAGCGGTGCTGGTGGTGAACTTGCAGCGGTCAGGGTGGGGCAGGGCGTATTACTTGAATCTCGGGCTGTGGTTGAGCGACCTCGGAAAGGTGGCCAGGCCGAAGGAGCAGAACTGTCCGATCCGCAAACGTCTGAGCGGCGATCGGCTCGCTGCGGCGCTCGACTACGACCAGCCGCTGGCGGATGACGAGCGGCGGAAGCAGATCCACGCCGCCTTGAAGCGAGGGCTCGGGGTTTTTGAGGGGTGTGAGACCAAGCGTGGGATTGTCAGCAGGTTCAAAGCCGACAAATTGAAGGTCGATTTGATCGATGTGCGGGCCCAGGAAGTCTTAGGGCTCCGGCGCGACTAGTTTGGAGAGCGTCCGATGAACGCGACTGTCGTTTGTTGTCCGCGCTGCCGGCAGGCGTGCTCCGTCGGCGGGCAGCCTGGAGAGATTGTGGTTTGCCCGAACTGTCGAGGTCAGATGCGGTTGCCGGCGGCTGGTCCGGGCGCGTTCCCAAGTGCGGGAACGGACAACTTACCGCCTCCAAAGCCGACGGCTGGCAGTGGGTCTCGGCTGGTGGTGCTCAACGCCTTTCAGCCGGTGAAGAGCTACAACGATCTGGAGGCAGGGGTGCGAGCGGCCGTCGATTCCGGCCATCTAACGCCCGACAAGATCCTGCGGCGGATGCTGGTTGGGACAGCCATCGCCATGGTCGTCGGCACCGTGCTACTTGCCGCCGCGTTCGGCGCCTTCTTCGTCCTGATTCGCAATGTTGGGCCTGGATAGCCAGCTTGCTCGTCGCGTCCGATTCGCACCGCCAGGCGGACCGCGGTGCGTCGCTGACTTCCAATGAATGCGATTCAGGGGAAAGATGAATTGTTCAAATCGCGGCCGGATCGGCACCCAAGAGACCGACCTTGACGCCCGCAGCTTGGAGGATGCTTGTTGCTTTCTGGTTGACGACCAGCAGGGTGATCAGAGAAATGCAGGGAACGAGCATAAGTATGGTGCAGACGATAGCGGCGCCCATGCCATAGACGCGGTTGGCGAGTTGGAACATGGCGACCATCGAGAAGATGGCAACGCCGATCGCCAGTACTGCCATGCCAAGGATGAGCGGGGCCGACTCGCTCGCGTTGGCAGCCGCCGCGATGATGTTGACCAGGAAATTCAAGCCGACCGCGAGCAGCACTTTGCGCTGCCGCCGGGCGACATCGCGAAGATACTCGCGCGAATCGCCTCCGGCGAAACTCGACACGATAGGAGATCCAACCTGCGGCGACTGATAGGGATTGCTCATCGTTTACCTTGCGAGAAGATGTGAGATCGCAAGACTATTAACAACACTTATGCGAATGCAACGAATTTCTAAGCAGAATAGGAGGTTGGAGTTGTCAGTCGGCTTTGTCGCTGGTTCCGGCGGCCCATTCGACGGCCTCGACGAGTAGCTGCTGTTGGCCGCTCGTGCGTTCGGGGTGGGGACTGAAGCAGAGTACTCGGCCCTGCTTGTATTGCCCCGCTGCGATGGCCGTGCAGCCGGGCATGATGCCTTTCGGAGCGCCGTTTTTCGCGATCTCGGTTTCGAACGTTGCGAGCTGCTCGAAGTCGGCAAGGTCGGGATTTTCGGCTGGGGCGAGCAGGGGGCCTTGATGGTAATAGATCGTGATCGCCTGGCGATCGACTTCGAGGATGTTCTTCGCGGGGGGAAAAAGCTTCAGCTCGACGTTGCCGAAGCCGCGGGCCCAGTGCTCACGGTCGACTACTTTGGCGTCGAGAATGCCGAGGGACCAATCGTAGTCGCACGTTGCGAGATAGGCACCCGCGCAAACGCCCACATAGCCTCCGCCGGCTGCGACGAACTGACGGACCTGCTCTCGGCCCGCTTCGCCGAGTGCCTTGCCCTGACCACTGCCACTGCCGCCCGGTTGAATCAGCACGTCGCAGCCGCTGAGCTTTCCCTCTTGGATGTCCTGAGCCGCGACGTGGCGAACCTCAAAGTTCGGCTGGCCTGTCAGAACATGGACGAGCGTTTCGCGACTCTTGCTGGTGCCCGCACCCTTATAAACGGCGACCACCAGCTTGTCCGTATCGGCAGTCGACTGCGTCGGCTTGGTTGGCCGGGGAATGTCGAGGTAGTTCTCCGCGAAGTCGACGATGGCATCGGCAAGCACGTCGGCGACGGCTTGCCGATTTTGCTTGTCGCGGAAGTCTTGGCCGAACTCGAGCTGCATTGCATCAATGCCGTAGCCTTGATGGCTGCCGTAGGTTTGCACGATGTAGCCGCCGCGAAAGCCGTTCTGCTCATTGCCGTCGAGCGGTTCGGGATGCACTTTCCAGCCGCGCGACTTTAACTCGCCGAAGAAGCTTTCTTCGCCGGTCTGAGCGGCTTCGCCGAAGCGAGTGCGCAGAAGCGTCACGGTTTTGCCATCGTGCGTGCCGCGGAACAGGGTGTCCTTGCGGGAGCCTTGGCCGTGGATGTCGAGCAGCAGGCCGCGGCGGAACTTCTGCTGGACCGCGCGGCAGTAGTCGTCCAACTTGCCGTGATAGAGGTCGTACACCGGCTTGGCATCGGCATCCTCATAAGCGATGTGAGCCGGACGGTTGGGGTCAAGATACTTGCGGTGCGAGCGGGCGAAGACAGTGTACGGCCGCTTGCCGTAGCGACTCGCGATCGCGGCGGCGACTTGCTCCGCAAGTTCCTCGGTACCTCCGTCGCGACCAGCGACAAAGCCGCTCGGCCCCTTGGCGATGCCTTCGCCGCGACGGACGTCTACGTCGGGCACCTTCAGCTGACCGCCGTGAGGCGCCGAGAGGATGATCGGCAATTCTCCCTCTTGCGTGCGGACGAAGTGGGCCGCATCTACGTCATCACCGCTGGCGATCAGCGGCGGCATGAAGGCAGCAAAGCTCAGCAGCAAGATTTGCAATCGCTGGCAGGACATTGGCAAACTCGCTTCGGTTTCAGCGGCTGACCGACCGATTGTATTAGTTCGCAGCGACTTCGACCATGTTCTGCAGATCGGTGCAGGTTCGCCCGGAATTTTCTTTACGGCGCTGCGGCAGCTTTCTTCGCGAGAGCCAGTCTCTTGTTGATCTGGTCGATGTGGATCTGGCTTGGCGCTAGCGGGATCGCCAGCTCGTATTGCAGGATGGCAGCTTTGGGATCGCCCGCTTCTTGGAAGGCCTGGCCGAGTCCTTCGTGCCAGAAGAAGCTGAGAATCTCGGAACGGCGCTCCGGTCGACCGGCCGCCGAGAGCTTCGCCGCGGCCAACGCTTTGTCCTTTTCCCCAGCTTCCAGCCAGGCATGCGCCGCCTCCTTGAGGTCCCACGAAGCAGTTTCCGGCTTCGCTTGGGCATCCTTCTCGAGGCGCTTGGCAAGTTGCTCAGCGAGTTCCCGGTCTAGCTTTTCGCGACGCTCCTGGTAGGTCGCCGCCAACTCCGCGTCTTTGCGATGGGCGGCGAAGAGCTCGGTGAGGATGGTGATGGCTGCTGGGTCGTCGGCGTTTTTCTGTAACTCGGCTTCGTAGCGCTCGATCGCCACGTCAAGCTTGCCTCGTTGGAACAAGAAGGAGACAACACTGCGGGCAGCGTTGGATCGGCCCGCATGTCGTTCAGAATGTCGGATAATGAAATCTTGCGCCTCGAGCATCTTGTCGATCTCGGGCAACTGGCGATAAGCGCTCGTGAGGGCCTGGTACGTGTTCTTCCGCTGGTCGTCGTCGGTGGCTAGTTTGAGGGCTGCCTCGAGCGGCTCCTGCGACTCGGCGACTTTCTTCTCCTTGAGCAGTCGGACGCCTTTGCTATACGCCTCCGAAAAGTTTCGATAATCGGCCGCGGCGGCTGTTGCTCCGAACGCAATCTGGAGAGCAAGTACTGCAACTAGGACAAGCGTGATCGTCGATTGGCGTGGCATGGATGCCTCAGCAAGTAGGAGTTTTCGCATATAGATCAGGACGGCGGAGGAGAGCAGGGCACCGTCGGTCGTGATTCTCGCTTGGGCAAACGGCTGCCGCAACTTTTTCCAGTAGGGAACGCAGGTTTTTTCGCATGTACGACGAAACAAAAACCCGATTAGCCTCCACCGTTCGGGAGCTAGGCGCAGAAAAACTGAGCGGCGGCGAGCATGAGTATCCCTTTAGCGCCATGCTCTGGGACATGCAGACGGCCCTCGGACAACTCGACATCGACATGTCGCCTGGCCTAGCCCAGGATGCAGAAGCCAAGTCCGTGCACGAAGCGGCCCGCGGCTTTCTCGCCTGCGCCGAAGACTTCTTCCGGATTATCTCTACAACGGCGACCCCCGATTTGCGTTTCGGCTATGAGCAACTCCATTCAACGGTCTCCGAACTACGGCAAGGGCCGATTCTGGTGGATCGGCTGGCCGGTGTGCTGGTGCGTCACGACGAGGAATCGCCACTGCTGATCGACATTCGCCCGCTCGGGCGATACACCGAGGATTTTCGCCGACGGGTCGACAGCGCCGCGAACCAGATTAAGGCGATTTTGTCTCTGTCAGACGGTTCGTCGTGACAGGTGTCGTCCTATTACTCTCTGCTGACCAACCTGACCAACGAAAATGCCTACCATTCGCCTTGCGACCGTCGATGACTTGAGGGCCATCAACGATATCTACAACTACTACGTGCCGCGATCGACTTGCACCTACCAACTCGAGCCAGAAACCATCGAAGCCCGCACCCAGTGGTTTCATGCTCACGACCCGAAGCAGTATCCAGTGATCGTGGCGGAACAGCAGCAAGAGGTCGTTGGCTGGGGCTCGCTTTCCAAGTTTCGCGAGCGAGCCGCTTACTCACCGACGGTTGAGGGGTCGATCTACATTCGGCACGACTGCCATCGGCAAGGGCTGGGTCGGCTGATCCTGCTCGACCTGATCGAGCGGGCTCGTGCGGCAGGCTATCATTCACTCATCGGCGGGGCGGATGCCGAGCAAACGGCTAGTATCGCCCTCCAGGAAAGCCTCGGCTTCAAACGAGTCGCCCATCTTTCGCAAGTCGGCTACAAGTTCGGCCGCTGGCTCGATGTGATTTACCTGCAACTGATGCTTTGAGCGGCTTCCATAACGGCGGAACGTTGCCCGCGGGGTGCGTAAAGAGCCGCTCAAAAACAGGGAGCATGGCAATGCGAACCGCTTACCATGCTCCCTGTATCATTTCGGGCGTCGAGCGTTCTGCAACGCGAGTTCGATCGGTGGGTCTCCGCCGAGCAACTTGCCAGCGCGTATGCGGTTTTTTCGGGTGCAGTCGCCACCATGCCGCTCAGCACGAACCTGGCAGGGCCTATTTCGATTGCACCTGGAAATCGAACTGGTTGGCGCCGCTCTCGGCTACGGTGGCCTTGAGCGTCGACTGCGTGTTGAACCGCGCTGGCAGCGTATTCGTCTTTGTGGGCTGGTTGGTCATGGAGTCGGTCTCCGTTTTGTAGACGGCAACGGAAACCTTATTCTGCCCAGCCATCGCCTTTCCGCTGTAAGCGCCGTTGGTGATCGCTGCAATCTGCGGCGGCTTGCCATCGACAGCGAACGTGATCTCTCCCTCGGGCAGTGGCTTGCCATCGAGTTGCACATTGCCTTGCACCGGAACCGTCGGATCGACAGCGTTGCCGCCACCGCCTCCGCACCCAATCAGCCCCATCGACATCAGCACGAAGCTCGCAAAGACAGAAAACCGCAACTTGGTGTCTCCTGATGAGGGATTAACTGGTCCAGCCGCATGGCTGGACCAGCGAAACAAGCAACTGTCACACCTACCGGGCGTCAATCAAGATTCACAACGGTGCCGTCGTTTCCGCTGCAAGCAGAAAGAAGGACCGTGAGATCGGTCGTCGAAGAGAGGAAACGAGAAGAACCATCCGCCATCGATACAACACAGCCGGCGGGATGCAGCGAACTGAGCGGAATGTTGTTTCCGGTGTTCTCGCCGGTTCCAGCGGTGTTGGTCATACCGCGTTGATTGATTCGGTATTGCACGGTCGTGCAGTTGAAACTTCGATCCGTGTACAGTTTGCCAACGTTCGCATTGCCGGCCCCCATGGTCCAACCATGCGGTCCCTGGCTGGTGATGGCCGTGTACCCCCCAGGGATGGGCTTGTTGTCGGCATCGCGCAGGTGGTTGCTCTGCTCGCCCACCATGATGGTGTTAGAAGTTCCGTCCGTCAGCGAAGACATGTTCTGCTTGCTATTTGCGAACAGCACGCCATCTTCGGCGGTGTAGCCGTGGCTGCCGCTGCCGCAGTTATTGAACGGAGCCGAACTGCTGTACGCACCGGCGATACCGGTGTACGACGTCAGCATCTGAAAAGCGCCGGCGTTGTGCGAGGCGTTGTAGAAGTCAGGCAGGACGGTCGACGGACAGCGGTAAGTCGCGATTTTGATGCGGTTTGTGTACGACATGTTGCTGGCGTGGGAGTAGCCAGAGCTACTTTGGAAGATCCACTTGTCATACATCGCGGTCTGTTCGACGTAGGGCAGGATGTAGACCTTCCAGGAAGATCCCCAGCTTCCCGATGCCACGCCAAACGGTTGCTGATCGGCAGCACAGCCCGGCGGGAAGCGGTTGAACGTGTCGTGGTGGTTGTGGAGAGCGATGCCGAGCTGCTTCATGTTGTTGGTGCAGCTCGAGCGGCGGGCGGCTTCGCGTGCGGCCTGGACCGCGGGAAGCAACAGAGCGACTAGAACGCCGATGATGGCAATTACCACCAGCAGTTCCACCAGCGTAAACGCTGACCGACGAGAGAATCTCGACATACAGGTGCCTCGTACCGGAAAAGGAAGAATGAGACTTAGCGCGTGAATGCCGGAACCGGCTTGCCGCATTTGCGGAGACGCGCAAGCATTAACATGCATTGAACGGAGTAGAAGTACCCATGTTTCGTAAAATTCCGTTCGGAATTTTCACCTTCGCGAAAAAATCTGCGAAAGCCGTAGGCGAGGGCTAAAATATTCTCAATAATTTTTGGTAGACAAACACGCGGTTCAGGCCTAGCTGACGGCGCGATGCCGCGAGCATGCAGGTTCGTGTCTTTCAAAACCTACGCCTTTTCATGGCCCGATCGATCACGGGGCGATCCTAAGAAACGTGCCGAGATTCGGCCGTCGCCTTATGAGACCACTCATCGCTGTCAGCAGCACTGCGTAGATAAAGCCAGATGGCAATTGCAGCTACGATCGAAATGACCACAGGTGTTTGAAGCGCGACGGCGAAAAGTGGTTTTATCTTTGACAGCGGACCTACGACAAACAGCCACAGAGCCAGGGGCGCAGCTGGCGCGAGAAGCAGGGGAGTGGCCGGTGGAGTCGGCTCGATTGCGGCCACAAACGCCAGGCCGCCGAAAGCGAATGCGTAAATGGCACCTAGTGCCCGAGCGCCGTCGCTGAAACCCGCTTCGGTCCGATCACCGGTGCTTTGCTCGTCCTCGACCTTCCTTCGCCGAAGGAGGGTCCATAGCCCAGCACCGGAGAGTGCCGCGGCAAAGGCGACGCCTAACTGTCCGAACTTCATACTTACTTCATATCCCACCAGACCGGCGGTCGCAAAGGCGGATATTGCGAGGATGAAGGCAAAATTGCGCTCGCGACGCTTCGCCGCCAGCGCGGCTAGCAGAGCGTAAATTAACGTCAGGTAGGTAGCGAGCAGTGGAATGAGGACGCGCCTCGGAGGTTCGAGCGTGTCCCAAGTCAGAACCAGCGTAAGCGCGGCGGCGAGGCTAAGCACGGTCATCGCCAGTAGCCGCTCCCAGGCTGCCGTGTATCGCCCAGCGACTGTCGCCCCGAGCACGGCCGCAGCGGCTGCCAGATAGGCGAGCCAATGCCAATGACGCTCGGGAGTGAGAGGAGCCCAGTCGGGCAGAAGCACATACCCAAGCATCATCCCAGCCGCCGCTCCGGCCGCCAGGTGCCAGCGAGCTGCGGCTTCACGAGCATGGCCCAGCCGCAGGCCCAAGCGACCGCCATTGCCAGAAGCAATGGCAGCAACACAGTGTAGGCAACCTCGATTGCAATACTACCCATCGAGCGACTTCACTAGAACCAGCCGGCTACTTTACCGGGGCCGGCTCGCCGACCACGACGTTCAACGTCACTTTGTCGTCGACCTTGCCGGCGCCGTAGGTCATGCCGAACTGCGATCGATCGATGGTGAATTGGCTAACAAGAGTCAGCCCCTTAGGAGTGATTTGGGTGCTGACGGGAAAGGCGATTTCCTTCGTCACACCGTGCAGCGTCAGTTTGCCGGTGACTTGGGTCGAGCCCCCTTTGCCGGGCGCGATCTTCGTCGACTCAAAACGGGCCGTGGGATATTCACGAACCTCGAAAAAGTCAGCCGTCTTTAGATGGTCGGTCAGTTTGGGAATCGGTGTGTAGAGGGAGGTGGTATCGATGTCGACGGCGATCGACTTCAAAGCATTGGCTTGGGAATCGACGGCCACCTTTCCTGAGAACTTCCGAAAGCCTCCGTTACGCGGATCGGGCTTATCGCCCGAGTGCGTTCCGACAAACTCGATCTTCGTGTTTTCAGCCGAGATATTGGCCGTGCCGCCGGTGAGCGGAGCCGGCTGCAGATCTGCTCCTGACGAAGCCTGAACCAAGGCCAATGTAACGGACAACACGGTCAACCACTGCGCAGCAATACGCATCACCGTTTCTCCAAGGCTTTTCGAAAGAGGTTTGACCGCGTTCGGTCACGCGGCGGACCGTTCCTGATTGGGCTGGCAAAGCCATTGCGGCTGCCAGTCATCAACTTACCACGCGCACGGGCGGCTCGACCATCGGTGGTTCCGTGCAGCGTTAGGCCTCTCGGAAGCGCCGTAGCTAAGTCGGCTGCTTCTCCGTGAGACTCGCCACCGCATCGTCGACGGTCTTCGCTATGTCGAAGTAGGTGTTCAGCTTGCTGGTCTCGAACACCATCGAAAGAAACGGCGGCACGCAGCACAGGATCACCCGGCTCGAGTTGGTGTTGGCATGTACCACCAGCGTGATCAGATGTCCGAGGCCGGACGAGTTGATGCGGGTGGAGCCCGACAAGTCGATAATCAACCGAGCGTTGCGCTCGCCGACTATCGGGTGCAAAGCATCGCGGAAAACCTCGCGGGCAGATTCGTCGATGTAGCCCTCGGTTTTGGCCAGTTTATAGCCGGAATGCGACTCAATGGTGAGGTTCATGGAAGGTCTCGCAAAGGCAGATGGCAGCGAGACAGTTTAGCAGAACGCCTGCGCCGAGAAGCGGCTTCCGGCTCATTCACGGGTTTAAGGCTTGATGGGCAGGGCAGCCGCTAGGCTCACGCTCTCCCCGCACAACTTCTGCGGCGACGGCGTCACCGAAGCGATCCGAGACGGGTTCAACCTTAGGCAAGCAGCTTTCGTCCTGCGCTCAATCCGCCGACCACCCGCAGCAGTTCCACTTCGTTCGCCACTTTCGCTTTCTCAAGGACGCGTGTTCGATGCTTGGCCGCGGTCTGAAAACTCACGCCTAGTGTCGCCGCAATTTGCTTCAGCGTTTGGCCGTCTAGCAAAAACGTCGCTACTTCTCGCTCCCGATCGGTAAGGTGACCGAGCAGTTCCTTAATCGCTGGGTCCATCTCCGGCAGAGTGCGTTCGCCACCTTTCTCCTCGGCTTCACGCTCCCGACGCTCCGTATCTCGGGCGATGGCCGATTGAACAGTCTCAATCAGCATCCGGTCGTTCACTGGTTTTTGGAGAAAGTCGAATGCCCCCGCGCGAAAGGCACGTACGCACACCGGCAGATCGCCGTGACCTGTCAGAAAGATGAGCGGGAGCTTGAAATCTGCCGCGACCAGAGTCTCCTGTAGCTCCAGGCCACTCATCTGCGGCATGCGGATATCCAGCAGCGCGCATCCAGCCATATCGGGGCGAATTCGCTCGAGAAACTGCGGCCCCGACTGAAATACTTCCACCTGGAAGTCGGCCGATTCGAGCAACCACCTCATCGAACGCCCGGCACCGATGTCGTCGTCAACAATAAAAACCACAGGCTGATGATTCATGTTGCACCCTTCCCTTAGTCATCCAGTGGGAGAGTAAAGCGGAATGTTGCACCGCACGGCTCGTTTCGCTGTGCCATAAGCCGACCGCCATGGGCCTCGATGATTGACCGTGATATAGGCAGTCCCATGCCAAGTCCATCAATCTTCGTGGTGTAGAACTTTTCGAAAAGCCGGTCTTGGTCCTCAGCAGCATACCCGCCACCGGAGTCGGATACCAAGATCTCTAGCTGATTCGCACCTGAAGGTCGGACCTCGATGGACAAATGCCGGGCCCGGTCGATCCCTTTCATCGCTTCGATCGCGTTGCGAACCAGGTTGAGCAGCACCTGTTCAATGAGAACGGAATCGACTCGAACCGTGGAGACCGGGCTCGTGTCCGAAAAAGTGGCAATGATTTCGCTTGTCGACAATTCATGCTGGCAGATCTGAAGTACCCGGCGAATCATTTCGGCCAGCACGACCGGTGAGCGGTCGAGATGCCTGCGGCGAAAATGGCGACGAAGGCCTTCGATGATTTCTCCTGCCCGACTCGCTTCCTGCGAAATGCTCTCCAACGCCGACTGGAGCACTTTCGTATCTGCCACCGATGCTTGCAGCCGGCGAATGCAGCCACGCGCGTAGTTGTGGATCGCGGACAACGGCTGATTCAGCTCGTGAGCCAGTCCACCAGCCAGCTCGCCCATCGTGGTAAGGCGTGCGACTTTGTCGAGGTCGGACTGGTAGAGGCGCAGTTGTTCTTCGACAGCTTTCTGCTGAGTGATATCGGTAGCGTGGCAATAGAAGCCAAGTTGCTCGCCGTTTTGAGCGGCATGCGGAACATAACTAATCCGGAGCTGGCAGTTGGTTCCGTTCCTGCGCTGATAAGCGGTTTCGAAGCTCACTTTTTCGCCAGAGAGCACGCGCCGAATATGTGGTTCGAGTCGCTGGTAGTTAGTTTCTCCAACGACCTCCCGTAGCGGCTTGCCGTGCAAGCTTTCGGCGTCCGAACCACCGGCACCGTAGGGCTGATTGGTAAATTGCAATCGCCCGTCGCGAGTGATGTAGGCGATGTAGTCGGGAATCGCGTTGGTGACCAGCCGCAAGTGTTCCAGGCGCTCCACTTCGGCGCGAGCGGCCGTTGCGCGGAGTAGCTTCTTAGCCTGCCGGCCTCGCTCACTGATCAAAGCGGAAATGAGCAAGGAGGTTGCGGCGATCATGATCAGATAAAGTTCGGCGTCGAGCAGTTGTTCCAGCGCCGGCAGATGCGTCAGGGCAAACGGGCCGTGGCCGCGCGTCGTAAACCACACGGCGACGAACGAAGTTACGGCCACCAGCGCCGCTGCGTCGCGCGCTCGCAGGCGAAGTGCGGCCCAGCAATGCAGCGCGATCAGCACATAGGGCCGTCGCAAGTCGACCTCCTGAGCTGATTCAACGACGGAAAACACCCAGCAGCCCAGAACGAGGTTCGCTAAAAGAAAGCCACTCAGTTCCAAGTAGTAAGCTTTCGATTCGACTCCACGTCGGCAGCTTAGAGCGAGGAGAATAAACGGGGCGGTAGCAGCTAGACCAAGCGTGTCGGCAATCCACCAGCCGCGTAGGGTCGATTGAAAATCGAGGCCGGAATGCAGGTAAAGGATTGCTGCGCCAAGCAGCGCTCCAATGAAAGAGGCGACAGGCACTACCATGAAGAACAATACCGACGAACGTCGCAGCGAATCGACTCGGAGGGATCTGCCGGCGAAGCGTCGATAGAGCCAGGCGCCGACCAGCGCCTGAACCAGATTGGGAATAACCAAAGCGACGCTCAGCACCAGAGGCCGCGTGACTAACAAGTTGGCGGCCAAGTTGGCAGTAGCGATCGCCGCCAGAAGCGTCCAACGGTGGGAACGACCGAGAACGAGAAAGGCAGCCAATCCGACGCCCGCCGACGGCCAGATCGCTGCAGCGCCACCCTGCTGAAAGACGAACGAGAGACCAAGTCGGCAAAACGCAAAATATGCGAGCGCAAACCCGACCACAGCAGCCGTAGATCGGCTACATCGCAAACGACTCGGACCGGCGGAGGAAGGGAGTAGCACAGAAACACCGCGCAACAAGGTGGCTTCTGTAGAGTATCGACCGTCCCGTATTGGGACCGAGGCGAAAAGTTCACCGGTCTGCACACGAGCGCTGCGAGTGATACCGTTAGAGGATCTCACTAACGGCCAGGCACTAGGGGAGCGTCTCGTGGTCTGTGATGACGATACGGCCCACGAGCGCCCAAACGGCCAGAAAGGCAACGCCGAGAGCGACTTGAGTCACTTCCAGGCCCATAGCTTATCCCAACTCCGATTCGCCCAGCGGGGAGCGGTGGTCGTTATGCAGAGAACATGCTCGCAGCGATGCATATCGCTGGGCCTACTGAACGGGCAGTAAGCCACGTAGATCAACGAAGCCTCACTTCGGTCATCGGTCACTGCACGCCCCGCGACTTAGCGAATTAATCGAAGACGCTTCCATCGCTATAATTCCCGCAGCTTTAATCGAAGACGCTTCCATCGTTATAATTCCCGCAGCTTTACAGGAAATGACGACCGGCGAGCCTCCAGCCCTCTGTCGCAGAGAGCACTCCTAAGTGCAGTCGTACGATGACCTTCGACGAAGTACCTCTTCGAGCGATTTGCGTTGTGACGGTTGAAGTACGGTGGTACAGTGGCAGGGTTCAATTCTTCGCCTCAGGTTCTCGTCCACGGCTGTCAGCCGAGAAACTTCCGCCATTGTTATGAGCCGCTCGACTCAAAAGCACCCTGCTGTCGGCATCGATCTGGGGACGACGTTCTCCGTCATATCGGTTCTCGATGATCTGGGACGACCACAGACTTACCCCAACTCGGAGGGAGACAAGATCACCCCCAGCGTTGTCTTCTTCGAGGGGGATAACGTGGTTGTCGGCAAGGAAGCGGTGAAGGCCCTGGCCACCGATGCAGCTCAGGTGGCCGAATTGGCCAAGCGCGACCTTGGCAACCGCTTCTACCATCGGCAACTGGGAGGCCGTCAGTATCCTCCCGAAGCGTTGCAGGCTTGGGTTCTCAATAAGCTGCGGCGAGACGCGGAGAAACAGATTGGCCCGTTCAGCAAAGTGGTGGTCACAGTACCAGCCTATTTCGATGAAGTTCGCCGCAAGGCTACCCAGGATGCAGGCTACATTGCCGGCCTCGAAGTGATGGACATCATCAACGAGCCGACCGCAGCCGCCGTTGCCTTCGGGTTCCAGCAAGGCTACATGCGCGCCGATGGAGCCGAGATCGAAAAGCGGAAAATCCTCGTCTACGATTTGGGCGGCGGCACGTTCGACGTCACGGTCATGGAGATCGGCGGACGCAAGTTCACCGCTCTCGCGACGGATGGCGATGTGCAACTCGGCGGTAAGGACTGGGATCAGCGCCTCGTCGACTTTGTCGCTGAAGAGTTCATTCGCAAACACGGCGTCGATCCACGTGAGGAGCCGAACACCCACGGCCGATTGTGGCGCGAATGCGAAGACGCCAAGCGAACCCTCTCGGCTCGTACGAAAGCCAGCATTGCTACCGATTACCGCGGCCACGCTATCCGCATTGAAGTCACACGACAGACGTTTCAGGAACTCACCCAGGACCTGCTCGACCGCACCGCGTTCACAACGAAACAGACCCTGCAAGCTGCCGGACTGACTTGGAACGAAATCGACCGCGTCCTACTGGTCGGCGGATCCAGTCGCATGCCGGCAGTGATCGACATGCTCAAGCAGTTGAGCGGCAAGGATCCCGACTGCTCCGTTTCGCCCGACGAAGCGGTAGCTCACGGCGCGGCACTGCACGCGGGATTGCTGCTTGCTCACCACGAGGGCAAATCACCTTCGTTTCAGGTCAAGAACGTCAATTCACATAGCTTGGGAGTCGTAGCGATGGACGCCGCTACCAAGCGCAGCCGCAATGCGATTCTTATTCCGCGCAACACTCCGCTACCGGTAGTCGCACGAAGGGTGTTTAAAACTCAGAAGGCGTCGCAGAAGTCGATCTTGGTGCAAATCGTCGAAGGCGAAAGCCTTTCGCCCGATGACTGCTCGCCGCTGGGCAAGTGTTCTGTCCGCGATTTGCCAGACAACCTGGCCGCACAAACGCCGATCGAAGTCCGCTTCCGCTACGAAGAGAACGGCCGTCTGACCGTCGTCGTGAAAATTGAAGGTACGGACAAGGCACTCAAGCATGAGATCATGCGAGAGAACAGCCTTACGCAAGACCAGCTTGATAGCTGGCGGAAGTATATCTCCGGCCTGGATCCGGCCGGTCAGCCTCGGCCAGGCGAACTTCCGCAGGACGTAGCAGTTGAAGCGATCGCGGTTCCCGAACCCGAACGCCCACAAGATACGTCCGGAGCGATGAAGGCTTCCAACAAGACACCCGATCCTGACGCGTCGGGTATCAAAAAACGTTGGGCGTGACGCCTATTCCGGCGTGACGCCGCGATCGCGGAGAAGCTTGACGATCTGCTCCACGCAGTCCTTCACACTCAACTTGTCGGTCTTTAGCACGAGGTCCGGCTTGAGCGGCGCTTCGTACGGTGCGCTGACGCCGGGGAACAAGGCCATTTCGCCGCTGTCGGCCAGCTTGTAGTGACCTTCGGTGTCGCGCTGCCGGCAGACTTCCACCGGTGCATCGAGATGCACAACGAGGAATCGCTCCGCACCAACCACTTCGGCAGCCTTTCGCCGGACTGCTTCCTCGGGTGCCACGAAGGCGGCGATGCATACGATGCCTGCATCGTTGAAGATTTTAGCCACTTCGGCACTGCGACGCAGATTTTCGCTTCGTTCCTCGGCGGTGAAGCCGAGATCCTTGCTGATGCCGCGGCGCATATTCTGGCCATCCAGAACGGCAACCGCGCGTCCTTGATCGAACAGGCGACGCTCCAAGGCATAGGCAGTTGTGCTTTTTCCGGCACCGGTCAAACCGGTCAGCAAAACCGTCGCCGGCTTCTGGCCGTATCGATTGGCCCGCTCTTCGGCCGTCACATTGCTGTGCTCGGCATGCAGGTGTGTAGAGGCTGGTTCATCGTCCCAGTGATCGCGTGGACCATCTGCCGTGCGGTCGAGAATCATGCCCGCCGCGACCGTAGCGTTCGTCAGACGGTCGATGACGATGAACGAACCCGTCGAGCGATTGCGCTTGTAAGCGTCGAAGCAGATCGGCTGCGTGAGCGTGATCTGGCAGCGACCGATTTCGTTCAAGGCGAGCGTTGGCGCATCCTGGCGATGGAGCGTGTTGACATCCACGCGATACCGCAACGTCGTGACCATACCCGGCGCCACGCGGCTCGTCTGCTTGAAGAGGTACTGCTTGCCGGGCAGCATCGCTTCCTCAGACATCCAGACCATCATCGCTTCAAATTTGTTATCGACCCGCGGCACGTTGCCCGGCCGCACGAGCATGTCGCCGCGGCTGGAGTCGATTTCGTCTTCGAGCGTGACCGTGATCGATTGCGGAGCGAAGGCCTCTTCAAGTTCGCCGTCGAACGTGACAATGCTCTTCACGCGGCTAGTCTTCCGCGACGGGAGCGTCATGATTTCGTCGCCCTTGCGGATGATGCCGCTCGCGATCGTGCCGCTGAAGCCGCGGAAATTGAGATTCGGCCGCAGCACGTACTGCACCGGCAATCGGAAGTCCTCGAGATTGCGGTCGGAACCGATATAGACCGTTTCCAAGAGCGGCATCAGCGCCGGGCCCTGATACCACGGCATGTACTGGCTGGACTGGACGACGTTCTCTCCCTTCAGCGCGCTGATGGGCATGAAGTGGACATCCGGCAGATCCAGCCGCGAAGCGAATTCGCTGTAGTCGGCTTTGATTTTCTCGAAGACATCCTGCTGGTAATCAACGATGTCCATCTTGTTGACGGCCACGATGATGTGCTTGATGCCCAGTAGCGAGACGATGAACGAATGTCGCTTGGTCTGTTCCAACACACCATGCCGAGCGTCGATCAGAATGATCGCCAGATCGGCGGTCGATGCCCCGGTCGCCATGTTACGGGTGTACTGCTTATGCCCGGGCGTATCGGCAATGATGAACTTGCGCTTGTCGGTCGAGAAATACCGATAGGCCACATCGATCGTAATGCCCTGCTCGCGCTCTTCCTGCAAGCCATCGGTGAAAAGCGCCAGATCGACCTCGCCCCCGGTGGTGCCGTAACGAGCCGAGTCTTTGGTGATCGACGAGAGCTGATCCTCGTAGATCATCTTCGCTTCGTAGAACAGCCGGCCGATGAGCGTGCTCTTGCCGTCATCGACGGAGCCGCAAGTAATGAAACGCAAGATCTCCTTGCGCTCATGTTGGGCGAGGTATTCGTTGATGTCGGAGGCGATGAGGGCGGACTGATGGCTCATTGCGATTCGATCAAGTGAGATTCGTTGGTTTCGTTGTGACTCGGCACTCAGCTAGTCGCAAAGACGCCGCGTCCAGGCTGAAGCCCGCTGAGGACGGCGATTTTAAAAGTAGCCTTCCTTTTTCTTCTTCTCCATCGACCCGGCTTCGTCGCTGTCGATCAGGCGGCCTTGTCGTTCGCTGAATGTCGTCAGCAGCATCTCTTGAATGATCTCAGGCAGCGTGGTCGCATTGCTATCGACGGCGCCGCTCAGCGGATAACAGCCGAGTGTTCGAAACCGCACTTTGCGCATTTCTGGCTTCTCGCCGGGATTCAGCGGCAGGCGTTCGTCGTCGACCATGATCATGGTGCCATCGCGGTAGACGATGGGCCGCTCTTTGGCGAAATACAGCGGCACGATGGGTATGTTTTCGAGGTGGATGTACTGCCAGACGTCGAGCTCGGTCCAGTTCGAGATTGGAAAGACGCGAATGCTCTCGTTCTTGTTGACCTTGGTGTTGTAAAGGTTCCAGAGCTCGGGCCGCTGATTCTTCGGATCCCAGCGATGAAACTCGTCACGAAACGAGAAAACGCGCTCCTTCGCTCGTGACTTTTCTTCGTCGCGGCGAGCACCACCGAAGGCGGCGTCGAAGCGGTACTTGTTGAGGGCCTGCTTCAGCCCTTCGGTCTTCATCACGTCAGTGTGCTTCTTGCTGCCGTGCGTGATGGGATTGATTCCCTGCTTCAGACCTTCCTGGTTGACGTGCACGATCAGCTTGAAACCAAGTTCCTTGGCGACGTAGTTGTCGCGCAAGTCGTACATATCGCGAAACTTCCACGTCGTGTCGACGTGCAGCAGCGGGAATGGCGGCTTCGCGGGGTAAAACGCCTTCTGGGCCAGGCGCACCATGCAGGCCGAATCCTTGCCGATCGAGTAGAGCATGACCGGGTTTTCAAACTCGGCCGCTACCTCGCGGATGATGTGAATGCTCTCGGCTTCGAGCTGCTTGAGATGCGTTAAGCTGTAACCAGACATGCCTGCGACGCCCTGAAAAAAAGCGGGCGTTTCCCGTACGGAAGCGAACAAAGAATTCTACGAAGCGAGGCGAACTGGCCCCGCCGTAACCCCTGTTATCGGCAAATTCGGCAGAATCCGTAAGGGGCGATGAGATTTCCGGCAGATCGACCGCCGAAGGCGTTTTAGCGATGCAACTTACAAGCGCCGTCCTCGCACACTTCGGTTTTGCCGAAGAGGTAGCGGTTGCGAGCTACCAAGCCGTACATGGCCTGCCAAACCGGCATCGAGAAGGGGATGTGCATCAGCGGTGCGATGGGGTACAGCAGCGGCAATTGGCGGCTGAGATAGCGAAACCCGGCCGCCCCCGCATGTCGACCACCCTTGTGATCGACGACGTACATTTCCTTCATCAACCGATCATAAGTCAAGTCAGGATAACGGCTTCTAACCTCGGGATCGTGCAGCGACAAGAAGGCCAGGCGACGTCCGCGATCGAGCCAGGCCAGCTGCTTCACCCGAGCCCGGCAGAAGCTGCACTGGCCGTCGTAAATGACGACTTCCGGATTCGCCACGTCCTCAGGCCGCGGCAAATCGAGTGTGCCGGCGACTTTCGGTTGCTGTATTTCAGTGGCGGTCGTCATGGCTGGCCTGCATCGGGATGGCAATTCTACCGTGTGAACCGTGGCCGGGCAGTGCGGTTTAACCCGTGCGTGGGCAAATAATACAGCCGTACGGAAATCATAGCGACTCCCGTCCGAACACCCCTATAATGAGTGCACGCTGCCCAGACACGTGGTGCAGTGCAAAACCTCGTCCTAAGAACCCAGCCAATCAAACGGCAGGTACGGCGCCATGGAAGAAATCAAACGGCAAGTTGGTCGGGCTCGTCGACGGCTCATCCTTCAGCAATTCATGAGCGTGGCAGTTTGGACTCTGTTTGCCGCCTTGCTGCTCGCTGTAATTGGTCTGGCCATTCCAAAGATTTGGCCGATGTCGCTCGATCGGCAGGTGTGGCTGATGAGTTGGATCGGCGGAGCGGTCGCGGCAGGACTAGTGATCGCAGCGATTTGGACTTATACGGTCCGTCGCAGCGCACTCGAAGCGGCAATCGAACTGGATCTGCGCTATAACCTGCGGGAACGCATCTCCAGTACGTTGGCACTCACGAAGGAAGAACTCGAAACGGAAGCCGGCCGTGCGCTGATGAGCGACGCCGTTCGGCGTGTCGAGCGGATTGATGTGCGCGAGCAATTTGCTGTCGCTCCGAACTGGCGATTCGTTTTGCCGCTCGTCCCGGCACTCGCCATCATCGGCTTGCTATTCATTCCCGACGCTGCGGCAAAGAAAGCCGAAGCAGCTGCTACGCAGCAGGCCGAACAGAAGAAAGTCGTGAAGAAGGCGGCCGAGAAGCTACAGCAGAAGCTTGCCGACAAGGCCAAGCAGGCCGAGGAAGACGGTCTGAAGGATGCCGACTTGCTTAAGGAAATGAACAAGGAGCTCAACAAACTCGCGAGCAAGGAAGGAGCCGACCGCAAGAACGCCCTGATCAAAATCAACGACCTTCAGAAGGAAGTCGAAAAGCGTAAAGCCGAACTCGGCGGCGCCGACAAGCTTCGCAAGGAACTCGACAAGCTCGGCAAGATTGAAAAAGGCCCGGCCGAAGCCCTGGCGAATGCCATGAAGGAAGGAGACTTCAACAAGGCAAAGGAAGAGCTTGAGAAGATCAAAGACGATCTGAAGAACAACAAGCTTGGCAAGGAAGAGAAAGAAAAACTCGGCAACCAACTCGAACAAGTGCAGCAGAAAATGCAGCAGCTGAAGGAGGCTCAAGCCGAAGCCCGCAAGCAGTTGGAGCGCGAGATCGAAAAGAAGATTGCCGAAGGCAACCTGGGCGAAGCGGCTCGCATGCAGCAGCAACTCGATGAAATGCAGCAGCAAGCCCGCCAAATGGACCAGCTGATGGACAAACTGGGCGACAAGCTCGCTCAGGCGGCCAAAGCTCTGAAGGAAGGGGAAGGCCAGATGCAACAAGAAGCGCTTGATCAACTAGCCCAGGACTTGGACCAACTCAAAGAGCAACTCGAACGGCTCGAACAGCTCGACGAACTGCAAGACGAACTCGCCGATGCCAAGAACGCCATGAACTGCGAGCAGTGCAAAGGCGCTGGCTGCAAGGCCTGCGAGGGGAATGGCAAGAAGCCGGGCAAGGGGCAAGGCATGGGCGAAGGTGAAGGAATCGGCGACGGCCTCGGTGAAGGGCAGGGCAAGGGTGATCGACCCGAGGAAGAAACCGATTCGAACTTCTTCGATTCTCGAGTGGCCGGTGACCCGAAGGCTGGTGAATCGGTCCGCGTCGGCGATGCCGGCGGCAAGAACATCGCCGGCAAAACAGCGGTTGAAGTGCGGCAGGAAATTCAGGAGTCGCTGAAGAAGCGAGAATCGGATCCGATTCTCGAACAAGCCCTGCCGCGCGATCAGCGCGAGAACGCCCGCCAGTTCTTCGAACGGTTTAACAAAGGCGAAGTCGAATAATCGCAATCACTGTCGATTGAGCGTCAGTGAATAGAGAATGACGACGGCGCCCGCGGACATCAGGCTCCAGGGCGCCCATTCCGGCGGGATCACCTCGCGAGCCGGCTTCTGAAACGGCGTGGCGCCAAAGATCGGGATCGGGCCGGTTGGTTCCTGCTGGCGTTCGCCCGCCATCACGAACTTTTCGACCACCATGCACTCGGCTCCGATCACGCAGGCGTAAATTCCGATCGCCAGGAAAAAAGCTCGCCACATGATGGGTAGTCTCCCGCGGTTGGCATAAGCGTTATGGCTCTTACAACCCTCCGCGGTTGGCCATCGTTCAAGCGGGATCCCTCCCAGGGTGCTTATCGGCCACGCGATACGGCGGACTGAACGGATCAAGGGGGACAAGTAACTACCGCTAGGCTCGTTGCTTTGCTTCTTCGCGCGAGCGGTTCCCCAGGCGCAACAACCGGCCGGCGCTTGAAGTAGCCCAGCGAAACGCGATAAGATGCCGGGACTCTTCCATGCAGCAGACCACTCGGTGACGCCTTTGCTCGATAGGTGCTCGTTGCATCGTCGCTTTTTTCTTCGATCTGCGATTGCTTCAGTCGCCGGCGGCGTATCGCTTCGCACCGACAGTGCGGCTGCGCAGAGCGATACGAGTGTGCTGGAGGAAGCGGGACTGATTCGACAAGGAGACGTTTGGCTGCTGCCCGCCGAGCGGAAAGCCCGCGATCAACTAGCGGGCCTCCCGCAGTTGCGAGATTCCATCCAGGTCTTGCAGCGCGATCTTGACGACCGAATCAAGCAGAATCGGCAAGCCTACGAGACGTCGAAACCGGTCCGTGAGGCCCTCGAGCAATCCCTCAGCCGATTGGCTTCTAACGACTCAAAGCGGCGTCCTCTGGAGCAACAACTTGCCGCCGAACGAGCGAAGGCCGCACCGCCGGAAAAACTCGGCGGCGTGAGCAACGTTCGTTCGATGATCGCCCGTCTTAGTCAACAGCGGATCGATCTCACCTTGCAACTACTCTCCCTGCGGCAGGTGATTCCAGATCTTATCCAAACGTACTCCGGCCTGGCAAAGATCCGTGAAGTTCGTGCGGCGATCAAGCAATTGGGGCGAGGAAGCCGACTGGGGCCACTCCGTCCTCTTGATTCCGAACTGCGAAAACTTTCAGAATTCGATTCGGTAGTGTTGACTTCGAACGTACCGGTCTGGCTTCAAAGCGGACACGTTCGATTCACTGCAATTGTCGATGAGCGACACCCGCTGACACTGACCTGGAAGGAGTATCCGGGCCACGGCTTGGTGCTCACGACAAGCACGGCGCAGGCGCTCGATGTTCGTCCGATCGCTGGCCGAGCAAAAGAAAGCCTGACTTTTGCGAAAGAACGAAAAGTCGCCGCTCAGCGAACCAGCATTCCCAGTCTGCGACTCGGCCGCTGGGTGCTACCGGACCTGCCCGCGTGGATCTTGGCGCCCGAAGGAGAGGATCTAGGTTCGCAACTCGACTCCAGTGCCCTGGACAACTACGTAGCCCGTTGCGAACCCGCTGCCCTGCGCCTAACCTTGCAGTCGCGCGAGTAAGGCACTTTTCCTGCCAGGTTCGCGACCTTCTCCATTCCGCTTCCTGAACGACGGCAGCCGATTCATGACCAAGACCGCGGCCGAGCGAATCGAAAAGTTGCGAGAGCAGATTCGCCACCACGACTATAAGTACTATGTCGAAGCGGCGCCGGTCATCAGTGACCTGGATTACGATCGGCTGCTTAATGAACTCAAGCAGTTGGAGGCCGAGAATCCGAAACTGGTCACACCTGATAGCCCGACGCAGCGCATCGGCGATCAGCCGGTCAGCTCTTTGCCGCAGGTGCCGCATCGATTGCCAATGCTCTCAATCGAAAATTCTTACAGCACCGACGAACTGCGGCAGTTCGCCGATCGCGTCGCAAAAGGGCTGCCGGGTGAGTCGGTGGAGTGGGTTGTCGAATTGAAAGTCGACGGTGTGGCCATTTCGGTGCTTTATGAAGACGGCAAGCTGGTGCGGGCCGTCACTCGCGGCAATGGCGCGGTCGGTGACGATGTAACGCACAACTTCCGCACGATCGAAGGAGCCCCCTTGCGGCTCCTCGGCGAGAACCCGCCGGCCGTGCTAGAGGTTCGCGGCGAAGTTTACATGACCAACTCCGACCTCGTTCTGCTGAACGAGCGGCAGAAGGAGAAGGGTGAACAACTCTACGCCAATACGCGCAACGTCTCGGCGGGCAGCATTCGCATGCTCGATCCGCGAATCGCGGCAGAGCGGAACCTGCGTTTCTTCGTCCACGGCGCCGGATACTGCGAAGGTGTCGAAGCGACGAACCACATGCAGTTCCTCGCAGAAGTACGTAGCTACGGACTGCCGACGACACCTTTGGTTGAGCATTTTGACAGCTTTGACAAAGCGCTAACTCATTGCGAGTCCGTGATCAGCCGCCTGCACGAGCTGGACTTTGAGATCGATGGGCTCGTGCTCAAAGTGAACGACTTTGGGCAGCGAGAAAAATTGGGGATGCGATCCAAGAGCCCGCGCTGGGTGGTCGCCTACAAGTTTGAGAAGTACGAAGCGAGGACAAAGCTCAACGCGATCAACGTACAAATTGGCAAGACGGGGGCCATCACTCCGGTCGCCGAACTCGAACCAGTTCAGCTCGCTGGAACGATTGTCAGTCGGGCCAGCCTCCACAACGCGGACGAGATTGAGCGAAAAGACATTCGCGTGGGCGATTGGGTGATCGTCGAGAAGGCTGGCAAGATCATTCCGCACATTGTGCGAGTGGAAGTCCACGAGCGGACTGAGGACTTGCCGAAGTTTCCTTTCCCCACCGAATGCCCCGATTGCGCCACCGCACTGGTAAAGGATGAGGAAGGCGTTTATATCCGCTGCCCGAACCTCAATTGCCCCGCTCAGCTGCGCGAGCGGCTGCGTTTCTTTGCCAGCCGCAGTGCGATGGACATTGAGGGGCTGGGGGACAAACTCGTCGACCAGCTGGTCGCGCATAAGCTTGTGACCAGGTATGGCGATCTGTACCGCCTAACCGAGGAGCAGCTCACCAGCCTGGAGCGGATGGGGCGCAAGTCAGCGATCAACCTGCTCGAAGGGGTAGAGAAGAGCAAAACGAGGGGCCTCGTACGGCTGCTCAACGCGTTGTCGATCCGGCATGTGGGAGCGCGGGTGGCACAGGTGCTCGCCGAGCATTTTGGTTCGATGGACGCCCTGCGGCAGGCGAAGCTGGAAGAGATTAACGCAGTGCCGGAAATCGGCGAGATCATCGCACTGAGTGTCTTCAACTTTCTGCAAAGCGAATATGGCCGGGAAACAGTCGACGACTTGCAGCAACTGGGCCTCGACATGACCGCAGAACGGCGACAGCGGGTCGTTTCGTCTGGACCCTTTGTCGGAAAGACTGTGGTTGTCACCGGCAAGCTGCAGAAGTACTCGCGCGAGGAGGCTCAGGCCCTGATCGAGCAGAACGGAGGCAAGGCCGGCTCGAGTGTCTCGAAAAAGACTGACTTCGTGCTCGCTGGCGAAGATGCGGGCAGCAAGCTCGAAAAAGCCAACCAGCTCGGCATCCGCGTGCTGACGGAGAAGGAGTTTGACGGGCTACTCGTCGTGGCGGCAGGCTCCTGATTTAGCGCAAAAAAGCAGCCCCGGTGCTCACAGCAGCTGAGCTGCTACCGGTCTGCACCCCAAGCCGCTCGTTACGACTTTTTCTTTTCCACGCCGAGCTCACCGAGCTTTGCAGCGACGTCGGCACCGTGATTCTCCGTCTTCACGGTCTTGTCGATGTGCAGAATCTTGCCGTCCTTGCCAATGTAGAACGTCCAACGAGCGGCAGCTTTCTTCTCTGGGTTATACAAGCCGTAAGCCGTCGCGACGCTGCCATCCGGATCGCTCAAGATTGGATAGTCGACACCCAGCGACTCGGCAAACTTCGTGTTCTTCTCGACCGGATCGGTGCTGGCGGTGAAATAGGCGACGTTATACTCGCGAATTTGGCCGCCTTGATTCTTAAAGGACTGGCACTCCTTCGTGCAGCCGCCCGTGAAGGCCCGCGGATACCAAGCGACAACCACGGCTTGCTTCCCCTTGAAGTCAGAGAGCTTATAGAACTTGCCATCGCTGCCGGTCATCGTGAAGTCGGGCGCTTCATCGCCGACCTGAGGGGCGTCGGCGGCCGAGACGGTCGAGACGAGGAGCGCCAGAAGCGCCGAAGCGAATGTCAGGTGCTTGATCATTGTAGTCTCCTAGGAGGTAGGCTCGGTCGGTGATGGTTGGAGCTGATTACGCTACCACGCGTCACGAGGCAAAAGCAAGCAGCGAGGCGGTTCGGCCTGCGTTGGTGCACGGCGAGACGCCTGTGCCACTTTTGAGTCCTGCTTAGTTCGGGACTTTCGTCGCCGCCACGGCGAGCGCCAGCCAGCCAAGGATGAGCAACACGCCGCCAATCGGCACTATGGCGCCAAGCACCTTCACACCGCTCAAAACAAGCGCATAGAGGCAACCGCAAAAGATCAGCACTCCAATCTCGAAGCACCAGCCCGCCAAATTGGCGGACACTCCAGCTACACGTCCTGCCAGCCAGCCAACGGCGAGCAGCGCGAGCGCATGATACATCTGATAGCGCGCGGCAGTTTCCCAGTTCGCCAGCCGCCGATCGAGTTCCGGCTGCGATAGCTCTTGCGATGCGAGCAGCCTCGGGAGCCCATGCGCTCCGAAAGCTCCCAAGCCGACCGACAGGGCCCCCAGCAATGCGGCGCTAACCAGCCAGGCTCTAGGACTCATGAAACAGAACTCCTGCCACGTACAACGAACAACAGCGAATGGCGGCACACGGAGTGCGCCTGCTACTTCGGCCATTATGCTGTTTTCGCCGGTGCGTTGCGGTGCCAGCCGCCAAGAAACACGAAAGCCGCCGCATGTCCGGGGGGGGGAAACATGCGGCGGCCTTCTCAACGACTCACCTGGAATCGCTTGCCGGCAATTCCAGGCGGAGTGTATCTGCCAGGCGATTGTGCCTGGGTTGCTTATTCCTCAAGCTCGATGCCGAGCTTTTCTTCCTCTTCCTCCTGAATGATGATTCGCGGAGTGACCATCATCATAAGGCTTTGGGCGTCGCGGCCGATCGCCACGTTGCGGAATAGGCGGCTCACGTATGGAATCTTGCTGAGCAGCGGCACACCTCGCTCTACGCGACCCTCACGCAATCGCTTAATACCACCCAGCAGCACCGTTCCACCGTCGGGCACGCTCACCGTGGTTACTACCGTAGTGAAGGCGAACGTCGGCAATTGCACCGTGGTGCCTTCGACCGTACGAGTGGCGTTGTTCACCACGTTGGCGTCCGGATCGGACGGATCCTGCGTGGTGGTACCGGTATCGGTCGTCACCTTGCCGTTGAAGGTGAAGGTTTCGACATCGCCGATGCGGCTGAAGAACGGCACCAGAGTGAGGCGGACGAAGCGTCGATCGCTCGACACGACAGCCTGCACGCTGAGTGACGTACCTTCGCTGAGCACCACGATCACCGGCTGATGAGCGGCGGCAAAGTCGCCGACGACCGGAATCACGCTGGTTACGAACGGACGTTGCGAGGTATCCGAGACGAACGCCTGTTGACCGTTGAACAGCGTCACCTTCGGAGCCTGCAGCACATTGGTACGAGTGTCACCCTGAGCCGCGTTGAGCAGGAAGAACACTTCGATGTCGCTGAGGATAGCGAAGCCGAAGGTCGCTGCGGTGTTGGCATCAAAGCCACCGAACGCCGGTTGAACCGAGCTGCTGCCTTGGTTGAACGCAAAATCCAAGTCGGCGGTTGGTCCGTTCGGCGTCAGGCCGAACGTCAGGCTCGGGCCAGAATCGTCAAACGGGCTGGGGAACGGAGTGTTACCAGCGAGCGTGCTGTTGGCCCCTGCCTGACCAGGCAGAAGGTCAATCATGTTGTTCAAGCCGGTGTTGTCGTCCACGGCGAATTCGAAGTCGATGCCGATTCGCTCGAAGAAGTTGTCAGCGATCGTGATGAACCGCACTTCGATCGTCACCTGCAGATCCTGCAAACGGCGGAGCTGCTCGAGCAGGTCGGCGATCTTCTCGTGCACATCCTGCGTCTGGCTGACGACGAGGCTCAAGTTCGTATCGAAGCCCTGGACCGAGCCTGGACCACCGACTTCGTCCCAGCTTTGCGGGGCGATCGTCGTCGTGATCAGTTCGATCAGCGGATCGAAGTCGGCTTGCACACCACCGCCGAGGCCACCAGGGCCGCTGCCGAGTGGTTGCATGCCGCGGGCTCCACCACCACCCAAGCCGCTCAGGGGATTACCCTGCATTTGAGCCTGGGCGAGCACGGTGGGATTCACGGCGCCGTTCTGCTGATTTGCCGGATCGTCGGCAGCGACGGTCAACGGACCCGACATCGACGGTCGGATGCCATTGCCGTAGCCGAGAGAGTTCAGGCTTTCCTTCAGCGCACCTGGCAGACCCATGTTGTAGCTGGGCACAAAGTTCGGAATCGGCACGACCAGGTCGGCGACGTAGTACACCTTGGCGTAGGTGTTCGAATCGCGGGTCTGCTCGCTGGTGATTCGCAGCACTTCGTTCTGAATGACATAGCTCAACCCGAGCGGCTCCAGGATCAAGTTCAAGGCGCTCTTGAGCGAGATTGGCTGCGTCAGGTTGAGCGAGACCGGAGTATCGCTCGAGACACCCTCGGCATGCATGCCTTGAGGATCGAGGTAGACGTTCACACCAGACATGCGTCCCAAGGTATCGAGCACTTCCTGCAGCGGACGGCCGTCGAAGCGAGCTTCAACCGGCTTGCTGAGCGAGCGCTGAATCTCCATTTCAACCGGCGACAGCTGGCTCTTTTCTTGGAGCAGGCGGCGACGGTCCCTGGTCAGCTGGTTCCAAGTTTCAACTTTACCGAAGACAAGCGGGTTGCGGTCGTCGAATGGAATAGCCGATTCGCCAACACTTTGCATGGCTCCGATGAAATTGGCCGCCGAACGTTCCTGAATCGACAGGTCTTCGGCAATGTTGCGTGCCAGGTGAGCCTTTTCAACCATCAACACGACCGTCGGATATTCCGGAGCGATTTCGCGGGCCTGCTTGGCCACGACTTCGGCTTCGGCGTAACGACGCTCGTCGAGCAACTTATTGAATTCCTCGACCATCTGGGCGAGCTTGTTCTGCGTCTCGATGGTCAACTCTTGATTGCGGACCATTTCGGCGCGGATTTCCTTGTTCCGCTCTTCGTTCTCGATCGTCGGCTTGTTCTGCTCGATGTACTTCTCGAGCTCGATGATGCTTTGATCGACGACGGTAAGGAGATGCTTCTTGCCGGCGGCGCCCAGGTCGGCCGTGGCAATCCGCTCGCGAACCTTCTTCAGGTTGCTGAGGGCTCCCAGCGGATCGGTTTCGGCCAGTTTCTGGGCAGTCTGTCGTTCGTTGACAATCTCGCGCATCAGCTTCTGGCGAAGCAGTTCCTGCTCGGAACCGACTTGTTCCAGCGGCGAAGCACCTTCGGCCGGTGGAGCAGCTGCCGGAGCCGTGTTGAGGAACGTCAACTTGTCCTTCAGTTGCTGGCGAGTTTCGGGATCGAGTTGATCCTGCATCCCCCAGGCCTGGCGAAACTTCTGCATCGCGGTGGCACGATCCTGCGAGTCGAGAGCACGTAGACCTTCTTCGTAGGCCTGTTGAGCACCCGAAGCAGCACCGCCCGGCGGAGCGTTGAGTCCAGCCTGGGAACTGGCGGCTTGCAGACGGGTGGTGTCAGCCGACGGGTTGTAAGCACCCTGAGCTACCGGATACTGATTGCCGCCCGCTACCGGAGCCGTGCCGCCAGCCGGGACGAGGCCTTCGCGGCGAACAGCGGCCTGCTGAATTTCGAGAGCGAGCTGCCACGGCCGGGTTTCGTCCGGACCATAGGCTTGCTCAGGCAAGTTCATGCTTTGAGCCTGGTCGGCCATTCGCTGGGCCGCGTTCAGATCGCCCTTATCAAGTGCCATGCGGGCCTGGGCCACCAGACGCTGCACTTCGGCCTTCTGCGGCGAAACGTTTCCGCCCATGCGAGCAGGGCTCTGAGCTGGTGCGGCCACTTCCTGCACAGGCTGATACACGCTGCCCGACGGCGGCGGAGCCGAGGCGTTCTGCAGTAGATTCGGATCGAGCGGATTGTTGCCGGCCGGCTGTCCGTACGGAGTCGGAGCGGCAGGCGGCAGAGCCGCTGGATTGTTCGATTGCGGCAGCAGCGGCAGGCGATCGTCGCCCGCTTGAATGTCGCTTGGTCGCAGGGCATACGGCGAAGCAGCCGGATTGGCCGGAGCAGCACTCAAGCGGCTGACATCCACGCCCATCGCCTGCAGATCCGCGGCAAGTCGCTGCGGTGAGTCTTCATTGGGAGCGAAGTTCGCGTTGAGGCCTACGGCCTTTTGGTACGCGGACATTGCCGACAGCTTATCGCCGCGTTGCATCGCCACTCGGGCATCACGAACAAGTCCGGCAGCCTTGGCCTTGGCATCGTCCGTCAGGCGGTCGACGACATCGGTCCGCTGCTGTCCCTGGAAGGGATCGCTCGGAATGGTCTGAGCGGGTGGCTGCTGGGGCTGTTGCCGCGACAGAAGCGCCGGGAAGCGCGAGCTCGGCTTGTCCGACGCCTGCGAGCCCTTGGCTCGCTCGTCGGTCAGCAGCTTACGCATTTTCTCCGGAGTGTCGACGAACCGCGCGGTGAGCGGGTCGTACTTCACTCCCGTGCGCTCCGCCTGAGAGATCAGCCCTTCGGCCTGATCGTAGGCGCCATCCTTAATCGCTTTGCGCGCCTGGCGAAGCAACTCGTCGGCTTGTCGCCGAGGATCCGCCTCCGCGCCCGTTTGTCCGGTTGCTGCGATTGCCACGACAACGCCAGCCGTGGGCACGGCTGCCGAAGTCTGGATCGCCGGGAGCGTTGAACTTAGTGCCACGCACCCAATCAGCAAATGCACGCTCGCTTTCAAAGCGATTCTCCTGTTACGCGATGTCCCTCTCGCGAGAAGGTGCGGCAAAAATTGCTTGCCCTCTGCGCCACCGGCCTCCGTCCGACCGAGTCGCCGCCAAGCACGCTGGGCCATCCTGGCTCGGCGTCCTCAGCCTGTCTGCCGAATCTGATACAAGCGGCCCGCTGCCGCCCGCTCAGGCTCGACGACCTGGACAAGACTTGATGGTGGTAGATGAGGGTGGGGTAAGTACCCGATCCCCGCTGAGCCGGTCAAGAGCACTTTGTTTTCGTGCTGAAAGAAAAATTTGCAGCGAAAAACGCCGCGACCGGAGCGCGTAGAACTGCGCCAGACGAAGGCCGCACTGTAGGAATTTGGCGGCTCCACCACAAGAGGGATTTGCTTTGTGGCATAGCTGGAGGCTAACCAGCTTCCGGAGAAGGACAGGGAGGTTTTGCTACCTCGGACGGCGCCCGGATTGTTCTTGAACGGGCTCCTCCTACACTGGCTGTATCAGCTCGCCGTTCTCCGGCCGCTGTTAGCGGCCGGCTAAGGGTGTGCGCGAATACTACAGCCATTTTGGCGGGCGTTTCTCCAGGAACGCGGCCAGGCCCTCGGCGGCGGCTTCGGTCGTTCGAGCCGTTGCGCTTGCGGCAGCGCCAGCCGAGAGGAGCGTGGCGAGTTGCTCGCCGATCGTTTCGTTCAGCATTCGCTTCGTCTGCTGGAGAGCCGATGGAGAACTTTGCTCGATCTCGCTGGCAATCTGTTGTGCCTGAGCCCAGACAAGATCACTGGTTACAACCTGGTGAGCCAGGCCAATGCGGTATGCCTCGGCGGCCTCGATCAAATTGCCGCGCAGCAGCAGGTTTGCTGCGTGCGATCCGCCCACGCGGAATACAAGCAGCGGCGAAACCATCCCCGCAACGATTCCGCGCTTGGGTTCTGGCAAGCCGAATCTCGCCTCGGTCGCGGCTACCACGATGTCGCTTGCGAGCACTAGCCCCATTCCACCGGCTACCGCCGGGCCATTAACGGCCGCAATCACCGGTTTGGGGAACAAGAGCAGTTTGTCGATGAGCTCGCGATAGAGAATCGCGTCTTCGTACCAAAGTTCTTGTGCGTTGGGTTGCTGGCTCGTTTCGTGCATTTCGGCCAGATCCATCCCTGCACAAAATGCGCTGCCTGCTCCCGTGAGAACCACGGCCCGCACCTTGCGTTCCTGATGCAGATCATCCAAGGCTTGGATCAAGTCGGCGATCAATTGCCGCGAGAGGGCATTTCGCTTCTCCGGCCGATTGAGCACGATCGTGCCGCTGGGCAGATTCTTTTTGACGATTACAGTCATCGCCCTCAATCCTCGCGCTGGGGAAGGAACAGCGTCAATTCAAGCAGCGCCGTAGCGAGCAGTTTACCCTGTGTGTCGATTCGCAGGCTACGACTGGCCCCGCCGCCGAGTGCGTCGTACAGCAGGAAGTTGAGGGCCAAAACGTTCGGCAGTTCGAAACGTTCGACGCGGGTCACGCCCAGTTCTTTGAAGTAATCCTGCACGCGGACCGCCGTCAATCGGCTGAGCAGTATGCCATAAGCAGTTTCGTCGCGAGCAACGACGCCGATATTTGCGTGATTTCCCTTGTCGCCACTGCGCGCGCTGGCTAGCTCGCGCACACGAAGCGTTCTGCCGCCGCCGCTACTCATCGCAGCCACTCCTTTGCCGAACGGACTTCGACGGTCGCTTCGACAATTTCTTTGGGCACAAGCGTGGGCCAATACGAGAAAACGGGCCGAACTTGCGGCCGGCCGGCGGCGTAGCCGGCAATACCAGCGGGCCCGCTAGTGATGAGCGGAGCGATCTCGCGCGTAAATCGTTCTACCGCTTCTCGCCGCGGATCGTGGACGGTTACTCGCAGGACCAATTCGCCCGGCGGCTGATATTTGCGCCAAAACCAGGCCCCCGGCACTCCTGCGCCCACACCCAGCAGCTCGATATTTGTGCGGGCGAGTTCATAACCGGCTGAGCGAACTCGCTCAAGGATCATTTCTCCACAAGCCTGAGCTTTCTCGCGGCAATCGACGCCGTAGACAAGCAACTGGCCGCTAGCCATGTAGCCATCACGATAGGCGAGCGACACTTTGTAGCTATCCGTTGCCGGATTGCCGGAGGCACGCGAGACCGAAACGCGATCGAGACCAGCGTCCTTCACTTCCACGCTCGTGAAATCGCAATCCACGTCGGGCGTGAGGTAATGGGCAGGATCGCCGATCTCGTAGATCAACTGCTCGACGACTGTCGTGCGATTCACCGCGCCGCCACTACCGCGCGGCTTCGTGATGACACAATCGCCGCTGGCCGCCAATTCCGCAATCGGGTAACCCACATCCCCGAGCCGGTAGCTCTGCCAGTCCGTCGAATAGCCGCCAGTTATTTGAGCACCGCACTCGATCAGGTGCCCCGCTACGCTGGCCGCGGCTAATTTGTTCCAGTCGTCCCACGCCCAACCGAACTCTTGCATCGCGGGCCCAACGGTGAGCGATGCATCGGCCACACGACCTGTGACTACCATCCGAGCATCGCCGGCCAATGCCTGCGCGATCGGGCGTGCGCCCAGGTAGGCGTTTGCACTCACCACCGAAAGATTGGCATCCGCCAGACGCTCGCCAGTGTCGAGATTGACGAACGGACAACCTGTGGACTGAAGTTCAGGCAGGCGATGGAACAGATCGTCTCCAGTTACGACTCCAATTGGAAGTGACCCCAGTTCCTTCTCGTCGAGCACCCTTGCTACGGCTTTGGCACAGGCTGGCGGGTTCATGCCCCCCGAATTCGCCACAATCTTCAGTTGCGACTGCGTCTGCAGGGCCTGAGATAGATCCCGTGCGATATCGACGAAGTCGGCAGCATAGCCCGCCTGAGAGTCCTTCTCGCGCAGCCGGGCGAGAATCGACATCGTGAGCTCGGCCAGATGCTCCAGCGTGAGATAATCGACCTCCGCCGACTCGACGAGCCGCCGGGGCGCGTCGAGATTGTCTCCCAGGAAACCAGCCGCGTTAGCGATGCGAAGGACGCGCGACATGCTAGGGTCGGGGATCGAGAGAGATAGGGTTCAGGGTGCAATAGGCAGTAGGCGCGCTCGACAAAGAGCACTTAAGCAACCGGCGTAGGGGCGGTCCATGAAACCTTCCCGGTTAGGACGCTTCTTAGAAGCGTTCGCGTGCGCTAGTGTCAGGCCTGACCGTCCTCTTTGTATACCGCAGCCCGTTGTTTAAAACCCTCATAGAGAGGCGCCATCCGCTCGATCGCGTCCTTGAACTTGGTGTCGATCCAGTCGGCCCCGATGGCTTCCATGTGCTTCGAGGGATGGGCCATATACTCGTTCAGTCGACGGTCCAGGTCGTCGCTCGGAACTCCGACGTCGTAGCGATCCGAGTAAGTGCCCGCGATGCTGAGAAACACTGGATACGAGATGATGCCGTCTTTGTACTTGAGCCACTGGCAAGCAATCCAGTTGCGAGGGTACGACTTGAAGATTTCCGGTGGCGGTTTCTGCTTGACGTGCTCGTAGAGGGCGTCGATGGCTGACGAAGCATCATTCGCCATGCTCAGGTTAATCACCCAGTTGGGCAAATCCGGGTGGTGCAGGATCACTTCATCGGCCCAGGGGCGATAGTGCCGCCGGTCGATCAATTCCGTGGCCACCATCGCCAGCAATTGCCAGATGAAGCGTTGGTCGAGGTTTTGTGTCGGCAAAGTCATGCCCAATTCTACGCAGCTACCTAGACTTGAAACACACCCACCCGGAAAGGCTCGTCACTGGCATGGCGTGTTACGACTGCAAGCGATTGAATTAACACGTTGCGAGTTTCTGCCGGCTCGATCACCGCATCGACCCACAACCGGGCCGCCGCATAGCGATAATCGGTTTGCCGCTCATAGTCGCTGGTCACTTGTTCGCTTAACTGGGCCAATTCCTCCGCATCGATCTGCTGGCCCTGCCGTTTTAGACTGGCGACCGTGATATCGAGCAGTGTCGATGTTGCCTGCTGTGCTCCCATGACGGCCACCCGAGCGGTCGGCCAGGCGAAAACAAAGCGAGGGTCGAAGGCCTTGCCACAGAGGGCATAATTTCCTGCTCCATACGACCCGCCGGTGATCAACGTAATTTTTGGGACCCGGCTATTGCTTACCGCATTCACCAATTTGGCCCCGGCTTTGATGATGCCCGCTCGTTCGCTGTCGCGGCCGACCATGAAGCCGTTCACGTCCTGAATGAACAGGATTGGCAGCCAGTCCTGGTTGCAGTTCATCACGAAACGAGCCGCCTTCTCAGCGCTATCCACGTAGATCACACCGCCAAACTGATATTCTCCCTTCGCCGACTTCGCTCGCTGGTGTTGGTTGGCAACGATTCCTATCGCAAATCCGCCAATCCGGGCGGTTCCGCATACGAGCGTTTGTCCGAACTCTGCCTTGTACTCGTCGAAGCTATCGGCATCGACTAGGCAGGCGAGCAAATCCCGCACGTCGTACGAACCTCGAGCATCGGGCGGGACAATTCGATAAAGGTCGATGGCAGGCCGCGACGGCTCAGCAGCGTCACGACGAGAAAACGGTCTGGTCGGCTGTTCCGTATCGGGGGACGCAAGCGCGACAAGGCTACGCAAACGGGCGATGCAAGCTTCATCGTTAGGCTCGCGATAGTCGATCGTGCCGCTGATCGAGGCGTGCATTTCGGCGCCGCCCAGATCCTCGCTGTTGACCTCTTGACCAATCGCACTTTTCACCAGGGCCGGCCCGGCCAGATAGAGCCCTGAGCCCTCCGTCATTAACAGCTTATCGCAGAGCACCGGCAAATAGCCGCCACCCGCGACACAGTTGCCCATGATGGCAGCGAGCTGCGGAATTCCGGCGGCAGAGATCACCGCGTTGTTGCGGAAGATGCGGCCGAAGTCGTCTTCATCGGGGAACACATCTTCCTGCAGCGGCAGAAAGATGCCCGCCGAATCGACCAGGTAAATGAGAGGCAACCGATTCGCGAAGGCGATTCGTTGAGCTCGCAAGACCTTCTTGGCTGTCAGCGGAAAGAACGCACCGGCTTTCACCGTGGCATCGTTCGCGATAATCATCTGCCGCCGACCCTGCACCGTACCGATGACGGTCACCACGCCGGCTGAGGGCGCACCACCCCACGATTCGTACATGCCTTCGGCCGCGAGCAGTCCTAACTCGAGCAGCGAAGAACCTGGATCGACCAGCCGCTCAACCCTTTCGCGTGCGGTCAATCTTCCTTTACCGTGTTGCCGCTCGATGGCCGTGACTCCACCACCCCGACGGACTGCATCCAGGTTTTGACCCAGCTCGCTAAGTAACTCGCCCCAAGGGCTTGCGCTGGCTGCTTCAATCGAGGTGGGCATGAAGTGACACCTGAAAAGTTTCCCTGAATGACGAACGACCAGGCCGACTTTTCTGCAATTCGGCTGTCCGCACGGAATCGAGCTCGCCGGAAACCGTTACGCGAGCTGCTATTACATCCGATCCGACCGAAATAATCCCGACTGGCATGCCGGGTGCGTAATAGCTCTCCCGAAGTCACGGTTAACGCCGACGACCTCCTCGCAACAAAAAATTCACTTGAGGGATTAAGCCATGAAGATTCGCATTCTAGCCTCCGCCATGCTCGTCGCCATTGCCTCCGTTACCAGCTCGTATGCACAGACGAGTAGTAGTAGCGCGGCCACAATAAGTCCCACCGACCTTATCGGCACCGGTGAAGTGGGTGGCGGCTACATCGGTAGTGGAACTTACCAGCCGACGATTGAAGAGGGCATCCTGCGAGGTCAGAGCGAACTCGCCCGCGGTGCTGGCGATTACAACTATCTGACGGCCGAAGCCATCAAGGCTCTGGAACAGGCTAAGTCGCTGAACGTTGACACGCGGATGAAGGGGCTGGAAAACTACTGGGAAGCCAAGCGGGTGAACTACGAGAACACCCTGGGCAAGATCAAACGCTTTTCGACCGAGCAGATGGCCGCCATTGCTAAGAAGGAAGCCCCGGAGCGTCTCGCCCAACACCAGTATGAACCGTTCAACGGCCGCCTGAACTGGCCTGCTGCATTGATGGCACATGATTTTGCCGCTCATCGCGAAGCTGTGAACGAAATGTTCGCCAAGCGAACGACCCACGACGTGGGTGCTGAGACGGAATTCCACGCCACCGTGCGTGAAGTGACGGACGAAATGGAAGTCATGCTTCAGGCTCGCATCGATCGTATGCCGCCGATGGAATACACCGCTGCGAAGAAGTTCCTGAACGGCTTGGAACGTGAGTCGGAACTCGTCCCGGGTACGGCTGCCACGGGTTTGGCTAGCCGATAACGCATAGCGAGGAGGGGCGTCCGGCCGCCTACCAAGGCGGCCGGGCGTCTTGACTTATACCCCGCCGAGGCCGATTGGCCAGCGGACTTGAGCGGCCCAGTCGATCGACTGGGCCGTTTTTGTTTGCGCGCAGTCAGGGACAGTGCTATCTATAATGGCAACATGCCTCGCAAGCTTTCGCCCGACAAGCTCGTCCAACGCCTGCTGCAAGCCACATCCACGCCGGTGTACATACTGGATGCTCGGGGACAGATCGTTTTTGTGAATGCTGCCTGTGCCGTCTGGCTTGGCGAGCCGGAAGCGTCGATTTTGGGGCGAATCTGCACCTATCAAGCGGCCGACGACCAACAAACGAAATCGCTACTGGGCCTCGCCCCACCTCCGGACGCTCTGGGTAAGCAAGTAACCACCGGGTACGTCGCCGGGGCAACCGACGGTGGCAAGGTGCGTGCATGTCAGTTTCACTCGCTCGCGGCCGGGTCTGATGACGGCCCCTCCTTGTTGGCGGTCGTCGCGATTGAGCCTGTGAGCGCTGTGGAGCTTGGCGTCGATCAGAATGTCGTTAGTGACTCACAGTTGCTGCACGCTCAGCTGCTCGAGTTGCGAGCCGCCTGGCAGAAGCGGTACAAATCTGCGAACTTCTTGGGTATCAGCTCCGCTGCGGAGAGGATCCGCTCGCAAATTCGCCTCGCCGCCGCCGGAGCAAAGCGAGTGCTCATCGTGGGGCCGACCGGTAGTGGCCGCGATTTCGTGGCTCGAGCCATCCACTTCAGTCAAAGCAATCCAGGTCCGCTGATCCCCATTGCCTGCCGGCTGCTCGATGCGGAACTGATGCAACAGACGCTCGCATCGTTTCTGAAGCGTCATCAGACCGACAAATCGTTGAGCAGCGCCATCCTGCTGCAGGATGTTGATCTACTTTCGCCCGCGGCCCAGCATGAACTGAGCGAGTTTCTGCGCTTGCCTGGCGTTGAATTGACGCTGCGAGCAACAGCCCGCCGGTCGCTGCAGCGGCTGGCGACCAAGGGTCGCTTTCGAGCCGATCTGGCCAATGCACTCAGCACGCTGACGATCCAAATACCCGCTCTGAACGACCGGCCCGAAGACATTCCGCTTCTGGCGCAGCACTTTGTTGAGCAAACGAATGTCGGCTCGGAGCGCAAGTTCAGCGGCTTCTCGGTCGACGCGCTAGATGAACTGGCAGCCTATCGCTGGCCGGGGAATGTCGCTGAGTTGCAACGCGTGGTGAAGCAGTGCGGCGAGCGGGCTCCGGGGCCGTACATTACGCCGGCCGACCTGCCTGACTCGCTGCGGCATGATCGATTCGCCGCCGCTCATCCGCCGCGAGCGACCGAGAAGATTGAACTCGACAAGTTCCTGGCGGAGATCGAGCGGGAAATCCTCGAACGAGCCCTCGCGGCGGCAGGCGGCAATAAGACGCGCGCTGCGACCTTACTAGGCATCCACCGGGCTCGGCTGATTCGCCGGCTCGTGCAACTGGGTCTTGCTGAACCAAGCGCTGTGAAGGAGCGACCGGACCAGGAGGAGGAGGCCGTGATCTTCGAGCCGCATCCCGACGAAGCGTAAGACCTTTTTCATCCAGAGGCTACCAAGGCTGTACTTCAGGCTATGCCAAAACCGCACCTGATCGTCTGTGAACGGACCCCGCGCTGGGCTGCGGCGTGGCGGCGCATGCTGGGCCCGCAGGCCAGCGTGGGTGAAGTGCGGTCGTTGACGCAGTTAGACCAGCTTCTGGGGAACGATCCGACGCCCATCGCCGTCGACGCGAGCGAGTTTTCGGGCAAGAGTCTGCTCCCAGCCGTGGCTCGCTGGTCGCAAGCTGGTTCGCCGGTAGTGATCGTCGGTTCGTCGGGCCGATTGGAGGATGAATTCGCGTATCGGGAAGCCGGGGCAGTGCATGTCCTCTGCTCGCCGCGGCAGATCCGCTCGGCCGCGGAAATTCTTACCCGCTATCGCGCTTCCACTCCGACTGCGAAGCCGGCCGAGCTTCCCCTCGAAGAAGCCGTGTATGAGCGGCTGCCGTGGCAGCGATTTCGAAAGAATCGGCAACCGCCGGGCCAAGATTCGTGACGGCCCCGCCCTGCCGGGAATGGCACAAAACGCCTATCTTGTAGGAGTCATCGATCACTTTACGTGATGCCTCCCCGTGATCTCTTCCTGCCGAGGTCTGCCTGATGTCTGCCGGTTCCCTCGACGTAAATGCCGTTCAAAGTGCTGTAGCCGATTTCAAAGATCCAGAGACGGGGCTTTCCGCGGCCCGCGAAGGGCAAATCCGCGACATCGCGGTGTCCGGCTCCGTGGTTTCGCTGACCTTAGCATTGCCCAGCCTTGCTGCTCCGATTGCGGCTGAACTTCAGGACAAGCTGCGCGACCAAATCCGCAATCGACTGCCGCAAGTGACCGAGGTGAAGATCGCTCCGGCCATCCATTCGCGACCCGCGAAGCGGCTGGGGCAGATTGGCCTCACGGCGAAGAACGTCATCCTGGTCGGCTCGGGCAAAGGTGGCGTCGGCAAGAGTACGATCGCCTCGTCGATTGCTTTAGGACTCAAGCGCGCTGGCGCGAAGGTCGGCCTCATGGATGCCGACGTCTACGGCCCCAGCATCCCGCACTTGCTTGGAGTAGAAGGCAGGCCGAATGTCAGCGACGGCAAAAAGATCATCCCGCTCCAAGCCGACGGGATGCCGGTGCTCTCCATGGGCTTTCTGGTCCCGAAGGAAGAAGCAGTCGTCTGGCGCGGGCCGATGCTGCACGGAGCGATCACGCAGTTCCTTCGCGACGCCGAGTGGGGCGAACTCGACTACCTGATCATCGACATGCCGCCCGGCACCGGCGACATTGCCCTCACGCTCTCCCAGCTTCTGCCACTCACGGGTGCAGTCGTCGTCTGCACGCCGCAGGAAGTCGCGCTGCTCGACGCAGTGAAAGCCATCGCCATGTTCCGCAAGGTGAACATCCCGGTGCTCGGCATGGTGGAGAACATGAGCGGCTTCATCTGCCCCGACTGCAACAAGCGCTACGACATCTTCGGCAGCGGCGGAGCCAAGCAGAAAGCCGACGAGATGAATGTTCCGTTCCTTGGCGAAGTCCCGCTGAACATGCAAATCCGCGTGAAGGGAGACGCCGGTCAGACAATGTCGAACTACGACGATCCGATCGTGCGGACCTACCTGGAGAAGATCGTCACCACACTGGTTCGCAATCTGGCCCAGTCCAACATCGCCAAGCCGCCGGCGTTGCAATTGCCAACGCTCGGCTAGCTCAGTTATGACATCCTCCGCCTACCAGTACGACATCCTCGTCATCGGCGCCGGCCATGCCGGTACCGAAGCGGCCCTGGCGGCCGCTCGACTGGGGGCTCGTGTCGCCTTGCTGACGACGAACTGCGACACGGTCGCTCAGATGAGCTGCAATCCGGCGATCGGTGGCGTGGCCAAGGGGCAAATTGTTCGCGAGATCGATGCCCTCGGCGGCGTCATGGGTCGGGCTATCGATGCCACCGGTATCCAGTTCCGCCTGCTCAACCGCCGCAAAGGGCCAGCGATGCACAGCCCGCGAGCTCAGGCAGATAAGAAGGCGTACCAGTTCGAGGTGAAGCGGATCGTCGAGGAAACGCCCAACCTTTCGCTGCGTCAGGAAGTGGTCGAGGACCTGATCGTTGAAGGGGAGAGAACCGACGAGCCTCGAATCGCCGGCGTGCGAGTGCGCGGCGATGTCGAGTATCGAGCGAAAGCGGTTGTGCTGACGACCGGCACCTTCCTCGCCGCACTCATGCACACGGGAGAGGTCAAAACGCCCGGCGGACGTGCGGGAGAAGGAACCACGACCGGTATCAGCGGCGCTCTGAAGCGACTGAATTTCCGCGTCGAACGCTTCAAGACCGGCACGCCCGCGCGGCTGAATGGCAAAACGATCGACTACTCGGCCACCGAACTTCAGCCGGGAGACGACGACCCCGAACCGTTCTCGTACCTGACCACCGAGGCGGAGCGGCAGCGGATCGCAGCCAACCAGATCCCCTGCTGGATTACGTTCACCAACGAAAAGGTCCACGACCTGATCCGGGCCAACTTGCACCGGGCGCCGATGTACAGCGGCCAGATCCAGTCGCGGGGGCCCCGCTATTGCCCGTCGATCGAAGACAAGGTGGTCCGCTTTGCCGAAAAGGATCGGCACCAGTTGTTCTTGGAGCCCGAAGGTCGAAACACGCACGAGGTGTACGTCAATGGAATCTCCACGAGCCTGCCGCGCGATGTACAAGACGCGATGCTCCGCCACGTGCCTGGCCTCGAGAACGCCCAGATCATGCGCTACGGCTACGCCGTTGAATACGACTACTGCCCGCCGGACCAGCTTTGGCCGTGGCTCGAAACCAAGAGCGTCCGCGGCCTGTTCTTCGCCGGTCAGATCAACGGCACCACGGGCTATGAGGAAGCAGCGGCTCAGGGCTTGATGGCTGGAGCCAACGCAGCCCTGCGGCTGCGCGGAGATGAGCCGCTCGTGCTCGGCCGCGAAGACGCCTACATCGGCGTGCTGATCGACGACCTGGTCACTTGCAGCGTCGATGAGCCGTATCGCATGTTCACCAGCCGAGCCGAATTCCGCCTCCTGCTGCGCCACGACAATGCCGATCGCCGACTGACGCGGACTGCCCACTCGGTCGGCTTGGTCTCACAGGAGCGATTCGCTCGGCTAGAAGCGAAGGAAGCCGAGATTCGGACGGCTCTCGAAATTCTGCGTACGACTCGCTTTGGCGACGTAATGCTGGAGAAGCACTTGAAGCGGCCGGAGGTGGAGTGGCCGCAGGTTATCGAGATCGAGCCAAGGCTCGCAGCCATCTCGCGCGAGGCGGCGCAGCAAGTGGTCCACGATGTGAAGTACGAGGGCTACGTCTCGCGTCAAGAACAACAAGTGGATCGGCTGAGACGGCTATCGGACAAGAAGATTCCCGAACACTTCGACTACAAACGGATCAGCCACCTGCGGACCGAAGCGAAGGAGAAGCTCGCCCGTGTCCGGCCTGTGACGCTCGCTCAAGCGAGTCGGATTAGCGGCATTACCCCTGCGGATGTGGCGCTGGTGATGGCACATTTAGAAGGGTGAGCCGGTTTCACTACTCGCTCGTCCGTGGTTGAGCATGGATTGAAACAGGAGTGGTTACTGACCTTCGAGCGGCCGCGACGGAGGCGGGGCTGGTGGCTCTTTCCAGTCGTAGTCGCTCTTGTAGGCAATCTTGAGCTGCGGCGTCGCCAGCAGTTCGCCGCCGCGCAGCTTCGATTGCAGTAGGGCATCGAGGACGCCACTCGTGAGCATGGTCCGCTCGACCGGCCATTGCGGCGTGCCAGCGTGCATGAAGGCATCGATGTGCTGCAGCTGGTAGCCAAAATGCATGAAGGGTCGCGCTTCCTGGGTCCAGAACAATGTCGACTCGGTGCTGCCGTCTTCGTATTGCCAAGCTGCGGCCCATTCGATGAACAGACCATCGAGCGTCACGATGTTTACCCGCAGGCCATCTTCGTATTCGAGAGAGAAGAGGGTCGGCTGTTTGACGACTTCGCGGAGCGTCTTGCCTGCGGGAAGTGGTCGCTCCTTCAGCCGGGCGACTGCCTGATCGAGCAGCTTGGGATCGTACACTCCCTCTTCGCCGGCTCGCCACACGGCGTCGCCGGTTAAGCACCGGACCAGCTTAATGCCAGTCTCGCCGCCGGACCTACGTTCGGCCAGGCACTGGGCCATTTCAAGGGCGTGGAAGCCGTAGGCGTCGAGCCGGTGATACGAGATGCCCACGATCTGTTTCAACCTGGCGTCGCGCTTTACGTCCGCCGGCGGATAACGCCAGAGGGTCGGCAGCGAGGAACCGGCGAGCACGGGAATCTTGAGCCGTTTGATCTCGCTGTCGATCCAGGCGATGTCGTCCCAATTATCCGAGATGTGCTTGTCGTAGAAGAGCGGCACGGAGCGGCCGCTGCGCTCGAATAGGCGAGCAATCTCGCCGAACATCCGCCGCTTCGGGAACATGAATTGGCCCGATGGCGACTCCGGATACTTGCCATGCTCGGCAATCAGCAGCACGCCGTCGACTGCCAGTTTATCTCCGCCGAGCGTGAGGGCTTTGTCAATGCTGTCGTAGATCGGGAAGCCGTGACGCGCGGCAAGCGTGCGACTTTTGTCGTTCTCGGGGAACTGATCAACGTAGAGCGACGCCAATTTAAGCTTCGGAAAGTCTCCTTTGCCATCGAGCGTGTACGACTCCAGCATCCGGGCGGCGATAATGTCGGCGTGGGAGTTGTGGTACCAGACGGTGGTGATGACGGCGACGTTGAGCGGCTTGTCCTCGGCCGACGACGTCAGGACAGGGAGCAGCGCGACCGCGACTAGCAGCGCAACAAGCGGTCTTCGATTCGTCATTACCTAGTCCTTTTGCGAGGCACCATCGCTTAGTCGAGGGTGAGCAACGGCCTCACCGAGATTTGACCGCTCGACTATAATGAAAGCAAACGTTTCTGGCCGCTTTGGCCCCGGACGAGACGCGCCGTACCCGGTCACGCAAAGACGACGCCTAGGTGAGCTACTAGGAGCGAACGTCATGGCGTGGGTACTTCTTGTAATTGCCGGTCTCTTGGAGGCCGGCTGGGCGATTGGTCTGTCGTACACACAGGGATTTACCAAGCTCGTCCCGAGCGCGCTGACCATTCTCGGAATCGTGGGCAGCATGGGGCTGCTGGCCCATGTCATGGCGATGCGCACCATCCCGGTTGGTACCGCGTACGCGGTTTGGGTTGGCATCGGCGCAGCAGGCGCTGTGATCTTGGGGATCTTTCTTCTCGATGAGTCCGCGGCTCCGGCGCGGCTGTTCTTTCTCGCTCTGTTGCTCATCGCGATTATGGGTCTGAAGTTCACCGCCCACTAACTGGCGGCGGGCCCGAATCTGACAGGCGAGTTCACACTTGAAGTGCCGGCTAGCAGGGGCCGGGTGGAGGATTTAGAAGGCACTGCTGGGAGGTTTGAATAGGAGTTGTTCACTTCACCTGTTCAAACGGAGTCCCAGCAATGCCCTTTCAGCTTAAGGCAGAGCACCGCGCGGTGATAGCTCAGCGACTGGCGTCCGGAGTTCCGATGGTTGAGATTGCAGCCGAGCTGCATCACCATCGGAGGTCGATCGAGAAGGAGATCCAGCGGAATTCGCTGGATGGGCTTTATTGTCCCGTGCAGGCCCAGAAGCTGAGCGAGAAGCGGCGGCAGGATGGCCGGAAGAAGTGCCGCAAGATGGAGCAGCCGGAGAACGTTGCCTACGTGAAGCAGCGGCTCGAAGAGTACTGGTCGCCGGATCAGATCGCCGGGCGAAGTCGCCGAGAATTCACGGACAATCGGCGGCGGCAGCTTTCGCGGCAGTTGATCTACACCTGGCTGCAAATGTACGACCATGCCCAGCCGCTGCGGAAGTGCTTGCGGCGAGCCAAAGGCTCACGACATCGCCGCGCGGAGGCCGACGGGCCACCGGCTCGCTCGGTCGTCAATCGCCCGGCCATCGTGAGCGAGCGAGGCCGCGATGGCGACTGGGAAGTCGACACGATCTTTGGCTCCGGCCGAGCCGGACTCTTGAGCATGGTCGAGCGGCGAAGCGGCTACTTGTCTCTATTGCCGCTTCCTGAAAGGTGGTCTGTGCTGGTTCGCCAGGCTTGCTGTGGACGACTGACGCAGCTGCCACCGGCGCTGCGGCGTTCGATCACGCTCGACAACGGTCCCGAGTTCGGGCAGCCTGAACTGCTGGAAAAAGCCGTGGGTCTGAGTGTGTATAAAACGCAGCCACGCTGCCCCTGGCAGCGCGGCTGCATCGAGAACCTCAACGGACTGATCCGGCAGTGGTTCCCCAAGCGGACCTACTTCCATGCCGTAACCCGTTACCAAATCAGCCAGGTCGAACGGTCACTCAATCACCGCCCGAGAAAACGCCTAAGCTACCAAACCCCCAGCGAAGTCTTTCACCAACAATGCCAGCGGGCACTTCAAACTTGACTTCGCCACAAGCCAAACTATTGACAAATAGATTTAAACTTATACAATACGGAAAATTACTCAAATACTCGCCGTCGTCGAGCGGCGTGTTGCGGTTTTCGGCTGCGCGTTGCTAAAGCGCCCGCCATCTGTCGTAAGCAGTTCTCCGCCATGCTCGCGGAGAAGCGATCGTTGTACGAGGATAGAAGCGAGGTATTGTGTGGCGCAGAAAAGAGGTTGTGAAGTTTCCAGGCGAATTTGACTTAAGCCTTTGGATTGCATGGTCTTGTCGTTATTCAAGCACTTGAGCTAGCGGTTGTATTTGGGCCCAGTGGTGGGGGTTATGAGCAGGTACAATCGACCGATTGTTTTCGCGGACAGCAGGCGACCAAGATGAGTATTGCGACTTCGGATACTGAGGCCACTTCGCTCCCGACCGACGAGATGCTCGTGGTGCGGGGGGCGCGGACCCACAACTTGCGCAATGTGAATATCGACATCCCGCGCGGGCAGATGGTCGTGATCACCGGGCCGAGCGGATCGGGCAAAAGCAGCCTGGCGTTCGACACGATCTATGCCGAGGGGCAACGGCAGTACATCGAGAGCCTGTCAGTCTATGCCCGACAGTTCCTCAACCAACTGGAACGACCCGATGTCGACCTGATTGAAGGCCTGCAGCCGACGATTTGTATCGACCAGCGGCCGGGAAATCAGAACCCACGCAGCACTGTTGCTACGACTACCGAGATCTACGATTTTCTCCGCCTGCTCATGGCGAGAGTTGGCGAGGTGAGTTGCCACCAATGCGGTCAACCCGTTAGGCCCCAGTCGCCCGAACAGATTGAAGAGAACTTGGTGACCTTGGGGGAGGGGACCAAGGTTGTTCTGCTGGCTCCGCTTGTCCGGGGTCGGCGGGGACAGCACGTCGACGTATTTGCCGAAATTCGCAAGGCAGGCCTCGTACGAGTGCGGGTAGATGAAACCGTCTACGACATCGACAGCGTGCCGACGCTCGACGCTCGCAAGTCGCACACCATCGAAGCCGTGATCGATCGGCTGGTGATCCGTGAAGGGATGCGGGCGAGATTAGCGGAATCGATTCAGCTGGCCGTTCGCAACGGCGCAGGGGTGGTGATTGCGTCGATTCTCGATGCGAGCGGCGCTTGGGTCGATCGGCTGTACAGCACGATGTATGCGTGCCCGAATTGTCAGATCAGCCTGGCCGAAGTGGAGCCGCGGACATTCAGCTTCAATAGCCCCTACGGAGCGTGCCCGCAGTGCGAAGGGCTCGGCCAGCGAAACGAATTCGATCCCGAACTCGTGTTGCCGAACTTGCTGCTGTCGCTGTCGGGTGGGTCAATCGCGCCATGGAAGAATATCAAGAATGCCCAGGTGAAAGCACATCGGGCGGAGGTGGAGGCATTTCTCGAAACGCAGAAAGCGACTTCCGATACGCCCCTGGCCGAACTAAAGCCGGCGACGCTGGAAAAACTGCTCCGTGGAGACGGGAAGAAGTTCGCCGGCTTGCTGACGCTGCTTGAGAAGGAACTAGCAACGGCGACGGACGAAGACAGGCAGGAGCAACTCGCGAGTTATCGCGGTCAGGTGCCTTGCAGCGCTTGCGGCGGTTCGCGACTGCGGCCCGAAGCACTCGGCGTGCGAGTGGCGGGCAAAAACATCCACGAAGTTGTGCGACTGAGCGTAGCCGACGCCCGCCGATTCTTTGAAGGTCTTTCGTTCGCGGGGCAAGACGCCGAAATAGCCGAGCCGATTGTGGCCGAGATCACTTCGCGTCTCGGATTTTTGGCTAAGGTTGGGCTTGGTTACATCACGCTCGACCGCGCGACCGACACGCTCAGCGGCGGCGAATTTCAGCGGATTCGTCTGGCGACGGGGATCGGCTCGGGACTGGCCGGCATCTGCTACATCCTCGACGAACCTTCGATTGGGCTGCATCCGCGCGACAATCAGCGGCTGATCGACGCCCTGCGCGAGCTGCAACGGAACGACAGCACGGTACTGGTGGTTGAACACGACGAAGCCATGATGCGACAGGCCGATCAGCTCATCGACATGGGCCCCGGGGCGGGATCACGTGGCGGGCAGATCATGTCGCAGGGTCGTCCGGAAGAGGTGGCCTCCGACCCAACTTCGCTGACGGGTCAGTATCTATCTGGCCAAAAGCAGATCGAAGTGCCGCGAGAGCGGCGGAAGATCGCCAAGACGCGCTCGATCGTGCTGGAAGATGTCACGACGAATAACCTGCGCAGTGTGACGGCGACGTTTCCGCTCGGTGTGTTCATTGCGGTGACCGGCGTGAGCGGATCGGGGAAGAGTTCACTGGTGAATGAGACGCTCGCCCATGCGCTGGTGCGTCGACTCGGCGGTGTTTCGCCTCGGCCTGGGCCGCATGGAGCGCTGCGCGGGGTGAGTCAGATCGACAAGATTGTGCAGATCGATCAGTCGCCGATCGGGCGCTCGCCGCGGAGCAATGCGGCGACTTATACCGGGGCGTTTGACGAGATTCGGAAAGTATTCGCAGCTACGCGGGAAGCGAAGCAACTGGGTTTTGGCGCTAGCCGGTTCAGCTTTAATGTGGCTGGGGGGCGCTGCGAGCATTGCCAAGGGCAGGGGCTGCAACGGATCGAGATGAAGTTCCTTCCCGACCTGTTTGTTCCCTGCAACCAATGCGGCGGGGCGAGGTTTAATCGGCAGACGTTGCAGGTGAAGTATCGTGGGAAGAACATCGCGGAGATTCTCGCGATGCCGATCGAAGAAGCCGCCGGCTTTTTCGAGAATTTTTCGAACATCCACCGGCTTGTAAAGAGTCTGAATGCTGTGGGGCTTGGTTACTTGAGCCTAGGGCAAGCCAGCACCACGCTCTCGGGCGGCGAATCGCAGCGGATCAAGCTGGCGACGGAATTGGCGCGTGTGGACACCGGCAAAACTTTCTACCTGCTCGATGAGCCGACGACCGGTTTACACTTCGAAGACATTCGCCTGCTGCTAGGGGTGCTGCAAACGTTGGTCGACCGCGGCAACACGGTGCTAGTGATTGAGCACAATCTGGATGTCGTCAAATGCGCCGACTGGGTGATCGACCTTGGCCCCGAAGGTGGATCGGGAGGTGGCGAGATTGTAGCGACCGGCACGCCAGAAGAGATCGCAGGAATTGCTGGGAATTTGACAGGGGAGTTTCTGAGGCCGATGCTGATTGGGCAAGCGCAGCGATGATTTGACAAGCAACAGGCGAAAAGTGCGAAGGCAAAGCAGATGGCAAAGTATCGAATCGGCGTGATCGGCAACACGGGCCGGGGTAATTACGGCCACGGCATCGACACGGTTTGGCTACATTTGCCGCAGTGCGAGATCGTCGGCGTCGCCGATCCCGATGAGCAGGGCAGGGCGTCCGCTGCGCAGCGTCTTAAGGCTCCGAAGGCATATGCCGACTATCGGCAGTTGCTCGACGAAGCGAAGCCGGACATTGTGGCCATCTGCCCGCGCTGGATCGACGAGCACCGCGACATGGCGGTTGCGGCCGCGGAGCGCGGCATGCACATGTACATGGAGAAGCCTTTCTGTCGCACACCCGCTGAAGCGGACGAGATTGTCGCTGCCTGCGACAAGCACGATGTGAAGCTGGCGCTTGCTCATCAGACGCGATACAGTCCCAAGTTGCAGGTCGTTCGGGACCTGATCGCCGATGGCAAGTTGGGTGACATCCTCGAACTCCGCGGTCGCGGCAAGGAAGATCAGCGAGGCGGCGGTGAGGACCTGTGGGTGCTGGGTAGCCACGTTCTTAATCTGATGCACCACTTCGGGGGCGAACCGCTGTGGTGCATGGCGGAGGTAACGGTCGGAGGCGAGCCCGTGCGGAAGGAACATGTGAAGCCAGGCAACGAAGGGATCGGGGCGCTCGCTGGCGACACGCTTTCGGCGATGTTCGGCTTGGCTGGAGGTGAGACGGGCTACTTCGGTTCCCGCAAGGGAGCCAACGGCAACCGGTTTGGTCTGCAGATCTTGGGCAGCAAGGGTGTACTGGAGATTCTGACTGGCTACTTGCCAAGCGTTTCGTTTCTCGCCGATCCGACGTGGTCGCCCGGAAGGAGTAAGGCAGAGTGGGTCCCCGTGTCGTCGGCTGGATTGGGTGAACCCGAGCCGCTGCAGGACGGCGGGCCGCACGCAGGCAATCTGGCGGCGGTGAAGGACCTGTTGTCGGCGATTGAAAACGATCGTCAGCCCGAGTGCAATGCGCTCGAAGGGCGAACGACGGTGGAAATGATCTCCGCGGTGTTTGAATCGCATCGGACCGGCGGCCGGGTGACTTTGCCGCTCAAGCAGCGGAACAATCCGCTAGAGCTTCTGTAACGAGAGCTTGTGGCATGAACTCACGAAATATGTGTTGGCCGGCGATCGTGGTGCTGCTGCTGGGCAGCGTCGTCGCCATCGCCAGTGACATTACGGAGGTCGACGAATCACAGAAGTCCCAGCTGGCGAAGCTGCAATTCCTGATCGGCAATTGGAAAGGAGTCGCGCAGCCGCAACGTGGATCGACCAAGGGCTCTTGGACTGAGCAAGCCGGTTGGGCCTGGCGGTTTGAGCGCGGCCGGGCTGAACTTGCCGCGGAGCTGACGGATTCCAAAGTCTTCTCCGCACTCATACTGAAGGCCGCCGGCGAGGCCGACCAGTTCGAGTTGCAGGCGACTCCAGCCGCAGGGGGCGAACCTGTCCTCTACGAAGGCTCTCTAGCCGATGACGGCAAACTGACGCTCATTGCCGAAAAGTCGAACGCCGATCTGCCAGCCCAAATCTCCATCCGCACCGTGGCAGGCGGTGATCGCCTGCTGGTAATCTACGAGAAACGGGTTGGCAACAGCCCGCGACTAACGCGATTGGCCGATGTGGGCTACACACGGCAAGGAAGCAGCTTCGGCAAGGGCGGAAGCGGGCCGGAGTGCGTCGTCACGGGCGGCTACGGGTCGATCGAAGTCACGCACGAGGGCAAGACTTATTACGTCTGCTGCACCGGCTGTCGGGATTACTTCAACGAGCATCCGGACGAAGTGCTGGCTGAATACACGGCCCGCAAAGCCGAGGAGACGCGGACAGCCGCAGAGTCCAAGTAGTTCGCCGGCAATCGGACTTTCGAGCAATGAGCCCTCCGCACACTCGAATTGTGCAGCTCCCGCGAACTCGCTAAAGTCTTAAGCCACCAGCCGACGACAGGCGTCTCCCGACTTCTGCCGACACGGATTTCGGCTGCTTCCGATCCAATTGCACTGCTTTATGTCGTCCGATCCGCAACGCGAGCAGCTCGCCGCCTCCGCCCACACCGTCGTCGTCAAAGTAGGCACGCGCGTCCTCACTCACCCCGACGGCACGCTGAACCAGGACCGCATCGACCGCCTCGCGGAAGAGATCCACGCGATCGGTACGATGGGCAAGCGTGTGGTTCTCGTGAGCAGCGGCGCCGTGGGCGCTGGAATTGGCCTGCTGGGACTGAAGAGCCGGCCGACCGATCTCGCCAAGCTGCAAGCCGTTGCCGCAGTCGGTCAGACGTTTCTCATCCAAGCTTACGACCGCACGTTCAGCAAGCATGGCCGCCGGGCCGCCCAGGTTCTGCTCACCGCCGAAGACGTCGACGACCGCATCCGCTACCTGAACGTCCGCAACACGCTCCTGTCGATCCTCGAGTACGGCGCCGTGCCGATCATCAACGAGAACGACACCGTCAGCGTCGAAGAGCTCAAGACCACCTTCGGCGACAACGATCGGCTCGCCGCGATGGTCACCAACCTGCTCCGAGCGCCGCTGCTGGTAATCCTGTCCGACGTCGAAGGTCTCTACGACGGCGATCCGTCGCTCGAAGGCTCGCAGCTCATCCATTCGGTCCCGCAAATCGACGAAAAGGTCTTCGCCCTGGTCCGCGACAAGAAGACAGGCCTGAGCAAAGGGGGCATGGCGAGCAAGCTCGAAGCCGCCCGCATGGTGACCACCTCGGGCGAGAACGCCATCATCGCCAGCGGTCGTAGGCTCGACGTGCTCACGCGCATCTTCGCCGGCGAACTGATCGGCACGTTGTTCTGTGCTCAAGGCAAAGCCGTCAGCCCTTACAAACGCTGGCTAGGGTTCACCGCCCAAACTCGCGGCCGCATTCAGCTCGACGACGGTGCCCGCAAGGCGCTCGTCGAACAAGGCCGCAGTCTGCTCGCTGCCGGCGTTGTAGGCACGCAGGGGGATTTTCGCAAAGGGGACGTCGTCGCCCTCTGCGACAGCGAAGGGCATGTCGTCGCTCGTGGACTGTCGAATTACGACTCCGGCGAAGTCGAACAGATCAAAGGACTCAAGAGCAACCGGATCGCTCAAGTCCTCGGCCAACGTCCCTACGAAGAGATTATCCATCGCGACAATCTGGCGATTGTAAAGAAGTGATTGCACCGCTACGCCCCTACACAAACAGTTCCTTCGCCAGGTCATAGCCGACAACGAAGATCGCGGCATCTACCAGTGCGTGACTGAGCCAAGGGCCGAGCAGCGAGCCGCTGCTGCGGTACAACCACGCCCAAAACGCCCCGCCAATCGCCACGCAGAGCGAAAAGAAATACGTCCCCGGCGAATCCCAACCAAAGAAAGTCGCCAACACCAGCACGTGATGCGCTGCAAAGCCCAGGCTCGACACAACGATGCCGGCTCCCAGCGTCATCCGCGTACACAATCGTCCAAACACGAACCACCGCCAGTAGTATTCCTCAAGCAGCGAATGCACGAGCGAGTAAAACACGCCCATCGCCACGTACACCGGCAACGACGCCAACCCCATGCCGCGTATCTTGCCCCGCACCTCTACCGCCGGAGCATCAAACCAACCGAGCGGCTTCAGGCCGAACGTGTACAACACCCAAGTCGCCACGAGCACCGACAGGCCAAAGACAATCCCCAGCGGCACGCCTCGCAAGCTCGGCCTTCCCAGCCCCAGTCTCTCTCTCGCCAGCAGCACCCACGCGACCGGCAATAGAAATTGAACCGCCTTGCCGATCGAATAGGCTGCTTGCTGACTTGCGGGCGAGAAGTCGGCCAGGGCAACAAAATATAGCCAGGTAATCGCCGTCGGCACAACGAGCGCAACGTATAACATCGCCGTCTGCCCAGGCGACCGCTTCGGAACTAGCTCTCCTGCAATTGGGTCTGCCACCACCGATCGAACCGCTTTCTATTGCTTCCGCTCGAAAATCACTTTGCCATCCATGTAAGTCTGCAGCACCTGCGTGTCCTTCAGTTCATCCAGCGGACACTCGAGCAGATCCCGATCGACCACCACCAAATCGGCCAGCTTGCCGACCTCGAGCGATCCCGCCTGCTGCTCCAAAAACATCAGCCGGGCGTTGTTGATCGTGTAAAACCGGATCGCCTGCTCGCGCGAAAGCGCCTCCTCAAGATGAAATTCGCCGTCGAACCACCGAGCTTGCCGCGAAACTGTCACCCACATGCCCAAAAACGGGTTGTACGGGTTCACGCTCCGCAACGACCCGATCTTCTGCATGTGATCAGACCCGCCGCCGATGTTCACTCCTCGCTCAAAGCACGTCTTCAGCGGTTGGAAGTATCGCAATCGTTCAACGCCGAACTGCCTCGTGAGCGTGCGAGCATCCAGATATAGCCACGCGGGCTGAATGTCGGCCATCACACCGAGCCCGGCCATCCGCTCGATCGCCTCCTGGCTCATGAAGTTGCAATGCGTGATACAGGGCCGCGTCTCACGAACTGGCGTGGTCTTGTTCACCTCCTCATAAACGTCGATCAGTTGATGCACGGCTGCATCGCCGACCGAATGAGCCGTGAACTGCAGCCCAGCCTCCACCGTCGCCTGCACCACCGGCAACAACCGCTCGCGTTCGATGAATAGCACCCCCCGGTACTGCTCGTCGTCGATCAAATAAATCGAACTCTTCCCCCACGGCTCGCGCATGTAGGCACTGCCGGTCAGCATGCCGCCATCGAGGAACGTCTTGATGCCGATGATTCGCAGCCGAGCATCCTCAGCCCGCAGCTTGTGCTCTCCCAGCTTGCGAATCTGCTCCTGAATGTCGCTGATCCGCCGGTCGCCGACACTCACCGCCGCCGACGCCATCATCCGCACTGACAGCCGATCCATGGCCCGCAGCTGCTGGTACACCTCCAGGTCCTTGTCCGAAGCATTGCGGTCCGAGACAGCCGTTAGCCCGACGGCGTTGTAATCGGCAAACAGCATTTGCATCCGTTGCAGGCGATCGTCATTTGTCGGCTGACGGCCAGACGGCTTGCTCTTTATGTAGCGGGCACAACTTCGCAGCAGCCCTGTCGGCTCGCCCGTTTTCGGGTCCTTTTCGACGTAGCCGGAGCCCGTCACTTCGAATGACTTGTCGATGCCACTCTCTTTCAGCGCCAGCGTATTGAGCATCGAATCTGGCCCGGTTGAAAAGACCACCGGATGCTTCGGCGCCACTCGATCGAGTTCCTCCCGTGTCGGATAGCGGGGCTCCTTCAGCCGAGTGATGAACACCTGCCGTACGCTGATCCATTCTCCTTCCGGTTGGGTCTCTGCTCGCGACGCAATGTAGGCCAGCACGTCATCAGTCGTCTCCATGGCTGGCACATCGTGGTCGAACTCATGCAAGCTCGCGCTCGATGGATGGACGTGCGAGTCCATCAGCCCGGGCAGCACCATCTTGCCATCGAGATCGACCACTCGCGTCGAATCGCCCCGCAGCTTTAATACGTCCTCATCATCGCCGACCGCCACAATGCGTCCCTCACGAACGGCGACCGCTTCAGCGATGCGAAACTGATCATCAACCGTCACAACCTTGCCGCCGTGAAGAATCAGCTCGACATCGTTGGCCGCCAGACTCGTTCGGGCGAGGAGCACGACGGCCGCAATGGCGACGATCAGCAATCGGCTCCAGGCCGACGGGCGGATTCGCCGTAAGTTGCTTTTGAACCGTCGCGGACTCAGACGACTTAGGTCAACACGTGCAATCGCCCGCTGGCTGCTGGGTGTTGAAGAACTGTGGGGGTTTATCAACACCCCACCGGGTCTCAGGGGACCCGAACTTGGTGATAAACTCGCTGATTTAATGAACATGCAGCTCGAACCTGCAGTCTCCATGAATTGGCGCAAGTCGATTCTCTCTCTACTCGGCGTTCTCAGACTTACGTCGATTCGCAACATGGCCAGTTCACCTCGGACAGAGAGATGCGTCTAGACTAAGGGCCTGCATCTTAACCACCCCACAAGCTAACCTGCCACAACGCATCTGTCAATGTTCTTCAATACATTCTTACGATTTCAGCCCGCCGCGGGTTCCTGCATCCTGCGACCGGTGGCTGCCGCCGCCCTTGTGATGGTCCTAGCGCTACCGGCAGCTCGTGCGTCCGCGGCAGACAATGCTGTGCCAAACGGCGATGCCGTCATTCGTAGCAAGTTCGGAGACAGCGAGATTGTCATTACTACCACGTCGCGTCTTGCCGGCGCAATTCACTCGGTAACGTGGAACGGCCGGGAGTTCATCAACAGTTTCGATCATGGCCGGCAATTGCAATCGGCCTCCAACTTCGAAGCGGGCGGCAAGTTCGAGCCGGAAACCTTCAACCCAACTGAAGCAGGCTCCATGCATGATGGCCGCGGCCCGACTTCGACTAGCCGACTGCTGCATCTGATCGCTCGCGGTAACCAACTGCAAACAACCACTCAGATGGCGTTCTGGCTTCGTCCCGACGAGAAGTCGCTCGGCAACCCCGCTCGCAATACGCAGGTGCTGTCGAACCATTTACTGACCAAGCGCGTCACGATCGGCTATGGAGAAATGCCCAACGTGATCGCTTACGACGTCACGTTTTCGCTTCCTCTCGGCGAAAAACACAAGTACGCCCAGTTCGAAGTGGTCACCGGTTACATGCCCCCCGAGTTCAGCGAGTTCTGGACGTACGATCCAGCCGGTGGGCTGCAAGAGTTAAGCGACGGCCCCGGCGAACAGTCGCGGCCCGTGATTCTCGCTACTGAGGACGGGAAGTACGCAATGGGCGTCTATTCGCTTCCCTTCCAATTGAATGAGCCCGGCATTCGCGTCACCGGTCCCGGCTATGGCCGATTTCGGTTCAAGGCCGAGAAGGTGGTGAAGTGGAACAGCGTCTTCCGACTGACGTCTGACGAAGACCTTCCAGCTGCAGACCACACCTTTCGCAGCTTCGTCGTCCTTGGGACGCGCGACATCGTCCGCAGCTCGCTGTTCAACCTGTTCCAAGAGTTTGTTGGCACGCCGAAAGCGCCCTGATCAAAGCGCCTCGGGCTCCGACCGTCGCGGCACGCCATACCGCAGTTCGACAAACGCGTCGCCATACTGCTTCACCCCGGTCAGCTTAAGCCGTGGCTTGACGATCGACCTCGGCAGCAGCGGAGAGCCAGCGCCGAGCGTCACCGCGGCGATCTGAATGATCAGTTCATCGAGCAGGCCAGCATCATAGAACTGCCCCACCAGGTTGCCACCGCCGACCAGCCAGACATTTTTTCCGCCGGCTAGTTTCATCATCTCTTGGTGAACGGGTCGAACATCTCCCTGCACAAACCGCACATCCGCTCCGGCGACGACCGGCAATTGCCGCGTCGTGAAGACCGCCACCGGCTGGCTGTAGGGCCAAGGCTGCGACGGCCCACCCTTCGGCTGCACGTGATTCCGCAGCAGCCATTCGTACGTGGCCGAGCCCATCACGGCAGCTCCCACGTCGCGAATGAATTCGTTGTAGCCGAGACTCTCGGGCGAACCGAACTGCATCAGCCAGTCGAGCGAGTGATCCGGCGCTGCGATGAAACCGTCGAGACTCGAAGCGGCGTAGTACTGTGTTTTCATAGGCTCACGGTGCAACAGAGTGTACTACTTGCCTTTCACTCCCTCGATCGCTCGTGGTAGGTGCTCCTGGAGCCAGGGACGTTCTTCAGCGTCTTTCAGAAGCGCTTCGAGCAGCGGTACCGCGTCGGTTGCTCCCGGCATGCGAGCCAAGGCGCCTACCGCGTCGAAGCGGCGATCCCACCAACCTTCTACAAGCTCTTCACTCAAACCGGCGGGTGGTTCACGTAGCCATTGAGTTACGAAGTCGAAATACCGCTGGCGGTCGGCCGAGTCTTCGCTTAGCACATACAGAGTCGCGGCGATTTGGATCTTCTCATCGACTTCGCTTGTGCTTGAGTAGTCCGCTGGCGGAGGGACGTTCTCAGAACTAAGCGCTCCGAAGCGTTCAGTGAGCACCCGAATCATCTCGGCGTCAGCCGAGCGAACCGTCCCCATCGCATAGATCATGAAATGGCGCACCGATGGATCGGTCTCTTTCTGGAAAGCCGCCGTCATTGCCGGCGCATTCCTCGCCGCGGGCGGACCAATCTGCCCGATAACGTGAGCTGCGTGCATGCGCACGCGGGAGTCCGGATTGACCAGTGCAGTTCCCAATTGAGTTTCGACAGCCGCAAGATTGCTTGCGAAGAATTCGATTTCTTCTTCGTCTGGTAGGGGCGTCCGGCCGCGCCATTCTTCGATGTAGCGGGCGGCCGCCTCCTGGGGATTCTGGGCGCCGGGTTCGTGAGAGGTCTCCTCTCCGCCGCACCCGGGCAGCATAGCGCTAAAGAGCAAGACGGCAGCCAGGGTTCGCCCGGTCGACAATGGATTCATGCATTCATCCCGCATTTTGACACTGAAGCTGCGCGGATGAGATCACTCGTTCTCATCTCGCTCGACCAGCCGCACCAGGCCCACATCGATGTACTGCCCGCCTCCCGTCTGGTGGCAATGCACGGCGATCGTGTTCTTTGTCCTGAAGGCGTTCCCGGCCTGTTCGCTGAGCGGCACCACCACATAGTCGGTCGTGTAGCCGGTCAGCTTCGCGACCTGCTTGCCGTTCACATAGATCTCAGTGTCCTCGTCGTGGTGCACGAGCAGCGCCAGGCCTGACAGCTCGGTCTCCTTCAATTCGAACGATCGCCGCAGCCAGATGTCGGGCGTCTTCCACTCGGTCCGCACAGCCGTTCCGGGCGTCGACTCCTTGCCGAAGCCACCTTCGCCTTCCTTCCACGCCGAATCGTCGAAGCCGGCCGCCTCCCAGCCCTCTTCCGGCTTGTCCGTGCTGTACTGCCACTGCTGCCCCTCTTGCTGCGAGGTGGGAAGCACGGGCACAACCTCGGGCGGTGGCAGGTACAGCTTTTTATGTGCCTCGGCCATTCGTCGCTGGTCGAACTTCATCAGCATGCGGTCATAGGTCATCAGGCCATTTACTTCGATTTCTACATCGGTGGTCTGCGTGTAAACGGCAGCCGACAGACCTTTGCCAATCAGCGGCCGGAGCCGCAGCACCAGCTGATGGTAGGCGTCGTTCAAGGCGGCTGAGGACGTGAAGGACCGATAGCCCCAGTTATCCTTCGCTTGCCAGGTGTGCTGCTCGACCGGCAAGCCGAGGCCGCCAAACTCGCCCAGCACGAGCGCCCGATCATCCGACGGCGGCGGCATTCCGGGGCCTGGATAGATGTGGACATCGTGCACATCGCCGACCCCACGGTCGGCCCAGCCGCTGACGCTGTTCACCAGACGAGTCGGATCGAGTTGCTTCGTCAGCTTCGCGATCCGCTCCGTGTCGTACTGTCCCCAACCTTCGTTGAACGGCACCCACATCACGATCGACGGAAAGTGCTTAAGGCTCTTGATGATGCTCGTCCACTCCTCCTCAAACTGCTCCGCCGACTCCTTCGTGCGCTCGATGTCCGGTTCCTCCGCGCTGATGTAGCGATCGCCCGAAGGCATGTCCTGCCACACGAGTAGACCAAGCCGATCGCAGTGGTAGTACCAGCGCGCCGGCTCGACCTTCACGTGCTTGCGGACCATGTTGAAGCCCAAGTTCTTGGTCGCTTGCAGGTCGTACACCATGGCTGTTTCGGAGGGAGCCGTATACAGACCATCGGGCCAGTAACCTTGGTCGAGTGGACCGTACTGGAACAGGAACTTCCCGTTGAGCTGGAGGCGTGTGATTCCATCCGCATCTTTGGCCAGCGAGATCTTCCGCATGCCGAAGTAGCTCCTTACGAAATCGATCGGGTTGCTTTCCTCCAGAAGCTCGACCCGGAGATCGTGAAGATGCGGTGAATCGGGGGTCCATAAAAGGGGAGCATCAAGCTTAATGTGGATCGGTCTGCCAGCCTCTCCCTCTCCGGCGGCAATCTCCTTGTTGCTTTCGAAGACCCGGACGCGGATCCGTTTTGCATCGCCAGCTACCTGCGCGGTGACCTGCACTTCTGACTTGTCGAGATCGGGCACGACGTCGAGACTTTCAATGAAGCTGGCCGGGACTTTCTCCAGCCACACCGTTTGCCAGATACCGGTAACCGGCGTGTACCAGATTCCGTGCGGCTTGCGAATTTGCTTGCCGCGCGGCTGCGTGCCGGCATCGGTGGGATCGACGACTTTCACTTCGATCCGCGTTGTAGGGCGATCTGCTTTCAGTTTGTCGGTGATCTCAAAAGTAAACGGGTCGTAGCCGCCGCGGTGCTTCCCCGCTTCCTGACCATTCACGAAAACCGTCGCCTCCCAATCCACAGCGCCGAAATGCAGGAGCAACCGCTCTCCCTCGGCGAGTTTTGGCGTGTCAGCTTCCAGGCGATACCAGAGCGCCTGTTCCGGGCTGATTCGCTTCCCAACACCCGAAAGAGACGACTCGATCGGGAAAGGCACTAGAATCTTGCCGTCGTAGAATTTCGGCTGGTCGTCCTTGCCCGTGATCGCGTACTGCCACAGGCCGTTGAGGTTCATGAATCCCGCGCGAACCATCTGCGGGCGAGGATACTCGGTGTGCACTGCGTGCGGTTGGAGGTTTGCCGCCCACGGTGTGGCGAGTGGCCCGGGGACTCGCTGCCAATCGGCGGCTTGGGCAGTGGCGAAGAGGGCAAGGCTAAGGACGGCGATGAAGCACGGGCGGATGGCTGAAGAGAGCATGGCGGCACCCTGATTGAGCGAGATCGCAGAAGGTCTTCATCTTGCCCCGCTTCTGGGGCGGTTTCAACCAGTCGGAAGCCGGCCTAACGTGAACCTGGTGCGCCGGCCGAGGGATTGGTCGCGCGGCGAAATTCGCGGGGCGTTTGACCAACTTCGCGCTTGAAAGCGACTGAAAGATATTCGACGTGCTGGTAGCCGGTCTGCGCGGCGATTTCTGCGAGCGATAGCGTCGTTTCGGCGAGCAGGCGTTTCACACGCGTCATGCGCACCCGCAGAATCTCCTGATGCGGCGTGCGATTGAGAACCTTTTGAAACCGGCTCTCCAGTTCCCGGCGAGTCAGCGGCGTGTGACGAAGCACGTCGGTCACGTCGATCCCCGAGCAGGCATGTTCGCTGATGAACCGCACCGCTGCAGCGACGGCTGGGTCGTCCATCGCCTGCACTTCAGTTGACTGCCGCGTGTGCACGCCGAGCGGCTTGATCAAATGCGCTTCGGCAGGCACGCGTTCGCCGGCCATCATGCGGTCGAGCAGTACCGCCGCTTCATAACCGGTGCGGCGAACGTTGGGAATCACGCTCGAGAGCGGCGGATTCGCCAGGCCGCACAGCAGCGGATCGTTATCGACGCCGATGACTGCCACCTCTTCCGGCACGGCGATGCGCAGCTCGCGACATACATCGAGCAACTGCTGAGCCTTGATGTCGTAGCACGCCATCACGCCGATCGGCTTCGGCAGTTCGCGCACCCAAGCAGCCAGCCGCTGCTTCTCACGGTTCCAGGAGTAGCCCTTTTGCAAGCTGCTGAGCGATTGATGCACATGACAAGTGCAACCGGCCTCTTCGACGAATCGCTGAAAACTTTCCTGGCGCCAGAGCGACCAATTGAAACCGCGCTCGCCGCAGTAGCCCATCTGGCGAAAGCCACGCTCCATCAAATGCTCCGCGGCTAGCTGAGCAATCGCGGCATCGTCGGTCTCAACCCAGGGGATCTGGCGCACGTGGCGAGCGGCGCTCACATCCACCACCGGCAGATCGATGCCGCGCAGCGCGCGGGCGATGCTCTCGGTCTCGATCCGTGCGATCACTCCGTCGCCCCGCCACTTGCGGAGCCAGCCGGGCAGACTCGCGCCTCGTTGATGCTCCGGCAGCACAATGGACCAGGCGCTGTTGTGCTGCACGTACTCCACGATTCCGTGGAGCAGCCCGCGCGCATAGGCGTTGGAAGTCTCGATGAAGAGGGCGACGGACTTTCGCTCTTTGATCACGGGGACGACTCGGCGGAGGGCTGCGACTGCCCATCGCAGGTTAACACGAAACGCGGGCAAAACAGGACCGCCCGGTGAAATATCTCATCTTTTTCGCATTCTATCTTCATTGTTGCTCAGGTGCCCCAAGCCTACGGTGAGAGTAGAGCTACGCGTCAACCTGGCGAGTATGCGACTCATCTATTCTTTTCTGGGCGGTCAGAACGATGAAAACAGCTCCTGCTTCCTCTCGGCGGGCCTTCACGCTCGTCGAATTGCTTGTGGTCATTGCCATCATCGGCGTACTGGTGGCGCTGCTTCTCCCAGCCGTGCAAGCCGCTCGCGAGGCGGCCCGGCGGTCGAGTTGTACGAACAAGATCAAGCAAGTGAACCTGGCTCTGCATAACTTCCACGACACGCACAACGCCTTACCGCCGGGAAGCGAAGGCAATGCTGCCTGGGGCCGCGACTCTTGGTCGTACTACTGCTTCATCCTCCCGTACATGGAACAGACGACGATCTACGATCAGCTCGATTTCAAGCAGAAGATCAACGGCGGACCCACGCGCGGCGGCGATGCACGCAAGTCGCTCCTGCCGACCATGCTCTGCCCTTCGGATGCCTCCAAGGTGCAGGAACTGGGCATCGCGGACTGGCAGAACTCGCTGCACAACTACGTCGTCTGCTACGGCAGCTCAAATTACAACTCCGGAACGCAGTGGAACGTTGTCGACGGCTATGCGGGCTTCGCCGGCATGTTCGTTCCCGAGAAGCGGGCTCGTTTTGCCGACGTGACCGACGGCCTGTCGAATACCGCGATGACCGGCGAAATCATCACGCCCGATCAAGAGAACATCTGGACAGCTCTCGGCCGCACTCAGGTGGCAATGGGCGCCGGCTACACGACCTACCTCACGCCCAACGCAAACGCCAACGACCGGACCAACCGCTGTCAGAACGTTCTGGCTCCCAACCTTGGCAAGAAGTGCACCGAGCATGCCGATTGGGATTGGGGCGCCAACGTGGTTGCTTTGCGTAGCTTCCATCCTGCCGGGTGCGTGATGGGCCTGGGGGATGCTTCGGTTCGGTTTGTTCAGAACTCGGTCGACGCCACGGTGTGGCGCAATGTGGGCGGCCGCAACGACGGCACTACGACCGGCGAGTGGTAAATAGCAATCACGCACGTCTAGCGACCGCTCAGGAACAGAGAAGAGGTCGCTACAGGTTGTGGACCGCTACTTTCTCCCGCTTGCCGCTCGGCAAAGTCCTGAGGTTGCCCTATGTATTTCCAACGATGCATCGCGTGTGTATTAGCAGGCTGCTTCACCGCGGCCCTGATCGGCTGCGGATCTAGCGACGGCAAGCTGACCGTTGAAGGTACCGCAACCTGGAACGGCCAACCGATCGAGGACGGCTATGTCGAAGTCAGCCCCGCCTCGGGGCCCGGGCAGGTCGATGGAGCGGATATCGTTGGCGGCAAGTTTTCGCTACGAACCAGCGAGGGCGAAAAGCGAGTGAGCATTGTGGCTCGCCGCAAAATCGGCGAAACGGAGCCAACCGAGCGAATTCCGACCCCCGAACCCATTTACTTTCAGTACCTGCCTAAGCAGTTCAACGATAACACCGAACTGACGAGAACGGTCACGGCCAGCGAACCAGCACTCTCGCTCGACCTCACGGGCGAGGAGCGATCTCCTCGCGAGTTGGCGAATACCCCTCCAAGATAACGCTCCCGATTTCAGCCACTGACGCGCCCTGTGCTATGCTCGTGTCGCCACCTGTGGCAGTATGATGAATTGAGTATTCCTGGACACAACGTAGCACTGAGGATGGCCAATGAGTAGCAAGCGGTTCAACGTGGCGATGGTGGGGCTGGGTTTCGGCGCCGAGTTCATTCCGATCTACCAGCGCCATCCCAATGCCCGCGTGCATGCCATCTGTCAGCGAAACACCGAGAAGCTGCACTCGGTCGGCAGCCGGTTCGGGATCGAGCAACGCTACACCGACTTCCAGGACGTGCTCAAAGACAAGGACGTCGACTTCGTCCATATCAACTCGCCGATTCCCGATCACGCGTGGATGTCGATGGAGGCTCTCAAGGCCGGCAAGCATGTGATGTGCACCGTGCCGATGGCCACCACCATCGACGAATGTCGCCAGATCTGCGAACTGGTGAAGAGCACCGGCCTGAAGTACATGATGGCGGAAACGGTCGTCTATTCACGCGAGTTCCTGTTCATCAAGGACATGTACGAGAAAGGGGAACTCGGCAAGATCCAGCACCTGGCGGCTTCGCACCCGCAAGATATGGACGGCTGGCCAGACTACTGGGAACGAATGATCCCCATGCACTACGCCACGCACGTGGTGAGCCCTTGCCTCGGCCTGATGAACAGCCGAGCGGAGTACGTTTCCTGCTTCGGCAGCGGCGCCGTACGCGAGGACATCGCGAAGAAATCGGGAAACAAATTCGCCGTCGAAACTTGCCATATTAAAATCAAAGACTCGGACGTCACCGCCCACATCTGGCGGTTCCTGTACGACGTCGCCCGTCAGTACCGCGAAAGCTTCGATGTCTATGGCACCAAGAAGAGCTTCGAATGGACGCTCGTCGAGAACGAGCCGCATGTGATTCACACGGCCAAGAAGCCGGAGCACGAAATTCCGCAGAAGATCGAAGTGCCAGACTTCGCCCACTTGCTGCCCGAGCCGATCCGGATGTTCACCAAGTCGATTCAGGATGCCGAGCACCTCTCGTTTATTCAGGGCGGAGGCCACGGCGGTTCGCATCCGCACCTGGTGCACGAGTTTGTCAGTTCGCTGGTCGAAGACCGCGATCCCTGGCCGAACGCCGTGCAATCGGCCAACTGGACCTGCGTTGGCATTTGTGCCCACCAGTCGGCGGAGAAGGGGGGCGAGATTGTTCGGCTCCCTGAGTTCACGCTGCAGTAGAGCAGGGGCTAAGGGGCAAAGAGGCAAAGAGTAATCGGGCACCACTGCTGGCTTGTACAGCAGTGCTGTCCCGCGAAGACAGTAAGGGGCTCAGGCGAGCCGATTTGGAGTAGGTTCATGTTTTTGCGTTATGTGACAGCAATCGCGCTCAGCTTCATTACCCTGGCGGCCGCGACACCCTTGCGGGCTGAGGATGCGGATCCCATTCGCGTCCTTTTCCTCGGCGATAATGGGCATCACCGTCCCGCCGATCGGTTCAAGCAGTTGCAGCCGGTGCTCGCCAAACGCGGCATTGAACTGACCTACTCCGCCGACATGGCCGATCTCTCGGCAGACAATCTCTCCAAATACGACGGCCTGCTGATCTACGCAAACACCGAACGCATCGAACCCGCGCAAGAAAAAGCGTTGCTCGATTTCGTCGCCGGCGGCAAGGGCTTGATCCCGCTCCACTGCGCCTCGTTTTGCTTCCTGAATTCCGATGCCTACATCGACCTCGTCGGCGCTCAGTTCGATCGCCACGGCACCGGCACATTCCGCACGATCCTTGCCGAGCCCGATCATCCCATCATGAAAGGCTTCGGCGGATTCGAAAGCTGGGACGAAACGTACATCCACCGGCGGCACAACGACAAAAACCGCACGGTGTTCGAATATCGCCAGGACTCCAAACACCGCGAGCCGTGGACCTGGGTTCGCACGCACGACAAGGGCCGTGTTTTTTACACGGCTTGGGGCCACGATGAGCGTACCTGGGGCAATCCGGGCTTCCAGAATCTGGTCGAGCGTGGCATCCGCTGGGCCAGTGGGCATGATCCAGCCAAGGTCGAGACGTTCAGCGATCGGCCGCAGATGACCGAGCTACGCAAGGACGTGAAGCCGTTCGAATACGTCGAAGCCGACGTGCCCTTTTACGTTCCCGGTGCGAAATGGGGGACGATGGCCGAAGGCAAGCGGATGATGCAGCTGCCCGTATCGCCCGAGGAATCGCAAAAGCACATCGTGACGCCCGTCGGCTTCAAAGCCGAATTGTTCGTCACCGAACCGGACCTCAAGGGCAAGCCGATTGCCATGAACTGGGACGAGCGGGGGCGCTTGTGGGTTTGCGAAACGGTCGACTACCCGAACGAACTTCAGCCGCGTGGTTCCGGCCGAGATCGAATTCGCATTTGCGAAGATACCAACGGCGACGGCCGGGCGGACAAGTTCACCGTCTTCGCCGAGAAGCTCAGCATTCCGACAAGCATCGCCTTCGCCAATGGGGGCCTGGTGGTGCTGCAGGCTCCGGATACGCTCTTCCTGCGAGACACTAACGGCGACGATATCGCTGACGAGCGGCAGGTGCTCTTCACCGGCTGGAGCACGGGAGATACGCACGCAGGTCCGAGCAACTTGCAGTATGGCCTCGACGGTTGGCTGTATGGCATCGTGGGCTACGCAGGCTTCTCCGGAGAAGTCGGCGGCGAGAAACATGCGTTCCGCCAAGGCTTCTTTAAATTCAAGCCGGACGGCTCCAAGCTCGAGTTCCTGCGCAACACGAACAACAACTCGTGGGGCGTGAGCATCAGCGAGGAAGGCCTGCTTTTCGGCAGCACGGCGAACGGCAACCCGAGCGAATTCATGCCGATCGCCAATCGCTACTACGAATCGGTCCGCGGCTGGAGCGCTTCGGTGCTCGGCGGCATTGCTGAGTCGGACAAGTACTTTCCGATCACCGACAAGATCCGTCAGGTCGACCACCATGGCGGTTTCACGGCAGCGGCAGGGCATGCCTTGTATACCGCCCGCACCTATCCGCGCGAGTACTGGAACCGCACTGCGTTCGTCACGGAGCCGACCGGCCACCTAACGGCCACGTTTATCATTTCGCCGGATGGTAGCGGGTTCAAATCCAAGAATTCCTGGAATCTGCTCGCCAGTGACGACGAGTGGTGCAGCCCTGTCGTTGCCGAGGTCGGTCCGGACGGCCATGTGTGGGTGAGCGATTGGTACAACTACATCGTCCAGCACAACCCGACGCCCGCCGGCTTCAAGAACGGCAAAGGGAATGCGTACGAGACGAACCTGCGTGACAAAAAGCATGGACGCATCTATCGCGTCGTCTATGAGTCGGCCAAAGGTGAGTCGGCGCTTTCGCTCGCGGATGCCTCACCGGAGAAATTGGTTGAAACGCTGAAGCATCCCAACTTCTTCTGGCGTCGTCATGCTCAGCGACTGCTGATCGAGCGTGGCAAGGATGATGTGGCGAATGAACTGGTGAATTTGGTTGAGGACGAAGAGGTAGACTCGATTGGTCTGAACGTCGGCGCGATTCACGGATTGTGGACGCTTCACGGCCTGGGATTATTCACGGGAGAGTCGCCTGAACTGGCAAGCGTAGCTCAAGCGGCGCTCAAGCATCCCTCGCCCGGGGTCCGACGCACCGCAGTGCAGGTGCTTCCGCGCACGGAGAGATCCGTCGCAGCGCTAGTAGCGAGCGGCGTGCTGCAAGACGAGAATCTGCAAGTCCGCCTGCAAGCTTTTCTCGCTCTCACCGAAATGCCCGAATCGTTCGAGGTCGCCGTAGCCATCTCGGATGCACTGCTCGACCCGCAGAACGCTGCCGACCGCTGGCTGCCCGACGCAATCACCGCTGCGGCTGCCGCTCAGAGCCGATCGTACCTCTTCGCAACGGTTCACCACCCGCAGAAGCCCAGCGCAGCCACTCTCAAAGCACTTTCGATCGTCGCCGAGCATTTTGCCCGCAGCGACGATCCTGGCGCCGTCAGCCTGCTCCGTGACGTGCGCGAGAATGCGAATCGCGAGACGCTGGCCATCGTGCTGGCCGGTTTGGCCAAAGGCTGGCCGAAGGACTCGGCGATCAAACTTTCGGCGGATCAGGAAGAAGCACTTGTCGCGGTGTTCAAGCGCCTGCCAGCCGATCAGCGTTCACCGCTGCTCACGCTCGCCGAGAGGTGGAACAGCCGAGCCCTCGACAAGTACAGCGCAGAGATCGCCGAATCCCTCCTGACCAGTGTGCAGGACGAGCAGCTTAGCGAGAATGAACGAATCGCCGCCGCTCGGCAACTCATCGAACTGCGTCCCGCCGATGAGAAGGGGGCGGTTCAGTTGCTGGATCTGATCACCGCGCGGACCTCTCCCGAGTTCGCCACCGGCTTACTCGAAGCCCTGCGAGGCAGTCAGAACCCGCTCGTCGGCGGCGCCATTGTTCAGCGATTGCCGGCCTGGACTCCTGCCATTCGACCGGCCGCCTTTCGGGCTCTGCTCGCCAAGGCGGACTGGACCGAAGCCTTGATCACCGCTGCCGAGGAGGGCGATCTGCGAATCGCAGATCTGGCTCTCGATCAGAAGCAGGCTCTCGCCGCTCATCCCGAGAGGAAGCTGGCCGAACGAGCCAAGAAGCTGCTCGCCTCGGGCGGCGGCCTGCCGAGCGCCGACCGCCAGAAGGTCCTCAGCGAGTTGACCCCGCTGACCGGACGAAGTGGTGATCCCGCGCTCGGCAAGCAAGTCTTTACCAAGCAGTGCGCCAAGTGCCACATGCACAGCGGGGAAGGAAACAAGATCGGTCCCGACCTGACCGGCATGGCCGTTCATCCGAAGATCGAACTGCTCACTCACATCATCGACCCCAGTCGTAGCGTGGAAGGGAACTTCCGCGTGTTTACCGTGGCCACTGCTGAAGGACGCGTGCTCACCGGCCTGCTCACGTCTGAAACCAAAACCTCGATTGAGCTGATCGATGCTGAAGGCAAAAAGCACGCGCTACAGCGCGAGGATATTGAGGAACTCATCACCTCGCCGAAGTCGCTGATGCCCGATGGATTTGAAAAGCAGATGACCGAGGCGGATCTGGTGAACCTGCTTGAGTTCCTGACGCAGCGTGGCAAGTACCTTCCAATTCCGCTCGACAAGGTCGCGACCGTCGTCACCACCCGCGGCATGTTTCACGACGAAAGCTCCGACGTGGAGCGCCTCGTGTTCGACAATTGGAAGCCCAAGGTGGTCGACGGCGTGCCGTTTTTGCTTGTCGATCCTCAGGGAGATCGCGTCCCCAACGCGATCATGCTCAACGGGCCCAATGGCAAGCTGCCGCCCCGGATGCCGCGATCGGTGAAGTTACCGTGCAACGCTCCGGCGAAGGCCATTCACCTGCTGAGCGGCGTGAGCGGTTGGGGTTATCCAGCCGTCCGCGAGCGAAGCACGTCGATGATCGTTCGGCTGCATTACGAGGGAGGCAAGACCGAAGACATTCCGCTGAAGAACGCCGAGCACTTTGCGGACTACATCCGCCGGGTGGATGTGCCGGGATCGAAGTTTGCTTTTGAGTTGCGCGGACAGCAGATGCGATATCTGGCGGTGGAACCGTCGCGCAACGACAAGATCGAATCGATCGAGCTGATCAAGGGAGAGGATGCAACGGCGCCAGTGGTAATGGCCGTGACCGTCGAAGCGCCGTAAGCTTTTGGCAGTACCTCAAAACGCTTAAAGCATTCGCGTCGCCACCCAGCCGGCGAGCGACAGCAGGCCCGCGAGCAAACCGAGACCCGGCAGTCGGCTGTTTTCCCCTCGAGCATCGCCCAACTGCCGGGCCCCCAATGCGTCAGCTTCCTTCAGTTCGGCCGTCTCCAGCGTCACGTTGTTCTGTTTCGCTAAGTAGCCCTGCTTGCGAACCACTTCGAAGACCAGATCAGCCTGGCTGCTGGCTTTTACCTGCCGCTTAAACTCGACCGTCTGATAGTCGTGCAGCGTAGGATCGAGAGCGCTGCGGAAGACCACGTGGCCCGGATGGGTCCGTCGCACTTCCACATCGATCGGCTTGCCGGAGAAGTTCCGAACTCGCTGACTGTAAACCTCGCGGTCTTCCCAACCGGCAACGCTGCTGTTCTCTTCGACTACAACATCGCCGCCACCAAGCTTTTTGTAGGTGGAGGTGCCATGGACTTGCAGCCAGATGTTGTCGCGGTACGAGCGGAGCTTGATCAGCTCGAAGATCACTTCCGGATCTGGTCCAAGGTTCAGCTCGATCTTGTCACCGATGGGGATGTACTTGACCGATTGCTGAGTCAGGTACGAAAGTCCATCGCGGCCGTTGTCGCGAAAGACGCGGAAGATGCCGTCGGGCAGCGGGGTGGTGCCGAGTTTCGACTCTTCGTCGTTGCGTAGTAAATACACCCGCACCAATTGCTCGCCGTACTCGGCCGGGCGGTAGCGATACTCAATCTTGAGCGGCACTTCTTCCGCCTCGAACGAACGCAACCGTTTCGACCAACCATTGGGAATGGTCTCAGTTCCCTCGATCGTGTAGATGAAGTACTCGCTCAGCCCCTCCTTGACCACCTGCTTCGCAGCCGGCGCATCATCGGCGGGAATTGCCTGACCGTTTGCGAGACCAAAGTGATCTGCCTTTCCTGCAGCGTCGCGAAGTGCATCGTAGCGGTAGGACAGCATCTGGTCTTTTGCCAGCTTATCTACCTCGGCTACCGGGATACGGGCGAGCTCCGCGATCTTCTCGACCAGATTGATCGTACCGACGACCAGTCGCACCTGGGCATTCTCATACTCTTCGCCGCTGTTGTTGGTCACTCGGACGAAGCTTTCCAGCCGCATTGTTTTCTCGTCGGCGTCGGCCACGGCCAGGTAATCGGCTGCCCACGTGATGCCACTGGTAAAGTACGTGATTTGCACCACTACTTCGCCCTCGAATTTGCTCTCCACGTTCCAGTACAGCACCTGCGGACGATCGTGCGGGAAGGTGGTATCGCGCACCTCGAGCTGGTCGGTTTTAGTGAGAAACTTCAGTTCGACCGAAGTGGGATCAATGAGGGTGTTGGCCCAGGAGAACTGCAGCGGATTATTTCCCTTCTTGAAAGTGATCTTCCGCGTCTCGCGAACGAGCGTCAGGTCCTCACTGTTGTAGATCGTAAGCTGGACGGTGTCGCGCGTTGGCACTGTCGAGAGATCGACATTGCCGGCCCTGACTGCCGCTGCAGCAATCAAGGTCAACAAAACGCTGCCAAGGATCGGTCGAATGCTGTGCCGCATCATGGCTTCACCTCGGCAGTTTCCAGCGTGACATTGTTCTGCTTGGCGAGATAGCCTTGCTTGCGGACAAGCTCAAACAACAGGTCCTCCCGTTCACCAGCTTCGACCGGCGAGTGAAATTCGACCGTTTGATAGTCGTGAAGCGTCGGCTCCAACTTGCTGCGGAAGATCACATGCCCGGGGTAAGTGCGACGGACTTCGACATCGATCGCCTTGGGCGTGTAATTGCGGATCCGCTGCGTATAAATCTCGTGATCTTCCCACCCGGCCACGGAGGCGTTCTCGACCTTCACCACCTCAGCACCGTCGACCTTGCGATACTCGGAAGTGCCGTGAATCTGCACCCACAGTCCGGTGCGCGTGACTTTCAGTTTGATGAGTTCGAAGATCACTTCAGGATCGACACCCAGGTTCAGCTCGATTTTGTCCCCGATGGGGATGTATTTAATCGTTTGCTGGGTCAGGTACGACAAACCATCGCGACCGTTGTCGCGGAACACGCGGACAATGCCGTCGGGCAGGGGCGTGGTACCGAGTTTCGATTCCTCGTCGTTTCGCAGCAGATACATCCGCACCAATTGCTCGCCGTATTCGGCGGGGCGATAGCGGTACTCGATCTTCAGCGGAACCTTCTCGGCTTCGAACGATCGCAACCGTTTCGACCAGCCGTTAGGAATGTTCTCGGTTCCTTCGATGGTGTAGATGAAGTACTCGCTGAGCCCTTCTTTGATCACCTGCTTCGGCTGCGACGGTGCTTCTGTCGGTGCTGGAGCGGCGGCGCCCGCCATCGGAGCATTGAAGAAAGTTTCGGCTGCTTTCAGCCGAAGCTCGTTGTACTTTGCCTTGACTAGTTCGTCGACTTGAGAGATGGGCATCTGCGCGAGTTGCGCGATTTTCTCCACCAGATTGATCGTACCTACGACCAGCCGCACTTCGGCGTCCTCATACTCTTCGCCGCTGTTATTCGTCACACGGACAAAGCTTTCAACTCGGAGATTCTCTTCGTCCTTGTCCGCCACTACCAAGTAGTCGGCCGCCCAGGTGATGCCGCTGGTGAAGTAAGTGATTTGGACCGTGGCCTCGCCGTCGAACTCGCTTTTCACATTCCAGTACAACACTTGCGGCCGATCATGAGGGAAGGTGGTATCAAACACCTCCAGCTTGTCTCCCTGCGAGAGAAACTTCAGTTCGACCGAAGTCGGATCGATCAATGTATTCGCCCACGAGAACTGGAGCGGATTCATCCCTTTCTTGAAGGTGATTTTCCGCGTCTCGCGAACGAGCGTCAGATCTTCGCTGTTGTAGATGGTGAGTTGGACGGTATTTCGCGTCGGCACGGTCGAGAGGTCGACATTTCCCGCCGTCGCGGTGGCCGCGATCGCGGCGAGCAGGATGCCAGCCAACGAAGTTCCACGAATCAGAGCCCCAAGCCGCATATAGCTGTCCCCAGAGAAGAGAATCAATGCACGTGAATCACCGCCGGCAGCAACCTTGCGCCGACATCTCGAAGCCGGCGGATGCCTTAGGACGTCCGCGGCGCCTGCTTACCACTCGTTCTTCAGGATCACGTGCAGTTTGTGCGTGATTTTCTCGGCTTTGCCGTCCTTGCTGCGGGGTGGCAGCTTGGCATGAAACGTCGCCTGGTCGAAGGTGCTCTTTTCCTTATCGGGCCCACCTTCAAACGTCGTTTCCTTGCCGAGTTCCCACTCCACATCCCGGCCAGTGTCTCCGCGGATCTCGTTGCGGATGTGGCGAAGGTTCTCAACCACATCGAGCGTCACTTCCTGCTCCTTGAAGTTTTCGATTTCGTACTTCAGGATCACTTCGTAGTTGTACAAGTTGCCCGCGGTACGCTTGCTCTCGTTCTTCTCGATCGTGCGTTTCACGACGATGTCCTGAGCCACGCCCAGGTAGAGCTTCATCTCGTCGTCGATCGGGGTGAACTTGCCCCAGTCCTCTCCGAGGAAGGCGGTGGCTTTGTCTTCGCCGCCGCCTTCGATGAAGATTCGCACTTTGCCGTAAGGGAGAGGAGCGCCGCCGAGATTGTTGTCTTTGTTATTCTTCAGCACGTAGTGCATCGGCACCCGGAGCTTCTTCTGCGGCTCGTCCAGGTAGCCGAACTCGGCGGGGTTACAGGTGTAGCTTTTGCGGATCGGCACCTTGTTCGCTTTCTCGACGAGCATCTCCTTCGTCTCGTTGAGCCCAATCGGCCGGAGGAACTGTTTGCCATAACCGGCGAACAGGCGCGTGCTGCCGAATTCCTCGTTCGCCAGATTTTGCACTCGGATGTACTGCGAGAGCGAGAGCGAGCTCTCGTCGTTGGCAGCCACAGCGCGATAGTTGAACGACTTCGTCAGGTTACCGAGCAGGTAGCTAATTCTCACTCGCGCCGAGCCGGAGCCGCTGCTGCCGACGTTCCAGACCAGTGCCGCCTCGTTCGGCGGATAGCTGACGCTGAGCACCTTCACATCGAGTTTCTTATCCCCCACGGGCGCTACGACGCGGAAGACGATCGTATTGGGGTCGATCTGGGTGTTCGCCCAAGAGAAGTCGACCTGGTTCTCCCCCTTGACCAGTGGAACGATCCGCTCTTCCTCGACCAGCGTTGCCGATTGGTGGTCGAGTTGAATCTCGACCCGCTCGCGAACCGGCAGGGTAATCAGTTTGACGCGGGCCTCGGCCAGCATGGGTGTACCAAAACTGCCTCCAGCAACGGCCGCGGCGAAGGCGGCGCGGACCGCGAAACGTCGGAACTCAAACCAGGTGCGCATGACGGGAACTCCAGCCAACCAGGGCCGCAAAACGTTGCAATCGAAGGAGCGACGATTGTCGCTACGCAGATATGACGGCCAACCGGGGCGAACAGTTTCGTGGCCAGTCGAGGAAAAACTGGCCTAAGTCGCGTCGGGGCTTAAGAGTTGCCCACAACTGTGGAGATCCACAGGGTCGCCGCCTCGAAAATCACGTGGAATCTGTCGATTCGACCGGATTTTTCGCATTGCGAGCGTCATTTGAGTCGTCTTTCCGCCTTGGTGAGCCGAGAGGAGGCCCGAATTCCGGACGGCCACCGCGACCGAATTCCCGTCGGTCGAAATCCCGACCACCGTCTCGTCCTTCATCACCTCGGTCATCGCGGGGGCCTTCGGACCGTCCTGGTCCGCGATCGTCGCCCGCCGGCGGACCATCGTCACGCCGCCCGGGCCCAAACCTAGGCCCCCCGGGTCCCGGACGACCACTGCCGCCGCGCCATCCTTCACGCTCGCGGAACTGCTGTGCGTGATAAAGTCGCGTCAATTCGCGTCGCATCATGTCGGGGGCCATTTGCTCGAGCCGCTCTCGTTCGACCGAGTTCAGCCGGGCAAAGACCTGCTGGCGCTGATCGTCGCTGATGGGCGGGAAGACTTTGCTGAGCACCGCCGCCCGCACCAGGGCTCGGACGGCGGAGAGTTGCTCCTCGTTGTCCGTGGCCCGGCCCAGTTCTCGTCGGGTCTCTTCGGAAAGTCGAGGCAGCAGTTCCTGCACATCGGTTTCTCGCGGCTGGGGTACATCGTCATCGCCCCGCCGCCAGAGCATCCCGGCAAGAAGGGCTTTTCGCCGCTCGGCGTCGTCCATCTGCTCGATGCGCCGACGGAACTCTGGAGGAACTCGTTTCAGAAAGTCGGCTTCGTTGCGGCCGACGAATTCCTCCATCCACGAGTACACCACGTTCATGTCCTGCTCGGGCAGGTTGTTGGCGAACTCGCGGAAGCGCTGCCGCTCTTGTTCCTGCTTAATCTCCTTGATCCGCTTGATCCGCTGATCGGCCGGCAGACTCAGCAGTTCTGCGCGGACACCAGAGGAGAGGGTCTTGAGCCACTCGTTGTACCGAGCCATGACGGCAATCAACTCGTCCGACTGCGGTGCCGTAGCAATGGCCGAATGCAGTTCGCGCAGACGCTTCTGCTCGCTTTCCGACAATGCTTCGAAGCGTTCCTTCTTGCGTTGCAGTTGCTCCTTCTCCTCCGCCGACATCGCTTCGAGTCGGGGCCGCTGATCCGCCTGCGACTCGGCCGCGCCAAGGCGCGCAATAATTAGCAGTAGACCTACGGACGAGAGAAGGACCAACCAGCGCGAATTACAGGCCATTGTCCACCTCCTCGGCGAACAGTCCTTCTTGGTGCAACTCGCGAAGGAACTCTACGCTTTCTGCATTGCGATACTCGTCGACCCGTTCGATCACCGGCAGATCGCGCACCAACTCGCGGTTAGGCCGATCGGCCCAGCGCGACACAAGCAGATAACCGGCAACGAGCGACACCGTGACAGCCGAGCCTCCTAGCGCGTACAGCCAGGCCTGACGGAAGTGGGACTTCTTGCGTGCGGACTGAACGTCGTCGGCCGCTTTGACCGCGACCATTTCGACAGTGCTGCGGGCGAAATCTTCGTCAGCTTCCGCTCGGTCCAGAGCATCGAGCAGATCCCAGGCGCGCTGCAACTGAGCCAGGCGAGCACGGAACGCGGGATCGTCGGCCAGCCGGCGCTCAACGCGCACCTGCTCGTCGGCGTTCAATTCGCCGTCGAGATAAGCAACCAACGTTTCGTCGGCGCTGTCGGTTTCGGTGCCTGGCTGGTGTTCGGACATGATTACAAACGCTGACTCAAAGGCGGAATGCTTCGTACGGATGCTTGGCCCCTCTAGGCCTCTTCTTCAACAGGAACTGGTGCCTCGGGCGGTCTCGACCCCCGTTCCATATACGGAACCAGAATCTCCCGCAGACTGATCCGAGCCCGCGACAGCAGCGACTTGACGGCTGGCACGCTCATCTCCATGGCTTCGGCGATTTCCTGATATCCCATTCCCTCAAATTTCGACAGCAGCAGGGCCATCCGCTGCCGCTCGCCGAGCGATTCGATCGCCAGGCGAACCATTGCGGCGGTCTCGGCTTTATCGATCTGGCGGGCCGGCATCAAGCCACTCGACGCCTTGGCGATTTGGTCCAACTGAAGTGGCGATGAATCCGTTCCGGCCCGATCGGGCATTGCTACTTCTTTTCGCCGCGACCGTGATCGCTGGGCATTACTCGCAACGTGGTTGGCGATCGTAAACAGCCACGTGCTGAACTTCGCTCCTGGCTCGTAGCGTTCGCGGGCTCGGAAGACCCGCAAGAACACTTCCTGAGCCAGATCCTCCGCCAGTTCACGGCTGCCAACCAGGTGCGAAAGCACTGTCAGCAACCGACCCTGATAGCGGAGCACCAGTTCCTCGAACGCTGCCGCATTCCCGCCGCGCACCTGTAGCATCAACCGCACGTCGGGGTCGTGCAGCTCATAATCCAGGGGCTGGGACTGGCTAACGCTCAAGTTCTCGCTCGAAACGGACAGATCGACAAATGGCCACACGGCTGGGCAGCAGGAGAAGACTAAGTCTAACCGGACAAAGACTCTACGGCCAGGATTGCGACGAGCCTCTCCCGGAAGCCAGCTTGCCCAGCGGGGCCCTCTCTTCAGCCGACCAGCGTGCGACGACAGTTATCTAAACCATCGTTCCTCAGCTAGGTTTCGGCAGAGACGGCGGAAAGTAGAGGCCGCGGAAAGTCACCCTCGCCCGGGCCGCATCAGAATGGCTACGCCGACCATGAGAAGTGAGCCAATAAACATCGCCATCGCCACCGGCCGCAGCGTGGTCAGCGGCAGCAACATGAGCGGCCCCGTCAACAGCCCCAAGCCGCCGCCGACGCCGGCCCCCAATAGCGCCCCATAGCCGCGGTGGTATTGATGCATGCCGAGGATCAAGCCGATAAGCAGCCCCGCCAGAAACCCGCAGCCGAGCGCGAGCGCCAGCAAAAAACCTTCGACGCGCCCCTGAACGATCTGTTGCCCAACGGGAGCGATGCCAGAGATGAGCACTGCCGCCACGGTCGTGAGGACGAACAGCGAAGCGAGCGAAACGCCGCCGCCGCTTTGCGCGCGGCTCTTCTGCGCTTCGGCAACGGGCAAAGCTTCCTCAGTTTGAGACACTGATTTGTTCATTGACGACTCAAATAGCAGGACTACTCCCCTAGAACCTTTGCTGCAGAGCGCCGTCGGCCCGATGTCCCAGGCGCTGCAGATCGGCCGGCGACATCGTATTTGGCTGAAACCGAACACTCCCATCTCCAAAAGCCATCATCGCGCCCGCGGGGTGCATGCTGCCGAAGCCGCCGACAAACAGTGGGCTGCCCGGGCCATTCGGCGGCCGCTGAGCCAGCGGCACATCGCGGATCACGCCACCGGCTTCGACGACCTCGTCCATCTCGTCGTCAGTTTCGGACGGTTCAGCCCCCAGTTCAAGTTCGCCATTGAGAAACAAGTCGTATGCTGGGAAGCCTCCCTGACCAGGCGCTGCCAGGCCGTTCTTGTAGGTAAGTGAGCTGATTGCGGTACCCATGTTGCGAAGCGTGGCACGGGTTCCTGACAGCCAATGGATGTCCCAAGCGTCGGGCAACTTTTCACCGATAAAAGCTGTGTGCGAAGAGCCGTCGGTGATATCGTCGTAGCGTACGGAGCTGTTCAGAAAGAACACGCCATTGTTATTCGCGTCGATCGGGGCTTCCACATCATGATGAACCGCCGCGTAGGTCAGATTGTCTTCGTGCCAACTGCTGGGGCAATTCAGGATGCGAATCTCGTGATCGACGACGGGTGAATTCTTGGCGTGATAGACGCTCACCGTCCGATCAATCGCCTGGTAAGCATTCTTCTCCTCCATGTATGGCAGAATCTGCTCGAGCCAGTTGTGATGATAGCCAAGCGGTGCGTTCTGGATGGGCCCAGCTTTGTCGACGGTTCCCGGCGGATAAACCCGCATCGCCATTTCGTAGTTATGCACGGCGATAATGAGCTGCGAGAGGTTGTTCGAGCAGCTCGTCCGACGGGCCGCTTCGCGGGCCGCTTGCACCGCCGGAAGCAACAGTGCTACGAGCACACCGATGATCGCGATGACCACTAGCAGCTCGACCAGCGTAAAGCCGACGCTGCGGCGGCCAGTTTTCCAGAAACATCGGTTCATGGCGAATCTTCCTCAGCAGACGGAAGGGAATAGATGCGTTCGACGAGCGCACGCTCAGTCGGGTGATCGGGATAAACAGCCTCAACTCGAATCTGCCGCTGGCCGACTTTGGTTTCGACAACAATCGACACACGGCCCGCTCGTTCAGGGCTGCCTTCGGTTGCCGACTCCGCGACCACCGGCTGCCAGGTTTCGCCCTCATAGGCGGGATCGTTCTGCAGCTGAGCCAGCGCCCGCTCGAGTCCGGCCTCGGCAATCCAAAGGCATTGCACTTCGCGGTATTGCCGGGCAGCTTGTCGATGGGCGATTACCATCGTCCGCACCAACTCGCCGCCGAGGAGCGACAACACGAGCAGCACGACCATGGCGATCACCAGGGTGGCAGCGCGCCTCGTACGTTGCGACTTTTTCCTCTGGAGAGTCATTCTTCGCTCTCCGAATTCTGCAGGTCCGATTTTGAAAGGCCGACGGCTGCTTCGATCGGCAATAGGCGGGCTGCATGGCTGGTCGGGTGCTCGCCACGGCTCTGAAACTCGACAACTACCGAGGAAAGGCCCGAGTCTGTCTCATCTGCGGCGGCAGAAATGGAAAACGAAGTGCTGAAGCCGGGCAGTGGGAAAGCGTCGCGATGCTCGACCGTGTCCTCTCGTCGAACTGTTCGCACGATCTCGCCGTCTCCAGCCTCGTAAGAAATCGTTCTTCCGTCCACCATCGTCAGCCGCAGGCCATTTTGCGCGTCGTCCGGCACCGTGTCAGCCGACATGGCGGCATGGGCGTCGGTCCGCAGCCGAAGGGCCAATCGGCCGAGCGATCGCTGCAGATCCTCTCGCGCCACCGCCCGTTCGTGGGCACGAAACGAAGCGATCAGCATCGTCGACGACAACGACAGGATCAGGCTAACGAGTGAGATCACGATCAGGATCTCGAGCAGGGAAATGCCCCGGCGCTGGCGATGCATCATGGAGACGACTCCTCCGCAGCAGCTCGCTGGTGCCGCCAGCCGACCAACCGGGCCGATTCGACGCCCGCTGCACCGGCAGCCGGCCAGCGCAGCGTCAGGACAACTCGCTTGCCGGCAATCGGTGCCTCTTCACTTTGCACTGCAACTGCTGTCTCGAGACCCGGCAGTTGCGCTTGCAAACCCTCAATGTGGGCCCGTTTCGTCAACTCGTCTTCCTCCAACTGCCCGTATGGCAGCATCGAACAACGTTCCATCCAATTGGCCAGCGCCTGCGCCGCGGCCGCACGCTTCTCCGCGGCTCGCTGCTGCCGCGCGGCAAGGGCGTGCATCTGGGCGAACGCCCCAGCCGCAGCCAGGAGCAGCACGAGCGTCACGATGGTCTCGAAGATTGTGACGCCGCGGCGGTGAACGATTTGTCGTCTAAACGCACTCATTACGACAATCCCTGGATGAGGGCCGCCAACGGCAGCATCAAGGCAATGACGATGTACCCCACACAACCGCCAAGCAGCAGCACAAGGAGAGGAATCGCGATCTGGCAACGGAACTGCAGCCACAAAATGTATCGCCGCAGGGAGCTATCCGCCATTTCATCGAGCGCCCAGACAAGATTGCCGTTCCGCTCGGCTGCACCAAGCACGGCGGCTTCCGCGGCAGTAATAAGCCGGGCCTCTCGCATCGCGTCGATCCAATGGGAACCTTGCTGAATGCCCAGCCATGCCAGTCGCAGACGCTCGGCGGTGCTCGTTCGCGGAAATTCGTGACTGAGCACACCGATTGCATCCGGTAGGCCGAGGCGACGTTGCACGCATCGCGCCAGGCCGTGCAGCACCAGGGCGTTATCGTACCTGCGTCCCAGCCAGCCCAGCAAAGGCACGTTCGTCGGCAGCCAACCGACGTAGTACAGCACTCCTAGCAGCATCACTCCGAGAAGCGCTAGCGGAATCGCACCCAATTGCCACCAACCATAATCAACCATCCAGTTCGAAAGGCGGATGAGCGAAACCGTTGTTCGCGGCAGCAGCAGATCAAACTCCTCGAACATCTTCTGGAAGACCGGCACAATCTTCAGCATCACAAACAGCAAGATGCTCGAGCCAATGCCCAGCAGTGCCATTACATAGAATAGCTGCGCCGTGACGCCGCGCAGCGCCGCATCGATCTCTGCACTGTGATCCAGCGAGCGGAACAATACGTTCCCGAACTCTCCCAGCGACTCTCCCAATCGCAGCGACAGCTTCGACGCGGTCGTCGTCTTGATCCTTGCCCGTCGAGCGGCTTCACGGAGCGTGAGACCACGTTCCAACTCTTCGGCCAGCCTTGCGGCCCGCCCTCCGGTGTCGCCGCTATTTTCTTCGGCGTAGGCTCGCGCTGTCACATTCAGTGGAATCCCTCGTCGCGCACCGGCTGCCAGGGTATAGAGCAAGGCTTGATGTTCGCCACGGCGGTAGCGGTCGACCACCATCAGCCCAATCACGATGATTAACGGAATTGCCAAGAGAGCGAATACACTCAAGATGCCTACCGCGGCGCCGGTTAGTGCCAGGAACAACAACACCGCACCAGCGAGCCGCAACACCTGGTGCATCAGTGGGCGGTGCCCTGGCGCGGGGCGATACAACGTGCGCGCAACGACAATCAGTGCCAGCCCCGGCATGGCGAGCAGAATCAGATTGAAAGGACCCAGGGTGTCGTCCATGTCACCACGTCAACGCCTGGATCAAGACATAGACTGGCATCATCAAACCCACATACATACCACCCACCAGTACCGCCAGAAGCACAAATATGACGGCTGGAGCCAGGCCGACCACGAGTTGGCTGGTTGTACGCAGTCGGGCCTCGAGCAACTGAGTCGCCAGGCCGAGTGCCTCAGGCAGCGACGACTGCTGACCACCAACGCGCAGCAGTGGCAGAATCGATCGCGGCAGCGTCGCTTGCTCCGCCGCCGCTTCAAGCGAGTGACCGTCGCGTACCCGGCTGGCCAGTAGCGAGCAGGTTTTGGCGAGGTACCTGTCTTGGATGCTGCCGGCTGTTAGCTCGAGTGACTCAGGAAGTGGCACGCGATACTCCAGCAGCAGCCGTAAGCTACGGAGCATCTCGGCAACGCTCGACCAGTGCCACAGATCGCCAAAGACGGGCATTGCAGTGACCGTGCGCGACCAGGCCGCGGCCCCGCCGATCAGTCGGATGCCCAGAGCGAGCACAAGGCAGGTCGCGAGCACCGCGACCGCCAGGCTGGCACCATACTCGCTGCACCAGAAAACAGTTCGCGTAGCGTTGTTCACCTTCAAGCCAAAGCTGTCGAACATTTGCCGCAACGGGGGCGCGACAAACCAGCTATAGAGCAGAAAAATGCCAAACGCCGCGAGCGAAGCGAGCAGCGGATAAGCAAGCGATGCCGTAATGTCGCGCCAATGGGTCGTCGCGGCACGGCGGTTATCCAGCCACTGTGCGAGGGTCGCCGGCAGATTGCCAGTTCGCTGCGAAGCCTGCAGCAGACCGCGGATATCGGCAGGCATCCGCGGCGCCGCCTTAGCAATGGCTTCGTCGAGCGGTTGCCCTTGATCGACCGCCGCGGCCAGACGGCGAAGCTGGCGGGCGAGGGCGCGAGTGTCGCTCTCCTCCGCGACCGCACGCAAGACGTTTCCGAGCGATGGTCCGAGCGACGCTGCGTCGGCTAGGGAAGCGACGACCGCGTCGTGAGAGTTGCTCGGGAGCATCGGAGAGGGATGTGCCACGTGACCTTAGGTTCCTGCCGCCATGCCAATGCGTTGCAAAAGAAAGAACCAAGGAATGATGGTCACCGCGGCGTAAAGCGCCGCGCTTCCACCTCCGACAATCAACGTGAAGACGAGTGGTATCGATGTGCTGAGACGGCGAGCACGGTTGGCTGCGTCGTCGTGATAGGTGCGAGCGGCGCGGCGAAGTGCCTGACCGGGTGAGCGGTCTCCGGCTGCCGTGAGCAGGCAGCCGAGCAGCGGGGGTAAGCCAGCGATCGGAGTCGTCGCCGCTTCGCCCGTGCGAATTCGCTCCGTGAGTTGGGCAGCGGCCTGCCGGAGCGCGGGGTCATCCACGGCGCGGCCGGCGATCTGAAGCGCTTCGTCGAGCGGAGTGCCGTGTTCGAGTAGGACACCGAGAATGTCCGTGAACAGGGCTTTTTGTCCGATAAAGCGCATGCGTCTCACGCGGCCGATAATGCCCCAGCGAAACCAACCTCTTCCGCCGCTTCTCAGCGCTTCGCCGGAGCGATACCACAGCCAGCCGCCGTAAGCGACGATCGCCAGCGGAATGATATTGGCCCACCAGGGGGAGGTCTCGCGAAGGACACGCAGTGTCGGAGCAATCCAACGGACGGACTGATCCCATTCATCCGCGGTGGCGACCAAAACCGGAGCGATCTTCTGCAGCCAGAACGACAGGAGTGCAAAGGCCATGATCACGACGAGCAGCGGATAAATCAGCCCCAGCGCCATCGTCCGCTGCAGCTCGCGATGCCGACGAAAGGCATGAGCAATTCCTTCGAGCGCCGAAGGCAACCGGCCGACGCGCAAGCCCGCGGCAACGACCGCAGCATAGGCCGCCGGAATTCCACCGGCCTTCGGATCGGCAAGAATCTGCGGCAGGCTCTCGCCGGCTTCAAGCCGCTGACCGATGATTTGCGAGACTCGGCCGAGTCGGCCCGGCATGTCGCTGGCAAGTGACTTGAGCCCGAGATCGAGCGGCACGCCGGCGCGCGCGAGCGCTGCAATCTCGTCGTTCAGGGCAACGAGATGGTCGAGCGACATCCGCGGCAGAGAAGCGTCAGCCGACATGAGGTGCGAGAGCGGGACTTGTGGTTTCAGAGTGATTGCAGATAAGCGATGACGAGTCGGCGGACATTCTAACCAGCCGGATTTGCATCTACTACATGGACGCGATCGCGCGGCCGATTTGCTTATCCTCTTTGCCGCATCAGATCGCCAGACCGAGTACTCGGCGGACCTCGGCCGGATCGGTGAGCCCAGCTTCGACCGCGGATCGCGCACGATCGACCAGCGACGCCATGCCGGCAGCCGTGGCGAGGCGTTTCAATTCGCGACTGTCACGTCGTTCGAGAATGGCGCCGCCCAATTCGCCTTCCAAGGCCGGCAGCCATTCCGCCAGTACGAGACGACCCCGATAGCCGACGTGGCCACAACGCTCGCACCCCTTGGCGACATTCCAACTACCACCGTGCGGAGTCGGGCAGGCGTCCGAGCCCGAATACCGGACGGCGCACTCGCACAGTCGGCGAACCAGTCGCTGATTGACCAGCGAGCGGAGCCCGCTGCGTAGCAAGTAGGGTTCAATACCCATATCGGCCAGTCGGCTCAGCCCCTCGGCCGCATCGCCCGCGTGGAAGGTACTGATGACCAGGTGTCCCGTGAGTGAGGCCTGGAAAACGGCTTCGACCGTTTCCCGATCGCGCATCTCTCCGACGAGAATTACTTCCGGATCCTGTCTTAGGATCGAGCGCAGGCCGGTCGACCAGTCGAAGCCGGCGGCCGGTTGCAGTTGCGACTGTGCGACGCCGGGCACCGCAACTTCGATGGGATCTTCCAGCGAGACGACACTGCGGCCCCCCTGCGACGCCTGCACGATCTCGCGCAGACAGGCATAAGCGGTCGTTGTTTTGCCACTACCAGCCGGTCCGGTGATCAGCAAAGCGCCGGCCGTCTGTTGCAAGCTAGTTCGCAGTTCGGCTTCCAGCTCGTCCGGCAGGTCCAGGTCCGTTAACTGTAGATACTGGCGCTCGGTGGCGAACAACCGCACCACCGCGCGCTCGCCATGGAGAGTCGGAAAGGTGCTGATCCGCATTTCCACATCGCCGCCATGCGACTGGGGCCGCAATCGTCCCTCTTGAGGCACGTCGTTGCGATAAGTCAGCAGGCCCGCCAAAACTTTCAGACGAGTGACCACATCGGTCGGCTCCCCCTTGGGGAAGCGACCGACCAATTGCAGCACGCCATCGACCCGCCAACCGATTTCCAGCCCGCCGCCGACCGGTTGCAGATGAATATCGCTCGCGCCGGCCGCTAAACCGGCCTGGAGCAGCAGATCTACGAACTGCGTTGCGTAGGTCACTGCGATTGGGCTCAACTTGCCAAGTTGGCCAGCGAGTTCTGGTGCTGGCATTGCTGTCATCGCGCGTGTCCGCTGCAGGGTGCATCGCTTGTGGGTTGGACTTGTCCCATGGTAGTCCGACGGAGTACTAGCACGGAAGCGCGCTGGTATAGAACAGGCGTCTCGCCTGTTCAATAACCGGGCTTGAGCGAGTCTCGCTCTCTCGACGCTCAGGCGAGACGCCTAGGCCACGTGGAAATCAGCCCAGCTTCACAGCTCGGCCGCAAACCTTGCCTAATTCGAACAACCGGCAATCTTTCCTCATGCGTTAAGCCGGGAGAACCGAAAAAAGCAACCGGCCCATTGCGCCTGCGCTGACGGCACGCCGCATCACCATCGTTGAAAGCCGATCGCCCGATGGCGACTGACTCATCACTTCCGAACAACCAGCAGGGGAACGGCTTCGGCCGTGCTCTGGGGGATGCTATCGCCGATTGGGGCGGAGTGGTCCTCGATAGCCTGGTGACGGTCGGTGACCTGACGATTTTTGCCTATCGCACAATCGCGTGGCTCTTCTCGCGAATGCCAAAGGCCGAGACGCTGCTGCCGAACTTCTACCAGGTCGGCGTATTGAGCCTGCCTGTGATCGCTTTGACTGGCACCTTCATTGGCATGGTGCTGGCCGTGCAGAGCTACTTCACGTTTCATGACCTGGGTCTGGAAACTCGCCTGGGAGCGGTCATCAACATGACGCTCGTGCGCGAGCTCGGCCCGGTACTCGCGGCCACGATGCTTGCGGGCCGTGTCGGCTGTGCGATGGCTGCTGAACTGGGCACGATGCGAGTGACGGAGCAGATTGACGCCCTGGAAAGCATGGGGGCCGATCCCATTCACTACTTGGTGGTGCCCCGGTTCCTGGCCTGCATTTTCATGATCCCGACGCTCACCGTGATGGCCGACTTCATGGGAGTCGTCGGTGGCTACATGTATAGTGTAGTGCTGCTCAACATCGACAAGCATCACTATTGGTATCACTCCGAGAAGTTCGTTGGGTCGTTCGACCTGTTCAGCGGCGTCTTCAAGAGCCTGTTCTTCGGAGCCGCCATTGCCTTGGTGAGCTGCTACCGCGGCTTCCACTGCACGCCGGGCGCGGAAGGCGTGGGACGGGCCGCCACGGCTGCGTTTGTGTATTCGTTTGTGCTGATCCTCGCGCTCGACCTGGTGCTCGGCGAAGTGCTGTACTCGTGGTACTACGCCTTGTTCCCCGGCTCAGCGAGGCTCTTCTAGGAGCGCAGCCAAATTCGCGTTGGTTACTGCAACTGAAAACTGATCACTGATAACTGACAGCTAATCCCCATGGTCGCCGAAGCCGAAAGCTCGACGCCGTTCCTCCAACTGAGGAACTTGCATGTGACCTTCGGGTCGCAGCCGGTGCTGCGCGACCTGACGCTCGATGTGCCGCGCGGTCAAACCTTGGCCGTCATCGGCGAGAGCGGCTGCGGTAAGACAGTACTCCTCAAAACGCTGATCGGCCTCATCAAACCGACGTCGGGGAGTGCGTTGTTCGACGGCCAGAACCTTTCGAAGCTGGGTGATCAGGAATTGGTGAAGCAGCGGATTCGCTGCGGCTACTTGTTTCAAAACGCCGCGTTGTTCGACAGCATGACCATCGGGCAAAACGTTGCGTTCCCACTGCGTCAGCATCGCAAGGTGACCGAAAAGCAAGTGCAAGAGCAGGTGCTGGGACGCCTGGCCGAGGTCGGCTTGCCTGATACGGTCGTGGTGAAGAAGCCAGCCGAACTTTCGGGCGGCATGCGCAAGCGTGTCGGCCTGGCCCGGGCGCTGATGCTCGATCCGGAACTGATTCTGTACGACGAGCCGACGACCGGACTCGACCCGATCATGAGCGACGTGATCAACGAGCTCATCCTCCGCACCCGTCGCAGTCATCCGGTGACGAGCATCGTGGTGACGCACGACATGCGAACCGCCCGCAAAGTGGCCGACCGCGTGGTAATGCTCTATCCGATCGCTCGCTTGAAGGAAGGCGAGTCGCAGGTGCTGTTCGACGGATCGCCGAGCGAACTGGACAAGACGAAAGACGCCCGAGTACGTCAGTTTGTCCACGGCGAAGCCGGCCAACGACTGATGGAAATGCGCGAGGCCATGCAGAACGCCCGCGAGCGTGCAACCGCAGAGTCGGAATCCACAGCCTGAGACGCCACGAAAAAGGAGCCGAACTGTTAACTGAATACTGTTAACTGTTAACTATTCATGGACGAACGCGTACTTCGCCTGCGACTAGGCGTGGTCGTGCTCGCTGCGGCAGCCATCACCGGCTTCATGGTGATCCTGTTCAGCGACTCGCCCCTGCCGACGACGTCCAGGTACACCATCTACGTTGTTTTCCCGAGCGCCCCGGGCGTGACGGTCGGCACGCCCGTGCGCAAAAGCGGCGTGACCATCGGACGGGTGACGAACGTGGTGCTGCGCGACGACAACAAAGTGCAGGTCACCTGCCAAATCGACGGCAAGTACACGATCTTCGACAACGAGATTTGCCGCATCACTTCCGCATCGGTGCTCGGGGACGCTATTCTCGAGTTCGTCCAAGCGACGCCGCGCACGCAAACAAGCCTCAAACCGCTTGAGCCGGGCTCGGAGATTCAAAACGGCGTGGTCGGCGGCAATCCGATGGACGTGATCGTGAATCTCGAAGGGGACATGCGCAGCGCTCTGCAATCGATGCGCGCCGCTGGCGATGAAGTGCAGCGCACGGCCGCCTCGCTCAACAAGGTGATCGCCGGCAACGAAGATCAGTTGCCCCGGATCATGGCGAAGACGGAGCGGGCGATCGACCAGTTCACGCTGACCATGACGTCGATCAACGACGTCTTCGGCGATCAGGAAACTCGAGCCCAGTTGCAAGAGTCGATCCGTGGCTTGCCCGATACTTTGGCTGCAGCGAGAGAGACCCTCGACAACGCGAACCGAGCGTTTGCCGGGTTCGACAACGTCGCCCAGCGGGCCGAGAAGAACCTCGCGAACCTCGAACAGTTCACGCAGCCGCTGGCCGAGCGCGGGCCGGCAATGGTCGACAACATCGACGGCAGCTTGCGGAACGTCAACGAACTCATGGGTCAGCTTGTCACATTCACCGACAACCTGAACAATCGCCAGGGCTCGATTGGCAGGTTGATGAACGACCCTGAACTGTACGACCGCCTGAACCGCACCTTAGCCAACGCTGAGGAGATCACGTTCAAACTGAAGCCGATCATGGACGACATTCGCATCTTCAGCGACAAGATCGCCCGCGATCCGCGTCAGCTTGGTCTCAAGGGGGCGCTCGATCGCCGCCCGACAGGGACGGGTACTAAGCAGTCGCTCTTCGAAGGCGGCATTTTTGGTGGAGGCGTCGGCGGCGCGGGGGCCGATTGCGATCCGATCTTCACCGGTACAACGTCGGTCGTCAGCGAGTCGCCAGTCTTTGGCGACGAACAGTACCTCGCCCCCAGCCCGGTGCTAAAACCGTAACAGCGGCCGCGGTTAGGGTTGGCATGGTGTTTGCTTTTATCTGCCAGCAAGCAAGTCAATACGACATTCTGCCTGCTGATACATGAGGTACACATCATGACCATTGACGATTTTTGGATGCGCCTTTACGGCCTGTCCGCCGATCTGCAACCGGTATCCACTGCGGCGTGGGATCAGACTCGCGATTGCCTGGTGGAGGAGTACAAGAAGTTTCCGCCGCCAACACGCGAGGCACTGCGCGGTCACGTGGGAGTGATGATCGATCGGCTGCAGCAGCTGTATGCCCGGCTGCAGTAAGGCAATGGGTTCGGCGACAAAGAACGGCCCGCTTTGATGCGGGCCTTTTCATGCGCCGTAGGTTGGGTCTCTGGTCAAACCGCGACCTCGGCGAGCGAGACGATAGGCGGTGGCACAGGCGTCTCGCCTGTGCAAGTTGAGCGAGTTGGTGAACAGGCGAGACCTCTGTTCCACGGAGGGCGACCGCAGGACCGGGCACGACTGGACGCAACCTGCCTCGGCGGCGTATACTTTTTATTCTGCAGATTTGTTCGGACAACCCGTTCTAAAGGATAGCTATGGCTCAAAAAGAGGATGCCCTGATTGTCAGCGGCACGGTGACGCAAGCTCTGGCCAACACGCGATTCCGCGTTCAGTTGGAGACCGGGGCCGAAGTGCTGGCCCATGTTGCCGGCAAAATGCGGAAGAATTTCATTCGGATCGTTCCCGGCGACAAGGTGAACGTCGAGCTTTCGCCCTACGACCTGGAAAAAGGTCGCATCATCTACCGCGAACGCTAATCGCTATTTCCGCCGCTGCAGCCACTCGTCCGAGAGGCCGATAGTGCGGCCGTCTGGCGACCTCGATCCGCCTCGCGCCCGGTGGGCTTTCCGCGAGGCTGATTTCGTTTCTTGGCCCTCTTCCGTGTCTGAATTCGCCAGAATTCAGACAAACGCATTCTCAACCTGCGGGGCGTCTGAATTATGGCGAATTCAGCTACGGCGGACGGCTTAGCCCCGCCGCCGGCGACCGCTGGACAGTCTCCACTACACTCGGTCGAATAGACCTCGCCTGGGCGACTTCCCTTCATCCTCTCAGCTTCTGTCATGTCCGACTTCTTTGCCGATCTGCAGTGGCGAGGCCTGGTCAATCAGGTGACTGCCCCCGATACGCTTTCCGCCTGGCTTGCGAGCGGACGGCGGACGGTCTACTGCGGCTTCGATCCGACAGCCGACAGCCTGCATGTCGGCAGCCTGCTGCCGGTGATGCTGCTCCGGCGATTTCAAAAAGCGGGGCATCGGCCAATTGCTCTGGTCGGTGGCGCAACGGGAATGATCGGCGATCCGACGGGGCGCAGCGAAGAACGAACGCTCCTTTCAGAGGATGCTCTTGCGGCAAACGTCGCTGGTATTGAGGGGCAACTGAGGCAGTTCCTCGACTTCGACGGCCCTGGCGGGGCGGTACTGCTGAACAACTACGACTGGATGAAGGGTTTCAGCTACCTGCAGTTCCTGCGCGACGTCGGCCGGCACTTCCCGGTGAACGTGATGCTGGCGAAGGACTCAGTCCAAGGTCGACTGCAGAGCGATAGCGGCATTAGCTACACCGAATTCAGCTACATGCTGCTGCAGGCGTACGATTTCGTCTATCTGAATCAAACGCACGGCTGCGAATTGCAGATCGGCGGCAGCGATCAGTGGGGCAACATCACCGCCGGCACCGACCTCGGCCGGCGGATGCACGGGCTACAGCTTTACGGCATGACCTGCCCGCTGCTGCTCAAAAGCGACGGCACAAAGATGGGCAAAACCGCCAAGGGTGCGGTGTATCTCTCGCCGAAGCGCACCAGCCCCTATGCCTTCTACCAGTACTGGCTGAACGTCGCCGACGACGATGCCGGCATGTGCTTGCGGTTTCTCACGGAGCTGCCGCACGAGGAAATCGAAGCCCTCGATGCCAGCCGGGCGGCTGAACCGCAGAAGCGTGAGAGCCAGCGCCGCCTCGGCGAAGAGCTGACGCTGCTCGTGCACGGCGAGACAGGCCTCGTAGCCGCGCGGCGGGCGACGGAGATATTCTTCGGCGCGGAGATCGAGAGCTTGAACGACGCGCAGCTCGGCGAGATTTTCGCCGACGTGCCGAGCAACCAACTTTCGCGCGATCGCCTGGGCGGCGAAGGGCTGACGCTGGTCGATGCTCTCGTCGAATCGGGCCTCGCAAAGAACAAATCCGAAGCCCGCCGAGCGATCGAGCAGGGAGGAGCCTACGTCAACAACCGCCGTCGCGAGGGCGTGGATGCGAAGTTGACGGCATCTGACCTGGCCAGCGAAACCGTCATGGTGCTGCGGTCGGGTAAGAAGAAATACGCCCTGCTGCGATTTGAATGAAAGCCGGCGCGACGGGTAAAAAACTCCGTCAGCCGCGGAGCGGCGTAACGCTAGAGCCCACTGCGTAAGCGGTGGGTTGTCGGCGGCCCAGGATCGTGCAAGCCGCTGAGCGGCGACACAATAGTATTCGATTCAGTGCCGGCCCTCCGGGCCTGAACAATTTGCAATTCACTCCTTCCCACGGCTCACGCCGTGGGCTCAAGCATGTCGCCGCTGCCGCGACTTTAGTGATGACCACACCGCTCAACTATTCCACTTCCGGCGTCAACTACGACGTTCTCGATCAGTTCAAGCGTAATTGCCAGCAGGCGGCGGCGACGACGCTCGATTTGCTGCAAGGCCACGGCGTCACCGAGCCGGCTGGCATTCGGGGGGAGAGCGCTTACCTGGTTGAGACCGAGGACGGGTATCTCGCGCACGTCGAAGAGGGGCTGGGGACGAAGAACCTGGTGGCCGACGCGGTGCTGGCGCTCGAGCAAGTGGTCGATGCGGTTCAGTCGCCCTCTGCGAGCGTCTCGCTCAATCAGCCGTACTTGAACCGGCCGTACTACAACATCGGCATCGACACAGTCGCCGCGATCGTCAACGACCTGCTCACGGTCGGCGCCTTGCCGATGGTCGTCGCCATGCATGCGGCGGTGGGGAGTGCGAAATGGTTTGAGAACGTCGACCGCGCTCGCGACCTGGCCGAAGGGTTTGCTGAAGGCTGCCGCCGGGCGGGTGCCGTGTGGGGTGGCGGCGAAACGCCAGCCTTGAAAGGCCTCGTCCATGAAGATGCGATCATCCTCGCCGGGTCGGCCATGGGTCGCATTCAGCCGAAGAACTTGCGCATCCAAGGAGACGTGCAGGACGGCGATGCGATCATCCTGCTCGCAAGCAGCGGGGTGCACGCGAACGGCCTGACGCTCTGCCGCGAACTGGCGACCCGTTTGCCCAACGGTTACCTCACCAATCTCGACGACAGCCGCACCTACGGCGACACGCTCCTCGATCCGTCGGTGATCTACTCCGCGTTCATCCGCGGCTGTCAGGAGGCGAACCTGCCGCTGCGATACGCCGTGCACATGACCGGCCACGGGTGGCGAAAGCTGATGCGGCTGGCGGAACCGTGGGTCTATCGGCTGACCAATCTCGGCAGCGTGCCACCGATCTTCCCGTTCATCGCCAAGGCCGCCGGACTCGACCAGCGGGAGATGTACGGGACATTCAACATGGGAGCCGGCTTCGCCGTCTACGTACGTCCCGAAGACGCGGAGCGCGCTCTGCAGATCGCCAAGCAAACCGGCTTCACGGCGTGGCAGGGTGGCACGATCGCGAAAGAAGGCGACCGCAAAGCCGTCGTGCTCGAACCGCTCGGCGTGGCGTTTGAGGGGGAAAGCCTGCAGATACGGTAAGGCGTTTCGAATGCGGAATTCGGAATGGCGGATGCGGAATGAGCAGCAGGAATCCGCATTCTCTATTTTTCATTCCGCATTCACCCCAACACCTCGCTGACCACTTCGCCCCCGTCTACCAGCTTAATCGGCCTCCCGATGCTGCTCATATTTTCCTTGTCGGGGTCGATCTTCAGTGTGTGACAAATCGTGCGGAGCAGGTCGGCCACTCCGACAGGCCGATCCTTCACGTTGGTTCCGCCGGCATCCGTCTTGCCGATCACCTGGCCACCCTTCACGCCAGCGCCGGCAAGTGCCACGTTGAAGGCCCGGGGATAATGGTCGCGGCCGCCGCGGGGGTTGATCTTCGGCGTTCTGCCGAATTCGCCCATCCATACGACCAGCGTCCGCTCGAGCATGCCGCGGCTCTTCAGGTCGTTGACGAGCGCAGCGAACGGTTTGTCGATCTGACCGCAGAGATTCTTGCTGCGCGAGAAGTTGTCGTCGTGCGTGTCCCAGTTGCCGGCCTGCACTTCGACAAAAGTCACACCCGCCTCAATCAATCGTCGGGCCATCAGGCAGCCACTGGCGAATGAGCCGCTGCCATACGCATCACGAACTTTTTGCGGCTCCTTGTCGATTTCGAATGCGTCCATCTTTGGGCTGAGAATCATCTTCGACGCCTGCTGATAAACCTTGCGGTGATTCTCGACCTCTTGCTTACCCCCGGCCGCAGCGTAGGACGACTCAATCTGGCCGAGCAAACCCAGGCGACGTTTGTAACGCTCCTCTCGGGTTGTGATCGACGTGTTGTCGGGCAATCGCTCAGCGGATTGCAGGAGGAACGGATCGAAATCGACGCCCAGCAGTCCGGCCCCGTCGCCGAGCCGGCCATTGCCAATTCGCACAAAGCTCGGCAGCTGGCTGGCCGGCTGTCCGAGTTCGCTGGCGACGATCGAGCCGAGCGTCGGGTACTTCACGCTGGCCGTCGGCAGATAACCGGTATGCATGAGATAGGTGGCCCGCGGATGGCTCCCTTCCTTGCTGTTCATTGAGCGAATTAGGCACAGATCCTTCATCGCGCCGGCAAGTTCCGGCAGATGCTCGGCGATCTCGATGCCGGGAACCGCAGTCGGAATGGCCTTCGTTTCCCCGCCGTTCGCGTGGTCCGGCTTGGGTGAGAAGGTTTCAAATTGGCTGGGGCCGCCCTGCATCCAAAGCAGGATCACCGCCATGCCGCGCTGCCGCAGATCGGCTGCATGAGCCGTGACGAGGTCGGTCCACGTCAGGCCGCCGGCGATGCCCGCCGCGAGTGGCAGTGCGCGGAGCAGATCACGTCGACGGATTGCACCGCGGCGAGGAATGGCGACGTTGGTTTGGCGGTGGATGTTGATGTTCATCGTTTGAACCCAGCAGATGGCGAGGCAATGATTCGTTCGTGGTGAGCCGCGCAGCGGCGGCATTCATTAGCCGTGGGCGTGAGCCCACGGGACATTAGCAGGATCCTCAGCGAGCCCCGAAGGGGCGGTATTAGGCGATCCCTAGGAATGTCGCCCCATTCGGGGCTTGCGTTTCTCACGGTTGTCTACCGGGGGCTTACGCCCCCGGCTACACAATTTCGCCACTTCGTGGCTCAGACCATGACGATCACCTTCGGTGCAAAAACTCCGTCGAGTTGATCAGCGCCCACTGCACGTCTTCGGCTCCTACGCTTCGTGACTCCGCTTTGCGGATGTGGAGCACGCAGGTGGCGAGTTCCTTCGCATCCGGCTCGCGGGCCAGCGTCTGCAAATAAAGTTGGGTGACGACCGCTTTGTCGTCCGACTCGTCGCGGAGGAGCTTGCCAAGGCCGGCGGAGCGGCGGAGCGAGCTCATCGCGACGCTGAGCATCGGCGAATTCATCAGAGCGAGGGCCTGCGGAATAGAGCCGCTGATTTCGTCCCGCCGCTCGCTCGGGTCGTAGCCAAACACGGTGGCGAACCCGGCGCGCGGGCCGCGAATCTGCCGGTAGCCGCCCCTAGCGCCACCGCGGCTGGCTGGCTCCGGAGTGTCGAGAGCGGCAAGCAAGTTGTCGAACACGACATCGGACCGCAAGCGCTGCGATACATTGGCCGCCATCGCCGCTTCATCCGGTTCGCGCCGCGAGCGCGACTCGCGCTGATACAGATCGGTCGCCGTGATCACCTTGAAGAGCCACTTGAGGTTGTACTCCTTCGCGGCGAATTCACTGGCCAGGTAATCGAGCGTGCGCGGCGCGGTCACTTCGCGGTTGGGGCCGAGATCGTCGACCGGTTCACAGAACCCTTCGCCGCACAGTTCAGACCAGAGGCGATTGACCAGCGCCTTGGCGAAGTAGGGGTTACTCGGCCGCGTGATCCAACTTGCGAGTTGCGTGCGCCGGTCGGCATCGCGGGCGCCCGCGGACAGCTTTTCGCCAGTGACAAAGAACACTGGCTCCATGAGTGTGCCCTTCGCCGACGGGTCCTGCAGGTCGGGCATGTAATGCTCGAGCGATCCGACGAAGCGGTTGTTGTTATTGTTGAAACGGCGGCCGAAAGGCGTATCGTTCACTGAGACCACGATGGTTCGGTCCTGCACGTTCGGCCGGGCTGCGACTCGCGGAAAGAAGGCGGCGAGTTGATGGAACTGCTCGCGTTTCCACTGGTCGGTGGGGTGGTCGTGGCACTGGGCACATTGAATCTGCACACCGAGGAAGATCCGCGAAATCTCGCTGACGGTTTCTTCGGGCCGACCTTGCTGAGCGACGATCAGACCTGTCGCGCCGTTCTCCTGCACGTCCCCCTTGGCCGTAATCATCGCCGTGGCGATCTCGCTCCAGGGAGCGTTCGCATTGAATTGCTCTTCGAGATACGTCTGCAGTGGACCGGCTGCGATCAGGGCCCGATCCTCCGTGCGGCGATAGAGCACCACGTCGCGCCAGTAGCGCGACCAGTTCGTGCCGTAGCGATCGTCAGCGAGTAGCTTGGCGACCTTCTCTGCCCGCTTGTCTGGCGAGGTGTCGCGGGTGAAGGCGCCGATTTCTTCGGGCGTCGGATTACGGCCAATCAGATCGAGCGTGACTCGGCGGAGGAACGTATGGTCATCGACTCGCTTCACGACGGGACGATCGGGCAGTTCCTCGGCGAGCAATTCGTCCACGCGGCGGGCAGTGGCCGCGGGCGTCGCGCCCTGGACCGGCGAGATCGACGCGAGCGTTAACAGTAGCGGCAGGCTGAGTGCTAACGCGATCGGAGTGGATTTTCGAGAACGCATGGGACACCTCATGGTGACCAGCCTGACAGGTTTTCGTTGCACTGACCAGCTTCAGAGGATTAACCCCGGGTGGCGGCTTGAAGTTTCGCGCCTTCCCAGTCAAGAACATTGACAACTATTTAATACTTACGTACAATAAGCAGCTGAGAAAACTCTCGTCCGGAATGCTGAGCGTGAGGCGTTTGCTGCTGCGCGCGCGGGAAGAGTGATGCGCAGCAGCGGCGAACGAGCGGTTCTTTGAAAAGCTGGTATGAACAGGGGCGCGCACGGTCGTTGTACTACGCGCCGAGGGGTTGTGAAGAAATGGGACCCCAAAAACGACAAGTGCTGGTGGTTATTCGGTTTGTGGTGAATTGAGGTTGTGCGCAAGGGGTTGTATTTTGCGCGCACAAGCGTGGAGAGGATTCTGGTTGATCGGACCGGAGATGGAGAGTTGGTTTGTCTGAATTCTGGCGAATTCAGCTACCTGGATGCGGTCTCGAGCTGCCGCGGACAGGAATGTCTGCCTCACTGAATGTCAGGTCGGGGTCGGCTATGGTTGCCATTGTTCGTTGAAGAAGCCCGCAGCTTCGATTTTGCCGGGTGAGCTCGCATCGGGGGGCTGCGTGATGTCGATCACGGCCCAGTCAGGCAGTTTCGGGTTCTGCTGCGAATTGGTGCGGTCGTGGGCCTCGCGGAATGTCAGGCCGGAGTTTACGACGATGTACCGCTGAGGATTCTTAGGGTTGGGGTAGATGAACGCGGGTACGCGGTCGGCCCGGTCATACTGTTTGCCCGCCAGGGACCAGGTTTTCTCCTGCCAAGTAACCGGCAGCTTGTCCTGCAGTTCGCGGAGGGCGCTGTTCGAGTCAGGATCGCCCCAGACGATCAGGTTGTAGTCCTCGTGGTGCTCCGGCTTGAGTTCGGTATCCAGGACAATACGAACTCCGCCTCGCATCAGGGCCGGCCAACGGTTCAGGAAGTGGTCCAGTTCGAAGTTGAGCCACTCGGCCGCGAACTGCTTCTTCTGGGAAGGAACAACGACGATGAACGGCGAGAGGAAGGCGTCGTCGATTGGCCCCTGCAAGCCGGGACGCTTTCTCAACTCGGTCTTGGGGAAGATTCCCCCTTGCCACTTACCCTCGCGGCGGACCAGGAAGAGCCCTTGCAGCGCGGCCGATGCGGGAGCCTTGGGCACTTCGAGTTTCTCGCCGTCGATCATGACGGTTAGAGCTTCGTCTCGCGGCAGGCCGAGCCTCAGGGCGGTGATGTTCTGCGTGCTCACTCGCACGCCGGTTTCGGTCTCGAGCTGAGCGTCGACTCGGGAGTCGTTCCAGTGTTCCTGCAGCCCGAGGATTTCGACCCAGGCGTAGCGAGGATAGCGGAGCGTACGGGTTTGCAGATGGACTGCCCGTGGCTGCGTGGCTTTGCCGCGGGATGCGATGGAGTCGAGCAACTTGAGCAACTGGCTGAGCGTTTTGGGTTCGTACTTGTGCTCGACTCCTGGTCCGATCAGGTGCTTCAGCTTTTCGCCTTCCGCTTGGAAGGCTTCTTCCATGACGCGAGCGGCCTGGATCTGGCGGTCGTTCTCGCCGCTGTAAGCGATGGTCGGAACGTTGAACAAGTTGCGGGCGTAGCACGGAACGTCATATGCGCCCCAAAGCTTCTGCTCGTACTCGGGCGGGAAACTCTCCGGCTTCATTCGAGTGTACCGAGCCGTTTCGGCGAAGCCGGCGCCGGGGGCCACAGCGCACCACTGATCGGCATAGTGAGCGCCGATGTGCCAGGCACCAGCGCCTCCCATCGAGAAGCCGATCAGCACGGTTCGTTTGGGGTCGACCTTGTACGGCTTTTGAGCTTCGGCGGCGACGTCGAGCACATCGATTTCGCCCGCCGACTTGAAGCCCACGCAGTGCCGGCCAAACGGGTGCAGGACGATTGCGTCGGCGATATCGGGCAACTGGCCGCGTGAAGTTTGACGCTCGTGCAGGAAATGCAGGTCGGTGTTCTTATCGCCACGACCGTGCAGCCACATGTAAGCGGTCGTGGGTCTATCGAAGTCGTGATCCTTGGGAATGACGACCCCGTACGGTTGGGCCGAGCCATCGATCGCCGAGCGATAGCCGCGGACGACAAGACCCGTCTGCCGGGTCCAGGGGGATTTTCCTTTTTCCAGGGCATCCATTCGCTCAGCGGCAGTTTTCAACGCAGCAAACGCTTTGTCGAAGTCCTTCGGCGAATAGAACTCATCGTGACGGAGAGCGAAGTCGACCGCCTTCGTGAAAATTTCCACGTCGGGAGTCAGGGGGTTCGCGGGCATGTCTTCAAGCCGATCTCGGGTGATCTCCAACTGGGTTTCGAGTTTGTCGCGGATCTCCTTCGGAATCTCGATGCCACGAGGCGGCAGGACCCGCTCGATTGGTTTGATCTCAGCCGAAGCGGCGGATACGAGGAAGAGGGCGAGGCTAACGACCAAGCAGGCGTAGGATTTCATGGCGGGAACAGCGAGTGACGGAACAAATACTACGTACAGCCTACTGTGTACGGCGTGACGGTTGTAGCGAGGCGTGCGAGCAAAGAGGCATCGATTCACAAACGTAGTCAGAAATTTGACCGGGCGTTTTCCGCGCGCCGCGACTCTCTGAGGCCCTAGCTCAATCGGTGCGAACCGCTCTTCGGTGATGACCCGCAATAGCGGAGCAGCGCCGTCTGCGAGGAAATTGCCTGAGGCTGGGCAGATCGACTTGCCAAGCGCAAGCCATCAGGTATTTGCACCGCGCGCACTTCCACCGCGTGTTAATCCGAGCCTCATACGAGGTGTGTTCGGCCCGTGATATCTGTGCGGCCGCGCGGTGAGTGCGACAGGCGCGCACGGAATGGCCGGTCAGTGCGTGCAAGCATGCTCTGCGGCTTGCAGCGGCAGCCTGAGGCGGGTTTCCGTGAAAGCGCGAAGAATTGGAGCGAAATCCGCCCCCCCGCAGGCCGATTTCTTCTTCTGACGCGAAGCACGGAGTTGGTTCAAGCGTCGGCGAAGGACAAGGTGGTCCTTCGCAGTGGAACGGATGCCATCGCGGGACGGGATGTCCCACCCCTTTATCAAACATTTTGAGCCATCCTCGACCCGCATTGGACGGCGGGTCGCGAACTGATGGATCGATTGAAAGGAGTTTGCGATGAGATTCTTCCACGCACGAGGCGTTACGTTCGCGCTCGCCCTGGCAATTAGTGCCGGCGAAGCGTTCGGCTACGATGGGTTCGGTCCGCCGAGCCTGCTGCCGCTGCCCCCGGTCGAGTATCCGGCCACGCAGGTAGCTCACCGTAGCAATCTCTGGCAAGAATCGGGACCGGCCGCTCCGGCCGAAGACCTGCCCAGCCCCAGCGACGCCACACTGCCGACGCCCGCGGCGCCGGCGATTGGCACGGGTGTGGCTCCCAGCTACGACTACTCGGCTGGTCACGGCCACGGTGCTCATCACGGCAGCTTCAGCGCTACGCCGGATTACGGCGTCGCCGAGTCATGCGGGCCGTTCGGTTGTGGTGCCTGCCCGAACGTGTGGTACGCATCGGGCCAGGGCTTGTTCATGACGAAAGACTTCCGTCATGGTTTTAATACGAGCATCGACGACTGGGATAGCAACGTAGTGCTCGGCAACTGCGGTTGCATCGCTGGCGACCTGGTCGGTGGCTTCGAAGTGACCGTCGGCCGCACGTTCTGCGGCTGCCAGAATGCTCTGGAAGTGACCTACTGGGGTCTGTTTCCAGGAGAGAACTGGAAGAGCGCCTATGACTACGACATGGCTGGCAACCTCGATACCACGCTGAACTTCAGCGATGTCGACTACGATGACGGCAACGGCAACGTTGGCCCAGTGCAAGACTGGTACAACGACTCGCGGCGTCACTCGGTTGTGGCTGAGTACAACGTCAACAGCGTCGAAATCAACTTGCTTGGCCAGACCTGCGGCGGCAACATTCTCAATAGCTGCTGCGTAAATCCTTGCGGTCCTTGCCTGAGCTTCGGCTGGAGCGCTGGCCTCCGCTACTTCCAGTTCAACGAGCGGTTCATGTTCGGCACCGACGACGTGGACTATGACTGGACCGGCGCCTCGAACGAAATCTGGTACGAGAACGAAGTCACCAACGACATGATCGGCTTCCAGCTCGGTGGCGAACTGAACTATCGCTTTGCCAAGTGCTGGTCAGTGTTCGTCAACGGCAAGGCCGGCGTGTACGGCAACCATGCGACGAATCAGCAGAGCGTCTACGGCAGCAACGGCTACGCCACGATGAACAATGGTGCCTGGGCAGGCGAAGACTTCTGGATCGAGAGCAGCACGACCGACCTGGCCATGCTCGCTCAGCTCGACCTGGGAGTGAAATGGCAGGTTAACTGCAACTGGTCGCTGACCGCCGGTTACCGCGTGGTAGGTGTGAGCGGTGTGGCTCTCTACGCTGATCAGCTGCCGACCGACTTCTCGAACTACGACGTAATCTCCGACATCGACACCAACGGCAGCCTGCTGCTGCACGGTGGCTTCGCTGGAGTGGAGTTCTGCTTCTAAGAGATCAGAGCGGAGTTCAGACATGTGAAACGGACTGAGGCCCGTCTTCGGCTGGAGCGGGCCCGGATGAGACTAGCCGGGGAGAGAGGAATTCAAACCGGTGTGAATCATCCAGCTTGGGCCGCGGCCCAAGTGAAGGCGAAGTGAGACGTACGACAAAGGGAAGCGAATCCTGACGCTCCCTCCCGATAGACGACAAACGCCCCTGGTCACTTATCCGGATGATCAGGGGCGTTGTTGTTTTCTTGACGCATCACCACGGTGCTAAGCCGGAGAAGATCTGTCTTTGCTGGTCGAGCCCCCAGCCGTGGAAGTACTGCACGTAGTGGTAGACAACTGGGGCCACGAGGACGAGGCTGTCGAATCGATCCAGCAGCCCCCCGTGTCCAGGCAACACGTGGCCGAGATCTTTGATGCCCAAATCTCGCTTCACACTGGAGAGCATCAAGTCGCCAAGCTGCCCGGCCACACTGATAAGCAGACCCAAGGCGATCAGATGAGCCGGATGAGCAAGCCGGGTGCCTGCGAACACCCAGTGACCCAGCACGGCAACCAGCAGAGTAGTCAGAATCAGAGCGCCCAAGGCCCCGCCGATCGTCTTATTCGGACTGGTGGCGACGATGAGCTTCCGCTGGCCAAAGAGCTTTCCAGAGCAGTAGGCGAAGATGTCGTTCATTTCGACAGCCACCAGCAGCAACATGATCGCCGGCCGGTAGCCGGCGTCGTTGGCCATCAGCCCGATGTGCCCTAAGCCGACGCCGAAGAACAGAAAACCGAAGACTGCCAGCGATACCCGCTGGATGTAGCCATTCGGCCGGTCCTCGAGCACTGCGGCCGCCGCGATCGTCGAAACCATGAGGGGGATCAGAGCTACGAAAAACAGATACCAGTTATCGAACACTGCGAAGGCAAGCAGCACCAAACCAACGTAGGCAACTCCCTCCAAAAACCGATCGCGTGGCATGCCGGGAGCCCGAGTGAACTCGCGGAAGCAAAGTATCGTCAGCAGCGCAACGGCCAGGATCGTCCAGGCCGCTCCGAGCAGTACGGGTCCCGCCATCAACGGGAGCAGCACGGCCCACGAGCCGATCCGCTTCATGAGCTCGCCATACTGCGGCTGGCGCACCTTTCCGGTTCGCTTCAGCACTTCGACAAGGATCGGTGCTGCTACGAGCAACCCAACCAAGGTGACCGTGAGCCACCACGTGACAGGATGTTCCAGTGCGTGCTGATAACCAAAGAGCCGGTCGCGGGTGGCAGCGTTCATGGAAGCTCAGCAGCAGAAGTTCGAACCGCATCACGGCGGAGCGATTGAGCACCGAGCCACAGTCGGCGCAGCGCCGTCACTAACGATCCGAGGCAGATCAGCAGCAGTACAGCCGCGGGAAGTCCCTGGTGCCAGTCGGCGTGCTCGAAGCGCCAGGACTGGGGTGCCAAAGCCATGTAGCCCGCAGTCAGGGTGGCGAAAAACATCCGCTGCGGCTTGGCCATCGGACCATGAAAGAGTTGCGGGCCACCAGCAACCTTCACGATGCTGCGGACATAGGCCGTGAACATGGCCAGCAGTGCCGCCAGGAAGCCGAGTGCAGGACTCGATTGAAAGGCATAGCCGAGCCCGATCAACGTGAATGAATCGGAGACCCGATCCGGAACCTCGTTATACAGATGGCCGACAGGTGACGTGGTACCAGTGGCCACGGCGACCATGCCATCGAGCATGTTACAAAGCAATCGAAGTTGAATGCAGATGGCCCCGAGGAGCCAAAGTCCCCGCATCGACCAGTCGCCCGTCCAAGCAGTGACCGCCAGACTCACACCGCCGATAATCCCGGCGAACATTCCCATAACGGAGATTGCGTTAGGAGAAATCCGGAGGGCAACAAGCAGCCGAGTGAGCACTTGTGAGAATTTCGCCTCGCGAGTGGCAATCGGACGGCGTTCCAGGTCGTCCACCGCGCCCGCTTGCCGTTTCTCGAGGTTCATGCCTGCTTGCCCGCGATCACTTGCCCATGAAATACATGCCGACAATCAGCAGCAGCATCCCGAGCATGTTAATCGGACGAATGGGTGTCTGATAGGCGATCCAGGCGATGATTGCCGCCCAAATGAATGTGGTGGCGTAGATCGGATAGAGGACCGTTAGCGCCCCACCTTTTTTGAAGGCGCCGATGAACAGCACCATCACGGCAGCGTAGCAAACCACTCCGGCGAGCAGATAAGGATTGAGCAGATAGGTCAGGATGCCGCCCGTCGCTTTATCTGACCCGAGCTTATAGAGGAACTGTCCGAGGGCGCCGATCAGACCGGCGGCGACGAACATGAGAATGGCCTGCGGGTGAGTGGTCATGGCAGGCTCCTGGTGGCAGAGTCTTCGCGCGCGGCGGCGAGGCGGAGCCTCGCGTCAATTTCGTCCCAGGCTGGAGAGACAGAAATTCCTATTCACTTGGCCGTATAGGGCCAGGCCCCTTTGCCTCTGTGCCCCTCCGCCCCTACTGTGCAAATGTCAGCGTGTGCTGAACTTCATACGTCCGGCCGTTTGCGGAGGCTTCTTTACCGACGTTTTCCAGGGCGATCTGGTAGAGCCGCTGGCCGCATTCGGTCGGGTATTTGCCCGTGATGCACGCCTGGCAGAGTTCATCCGGCTGCTTGTGGATGGCGCGGGCGATGGACCCAACTGGCAGGTAGCGGAGCGAATCGGCGCCGAGGGCCGCGGCCATTTCGGCCTGAACTTCGTCGTTCAACGGCCGACCCTTCATCATCTGCGGTGCGAAGAGTTCGTCGACCGTGCTCATGTCGATGCCGTAGAAGCATGGGGCCACGATCGGCGGGCAGGCGACGCGGACGTGAATTTCCTTCGCGCCGCCGAGGGTGCGAATGCGGTTCAGCAGCACCCGCATCGTGGTCGAGCGGACGATGGAGTCTTCGACCAGGAACACTCGCTTGCCGTTCATCACCTCGCGGAGCGGCGTGTACTTGGTTTCGGCCTTCTTGCGGCGGTTGCTGCCACCTTCGATGAACGTTCGGCCGCTGTAGCGATTGCGGATCAGGCCTTCGCGCGACGGAATGCCGAGGCGGTGAGCCATGGCGTCGGCGGCGGCTTTGCTGGTATCGGGCACGGGGACGACGATCGTGTCTTCATCAATGGTCACTCGACCATCGGCCCGTTCCAGTCGGGCGAGTTCCTCGCCAAGCTCCGTGCGCGAGAGGTAAACGCTGCGGTCGTCCAGCGTGCTGGCGACGTTCGCAAAGTAAATCCACTCGAAGAAGCAGTGGGCCGTAGGCTGTGGAGGGGCGAACGGCATGATGTCGAACCGGCCGTTCACGATGGTGATCGCGTGCCCCGGTTCGAGCGACTTGATACTCTCCGGGTTGAAGCCCAGGTTGAGCAGCGGGACACTTTCGCTCGCCGCGGCAAACAAGTTGCCCTCTTTCGCATAGCACAATGGCTTAATGCCCTGCGGATCGCGCGCCAGTAGCATGTCACCCTGCGAATTGAGCAGCACGAGGCTGTAGGCGCCGTCAAAGCGCTGGCTGATCGACCGCATCACTTCGACCAGCGTCGGCCGGCGGTCACCCGACAGCTCCTTGCTGATCTCGTGCATGATGATTTCGGTGTCGTTCTCGCGGGCCAGATGGTGGTCGGCCTCAATTAGCAGCTTGTCCTTCAGCTCCTGATAGTTGGCCAATTGGCCGTTGAAGGCGAAGGCGAACCATTTCCGCTTTTCGAGATGCACCCGCTCGAACGGCTGGGCATAGTTGCGGTCCTCGGCTCCGCAGGTGGCGTAGCGGACGTGGCCGATGGCAGCCCGACCGGCGTACTTTTCCATCAGGCTCTCGGCCTTGCCGCGGTGCGACAGGCGGAAGACCTCGGTCACCGAGCCGATGTCTTTGTGCGTTTCGAGCAGTTGGTCGCGCGTGGGATTGAACGACGTCATCCCCGCGGCAAGCTGGCCGCGGTTCTGAATGTCAAGCAACATGCGCGGCAGCAGCCGGCTGGCCTCGTCGGGACCTCCCTCCGGACAAAGCGGATGGATGTCGCCCGGAAGGTGATAGATCGCGGCAATGCCGCACTCGTGGTTCAGTTCGCTCATGGAAGCGGACAGCGACCGCGCAAGAAGTCGCCCCAGGGGACGGGGTTGGGCTGGCAACGAAACTCATTGTAGGGCGAGTCGCCTAGGCTACAAGGAGCGCGCTGGTGCGGGAATGCAGAATGCGGAATTCGGAATGCGGAACGGGCGAACTTTGCGACCACCGTTGCGGAACTCCGCACTCCGCCATTCCGCATTCCCTAATCCGCATTACGCATTGGTCTACCTAGCCACCGCCCGCACCTTCGACCCGTCCGTCAAACTGTTCTCCGGTGCCAGAATCACCGTGTCTTCGGCGGAGACACCTTCCTTGATTTCAACCAATTCATCGTTCATCAGCCCGACCTTCACGCTTTTCAGCCGCGCGACGCCGTCAGTCGCGGTGTAGAGCTGCCAGCCGCCATCGGGTCCGCGAAAAAGGGCGCTGCGTGGAACCACCATCGCGTCCGGATTGGCGGCCGTGAAGATTCGAGCTCGAACTCGATAGTCCACTCCGACTCCTTTTTCGAGCAGCGGCTGCAGGACACCTTCGTCGAAACGGATGATCACCTTCACGCGCTGCTGCTCGACACCGAGCGAACTGAGTTTCATGAACCCGGCCGGATACACCCGCGCGACCTTCCCTTTCACGCCGCTGCCGACGTTTCCACCGACGCTGGGGCCGTAGATTTCGACTTCGTCGCCGACCTGAACGCGGGTGACGTCCTGGCTGAGAATGTCGGCCTCGACTTCGAGCTGCGACAAGTCACCGACGCGCAGCAACGTGGTTCCGGCCTGCACGAACTGCTCGTCGGTCTCCAGGCGGGCCAGTACCACACCGCTCACTGGACTCCGCATCGTGGACCGCTCCTCGCGGATCATCGCCTGTCGCAGGCGAGCTTCGGCTTCGGCTTTCTGCTTTTCGAGCACCGCAGCCGTGAGGTCCTTGCGGGCCATATAATCGGTGACCATCTGCGGCATCAGGCGCGTGGCCGCTTCAATGGCCTTGATCGATTCGGCGACGAGTACGTCCGTGCGGTAGTCTACTTGCGCTTCCACATCGCGCAGTTCGGCCTGATCGAGTTGCTCCTGGGTGTTCACTCGATCGGCTTCGAACAAGCGGCGGACGCGACCAAGGTTCGACTCCGCTACCTCCAGGGCTTTCTGCCCCGATTTTTTCCGCTCCTCGGCGGCCGCAACCGTCGAAGCCATCGAGGCGACGAATTGCAGTGCCTGTTTGTAGGCGCCTTGCTCCACCGACTTGTCGTTGTTCTCGGCGAGCGAAGCCTCGAGCCGTTGCACGGCCGCACGAGCCTCGGCAAGTTCGTTCTCAACGTCGGTGCCGACAATCTGAGCCACCACCTGCCCTTGCTCGACGAGGTCACCCTCCTGCAGTTTGATCTGTTGAATGCGGGCTGCGTACGGCATCGTCACTTCGTATTCGTTCGGCAAGCGAGTTTTCGCTTGTTCATCGACGAACTCGCGTATCGGCCCGCGACCGACTTGCACCGCCTCGACCGGAACGCGGCTACCGCAGCCAATGCAGGGTGGCAGTGTGGATGCGGCGATGAGAAGTGCCAGACGGTAGTATTTGAGTTGCTTCATAAAATGATCCAGTCGATCGGGCGTCGTTCGCCTAGTCACGCCTCGCAAGTCGTCAGTACTCAGTACTCAGTACCGAATACGCAGCAGGACTACTACTCCCTGCATCCCTATCCCTTTTCCCTGCTCCCTACACTCTTACCTCTTCCCTCTCCGCTATTCCTTCACCTTCAGAGCCTCGGTCACGTTCATGCGATGAATCGTCCACTGGGCGACGCTGTGAGCGGCCAGCGTGAACAATACCGCCAGTCCTAAGGCCGCCTGCCAGACCCAAGGGGCGGATACCACCGGCAGGGTCAGCAGGTCGTTTTCATACGAATTCGCCATCAGCCACGTGAGATAAGCTCCTCCGGGAATCCCCAGAGCCGTACCGAACAGCGTAGTCAGCATGCTCTCGCGCAGATACAAACTGCCAATCCGCCACGGCCCGTAACCGATCGCCCGGAGCGTTGCGACTTCGCTCATCCGTTCCGCCAGGCTGATGAGCGACGCATTCACAATACTGCCCAGGAACACGATACCCGCGAACGTCACCAGAATGCTGATGAAAATTCGCTGGTTCGTTAGCAAGGTATCGGTGAGGTTCTGAATCATGTCTCGCCGAGCGGCGACGGCCTGTATGCCGGGCATTTGTTTCAGCTCGCGGTACAACGCCAGCAGATGCTCCGGATTGTTGTCGATTTGGATTTGGGCACCGGTGACTGCCAACTCTTCTCCCACGGCAGCGCTAAGTGTGCTCAGTTCCGCATAGGCTGCCATGCCGAGGTAGCTGTCGGCGACGTTCGACACGACAAACTCCACTGGCCGGCGATCCCCTTTCACCGGAATCATCGTGATCTTGTCTCCGGCCCGCACGTGCAGAATCTCGGCCAGTCGCTGAGTGAGCACGACGCCGGAAGGGGGCAGGGGAATCAGCCGCAGCTCGCTATCGCGGGGCGTGGTCATCCGGGCGTTGGAAAGCAGACCCGTCACCGCCGACTTCCGTTGATACGGGCCGTTCACCAGCGTGCAGGAAACTCCGAAGAGTGGCTCCGCAGCGTCGACGCCCGGCAAGCGGCGAACTTCGTCTAGCGCGTCGATGCCGCGTGTGTCTTCGAAGGTCAGATCGATGTCGCTGCGTGCCATCTGGTTGAATTGAAAGTCGAGCAGAAACCGCGTCGCTTGCACCAGCATGAACCCGTTCACCATGAGCGACGCTCCCATCGCCGCCGAGAAAATGCTCATGCCCGTACGAACGCGGGAACGAACCAGGTTGCGGACGATCATCCGCCAGTCGGCGGAAAGTCGATTCCAGACAAACGTGATTCGCTCCAGCAGAATGCCGCGGCCTTGCTTAGGCGGCTCGGGGCGCATGGCCTGGGCCGGCGCCAGTCGCAGCGCAGCGCGGGCGCCGTACCAACTGCCGACCCACGAGCAGGCCAGGCTCAAACCAATTCCCGTCGAGTAGATGACTGGGTCAACCACATTGTCGAGTCGCGGAAACTGGAAATACCACCCGTACATCGTCGTGATGAGCGTCGAGTCGAGGTAGCCGCCCACTCCACCCAGCAGCCCTGCAACAAAGCCGACGAGCAGACCAAACTTGAGATAGTGGACGAAGATCTGGGTGTTCGTATAGCCGATCGCCTTGAGAGTGCCGATGATCGTGCGCTGCTGCCGCGTCAGTCGCATCATCAGCACGTTGAGCACCAGCGCCGCCACAATCAGAAACACCGTGGGGAAGATCGTGGCGAACATGCCAATCTGATCGATCTCTCCCTTGAGAAATTGGTTCGATTGCTGCTGTTTCAGCGGCGTGGTTTGAAAGACGCCGTAGGGCTCCAGCATTCGCTCCGCCTGCTGGAGCGATTCAGCTCCAGCAGTCTCCTGGCCGGGGGCAAACCGGCCGACAATCTGGTTCGCAGCCCCCTGCATGTCGAACACCTCCTCAGCGTATTCGTCCTTCAGATAGAAGACGCCGAAGTGTTCGGGGTCAGGCACGAACGAGCCGGGGCCGAGCAAGTAGGTGAACTCGCTGCTGATTGCCGTGCCGACGATGACCAACTCTTCCCGCCGATTGTTCAGCAGCAGATGAATCGTCTCGCCCGGATACAGCCGATGCTGTCGGGCGAACGCGTCGTTCACAATCACTTCATTGCGGCGGCGGGGTGTAAAATAATCCCCCTGGCGCAGCACGATGTCGTTGATCACCGCTTTGCGAGAGTTCGGCAAGGACAGGGCCAATCCATTGATAGGCTCCGTTGCGTCTTCGATGTCGACCGTCACCGAGAACTGAATTCTCGGCCGCACCTCGCGAATGCCGGGTAGCCGGGCGACCGTGTCGATTTCAGAGAGCGGAACTTTCTTCAGCTCAATCCAGAAGTCGGCCATCCGGCACTGGTTGTAGTACTGCAGCCGAGCATCGCTGAGGCTGTAGTAGACCGACTGCATCGCCACGTAGCAGGTAACGCCGACCGCCATGATGCTGACAATCGCCAGCAGCAAACCCCAGGAGCGGGCCAGCTCGCGCAGCAGCTTGCGGTTGAGGGCCGTCACCAGACCACCTCCTCGGGTGCAATCGGCGACGGATTGGTCTCCATCTCGGTGATTTGACCGCTACGTAAGTGAATCACGCGGTCGGCTACCTGAGCCAAGGAAGCGTTGTGCGTAATGACAATGACGGTCTTACCCAGTTGCCGGTTCAAGTCGACCAGCAAGCGCAGTACGAGCTTGCCTGTTTGAAAGTCGAGCGCACCGGTGGGCTCGTCGCAGAGCAACAGCTCGGGGTTCTTGGCTACGGCGCGGGCGATGGCCACCCGCTGTTGCTCGCCGCCGGAAAGCTGCGACGGGAAATGGTGCTTCCGCTCTTCGAGGCCAACGAGTTGGAGCACTTCGTCGATGTCACGCGGTCGGCTACTGATTTCGGTCGCCACCTGGACGTTTTCGCGGGCAGTCAAGTTGGGAACCAGGTTGTAAAACTGAAAGACGAAACCGACTTCGTCGCGGCGATAGCGTGTCAGTTCGCGGGCACTCGCTTTACCGAGGTCGCGGTCCTTGTAGACGATCTGGCCCGAGGTCGGCCAATCCAGCCCGCCGATCAGATTGATCACGGTCGTCTTGCCCGATCCGCTCGGCCCGACAATCGCCAAGAACTCGCCGCGATAAATATCGATGGAAATGCCTTTGAGCACCTCGACGGAGACTTCACCCATGGTGAAGGTCCGGCGGATGTCGGCGAGCTTCAGCAGCACTTCTCGCGGAGGATTCATAGCAGCCGGACCAGCAACACTTATTGACAACTATTAAGTACTTTTATATCATCAATTCAGCATGCGCACAATACCTGCCCGGAACGGGAACTTCGCGAGGAAGGGCATGTCTTGGCTCATAGTAATTACCGGCAACTCGAGTGGCTCGCGGATCCGATCCCTTGCTGTCACATCCAGGGACCATCTCGGCGCAAGTTTGGTTCGCGAGCGAGCGCGACGCTCCGACTTACGTCGATTTCGAACCGAACCGGCTCTCACGTCAGTGGTGAAAAACCTCAAGGGTTTTTCACCAAGTTGGGGGCCCCTGAGAACCGCCGTTTTGTTGAAAAACCCTCCCGGTTTTTCAACAGAAAGCCCATCCATGGGGATTGATCTCATCGCCGTAAGTCAGTTTGGAGTACGCGGACCAATCCCTTACTTAGGTCGATCCGAGGCGCTCACAACTGCAGTGGTTCACCGGCCAGTTGACGCTCATGACGGGTTAGTTCGTACATGTCGTGGATTAATTGGGCGTCGCAAGGACGCTGGACGACATTGCGGCGGGCGAACATCCGCTGTTGGGTGGCGATCATCACCTCGGCGGGCAATTCGGTCACCTGCCCGAAGAGGCGGGCATAGTTCACGAAGCTCGGCACGTTCGTCGTGACGAAGCCGTAAACCATGCTGCAAACGCCGATCGTCTTGCCGGTGAAGATACCCGTGTTGATCGCCGATTTGGCGTAGTCCCCCATCATGCAGCCGACGAACTGCATGCCGGTGGCGACGGACTCGCCCCGGTAGTCCATCCGCACGGTGCCGTACGTGTTCTTCAGGTCGCTATTACAAGTGCCCGCGCCGAGATTGATCCAACTGCCGAGATAGCTGTGTCCCAGAAAGCCGTAATGCTGCTTGTTGGTGTAAGGTTCGACGACCGAAGCCTCGACCTCGCCGCCGACTTTCGTAGTGTGGCCGAGCGCCACAGCATCCTTGATCGCCGACTGCTCAATCACCCGAGCTCGCGGCCCCAAGTAGGCCGGCCCGCGGAGAAACGAATAAGGACCCACCGACGCTCCTTCGTCGAGCACGACAGGGCCTTTGCTGGTGTCGGTCACGCAGTACTCGCCGAGCGTTGCTCCTTCGGCAACATAAACGCCGCTGCGCAGCTCCTGATATCGCCCCGAGGCGATGCGGTGTTCGAGACTCTCGCTGATGATCTGCAAATTGTAGCGGACGAGATCATGCGGGTACTCGAACAACGGCAGGCGATGGTCGAGGACCGGCAGGCGGTGAAGCACCAAGTGCTGCAGATACTCCTGCAGACGCGGGCCGTCGGCATGGGCAGGCGGGGCCGGGTTCGGCTCGGTGATGAATGCGGCCGCGAGCGAACTTCCTTGCAGTACCGCGCCGGACCGTCCCGCGGCGATCATCCCGGCAAGAGTCTTCGCTGCAGCGACCGAGGGGACCATCCGAGCGTTAACGAGCAGCGCCGGCAGTTCGCCGTTAGCGGCAATCGAGGCCAGTTCTGGGAAGTCGACGTGCTGAAGGGTCGACAAATGCGGACGCACTACGCCGCGAAGCTTTGCCTTGTGCTCGCCGGCAATTTCAATCAACCAGTCGACGAGCCGAAAGCTGCCACAGCCTACCGCGTACGCGGGTTTGCCGATCGCGACCGGATAGAGCCGCGAAACCAACTCATCCTCGAAGACGATGATCTGCATGGGAAGGAATCGCGGGGAGGAGGGAAAACCGATCGCGTCGCGTCAGCAAGCATTTTAACCGTTGTGGCAATCGGTGGCGGGGGAGTGTGTGTCCGGCGGGTGGAGGCGGTTATCGCCTACTCGGTCTCGAGCTTCGGCAGATCAGGAACGACAAGGTATTCGCTTCCGGGCGACGCCACGCCGCAGGGAACAAAACGGTCGAAACTCAGCCGCTCATTGAGAGCTGCCAATCCCTGGCAGGTCACCAGGCCGAGCGGCTTATTGTCGCGAACGATCACGACTAGTTCGCGGCCGTCGGCTGTGAAGAATTCCATGAGCGTTCCGAGGCTGGCGGTTTCCTCGAAGGTGGCGACATCGGTAGACATCACGTGCCGTAGCAAGCGAATTGAGCTGCTGCGTACCTTGCCGGTGCGCGGGCGATTGCTGGCGACTTCGTCGATCGAAGTGATGCCGAGCAGCCGACCCTCCGAATCGACCACTGGAGCGTTGATCAATTGGGTTTGCACCAGCAGTGAGTGGGCCTGGTCCAGCGTCTCTTCTGCCTGCAGTAGGAGAGGGCAGGGGAGCATGACGTCGCGGGCGAGCGTCGACTCGAACAGGCGGCCCGAAGCTGCCGACTCGGCCCAGGCTTCAACTTCGTCTTCGACGTCATCACTTGTGCAAGCGAGATTGCGCCCCGACGCTTTGGCCAGGTCTAAAGCTCGCTCCGCCCGTTCGAGGCTCTGGGCAGGTCGTTCCTTCGTGCGTAGCAACGTGATGCCGGCACTCGCGGTGAGGGCGACAGTTTCAGCACCTGACGAAAACTTGTGCTCGGCGATGGCGCTGCGAAGCTCGTTCACACGTTCCGCCGCGGAAAGCATGCTGGTGGTGGTGAATGCCAGGGCGAAACGGTTCGCGTGCAGTGCGGCGAGGGATTCGTTTTCAATTGTCGCTTTCCGCAGTACTTCGGCGAGCTCGAGATTGAGCTTCTTGGCAACGGCTTCGCCATGTAGTCGCGACACGCGCGAGAACGAATCGATATCGAGGATTGCGAGCGCGCTAGCGTTGGCATCGCCGGCCTGCAGACGTTCCTGTAACCTCAACTCGAGTGCAAGTCGGTCGAGCAAGCCAGTGCTGGCATCGACACCGGCTTGCTCTTCGAGGCGGCGTTCGAATTCGATCACGCGGGCTCCTGTGCGGAGTCGGGCGAGCAACTCGCCGTACACAACCGGCTGCATCAGGAAGTCGTCGTACCCGGACTCGAGGGCGTCGGTCAGCGTGCGGAGATCGCGTTGCTGGGCGAGCAGGAGGGAATAAACGTAGGCATCGGGAGATAAGCGACGGATGTTGCGGCAGAGCTGCGCGATCGACCGAGCATCGCATTCGCTGTCGGCAATCAAGAAATCGATCGGCCCGCCTTCCGCGATCAGTGCGGCTTGCGTTGGGTCGACGGCCTGCCGCATATCGTACCCGAACACTTCCAGAAACTTCGTCAGCCGGCGAAGCAGCGTGCGGTCGGGCGATACCAGCAACGTGACAAAGGGTCGGGAAATCATCAGGTGCAACCTTGAGAGGGCTATCTGCAGATTCGAGCGGGTCAGTCGAGTTCAGCGCCGTGTGTCGTGGGCTGAACTCGACTTTGTTGTGCAATTTTGCTGCGCATGCACGTGCCCCGCGCGTTAACGCAACACTGAACTGTAGATCACGAAACCGGGATTGGCTGGGAACTTACTGCAGCGAAAGTGTCGGAATGGAGGTCAATCATGTTTTTTGACGCCCATCCATTTCGTGAGCTAGGGTTGCGTTGGGGTTGGACCCGACCGATCGCTTTGTCGATCCAGGGCGGGACTATACCACTGCTTTCGCTGACCGACGGGTGGTTCGATACCGACGCACGGCCGCTGCTCCGGCCCCGTGCCACTCGAACGCTGACTGCCCTTCGGTCGCGAAGGCCGCCGCTGCTTATCCCCAGAGCGGCTACTGAACAACGACGTCGGCTCTTTTCCCCTCGGCCGACATGCACGTCTTTCGCCCTGTTTATCCGCAGAACCGCCCTTCGCCGCGGAGCCATGCTGATGCGCACCAAGGTTCTCGACGCCCCCTCGATTGCGAAGCCTCGCTTGGAACGCGCCGTGGGCAACGGCCAGCCACCGGAGTTGATCGAACTCGATCGGTTTCCATTTACCGTGGGCCGCAACGAGACGTGCGACTATCAAATCGCATCGACCCGTGTATCGAGAGAGCATGCAGAACTATCGCGACAGGGGGATTCGTTTCGCGTCCGAGATTTGCAAAGCACCAATGGCACGTTTCTGAACGGTCAGCGGATCAATGGCGAAGTGCCGCTGCGTGACGGCGATTTGCTGGTCATCGCCGACGTAGAATTTTGCTTCTGCAATCGCATGCAGTCCGCTGGACGAATCACCGTGACGCAGGTGATGGACGCTCTGCCGGAGGATGATTGCGATACCGCAATCGCCCGCGACTTTGTCGCCACCGTGCGTGGCTTGCAGGAGTCGCTCCTACACCGGGCCGCTCGCAACCGGTTTCAACCGATCGTCGATCTGACTGACGGTCAGACCGTCGGCTTTGAGGCCCTGCCGCGACAGCCGCAGGGGATCGCACCTTCGACCAACAGCGAATCGCTGCTCGCCGTCGAATGCCGGCTGACAGAACGGTTCCAGCATGTGCACCGACTGATCGCAGTGGAGCAGGCCGCGAAGATGCCGTCGACGGTTTCGCTATTGCTCAGCTTACGGCCGGCGGAGGTCGGAGCCGATGCTCTGCCTCACTCACTGGCCCGACTGCAGGCGATGCTGCCAGGTAGAGCAATCATTGCCGGCATTCCGGACTCTGCCGTGGCGGACATCCCGTACTTCCGCCTTTTCCTGGACCGGCTGCGTGAGCTCGGACTGAAAGTGGCCTACGACGGTTTTGCCGCCGGGCACGCGCAGATCAAGGCGCACCGGGAACTAGCGCCGGACTATTTAAAGCTTGCTCCGCTGCTGGCTCGCGGGGTAGACCGAAGCAGCGAACGTCAGCGGCAACTCAGTGCACTCGTACAGGCCGCCGGCGAAATTGGCTCGCAACTCGTGGTGACGGGAATACACGGCGAGAACGAGGCACAGACTTGCCGAGAACTCGGCTGCCGGTTGGCCCAAGGCGATCACTACGGTCGGCCCCAGACTATCGATTGGCCAGCCCCTGACAATGCAAGTCTGTCGATCTAAGCCATCGTCGCGCATTGCGTGAAGTCGAACACCTGCCGGTTCTAGCGGTTGTGAATTCCGCAACGATTTCGCCGAGCTAAGAGCGCTTAACTTTTTCGCCACGTTTCAGCTGGCGGCGGTTGTGCCGCTCTCTCGCTCGGGCGATCTGGGCAAAACGCTGAGCGGTTGCACATTGTTCCGCGCTCGCGCGATTCATGTGCAAAACTTTCACTACCAGGCAAACCTTGCATTCGCGCATTTCTGCGCCGATCACTGGTGTGCCGAAGGATCGACCACCCAGCTGCGTGCGGACCCAAGCCGCCCGCGGTCCCTCTCCGTAGGATCACTGCGAAGTGTCTGTACTCGCCGCCAAATCCGACGAGCCAATACCTGGCTATAAGGTGAAGAGTCGCCTGGGAGCCGGCGGCTATGGCGAAGTCTGGACCTGCGAAGCTCCGGGGCAGCTGCTCAAGGCGATCAAGTTTGTCTACGGCATGCTCGACGAGGATCGAGCGGCACGCGAGCTCAAGGCGCTCAATCGTATCAAGGGCGTCCGCCATCCTTTTTTACTGTCGCTCGAACGCATCGAGGTGGTCGATGGTCATCTGCTGATCATCACTGAATTGGCCGACGGCAGTCTGAAGGATCGCTACGAGGCGTGTCGCAAAGCAGGCGATCCAGGCATTGGGCGCGACGAACTGCTGAACCACGTCCGCGATGCAGCCGACGCGCTCGACTACATGAGCGAACAGCATTCGCTCCAGCATTTGGACGTAAAGCCGGAAAATCTGCTGCTCGTCGGCGGCCGCATCAAAGTTGCCGACTTCGGGCTCGTCAAAGACATCCAGGAAGCCACGGCCTCAATGATGGGCGGCCTGACACCCGTATATGCCCCGCCGGAGGTTTTTGAAGGCAGTCCATCCAAGCGAAGCGATCAGTACAGCCTGGCGATCGTGTTCCAGGAGATGCTGACGGGCGTGCTTCCCTTCCCGGGGAAAACAGCGGCGCAACTCGCTGCTCAACATCTCAATGCGAAGCCTCGACTAGCCTCCTTACCTGCCGCCGATCAGCCGGTCATTGCCCGGGCGCTCTCGAAGAACCCGAAGGACCGCTTCACGAGTTGCCGCGAACTCGTTAATGCATTAGAAGCAGCTGGTAAGACCCAGATATCGGTATCGCTGGGGAGTGACCCCGTCCACCAAACCCAAGGTCCGCCGAAGTCACTGGCGGCTACAGAGGCTGGGCTGGGCCCAAGTGCGCACGCCGACCGGCCCCGCACGCCGAGCGATATGCTCGGACAGCTCGAAGCCGCTTCGCAGGCAGTTGCGACAGCCGTGGGCGACGGAGTGGCCGAAGTTCCAATCTCGGGTTGCGAACTGCTTGCGGCACCGACTCCCTGTGTCGACTGCCCGCCTCCGGTCATCGAGCAACTGACGATCACAGCCCCTGCTTTGCTCGTCGGAATCGGCGGAACCGGCGGCCGAGTGCTGCAGCGCCTCAGACGCCGCCTGAAAGATCGAGGTGAGCCGTCTCTCGAGCAGCGAACCGGGTTCCTGCTGCTCGATACGGACAGCCGCGACATCATGCGTGCCACACACGGTGAAGACGGAGCCGCGCTCGGGGGCGACGAGACCCTGGCGATGCCGCTGCGCCGGACCCAGGACTATCGCAACGAGACTGGACGTAGCTACGACTGGCTCAGCCGACGCTGGCTATACAACATCCCCCGCTCGCTGCAGACTGAGGGGCTTCGGCCACTTGGGCGACTGGCCGTGATCGATCATGCACCGGAGATGCTCGCGCGGCTTCGATCGGCCATTGAAAAGCTGGTCGTAGCCGAAGCTAGCCTTGCAACCAGCGAGGGTCGAGCGCCGGTTTCGCCGCGGGTTGTCCTAGTCGGCTCCATTGCCGGTGGAACGACCAGTGGAGCCGTCACCGACATTGCATACGCCGCCCGACAGGTGCTCGACGATCTTCAGCTTTCCGCCGCACCGATCGACGCACTACTTGCCCACAGCACGAACCGCAGCCCACAGGCTCAAGAGTTGGCTGTGGTGAACTCCTTTGCGGCGATCTCGGAACTCAATCAGTTCCAGCGAAAGGGCGGATCCTATCCAGGAGATTTTGGGGTCGGCTTGAAACCGCGAACTGGCGGCGCACTGCGGAGCGTCTACCTGATCGATTCAGGAGTCGAACTGTGCGCCGACCAATATCACCGAGCCTGCGATAAACTGGCTGAGTTTTTGTATCTGGACACGGCGAGCGCCGCGAACGCATGGCTAGCTGCATGCCGCGCAAGCGGAGCCGAAGTGACTCCGGAAGAGTCAGGTTTCACGCTTCACACCTTCGGCCTCTGCCAGGTTGGCGTCGCCCAGGACTCGTTAGTCGATCGTGCCGCAATGCGGTTGTGCCGGGCGACGATCGACCGCTTCGTTGGAGCGCCGCGGCAGCCGAGTGAAAAGACCACGACCCGCGTCACCCCCTTCGCAAACGCCAACCGGCCAAACATTCAAGATTCGATTGCAGCGAAGGACTCGCAGATCGACACCATTGCTGCAACCCAAGCAGCAACACTCGGACTGGAACTCGACCGCTTGCTGCAGGTCATGCATCAACAGGGTGCCAAGGAGCTCGACGGAAACCCAGATCATTGTTTCCGCTCTATCGCGATGGCGTTCCCGGCGGAAAATGGTTCCGTGCCGCTTGATCGCTGGCTTGGCGCGGTGACCGAGCTATTCGGCAGTCGCATTGGCGCTGAAGGACCAGTCAAGACATCGCAGTTGCAGACCAACCTGAACGATCACGCTCGCGTCGTTGCCACTTCACTCGGCGGTGCCGCGCGGAAGTGGCTCGAAAGCCTGGTCGACCATCCAGCCGCCCGTTTGTACGGTGCGCAGCGCGCGACGAAATGGCTGCGAGGCCAGCTGAAATCGCTCGCTGAGCGAATGCGAGAAACTCGGCTTCGATTGAATGAGGAGTGGTACTCGGTCGAACAGCAGCTGATTGCTTCGGTCCGCCCGGATTCACGCAATAAGGGGAAAACTCAACCGCAATCCCCGGATAACCTACTGCTGCAGTTGTGTCGCATCCGTCTACTTGAACTGTCGGCGCAGTCCGCGGGCTCGCTCATCCAAGCTCTTCAAGCGCATTTGCTTGGAGCTCAGGACGCCTTTACTGACCTGGCCCGTGACTTGCAAAATGTCAGCCAACGTTTTGCTGCTGCCGATGACGAAACCGCTTTGGACACCGAGGACGAACTGGCTGAGATCAAGGCGTCGGTTGTTCAGCAGCTTAAGTCGAATGAAGCCGAACTGGCTGCAGTCCTCGACGAAGGATTGACGGCCCAATTAATCGGACCTGCCGGAGGTCTGCGCCAGATTGTGCAGACGGCGGACCGATTGAGTCCGTTCATCGAGCGCCTCGAGACATCCGCCCGCACCGCTATCCTGCGCCGACTCGATTCAGTCGATTTCGCCAGACACTTATTCTCTGCCGTCGACGACGGTGCCGGTCCGCAGGTGACGAAATTGCTCTCAACCGCCCAGCCCAAGCTGCAAGGGTGCGGCGGACAGCGGCGGCTGCTTTGCGTTCTTCCCGGTAGCAGTACCGTCACAACGGAAGACGCAGCACGAATGCTGCAGGTCGACGCCAGCATTTTCCGCGAAGTGCCGGCCATCGTTCGAGATGCAGGAAGCAGCGACGTAGTGCTTTGCTTTGAAATGGGCCAGGTACCGCTCCCGCAGGTCGCTGCGGCGCTCATCGATCATCGGCCCGACTTACTCGAGTGCGCCGAGCGGATACATACGCGAGCGGATGTTGTCTGGCAGCCGCTACTTCGCCTGCAGAACTAGCTGCACCCGAGAAGCCGATTCGCAAGCAGCCAGTCGAGTAAGAAACTCGACAGGGACTGGCGGAATTGCCTATCATAGGGCCGTCCCGCGCGCCTTTTCGCCGCTTGGTGGACCGATTCGCGTTCATCCCCCTCTCTGGGTAAGCTCATGCTCCGGCTTTCCGTTCTTGTAATACTTTGCTTCGCTTCGTGCGCGGTCACATCGACTGCGGCTGAGCCAACCTACAAGCTTCATACGTTTCAGAGAAAGAAACTTTCCGACCGGTTCTTCGCCGAAGGGGCAACGTTCGGTGACCTTAACAACGACAAACACGATGACCTGATGGCAGGCCCATTCTGGTTTGAAGGTCCGACCTTCGAAAAGAAACACGCCATCTACCAGCCCAAACCGTTTGATCCCCAAGGCTACTCGGACAACTTTTTCGCCTATGTGTTCGACTTCAGCGGCGACGGCTGGAACGATGTTCTCGTATACGGCTTCCCGGGTAAGGATGCCTCGTGGTTCGAAAACCCAGGCAAAGCGAGTGACGAACCGTGGAAGCGGCATATCGTCCTCGATCAGGTCGACAACGAATCGCCGACCTGGACCGACCTCACCGGCGACGGCCAACCTGAAGTCGTTTGCTCAGTCGGAGGCTACTTCGGCTTCGCAACCCCTGACCTGAAGGAGCCCGCGAAGCCGTGGAAGTTCCACCGCATCAGCGACCAATCCGCAGGCGGCAAGTTCACACACGGTCTCGGTGTGGGCGATGTCAACGGTGATGACCGCGTGGATGTGCTCGAAAAGTCGGGTTGGTGGGAACAGCCCCAGTCACTCGAAGGAGATCCCGTTTGGAAGAAGCATTCGTTCCCGTTCGCTGGACCGGGCGGCGCGCAAATGTACGCCTACGATGTCGATGGCGACGGGCTGAACGACGTCATTACCAGCTTGCAAGCGCATGGCTTTGGCCTCGTTTGGTACAAGCAGTTGCCCGGTGATGGCGAGCCGAAGTTCGAGGCCCAGACCATCACGGGCGCCGCCGCAACGGACAGCCCCTACGGAGTCACGTTCTCGCAGATCCATGCGATTGACCTCGTCGATATGAACGGCGACGGCCTGAAGGACATTATCACCGGCAAACGATACTGGGCCCACGGAGCGAAGGGGGATCCCAATCCTGATGCACCAGCCGTGCTCTACTGGTTTGAATTGAACCGAGGCAAAGATGGTGCGGTTGACTGGATCCCGCACCTGATTGACGACGACTCCGGCGTGGGCGTCCAGGTCGTGGCAGGTGATTTCTCTGGCGATGGCCATCCGGACGTAGTTGTAGCGAACAAAAAAGGTATCTTTGCCCACACACAGGTCGTGAAAGAGGCAACTCGCGAGCAATGGGAAGCCCACCAACCGCGCCGACGGGAGAAAATGGCGAGCGGCCTTACTGGTGAAGAAGCCGCGATAGCGATGACCGTGCCGCCCGGGTTCCGCGTTGACTTGTGCGCGGCAGAACCGGATGTCTCGCAGCCGATTGCCATGGCTTTTGATGACCGCGGTCGTCTCTGGGTTGCGGAAGCCTATTCGTACCCGGTCCGGCTCCCGGAGGATCAGGCCCGTGATCGCATTCTGATTTTTGAAGACGTCGACGGCGACAACAAGTTCGACAAGCGCACCGTCTTCATCGAGGGCTTGAACCTAGTCAGCGGCTTGGAGCTTGGTTTTGGTGGAGTTTGGGTGGGCGCAGCCCCACATCTGCTATTCATTCCCGATTTCAATGGCGACGACCGGCCCGACAGCAAGCCGCAAGTGTTGCTTGACGGCTGGGGATATGAAGATACGCATGAAACACTGAATGCCTTCCTTTGGGGACCCGACGGCTGGCTGTACGGTTGTCACGGAGTTTTCACCAACAGCAACGTGGGTAAGCCCGGAGCCGCTGACGAGGATCGCAAACGGATCAACGCTGGCATCTGGCGCTACCATCCAGTCCGCCACACGTTCGAGGTTTTTGCCGAGGGTACGAGCAATCCCTGGGGCGTGGACTTCAACGAGCGTGGCCATGCTTTCTGCACGGCCTGCGTAATTCCTCACCTGTATCACGTGATTCAAGGTGCCCGGTACCAGCGACAGGCTGGCCAGCACTTCAACCAGTTTGTCTTCGACGACATCAAGACGATCGCCAAACATCGCCACTGGGTCGGCAATCAATGGAATAACGAAGACCGAGCCAAGAGCGACTCCATCGGCGGCGGCCATGCTCACGCTGGCGCGATGATCTACCTCGGCGGCAGCTGGCCCGAGCGGTATCGCGACCAGTTGTTCATGCACAACATTCACGGAGCGCGAGTCAACCAGGACAAGCTGTCGGCCAGTGGTTCGGGCTATATCGGCGACGCGGCTCCCGATTTTTGCTTCGCCAACGACGTCTGGTCCCAGATGATCTATCTCACGTACGGTCCAGATGGCCAAGTCACGATGATCGATTGGTACGACCGCAATCAGTGCCATCACAAAAATGTCGAAGGGCATGACCGCGGCAATGGCCGTATCTTCAAGATCAGCTACGGCGACTCGAAGCCGGCGAAAGTCGACTTGCCGAAGGCAACCGATGCAGAACTGATCGAGAACCTGAACCATCCGAATGAATGGTTTGTTCGTCACTCACGACGGATTCTGCAGGAGCGAGCTGCTTCCGGGAAGCTTAACAACGCATCGGCGTCCCTGCGTAAGCAATTCGCCGAAGGCAAGACAACTGCGGCTCGTCTTCGGTCCCTTTGGGCATTGCATGTAACCGGAGCCTTATCGCAGGCCGACTATCGGGAATTGCTTGCGGATAGCGATGCCGACATCCGAGCCTGGGCTATTCAACTTGCGGCAGAGAATGAAACCCCACCTGCTGAAACTTTGGCACAATTTGCCAAACTTGCTGCCGAGGATGAATCTCCGGTAGTGCGGCTGTATCTCGCCTCGGCACTCCAGCGATTGCCTTTGCAGGATCGCTGGAACATCGCCGAAGGGCTTGTCCGACATGCCTCCGACGCCAGCGACCATAACATTCCGCTGGTGCTGTGGTACGGCATCGAACCGCTGGTGATGGCCGACACGAATCGGGCGATGCAATTGGCAGCCGAGGCAAAGATCCCACTCGTCGCCAGGTACATCGCTCGCCGTGCTGCCGCAGACCCCGCAGGCTACGACGCTCTCTTGTCGCAGCTCTCGATTTCGGACGAGGCAGACCAACTCTGGCTTCTGGAAGAAACGGTCGCCGCACTGAAAATTCGAGCGAACCAAACCATGCCTAGGGCATGGTCAGCCGCATTCGATAAACTCATGGCTTCGAAAAACGAGGCTATCCGTCAGCAGGCCGAGTACATAGCCGTCAAGTTCGGCGATCAGCGAGTGCTGCCGCAACTGCGAGCGACGCTCGTCAACTCGAAACTGCCGCTGGACCGACGCAAGTTGGCCATCGATTCTCTTCTAGCCGCGAAGGACTCCGAGTTGCCGGTTCTGCTGCACGGTTTGCTCGAGGACGACTCGCTACGCAGCGCCGCGATCAGCTCCCTGGCAGCGTTCGATCACCAGGACACCCCGTCGGTGCTGCTCAAGAGCTATCAGGATTTGTCGGCTGCCGACAAACAGGCAGCGATCGCTACGCTGACGTCGCGCGTACCTTACGTACTGGCCTTACTCGACGCAATTGAGAGGAAACAGATTCCGCGTACGGATCTCTCGACCTTTACTGTGCGTGAACTCGCACGGTTGGAGAATGAGCAGGTGAATCAGCGGCTCACCCAGGTCTGGGGCACAATCCGGGAAACCTCGGCAGATAAAGCAGCCGAAGTGGAAAAGTATCGCAATGCTCTACGCCCGGAGACACTCAAAATCGCCGACCTTCAGCACGGCCGACAGGTGTTTGCCAAAACGTGCGGCACCTGCCACACACTCTTTTCCTCGGGCAAGAACATAGGCCCCGACCTCACCGGCTCAAATCGAGCGAATCTCGACTACGTCCTGGAAAACGTGCTCGACCCGAGTGCTGTCGTGGGAAAAGACTACCAAATGACGGTCGTCCAAACAGCGGACGGTCGATCCATCTCCGGCATCCTGAAGAGTGAAACCGATTCAGCAATCACTCTTCAGACGCCGACCGAAGTAGTTACGATCCCGATGGACGATATTGAGGCCAGAAAGCTAAGTCCGCTCTCGATGATGCCCGACGGCCAGCTTAAGGACATGAAGCCGGACGAAATCCGCGATCTGGTTGCGTACCTGGCGAGTCCAGTGCAAGTTCCGCTCCCCGGCGAGGGACCATGGAGAAACCCGCAGACCGGTAAGGTTACAGGCGCGATCGAAGGCGAGAAGCTGAAGGTCATTGAGAAAACGGCAGGCGGAGCCGGCCCGCAATCTATGGGCGCGTTCACCCTGAGCAGATGGAGCGACAATTCACACCTCTGGTGGACCGGCGCTAAACCGGGTGACACTTTGGTGCTGGGGATCCCGGTAGAGAAAGCTGGTAGCTACGAGGTCTTCGTCTCCATGACGAAGGCAGTCGACTACGGGATCGTGACTCTGGCGGTGAACGAAGGAAAGGCAACGCAGCCGATCAACCTGTTTAACGACGGCGTCGTGAACACGTCGCCGATATCGCTTGGAGTACACGACCTATCCGCAGGCATGAACCGATTGACGATTCGCATTGAGGGCTCCGACCCAAAAGCCGTGAAAGCCTACATGTTCGGACTCGACTACATTGCGCCGGTACGCAAGTTGGACCAGTGACGCCACCGTCGTATTCAAAGATGGCAAAGTTCATGACACTACGCCTTGCGATTTGCCTGGTCGTCGCACTAATTGCTGTTCCGGTTCGAGCCGAAGAATCGGCTCCACAACGGGATCCGCTCGTCTATCTGGATGGCGCCGGGGCGAAACAAATCGTCCGAAGCGCGGAAGAGTGGCCGGATCAACGCAAACGCATTCAATCCGCCATGCAGGAGGTTATGGGCAGTTTGCCGGACCCGTCACTCAAGGTGCCGCTCGATATCGAAGTCGTAGAAGAACAGATCAACGACGACGTCATACGCCGCAAGATCACTTTCGGCGTCGAGAAGGATGACCGTCTTACAGCTTATCTATTCTTGCCGCGATCGACGGCTGGAAAGCTGCCAGCGGTTCTCTGCCTGCATCCGACGAGCCGTGATGGAAAGATGGTACCGGCTGGCCTCTCCGGAGCCTTCGACCGGCACTATGCCGTGCATCTCGCTAAGCGTGGATACGTGACACTGGCCCCAGATTATGTCGGGTCGGGAGATTCGAAGGTCGATCCCTACAAGCAGGGTTATGCCAGTGCCACGATGAAGGGTATCTGGAATCACATGCGCTGCGTCGATTTGCTTCAGTCTTTGCCTGAAGTCGACGGCAAGCGAATCGGTGTGATCGGTCATTCGCTCGGCGGCCACAACAGCATGTTCGTCGCCGTGTTCGATGAGCGAATTCGCTGTGTAGTGTCGAACTGCGGCTTCAACAGCTTCCCCTACTACATGCGAGGCGACTTGAAAGGCTGGAGCCACTCCGGCTACATGCCGCGAATCGCGTCGGAGTGCGACTGCGACCCGGCGAAAATGCCCTTCGACTTCACCGAAGTGGTGGCAGCCATAGCACCGCGGCCGTTTCTCGCCAGCGCTCCCGTGAACGATGACAACTTCGCCGTCGAAGGCGTGAGAGTGTGCATGAGTGCAGCCGAACCAGTTTATAAGCTGCTTGGCGCGGAAGACCGATTGGCCGCGAACTATCCGAACTGCGGCCATGACTTTCCCGAAGACGCGAGGAAAGTCGCGTACGGATGGCTCGATCGCTGGCTGAAAACCGATTAAGCGGTTCGAGTTCTATTCCTCGACATTCCGTTGGCCGGCAGCCCGCCGCACGACTTGCTTGCCGAAGCGATTCGCAATGCTATCGGCTATCTCGTCTAGTTTTCGTTCGCGTTGCTTCTCTTCAACATCAAAGAGCGACAACTGCCGCTCATCCTCCCCACGAAAATTGCAGATGCCGAAGCCGAGCAAGCGGACCGGTGCACCGCGACTCAGAGCGGCGTCGAGCAGCCGGAACGCCGCCGGCAGTAGTTCGCCGGTTGTATTCGTGGCCTCGGGCAATGTCGCTGAACGGTTGATGGTGCGAAAGTCGAAAAAACGCAGCTTCAACTCCGCGACACGGCCACGCAGGTGGTGACGTCTCGCTCGACGGGCCACCTGCTCGACTAGTTCTACAAGCCAGGCCCGCAGTAGCTCACGATCGGTAATATCTACAGCAAAGGTGGTCTCGTGAGAGATCGATTTCGCTTCCCGATCCGGGATAACCCGACGCGCGTCGATGCCATTGGCAAGTTGCCAATAGTGTTCGCCGGAGGCGCCGAACCAGCTGCTCAGCGTCTCCACATCGAGCCGTCGAAGTTGACCAATCGTGCTGATACCTCGGCCGGCGAAGGCTCTGTCGGTCACTTTGCCGACGCCCCAAATCCGGCCCACTGGCAGAGGATCGAGAAACGCTTGGACCTTGTCAGCTTCTACCACTACCAGGCCGTCCGGTTTGCGAAGGTCGCTAGCGATCTTGGCGATGAACTTGCTCGGGGCAACGCCGACCGAAGCGATCAGTCCAAGTTCGTCCCGAATCTGTTCCTTAATCCGTGCGGCGATGGAAACAGCACTACCGAACAGCGCAGCCGAGTGAGTTACATCGATGAACGCCTCGTCGAGCGAGAGCGGCTCAATGATCGGTGAGTACCGCCCAAACACCTCGCGGATTTGCCGAGAGATGGCGGCATAGTGGTTCATCCGCGGCTTTAGGAAGATCGCATTCGGACAAAGTCGAACTGCACGCGACGCTGCCATGGCGCTGTGTACGCCGTACTTGCGGGCTTCGTAGTTCGCGGCACAGACGACGCCGCGTCCTTCCGCCGAACCACCCACGATTACCGGCTTGCCGACGAGCGAAGGATCGTCACGCTCCTCAACCGAAGCATAAAACGCGTCCATGTCGACATGCAGAATCATCTGGCGGCCTCCCAAGCCAGTCGCATTGTACTTCGCGCTCAGGTTTAGCCGGCAGGTCCTGCTAATCCAAATGAGGTTCGTGCGGAGTTGCTTCACCGCTCGCCGGCAACTCTGCAGCCATTCCGGTTGTGGCCTCGTCTGAAGTCTCCATTGGTCCGGCTGCGTTGGCCTTCCGCTTCGCCGACTTGGGCGCGGTGGATGTTTTTGACCGCCGATCCTTCGCGGGGGCAGGTGCCGGGCTCTCTGGCGGGAACAGCGCCGCAGCCGTTCGCTTCAACTCCGCGAGCTTCTGCTCCGTCGCAGCGATTTCCTCGGCCAGCTTTTGAGCCAGCTGCTGCCGCTGAGCCAGAAACGCCTCGACCTCCCTGCCCAACTCGCCCAGTTGGCCGTTGGCTTCATCAGCAGCAGCCTGTGGCTCGGAATGGGGCATCTGCGGACCAGGCGATTCCCCCTGCGTTGACGATGACTCAACTTGCTTCTTCTTCCCCATCCCAGTCCGCATCCTTTCAAGCAGCGGTAGCAAAAGCCACTCTGCGTTTCGTCACGTCGAAAGTCAGCCAAGAAACGAGCAAACCCCGGCAAAACCGGGGTTTACCTGTGCAATCAACTCTCGGCAGCGGTGCAACAGCCGCCAAGTACCCCCTAGGGGAGTCGAACCCCTGTTGCCGGACTGAGAACCCGGAGTCCTAGGCCTCTAGACGAAGGGGGCCTATCAACGCACCGCTTTTGATCGTTTCGGATCTCCGCGGCGAGTCCTTTAATTTGTGCCAACTGGCCTCTGTTGTCAACTCCCGAAGCGACTTTGGGCAGCTCGGTTAAGGCTTCTGCGTGCCCGTGTCGGCGGCTAACTGCCTGACGACTTCCCGGGCCCCCTCGATGTGAGGACCGGACGAAAACATCGCCTCGAAGACATGCCGAACCACTCCATCTCGGTCGATCACAAAGGTAACCCGCCGCGGGATCAGCCCGAGCATGTTCGGCACCCCGAACTTTTTACGCAACGAGCCATCGGAATCGCTCACAAGCAGGAACGGCAGCCGCTTTTTCTCAGCAAATGCCTGGTGCCGCTCCAAGGAGTCGCCGCTGATCCCAATTACCACGGCGCCATCTCGTGCGAAGTCCTCGTACGAGTCTCGAAACGAGCAGGCCTGAGCGGTGCAAACGGTCGTGTTGTCACGCGGATAGAAGTAAAGGACCACAGTCTTCTTGCCGCGGAAATCAGCCAGCGAGACGGTTTCGCCGTTGTGCGCCTGAGCAGCGAAATCTGGAGCCTGGTCACCAATTTTGAGCGTACTCATTTTGCTTAACCAGAAAACATCGAACAGCACCCAGCCAATTGCCAGCACAAGCACCCCGAATGCTAGTCGTTTCCAGCCAAGACGAGATCGACGAGGTGCCGGCGGAGCCCGCTCGTCAGTATTCATTCCCAGCTGCTTTCGCCTCAAGATTCGCCGAACCGCTGTAGGTCTTACGCACCTTTCGCTCGGCAATCTCCTGCTGCAGCCGCTGAATCGCTGCTTCAACTGACATTGCGCCCAGATCGCCATCGATGCGGTCGCGGACCGATACAGTGTACTGCTCCGCGTCGCGCGGGCCGACGACAAGCATGTACGGGATCAGTTCCAGCTGACCGTCGCGAATCTTGGCCCCAAGTTTCTCGGGCCGATAGTCGCCGCTGACCCGCAAGCCGGCCGCCTTGAGCTTCTGCTCCACCTGCTTGCCGTATTCCTCACTCTTCTCGCTGACGGTAATCACCCGCACCTGCTCCGGCGCCAGCCATAGCGGGAACGCGCCGGCAAAGTGCTCAATCAGCACACCGATGAACCGCTCCATGCTGCCGAGCGGAGCACGGTGGATCATCGCCGGGCGGTGCATCTTGTTGTCCGCCCCCACATACTCCAGCCCAAACCGCGCCGGCAGGTTGTAGTCGAGTTGCACGGTCCCCAGCTGCCACTCCCGGCCGATGCAGTCGGTCACGACAAAGTCGGCCTTCGGGCCGTAGAACGCTGCTTCCCCCGGCTCCGCTGAGTAGCTGATACCGAGCTTGGTGCAGACATCCTCGAGCGAGTTCTGCGCCCGGTTCCAGACGTCGTCGCCGCCGACGTACTTGTCGCTCGCCGGGTCGCGGAAGCCGAGCCGCACGCGGTAGTTTTCGAGCCCCAAGCAGTTGAGCACAAACTGGGTCATCTCGATGCAGCTCGAAAACTCCTGCGGCACCTGCTCGTCGGTGCAGAACAAGTGAGCGTCGTCCTGGGTAAAGCCGCGCACGCGAGTCATGCCATTCAGCTGGCCGGTTTTTTCAAAGCGATAGACGCTGCCGAACTCGGCCAGGCGCACTGGCAGTTCCTTGTAGCTCCGCCGCTCGCTCTTAAAGATCTGAATGTGGTGCGGGCAGTTCATCGGCTTGAGCAGGTAGGCTTCCTGCTCGTCATACCATTCCTTCACCACCTGCATCCGGTCGGCATCGGTCTTGGCGCTGCCGAAACCGGGAAACGACATGGGAATCAGGCCGTCGGAGTTCGCCTTGATTGCTTCCTCGAATTTGCCGAGGAACTGGGCCAGCTTCAGTTTGTCCTGGAATAGCGCGGCAAACAGTTGCTGCACGCTCTGCATGAACGGATCGAGATAGAACGGCGGGAACTGCGAATCCATGTAGTACGGAAAGTGCCCGCTGGTCTGATACATCTGGATCCGCCCGATGTGCGGAGTGTAGACCTGCTGGTAATTGCGGTTGGCCAATTCCTTCTTGATGAAGTCTTCGAGCTGCGAGCGAATGGTCGCTCCCTTGGGCATCCACAGCGCTAAGCCAGGACCAACATCGTTGCTAATGGTGAACAGCTTCAGCTGTTTGCCAAGCAGACGATGGTCGCGACGCTTCGCTTCCTCGATTTTCTTCAGGTGCTCATCCAGCTCTTGCGGGCTGAAGAATGCGGTAGCATACAGACGCTGGAGTTGAGCGTTGTTCGCGTCACCCTTCCAGTAAGCGCCGGCAATGGTCAGCAGCTTGTAGGCGCCGATCGCCTTCGGGCTGGGAACGTGCGGGCCGCGGCAGAGATCGATGAACTCACCCTGCTGATAAAACGAGAGCTCGGGATGCTCGGCGAGACCGGTTTCGATGTGCTCGACCTTGTACTGCTGTTCTAGGCCTTTGCAGATGTCGAGCGCCTTGGAGCGCGGCACTTCAATGCGCTCAAAAGGTTCATCCGCGTCGATGATTTTCTTCATCTCGGCTTCAATGGCCGGGAAGTCTTCTTCGCGGATCGGATCGGGTGACTGAATGTCGTAGTAGAAGCCGCCTTCAACGGTCGGGCCGAACGCGAGCTGCACTCCCTTTTTTAGCCGCATCACGGCCCGGGCCATGATATGGGCTGCCGAATGCCGCATGACACCCAGCGACTCAGGATCCTTGGCGGTGAAGATTCGAAGCTTCACATCGCCCGATTCGGGCAATCGGTAATCCAAGCCGACGGTTTTACCGTCGACCTCCGCGGCCAGCGCCGCCTTGGCGAGGCGAGGTCCAATCGCCTCGGCAACATCTTTGACACGAACCGACTGAGGGAATTCCTTGCTGCTGCCGTCGGGCAGAATGACCTTGAGCATGGCGGGGCCGAGTCTCTCGCAATTGCGGCGATTCGACGGCGGCGGCGTCGGTACAAAGGACGTCCAAGAAAGCCGCGTCGTGGCCGTAAAGTATAGAAGCTAGGACGCTTGCGGCAAACACGGGTTCGCGCCGTTGCTACGGACCGGCCCGACCGGTCGCTTCGACTCGGTACAAGTGAGATTTCGTGCGGAGGTAGAGTGCATTGCCGACCGCTACGGGCGTTGCCATGAAGCCATCGCTGACTTCATTTAGGGCAAGCTCAACGTATTCGCGGCCTGGCTTGAGAACGTAGGTCTTCCCGTCCTGATCGCAGAGATAAATCCTCCCATCGGCGTACAACGGTGAGGCGGAAAAGTTTCCGCCCAAGCGCTTCGACCAGACTTTTTCGCCAGTCTTCGCCTCGAGGCAGGTTGCCACCCCGCCGTTGTCGCTAACGAGGTAGAGCAGTCCGTCGACCAGCAGCGGCGACGGCTTGTTGGGGTTGCCCTGTGTGTTCTTCCAAACGAGATGCGTATCGGTAATGTCGCCTCTGCCGCCGAGTTTGATTGCCAAGGTTTGCGGCTTCATGTATCCGGTGTTGATGTAGACGTGCTCGTCATCCACCACCGGCCGAGCGACGTTCGAAAAACCTGAGTACTGAAATCGCCACAGTTCCTTACCCGTCTGCGCTTCATACCCGTAGACGGCGTGGGCACCCGGACTGATTAGTTGCGGTTTGCCAGCGATCTTGGTCAACAGCGGCGTGGAATAGGCCTTCCGAAGATCAGGCTGATGTGCTGTGAGGTCGATGGATCGATCTGTCCGCCAAACTGTCGCTCCCGTCCGAACATCCAGTGCGGTCACATACTGAACGTCCATCCCGTCGCAAGTCAGAATCAGTCGATCGCCATCCAAGATCGGCGATGAACCGGGACCTTCCTTGTGATCGAGCTTCAGGTCGTTGCGCGTCCAGACGACCTGTCCACCGTTGCGATCGATAGCAGCCGTGCCGTACGTACCGAAGTGAACATACACACGTTCGGCGTCCACGACCGGCGACGGTGACGCATAACTGTTCAGGGCGTTGATCGGCTGCGGCGTCTCGACGCTGAAAACAAGAACTTCTCGCTCGATAAGCCCGCTCTCGCGATTCAGGCAAAGAGCCCAGAGCTTTTTGCCGTCGTCGGTCGCAGTAGTGAGCCAGATTTGCTGCTCCCAGACGACCGGCGTCGACCAGCCCTTGCCCGGGATGACGATCTTCCAGCGGATGTTTTCAGACTCGCTCCAGTTGAGGGGAAGTGAGGTGGCATCGCTGTGCCCTTGGCCAACCGGACCACGAAAATCCGGCCAACTTTCAGCCCGAGCGTTAGAAGCCGCGAAGAACTTGCCGCAGAGCAGTAGCGCGCAGGCGAGGGTGAGATGCAACTTGGCGTTCTGCATGAGGCTTGCTTCTTTGAGGTATGAGCGGCCAGGGTGCATTCCAATATCGGTCAGGCTGCTTGCCGTCGCAAGTCAGTTGGATTTCGCCGGTAGCGAAGGGGAGGGGTGGTTCACCAGATCCCAAGCCCTTCGCGACCTCGCTCAATCCACCTATAATTCTGAGATTCATTGAGGAGTTTCGTTTGCAGATCATCAGCTATCCCCATCCTACGCTTCGGCGAGTCGCCAAACCGATCAAACGGGTCGATGCCAACTTACGCAGCATCGTGCGCGAGATGTTCGAGCAGATGTACGAGTCGAAGGGCATCGGCTTGGCCGCAAATCAAGTCGACATCCCGCTGCGGCTGTTCGTCATGAACCTTGAGGCGCAACCAGGCGCCGGTGAGGAGATGGTCTTCATCAACCCTGTCATCAGCAAACCCAAAGGGACTGCCGAGGCGGAAGAGGGGTGTTTGAGCTTGCCTGGTGTTTACGCCAACATCGTGCGGCCGAAGCAGGTGACCATTAACGCCTACACCATCGACGGGCGCGAGATCACCGCCGAAGTGAGCGGCCTCATGGCGCGCTGCGTACAGCACGAGCTAGATCATCTGGACGGAGTACTCTTCACAGACCGCATTTCACCGGTCGCCAAAGCTGATCTCGCGGACGAACTGGATGAGTTGACGACGGTATACGCGAGCAAGCGACAAACAGGCGAGATTCCCAGTGATGAGGTGATTGCCGCCCGCTGGGCTGAGTGGGAACAGAAGTACGGGTGAGCTGCGTTTCGCCGCCAATTCAATACACACAAGCATCCTCTCACCGGCCGGTGACATTTCTTATGCGGATTGTGATGCTCGGCACCGGACCGTTTGCCGTTCCGACCTTTCGCTGGCTAATCGAGAACCACGAGGTCCCGGCGCTAGTGACTCGGCCAACACCGCCAGCGAAGGGGCGCGAGAAGGCGCCGCTCAACCCGATGCGGGATGTAGCACTCGAGCGAGGCCTGCCGATCCTCGAGCCAGCGACCATCAATGCGCCCGAGGCTATCGAAGCGGTGAAGGGCTTGCAGCCTCACCTGCTGATGGTTTGCGACTATGGCCAGATCCTCTCGCGTGACGCATTAGCTATTGCTCCGCTCGGCGGCATCAACCTGCATGCTTCACTGTTGCCCAAGTATCGCGGAGCCGCTCCGATTCACTGGGCGATTCTCAGCGGCGATCAGCAAACGGGCGTGTCTGTGATTCACATGACGCCGCGACTCGACGGTGGACCAATCCTGGCCGTTCGCACCGCTGACATTGGCAATGAGGAGACGATGTCCGAGCTTGAGCACCGCCTTGCCGAACTGGGCGTCGAGGCCGTCAGAGAGTCCATCGAGATCCTCGCCAAATGGGATCGTGTTTCGCCGATCGGAACAAAGCAGGACGCTTCCCAAGTCTCGAAAGCACCGCGACTGAACAAGGCGGACGGCGTCGTCGACTGGACCAGACCCGCTCGGTTCATCGCCAATCAAGTTCGAGCGCTCAAACCTTGGCCCGGAACCTATACCCAGTGGCTGCGACCTAGCGGCGAACCATTACGGCTGATCCTTGACCGAGTTTCAGCTATTGAGGACCGACAGACAAAAGGCGGTGCCCCAGAGCCCGGCCAGATTGTGGTTGCCGATGGTCAGCGGCTGATCGTAGCCACCGGCGAAGGTTCGTTATCGCTCGATGTCGTTCAGCCGGCAGGCAAGCGAGCGATGCTGGTCACTGAGTTTTTGCGCGGCTATCCTCTTAAGACAGGTCAGAGTCTTGGTGGCAACTCCTAACGGGAGCAGCGAATGACGACGCCGTCCGAGAATCCCTACGCTCCCCCGCAAACGCAGTCTTTCAAGCCGCCGCAGGCATGGCCGCCACCCGAAGCGGTCGAGACAGCTCCCTGCTTCAAGTGCGGCAACACCTACGCGAAGAAAATTGAGTTCACCTGGTGGGGCGGTTTGATCGGCCCCAAGATGTTCAACCACGTGAAATGTCTGCAGTGCAGCCAGACCTTCAATTCGCGCACCGGACGCAGTAATTTGATGGCGATCATTCTCTATCAGGTCGTCATCCTGACGGTGATCGCCATCTTGTTTATCGCATTCAGGTTTGTGTAACAGCCGGTCGCACGGCTGACGGAAGTTCGCCAACCGGTTCCTTTGCCGCCATCGGTCGAACTAGCTTAAGCAGCGCCAACTCGGGTGGGCAATTGAAACGCACCGAGTGCAAACCGCCAATGCCGCGGCTGACATGCAACAGTGTCGGCTCCTCGTAATACAGCCCGCCCGCATAGCGGCAGCCATAACGACTTGGAGCGATCAGCGCACCAAGATAGGGCAAACGGATTTGCCCGCCGTGGTTGTGCCCGGCAAGCATCAAGTCAAAGCGATTAGCCCTGGCCCAGCCGTATTCGTCCGGCGTGTGCGAGAGGAGCAATCGAAAATCGGCTTGCTCGACACCGGACGCAAATGCAGCAACATCCGGTCGCGAGCCAAACCAAGGCATTTCACTTCCAGCGAGCAGAATTCGCACGCCGGCCTCTACCAACCACTCGCAGCGACTTCCCAAATCGACTAGCCCCGCCCCCTCCAGTGCTCGCCGTAGCAGTCGCACATCGGGAAGCCGCTGTTCGTGGTTTCCGAGCACAAAGTACGAACCCAGCCGCGGATTCAGGCGGCGAAAAATCGGCTCGACCCAACCGATGCAGGCTTCGACTTCCGCAATGTCACCCGTGACCGCGATCAGGTCGGGCTGCAGATCGTTCGTCTGATCGACGACTTCTTCGTAGAAGTCCCGACTAAACTTGCCCGTCATGTGCAAGTCGGACAGATGCGCGATGGTCAGCGACTCTAGTTGTTCCGGCAATCGCGCGAGGGCGAGCGTCTTCTGCGTCACGCTCAGCCGAAAGATCTCGTTCCCAGGAATCTTCGCCGCGAGGACAGCTTTCGCGCTACAAACCGGAGCATGGCCAAGCTTCGAAGCAATATCGACACACTTCGATTGTTGTCGGACAAGGGACACAGGATCTCGTGCCAATAATTTCGGCAGCAGCCACAGGGGCACGACCAGCAGGCCGATGATTCGGCAGGCTGTCGCATAAATCTGCCACGGCCACTGGTCGGCGGCGATTGGCCATTCCCAAATCCGTTCCGGCAGATCCCAATAGCGCCAGCAATAAGCGGCCAGAATCACAGCCGCAGCAAGAAGCAAGACTTTCTCGAGCACACCGATCTGCGGGCGCGGCCAAGGCTTTGCGTGCAGACGATTGAAGAGCCAAACCGCGAGGGAGAAGTGCCCGAGGAAAGTTGCCGCCGCAAGCGCTGCGAGCAATGCAGAGGTCATGCGGGCCGCCCGTCGCTAGACCTTCATCGCCGATTGCTGCTGCAGCGACCATTCATAGATAATTTCCACGGTGTCCAGCAGCTGCGTCAGAATGAACGGCTTGATCAGATAGCCACGAGCGTGCAACCCGGCCTCGCGAGCCTTTACAAGCGTATGCTGACGGTCCCAGCCGAATTCGCTCATGAGAATCAGCGGCACGGGGTCGACCATTTTCTTCAGCCGCATCATCAGGTCGTATCCGCTCATATCGGGCAGCTTGATGCCGGTCAGCACGACGTCGTAAGGCGACTCCTTCATGCTGTGCTGATACAGAGCGTCGGCCTCCGAACCTCGTTGCACCGTCTCTACCGTCACGCCATAGCGCTCCAGCATCCGGTGAGCACTCGACCGAACGGCCGCATCGGCGTCCACAACCAGCACCCGCCGGCCCTGCAGCTTCGGCCGGTCATCGCCGGGTTGAACCGGAACGGCATCGGCAGGAGCAAGCTGACGGCCCACATTCTGAATCACGTGCTTGATGTCGCGCGCCTTGCGCAGAATGCTCTGCACTCGTGCGAGCATTTCCGGATCGCAAAGTGCCGTGTCCTGCTCGGCAATGATAATCGCCTCGTTCAGGATTTCGTCGATCGGCATCGCCACTTCGCGATGGATTGCTTCGACCATTTCCTGACCGGCGTTGAACTTTTGGGCGACGAGCAGTTGCAGCGTGTTCAAAGCCACAGCCACATCACGCGAGAAGATCTCGAGGAACTGCAGGTCGCTATCGGTGAAAGCCCGGGGCATGGGGCTTTCGACGTTGAACGTGCCGATCACTTCCTTGTGCAGCTTTAGCGGCACCGTCAGCGAGCTTTTCGCTCCCTTCACACCCTCCAGGTAGAGCGGATCGTTCGTGGTGTCTTCACATAGATAGCTCTTGCCGGTCGCCGCGACGAAACCCGTCACGCCATTGCCTTCTTTATTGGCATGGAGCACACGGCTGGCAGCATCCGGATTCATGCCGACTTCCAGCAGCGGAACCAACTGCCGAGTCTTCTGATCGATGAGCCGAATCTCGATCACATCGAACTTCAGCAGATCCTTCGTGTAGTGCAGGATGTTCGATTTCAGCAGATCGATACGCTGCTCAACCGGCAAATGAAAGATATCGTCGGTGCGGATGTCGGCCAGTTCGCGCCCGGCATCCTGAATCGCGATCAGTTTTTGCTGCTGCAGAGTCTCGGCGGTCACGTCGCGCACAGTCACCACCAAGTTCTGCGATTTACCTGTTGGATCGATAATTGGCGCTGCATGCAGCTGAAAGTATCGGCCATCGGCGGTCTTCAGCAGCGAGGTAACGGCATAGTTGGTTCGCAGGGCAGTGCGGAATGGACTGGTTTCTGAACCAATCAATTCCGGATTGCCGAGCGCGCCGAAGAAACCGTCCCCCACGATATTGCCGCGGTTCGTCCACCGCCGCAGTCGCTCGTTGGCCCACAGAATCTGGCTGTCGGCATCGAGCACGGCCACGCCGTCGGGCATGCCTTCCAGGATGCGATCATTTTCCAGTAACCGGCCGAGCTTAAGAACCTGGCCAAAGTAGTCGGCGGCGACATACACGCCGTCGAACTGCTCCCGGGTCATCTTGACCAGGGCACGGAAGGGATTGTGCACCTCGACCAGGTCACACGAATTGCGAACCTCTGGCGCGAGCGTGCTGGCTGCATCGCCTGGGCTGCAAACGTATAACACCCGTGGCCGTGAAGACACCCTTAATCTCCTCCCTGGCCTCACCTGAACCAACGTATTATAGGTTGCGGAGGAAAGAGGTACAACGCGAGATGACGCCGCAACCCCCAGCCGCCTAACGGAAGCCAAGCCTCCCTTAAGCGTCGATTGATGGAAGCTTGCGAACCGAAGCCAGACAGAAGGGTGTTGCCGCTGGTTTCGACTTCTTGCCGCGTCGATTTCGAACCGCTCTAGAGCAGGCTTTCCAGCAGCAGCCGGAGCTTCCGCAGTTCGCCGACGTGATCCACGTCGGGCATCTCGCGAATGTTCACGCAGAAGGCTCGATTGTATTTCAGTTTCTGCAGCTGAGTGATCAGTCGGCCATACTCAATTTCCCCCTGACCGACCCGAACCTGGAACGCCTTTTTGTTCGTGTCACGAAGGTGCGTGTGGTACACGTACTTCATGATTTTGTCGATGCTGCGTCCCTGATACGGGCCGTAAATGTACACGCTCGGATCGAGCGTCAGGCCAAGGCCTTTCACGTTGTCGCACAGCACCATTACGGTGTCCGGATCTTCCGAGAGACGGCCGATTTGGCTCTTCAGACCAACGCGAACGCCCTGCAGCGTGGCAATGTCGACCAGCCGGCGGAGGTGTTCCACCTCTTCGTTGAACGGCGTACCCAGTTCGGCTGAAGGAACCGTCAAGGTCACGACTTTGGCCGCTTTCGCCAGCTTGCAGAGGGCTCCGAACTGCTCGTAATGCTCAGCGCCGCCGGTCGTTCCCAGGCGAACGTCGAACGCAATCACATCCAACCGCCGCGTATTGCGACACAGATTGATCCCCATTTCTGGGTCGGCGATCACCTGCGATGGCTTCAGCTGATCGCTGTCCTCGAACATCGACAGCTCAACGCTCGTGTACTCCAGGTCGGCCAACCGTTCCAGGGCCTTATGAATCGACAGATCGTGAAAACACTCCGTAGACGCGGCGACAAACACGAGCGAACCCTCCTTGAGCAATACCCTAACCGGCCCGTTGGCCAACCCGTAGCTTAGCGGCAAGGGGCAATTCGGGGCAACCTCAACGCTTCGAGCGGTAGCCGCCTTTCGTAGCCGAATTCGCCAGAATTCAGATGCCCCGCGAATTGATACTCCACTCGTCTGAATTCTGGCGAACTCAGCTCCGACTGATCCCACGCCGCCAAGCCGGTCGCAACTTTAGCAAAACTCCTTGCCGTTCGGTCGTCCCGAGAGCGGCGAATGTGCTGCATTAGGTGCGTGAATCTTCGCGCAAACTGTGCAACTCCACCCACCCAGCCGCTTTCCAATCCACTCCCGGGGGTATGTTTTCCACAATCCAACTATCCCGCCCTCGGAGAGTCCGTCGTGGCCCAATGTCCTGGATGCGAACTGCTTCCCCCGCCGCCCCCGACCGATGGCCAACTCTTCCTCTGGCCGCCGCTCGGTCACACTGCCGGCAAGCTTGAAGCATCGCTCGTCGCCGACGGCTTCGAAGTGACCGAGCCGGCTCCCAATTGCCTCAGCGTCGCTGTCAGCGCTGCGATGTTGGAGCTCGCTCGCGACCGCTGGCCGCAGGCTCTGAGCGCCGCCGAACTCGAGGACTGCAAATGCCTCATCCTCCCGACCGGAGTTATGCCATCGTTTGCCGACCTGGCTCAGGTACAGTCGCTCGCCACGCTACTGGGCAAACTCTCGGGACGCTGGCTGACCGAAATCCTTGGCGAAGGCCGGCTCGCCACCCACTTCCAACCGATCGTTCACACGGCCGACCCGAGCAACATCTTTGCCCATGAGTGCCTGGTTCGCGGCGTCGATCGGCAGGGCAAATTGGTCAGCCCCTTCGCACTCTACAAGGCGGCCCGCGACGGCAAGATCCTGTTTCATCTCGATCGCGCGGCCCGCTTGCAGCACATCAAAGCAGCCCGCCAGAACAATATCGCGACGGCGATCTTCATCAATTTCAATCCCACGTCGATCTACGACCCCGCCTTCTGCCTCAAGAGCACGGTGGCTGCCATCGGCAATTCGGGAATCGAGCCATCGCGGTTCGTTTTCGAAGTAGTCGAAAGCGACGAAGTGAACGATCCCGATCGCCTGCCGCGAATCCTCGACTTCTACCGCGAGGCCGGCTTCCGCGTGGCGCTCGACGACCTCGGGGCAGGGTACAGCTCGCTGAATATGCTCAGCCGGCTGAAGCCCGACTTCGTCAAACTCGACATGGAACTGATCCGCAACATCGACAAGGACCCTTACAAGGCAAGCATCGTCGGCAAGTTGCTCGAGGTTGCCCGCAGCGTCGACGTGCAAACCATCGTCGAAGGGGTTGAAACCGAAGGGGAGTGGCAGTGGTCGATCGAAAACGGCGCCGACTACGCCCAAGGCTATCTCTTCGCCAAACCGGCCCCGACGCCCTACCGCGAGCTCAACTTCCGCACCACAGCCAGCGTCTGACCATGCTGCCTGATTCCCTTAGCCGGGCAGTAACACCGCCCGGAGAACCACCCAAGAGCGCTCTACTCCACAACACCTCTACTAGAGCGCTCGCAAGTGCGAGTACAACCCCTTGCGCGAGTAGCGCAACTGCAGCAAGCCGATACACTGCATAACCTTAAGCCGTTTCGGGCAAAAAGTCCCACAACACCTTTTCGCGTTACAACGGCCACCACCCACAATACCACCAATGGGTGGGTGCATGGTGAAATACAGCCCGTCGGCGACAACACACGAACACCGAATTGCCAAAGAGCCCAAGTCCCAACCGCGCAGCAAAAACCGCCCCACGCCGCCATCGCAGCGAAGGTTGAGTGCTCGACAATCATACACAACTTTTACAAAATTGTCAAGAATCAACTGCGGCTCTCGAGACACTCGGGACGCGGGTGCACGATTGGTCGAGCGTCACTCGCCCAGTGCCGCCAGTCGAAACTCGCGAAAGACCTCACCCAGCTGTCGCGGCGTGTAATGAGCATTCAGTCCGCTCGGGTTCGGCAGCACCCATACGACAGTCGACGCGATCATCTCGGGCTGGCGACCTAGCGAGGCCTTCGGTAGGCCAAAGGCGGTTCGATAGGCCGTCACTCCTAATACGGCCAGCACTCGCGGCCGAAACTTCTTCACCTTCTGCACCAGCCGCTTGCCGCCGAGCGCAAGTTCCTCCGGCGTTAGCTCGGCAGCCGTCGCCGTGGACCGGGCGACGATGTTTGTGATCCCTAAACCTAATTCAAGCAATTCGTGCTTCTCGTGCGGCTGCAGGAGCCGACCAGTGAAGCCACTCGCAAACAGCGCCGGCCAAAAACGATTTCCAGGGCGAGCAAAATGATGCCCTGTGAAACCCGAGTAGAGTCCCGGATTGATGCCGCAGAACAGCACCTTCAGATCCGGCGAGATCACATCCCGGATCATCTTGCCGGCCGAAGCAAGCAACTGAGAGGGCGTCGGTCGCACGGCGGTAAGGTTGGACGGTTTATTCATCATCGCGCATTTGCTCATAGACCGAACGATTCGCAGGATGACGAGCACAGGTCGCCAGGTAACTCGTGAACTTCGGCGGCACTAATGCACCTTCGGTCAATAGACGCTGGTTATCAAATACCTCAACCGGACAGCTGCCAAACCGGTAGTAAATCTCAATCGCTGAGAGCAAATGCTCTTCGTCGCCGGGCCCGAGTAGCGACCCCAGACGGTCTCGCTCAGCACGTACCG